>Ga0265338_10000003_pt1 | contig 733923 bp, 795 predicted proteins | sample 42126metaG_FD_193579 | JGI IMG/M metagenome (GOLD analysis project Ga0265338, IMG submission 193579) | Rhizosphere microbial communities from Carex aquatilis grown in University of Washington, Seatle, WA, United States - 4-21-26 metaG | ecosystem: Host-associated > Plants > Roots >... | reverse complement strand
CAAACTGTGGCGTTCGGCAAGTTCAAAATCGTTCGGGTCATGAGCAGGGGTAATCTTAACAGCACCAGTGCCAAACTCTTTATCTACCATTGCATCAGATACAATCGGCACTTCTCTTCCGACGAGCGGCAGAGTAACACTTTTGCCGACGAATTTAGTGTAGCGTTTATCTGTTGGGTTAACAGCCACAGCCGTGTCTCCAAGCATGGTTTCAGGACGGGTTGTAGCTACAGTAATTTCGCCTGAGCCATCTGTCAGTGGGTACTTTAAATGCCACAAACTGCCGTCGGTCTCTTTATATTCCACTTCTACGTCAGCAAAACTAGTCCCATGGTAGGTACAGAAGTTAACCAAGCGCTCACCCCTGTAAATTAATCCCTCATCCCACATCTTCTTGAAGGTTTTATAAGCTTGCTTTACGACTTTGTCGTCTAAAGTAAACGTAAAGTAGTCCCAATCTGTGCTGGCGCCCAAGCGTCGGAATTGTTTTTCAAAATTAGCTCTGTTAGCCGCCACAAAATCCCAAACTTGTCGGTATAGCTCCTCCCTGCTGTAATCAAAGCGGCTCTTCCCTTCTTGCTCAAGTTTTTTCTCATAAACAACCCAGGTTTCAAAGCCGGCGTGATCAGCGCCAGGGACAAATAAGCTCTCCCTGCCCTTTAATCTGTTATAACGCACAAGCGTATCCTCAATGGCCATCGTCAAGCCATGCCCAAGGTGTAGGTTGCCGTTGGCGTTGGGCGGTGGAGCGACAATACTGAAGTAGCCGTTTTTTACTTTGGCAGGCTTAAAGGCACCACTGTTCTCCCAGAGTTTATAGATGTGGGCTTCATGCTCAAAAGGTTTATAGGCAGAAGTAAGTTTCATGGCTACGCTTAGAGTATAACAGTATTTTTAACAGAGGTAATTTAAGAAAAACACTGCTCGGTGGTTTCACGTGAAACTAAAGAGCAGTGTTTTGGGGTTGAGTTCCGCTGTTTGTTTGATTTAAGCATAACAACAATGGCTAGCACTTTCAAGCTACCAAACTAGAGATGGCTCAGGGGCTAATCTATAGGGGTCGGCTGGCTTGCGGGTGAAGTATGCACACGATGCAATCATAGCGGCGTTATCTGTGCATAGTTCCAGGGGCGGAATAAGAACAGGGGAGCCCCATCTGCACCTACCCAGTTGGCGGCGCAGCTCACTTTCGGCGGCGACTCCGCCAGCCACGATAATGCAGGCTGGTTTATAGGCTTGAGATGCACTTTTTAGCGTGGCTGTCAGCGAATCAATGGCAGCAGCACGGAAGCTGGCTGCTAAATCTGCCTTCTGAACCTTATTTAAAAGCCCAGGAAGCTCGTGCGAGGGCAGGGTATAGTCTTTACCGACAATTGCTTGAGCAGTCCTTAAAACGGCGGTTTTAAGCCCGGAGTAGCTAAAATCATAGCTCCCAGTCATGTTCGCCCCCGGTAGAGGATATTTTTTTTGGTCGCCAACATCGGCCAGGTGACTGACAGCCGGGCCACCGGGGTAGGGAAGGCCTAAAATTTTGGCTACTTTATCGAAGGCCTCGCCGACGGCATCATCTTTGGTCTGGCCAAGCAATTTATATTGACCATGTCTTTTCATTAAGGCAATAAAAGTGTGGCCACCGGAGACAACCATGACTAAGCACGGCAGGGCAGGCGGTTTCTTATCTACATATGCTCCAAAGGGGTGTGCCGCGACATGATTGACGGCAAATAACTTCTTATTTTTACAGATAGCCAGCGTGCGGGCAGTCAGAACACCAATCAGCAAACTACCGATTAAACCAGGCCCCTGGGTTACGGCGATGGCATCAATTTCTGGCCAACCCACTCGGGCTTTTTTAAGTGCTTCCTCAACCACTGGGAGGATGCTTTCAAGGTGGGAGCGAGCGGCGATTTCTGGAACAACCCCCCCGTGGGCTCGATGTAAATCTACGCTAGAGGCCACTACGCTAGATAAAAGTCGGGTGCCGTCAGCCACTACAGCAGCGGCGGTTTCATCGCATGATGATTCAATTCCCAGGATATTCACTTTAGAAGTATTATACTTTAAGCATGAATTTACGGTCGGCGGTCAAAGCCATCATCCCAAAAAGTCTGTTTAGGAAAATTGAACCAGCCGGACATCTTATGGAAGCGGTTCTGTTCAATACGCTGAGCGGTGGCTCGCCAGCAAAGGATATGCAAGTAATTGGGGTTACCGGCACCAACGGCAAAACTACCACCTGCTTTTTGATTCATAAAATGCTTACCGAGGCTGGATATAATGCCGGCCTGATGACTACGGTGGCTTACGGGGTCGGGAATGATATACGGCCTCAGGTCCAACATATGACCAATGTGCCTGTGCCAGAGCTGATCAAGCGCCTTAAGCGGATGAAGAAACGTGGTGCTGACTGGCTGGTACTGGAAGTTACTTCTCATGCCTTGGCGCAGTACCGGGTTTGGAGCATTCCATTTTCCGTGGCGGCGATGACCAATGTCACACATGAGCACCTTGATTACCACGGCACGTTTAAAAATTACCTAAGCGCCAAACGCAAGCTCTTTCGGCTGGCTGATAATAACGACCACGGTTTAAGAATCGGCGTCATTAACGGAGACGATCCAAGCGCCAAAGCCTTTGCCAGCGACATTGCCGTACCGATAATTTACGGAGTGAAGCATGGTGATATTAAAGCGAAAAATGTTCAGACGACACCCGAAGGCAGCAGATTTACGGCCAAAGGTCCAGAAGAAGAGTATGACATTGTCTGCAACTTGCCGGGCAGTTTTAATGTCTATAACGCGCTAGCGGCTGTTAGTGTCGGGCGAGCTATCGGCTTAGATAAAAAACAGATAGAACAAGGAATTTCTGCTTTGCGGAGTGTGGAGGGCAGGATGACAAAAGTGGAGGCCGGCCAGGACTTCTCGGTAATTGTAGATTTTGCTCATACGCCGGACAGCTTTGAAAAGTTATTCCGCGATATCAAGCCGATGGTTAAAGGCAAACTAATTGCAATGTTTGGCAGCGCTGGCCGGCGCGACGAGGCCAAGCGGGTGGTGCAGGGTGAGCTGGCCGGAAAATACTGCGACGAGGTGGTAATAACAGAGGAGGATGACCGGGATATTGATGGTACAGAAATTATGAATCAGATTGCTGGTGGGGCAGAAAAGGCCGGTAAAACGCGGGATAAAAACCTGTTTTTAGTTCATAACCGGGAAGAGGCGATTAAGTTTACTCTTTCCCGAGCCAAAAAAGGCGATACGGTGCTACTGCTAGGTAAGGGCCACGAGAAAACTATAGAGCGGGCTGATGGCGAACACCCATGGGACGAGGTGGCTTTGGCGACTAAAATTTTAAGAGATGAGACTTAACCAAGAAAAGATCCAGGAACGATTATGGGAATTTGCACCGACTGCAACTATAGCCTGTGTTATCGCTAGACTACTGTTCAAAAACAAGTTCACTGACCCATTTGCTAAGAAGATGGCTGAAACAAAGCTAGCCGAAGAGCTTAAGTTGCGGCGGCAATTTAAAGAACTAAAAGGGGATTTAAGAGACGAAGACCGATTTGAAGCCTGGCGTTCTGGCGAAATTCCATCACTAGTTAAGATTGAGCGTTAGGCATTTAACGCCGCCGCCAGATTTTCTAAACTCCAAGATTGGTGTGCCGATGATTTCAAAACCAGCTGAGCGGTATTTATCTAGCAGGCTGGCAGAGGCATCCGAGGTAATGATAGTCTTGCCGTCAGAAACGGCATTTAAGCCAAAGCCTTTGGCTTCTTCTTCGGTGGCTTCTATGACGTTAGGGATAGCTGCTTTTAAACGGGCTTGGCTGGCTCTATCCAAGGCGGGGAGGTAGCTGGCAACTGTGTCATCAGATAATACTGCCAGGCTGGTGTCCAGATGATAAAAACGTGGGTCAACGATTTTAAGCGGCACGACTTCTAGGCCGAAAAATTTTTCCAGCTCTTTGGCCGCTTCGGGGGCAGAGCGGAAGCCGTGACCGGCCAGAATTTTGTTGCCACAAACTAGGTTGTCCCCGCCGCCCTCAAAAAAATTCTCAGCCTGTTTATAATCGCTAAAACCATGTTCGGTAAGCCACTTTTCAAAATGCCCAGTTTCGGGCTGACGTTCCGGGTGACGGAAGGAGGAGAGCAGGGCACGGCCGCCAATCAGTACGCAGCAATCGGTGGCAAAGACCATGTCTGGCAGGCCTTTGACTGGGTCAATTAACTCAACTTGCCAGCCCAGTTTTTGGGTATAAACATCGTGTAGTTTTTGCCACTGCTGGGAGGCGGTTTCCTCGGCTGGTTGATTATCCTGATGCATCCAAATATTGATTTCGTACTCAATATCAAAATAGGTTGGAGGACACATCAAGACTTTTTTGGACATAGATTTTAGTATAACAATCCGCCTAAGCATAAACGTTTGCTTTTTAAAGTTGTTATGGTAAAATATGCCCATTCACCAGAGTAGTACTTTCTGGTGACGATCCGTCCCTACGACCTGAAGGAGCTGACCATGTCGGCACTCGCACAGTTGGATCCCACACCCGAAGAAAGAATGGCGTGGGAGGTGGAACGCTGCTACGAGCAGCGCAAGGCCGCCATTGACGGTCTTGTCGCGCTCGAGAAGCGCGAGTTCTACGAGGAGGAGGCCACGACAGACAATGTCGTGCTGATCAGCGCGCAGCGCTGCCTCCGCGGAGAACGCCGCCGCACCTACAGGGTGCGCAGGCGCCACCACGGCAGCAAGGTCTACGTCCCCGAGCCGGAGACGTATCTGACCACGCCGAACCCACGTGTCGCGGTATCGCTTCCCGCAAGAGCCGTGCTCGATGTTCCGGCACCTGTGCCGGAGCCGGCGCATAGCGAGGTGGACTACGCGGTCCTCCGTGAGCCCGCTGAGCTCGGAGACCCCGATGACGACCCGCTCGACGCGGTAGACCCTGACATCCTCAGTCTTTTCGAGGAGCTCGATGGTGCGGTGGAGCTACCGCCGGAATTCCACGTGGAATACGGCGGCGGTCCGCTCAGCCGAGCGGATGTAATTGACCGCCTTCAGCGCGGAGCCCAGACCGAACCCGACTGGGGAGACCCAGAGGGCTGGGACTGGGGCCGCTACGAGCCCAAGTCCTTGATCGTTCGGAGCTAGGACGACGGATCGGCGGGGGTCGGCCACGGCCGACCCCCGCACTCGCAAACACCCGCTTTAAAAACAGCGGGTTTTTTGTTTGCCTTGACAGACAATTTGGCACTCGGCTATTATGAGTGCTAGTTTATATAAATCTTAGGGAGGTTTTAAAGTGAGCTTGAATCCTTTAGCTGATTGGGTACTGGCCGAACAAGAAGGGGCAGAGACCAAAACATCAAGCGGTCTTTATTTGCCTGATAAAGCGGCCGAAAAGCCTAAAGTTGCCAAGGTTTTAAAAGTTGGCAATGACGTAAAAAATATTAAAGCGGGCGAGCGGATAATTTATAAGACTTACTCGTCCCAAGAAGCCAAAGTTGATGGCAAAGAGTACATCCTTGTAAAAGAAGAAGATGTGTTAGCGACAGTAAAATAAGGAGGAAAATATGGCTAAAAAAGTTTTTTATGATGAAGATGCGCGGCAACGAGTATTAAAAGGCGCGGAGATTTTATATAACGCGGTTAGGACAACCATGGGCCCCAAGGGCCGCAACGTGGTCATCAGCAAATCCTATGGCACACCAACCGTCACCCATGACGGTGTGACCGTTGCCAAGGGCGTGGAGCTAGAAGACAAAGACGATGAAACCTTGGGCTACAAAGTCGGCGCGGAGCTGATTAAAGAAGCCGCCAGCAAGATGAACGACGTGGCCGGCGATGGCACCACTACTGTAACAGTGCTGACTTACCACATACTGAGTGAGGCCAATAAATTGATTGCCGCTGGTCACAACCCGATGCTACTTAGAAAAGGTTTGGAAGCTGCCGCTAAGGATGTTCTGGCCAAACTGACCGGCATGAGCGAACCTGTCGCTGGCAAAAAGACGCGTGTGTCTGAGGTCGCTACCATTAGTGCCGGCGATGAACAAATCGGTACGCTAATTGCTGATGTCATGGACAAAGTCGGCAAAGACGGCGTGGTGACGGTTGAAGAAGGCCAAGGCTTGGCCATGGAGAGTGAAGTCGTGGAAGGCTTTACCATGGATCGCGGCTACGTCAGCCCGTATATGGTGACCGACACTGCCCGCATGGAAGCTGTCTATGACAAGCCACTGATTTTAATAACCGACCAAAAGGTTTCAAGTGTCCAGGAATTTTTACCGCTGCTTGAAAAGCTGGCTCAAGCTGGCAAAAAAGATTTGGTGATTGTTGCCGATGATGTTGAGGGCGAGGCGCTAGGTACGCTGGTACTCAACAAACTCAAAGGTGTATTTAACACCGTGGCGGTTAAGGCACCGAGCTTTGGTGATCAGCGCAAAGAGATCTTAGCCGACCTAGCCATCTTGACGGGCGGGGAAGTAATTTCTGAAGACACTGGTGCCACATTTGAAAACGCGGAAGTTGCCATGTTAGGCAGTGCCCGTCGGGTGATTGTGACAAAAGACGAGACGACCATCATTGAAGGTGCTGGCACTGACGCGGCTATCAAAGCCCGCATTGCCCAAATCACAAAGCAGGTTGAAGCTGCATCCAGCGAATACGATAAAGAAAACTTAGAAAAGCGCCGAGCGGCGCTGGAAGGCAAGGTGGCTGTCATCAAAGTTGGCGGTGCAACCGAGACCGAAATTGAAGAGAAAAAATTCCGGGTGGATGACGCTGTGGCAGCTGTTAAAGCGGCGCTGGATGAAGGCATCGTGCCGGGTGGTGGGGTGACGCTAGTTGATCTGTCTAAGCAAATGAAGGCGGATGGTAACGATTCTGTGGCAGCTGGCGCAGGCATCTTAAAAAATGCGCTGCTAGAGCCGTTTAAGCAACTGATGAGCAACGCCGGCCTAAACGCCGAGGCCAAGCTGGAGAAAGTTTTGGAGGCCAAAGCCGGTGTCGGCTTTGACGTCAACAGCCCGGAAGCCACGGCTAACATGAAAGAAATTGGCGTAGTGGACCCGACTCGGGTGGTCAAGGAAGTTGTACAAAATGCGGTGTCTATTGCCGGTACGGCCATGACCATGGGCGCGCTGGTGGCTGATGTGCCAGAGAAGCAGGCTCCAGCCGCTCCAGACATGGGCGGCGGCATGGGCATGATGTAGCTTGCTAAAAAAACGTAAAAGTTTTATAATAAAGCTCCCTACAAGGGAGTTTTATTTATTATGTCACCTAACCAAGAAGAAGCGTAAGCCATTACTTTTGCAGATGAAACTGCCCGTCTTGATGGTCGGTATTTTTTCCCTGCTGAGGCGCAGTCAGAAGCTTATGATTTATTTGTTCGTTTTGGGCAGATTGCTGTACAGGTAAGTGGTCAAAAGAGCGGAGAGGGACTGTCCAGAAACCCTAACCTGCCAGAAGATTACCGACAAACTCTAGACCAAATTGGCAACACTGCTTTGTTGCTTGGTATTCAATTAGAACGCAAGATACCGATTGCTGTACGCGTTAATCTAATGAGGCAGCATTTGCGTAACGAAGAGGCAGAAGGTTTAGAGTCTCCGTTCGACCTGAGTGAGGAAAGTCTAAAAGTTTTGCAACTTATGACTCAAGGGCTGACTAATGAGGAGATTGCGACTAGCCTTTCGTTACCTCATCATACGGTTGCGTCACACGTTCGAACGGTGTTGCAACAAGTCGGTGCCGGAAACCGCAGGGAAGCTGCATTGGCCGCTTGTGAAGCCTATGCTCAGCGTCCCAATCGGAGCCAATTTATACCTGACCTAGACGTAGAACGTCTAGATTCTTTATCGCCCGACGAGCGCAAGGTGTTTGACCAAGTCAAGGAAGGACTAAGTAATGAGCAGATAGCGAGTGAGCTTGGGATTAGTTCTGCCACAGTAGCCTCACAAGTGAAAGAAATTTATAAAAAAGCAGGTTGTTCTAACAGACTGCAGATTAGCGTGATAGGCTGGCTGGAAGCAGAGAAGAGCATGGCTAAGGATCCAGATCCGCCAGTATCCCATGAAGGATCGGTTAGTAATCAATTTGGGCTAAGCCCACGTACTGTAAAAATTTGGAAGCTAATTGTACTGGGTAATACCGATAAAGAAATAGCAAGACAGGCTAGCATAAACCATCATACGGTCAATGCACACAGATCGACAATTATCCGCCAAACTGAAGTTTCAAATCAAACCATAGCCGCAACTTTGGCCTACTCAATATTCAAAGATGAGCTAGCCCGACAGCTAAAAATCGATCCAACTAAAATAAGCGAGCTAACCGAACAAGAAACGAGAGTCTTATGTGGACTATCTACTGGTATGGCTCAAAGGGAAATTGCCGGTAGCCTCCAATGTACTAGTAATGTAATTCAAGACAACGTAAGATCTGTAAAAGCTAAGTTAGGGATCAAACCAATTCAAGCTGGAATTTTTGTGATGGAGGCGTCTGAGGCTGGGCTACTAGATGTTGAGTCGTATATGCCGCAAAAACTAGAGGAATCTGTGGCAGGTAGCAACCCAAGGTATGGAGGGCAAGTTAAGGACCAAGAGACACTAGAGCCCGTCCCTATTTTTGTGCGTGGAGGTTATGTTTTCAGCTGGGAGCGGCACTTTGTGGAAGAAGCCAATCGTGCGATAACCATTTTGAAAAACCGTGGTTACCGTCTGGGTCACACAACTCTTATAAAAATTGACAACCTAGAATTACTGGAAAGTTTGAGACAACAAGGTTTAATTGGCGAAGTAGAAGCCAGCAACGGAGAGTTGAATTTCCGCTCAGCCGTTACGGCAATTATGGCGCGTACGAAGATTGGCAAAGTTCTGACCAACGAGTATCGCCCAACGGCCAGCCGGCTGATTGGGGATGCCATCGCCCAGCGCCTGGAAGCCGAGCGACAAGCCTCTACGAAGAAGGAATCTGTAAGCTAGCCATCTTGCACACTTGGTAAAATGGTGGTATAAATGGGTCACTTGGAGGTTTTATGGACGAAGATTTAAAGAATCCGGTGGAAGAAACGGAAAGTGAAGGCAAGCGTTTGCCTGCCAAAGATTTTTATAACAAATCCATTGGCAGATTAAACTGGCCTGTGCGGGTACTTGGAGCCGTTATTATCCTGGTTATTGCAATTTTCATTGGCAGGGCAATTCATCATCACAGTAAGGCCAATCAAACTGCCAGCTCTGCCGGGACAAGCCAGCAAACGTCTCAACACCAGACCGGTAGTAAGTCCAAAGCCGCTAAAAGCAACAGTTCTGCGTCAGCCAATAAGCCAAATGAAGTGCCTAACACTGGGCCCGGTGACGTGACTGAACTGTTTGTTGGCACCAGCGCACTGGCTGGCACAGGCCACTACATCATAAACCGTCGCAAAAACCTCTAAACACAAAATATACACTTTTGAGCTAAAATAGCCTTAGTGCTAGATGATTTAAAATACATACACCAGCGGGACGGGCAAGACGCTCTGGGTGTGGCTGAGCGCCAAGCTACTCAGCTAAAGCATGAGTTTAGCGTGCCGGATCTTGGCGGCTTTTATAAAAATGTTGTTTTTGCAGGTATGGGCGGCTCGGCTTTGCCGGCACTTTTTGCCAAAGTTTGGCCAGGCGCCAAGGTGCCGTTTGAAGTGGTTAGGAATTACCACGTTCCGGCCTATGTGGGGCCCGATACGCTATTTATTGCTTGCTCCTATTCGGGTAATACGGAAGAAACACTCTCGGCTTTAGACGAAGCCGTAAAAGCCAGAGCGCGCATTGTGGTTATGGCAGGCGGTGGCAAGCTTAAAGAACTGGCTGAGGCAGGCAGCCACGCGTTTGTTCTAGTTCCCAAGGCCGAGCAGCCGCGCTACGCGGTGCTTTATATGCTAAAGGCGGTGGAAAGTATCCTAAAAGCGGCAGGCCTAGCGCCCGAGCAAGGCAGGGAAATCGCCGAGGGCGTAGAATTCTTGGCAGGTGCCGTTAAGGCGTGGCTGCCAACCGTGCCAATGAGCGATAACCCGGCTAAGAAATTGGCCATGGAGCTGGCCGGTAAGTCGGTTGTTATTTACGGTGGCCCGTTGATGGCACCATCTGCCTACAAATGGAAGATCAATGTTAATGAAAATGCCAAAAATGTAGCTTGGTGGAACGAGCTGCCGGAGTTTGACCATAACGAGCTGATTGGCTGGACATCGCACCCAGTTCAAAAACCGTATGCGGTGGTGGAGCTGCGCTCCAGTCTAGAGAACCCAAGAATCCTGCGGCGTTTTGAAGTTGCGGAAAAGTTATTGTCCGGCCGCCGCCCGGCACCGCATGTGATTAGTGTGCAAGGGAATGATTTGCTGGAGCAGCTGCTTTGGGCGATTGGATATGGTGATTTTGTGACTATTTATTTGGGGCTTTTAAACGGCGTGAATCCAGCGCCGGTAGATTTTGTAGAAAAGTTTAAAAAAGAACTCGGTTAACACTTGCAAATTAAGCATAAGTATGATAGCGTAGGCCCATAGTTCGTAAAAATCAAAAAGGAAGACAGAAATGAGCGAAGAACTTTCATCCGCAGGCAAAGAAGCTTGGGAAAAAGCGCGAGATATAGCACGCAAAAATTACTATGATACAAGCGGAGAGATATCGCGTCTATATGGTGAGACGCCAGGATCTTACAGAGGAAGCAGATGGCAGGGCAAAGAGCTGCCGGGCGGTGTCAATGTACGTGAATCAAGCGGTGATTGGTTTGCTCCAGGGAGAATGGAAGATACCTCAAGCATATCCGATCTTGAAGGCTCTTTGGTCAGTACACGAAGCGATGTAAATAACCCTATAGTTGAACATAAAACTGTTGACGCACGAACTCGCCACGCAACAAACTCGGGTCAGGAAGTAGCGTACGAGGGCCTAACTACGACTTCTGGGCAGGGCAAGGCAGAAGTCAAACGAGCAGGATACATACATGAATTTTCTTCACCAGAAGCCGCACCCTTAATTACAAAACTCGCACTGAAACGCATAAATAACAAAATCGAGAAAGGTAGGCAAGAGGAAACCGACCAACCCAAAGCGGCGTAGAAATCCACCACATGTTTCTAAACCGCCAGATACTCCTGGCGGTTTTTATTCGCTTCTGAGGGCTTCGATGGGGTTTTTGGCAGCAGCTTTAATGGCTGGAACGGCCGAGAAAACTATACCAACATCCACTGAGACTATGGCTGCGACAACAAGTATTGGCCAATCAAGCACCGGCTGCCAGTTAGTGTAAAGTTTGAGCAGTAAATCTACGAGAAGTGAAGCCAAAATGCCAATTATGCCACCGCCAACACTCAAAACCAGACCCTCAATCATAAACTGGTTTAAGACCTGACGGTTAGTAGCGCCCACGGCCTTTCTAAGGCCGATTTCACGTGTGCGCTCGGACACACTTACAAGCATGACGTCCATGATGCCAATACCTCCGACTAAAAGCGATATGCCTGCAACCGCCGATATAAATTTGGTAGCCGTGTTGATTACACCATTGGCAATATCGGCTAGCTGTTTTTGGGTTAAAACCGAAAAGCTGGCGCCCGGATGTGAGCGGGCCAGGGCAGACTGCGCCGCCAGCGCCGCCTGGTTAACTTTTTTAGAGTCAGCTGCTTTGACGAGTACCTGCAAAATATCGGCGTGGCCAGCGTTTAAACGTTGAGCGGTAGAAAACGGTATAAAAACCGATGAATTAAAATCGGTCTGGGCGACGGACAGTAGACCACCGGGCGATTGCGGCAATACACCGTAAACGGTGAAGGGTTGCCCATCAACATTAAAACTTTCACCAACCGGGTTAAGTTCATTAAACAATTTGAGGGCGACGCTACTACCCAGCACAGCAACATTTTGACTATCCGTATCGCCGGATAAAAAATTGCCAAACCTAGGGTCTAGCTTAGCTACGCTGGCTAGGTCCGGCGTTGTACCAATTACAAAAACATTACCAAGCCTGGTACCGTTTTTGGTTACTGTGTTGGTTACAAAATCAAACGGTGCCACGGCTTTTAGCTGCGGAACTTTGCCTAGAGTGGTGACATCAGCCGGCGTAATACTGCTGATGCCAAGTAGCGACAAAGTCGTTAAGCTGCTGGTGTTGCTAGCGTTAATTTGGCCAGAGCGAACACTTAGAACATCCGGGCCTAGGCGGTTGATTTGGCCGGAGAGTTGGTGCTTTAAGCCCGTACCCAGGCTGACAACGGTAACTACGCTGGTAATCCCGATAATCACGCCTAGCATCGTAAAAAACGAGCGCACGCGGCTGGCCCGCAGGCTGTACCAGGCCGATTTCACATTGCCGGAATAAATATTAATCTTCACGCGTTCTTGGCTTTCTTTTTAGTATTGCGGCGGGATGAGGGTTTGGTTTCTACGCGCTTCATGAGGGCTGAGACACCGCTTAAGATTTCATCATCGCTAAACGGGCGCAGTTTGTAATATAAGCGGCGAGCGCCCTTGGCTACTTCCCCAAGGCGGGTTTTTTCATCGCCAACTATCCGGCCATCGCGCATGTAAATTACCCGCTGGGCATACCGCGTTAACTCTGGATTGTGGGTGACCATTAGTATTGTGTTGCCCCGGCGGTTGATGTCGCTGAGCAGTTCCATAACAACTTTACTGTCGGTGCTGTCTAGGTTGCCGGTTGGTTCATCGGCAATTAATATTTCCGGATTATTGACTAGCGCGCGGGCGATAGCGGCGCGCTGGGCTTGGCCACCGGACAGCTGGCGCGGGTAGTAATATTCGCGGTCGCGTAGACCGACGATTTCTAAAATATCGCTGGCTTTTGTTGCCCGCCTCACCGGTGACATGCCTTTATAGGCCAGGGGCAGGGCAACATTATCCAAAACATTTAAGCGCGGCAGCAAATTATAAGACTGAAAAACAAAGCCAATCCGGTCCCGGCGCAATTTTGCCAACCGGTCGGCGCGCTGGCGGGAGGCGTGACGGCCTTCTAACAAGTATGTGCCGTGGGTCGGTTTATCCAGCAAGCCAATCATATTAAGAAGCGTTGTTTTACCGCAGCCGCTGGGACCCATGATGGCCACGAACTCGCCGCGCTTAACGACCAAGTCAACTTCATCTAGCGCCAATACTGTAGCATCACCGAAGCCGTAAATCTTGGAGAGTTCTTTGAGTTGGATAAGTGCCATTTTGTATTAATAAAGCTGAACCCGCGCTTTCTTTCGGGTATAAATCTAAGTTTGCCTCCCCACCTCATATTCATAGTTTACGCTCTGGCACGCGATGCTTACAAAAATAAAAGGTTGCGAAATCGGCTACAGCGGATAGAGTCCCTCATCTTTTCAGAGTGAAGCAGTCTGCAATCAGATTACGGAACTTCCAAAAAGCACTGTGCGGATAAAAAATCAGGGGTAACTTTGCTAAAATATCTGAGGCAGGGAGGGGTCGCCTAGTTGGTCTATGGCGCCGCCTTGGAAAGGCGGTTTGTCGGCAACGGCATCCAGGGTTCGAATCCCTGTCCCTCCGCCATATAATGGTAAAAGTGGTAAAACTTTCGCAATCTGAACAAAGAATATTGGGCTCTATTGTTATTGGATCGGAGAATGACCCTAACAAACCGGAGTTCCCGCCAGACAATCCCCGCTTTCCAGCTACTCCCACCTATCAAATCCAAGTGCCCGGCTTTACGAATGTGTGGCTCAAAGATGAAAGCACAAATCCGACCGGCACGCACAAAGACCGAATGGCTTGGGAGATTGTAGTAACATACTGGAACTTTCTGCAAGCAAAGAAGCGCGGACAAGTAAAGGGCACACTGCCCCGTATGTCAATAATCTCATCGGGGTCTGCGGCAATGGCAATTCAAACCATGCTAAAAAAATATCGGCTTCCAGCTCTAAAAGTATTAATTGATTTCAAAACATCGAAAAATGTTAAGGATTCTCTGGAACGCATTGGGTGTGAAGTGTACGAAACGGATCTTAACAGGAAGCCATTGGACTGGACAGAAATCCTAGCACTTACGCGCAACCCGAGCGGCATCGATATCACCTCAGATCAAGCGTTGGGGCCAAACACACGTTTTTACGACTGGATGAGCTATGAGATTATCAATAGCACTCCGGACTATTGTTTCATCCCGTTCGGCACTGGGAACCTATATGAAAACATTCTCAACATAAACCGCGTTGAAGTCTCAACGACAAAACATGACCCCCGGTTTTCGGGTGATAGAAATGTCCTGAAACACTGTAATTTTATGGGAGCAACAACGAATAACCCACACAGCAAGGCTGACAAACTCTATTCGCCCCACCTGCCGTTTGTGCATTTCAATGAACAATGGATACGGTCCTATAAGTCAGCCGGCTACTGCGGCCAAGAATCTGACGTCTACATAGTCAAAGAAAAATATATTGACAAAGCCCTTAAGTTGGCCGCAAAACAAGGTGTTGAGGCGGAGGCTTCAGGCATCGCGGGGCTTGCATTACTTTTGCAACTAAAAAGAAAAATTCCCAAAGACAAGAAAGTATTGATTGTAAACACCGGCAAAACTTTGTTGCCAGAATAACTCCCTCAGTATCGAGTAGAGTTCCAGACCCGTCTGTCCCGCCAAATTGTTCGTTCGGGCTTGCCCGGCTGAACAAGTTGGCAGGAATTAAGAGCTTGAGAACCCGTGCTGCGGAGCAGAGGGTTCGGCGGAGCGAGGACGCGCGCAAGAATTTATTCTGAGCACGCCGCAGCGGAGAAGGCGTAGCCGCTATCCCTGCCCCCTCCAGTTAGAAAGTGGAACTTTTTAAGATTCCGACAGTACTAATAGAGATTGTATTGTCCGCATCTTGTGAGCTGTTTCATCGTACTCTCGCGTGGGGAACGATTGAGCGATAATGCCAGCCCCTGCGCTGATAGAAACACCATTTTCATCCTCAAAGGCAGAACGAAGAGTAATCGTAAGATCAGATGCACCGTTTGAATCTACCCAGCCTGCGCAACCAGCGTATGGCCCGCGCGGCACTTTTTCGAACTGGGCAATTTTTTCTAAAGCCGTAGGCTTATCAATGCCGGAAACTGTCACTCCTGGGAAAAGCGCTCTCAGACCATCCCATAGCGTTAAGCCCTCCTTGAGCTGCCCCTCCACCCTAGATGCCAAGTGTTGGACGGTACGAAATTGCTTGACTTGCATCGCATCTTTAATACACACACTGTCAGTCTCGCAAATGCCTTTCAGTTCTTCTTTCTGGACGAGTATTACCGACAGCATGTGTTCTATAACTTCTTTGGGATCAGTTTGGAGTTCGTGGCGTAGAGCCGCATCACGTTCTGGCGTTCCGCCCCGCGGTCTCGTCCCCGCTAGCGGAGTTGTTTGAATCAATCCTTCGGGAGTTGTTCGCATCAGAAGTTCGGGGCTTGACCCTATACCAGTCAAATCTTTTTCATGGAAACAATAAGTCCGTGCTGCTGAATTCGGTTGTCGGATAGAGTTAAGTGTCGAGAAGATATCTATACTACCGGGTAAATGCACGTGACGAGCAAAAACGACCTTAGCCAAATGCTCGGCACGGATATCTTTTACTAATTCTGCGACTCCACGCTCGTAGCTTTTTCGATCCGTTTCACTAGGAGCTGGTACATTCGGTTCAGAGTGCGAGAAATGCTCAATCTTACTTAAAGACTCTGCTATTTGGGCTGGATTGCCGAGAGTACGAATATCGGTCGTTTCCTTAGTGAAAACTAGCTCTGTTTTTGGAATAACGAATCTCATCACGGGAGTGGATGCTTGCAGGGGATAAGGCAAATAGTAACCAGCTGCATCAAATGATATGTGGCCGAAAGCTCGCCAATTTTCTACTGGCATTTCGTTTAGCAGGCGGCCAACTTGAGCGAAAGGGTCAGATGCGGTTTCATGAGCCAGGTGTTCACCTGCCCAGGATGAATATATTTGATCCCCAGCAACAACAATCTCACCGATTGGGTCAAGCGCCATGATGGTTTCATCATCCGAACCATATACCCAAAAGTCTCTGTTTGGATCACTTCCGACCAATGTTTCCAAGGCATCTAAAGGGTCCATGGCGGGCAAGCGCATGGTTTCATAGTTAGCTAAATTTGAACTTTCTTTTACGGTCTCATGTCTCTTCATGGTGTGCATATTATTCAATAATTACTATATTTCGGCAATGAGATAATTAGCAATTTTAGCAAAACTTTGCTAAAATCTGCGTGTGGACTACTCTTCAAGCTCTGTTAAAGGGTATCTATCCGAGCTAGGACTAAGTTCTGACGAAATCAGAATGTATTTGCTACTAGTCAATGAAGGAGCTTTGACTGCTAAGAATATCTCCGAACGGCTGAGCATTATAGTTAATAGTGTTTACCGGGCAACCAACGCCCTTCTGCACAAAGGACTCATAAAAGAATTGGATGTCACTCCAAAGCAGTTTCAAGCCGTAACTCCAAGTGTCGCTATAGAGCAGTTGGCAACCAAGCAAATCCTTAAAATTAAAGATTCTAGTCAGTCGGCTGTTAGGAAGTTAGATATCAAGAAAAATCCTAATCGCCTAAACATGGAGTTGCTAACTGGGCGGAAAGAACTGTTTGATAGGTTCGTTGATCTAGCTAAAGAAGCCGAGCAAGAATTTTTAGTGATAAGCATTGGCGAACCCGTGCCAGAATCCATTTGGTCAATTACGGAAAATGCTATCGGCAGAGATGTCAGTCCTAAGTTTATTTTTCATAAAAACGACAAAGAAAATAATATGCTAATCAAGCGTTGGCGAGCCATGGGCGTGTCGGTCAGGCATCTACCCGGCGAAGGCTACCATTTAAATATTTTCGATAATTCGTCAGCTATTCTGTCTGCCAGCAATCCTAAACAGAGCAAAGAGCGAAGTGGCGTAGTTATTTATAACGAAGCTATGATTGAAGCTCTGAGGACTTACTTCTTCCAGCAATGGGCGTTGGCTAAGCCTGTTTAGGCTAAGTACCTACCTAGGCTCGAGAGGGAAGAACAAGTAACATTCTTAGGATTTTCTCAGCTAAATCGCGGTATTATAAAAGCGTAACCAAGTGATAGCGAGGCACCCATGACAGACAAAGAGCAAATAAAAGAAATCGTAACCCACGTTTCCAGCTTGCAAGACTTGCGCCAGTGGGAGCAATTGGAAGAATACTTTGTAAAGAACCCATTTGTTGACAATAAATCACTGTCCGGTGAGACACCCGCCAATGTGCCGCGCAAAAGACTGATTGACAGCTGGCGCAAAGAAATCGGCAGTTACTTTTATGCCACTCGCCGCTTCATTAATCGTTTGGGTGTACGGATGCTTAGCTCGCGCCGCGCCCGCGTTACCACGTCCGTGGAACACAAACATTATGTAGCTGACCGGGGAGAACGCTATGTTTGGACGGTCCGCGGCTCTGTTGACTATATTTTGGTCAAGACATCAAGTGGCACCTGGAAGATTAGCCAGATGATTTTCCGTCTAAACGACCAATCGGTCCACGCGATTGCTGCCTAAAACCGGTCCCTAAACTGTTACAATAATCATTAGTATTACCAGAGGGTGGCAGTTTGAATATTTTAATTGTTTATTCGCATTTTGAACCGAGCAGTTTTACAGCCGCAATGAAGAACGTGGTGCTGGAGGTTTTAGGCCGCCAGGGCCATAACGTGGTGCTTACTGATCTGTATGGCCAAGGCTTTAGCCCCGTTGCCCAAAAATGGGATTTTGTAACTACATCCGGCGAACATTTTAATTACATGATGGAGCAAAAACACGCTGCTAGATTGTCCATGGCCTTTTCTCCGGACATAACCGGCGAGATGCAAAAGGTTACAAACGCCGACGTCATAATTTTTATATCACCGCTTTGGTGGTCAAGCGTGCCGGCCATGCTTAAGGGTTGGTTTGATAGGGTACTGGCCATGGGCTTTGCATGGGACAGTGGCAAGTTTTATGAAAATGGGCTGCTGCGTGGTAAGCAGGCAATGATGATAATGTCGGCCGGCCACCCGGCCCAGTATTATTCGGCTGGCGGACAGCACAAAGCCTCCGTTGAACAAATGCTCTACCCGATTAATTGGGGCACGCTGGCTTTTTGCGGTCTGAATGTACATGACCCGTATGTAGCTTTGAATGTGCTGGGTTCAAGCGACGCCCAGCGTGACAGTACGCTTAAAGACTTAGGCTTTAGGCTGGAGCATATCGTGGACAGCCCGCAGTGGCTGCACTTCTTTTCCTAGGCTCTTGATTTACTAAACAGCCCATGCAGGCGGTTGAGCTCATCAAACATCTTTTTTAGCTGGCCGTTATATTTTTCGGCTTCTTTGGGCTTACCTTGTTCGTCAAACTCCCGAGGGAAGTAGACAAAATGTATCGGGTTGGCGACTTGCACCAGGCCAAGTTCAATCGTCACAGTCCGCAGTTGTTCAACGACGCGGGCGCCGCCGGAAATGCCGCCGTAGCTGACAAAACCAACCGGCTTATCAACCCATTCAGGCCCAACCCAATCCAGGGCGTTTTTAAGTACAGCTGTATAGCCGTGGTTATATTCGGGCGTAACAATTATAAAACCATCCGCCTTGGCTACTCGCTCGGCCCAGGCTTTGCCTTCCGGGTGAGTGTAGTCCGCACCGGCTGATTTCATAGAAAACGGGCTGATGGGTTCATCAAAAAAGGGTAGAACAGTCTTTTGAAAATCAACAAAGTCTACTTCAAAACGGCCGTCTTTTTGAGCACCCGTTTTTACCCAGTCAGCGACTACGCCGCCCTGGCGGTCCTGGCGGGAACTTCCCCAAATGACCATTAATTTCATAGTTTCTCCTTATAATTTAGCGGCGTTAATACCTACTGTTGCCAGCAGGGCGGTGTTAAGCCGGTAAATTTTCTTGGTACCGTCTTTGGCTTCAATAACCACGCCGCTATCTACCAGCTTGCCAAAATGGTGGCTCATGGCCGGCTGGCTCAATTTAATTTTGGCGGAAATGTCACTACAGCTTTTTTGGCCGCTCTCGCAAGTTGCCAGGCTACGTACTATCGCCAGCCTGGTAGGGTCGGCCAAACTTTTTAAAACATCAATCACTTTGTTATCACCCACCCGTTTAATTTAACACATACATCTAAACATGTAAATATATAAATTTAGATATTGCCAGACTGGTATAATTGGTGGTATGTCAAAAGAGGAGAGAAACTTCCTAGAAGCAGCAGTTGCTCTAAGCCTGCTGGTGCTGGGGTTGGTTGGTGTCCGCTTTATTATGGCCGGCACCTGGCGTTACGGATTCATCCCGGGTAACTTGGCTTTGGCTTGGCTGGGTTATGCCTCCGGCTGGTGGTTGACGCAAAGGTTAGCCCGTCAGCTTTGGAGCACCTGGCAAAATATCTTACTCACCATCGTTTGGATCTTCTTCTTGCCCAATACCTGGTATGTTATTACGGACTTTATTCATCTTTACCCCACGGGTGAAATATCCGTTGTTTTTGATGCGGTACTGCTTGGCGTTTTAACTATGACGGGGTTTTTGCTCGGTTTTAGGAGCCTGCTTTTAGTGCACCGGCAGCTGCTCAGGCGCTTTAAGCCGGCCCGGGCATACCAGCTGGTAGAGGCAATAATTTTAACTGTCAGCTTTGCCATTTATTTAGGTCGCATACTGCGCTGGAACAGTTGGGATGCGCTATCTAACCCTGGCGGGCTGATTCTAAACGTTTCAGACCGCATTATTGATCCGCTTGGCCACCCCAGCGCCATAAACATGACCAGCCTATTTTTTGTGACCCTAAGCGTTGGTTATTTTGCTGTCTGGCGGCTAGCCGGCGGTTTTAAAAGCACGTCATAAAAGCTTATTATTAAGTGGTGAATAGCCAAGACATAAAAAATTTACTCAAGTCTGCCTGTCGGGATTTATTTGGGCAGGAAGTAGAGCCACAGCTTAGCCGGCCGGACGAGAAGTTTGGTGATTTTTCTACCAATGTTGCCATGCAGCTCGCCAAGCAACTGGATAAAAAGCCTAGCGATATCGCAGAATCTATAGCCGTTAAAATTGACGGCGCCAAAGTAGCCGGCCCGGGCTTTATTAACATAACGTTGCCGGACGAGGCTATTGCCAAAGCTGCAATTGGCGCCACTAAAATACCTAAACCGCTCAAGGACCAAGAAATAGTGGCAGAGTACTCTGATCCTAATCCTTTCAAGGTGCTGCACGTTGGCCATCTTTATACGAGTATCGTGGGTGACGCTATCGCTAACTTGTTAGAATCCGCTGGCGCGACAGTCCATCGGGTGAATTTTGGCGGCGATGTCGGGCTACACGTTGCCAAGACAATGTATGCCATCATCCAAAACCTTGGTGGTGAGCTGCCGGACAAGCTCAGCAACGTTCCAAAAGATGGGAGAGCGCAATGGATGACTGCTCGTTACGTTGAGGGCAATGATTTTTACGAGAAACCTGAGGCTAAAATAACAATCGAAGCGCTAAACAAGCAAATTTATAGTCTGTACGAACACAATGATAAAAATTCTTCGCTCGCAAAAATATACTGGACTACGCGCCAGTGGAGCTACGACTATTTTGACGAGTTTTATGCCAAGATTGGAACTCAATTCGAGAAATATTATCCGGAAAGTCAAACAGTAGAACTAGGTCTCAAAGCTGTTAAAGAAAACATGGGCAAGGTTTTTGAAAAATCAGAGGGCGCAGTGGTGTTTAAGGGCGAAGTTCACAATATGCATACGCGAGTATTTATAAATAGTCAGGGTCTGCCGACTTATGAGACCAAAGACATAGGCTTACTGCTAAAAAAGTGGGAGGATTATCATTTTGACCAATCGGTGGTAATTACCGGCAACGAAATTTACGAATATATGCAGGTTGTACTAAAAGCAGTCGAACAATTTGCCCCGGAGCTGGTAAAGAAGACTACGCACGTCAGCCATGGATTGGTAAAAATGCCCGGCGGTGTAAAGATGAGTAGCCGCAAGGGCAATATAGTAAGCGCCGAAGCAGTGTTGGATATGGCCGATACAGCTAACAAAAAGATCAACCAAAAAGAAAACTTTACAGTAGCTCTAGGCGCAGTGAAATACAGCTTTTTAAAAAATCGTATAGGCGCTGACATGGTCTACAATCCAGCGGAATCGGTCAGTTTAGAAGGCAACTCCGGGCCGTATTTGCAGTATGCTCATGCGCGGGCCAAAAGTATCTTGAAAAAAGCTGGTGACGTCAAAGCCGGGAAGATTGATAATTTAGAGTCCGATGAACGCGCTTTAGCGCGCAAAATCAGTGAATATCCAGATGTGGTAGCCCAAGCCACTGGGGAGCTATTGCCCTCACACGTCTGCACTTATTTGTACGAGCTAGCCCAAGCCTTTAACCGCTTTTATGAGAAGAATCGTGTGATTGGCAATGAGCGGGAAGCTACCCGGCTAAAACTGGTTGGTGCCTACGCAGATGTTTTAAAGCACGGGCTTGGTTTACTTAACATAGATGCGCCGGAGCAAGTGTAAAATGACCAAGCAGTTAGATGACGAAGAATTAAAAAAGAAGCTGACGCCAGAGCAGTATCATTTATTGCGCGAAAAGGGCACAGAGGCACCATTTTCAGGTAAATACGTTAATCATTCTGAAAAAGGCATGTATAGGTGCGTTGTCTGCGGCGCGGAGCTGTTTAGTTCTGACACCAAGTTTGAATCAACTGCTCCGGGGCTTACGGGCTGGCCTAGCTTTTCTGATGTTGCTCGCTCTGAAGCAATTAAATTGACGGACGATGACAGCATGGGGATGCGTGGGGTAGAGATTTCTTGTGCTAATTGCGGCAGCCACCTGGGACATTTATTTGAAGACGTACCGGGCGAAGTTCACGACAAGCACTATTGTATTAATTCGGCCTGCTTAGACTTTAAACCGGCCGGAAAATAAGCTATAGTCCAAGCTATAAAGAGGTAGTTATGAGCTCATTAAAACCCAAACTCCACGGTGTCCTGCGCGAAAAATCAACCAACAACATCATAGTTGGCATTTTGGTCGCCTTTTCGCTAGCTAATTTAATTAGTTTCGCGTCCGAATCTTTTGGTGTGCCTGGCTGGGCTGCCTGGTGGAGCGTGACTTGGCGGCAAGTGGCCGGTTTTGGTATTAGCCTAGTTCTAGCCGAGTTAATTTCCCGTATAGCTAAGGACTAATGCTAAGCTTTTCGCGCCTGGAAAAGTATATTTTAAGCCTGCCAGACGCCAAGCTTGATTATCCGTTCGGTGAAAAGACGGCTGTCTATAAGGTTGGTGACAAAATGTTTGCTCTCATCCAAGAAGGAAAAGAGCCCATCCAAGTAAGCCTAAAATGTGATCCACTTTTAGCCCAAACTCTGCGTGAGAAGTATGAAACCGTCATGCCGGGCTACCACTTGAACAAAAAGCACTGGAACACAATTGTTTTAACGGGACAACTTTCTTGGGATGAGGTCAAGGACTTAATAAATCACTCTTACAATCTGGTGATTGGCTGAAGGAAAAGAGAGCCCGAGCAAAAATCGCGCTTTTTGCCCGGCGCGATGAGAAACACCTTTGGTTTGTCTCATAAGGCGGAGCCGCTCTTACCGGTCAGTGGGTGATGATGAAATCAAAGACTTGATAAGACATTCCTACGGACTAGTCACGGCCAATACATAAACTGCTCGTGCTTTTAGGTTGAGCCCGCGCGCTATAAACTTATGGATATGGATGCGGCAGGTGAAGTTAAGGCTCGTTTGAATATTGAAGACGTAGTTAGTGGGTACGTTCAGCTAAAACGCGCCGGTCGCAATTTTAAGGGCCTCTCACCCTGGACTAATGAAAAGACACCGAGTTTCATAGTCAGCCCCGAAAAACAGATTTGGCACGATTTTAGCTCTGGTAAAGGCGGCGACGTCTTTAGCTTTATCATGGAGATGGAAGGGTTGGATTTTGCTGGTGCGCTAGCACACCTAGCCCGTCAAGCCGGCGTGGACCTAGATCAGTACAAAACTGGCCCAAAAACAGCTAACACTAAATTAAAAACTCGGGCCACTGAAGCTCTGGAGCTGGCCGTCAAGTTTTATCAAACACAGCTTTCCGCAAATCAGCCCGCCCTAAAGTACTTAATAAGGCAGCGGAGTTTAACCAAAAAGACTATCTTGCAATGGCGGTTGGGCTATTCGCCCAGTAGCGGCACAGCCTTAACTAATTTTTTGACCAAGCGCGGCTTTAGCACCGATGAGATGAAGCGGGCAGGTTTGGTAACGATGCGCGCAAGCGGTGCGCGCGATATGTTCCGCGGCCGGATCATGATTCCCCTAGCCGACCAAGCCGGTTCGGTGGTGGGCTTTACGGCCAGATTGCTGGCAGACGAGCCTGGCGCTCCCAAATACATCAATACACCTCAAACTATTTTGTATGACAAAAGCCGCCAGGTGTATGGGCTGGATCTGGCCAAGGCGTCTATCCGCAAAGACGGCTACGTGGTTGTGGTAGAAGGCAATATGGACGTGATTGGCTGTCACCAGGCCGGTTTTCCCAATGTGGTAGCCAGCGCCGGTACGGCCATGACCGAGCATCATCTTAAAATTCTAAAACGTTTCACCGGTGATACCCGGCTTTGTTTTGATGCCGACAGCGCCGGTATTGCTGCCACCGAACGCATTATTCCGCTAGCCCAAAAGACAGACGTATCGCTCAAAATTATTACCATTACCGGCGCCAAGGATCCCGACGAGCTGGTAAGCAAAGACGCCGGAGCCTGGCAAAGGGCGGTCGAAGCGGCTGTCTATGCGCCCGATTGGCTCATAAAGCTTTATGCAGCTGAACTGGATCTTTCCACTGCCGATGGCAAACGGGCTTTTACTGATGCGCTGCTTAACGTCATCCGCGCACTGACCGATCCAGTAGAGCGGGAACATTATCTTAAAAAAATCGCCGAATTGACGGATACCAGCTTAGAAGCCGTGCAGGCCAAGTTCACCAAATCTCCCGTAGCTCAGCCGCTATTTAAAAAACCTAAAGGGCTGGAGACCGAGATTGATGTTGTAGCGTCAGAATACCAGCGTATGCAGGACCATTTTTTGGCCATCACGTTTGCTCAGCCCAAACTACGCTGGCTACTCAAAAATATAAAAGCCGAATATTTTACAGATGATACACGCCAAAAGGTTCTAGGATTTTTGCAGGATAACCCGGACTTTACCAAGGATGCAAAAACTGCTGCCAAATTGCGGGATATATCTGATTATGTTAAAATAATAACGTTACAATTTGAGGAGCTATATAAAGACCTGCCCTTTAGTGACCTAGAAGAGCAGTCTAACAATTTAGCTCACCGGCTTATTAGCCGCTACATAACTCTCCAAAAGCAAAAACTAGCCGCGCAAATGCGCGAAACTAGTGATGATAAAAAGATGAAACAACTTATAAAAAAGGTGGATACTCTTAATCAACTAATGAATCAGGAAGGTTAGCCCCTATGCCTAAAAAAGATACCGCGAAGCCCAAAGCCAAAAAACCGGCGATAAAAAAAGCTGCCCCCAAAAAAGCTGCTGCCGTTAAAAAACCGGTGGTTAAGAAACCGGTGGCTAAAAAGCCGGCTGTAGCTAAAGTGGCTGCTAAACGCGGCCCACGCCGTACCTCCAAAAGCTACGACCGCGAAATTTCCCAGTTATTGGAACAGGCCAAGCGCGATGGCAAGCTAGAACAGCGCGAAATATTTACTCTTATACCCGATACGCCTGCCAATATTGATGTGCTGGAGCGGCTCTATGCCGAAATGAGCGAAAACGATATTGAGCTGGTGCCGGTGGAGGCTCCAGAAGCCACCGACTTAGCCGAATGGGAAGACGAACCCGAAGAAAAAACCGTCACGCCAGACGCCGCCTTCCTGGATGATATTTCAGACGACTCTGTGCGGCTTTACTTGCGTGAAATCGGTAAAATCCCGCTGCTGACGGCCGAGGAAGAGCTGGCACTGGCCCGCCGGGTAAAGCGCGGTGAAAAACGCGCCAAGGACGCCATGGCCGAGGCTAACATGCGCCTGGTTGTGTCCATCGCCAAGCGTTACGTAGGGCGTGGCTTGGATTTACTGGACTTAATTCAGGAAGGCAATACCGGCCTGCTTAGAGCGGTGGAAAAATTTGACCCTGACCGCGGCTTTAAATTCTCCACCTATGCCACTTGGTGGATCCGCCAAGCCATCACCCGGGCCATTGCCGACCAAGCCCGTACCATTCGTATTCCGGTGCATATGGTAGAGACCATCAATAAACTGCTTAGAACCCAGCGTAGATTAACCCAAGAGCTCAACCGCGAACCTACCAACGAAGAAATCGCCGTGGCTATGGAAATGGACGTAGATAAAGTTGAGCACATCATGAAAATCAAGCAGGACATTTCCAGCCTGGACGCGTCTGTGCGCGACGATGAGGAAGATTCAGTACTGGGTGACTTTATTGAAGATGAAGACGCCAAAACCCCGACCGAGTCGGCTTCTGAGCAACTGCTCAAAGAACAAGTCCGCCGGATATTGTCGTCTTTAACCGACCGCGAGCAAAAGATTTTAAAGCTACGCTTTGGGCTAGAAGACGGCAAAAGCCACACGCTTGAAGAAGTCGGCCAAGAATTTAGCGTCACCCGTGAGCGCATTCGTCAAATTGAAGCCAAGGCTCTGGCCAAACTGCGCAAGAACAAAGATACCCGCCGCCTGCACGAGTATTTACAATAAATTTTTCAAATGGCTGAAGAAGAAACACCCGACCCTTTTGACCCCAGATCCAGGGAGCTGCCTACGATTGAGGAGCTGGAAAGGGAACTGGCAATGCATGTGCCCGAAGCCGTTGCAAGAATTGTTGAGGACGACCCTCGCAAAATGGCCCTACAAGCTCTGCGCCATTTAGATTATAAATTGCGCCGAGCTTACGAACTCCACCTGGGCTTATCCGGAAAAAGCGGGCCGATGCCCTTTAGCGAAATAGCGGACTACATGGCTATATCCAAGACCAATGCACAAAGACTCTTCAAGAGAGCGGGGATGCACCTAGGTCCTCATACGCTACCCTTGGAAAAAATGGCGGAAGATATTCAAAAAGCAAAAACACAAACCAGCCTAGATTTAGGCAGTATTGCTGTTGGTCTTAGTCCCCAAGAATTTGAAGCGCTGGAAATGATAGATGAAGGTAGAACATGGGCCGAAGTGGGCAACGAACTCGGTATTGGTGGGCTTGCCGGCGCTCGGCAACTAAGAGGAGAATTAGCTGAGAGGATAGGCATTGAGCCTAACAAAGTGGACGAACTTGTTCCAGACCTTGTTCGGCTATATATCGAAGGCGAGAGAGATAATAAATGAAAATTCTAGGTATTGCCGGCACAAATGGTTCGGGCAAAGATAGCTTGGCAGCGTTGTTAAAGGATGATTATGGCTGGTTTTTTGTATCATCTTCTGGTGATTTAATCATCCCGGAACTCAAACGTCTTGGACGCCCGCTGGAGCGTGAGCAAATGTCTGCTCTGACGACTGAGTGGCGTCAAAAAGAGGGTATGGGTGCGGTGGTAGACCGGGCCGTGAAGCTGTGTGAATCCTCCGGTAAAAAATATGAAGGTCTTGTAGTGGGTAGTTTGCGTCATCCCGGGGAAGTGCAGCGTGTGCACGAGCTTGGCGGTAAGGTTGTTTGGGTAGACGCAAGCCCACACGTTCGTTACGAGCGCATCTACAGCCGCGCTCAAGGTGATAAAGACCAAAAGACCTATCAACAGTTTTTAGCCGAAGAAAAAGCTGAGATGGCCCACAGCGGCGATGACGCCACGCTCAATATGGCTGCTGTTAAAAAAAACGCCGACATTTTTATTGAGAACGGCAGTAATGACTTAGAAGCTTTCAAGGCTCAAGTCAAAAAAACGCTCAACCTCTAGCAATTAGTCAGAAAATATGGTATAGTCTGATTTATGACAAAACACGAAGGCTACCCGGTTTCAGCTGAAGAAAAAGCCCGCCAAACACTAGATAAAATGGCGGGGGCTTTAGCAGAAGCGGTGGTTGCTGTAGAGCCGGCCAATAGTGGCGCAAGTCCGCTTGAAATTTTTCCCGAACCTGGCGAGCGTCGAGCGGACACTGAATATACTTTAGATACTGGCCAGGAGACCGCTCTTCGTGAGGCCATGGCTAAACTTGGCGTTGGCCGGGAGACCAATCTAACTGCTAGCGAGGCTGGTTTAAGGAATGGTTACGTTGCAATTATAGAAGGCGGTCAGGCGCATAAAATGCTAGCTGAAATCTTTGTAGTTTTGTCAGACGCAACAGCTAAACCAAGTGCCATCATTATAGCCGCTACCCCTGAGCGGGCAATTCCTGCAACTGATGAGGACAAAGCTAAGGAAAGAGAGATTACCGCGAGAGTACTTGGTCTAAATACAGACTCTGTCGGCCCGACTGAGTACGATGTGGCCCAACAGGTAGCTTATAAAATTCCTCGTATGCAACCTCGCCCAGTGGAAGTCTTACACTTTGGCTATAGCATTGAGGGCGAAGTACAGACAGAAAGTAAAACAGGGCAACTAAAGAACCTAGGTTTTGTCGATCATATAACTCCAGTGCATCTACTCAGAGTTGATCGTGAATATCCAGACCCTGACGACCCTAAGAAATATAATACCTTAGGACCAGCTGGCTTGATGAAAGTAATAAATAATTTCCTTGCCCAATTGCCTGAAAGTGAGGACCGAGAAGTGGGCTTTGTTACCAGTTCAACTTATCAACCGTCAAGGGAAACAGATGCTGTAATGACCATGCTTGAGCTAGAACGCGTCGGTAAAACCAGAAACATCGGAGTCGTAACATATGGTACGCACGAGCTTGCCGACGTAAAAGGTGAAGATCCATCCCAGCCGCCGCTTGGCCAGGTGGCTAGCGAGGCGCACAAAGCTGCAGTTGAGCTACAAAGACTGCGCCAGATCTTAGAAGTCGATCCAACCACACCTGAGCAATAAGCTTAGTAACGCGTATAATTTAGCGTGATGGCGGAGGCTAGAAAAAAGCTGGCGATTATTGATGGTAAAAGTGTGTTTTACCGTGGTTATTACGCCATGCCCAATCTTTCTACGGGTGACGGCGTACCCACCGGCGGTGTGTTTGGTTTTGCCGCTATGGCGCTGGAGCTAATTAAAAAACTTCAGCCAGATTATGTCTGCGTGGCGTGGGACAAGCCCAAAACCAACATTAGAAAACGCAAAGAGATGTATCCGGAGTACAAAGCTGGGCGCAAACCGGCTCCCCCGGACTTTTATACCCAAATCCCGATTCTGCATGACCTGCTTAGCGCTTTTGGCTGGCCGCTTTATGAGCTGGATGATTATGAAGCCGACGATATTATGGGAACGCTTGCTGTGCAGGCCGAGAAAAAAGACGTTGAAACACTGCTAATTACCTCCGATCTGGACGTACTCCAGCTAATTACCCACCACGTTAAGGTCTATGCGCTCAAAAAAGGCTTTTCTAACATAGAGGAATACCATCCGGAAAGTTTTGAGGCCAAATATGGCCTTCAGGCTACGCAATTTTTGGACCTTAAAGCCTTAAAGGGTGATAGTTCCGATAACATCCCGGGCGTACCGGGCATTGGCGAGAAAACAGCCATTGAACTGCTCAAACAATATAAAACCCTGGACGGTGTGTATGAAAATATTGACCTAATAAAAGACTCCGTGCGTAAAAAACTGGTGGCCGGCAAAGACAGCGCATATCTGAGCAAAAAAATTGCCGCTATTTGGTGTGACGCGCCGATGAAACTCAACCTCAAAGAGATGGACAGTTCTAAAATTGATGTAACTCACCTGCATAAACTGCTGGAACAGCTGGAGTTTAGGAGCTTGCTGCGCAATTTGCCAGCCAACATGCAGGTACCGGATGCACCGGCCAACCAAATTGCATCAAAAATCAAACTGCCCAAGTACAAAATTATTGCGCGTGACACGGGGCTGGCGGGGCTAAAACTGGCCGGCGAGCAAATTTTTATATATAGCCGGGCCACAGGTGCGCACGGCGCGGACCCGCGAATGATAATTTTAGGCAACCCAACCGAGGCGCTTGGTTTTGACCTGGCTGGTCTAGATGGCGCTAAAGCCGCCAAAGCAGTCGGCCAAATCCTCAAAGGCAAAAGTTTAATCGGCTATGACGTTAAAAATGGCCTCAAGGTATTAAAAAATCTAGGCGTAGATTACCCTCCGGTAGAACACGATATTTTGGTCGGCGCTTTTTTGATAAATCCATTGGTACGCGCCCAAAGCCTGACAGAACTAGCCTCAGCCGGTCTTGATTATGACGGCCCTAGCCTGGATGATTTGCCCACCGAGGATTTGTTGGCCCGGGGCGATGAAATCATGGCCGTAACTAGTGAACTTTACAGTGGCCAGAAGCTGGCGCTAGAGCAAATGCCCAAAGTGAACAAGCTGGCTAAAGAAATTGAATGGCCGCTAACACACGTTTTGGCGGATATGGAGATGGCCGGCATCAAACTAGACACCAGCTATTTAAAGAAGTTTGCTGCCAAGCTGGAAGGCGATATCAGCGACATTGAACAAAAAATTTATGGTTATGCCGACTTTGAGTTCAACATCAGTTCGCCAATTCAGCTGGCCGAAGTTTTGTTTATAAAACTTCAATTACCGACACGAGGCAGTTCACGCTTTGTGCAGGCGAGTGGGGGACAAGGCGAAGCCGAGCAGCGGACTAAGGCGCACAAAGATGGTGCGCTGAAGGAGCAGACGCAGGCTTCAACGCAGTCAGCCGTCGCCAGTACCAACAGTGTTACCGGCTCTGCCGGTGAGCAGGTTGGTATGGTGCAAGGGGCGTGGAGCATTAAGAAAGGAAAGACTGGTTACTCAACCGCTGCCAGCGAACTTGCTAAACTCCAAGGCGCCCATCCTATCATCGATTTAATCTCGCAGTACCGCGAGGCCACTAAGCTCAAAAATACTTATGCAGACACTCTGCCCGGACAGGTTGATAAAAACTCGCGCGTGCACACAACATTCAATTTAACTGTCGCACCAACCGGTCGGTTAAGTTCAGAAGGCCCCAATTTGCAGAACATTCCAGTCAAGACGGAGCTTGGTCGCAATATCCGTACAGCCTTTGTGGCAGAAAAAGGTAACCTGCTTATCAGTGCGGATTACAGCCAGTTTGAACTCCGTATTGCGGCTTCTCTGAGTGGTGATGGCAACATGATAAAGGCCTTTAACAATGATGCTGACATTCACGCAGAAACGGCAGCCGAACTTTACGGTATCCCAGCAGACAAGGTCACCAAAACTCAGCGCTCATCTGTTAAAGAGGTCAATTTTGGCATCATGTATGGCCTTGGCCCGCACGCCCTTTCCCAATCCACTGGCATGGATTTTGGTGCAGCCCGTGATTTTATAAAACGCTATTTCCAAATCCGCCCAGCCCTCAAAGCCTACATAGAAAAAACTCGTGCTCTGGCAGAAAAGCAGGGCTATGTAGAGACTTTGCTGGGCCGGCGCCGGCCCACGCCGGATATTCACTCAAGTAATTTCATCGTGAGGGAGGCGGCTTACCGCGCCGCTATCAACCATCCCATGCAGGGGACGGCCGCCGATATTATGAAGCTGGCCATGGTTCAGCTGGCCGCTAAGCTGGACGATGATTGCAAAATACTTTTGCAGATTCATGACAGCTTGATTTTAGAGACGCCGGCTAATCAGGCAGAAAGAGTCGGCAAACTAGTCAAAGACGTAATGGAATCGGCCTACAAACTGCCTGTAAAACTTAAAGCTGATATTTTAATAGGCAAAAACTGGGGCGAACTATGAAACAGTTCGTAGAACTTCCAAAGCTCAAACCCGGCGACCGGGTGGCCCTGGTGTCTCCGGCGGGCGATGCTGCGGCCCGTTTCCCATGGGTTTACAAATTTGGCGTTGAGCGGATAGAAAAGGAATTTGGTTTGTCGCCAAAAGAGTATCCATTTACCCGGAAACTTGCCGCCACTCACCAAGAAAAAGCTAGTGAACTAATGGAAGCTTTTGCTGACCCAAAAAACAAAGCTGTGATTTCTACGCTGGGTGGCTACGATCAAGTACGCCTGCTTAAACACCTTGACGCAAAGGTCTTTACCGATAATCCAAAGCCTTTCTTTGGCTACAGTGACAACGCGCATCTAGTCAATTACCTCTGGAATCTGGGCATTCCGAGCTACTATGGTGGTGGAGTAATGATTCAATTTGGCCATTCGTATGTGAATTCTGCGCTAACCGACAAATACCTAAAGCACGCCTTGTTTGATAAAGGAGAGTTTGAGTTAAGTGCCTCAAAGGAATTTAACGACGAAGCCATTTCTTGGGAAGATCAAAAGAACTGGCGGAATCCACCCAAGGCAGAGAAAAGTGACGGCTGGCTTTGGGACGGCGATAAAGACGCCGAAGGAATTTTGTGGGGCGGCTGTCTCGAGGCCTATATTGCAACCTTTGCCGCTGGACAGCCAGTCCCCAGCAACCAGGATATTGAAGGCTGCATTTTGTTTTTGGAAACGTCCGAGGAGATGCCCGAGCCGTGGATGGTAGCTCACTTTTTGAATGGACTAGGGGAGCGCGGCTGGTTTGACAGGCTTCAGGGCGTTTTGTTTGGTCGACCGAAGGCATGGAACTTCCACCGCATGCTATCACTTGAAGAGAAGGTTAAGTTCAGGCAAGCCCAGCAGAAAGCAGTTATTGATTCTATTCGTTTTTATAATAGACACATTCCGGTGATTCAGAACATGGAGTTTGGCCACACCGATCCGCAGATTGTAGTCCCGGCAGGGCAAAAGGGCCGTATCGATTCTAAGCAAAAGAAAATTTTCTTTAACTATTAAAAAAGGAGGCACTATGGCAGTACCAAATTTAAAGATGAGTAGTGGCAAAACAATTCCGCAGGTTGGGCTGGGGCTGTGGCAGGTTTTGCCGGGCTTTGTCTGCCGCAAGGCGGTCAAAGAGGCGCTTAGTGTCGGCTATACGCACTTTGATGATGCACAGGCCTACCATAACGAACAGCACTTGGGTGCAACCATCACGGGGGTAGGCAAGCGCGAAAATTACTTCATCACCACCAAAATTCAGACCAAAAACCTGGCTAAAGAAGATGTTCTGCCAAGTTTTGAAAAGTCTTTGGCTAAACTCAAGACCGACTATGTTGATTTATTACTGGTCCATTTCCCAGTCACCGAACACCGCCGCGAAGCCTGGCTGGAGCTGGAAAAGATTTATAAATCCGGTCGGGCCAAGGCCATTGGCGTCAGCAATTACATGGTCAAACACCTAAAAGAGATGGAAAGTTACGCCAGCGTTCAGCCGGCGGTCAACCAAATAGAGCTGCACGTTTTCTTGCAAATGCGTGACGAGGTCGAGTACTGCCGCAAGAAGGGCATTGTGGTGGAAGCCTATTCGCCGCTGGCTCACGGCAAGGGAATAGATGACCCGGTTCTTAGCAAAATCGCTAAAAAACATGGCAAAACCAACGCCCAAACTATGCTGCGCTGGTGTGTAGAGATTGGCGCTGTGCCACTGCCTAAATCGACTCACGCCGAGCGCATCAAAGAGAACTTTGAAATTTTTGACTTCAAGCTCGATTCAGCCGATATGTCCGAGATTAAGAAGCTGGAGCGAGATATGCGGACGTGTTGGGACCCAACGGATGTGCTGTAGAACAAGCAAAAACCAGGGCGAACTGTGAGCAAGGGTATTGATAATCTAATCGAGTTTATTAAATTTACGCACGCAATCCGTAACATTGAGCGAGCAATAATTCTAGAAAAAGGTAGCCATGAAAATGACGCCGAGCACGGCTATCAACTTGCAATGACGGCTTGGTACATAATCGATAAAGACAAGCTTAAACTAGATAAGTTCAAAGCGGCCTGCATAGCTATGGCCCACGATATTGTTGAAGTCTATGCTGGTGATACTCTGGCTTTTGCGTCATCTAGCAAGCTAGCCAAGGCCAAGCAAAAAGAAGCCCAGGCCGTACAAAAACTTAAAAAAGAGTGGCCAGCCTTTACATCCCTCCATGAGCTGATTGATGAATACGAAAACCTATCTTCAGAGGAAGCCAAATTTGTCTACGCCCTCGATAAGCTGGTACCCATAATCAACAATTATCTGTATGAAGGCGGCGCTTGGCACAACCATGGGATAACATTTGAACAAATGAAAAGTATCAAAATTGGCAAGATTGACCAGGATGCCAGAATCAATGAATATTACGAGCAACTTTTGAGGATTTTAGAAAAACATCCGGAGCTTTTTGGTAAAAAGTAAAATTTTTACCACCTTTTGCCGAAAAGGTGGCGCCAAACTCTCGGCTGTTTTTTTTGCCGTGACACGCTGTTGATAAAAATCAGGCTCGCTCGAGAACCCCTCAAAAATATGCTCCCAGCATATTTCCTCGTCAAACAACTCTCGCGGCCAAACACGCCTGATTCTCACAACATCAAATCAGGGCTCAAGAGATGCCGAATAAATAACCAAATTCATCTGTCGGATCTGGGTCCGAATTTAGGGCTCCGGAGATTTCTAGGGCAGGGGAACTTTTAGCTTCCGGAGCTTTGGCCGAGTTCATTCAGTAGAACTACCAGCTGGGCATTGTCTATAGAGGAGCAGTCAATTTGCCGGTGGTGGGCTATCATGTAACCCTGCAATAATCTTTGGATTGCCAGAGCGTCTCCTCTGCTTAGGAAGTTAATTGATTGAATGTTATCTACAAAAAACTTAGAAGCCAGGTGAACCGAGCCAAAAAATGGCCCAACATCTACTTTTGCCAGTTGAACATCGTCAATCTGAACACTAATTGTGCTTGATGTCTGGAAGAACGATCTGTGAGTAATGGTTAGTTTTTGTCTATCCACACTGATGGTGTCCGGGAACAGCACAAACGGGAAAACCGTATTGGCAGAAATCAGGTTTTCATGTGCCCCATCGGTCATGCCGATGAGTTTTTCCGTGGCAGTATCCAGCCTGGGCGCAAACGGACCACGCCCAAGAGTTAACCGTTTTCTCAGACTTTTAATCTTTCTGTTGCTGACAGGTTTTGCCAAACGAATGGCTTCTTCTTCAAAGTAGTTGTTCTGGGCAATAGCGTATCTACCCAAAAAATTTGCGGTGCTTATTGGCATAGTGTTACCTTTCTCGAACGTTTAGGGACTATCGTCCGGCGCTTTTGGTAACACTCCCTCAAAAATGTACTTTTAGTGTCGACTTGTTACTTGTAACTATAGCACGTTTGTTGAAATTTTTACAACTTTTGGTTCACAGACCAATGAGCCGATGGCCGGTTTTTGAGATGCCAAAGTTTTATGTCTCGGGGTCGGGCGGTACGGGTGAGTCTTCTGGCTGGTCTTTCTCCCTCGGGATAATATAACCAATACCACGTCTAGTTTCGATAAGGTCCCTTAGCTCATCGCCTAATGCTTTTCGGATTACACCAACGTTAACATCAACTATCCTACTAGATACATATGTGCTGCCCCAGACATGCTTCATTATCGCCTTCTGGGTAAGTACACGGCCTTGTTGTTGAGCTAGCAGCTCTAGTATTTGATAGGGCCTTCGTTGCAAGCCTTTAGGCTCTTCGTCTACCACTACGTCCATCCCCAAGTGATCAATAACAACTCGTCCGCCCGCTAGTACTGTGGGCTCCAGTTCATCAGTGGGTTCTGCTTGGTTACCATTCTTACCTGCTGCACGGATCAAAATTACGCTGTCTTCTTCCGCCGCCCTCCTAGCCAGTCTTAGCAAACTAGCGGCCATTACCCTCACAGAGCCATCCGCAGCTACAAGATTGGGAACAGCTACTTCTGCTACCTCTACTAACCCCTTGCTGCCAATCCTGCCAACATAAAAAGCTGCCTGCGTTAGGTCCGACGGGCTTAAACCACCTTCTACCCGCTCATAAGGGTCTGCCATGAAAGCTACTTTACCAGAATTTTGCGGATAGAAAATTGCTTACGTTTTTAAGGGCAGAGGAGGTCTAGGCCGACTTGCTCGTCGTGGGCGCGGGTAAGTTTGGTATCCATTTTGTGCACCAGTATTTCACAGGTGCCGGCTATGGTCAGGGACTTTATGTGGCCGCCTATGGTGCCGTAATCGGGGCCACTAAAGGTGCCGTGCATGTGAAACATCGGCTGGCCGTCTTTTTGGACGATGTTGCCGTTCAGGCTGGTAATCTCCATAGGGCCGTCAAAAGTTTTCCACGTGTATTTTTGGTCATCTAGGTGGTAATAACCAAGTTCTACGCTCAGTGCGGCCCCCAGACCCTGTAGCCAAGCTTCGTTGACGCCACTCTCTTTGCAAAACTGGCGTAGACCTTCCATTAAATCTTCGCCCTTTTTCAAAACTACGATGTATTTTTGTTTGTCTTGGTAGTGTTTCATTCATAAATCATAGCAAACTAAGTTTCACACCTTTTGCCGAAAAGGTGTGGCCAAAACTCTCGGACATTCGCCGAACTGGATTAAATTTTTACTGGCCCACACCGTGGCTGCGGAACTCCCCGCCAGCTGGCGGGTCAGACAGTCCTCGCCAAACGGTTAGCTCGCTAGCGTAAAAATTTATCCGTTGGCCCTGGGTCCGAAATAAAGAGCCGATGCCCAGACTCACAAGGTTTTCTCGAGCCTGAATCTTTTAAAGATGCCAAAACGGCTATAAAACACATTCCGCATATGCTTGGTTAGGCTGTCTTGGCAGTCTAAGATTTAGTTATGGCGGAAGCATGGAAGCCCAAAAGCTTTAGTTACGGTGAATCAGGCGTGGATGTGCATGTAGAGGCTGAAGCATCGCGGACTCTATATGAATATTCACAGCTTACAAGTAAAAATCGGCTGGGCAGGCTGGGCGAAATAACCACTCTGCATGACGATTTTCGCGGTGTCCGGTATTCCGATGTCGGGGAATTGCCTGCCGGAACAGTCACTTACGAGTTTGCAGACGGTGCTGGCAGTAAGCCTGAAATAGCCAGGATTGCCGGAAATTTACGTACGATCTACACCGACCTTGCCGAAGCAAGCGGCGCCGATGCCGCCTGCAGAGGATATGAACCAGTCCATCTTGTTGTTCATGTAAAGGTTAATACTTTAGGGCAGGACAATGACCGGCTTAGGCAAATCCAGGAACTTGCTGCAGGATCCGTAGACGCCACGGCTCGCCTGGGCATATCAATCTCTAATGGCGAACTAGCCCAAGACAATACAATGGGGTCGTTAGACCAATTTAGGTTTGAGCTAGCCGGAATGATGACTGGTTACAGCCATGAATCGCGGCTAGTCGACAGTTCCAAAATTAAGCCGGGCGAACCACTAGTTGGTTTCCTCGAGCCGGGTTTCCGCACCAACGGCCATTCGTTGGTAAGAGATATTCTCGAATATTATTATGGGCCCGATTGGGGCGAGGAAATCTTCATGGGGCAGCGGTTGGCCGATCTTGTGCTTCGGCCGTCCGAGGTTTATACGCCGGCGCTCGTTGATATGACAGGTGGCTATGACCTTAGGCGGCCGGCACTGGCGGAATTCGACGGTGCGGTCAATATCAGCGGTGGTGGTATACCAGAAAAGCTCGGGAGTTTGCTCAAAGCCAGTGGTTGCGGCGCTATTATCGACAACCCTTTTCAACCTCCAACACCGATGGATTTAGTACAAAGGCTTGGAATGGTGCCAGACAAAGAAGCCTACAATACTTTATGCATGGGCACAGGTTTGATAGTAGTAACGTCAGATCCAGATAGTGTTATTGAAGTAGGCAAAAAACACGGCCTAACAGGTAAAGAAATTGGCAGTGTAACAGACGAGCCGGTAATCTGGATTAAAAATCGCGGCGCTGTCCAAGACCAAAAGTGGCTAGAGTTCCCAGTCGCCGCATAAATTCGAAAAAAGCCGATGCCCAGACCCATTTTATACAGCTTTGAGTGCTTCGTAGATTTTGACCATCGCCAGAGTGTCAAGCCCGCAGTACTTAATCAGTGAGTCAAACGTTTTTTCTGCTTGGCTTTTGCTAACGTTGCCACTAGTTGCGTCATACCAGCGTATAGCGGCCACGTCGCCGCTTTGAATGTCCATTTCTTTGTAGCTAAATTCTGGCACCATCACCGGCAGAACTTTTTTAATAGAGCTACTGCCCATAAAACCCGGGTGTATAAATAATTGCTTGCTAAAAACCTCCATCAGGTCAAATACCCTGTCATTTAGGTCGTTTAGAAAATTAGCGTACTGGCTGTATGTCTCGGCCATATCTTTATTCCGGCCTATCTCAAATGATTTGTTCCAAACAATTACATTGCCGGTTTTGCCAATTTGCTTGGTCAAATTTTCCAAAAGTTCCGGTTCCGGCGGTTGTTTGCCTACTCGGTCTAGAAACTCATAATGTTCCAGCTCTGCGTTATGGTCGGGTAAAACATGCAGTGAGTACTGGAACGGCACATGCTGGTATGGCTTGTGGCCTTGGTAAATAGGTAGCGCCAGGTTGAGAGTTTCATAGTCCAAAAAGTACAGTGGAAACTCAAGTTCATCCAGAACCTTAGCAATCTCTCCACCGTCAATAATCGGTTGCTTGGTTTTGGCCGCATTAACTTGGTTTCTTTGGATTGGCGAAAGCTTGATGTCCTCAGATACTTCGTCAACGTTATAGACCTCACTATCAACCAGTAGCGCTAAATTTTTCCCGGCGATTCGCGCAATGTTAAAGACGGAATATTCTGGGATATCCGGGTTTAGGTAGCTAAATGTTGGGCAGTGTTTGGTCTTGGATTTTAGCCGGCAACTGCAAGTCTTAGGTTCTTCGGTCCCTTTGAGCATTTTCAGTGCATCGTCCGCCATAGTTTTAATTTGGGGCGATATTTTATCAACTTGCTCGCTAACATCCTCTTCTTCAAACAATCCCCTGGGACTTAACTCGCCGTGACGGGAGTAGGTTTTATCTAGATGCACCAAGTAAGTTTTACCGATTTTATATCCAGCACTTTCAAAGGCGGCTTTTTGGAAGGCAACGTCCTCAATGTGGAATCTGTCCTTCTTGATCTTGGTGGATGATTTTACTTCGCGGATCTCCCAGCTTTTGCTTTTTTCGTCAAAGTTAAAAACGTCAGCCTTAACTAGCAGTCCGCTGTCGGTAAAAACTGTCGCTTGAAAAATTGTCTTGGCTCCATCTGCAACCAGCTTTTCAGTTTGTGTGCGGGCTTCGTCAAACTTTTCATCAACCATTTTCCCGTCAGGGTAGAGCTTACGTGCCCACTCTTCTACTTCATTGCCTTGCTTCATTCTTTGCTTGGCAACAAAGTCATCGTCTGGTGGCACAACTTCACGCTTGAATTTATAAAGCCACAGATATTGCGGGCAAACCAAATACTTCAAAAAATCCGACTTCGATAAATAAGCTTTTTTGGTCATATAGTCATTATCGCACGCATATACTGATGCCATTTTGAACTTCTGTTTGAGCCGATGCCGCAAATTCGTATTCAAACGAAGTATAATATCTCTAAGCGGAGGGTCGAGTGCTAACTGTTGAGACAAAGAGACATATTGACGCGGCGCGGCAGGTTTTGGTTGGCAAAGTGCCGGACCCAAAGGCGCAAATAGATCAAATAACTAATGCGCTAATTTATAAATTCATGGACGATATGGACGTAAAGTCCATCGATGCTGGTGGCAAACCTACCTTCTTCACTAGTGACCTAGAAAAATATTCCTGGCGCAAATTAATGAATCCGCGCACAGGCGCGCAAGACCGGTTAAATATGTACACTGAAGCACTGGAAAAATTTAGCACCGCCGCCGGTCTGCCGCCGCTATTCCGCGATATTTTCCGCCAAGCATTCTTGCCATACCGCGATCCGCATACCCTGGATTTATTCCTAAAAGAAATTGAGTTTTTTGACTACAACCATTCGGAAGAACTAGGCAACGCTTTTGAATATTTGCTTAGCATTATGGGCTCGCAGGGTGACGCCGGCCAGTTCCGCACGCCGCGCCACATTATCGACTTCATGGTCGATGTTATAGACCCGGACATTGGCGACACAATTCTTGACCCTGCCTGCGGCACCGCCGGCTTTTTAATCAGTGCCTACAACCACATTGTCGGTAAGCATGAGGGCAAAGATAAAAAGCCCTTAACTTACGGCGAAAAACAAAAGCTCATGGACAACCTAGAGGGCTACGACATTAGCAGCGACATGGTTAAGCTAGCTCGCGTAAATATGTACCTGCATGGCAACAGCCAACCAAAAATATACGAGTACGACACGCTTTCCAGCCAAGAGCGCTGGGATGAAATGTTTGACGTAATTATAGCTAACCCACCATTTATGAGCCCAAAGGGCGGCATTACCCCACATAAAAAATTTGGCGTGGATGCAACTCGGGCAGAGGTCTTATTCGTTGACTATATAATGAGCCATCTTAAACAAAAAGGCCGCGCTGGCATCATAGTGCCGGAGGGCATTATCTTTCAAAGCGGCAAAGCGTATGTGCAGCTTCGCAAAGCTTTAGTAGAGGATGGCTTGTTGGCCGTTGTATCTTTGCCGTCTGGTGTTTTTAATCCTTACGCTGGAGTAAAAACCAGCATTTTGATTTTTGATAACAATAGGGCCAAGCTATCCAAGCATATTGTATTTGCCAAAGTGGAGCACGACGGTTTTGATCTTGGCGCTCAGCGCCGTCCGACGCCCGACAAAAATGATTTACCAACCATTGCCAAGGTGCTGCTGAAATTCAGAAGCGGAGACTTCACCAAGCTGGAGCAGATTAATGATTATCTAGAATCAGAGGCGGCTACTCGTAATATAGGAGAATTTAGCAAAGTTATCGAAGTCAATTTGGTCGAGCGATCAAAAATCGCTGAATCGGGTGACTATAACCTCAGCGCCAGCCGCTACATTGAGAATGAACTACTGCAAAACACAAGCTGGCCTATAAAAGAACTCGGGGAGGTTGTAGACATTTCTAACGGCAGCACACCGTCAAAAACTAACTCCGAATTTTGGTATAAAGGCAACGTGCCCTGGTTCACTATCGAGGATATACGATCGCAAGGTCGCACTATACGCGAGACAGCAAAACATATAACCGAGAATGCGCTGAACAAAACTAGTGTCAAACTCCTGCCAAAAGAAACCGTGCTTTTGTGCTGTACTGCGTCTGTTGGAGAGTACGCATTTACAGAGATAGAATTAACCACCAACCAGCAATTCAACGGGCTAGTCGTAAAAGATAGAAAAGTTTTGCTGCCAAAATTCCTTTTTTGGCTGACCTCCACATTCAAGGATGAGTTAGAAAGACTCAGCGGAAAAACCTCATTTAATTTTGTCTCCGTAGGAATCTTGAAGAAGATTAAAATACCGCTACCACCGATTGAAGCACAGAAACAAATCGTCGACGAGCTAGACGGCTACCAAAAAATCATCGACGGTGCCCGCCAAGTCGTAGAAAACTATAAGCCGACAGTAAAAATTGATCCAGCTTGGCAAAGACTCAAGATCCAGGACGTAGCAAGAGCTGAGAAAAACGCCATAAAAGCAGGACCTTTTGGCTCAGCTCTTAAAAAGGAGTTTTACACATCATCGGGATATAAAATTTATGGGCAAGAGCAGGTTATACGTCATGATGCACATTACGGTGATTACTATATTGACGAGAAGAGATATAAGTCGCTAGAAAGCTGCAAAATCAAGGCAGGCGACGTATTGATAAGTCTTGTGGGTACATATGGCAAACTATTAATCATTCCTGATGATTTTGAGCCAGGCATTATTAACCCTCGTCTGGTAAAAATTAGTTTGAATAATGACGAAATAAATAGTTTATATTTTAAAATCATTTTTGAATCAGACATTATGCAAGCTCAATTACGAGATATTTCATATGGCGGAACTATGAATATATTGAATGCAACAATACTGAAAGCTCTTGAGATCCCATTACCTTCACTTAAAATCCAGCAGGAAATTGTTGATCGAGTTTCAGAGGAGCAAACCTTAATATCAACTAATAAAAGATTGACGGAAATCTACGAGCAAAGAATAAAAGACAAAATCGCCGAGGTCTGGAACATCGAAAATTAACAAATTTCATCCTTAAAAATAAGAAAACGACCATAATTGGTAAGAGGATAGGTGTAAAACTATTATGAGTCCCTTAATTAGACTATTGACGTGCCTACTGCGTGTAGGTTAGTATGAACTTATGGACGAGGAAATAAAAAACCTATTGAAAGCAATTCTCGCTGTTTTAGTTGAGGGGCGAAGTGAGGAAGCTAAGAATGTCACAAAAGATGAAATACTTCTACACGAAAGTGGCATAGACGCTCGTGATATAGCTCTGATGCTAAATAAAAACTACGGAGCAGTAATTAAATCAATCCAGAGAGCAAAGAAGGGCAAATAATGAAGCCAAATGCAGATTTAGTAAACGAACTCAAAAAAGCTAACAAATTACTAGCATTATTGGCGACACGAGATTTAGACAGTAAAAGTGAGCAGATAAAGTTACTGCATGAAACCGGATTTAAGGCGTCTGAAATAGCGATGTTGATCGGGACTACACCCAATTCCGTAAGTGTAGCAATTAACAAGCTCAAGAAGAGTAAGAAAAAATGAGTAAAGAGGAGATGTCACGCTCAGAAAAACTGCTTTCAGCCTTGTTAGCGATATCTGTAGATCAATATCTACGTGAGACAGGTATAGCGCGTCCAAAAGTACGGTCGATAGATCGAATACTAACTGACATCGGACTTAGTGCAGTTGAAATAGCTGCCATTCTAGGAAAAACAGAGAGAGCGGTTTACAAGCAATTAGCATCAGAAGTAAAGATATCAGAGAAGGAAAATGGAAATGTCAGAACTGGATAAGCAACTAAAGATCCTAGAGGATATTAGAAAGTTTTTGATATTAGATCTTTTAGTTAAAAATATTCAGACGACAGATATTGCGAGTATTTTGGGCGTCAATAAAAGCACAATTAGTCGTCTGGTGCCCGTGAAAAAGATCAAGAAATGATATGGCATATAGGTTTGACCCACAACTTCTTGAAAAATTAGCAGGCAAGATCAATAAGAGTGTTAATTACACGCGACAACAACTACCTAAACGTGCAAACCGCCACGGTGTTAGTTCTGAAGCATATTTTCTGTACTGGCTTCAACGAGAGAATATTGGCGCCCAAACGTATAAACGATCATTATCTTCAGAGATTCAGAATGAAGCGAGAAGTATCACACAGCCGGCACAGAGCTCTATCGATTCTAAAATTACCAATCCCAGACAAAGCATATCCAACCTGACGGGTTCGTCGCGATACATTGATTTGCTCGAAATCATCCAAGACCCTGAACTAAAGGACAGATGCTCAGACTTAATTAAAAGACCGCGTAATCACGACCGTGTTTTTCGAGAAGCTACCACAGTTTTAGAGCATAGAATAAAATCATTGAGCAATATCACTCAGAGGCTTAACCCACAACCCTTGATCAGTAAGGCCATTTCACCGGACCCTACACGTGCAATTTTAGTGGTCAGTAGCGAGCCTTCCGAGCAGGAAGGCTTCTATAAAATTTGCTCAGGTATTGAGGCTACGTTTAGAAATAGAACTCATCACGAAATTTCGGACAAAATGACAAGATACGATGCGATAAAATTCTGCTCTTTTATTGATTCTTTGCTACAAATACTCGGTGATGCAGAAGTGCGTCAAGACCGAATCTGAACGTATGCACTGTGCGTGCATTTTGCTATAATATAGGGGTGAATAAGCTACAGATTGCAGCTAGGCACAAGTCTGTTTCTGCAGCGGTTGGTTCTGTGCGAGCCGAAGGCTTGCACCCATCCGCACAAACACAAAAACAACTTAGAAATTACGCCGACGGAAAAATAAGTGCAAAAACATTGCGCTCGAGCGTGACTGGCCAATTCGTTACCCGCAAGACTAAGTAAATATGCCTTACGACGTCGATAACGACCCGTACTTAAATAAAAAGACGGGTGTTTTGAGGAATTTACTTGGTATAACTAATCAAAAAGAACTAGATCAAGCCGAGGCCGAGATTAGCGCCGTTCAAATATCGACTTTGACCATTGAAGACAAGCCGCCCCTTAAAGAATTTAACTGGAGACTACTTTGCGAGCTGCACCATTACATCTTTGGCGATATTTATGACTGGGCAGGAAAGATAAGAACAATCGAATTTAGTAAGGGCAGGACGAGTTTTGCCAGAATTGATAGCATTGTTCCAAGTCTACAAGTAATCTTTAAGTCTTTGGCAAGTGAAAATTATCTGGACGGTTTAGATGAAGATGAATTTGTCAGACATCTTGCGCACTACTACAGTGAATTAAATGTGGTGCACCCTTTCCGCGAAGGAAATGGTCGCGCGATAAGAACGCTGCTATCAATGTTGGCTGAGGACCTAGGCTGGAATATTGCATGGGGTGACATGGACCGCAAAGAAAACATTGCAGCTTGTATCGCCGGATATAATGGTGACGAGAAACCGTTGAGTCAAATGCTGAGTAAGATTATCGAGCGAGCTTAATCAGCTACTTTTTCTAGCACGTAATCTCGAGCGTACTCAGGGATACGTTTGCGCAGATGATCGGGTAGGTCGGTCCATTCTTTCATATCGACACCGGCAAAATCTAGCTTGCCGTATTGGCCACTGTCTATGATCTCTCGAACCTCAGCACTAGTAGTGTAGGCACTGAAAATATCTCGGGCAGAATTATAATTTTCGGGTTCGATAGCTTCGTTTTGGACAAAGTCGGCAAATTCATCGGCTACAATCTCGTCTTTAGTTTGGAATTTGTCGCGGTCACCAAAGGCGAACTCTAGAATTTCTGTAATTCTTGGGCGACGGTCTAGGCCAAGCATTTGTTTAAATCGACTACGGTTAATGTAAAGTTGGGCTTTATCAAAATGCTTTTCTATTACGGCTTTTTCTGCGCCATAAATATCGCCAGACTTATAAAGTTCTGCCACTTCTTCGTCTGCGGCAATTGTTTCTTTGGCACGCTCGCCCCAAGCTTCGCGATCTACCCGCATGCCTTCGACACTAACCCGCTCTTCTTTAATTGTTTTTAGCTGATCAGCTTGTGCCGCGTCCAGATCATCCTGAATGTAGCGTTTTGGGTCACCATCTTCGTCTATATTTTTAAGGCCGATAGTAGGTGGTAACTTGAGTTGCTCGTCGTAGTTAAATTTGGTTTCGAAGTATTCGCATACAGCAAAGAAATCAAAAAGCTTAAAGCCTATTTTTCCCATGACAGTTTTTTGGCCGTCTGTGTCTTCATATTCAAAGGTAGCTTTGCGAGTACCGCGACCTTTCATCTGAATAAAATCTGCTGGGCTAAATATTGGGCGTAGGAAAGCAACGTTTAACAGATCCGGGCAGTCGTAGCCAGTGGTCATCATGCCAACAGTTACGCAAACACGCGTTCGGTTAGACTTATAGCCATCCAGGAATTTGGTAGTGCCATTTAGGTTATTGTTAGTGAACTTGGTGCTCATGTCTTGGGCGGCATCAATATTGCTGCTTACCTGGGCGGCAAAGTCTGAATTGTATTTGCCGGGCCATTTTTTATCAGCAATTTTATTAAGAAGCTGGGTAATTTTGCTGGCATGGGCTTGGCTAACGCAAAAAATTAGACTTTTGCCCAGCTCTTGGCTGATTGGATCGCGCAAAGCGTTTTCTACAAAAGCTTTAGCAAAGGCTACATTTGTCTCTTCGTTAAAAAATTTACGTTCAAAATGACGGCTAAAATAGACCTGGGTTTCTACTTGATCGTCTTCGGTTTTGCGTTCGACTTCATAGCCTCCATCGCTTAAAAGCTGGGTAGTAATCTCGGTCCGGGCATCGACAACGGTTGGCTGGATCAAATAACCTTGACTGGCGCCTTTGGCCAAGTCGTAGCGATAGGTTGGTTCGCCGCTTTCGCAGCCAAAAGTTTTATACGTATCAAGTAGCTGGCGTCGCTCTGTGTCTTTTTGGCTATTTTTATTATCGCCAGCGTTCTTTAGGTAGTCCTTGGGTGTGGCAGTCAGACCAAGTTTGTAGCCGATGAAATATTCGAATACACTGCGTGAATTGCCGCCAATTGAGCGATGTGCCTCATCAGAAATGACTAAGTCAAAATCAGTAGGACTAAACTCTTTTTTGTAGCGATCGCCAGCCATGAGAGTCTGAACGGTTGAGATCACTACACTGGCTTTGCGCCAATCGTCCCTCTTCTCTTTGTATATGGCCACCGTGTAATCGTCTTTGAGAACTTTGAAGTCACGATTGGCTTGGATTTCTAGCTCGATGCGGTCAACTAGGAACAATATCCGACTGGCGTTGCCGGTGCGCAAGAACAGCTTGGATATGGCGATGGTAGTTAATGTTTTGCCGGTGCCTGTAGCCATTTCTAGTAAATAACGCTCTTTGTCTTCCGACGCAGCTTTTTGAATGGCTGTGATGGCGTCCAGCTGATAGGGCCGGAGGAATTTGAGACCGTAACGACTAATAAAATTATCACGTTTGGCACCACCGGCCTGCCAGTCCGGATCGTCCGCATAACGCGGCATCTGGCTGAGCACGATGTAGTCAGCATCAGCCTTTTCGGATGCCAGTGCTTTAAAGTTAGGCCGGTAATCCTTTAGATTTATAAGCGACTGCTGGGTGGGGAACTCTGTAATCAGCTTTTCTGTGCCGTGTTCGGTGTCCCAAAAATAATGAAGATTGCCGTTGCTAAGGATGATGAAGCGAGCTTTATTGTTGCGAGCGTAATTGCGAGCTTGATCTTTACCATCCAGAGGATTTTTGTCTTCGCGTTTAGCTTCGAGTACAAGCAGCGGGAAGCCTTTGTCGTCCAAAAGCAAGTAATCAATGTAGCCCTGTTTGGCATTTTCGAAGTCGTTGCCTAGATCTTCAAGTTTGATGCCAGCTTCAAGCTGAATATTCTTGCCAAACTCCCAGCCAGCCGCCTCAAGCAGCTTGTTAATTTTAATTCGAGCAGAAGCTTCCTTCGCCATTTGCTGCAATTATACTTTGGTTGGGGTGGGGAATACAGCATTTGCGCGGCCGGACCTAAGATTTATTCGGTCTTTATTTGTTTTGGCTTGCGTATTTCTCTGCGCGTTTTGCGCCCTTTACCTTTTGCCATAGCTCCACCCTCCTTTGCATTAATCATACTCTGCTGGCCCGTTTTCGGCGGGTTGGGTCGAGTTCGCGCTTTCTAAGGCGCAGACTTTTAGGAGTGACCTCTAAAAGCTCGTCGTTTTCTATAAAGTCTATGCTTTCTTCCAGGCTAAATATTGTGGGTGTAGTCAGCTGGACCACACCGTCACTGGAACTGCTGCGCATATTTGTCAGGTGTTTTGCCTTGCAAACGTTCATCTCTATATCTTCCTGGCGTTTATTAAGGCCGACGATTTGACCGGCGTAGACCCTCTCGGCCGGCTTGACGAAGCAGATACCGCGCTCCTCAACCATTTGGAGGGAGTATGGCGTGGTTAAGCCGGGCTCAAAGGCAATTATTACACCGTTGCGCAGTTGTGCCAGAGCAGGCCCGAGTGGCTGGAAGCCGGCGCTCAGTGAATTTAAAACAGCAGTGCCGCGCGCGCTGGTCATTAATATGTTGCGTAGGCCAAGCAGAGCGCGGGTGGGCAGTTTATAGACCAGTTTAGTTACGCCTTTGGGCGTAGCAAACTGTTCTTTAAGCTCTGCCCGGCGAGCGCCAAGTTCTTGCTGGACGGTACCAACGTGGTCGGCCGATACTTCTATGATTAGTTCTTCCACGGGCTCCATGGTCTGGCCGCCCTCTTGATGGGTAACAACCTGCGGTCGGCCGACTTCAAACTCGTAACCCTCGCGGCGCATGGCCTCTATCAATACCGATAGGTGAAGTTCGCCCCGGCCTGACACATTAAAGCCGATGCCTTCCTCTTCTACCCGCAACCCGACGTTGGTTTCTAGCTCGCGCGTTAATCGTTCGCCTATTTGGCGGCTGGTTGTGAATTCGCCCTCTGTCCCTTTAAACGGGCTGGTGTTGGGGCCTAGGTAAATTTTTAGTGTCGGTGCTTCTACTTCTATGACCGGCAGAGCTTCTGGGTCGGTGTTATCGGCAATTGTTTCGCCAATTTGGGCGCCTGCAATGCCGGTTAATTGCACGATGTCGCCGGCTACGCCCCCGCTTACTTCAAAACGGTTTAGTCCATGACTCATGAACACGTTGTCGACTTTGGCTTTGGCCAGGTGACCGTTTTTCTGACATAACGTAACATCGTCGCCGGGTTTGACCTGGCCGCGTACAACCCGCCCGATAGCGTATTTGCCCTTAAAGTTATCCCAAGCTAGCGCAGTAACCAGCATTTGAAAAGGCTTGTCGCGCTGGACCTTTGGAGCCGGCACATGCTTAATGATTGCCCCAAATATTGGCTCTAGGTCTGCTTTTTCTTCAACGTTTGCGGGCATTGATTCCCAGGCTTTACCGGCTCGGCCCTCGGCGTAGTAAACCGGGTAATGCAGTTGGTCTTCGTGCACTGCTAGTTCTAAAAATAGGTCAGCAATTTCGTTCTCTACTTCCTTGACTCGGGCGGCAGACTTATCAATCTTATTTATAATCACAATCGGCTTTAGCTCGTAAGCCAGTGCTTCTGCCAACACGAACTTGGTCTGGGGCATGGGGCCTTCGGCGGCGTCTACTATCAAAATGCAGCCGTCGGCCATGTTCAGGGTACGCTCGACCTCGCCGCTAAAATCGGCGTGGCCGGGTGTATCGATAATGTTAATCCGGTAATCGTCGTGCTGCACGGCTGTAATCTTGGCGGTAATGGTGATGCCACGCTCGCGCTCTTGGTCTGAGCTGTCCATTATCAGCTCCTGGCTCATTTCGGCCTGGTTGTCGCGGAAAGTCTGGGATTGCTTTAACAGCCCATCAACCAGCGTGGTTTTGCCGTGGTCAACGTGGGCGATGATGGCGATGTTGCGTATTTTAGAAGGGTCTTGTTTTTGCATAGGCTTGTTAGCGTGAGTTTTTTTAGCGTTCTACGAAGGTCAGGGCGCGGCCAGCGTGGCCAATACGGTGAATATAATCATCGTAGGTTTACGGCGGATCAAGGTTGATGACGTGCGTTATGCCTTTGACATTTATGCCCGAGCGGGTTCTAACAATTATACCTCTGTTGGGGTGGGGAATACACCCGAAAGAGAAATTTTTCTCAAACGGGGCAGGCAGCGCTAGCTTTTTGGCTCGAGCCTGAAGAAACCAAGAATGGGTCCCTAGCATCGGCTCAAACAGAAGTTCGAGCGAAGCTGGAAAAGGCGAGGCCAAACGCATGTTTAACTGAGCAAAGCGAAGGCGTTCGGCTTGGCCCGCTTTTAAAGCGAGCTCTGGACGCTCCAGTTTTAACGCAGCCCGGCGGTTTGCCACACTTTGCCGCTCAAAGTGTGAAAATATTTAGTGGATGGATGGTTAGAGGTTATAAGCCAGCTGGCATATTTGCCCGAGGGACTACAATCGTGTCCACTTTGTCCGGCTTGTATAGATAATAAGTTCGCCGAGGCGGGGAGTAATCGCCAAACTCCATCCCCTTAGCGGCACACACAATCCTGGCGGCTTGCATTGTATCGGGGTCTGAGGATACTAATAATTTGCCCCCGTCATCAAGAGCATCAGCCGCTGCGGGCAGTAGTCTTGTTATGCGCGCGCCGCTAAGATCAGGCCCAAACATAAAGGCGGCTATTAAATCAAACTTTTTGCCAACACGCTCCAGCTGCTGGAGCCTCTGGACTCCATCGCCGGTGTGGACGCTTTCTGCCGGCAAGATGCCACTTTGTACAATGTCGTTGGCTCTATCTGATTCTATTTCCACTACTTCTACGCAGCCACCATTAATTAGGGCTAAATGGGCTAACACAAAGCCGGAGCCGCCAGTACCTGCACCGAACTCAAACATCCTTTTACACTCGCGCAGACTTATATGACCGCGCATATCCATGACGTTAAGCGAATGCTGGGCTCTTATGGCCGCTATTTGCTGGGTGGGGGATAATTCCTCGAAGTCATGGCGGCCATCCGCACATAGACGCAAATCCCTAGCCTCATCCTGCATAGGTCTAACAGAGCTGTCTTTATTGACCATTCCCATTACTAGACCAAATTAAGGTATTGCATGTCTTAGCGCAAGCATAAGCAGACGCCAAAAAGCGGGTGGGGGATACACCCGAAAGATGCAAAAGCATCTGACGGGGCAAGCAGTTTTAAGGGCGGAGGGTGCCGGCGAAGACCTGCCAAGCAAGCAAGCTTTTAGCGATGAGGCTTAGCCAAATGTAGACCTTTTCGCCGTAAAGATAGTCTGCCCATTTGCCGATACACTTGTACTGCAAGTACATGTTGAGTGCAAAACAGCTAAAGAATATAAAGATGCTGCCAAAAATAAAGTAAACAAAGGTCGGTGCGCCGCTGCCGACGTGGTTGGAGTTGCCAATATAAAAAGCCACCGCCAGCCAGGGCACGATGCCGGCCAAACTGCCGAGCCTGTAAGCCAGCCAGTTAACCTTCTGTCGGCCTTGGTTATAAACTTCCATGGCGAGGCCGGTGAGGTTCATTATGGCTACCAGCACAAATATCATCAGTAGACTCATGACGTCGTAGATACCCACCAGCATCGCGATGGCGACCATCATGACACCGGCCGACAGCGAATATTCAAACCAGCGGGCGCGGTTGATATTTTTTGCCAGATTAGCGACATAAGTTTTGTTATAAAACGTGGCGATAGCCAAATGGAAGGCGGCGGACAAGAAGAAAAAGATGGCCACCAGCCAGGGTAGGGGCAAATGAAACAGCGTGTTACTGCCCGGGTCTAAGTGTTTTGTAGCCGAGTTAAATTTTAAATATCCGCCGGTAACAGGCAAGCTGAAATTGGTAGAAAGGAGTAGTACTGCCACGCCTTGGGCCAGGTGGAGCAAGCCGGCGATTAGGTTTAGCCGCCGCAGTTTGGGCATAGTTATAACGCTCATGCTTTTGGCATTATATATTTTTTGGGACGGTGAATACAGTTTTTGGCTCCGGACATTGGCTCATCCTACTGGTTCGACGTCTTTTTGCGCCACGGGTCCGGGCATCGGCTCAAACAGAAGTTCGAGCGAAGCTGGAAAAGGCGAGGCCAAACGCATGTTTAACTGAGCAAAGCGAAGGCGTTCGGCTTGGCCCGCTTTTAAAGCGAGCTCTGGACGCTCCAGTTTTAACGCAGCCCGGCGGTTTGCCACACTTTGCCGCTCAAAGTGTGAAAATATTTGGTTCTTACAGCCTTCGTAGCCGGAGGCTACTTCGGCATAGTGGGCTTGAAAAAGAACACCCGCATTTGCCAAAAAGCAAATGGTTGAAAATTATTTTTTGGCGCGGGCTTTTAGGTGGCTAACTTTTCTTGGAGTATCTCTTGAACCACTCGGCCACTGCTGAGACCTCTGGCTTTTTAACCGCAATATAGACCGCGAAGTCCTCGACTTTACCTTTAGGTGCAGTGAATAAATAACCATTTCTTTTTAGAAACATTGCGGCGGTGGCCATCCCTGTCCGCTTGTTGCCGTCTCGGAATGGATGATCAGCAATAATATTACAGGCGTAAACCGCAGCTTTTTCAAAGACTGTCGGGTATTGTTTTTGTCCGAAGACTTCCTGCGAAGGGGCTACAGCGGCTGACTTTATGCGCTCTAGGTCGCGTGTGCCGTGCGAGCCGCCGTAGCGCTCGATCAACATGAAGTGAATCAGCAGAATTTCTTCTGCAGATAGGTAATTCATTATCTTTTGGCTAGATTCTGAAGATCCTGGTCGTAAGTGTTCATGAAGCCCTCCAAGTCTTTGAGGAGTTGGGAATGCTTGACGGTATTGCTTGCTCGCTTGGAAATAGTGAAGTCAATTTCATCACCGGCCCGCAAATCTAACTCATCGAGCTGCTTTTTAGGCACAATTAGTCCGGTGCTGGTACCGATTTTAATTAATTTCTGAACCATTGCACCATTATAATAAAATTATAATGCGAGTGCAAGAAAAAACGGGTCGCTAGCATCAGCTCTTTATTTCGGACTCGAGGAAGCAGATGTGTTTGGCGGGCCAAGGTAGTTGCAAATTTAAACCCCTTATGCTATGATTACCCCTGTTAAACAAAAACAAAAATGGCAACTGAACTAGAAAGTAAAAGAAGCCCAACCCCAGCGACGGATTTGGGCCTACGCAGCCGCGAAATCGTCTCTAAAAAACTCGGCCGGCCGGTAATGTATACATCACCGTCACCCGAACACTACTTGGGCCAATATCGCTGGGATGCGGCGAAGGGTGCTGTGTATTTCGCCCGTGAAGGTAATCCTGACCTGGCGGTGGAAGAGATTGAATCACTGCTGTCCCATATGCGGCCCGACGGCATGATTCCGAACCTGGCTATTCCAGACGCGAAGCGCCACTTAATTGATCCCGAGAGAAAATACTTCCGTTTTCCTAATCGTTACAGCTCTTACGGGCAGCCACCGCTGGAAGCCTTGGCTACGCTTGAGACTTACCAGGCATTTGTACGTGCGGGTCGAGAAGCAGAAGGCCGCGCTTTTCTGTTTCGTAATTGCTCTAAACTCTCCAAGTCAATGGATTATCAAGACAAATACCGTCGGAACAGCCCGGATGACCCTCGTGTAGGCGTTATTCACCCACACGAAACCGGTAGAGACTCCGACCCAACCTTTGACTTTGCTAAAAAATGGCTCAAAAAATTGCCGCCTCTCCGCTGGCTGATGGCTAACGAAGTGCCGGTTTTATCCAAAGGCTACGGTACGGCGCGGGCCTTGGCCAACTGGCATGATGCCTTGGAGTTTACCAAATCCCAAAAGCGCAATAACTGGAACTTGGCTAAAATGCGCGAATCATTCTGGTTTATTGATGTTATGTACAACTGTATGTATGCCGATAACCTCCGTGTAATGGCGGACTTAATGGGCATATTGGCGCAAGATGAACCGGGCAAACACCTATTGGAAGTAGAACATTTCCTGGCGGAGCAGAAACGTTATGGACAGCTTGCCAAAGATGTCGAGCATGCAATTTTAGAGAAAATGTGGGACAAAGATGCCAGGGGCGGGCAGGGCGCTTTTTATGGCGAAAATGCCGTCGCTGAGCCACAAAAGGTAGAGGTGCTTAGTATTAGCAACGTATTCCCAATCTGCTTGCCTAATATTGAAATCGACCAGCTAAAATCTATAGCCGGACAATTGAGGGACGACTTTAAAACCAGATATCCTTGGCCAAGCGTAGGTAAATATGAGCCAGAATACGACGCGCACAATCACATGAAACATACTCTCTGGCGCGGAGGTGACTGGGACAACGTGATCTGGTACCTAGTTGAACGGGGCATTAGAATGCAGCTGGAGCGGCAAGATGTTCAAGCCGATGCAGAATTATACACAGATCTCAGTCAAATCGCTGACTTAGTTTCATTCCGCTCACGCCGCCGTGCCGACATGCACGGTCACCCGGAGTTTAGCCATCCTCATAAAGGGCACGGGCAGAGATTGGCAAAAGAAGCAGATTTTCTTTGGGGCGCGGGAGCTTATCATATGCCAGTTTATAGCGACCCGCCAAAGTACGAGCCTACAAGCATATATACCACACCAAAAACAAACACCATACTTACCAGACCAAACAAGCAATAGTCCAATAAACTATTTTTGGACGCGGGCGCTTACTCTTGCGGCGGCTTTGCCAGACGATTGATAACATGTGAAACGCCATCCGGCGAGTCGGCCGCCTCTTGGTCAGTGGAAACTATTACACCTTGTTCTCTTAAACGTCTGTACGCGGCGGCATTTGGTAAATAACGCCTCTTTGTCTTAGGTCCTTTCCCAACAAAATTCAGCAGGGTATCACCAAAACGGTGCATCCGGGTTGGCTCCGCCGGTATTTCCATAGCTGCTAGCAAGAGATCTGAAGAATTCATCCCTTCGGGTCCGGCATCCGATAGAATCTTGATGATCGCCCGATCCGCTTGTTCCTGATATTCTTCTTTTGTTTTTCTCATCCCCCAATTTTACTATCGGTCACTGTAATAGCAAAAAAGCCTACGTTTTAGACTTTGGGTGCTTAGGGCTTTAGTGCATCATAGCCGCGGCGAACTGATAAAATTGAGTTTATGGCTGAGTACAAGAGAGTATTGCAAGACGACGCCAATTTTTTGGTAGAGACTACCGATTGGCAAGGTAAAAAGGCTGTCAAAAAAACCGCCAAACCCTCAGCACCACTAACTAGGATTGAGCGGGTTAATAATGACGTCTTGGGCATGCAGTTTTTTGCCGAGCTGGCAGATAAGCACCCAACACTCCAGCTCTGGGTGCCGATAGTTTATGAATCCGGCCCAGGCTATTACATCCGCGAGTTTATAAAAGACGAGCCGGTGGTAAACGAGGATACGCCATTTGAGCATGCCAAACCGCGGCTGGACCATTTGGCAGAACTTTTGGCCGAGATTGACGGGCTGGACCTGCCGGCAGAGCCGGCCGGCTACATAGGCTCATCCAACTACCAAAATCTGGCGAATAGTATCCCTCGCTGGGCGGATGAAAACATTGCTGATGGCATAATGACCAAAGAAGAAGGCGCCCGCGCCAAAGAAATTTCCATCGGGCTGGGTAAGTATCTAGAGCCGCGGATTGCGCACGGCGACATGTCGCCATACAAGCACGCCTACTTGAGCAAGGACGGCAAAATTGCCCTGATAGATTTTGAAAACTTTACTACCCACGCGGCCCGTTACTTTGACGTTGCTTGGAGCTACACCCGCCTGTATGGTTTTGCCGATTCACCCGACCACGCCAAGTATTTTTTGAGCTCCTTCATGAAAAAAGCCAATATGGCGCCGCACATGAAGGAGCAATTGATGGCTGTAATTTTGCAGCGCACGCTTGGCTTGCAAAAAGACGCCGACGCCGACCTAAAAGAGACTGGGATTGACCGAAAAGCCCGCGCCAAACACCTACTAGGGTTCGTCCTAGAAAATACTTTAGGCTTGCTGCACCTTTAAGCCGCTTCAGTAAAGGGGTATATAACGCCTGGGTTGTCCGAAATGTTTATTGGGTGCAGGAACGGAACAGCTACTAACTCGCCCCTTCGTTGTTTAGCGGCTAGAGTTATACAATCAGCAACAAACGTAACCCAAGCGTATTGATCTTGCTTAACTTCGTTAACAGACCGGGAATGTTCTTGTCCCACGTCGTAACCATAAACAGCTCTTGCACAGATTGCTTTGACGGCCAGTTCAGTAACTCTTTCGGATTGTTTACGCCGATTATTAAGGGTTTCCATAGTAATTTTTGCATTAGCAAAGTTTGCAGTGCGGGGCAGGTGTGTATGTAAGCGAGTGCTAACTGCACTCTCAATGTCTATACCAATACCTGCTTTGCGTCGGGTCTGATAATCCTCTGCGTCACGAGCTTGAAAACGGGATTGATTTCTAAATGCTCCAGAAATAAACATTAGTCCTGCAAAAGAAATTTTGGCACAAGCCTCGTCCTGCAGAGGATCAATCTCGTAGGCCTGCCACCAGACCGGCAATCGATCCAGATGAGCCTGATTCTTCGCTACTGTTAAGTTCCGTGGGTCATCATAACGATATTTTATTTGTTCTCTCCAGCTAACATAATCATCTAGATACTGATTTCTATCAGCGCTTGAGGAGGCAACTTCATCAAGGAGCCAACTATGAATAGCTCCTGACACCACCTCAACTTGTTGATCAACCCGCGAGCCCATTACGTTATATATTATAATATAAAAATTAACATTTATCAATTCGTTAGAATATAATCATGGCTCAAGAAAAACTTTTTCAGGTGGCGGCTAAAGCGTTGATTGTTAATCCTGATGGTAAAGTTTTGGTTTTGCGTGAGCCCGCGGAAAGGAATTTGGGATCACAGCATGGCCTTTATGGTTTAGCGGGTGGGCGGATGGGTATGAATGAGAGTTTTGACCAAGCTCTCCACCGCGAAGTGTTAGAAGAAACAGGCCTGAAAGTAGATATCTTATATCCAATTTACGTCGGAGAATGGACCCCTGTTATAATGGGCTGCCCATGCCATATAGTCGCTTTGTTTAATATTTGTCGGGCCACGACAACCAAGGTCAAACTTAGCCAAGAGCATGATGACTATCAATGGATAGAGAAAAAAGATGTAGCCAGATTTGATTTTATGCAGCCGGATGACAGAGTTATTGCCAGATACTTTGAGTGGCGCAACAAGGGCTTGCCCAAGACATGATAAAAGCTATTATTTTTGATCTTTTTGGCGTGCTGGCTAATGAAGGCACGATTTCATTTTCGCGGGCTTTTTACCCGCGTGATGAAACCAAACTGGCCCGGACGTTGGAGCTACAGGACCGGCTTAACCTTGGCCACATTAACATTGATGAATATAAAGACCGGTTGGCCATGCTTGGTGGCGCAGACCGCAAAACGGTGGATAGTTATATAGACCACCACCAGCCCAATTTGCCGCTACTTGAATATATCCGCATTACTCTCAAGCCTAAATATGAAATCGGAATTCTTTCCAACTCCGGTGATGATTGGACCCAAGAAATCTTAGGCGACTACCTGACTTTATTCGATGTAGTCGTTTTGTCTTACAGTGTTGGTCTTATAAAACCAGACGCTAAAATTTACGAACTGGCTGCGCAAAAGTTAGACGTAATACCAAACGAAGCTGTTTTTACAGACGATAAAGCCCGCTATTGTGAAGGCGCAACTAAAGCTGGCATGCGGGCAATTGAGTATAAAAGCCTTGAGCAGTTCAAGGCTGAGCTAGAAAAAATCCTAGCGTCTTAGCCACACATTTGGATGCAGTATTAGGAACCGATGCGGATAAGTAGCTTTTTAGTAACGCCGCATTCTTCAATCAACTGAGTTTTTTCCATCTGCAGGGTAGCGGCCAGACCGGAATTTGGCACTGCCAAAATTATGACGCCTTTTTCTTCTCGTACTCGGCAAGGACTATCATAATTATGCTTTACATAATCTTTCAAAGCGCCCATTTCATCGGAGGGTAGGAACTTTTTCTGGTTGAGGATTTTTTGGATGGATTCCATCCCTCAAGTTTTGCACCACAGCCGCCTGCTGTCCAGCAAAGCTGGCCACTCCGCGACTGTTCTCGGCACTGCGCGTTGTTACTGGGCTGCGCTGCTTCCTCGCTGTATTTCTCTATACAGCTCGGATCGCTGCTCGCCCGCGCCTAGCGCAGTATCCAAGTGCAAACTTGAGACCAAACGTAAGCAAAACGGTAAGCTATACTTTAGCTGGATGCCTGAATTACCAGAAGTTGAGACGATTCGCATGGGCTTGGCTAAATTATTACCCGGCAAAACCATAGCCGATGTATGGCACGATTGGCCCAAAGGCTTTCCTAACGCACCGGCGGACGTAGCCCGTTTTTTGGTCGGTGCCAAGGTTAAAAAGATTAACCGCCGAGCCAAAGTTTTGATAATAGATTTATCGTCGGGCTATAGTTTGGTAATTCACCTCAAAATGACCGGCCAGTTGGTATATGTTGGCAAAAAACGCTTTGGAGCAGGCCATCCCAACAGCGACTTGGTGGGGGATTTACCAAGCAAAGCCACGCGGGTGGTGATTGATTTTACCGATAAGTCTAAACTTTTCTTTAATGACCAGCGCAAGTTTGGCTGGATGCGCCTAATCCCCACCATTGAAATCCCAGAAATTGATTTTTTTAGGAGTGTTGGCCCGGAGCCGCTAGAGGATGATTTTAGCGCCAAAGACTTTATAGAGCGCTTGGCCAGGCGCAAAAACACCTCCATCAAAGCAGCCTTGCTTGATCAGACCGTGATTGCCGGCATTGGCAATATCTACGCTGATGAATCGCTGTTTGCGGCGCGTATTCACCCGGCCTCGCGCGTGGTAGACGTACCACGCGCGTCGCTGGTAACTCTTTATTCAGATTTGCGAGATGTGCTTAAGCTATCTATTAAAAAAGGCGGCAGTAGCGACAAAAATTATGTGGATGCGCGTGGTAAGAAGGGAAGTTATCTGAGTTTTGCCCAGGTGTTTAGGAAACAAGGCCAGCCGTGCCCACGCTGCGGCACAGAAATTGTGAAAATCCGTGTTGCTGGCCGCGGTACACACATCTGCCCCAAGGAGCAAAGAACTCGGAAGTGAGACTTTGAGAGCATTATGTATTACGTGTATGTATTAGAAAACGGTCCAGAATTTTACATTGGGCGAACGAATAACCTGCAAAAGAGAGTCCGCCAACATAATGCTGGCAAGAACCAGTCAACTAAGCGTGCAGACAACTGGAAGTTAATCTACTACGAGGCACATCTTGATTTTGAAGATGCCAAACGAAGAGAATCATACGTCAAAGGCAGTGTAGGTAGGAGGTCGTTAAAACGTATACTCAAATCCTACCTCTCAAGTCATCCGTTTGGTGCCCAAAGCTCTACTTCCGGGGGACTAAAAAAATGAAGATTACTATTACCGGAACCAACCGCTACCTTATGCGCGTCCGCTTGGACGAACTGACTTCCGGATTTACGAAAAAATACGGCGAGATAGCGCTGGAGCGGATTGATGGCGAGACCACGCAAGTTCCTCAGCTTTTGGATGCGGCCCAAAGCTTGCCAATGCTGGCTGTGCGCAAAATGGTCGTCGTTGATAATCTCTCCAAAAACGCTCCGGCTACAGAAGCGGTTGAACAAATAATTGATTCTAGTTCTGACGCGGCCGACCTAGTTTTTTACGAGCCAGAAATTGACCGCCGCACGGTCTATTTTAAGGTGTTATCAAAGCAAACTGACCTTGAGGAATATAAGAACTTAGACGAAGCCGGGTTAGCCAGGTGGCTAGCATCAGAAGCGTCAAAACAGGGCGGTAATTTAAGCTCAACTGACGCTCGCTTTTTGGTTGAACGGGTCGGCAATAACCAAGCGCTGCTGGCTAGTGAGCTATACAAACTTATTACCTACCAACCTAAAATCAGCCGTGAGCAGATTGAGCTTTTAGTGCCGCCGACGCCGCAAAGCAAGATTTTTGAACTGCTGGACGCTGCCTTTGGCGGCAACAAAAGCCGCACGCTCAAACTATACGATGAGCAGAGGGCTCAAAAAGTTGAGCCGCAGTATATTTTGGCCATGATTGTCTGGCAGCTTTGGCTAGTAGCTTTAGCAGCACAAGCAGGTGACCGCCCCAGCTCCCGAATTGCCAAAGACGCTGGGGTAGGCACTTACCCTGTAGATAAAGCCAAAAGATTGGCCGCCGGCCTCAACAAAAGCCATCTAAAAGACCTGGTTGAGCGGACATATCTGCTTGATGTAACCTCTAAAACCCGCTCCATTGATTTAGACGAAGCCCTAAAAACGTATTTAGTAACGCTATAAAGTTATTTTTTGACTGCTGGTTTTTTAGCAGCGGGTTTTTTAGGCTTAGGCGCGGCTTTTTTGGGGGACGTCTTTTTAGTAACTGGTTTGGCGGGCGCTTTTTTGGTCACTTTGGCGCCAGCAGCTTTGGCCTTGGCAGAGATGGCAGACTTTTGGCGGGCAGCCTTGTTCTTATGTATAACGTTCTTTTTGGCAGCTACATCAATAGCGCTGGTTGCGCTCTGGCGGGCGGACTCAATATCGGCAGCTTTGCCGCCGGCTACTGCTTGATTAAAAGCTTTAATGGCTTCGCGCATAGTCCGCTTGGTGCGGGCGTTGCGTAAATTGGCAGTGGCAGACTGCTTAACGCGCTTTTTGGCTGATTTAATAATCGGCATCGTCGTGATAAATATACAGATTGGCCCTGTCTTTGTAAAGTAAAGGGTTGCTAAAGGGAAAAGCTTATGCTAGCCTTGCCTCTATAGGCAGTCAAATAAAAAAGCATTAGAATAATAGTATGGATGGGGCCCAACAACAGATACTAGACCGCGCTCGCCAAGCCAGTAATATTTTGGTAACTGTCAGTACCAACCCTACGGTTGACCAGCTGGCGGCGGCCATTGGCTTGACACTACTTTTAAACCGGATGGACAAGCACGCCACGACTGTCTTTTCCGGCAAGGTGCCGTCAACCCTGGAATTTTTGCAGCCAGAAAAGACAATTGAAGGTAATACCGACAGCCTACGCGATTTTATAATCAGCCTGGACAAAGAAAAGGCCGACAAGCTCCGTTATAAAGTAGAAGATCAGGTTGTACGCATTTTTATAACGCCGTATAAAACATCCTTGGGTGAAAAGGATCTGATTTTCAGCCAGGGCGATTTTAACGTAGAAGTGGTTATCGCGCTTGGCATCGTAGATCGTATGCATATAGATGCAGCCATCACCGCGCACGGGCGGATTTTGCACGACGCCACGGTAATTTGTATGAACACCGGCCAGGCAGCGTCTAGCGACCTTGGCCAGATTAACTGGCAGGATAAGACTGCCAGCAGTTTATGTGAAATGGTGGCAACGCTGGCCGAAGAATTTGGCACCGACTTGATTGATAATCAGATGGCTACAGCATTTTTGACTGGTATCGTGGCTGAAACAAACCGCTTTTCTAACCAAAAGACCTCGCCAAAAGCCATGACCATCAGCGCCCACTTGATGGCTGCCGGTGCTAACCAGCAGCTGATTGTTTCTAAGCTAGAGCCTACTGTTACGCCCCGAAAGCTTGACCCAGCCATCCCGGCTAAAGCTGCCGGACAGCCGGAAGCCACACCTGAAGATGGTGAGCTTAGGATAGATCACGCTGTAAGCGAACCATCAACCTCACAATCTGCCGATTCATCCGAGATACACATTGACGCAAAGGGGAACATCGTTACCGCCGCTGGGCATATGCAACCTGAGCCAGAGCCAGAACCTGAGCCAGAACCTGAGCCTAAGCCAAAGCCAAAGGCAGAACCAGAACCAGAACCAGAACCAGAACCAGAACCAGAACCGCTTACCGTCCCACTGGAGCCGCCCGTCTCGGTGGAAGCTTCCACTCAACCCACGCCTCAGCCGGCCCAGCCAGGCCCGGCTACTACTCTACCGCTTAATCCGCAGCACGAGCTTTTAAACCCGGCCGAGCAGACGCCAATCCTCGGCAGTGACTTTTCAGCTACCGGCAAGCCGGAGTGGGAAGACCCTTATAACAACGTATCTTTTGACCCGTTGAGCCCGGAGGGCTCCGGTGTAGGTTTGATGGAGCACCATAGTACGAAAGTAGATGAGTCTAACCCGACTTCTTTGGCCGAGCAGGCCAGAAAAGCCGCTGGGGCTGCTCATGCTGCTGTGCCGTTTGACCCGGCCTTTGAGCCCCCAGTTCAAGCCTTAGGGGCTCAAACTGTAGCAAGTCCCGCCACTCAAACCTCTAAAGACGATAAGCCAGCCGCACCGCCGTTCCCGCCGCCAATTGAGAACGTCTCTGATAGGGCACCTGCCGCTCAGACCCAATAGATTTTTTGCCTTACAATAGGTCCAGTATGGATCCCGTAAGAACTCACTTAACTTCCAAGCTAGGTCTAACGGTTGAACACGTGAACTATTATCAACATACCTTTAGCCTCGTAACTTTTTTGAGGTTCTAACGGGATGGACGGAGTTTTACTGATTGATAAGCCAGCCGGCTGGACGAGTCACGACGTGGTGGCCAAAGTCCGCGGTCAGCTAAAAAAAGAAGCGGGCCAAAGGGTAAAAGTCGGCCACACGGGGACACTGGACCCGTTTGCTACGGGTTTATTGGTGCTTTTGGTTGGTTCATATACCAAAAAAGCTGCTGAATTTAGCAAGCTAGACAAAACCTACGAGGCCGAAGTTAGGCTGGGCTCAACCAGCGCCACGGGAGATCCGGAAGGCGAATTAACTAAAATAAGTACTCAGCGTCCAAGCGAGGCGGAAATTAAAAAGTCTTTGGATAAATTTGTTGGCCAAATCAGCCAAATCCCGCCACCTTTTAGTGCTATAAAAGTTGACGGTCAGCGGGCTTATAAACTAGCCAGGGCAGGCAAAAAAGTAGAGTTAAAGCCACGCCAGGTGACCATCCATTCTATAACTGAGGTTGATTATAAATACCCAAAACTGAGCTTTATAACAGAGGTCAGCAGTGGCACCTATATCCGTAGCCTAGCAGAAGATATCGGCAAAGAACTTGGTACTGGCGCCTACCTATCAGCTCTTCGCCGCACTAAAGTTGGTGGCTATAACGTTGAGGATGCCACAGTGGTTGCCAAAATCACGTAAGTGTGCTATAGTTTTAGTTGGAAATAAGGATAACAAAAATGCCAAGAAACGAAAAAGACCCAAGTGTCCCTGAAGATAGAAGCATGCTGAGGGACCTTACTGATCCTTACTTAATCGACCTATACAGAAGAAGGGGATTATTAGAGGCAGATGACTTTACTACTTTTGATGCAGAGCAGGTAAGGCTTATGGTAACTGAAGCTTTTTGGACGGGGGCACAAGTTCTTGAAAAGAGTCCGGAAGAATTACGTGCGACTTCAGAAGAAATTAATCGGCACCTAGGACTGACCGCTACCTAAAGAATAAAAGCACGGTTGCTTTTCCACCTCTGGTGTGCTAGATTATTTACAACGAATGATAACTAGTGAGAAGAAGGCGGCAGTCTCTAAAGACGTCCGCAAAGATGAGAAGGATACCGGTAGTCCTGCTGTGCAGGTAGCTGTTTTGACAGCCCGCATTGCGGAGCTGACCGAGCACCTCAAAACTCATAAGCATGACTTTGCCGCCCGGCGGGCACTGTTGCAGCTGGTTGGTCAAAGAAAGCGGCACTTAAAATATATAGCCGCTAAATCCGGTGAAGAATATTTGGCCCTCATTAAAAAACTAGGTATCAGGCGCTAGTGCCCAAACTCGGCTGCGCTCTAATAAGAGTGCAGAAGCTTGTGCATTTGTAACCAACTGTTCGTAGGCAGAGCACAGATATATACCATCAGCACAAGGGCATATATTTGAACCTTGCTAGCGAACAGATCAAGAAAGGATCCATAACAATGGCTGAGACCATTAACCCGTTCGGAAAGAAAATTATAAAAGTTAGCACCGATTTTTGCGGCCGCGAGCTGAGTCTAGAAGTTGGCCGCGTCGGCTTTAGAACCAGCGCCAGCGTGATTGCGCGCTATGGCGACACGGTGGTGCTGGGCACTGTTATGGTTAGCCCGGAAGTGGTGCAAGGGCTGGATTATTTCCCGCTTAGCATTGATTACGAAGAAAAGTTTTACGCCGCAGGCAAGATTAGTGGCAGCCGCTTTATCAAGCGCGAAGGCAGACCATCCGATGAAGCGATTTTAATTGGCCGCTTGATTGATCGCCCAATTCGGCCGCTTTGGCCCAAAGGCTATCGCCACGAAGTACAAGGTGTGGCTACGGTGCTTTCTATGGACCCAGACTTTAGGCCGGACGCTGTTGCAATGATTGCCCTCAGTGCCGCCTTTACGCTGAGCGGCGTGCCTTTTGAGGGACCCATCGCGGGAGTGCGGGTTGGCTTAGAGAATGGCAAGCCCAAAGCCTTTATTAGCGCCAGCGAGCTGGAAAGCGGCGATTTGGACATCGTAATTGCCGGTACAAAAGACGGCATCATGATGGTGGAGGCCGGTGCCAGCGAAGTTAGTGAAGACGTTATTGCCGAGGCCTTAAGTTACAGCCATAAAGTCATCCAGCCGGCGATTGAGTTACAAAACGAATTGGCTAAAAAAGTCGGTGTAGCTGCCCAAACCTACGAGCTGGTTTTGCCAGGCGAGGAAATTCAAGAAAAGGTGGACACCTGGACGAAAGGTAAACTGGGCACTGGCCTGCGGGCGCCGTACCCAGAGCGAAATGATTTGGTTAAAGAACTACGCGAAAAAATGCGTGAGCACTTTAGCAAGGAGTTAGGTGAAGAGAGGTTCCAAGAACAAAAGAAGGATTACGACGAGGCCTTTGAAATGGCCATTCATAAAGACGTGCGCGAAGGCATCCTTGGGGAAAATGTCCGTCCTGATGGCCGCAAAACTACTGAAATTAGACCTCTTTCCAGTGAGGTAGGTCTGTTGCCAAGAGCTCACGGCTCCAGCTTATTTACGCGTGGCGTAACCCAGGCTCTGAATATCGTGACATTGGCGCCTCTATCCTATGTCCAGCTGATAGATACAATGGAACGCCAAGGGGAACGCCGCTTCTTGCACCACTACAATGCACCCGGTTACACAGTTGGCGAAGTCCGTCGTCTAGGATCGCCCGGCCGGCGCGAAATCGGCCACGGCTACTTGGCGGAACGAGCCTTAACCGCTGTTTTACCAGCCGAAGCTGACTTTCCCTACACCATCCGCTCGGTAACCGAGATCATGAGCCAGAACGGCTCTACGAGCATGGCTGCTACCTGCAGTGCCTGCATGGCCATGATGGATGCCGGAGTACCAATTAGCTCGCCAGTTTCCGGTATTGCGATGGGTCTAATGACTGATGGCAAAAAATTCGTAATTTTAAGCGATATCGCCGACGCCGAAGATTTTGCTGGCGACATGGACTTTAAAGTCGCAGGCACAGCCAAGGGTATCACGGCTTTGCAGATGGATATGAAAGTTCACGGTTTGCCAGTGGAAATTTTGGCCAAAGCCTTAGCCCAAGGCAAAGAAGGCCGAGCCGAAATCTTGAAGCATATGGTAGACACAATTGCCGAGGCGCGCGGCGAGCTCAGCCCGTACGCCCCACGCGTGGAAGCCATTACCATTAACCCCGAGAAAATCCGTGAGGTCATTGGCAAGGGCGGTGAAACTATCAATAAAATCATTGCCGAAACCGGTGCCGAAATTGACATTAAAGATGATGGCACAGTCATGGTTGCCAGCCCGGACAAGCAGTCCATAGATGCCGCCATCGCCTATATCCGCAGCCTAACGGCCGAGCCGGAAGTCGGCAAAATCTATGAAAACGTGCCGGTTGTAAACGTGATGGACTTTGGCGCGTTTGTGCAAATTATGCCGGGCAAAGACGGTTTGGTACATGTGTCGGAAATCTCTGAAGAGCGAGTAGAAAAGCCAAGCGACGTACTAAAAGAAGGCGATAAAGTCACCGTCAAATTGGTGGCAATTGACGACCGTGGCCGATTGCAGCTGTCTATGAAAGCCGCAGCCCGTGAGCAAAAAGGCAAATAGACAACTTTAAAACCGACTATGAGCAACGCTAGCGAGTTACAAAAAGTGCAAGAGGACATCATTAACCAAAACATTTGCGAGGGACTAGCCAAAAACGCCACACAATTGGTGTTTGGCGATGGATCGCCCGAAGCCGAGATTGTCTTTATTGGCGAGGCGCCAGGCAAAAACGAGGACTTGCAGGGTCTGCCGTTCGTCGGTGCGGCTGGCAAGTTTTTAAACGAGATGTTGGCTGGTATTGGTCTAAAACGTTCGGATGTTTACATCACCAACATTGTCAAATACCGGCCGCCGGCTAACCGTGACCCACTGCCGGATGAAAAGATGGCCTTTTTGCCGTTTTTAAAGCGCCAGCTAGAGATTATTAAGCCCAAGTTAATCGTTACCCTAGGTAGGCATAGTCTAGAAACGCTAATTCCTGGACTAAGAATCGGCATCTGCCATGGGCAACCAAAACGAATCAAAGTTAAGCTGGCAGGGGAGTCAGAGGCGAGTGCGGTTCAAGGCGCAAGCGAGCAGCGGATTGAAGCTGTACAAAAAGGTACTGCGAAGGAGCAGCCGCAGCCTGCAACGCAGAAACGTGCCGCCAGTAAAAGCGGTGTCGCCGGCTCTGCCGGTGAGCAGGCTTTTACGTCCTGGGTCATCCTGCCACTGTTTCACCCAGCGGCGGCTCTTTATAACGGCGGCATGCGCCAAACTTTAATAGATGATTTTAGTAAGATTCCTAAAATCTTAAGTGCAATCAAATAATTTTTATAGAAATTCATATTAATAACCCCTAAAAAGAAAGGATAATTATGGATAACAAACCAAAAAATTCCAGACCAAAAGCCCCGCAAGACGGGTCTAACCGGACCGCTAAAGTCAGCCGCGGGGCGGCTTTGCGTGCCCAAAAACGCACAGTAGCCGATGCTAACCGCATCGCCAACCAGTACCGTGACGCTTCAGCTGCACAGGTCGTAAAACCACGCCGCGCTAACTTAATTGATGACAGCCCGCGCCTTAGAATTGTCGGCTTAGGAGGTATGGACGGCGGCGGCTCTAAAAATATGATGGTGCTTGAGTACCAAAACGACGCGATTGTAATTGACTGCGGCAATGACCTTGGTGTTGATTTGCCTGGCATCAACTACGGCATCGCTGACACCACCTATTTGGACCAAATTAAGAACAAAATCAAAGCTTTTGTGATTACCCACGGCCACTTGGACCACATGGGCGGTTTGCCGCACATTTTGCCTAAGTACAACGTGCCGGTTTACGGCAGCCGCTTTACCATCGGCCGGGTAGAAGAAATATTTGAAAACTTTGGCTTGCCTCTGCCGGAAGGTTTTAAGCTAAGCACCAAAGTCATGAACGAGGATACTCACGAACGGCTTAAAATCGGCCAATTTTTTGTGGAGCTGGTTAGGGTAACGCACTCTATTCCGGGCAGTACCATGGTGGTTGTAGATACGCCGGTTGGGCGCGTCATTAACACCGGAGATTTCCGCTTGGACCCCAATCCACTGGACCACGAGCGCACTGACTCAGACAGACTAAAACAATTAGCTGATGAAGGCGTGCTACTGCTAATGAGCGAATCCACGACGACCGAGCGTCCTGGCCGTACACCTAGTGAATCCACCATTGAACAAAGCTACGTGGATATCATGGAGTCAGCCCCCGGCCGAATTTTTGTCGGCGTGTTTTCTACCAACATGAACCGCGTACAAATGATTGTAAACGCCGCTGTCAGACACAACCGCAAGGTTGCCATGGATGGCCGCAGCATGATCTCTACCCTTGAGATGGCCGTCACAAACGGCTTCATGAAGATCCCCAAGGGCACCTTTGTGCCGATTTCCAGCGTACCTAAGCTCAAGGACGAGGAAGTTGTGGTGGTTTGTACCGGCTCTCAGGGCGAACCTAACTCCGCTCTGCAGCGCATGAGCCTAGGCGATCACAAATACATAACGCTCAAAGAGCAAGACACGGTCATACTTTCGTCTACGCCAATCCCATATTCGGGCAACGACGCCTTAATTCGGGCTATGGTGGACGATTTGTTCAGAAAAGGTATGCATGTCCATCGTCACGAGACGTACGAAGTGGACCACGGCGGCCCGCTACACGTTTCCGGCCACGCCTCCCAAGACGAATACCGCGAAATGATTGAGCTCATCCACCCCAAGTTCTTTTTGCCGATTTACGGCGACTACACGGCCAAGAAATACCATATTGACCTAGCCATAGAGGCCGGCATCCCGCGGACAAATTTGGACAACGTAGAAAACGGCCAGGTAGTTGAACTTACTAAAGATAAGATGGAGCTGGACGGGGAAGTGCCGCATGGCACAATTTTGGTGGACCAAACCGGCGCGATTGTCTCAAACGTGGTAGTCAAAGACCGCGTGCTACTGGCCGAAGAAGGCTTAGTAGCGGTTGTTCTGACTATAGACAAAAAGAACGGTGCACTTTTGACCAGCCCGGATATCATCAGCCGCGGCTTCATATATATGAAGGACAACGAGGAACTGATGACCGAATTCCGTGAGGAGCTTAGAAGGGCAGTGACACAGCGCTTTAAGCGCGTGGATTTGGACCGCTTCAAGGCCGAGCTTAAAGATTATGTCACTCACTTTTTGTACGAGCAAACGGCCCGTTCACCGATTGTTATACCGGTAGTGAACGTCATTGGCAGTCGCAATGAAAAGACCAATAACGGCCTGCACGGTCACGCCGAGGCCATGCAAAAATCATCTGAAGAAGTAGCGGCCGACCAGCAAAGACGCTTTGCCCAGATGCGGCAACAGTTGCTCAACCAAGACGCCCGCGTTGACTAGGATACAGGTTGAGCCAAGGATGCGAATCAAGCCTTTAGGCAGCCCTTTGGCTATGTCTCTGAAGCCGGCCAGGTAATGCTTAATCAGGCCCTTTCATTACAGGCGGAACCAAGCAGAGATCTTTGAGTTGCTTGACTCAATAAGCACAATCATGTTATAATTACAACATTACCCATAGTGCTAACGCTGGGGTAAAATGAATGTAAGCATGCCAAAGAAAAGAAAAAGTTCTAAAACTACGGCTTTAAAAAAATCGCGCAAAAAGGCTTTAGCCGATAAGCGCGATTTAACGGCTTTTTGGCGCAGCGTCTGGGCGATCGGCTTTATTCTAGCTGGGCTGGTGCTAGCCTTTGGCTCATTCTCCCACGCGCCGATTCCACACGATTTTTGGCACGGCGTCTGGTGGGCGCTTGGCACAGTAACCATTATCGTGCCGTTCGCCCTAATCTACCTCGGCTCACTCAAATTCATAAACGAAGATCGCCGCGTGCCGCTGCCTAAGATGGCTGGGGTACTGGGATTATTAGTCTTTTGGGCTGGCTGGTTGCATACAGCCTTTTTGCATGGCGCCCTAAACTCCGCCCAGCAAGTCGGCGGTCACGGCGGAGCGATTGGCAAGTTTTTTGGCAACGGTCTAGCTCACGCTTTGGGCAACTTTTTATCCTCGCTGGTATTTTTCCTACTGGGTGTGTTTGCCATAATGTTTACCTTTTCAATTGACCCCAAAAGCCTGGCTAAATTATCCCAACTGTTTAAACGCGAGCCCAAAGAAAAAAGTGAAGAAGACCTGGCGGCCTTAAAGGCCAAAATGAACCCGGACTTCCAGCTGCATGAGGGTGTACCAGTGGAACATCATCAGGGGATGCCGGCGACCGCTCGCATGTCGTCACTACGTAACACTGCCCAAAAACTGGCTCCAGAGCAGGACCACGCCGCGCTAGTGACGGCCTCTGACCCCGACTGGAAATTCCCGTCTTTGGATTTACTTAATGCCAATCAAGACAAGGCTGATGCCGGTGATGTTAAACAAAACGCCGAGATTATTAAAGATACTTTTGCCAACTTTAATATTGATGTAGATGTTGAGGGCGCCAACGTCGGGCCGCGTGTAACCCAATACACACTCAAGCCGCCGCACGGCGTAAAACTCAGTCGCTTAACAGCACTGGAAAATAACCTGGCACTTGATTTAGCCGCCAGTTCTATCCGCATGGAAGCCCCAATTCCGGGCAAAAGGGCGGTGGGAATTGAAGTGCCCAACGTCAAAGCCGCGACCGTTACGATTCATTCGCTACTGGCCAGCCCCGAGTGGGGGGAAGCCAAAAGCCCGCTGGAAATCTCCATTGGTAAAGATATTTCTGGCTTGCCGGTGCTGGGTGACCTAGAAAAAATGCCGCACCTGCTTATAGCTGGCCAGACCGGCTCTGGTAAATCCGTTGCCATCAACACGATTTTGACCAGCCTGCTTTATAGAAACGGGCCATCCGACCTCAAATTAATTTTGGTGGACCCCAAACAAGTTGAGATGAATCTTTACAAAGACATCCCGCACCTGCTTGCACCGGTGGTTCACGAGCCGGAAAAGTGTATCTCCGCCCTCAAATGGGCCGTGGCAGAGATGGAACGCCGCCTTAAGGCGTTTGCCGCTGAAGGCAAGCGCAACATCGCCGAATATAACGAAGTCAAGCAAGAAGAAGGCATGCCCTACATTGTAATTGTGATTGATGAGCTGGCGGATCTTATGATGATGGCCGCACGCGATGTAGAATCGCTCATCGTAAGGTTGGCTCAAAAAGCCCGTGCCGCTGGTATCCATTTAATCATTGCTACACAGCGGCCTAGCGTGGACGTTATAACCGGGCTAATTAAGGCTAACATCCCGGCGCGGATTGCCTTTACTGTGGTTAGCCAGGTGGACAGCCGGACTATCATTGACCAGGCCGGCGCAGAGAAACTGCTGGGCCGTGGCGACCTATTATTTAGTATTCCCGAATACATGAAGCCTAAGCGTGTCCAGGGCTCATTAATTAGCGATAGCGAGACAACCAAAGTCTGTGATTTTCTACGTAAACAGCGCGGCCCGCAGTATGACGATGAAGTTATTTCCCAGCCGGTTACCATCGGTGGTAAAGGTACCATGATGTCTAGCGATAGCGGTGAAGACGATGCCGCCCTGCGCGATTCTGTGGAGGTTGTGACAGCCGCCGGCAAAGCCAGCACAAGCTTACTTCAACGCAAGCTTAGGATTGGCTACGGCCGGGCCTCACGCCTGATGGATATTATGGAAGAGCGGGGCATTATTGCCGGTTCTGATGGCACCAACCGCCCGCGTGAGGTTTTAGTGTCCAGTGCGGATGACGTTTTTGGTGCGATGGACGCGGCACCAGAGCCGCCGGCCGGGCCAGAAACAGAGGCCGAACCGGCAGAAGTTACCGCCGCGCCAGCCAACCCAGACGGCGACGTCTACGACGACATGCCGGACGAGACTTGAAGGACAACCTAGCGGTTTTCCTTCAACGCTCGGTCAGCAAAAGCTGAGTTTGCTTTTTTTAGCAAACCAAGCCGAGCTACTACCTTTCCCTCATCAGCGAAGCTCTAAAACAGGCTTGCCAAAATTAGCATAAGCCCTTTAAAATAAGATTAGTGAGTGAAATAAAAATACTGGGAATAATAAAGTGCCTAGGGGACTAGAGCTACATGAGCACAGTCCTCCACTGCAAAGTCCTCTATCCGTGCCCTCACGCACGGTTTTTTCTTTAAATGGGAAGGCTTATTTCGGTTCCGTTCCCGCGGGAAAAAAGGAAAGCATACAAAGGGCGAGACACGAAAAGCCAGTGCCGACTTTAGAGAGTGGGCTTGTGGATATGGACGCACTTTCGATGTACTTACACCGAAATCCACTGTTTGTCCCCCTATACGCTACCCGTGGTTGGGAATACCATCATGTGAATCATCCAAAAACTGTATATAAGCAAGAAAGCTTACCGGAAGAAGAGAGAGATGAAAGACTAATCTGGTTTAGGGGCTCAACTTATCAACAACTGCATATGCGCATAGGTAGCGAAGAAATGTACCACGACGTTCATGAAATATACGGTACTCGTCCGCCCATGGCCACCATAGAGATGGCTCTCAGAGACTTCCGGCGACTAGATGTAGTAGGAGCATCAGCAATATACCTTAATTTATTGAATGGTAATAACCAATACAACGTAGACGTAGGCTCGTTCAATCCGCCTTGGATCGAGGACGTGGATATCTTTCAAAGACGCGAGGTTATGCAAGAAGCCCGGGCAGACGCTGAAAGAGGGGTATCTTCAGCCGAAGTGCTCGAACCAAGACTCGTCACTAGCGCGCTCAAAAGATTGGCCCTAGCGCTAAAAGATCCCTATATCAATAAGCTTGCCGATCGTAGATTATCAACTGATCCTAACTTTTATCCGGTCAGGACTCCCTCGCATAAGACATTGCTTACAATTGCGAATGGTATCTTGTTCAGAGAATTTGTCGAGTCCAATTCAGCCGGGGAGACTTTACAAACAGAGGTCGAGCGAGTACAATTAGCAGCGTAAAACAAACCTTTTAGGTTGGGACACTCGCAGGTACCCAGCCTTTAACCAAGGAAAGGAATGCCAGTTGAATACGTACGAAGTTGCTGTGTTATATCACCCGTCACTTGAAATTGATTTAGATAAGGCGGAAAGCCGCGTCAAGAAAATCATTGAGAGTAATGGCGGTAAAATTACCAAGACTGACAATTGGGGCAAGCGCAAATTGGCCTACCCGATAAAAAAAGAGGACTTTGCTGTCTATGTTTTTTATACGGTTGAGGCACCAGCTGACGCGCCGGCCAAGATTGAACAAACTTTTAACATCACTGATGAGATCATCCGTTTTTTGGTTACCAGACCGGACCTAAAAGCCATGGCCAAAGCCGAGGTTTTGAAGGCAGAGAAGGTCAAAAAAGCCGGCGAACGTTCTGAAGAAGAATCAAACAGTGAAGAAAGTTCCAGTGAGGAGTAGAATAGTGACTATAAAGGGGAGAGTTTAGCAATGGCGAGGTCTTTTAATCAGGTTATTTTAATGGGGAACCTGACTCGTGACCCGGAAATGCGTACCACACCGAACGGTACCAACGTATGTAACTTCAGCCTGGCGCTTAACCGTTCCTACAAGAATGCTGACGGCGAATGGCAAGAAGTTACTGATTTTATTGACATAGTGGCTTGGGGGACTTTGGGCGAACGGGTTGCCCAATATTTGACCAAAGGCCGCCCAGCCTTGGTGAGTGGCCGTTTAACAAGCCGCAGCTGGGAGCAGGACGGCCAAAAGCGTAGCAAAGTTGAAGTGGTCGCAAACGATGTGACGTTCTTGGGCGGTCCGGGGGGTGGCGGTGCGCCAGCCGGAAATGACGATATAGATCAGACACCAGCTCCAGCCAAAAAAAGCTCTAGCAAGAAGAAAGATGACGAGGAAGTCGTGATAGAGGATATTGGCGACGAGCCAATCAATCTAGACGATATCCCGTTTTAAGGACGACGATGATTGAAGGACTCACATTAGCAGAAGCTGCATCACTGGATCTATCTTTAAATCCTCTTAAAAGGCACAAGCAAGTAAGAGAAATACTAGAAAAAGTTGCCGCAAATGGCGCGGATGTACGGATTAATCCCTCAGGAGTTCACTTTCCAGAAAGCGATACGGTGTTTGTGCATACAAAAAATTTAGTTTTAGGCAGGAACGCTCTTATGGGCGCTGCGGTTCAGCTACAATGCGCAGAAATTAACCCTTGGCATCAAGTAGCTTAGAAAAGAGAAGGAGAATAAATGGCTAAAATTTTTAAACACCGAACTGACGTAGCCTTTTTTGACTACAAGGATTTTAAGACCCTACAACGCTACGTTAACCAATACGGACAAATTGAAACTCGCAAGAAAACCGGCTTGACTGAGTCTAAACAGCGTCAGCTAGCACGCGCAATTAAACGCGCCCGCCACATTGCACTGTTACCATTCGTATCTAACGGATAGGAGTCCTATGAGAAATATTCCCGAATTAGCTCCGGGGACCTATGGGTCTGTAGATTTAGCGCTCCGACTGGCTGAACTCAAGGACTACATGGACCTAGCGACGGATCCTCACTACGCTGACCTCCGAAGCAACACGGATGTCACAGCAGCAGCTGCCTTGGGCCGAGAGCGAGTTGTAAATGTTAATATTAGCCATAATTCTACTCATATCCTGAACAGGCTCGGCTATATAAGTTATACTGGTTGGCCGCGCAAGTTTGCCGCCGAATTTGCCGCGCGAGTTCCGCGGCAAGATCGGTTTGATGCCTTGATAGGGCTTAACGCGCGGATACTCGATGCCTATGTTGTTGTTCATCTTCTAAGGCCGAATGGATATGTCATCACCAATGAATTAGAATCGGCGCAAGCCCTGTATGGCCTTATAGAGCCAGTGCATACACCTGGCGACCTTGAAGAAATAGATGGGGGGTCGCTCTATAGCGGCGGCCCAGCGCTCCTCTACAGAAGCAATCAGTAATGGCGCTTAGCATCACTAACCTTAAAAAAGGGACTGTCTTTGCGCTGGACGGCGAACCTTACCGGGTTTTGGAATATAGCCACAAAGTCATGGGGCGCGGTGGTGCCAGCGTTAACGTCAAAATCAAAAGTTTAACTTCCGGTAAAGTGCTAAACAAGACTTTCCACGGCAATGACACCGTTGATAATGCCGATGTCGCCAGTCGCCCGGTGCAATATCTATATAACGACGGTATCAACTGCTTTTTTATGGACCCAGACTCTTATGAGCAGTTTGAGCTTGGCACCGATGCTCTGGAAAACCAGGCTGGCTTTATGAAAGATGGCGATAATGTAACGGCCCAATTTTTTGATGGCCAGATTATTAATATTGAACTGCCCAAGAATCTACCCATCAAAGTTACTTACACAGAAAACGCGGTCCGGGGTGACACCTCAACCGCCATTACCAAAGACGCAAAGTTAGAAACTGGCATCACTATCAAAGTGCCGGCATTCGTAAAAACTGGCGATATTATCTCCGTTAACACCGAAACAGGCGCCTACCGGGAGCGCGTAAAGTAAGCTTTATATGGCTGTGCGTAACGAGCATTTAATTGTAGTAATGCTCGAGCAGCTTGAGAAAGGGAAAGAATTTGAAGTCTGGCCACCGCACATCACAATCGTGCCGTGGTTCCCGTGTTTTGATTTTAAGAAACTGGATAATTTATTGTCCGGAATTGCCAGCAAGACGCAGGCCTTTATTGTTAGTGCTGGCAAGCGTGAAACATGGGGCATAAAAGATAAATATGACGTAGCTCTTATTGATGATCCAGGTGAGTTCCATCAGCTGCACTGGGCCGTCTTTCACGGGCTGGAGAAAAACGGTTTTCCAGTCCACCAAAAAGATTATTTAGGTGCTAAATATACACCGCATGTTGCTTTGCGTAATCACTTGCAAAAAGACTGGGATTACAAAGAGCGCCAGGAGCTGATTATTGATAGCTTTGCACTAATTTCCCAGGTGCGTCTTAAGAAATCCGGCCGTATGATTAAAAGTGTTAAAAAAGAGTATTACCTAAAATGATGCGTTTAGACCAAGCCGTTTTTGGCCGGGGATTGGTCGCTAGCCGTAGCCAGGCGGAGAGTTATATTAAGCTTGGCAAGATTAAACTAAACGGGCAGGTTGTCACTAAACCAGGCCAGCGGGTAGAGCCTAATGACAAAATAAAAATTGAAGCCGGCGAAATATATGTCAGCCGGGCAGGGTTGAAACTAGCCAGCGTGGCCGGCAAACTAGGGCTTAACTTCAAAGACAAAGTGGTGCTAGACGTTGGTTCCAGCACTGGCGGTTTTAGTGATTATGCCCTGAAACATGGCGCCGCCAAGGTTATAGCGGTAGATGTCGGTACGGACCAAATGCACCCTAGCCTGCGCGATGATTCACGGCTGGAGCTGCATGAACAAACCGATATTCGCAGCTTTAAGCCAGCTGCTACGCCAGATATTGTCGTTATTGACGTCAGTTTTATTTCACTGCGCGAAATCTTGCCAGCGGTAGCGGTCATGAGCGGGGCAGGTACGCAGATTGTGGCGATGGTAAAGCCGCAATTTGAATCTAGTGCACCAAATTTGCATAAAGGCGTGGTCAAAAATGACCGCCTTCGCCGGATGATTCTAAAAGATTTTGAAGACTGGGCTAAAAGCATGTTTGTCATCACGGACAAAGCAGATTCAGACGTATCCGGGGCCAAAGGAAACCTGGAGCGGTTCTATAATTTGCGGCCTATTGCAGTAAAAAAATAATTTTTAACCTTGCCAGCCTAAGCTTAAGTGGTTTATTCTTATAAATAGGTTTCGGGGAAACAAAAAGCTTTAAAAAACTAAAATGAAGCGCTTATTTTATAGACGCCAGCGTCAGCTGGCTTATGAGTATAGAGTAGGTCTTGCCAAAAAACGTGGCATAAGACCCGGTATTTATGTGGGCCTGGTCTTGGTGGCCAGTTTACTATCAGCCAACCTAGCCATTTTCCAGGCTGAGGTATCGGCCCACACCAGCAGTAAAGCCAGCGTCCAGTCGCTGCAAACGACCGTAGCCAGCCCGCTCCAGCTCAAGCCAACCTTGCAAACTACTCAGCCGGTAGTTGGCGAAAGCAGCCGCCTGGATGGCATCATTGCTAGCTTTGCGCAGTCTCACCCGCAGGTTATGTGGTCCGTCAGTGTGCAGGGCTTGGGCACGGATCTTGTGACAGCCAATTACAACGCCGGCCAAGTATATAACTCGGCCAGCATTTATAAACTTTTACTTCTGTATCCACTTAGCCAAAAATTGCCCTATGCGCAGTGGGCTACCACCAAGCTTAAGGTTGGCAGCCGCACGCTCAGCGTGCAAGACTGCGTGAGCGCCATGCTAAAAGTGTCTGATAATGCTTGCGGTTTGGCGGTGGGTGACTACGTTGGTTGGGCCTGGGCTGATACGCAGTTAAAATCTATCGGTCTCACCAGCACGGTTCTAAATAGAGCCAGCGGTCCGGTAACTACAGCCGCCGACACTACTAAATACTTAAGCCAGCTTTATAGCGGTAATCTTTTTGATAGCGACAGCCGGCAGTTTATCTTGGACGCACTGAGCCAGCAGATATACCGCAGCGGCATACCGGCTGGCTGCCCGCAGTGCGATGTATCAGATAAAATTGGCGATCTGGGCAATGTCCGCCATGACGTAGGTATAGTTTCGTCTGGTAACAAAACGTATATCCTGTCTATTTTTACCAGCGGAGCGAGCTTTGCCAAAATTGCGGAGATGACCGCTCAAACCCAGGCTTTCATGGACTCAAACTAACCACCTTTTACCGAAAAGGTGGCGCCAAAACTCTCAGGCATTCGCAAACAAAGACGGTCGCTTATTCGCTTGCCAAAAGTGAACCTGCGGGACTCCCTAGCACCTACCAGAGGTAGGTGCTAGGTCAAACAGTCCTCGGTTCTGGGCTTTTGGCTCACTCCTCGCTCCCTTCCGTTTGCTCGAGCCTGAAAAATTGGGTCCGGGCATCGGCTCAAACAGAAGTTCAAGCGAAGCTGGAAAAACGCGGCCAAACACATGTCTGACTGTCAGGGAGTTCGGCTTGGCCCGCTTTTTAGCAAGTAAAGAACGCTCCAGTTTGAACGCAGCCCGGCGGTTTGCTACGCTTTGCCGTCCAAAGCGTGAAGAATTTGCCTACTTTTCTAAAGTAAATTAAACGTTGAATTTGAATTCCACCACGTCGCCTTCTTGCATAAGGTAGTCTTTGCCCTCTAGTCGCACTTTGCCGGCGGCCCGGGCCGCGGCAAGGGAACTTGCGGCTACCAAGTCGCCGTAATTAACCACCTGGGCGGCAATAAAACCACGTTCCATATCACTATGGATGGTACCAGCGGCTATAGGCGCAGCGGCGCCAACCGGAACCGTCCAGGCGCGCACTTCCTTTTCACCGGCAGTCAAAAAGCTTTGCAGCCCCAATGTTTTATAGGCGGCATAGATAAGCTGGACAAGCCCGCTCGCGCGCTGGCCGTAGCTGTTTAAAAGCTCGTGCCTGTCGGCTTCATCCAAGCCCCTGAGTTCACTTTCCAGCTTGGCGCAAATAAAAACGCTGATGGCCGGAGCAACGATTTTGGACAATTCTTGCATGCGCTCATCGTTTTGTAGAGCTTGCTCATCAACGTTGAACACAAAAATTGTCGGCTTGGCTGATAGCAAGTGCAAATCGGCCAGAATTTCCACGTTCAGGCCGCTATTTAACAGTGATGAGCCAGATTCCAGCAAGGTTTTGGCTTTTTGGTAAGTTTCCAAAGCCGGGCGCAGTTTTGGGTCGGCTTTAGCTTCTTTTTCTAGGCGCGACAGGCGCTTACCAAGTGTTTGTAGGTCTGCCAAAGCTAGTTCGGTATTAATAATTTCCACGTCTTTTCGTGGGTCGGCCGAGCCGGCTTGCTGAACATTTGGATCGTCAAATGCCCGCACAACTTGGCAAATGGCATTGCAGGCCCGGATGTGGGACAAAAATTGGTTACCCAAACCCTCGCCAGCACTAGCACCAGCCACCAAACCTGCGATATCGACAAATTGGACAGTGGCTGGCACGATCTTGTCTGTCTTATATATTGCCGCCAGTTTTTTTATGCGCTCGTCGGGCACTGGTACGATGCCAGTATTGGGCTCAATCGTGGCAAAAGGGTAGTTAGCCGCCAGAACCTCGGCATCGGTTAATGCGTTGAATAGGGTGCTCTTGCCCACATTGGGCAAGCCTACGATTCCTATAGATAAAGCCACTCTTACTATTCTACCGGATTTGACTAAGCGGACGGTAAATGATAAAACATGTGCATGTCGCAAGCCCCTGTGGGTGAGAGTCCTGAACAACTCACTGAAAGCCTTACTCCTTTTTTGGTGGAGTTTGACCATGCTCAGCTTTTTGAGCGTTTCCCCCAGTTAGAAGACGTAGTTGGCGTTGATATGAAAGTCTTACTGATTCAGGAATTATTTTCAGACGGAACGTCCAGCCGGCTGAGAAACGAGATAAACGAAGTGATGAGAGAGTTAGAGCCTTCTGTTTCACGAGCAGAGCGGCGTAGCATCCCTGAAAGCTATAAGAACGATCTTAATTCGTTAGTGGCCGCCGCGGGAATTTATCTCGGACACATGGTCTTGGACTACGTATCGACTGATGAGCGGCAGCAAAAAACCCGCGAGATACTGGAAGCTACGGCCGCCAACCCCGCATATATAACCACACCTGCTGGCAGAAAGTTTATAAATGGCCTGCCGAACCTCAGTGCCGCCATCCACGAATTCATTTGGGGGGTAAATGAGCATAAAGACTCAGTCCAAGATGAAGTATTTGGGCAAATTGAAGGCAACCCCGCCGCAGAATATGAATTTTTGAAGCTGCTTTTGACGGTGGAGTCCGAGCAGCTTCATGAAGATGCTCATCTGGATCTGCAAAGGGCGCATGATCTTCAAGCCCTTCAGTGGCTTAACCTTTTGGTGCACACAGCAGACACGCCCACAGGCTCAAAAGTGACCAAATTGCTTGGCGAGCACTTAGATAAAGGTGTATACGATCGTTTTATTGCCCGTGATCTGCTGGGCTGGGAAGCTTCTAAGGCGGGCTCGGGATTACCTGAAGAAAAATTGGTTGGCATGACAGCTCTGGTGGGGCTGGTGGAGTTGGCTTCCGGAGTAACCCTTGACACTGAAGGGCTTGAACGTTTGGCGGATTCTATACATATATGGCCCCGCGAATACACTAGGCCCGTAGTAAAGGGGAAAGAGGATTTGCAATACCAGCTTAACCATATAAAAAGAGCCGTTTGGGATTTGGCGGGCAATGCTATCAGGCGCGAAGACTTTGACTACGAGGCTGCTTTATCAAACATACTGGATAAAATCATAGAATACGTAGCCCGCCGTAATCCCAGTTTGTTTAAACACATTGGCACTAGGGCGATAGAACAAGCTAACAACGGCGGGACTGATACTAGTGAAGTCAAGCGCCGAAGATTAGGCAGAGTAAAACAAAGCGAGGAAGATGAAACGCCTGCTGGTAGCCCGGAGCTAGAGAGCGCGCCCAGCTTCACGCTAGTTCACTTTGATACCAACGGTGATTTTCACTCCCAGGGCTCAGATAAGTTTAAAAAGATGGTCAATGAATTTTTGGAAACTCACAAAAATACCCCGGGCTTGGAAGAAGACGTAAACAAAATCCTGGAGTACATGAGTTCGCCAACCTACGTAAATGGGCGTATAGCTGGCGCCAAGCCAGCCAAAAAGCATAAAAGAGTGAAACTTCTAGTGGACGGTGAACCCAAAGAACTCATCACTTATGAGCTTAAACCTACCGAGACCCCGGGCTTGAGTCTTAAAACCGAGCTTGGAAGACAAAGCAGAACTGTATTTTGCTACGCCGGGGACCACGTCTTGGCGATTGGCGGCATTATTTACAGAGGCCACCTTGACAGATTGCTGGCCAAAATACACAAAAAATAAGCGCAAAAGAAAACATTTTTTTAATCAAAAACTAAAAGCACCCCGCGCCATTTCCCGGTGCGCCATAATCTGACCTGTCCCGTTGCTTTTCCATATTTTGAGCAGTCTGCAACCAGATTGCGAAAAGAGCTGAAAAGATATGGGATTGCAGATTATTGCCTCAGGTTTAGTACGGGGCAAGCAACAATTTTGACAACAAGCTTAAAGATTTTATTAAGGTGTCAATAAACATGAGCAATTTTTTTATGGCCAAAGAAGTGGTATTAATAGAATAGCGAGAGATTCGGAGTATTCTCCGCTTCAAAAAGGTAGAGACTCGCGGTCTCCGGCACGTTTTTGGACTTATAACTATAACCAAGGAAGGGGTCGCATGAGTAGACATTACAAACTTTTCCTGGCGGCCATCGTGCCGCTGGTGCTTACGTTTGGCACTGTCTTCACTGGCGCCAGTGCCTCGGCCGAGGCGCTAGGATTGGCCAGAAAGGTTCCGGTGGACGGCTTCGGATTGGATCCGAACTACAACCCCTCAGCCGGAGAAACGGACAAGTACAACGTCGGCTTCGCTGTCGGCAAGACCATGCCAGTAACGCTCCGCTACGTCAAGCCGGCGGGCGTCACGGCCGTCAAGGCCAGCAACCGGCACTGCGCCGCGACTCACGGCGGCTTCGTCTGCAAGTTCAAGAAGGTCTGTTCGTGCGCCATTGTCAATGTGAGAGTGGCCTTTACCTATGCCGCCGGCCTGCCAAACCATCACCCAGTGAAGCAAAAGTTCATCTTCAGCTCGCCGGGCTACCGGGCTTTGGTCAAAATCTGGACGCAGCGGATCTACAACGGTTAGTGGGTTCAAACCGCGCACCGCTAGTTAGCGGTGCGGGGTAAAAATCTTGATAAATTTGCTAAGCCGGCTGGCCAAAACTATAATGCTTAAGTATGAAGTGGGTTAGGCGGCCAGATAAAAGGGTAATTGACCAATCGGCTGTTAATAATAAATACGGGTCGGGCAGGCTACGCGAGCCACTGCGGTGGGTTGCCTTGGTGGCTGTGATTGTTTTAGTTATAGCGTCTGGCAGGCTAGTGTGGCGGCACTACCACAAAAGCCAGCCAACTAGTGTAGCCAGCTTTTTAAAACAAGATGCGGACAACGCCAGTAAATACTCTCAAGACTATTTAAAAAACGGCGACTACGCAAATTACCAGAACGGGCAAAGTTCAATAGCCCAGAACTATTTGAATAATAATGACCCAAAGGATGCCTTAAGCTATATGAACGAGGTTTTTGCTAAGGTACCGGCCGGCAAAATAAACTACGAATCTTACGCCACAATGGTTGGCGTGCAAAGAGCGCTAAATAATAAAAGCAAAGAAAAATTTTACGACCAGAAATTAATTGACCTGCTTCAGGCACAGGGAGATAGTGCCGGCGCCCAAGACATCAAACAGCAAATGGATAAGCTATGATGGGCAAAAAAATGTGGCTAGCCGCGGCGGTTGCAGCCGGGCTGGTGTTTTGGCCTGCTCATAAGATAAGTGCTTTAAGCAATACTACCATTGGCGGCCAAGCGCCGCTGTCCCAAACCGGCGATGCCTATACGCCTGATGCCAATCACACCACACAATTTACGCCGTACTTGGCGGTGGGAATGGGCGCTTATTATGGGCCCTACGCTTATGTTAAGGCTTATGCGCCGGCTAACGCGACAACCATAAACTTCACGGTAGAATTAGCACCGTGTGGAACTAACCTCGGCGACCCGAATGTTAACTACACAGTCTACTACATTGACAAAAACGGAGGAAAGAACGGAGATTTTACGCTAATCGGTTCCTCAACTAGTAGCAGTTGTTCGGATAGCGGCAGTAAAGACCTAAGGACAGTAACAATAAACACGCACAGAAGTGGCGTGATTGTCACTCAAGGCGCCAATGACGAAGGCTGGCGGACATTTGCCGTTCAAGCCCATCTTTTGAATGATACAACCTGCGGACACCCGGATAATACCAAAGGCAAACCGGATTGCACGCCTACCGAACAACTTTTCCGTATTAAGGTTGCCACCGGCTCATATACCGGCGGGGGAGCTAAACCGGGCTCGTACATTGGGCTGGCCGAACCGGTACCGGGAACGGGCTGTAAGCTAGGGATCAGATACGGCGAAAACAAATGCAATGTAGGGTCCCCCACTTCGTATACCGGTGTTTACGGCCGCCAGCTAGACCCTAAACTAAAACTAGGGCCCCCAACCGCCAATAACTTTGACTGGTCATTCCAATTTGCACCGGACTGCACTATTTTAGCCGGCAAGGCAGATGATAACGATAAAACCAGTCTTCTTTTGTATGACATGGACAAGACCGAGTACTCTCAGCCAAATTTAAAGGCGACGCTTAGCTATGACGTGCGGTCTGACCCGGGCTTTAACTGGCACGTTCAGAATACTTTAAGTGGGGTATATGACAAGAATACCAATCCTAATGGATTTCAATCAGGCAGTGGGCAGTACGATGAGATTGACTTTACGGCCCATACCACCCGCCGATACCGCCTGGCATTTTATGACGTAAACCAGATAAACACCATACAAATGTATGTGCCATTTGATGAATTTTCGGCCAGACAATCGTATACGTGCACAAGCTTTACCTGCAAGGCAACGCCGGTAGAGGGCGATACCACCGGTACCCAGGTACAAGTTACGGTAACCAACACAGCAAACTATAAGTGGGGCAGAGGTTTCCAGGTTAGGGAGAGATATAAAGGTAAACCAGTCATAGTACAAAAGGTAAAACAAAACTGGCCGAGCGGTGGATTTAGCCTAAATTTCCAGCCTAAAGAAAGCAGAATTTCTACGAAGACGAAGGAACCCAGCCCACCCTTCCCACACAACACAGGTTACTTTGTCAAACCTGCGAATGAGGCTGTAAGTTTTGTTCTTTATGATGATACCGGCAGCGACGCCCAGGAGGTGAACTGGGACAGTGGGAATTGCGGTACAGGCTCTACCCCAACCATTACCGTTAATTGTAACGTTACCGAGAGTGATGATGTGGAGCCCGGGCAAAGCGACTCGACGTTATATAAAGTTGCGATTACAGCCAGCGGCAGTGGCGATGGCGGCGACTATAAGGTTGTGCTAACCGTTCACCCGGGAGCCTATGTAACTGGCCCAACCACGCAAACGGTTACCAATCTCAGCCCTGGAGCCCCATATGATACAACAGTCCCCTTTAGTGGATACTTGGCATATACGGGCACATTTAGCGCGAAGGTAACTGACCCTACTAGCGGCGTAACTCCATGCCCCGGGGGGAGCGCCACGCCAAGCACCCGGCCGTACTTTGTCTATCATATGGGCGATTTCTTTACCGGCGGCGGCTTTTATGACACTAACGGCAACTGCACCCAAACCACTCCATATCCTAGCGATGCTGACACGTCACTAGGCGGCATTAAGGCTTACGCTACCAGTGGTGCGGGCTCGCACGGTGACTACGCCGTAGATGCGCTGGGCGTAATATACGGTAACCTAACGGATCATTACGGCTTTTATAGCGCAAGCGGAAGCGGCATACTTTTTGCCGATAAGGCTACCGGCGGCGCTACTGCGCCGCTGGGCGGCTACCTAAACTCCAACTCCCAGGCCCACTGCGTGCCGGACTTTTACGATAATTACAAAGGCGCAACTACCCCGCTAAACAACCGACACATCAATACCTTATCTAGCGGCCGGTATACCGCTACCGGTCCCCTAAACATTAACTACGCTACCTCAAATTTTAAGAAGCAGGTAACCATATTTGTCGATGGCGATGTAACTATAAAAAATGATATTACCTATGTTGGCAGCTTTAACCCAACCGACCCGTCTAACATTCCATTTTTGGCGATAGTTGCCAAAGGCAATATTACGCTTTCTGGCAATGTCAAGAATCTGGACGGACTATATATTGCCCAGCCGGATAGTGGCGGCAACAAAGGTATTTTTGCTACCTGCGATAACAACGAACATGGTACCTCCTGTGCCCGTCAGTTGACGGTCAACGGGGAAGTCATCGCCCAAAAATATGATCTTTTGCGCGGCCATGGCACGGTTGGGCCGCAAGACCCCGGCTACACCAGCAAAGGCTTCCGAGTTGGCTCAGACCCAGCCGAAATCTTTAATTACGTGCCGAGCATGGTGCTGGGGACACCAAACTTCAGTTGGCCTAACTCTAAGCTAAATGGCCTTTATAACCTGCCTCCGGTGTTTTAAAACCATAAGACAAAACCGGATGGTTTTTTCTCATCGCACCGGGCAAAACCCGCCAGCCGGCGGAGGATTTTTGCTCGGGCTGCTCTTTTTCCTTCCAGGCTTAAAAAGTAGGATGTTGTACCAATGAGGCTTATGCTATAATCCAACCAGTTATGGGCACCGGTAATAAAAACGGATTAGGGATATAAAAGGTGAGTATCTTAAGCGGTGGGACAGACGATTTTTTTGGTCTTGATATAAGTCCGGCATCTATCCAGCTTGTCCAGCTAAAGCCTGGCGACCCTAAAACTCTGCTTCGGTACGCCAGCCTGCCCGTAGAGGGTACCTTAGCCGTTAGTGATTCTAAAGCTGACTGGCCTAAACTGGCAGCAGCCATTGACCAGCTGATAAAGCAATCCGGTGTGACTAGCAAAAACGTAGCGGTTGGCATACCATCCAACCGGGTTTTTACGTCGGTTATTGATATGGACAAACTGCCCAAAGAAGAGCTGGCCCAAGCCATCCGCTTCCAGGCTGATTCCATAGTCCCCACGCCGCTGGCGGAGAGCAAGATTGACTGGGCGCTCTTGGGCCCGTCGCCACGTGTGCCCAACCAGGATGAAGTTATTTTAACCAGTGTGCCTAATGATTACGTTGAGGGGCGTCTTGATTTATTAGAGTCGATTGGCCTAAACGTGCTAGCTTTTGAGCCCAATAGCCTGGCCTTGGTGCGGTCGCTTTTGCCGCCGGACGTCAGCGGGGTGCATATGATTTTAGAAGTCGGCACATTGGCAACGGATATGATTATCACTATCAACGGTACAATTCGATTGGCGCGTTCCATACCCACCGGAATATCGGCTCTTATCCGCGCTGCATCGTCTGCGCTGGGTATTAACGCTACCCAAGCCTCACAATTTGTCCATAAGTTTGGCCTATCCCACGATAAACTAGAGGGCCAAGTTTACGAGGCTATCATTGGCGTGGTTGATAATTTAATAGCCGAGGCCCAAAAATCAGTCAAATTTTTTGCTGGGCGCTATCCTGGCACCAAGCTGGATAAGGTTGTACTAACGGGTGGTGCCTCGACCTTGCCAGAATTCCCTCTGTACGTTGCCAACAAATTGGGCTTAAATGTAGAAATTGGTTATGCTTGGGCGAATGTGGCGTACCCGCCTGACAAGCAAAGTGAACTAATGGGACTGTCTTATAAATTTGCGGTCGCAGCCGGTCTGGCGGAGAGAGAGTAAGTTCTGATGGCTAAACTCCAATTTAACCTGTTGCCGGATGTCAAGGTAGCCTATGAATCAGCGCGGCGTACTCAGAGCAAGGTTCTTTATATATGCGCACTTGTTAGCGGCATAGCCGTAGCCGTCTTTTTAATAACCTTTTTAAGCGTTGACTTAGGTCAAAAAACTCTGCTTTCCAGCGCGGATAAAAAAATCAATTCTACGGCCAGCCAAATTGCTGCTATCCCCAACATTGGTAAAATCTTGACCATTCAGGGTCAACTAAATGCTTTGCCCGGGCTGCATAATCAGAAGCACCTCACCTCGCGCTTCTTTGGTTATTTACATCAGCTGACACCGTCAAACGCCGGTATCAACCAATTTAGCCTAGACACCACAGCCAGCTCCATAACCATTACCGGGTCCGCCAACACAGTATCGACCGTCAATCAATTTGTTGATACGCTGAAGTTCACCAAATTTACTACTGCAAGCAACAGCAGTTCTCAAGATGCCTTTAGCAGCGTAGTCCTATCCACCGTAAATCGTGACAGCAAAAGCGCCAGCTATACCATCACAGCCAACTATAATTCGGACCTGCTGATGCCGAATGAGTCAATTTCGCTTGCCGTACCAAGTCAAGTAACCACACAATCGGTCACTAATGCGCCGCCAGTTTTCACTGGTCAGACCAGTACCTCAGGGGTTGGTCAGTAATGGCACTGCATATATCGGGCAAACACGCCGAACTAAACAAAGCTCAAACTACAATGCTGGGCGTTGTGGCGGCATCTGTGGTTATAGTCATTTTTTGCCTGTTTGGTATTAAGGCTATGATAAGCAAAGGCGCCTACCAACAGCGTGTGCTAACGGCCAAAAACCAAGCAGTCAAACAGTTAGAGTCCAACTACACTGCCGCTCAGGCACTGGCCAAAGCCTATCAAAACTTTGCTTCTGCTGACCCAAATATACTAGGGGGCAACGTGGCAGGCAGTGGCGGTACGGATGGTAACAATGCCCAGATAGTTTTAGACGCTTTGCCAAGTACTTATGACGCACCAGCGCTAGCTTCAACGGTAGAAAAAATCTTGAGTAATCACGGCGTGGACATACAATCCATCAGCGTTACTGATGATTCGGCCAGTAATCCAAATACTTCGGTGGCCAAACCAAGCTCCGTGGTTATGAGCTTTAGCCTTTCTGGGACCAGTGATTACAACACTGACCAAAAAGTGATGCAGGATTTTGAAAAGTCTATCAGGCCGTTTGATGTTTCAACTTTGGAACTATCCGGCAGTGATGGCCAATTGCAGATGACTCTTACCATGAACAGTTACTACCAGCAGTCACAAGCGGTCAACTTGAGCGTTAAGAAGGTGGTCAAATGAATCCCGTAAGAACTCAGAAAGCACTAAATGTTCATAGGACGTTTGAAGCAAGCACGGATTATCCAATGTTAGCCAAGGGCAATAAGTCAAGTGAGGTTCTAACGGGATGAAGCGCAGCGATCTTTATCTCATAATTGTAGTTGGTATTGTGGCGGCTATCTTTTCCCTGGTTATATCAAAGGCAGTCTTTGGCTCACCGGGGAGTCGTTCTGTACAAGTTCCGGTGGTTACGCCTATTAGCGCCAACTTTCCATCGGTATCAAGTGACCCCAGCTACCAAAAAATCTTTAATCCGGGAGCGATAGACCCAACCCAGCTGATTAGAATTGGCGGGAAAACTAACCCACAGCCATTCACGGGGCAGTAGATGAGTCCCGTAAGACTCCACTTAGCCTACAGCTCAGGTGTAACGCCTGAACACCACTGCTTGCTTCAAGCCGCTTATAAATTAACGGTCGTTTATTGGAGTCAAACGGGATGAGCGTTTTAAACGCGACTACCCAAGCCCAACTGGAAGATGAGCTAGTTAAAGACGGCGTTATCTCGCAGGCTAGCCTGGCTGAATATAAAAAGAAGGCGGCAAGCGCTCACCAGCCGCTTTTTAGCCTCCTTTTAAACGAAGGCAAAGTAACCGATGAAGAATTCACCCGTGCCTCGGCTATTGTTAATGGCATACCATACGTCAATTTAAGCGAATCACCCCAAGTCAGTCCGGAAATACTGGCGCTATTACCGCGCGATACCGCCCAGCACTACATGGCTATCCCGCTTGGCGAAATGGATGAAAAGTTGGTGGTGGCAATGCTTAATGCCGACAACCTCCAAGCTGTCGATTTTCTGAGTAATAAAATTGGACGGCCCTTGCAAGTTTATGCCGCCAGCGAATCCGGAATAAGAAAAGCACTCACTCAATATGACCGTAACATAGACGAAGGCGTGACCAGCCTGCTGGTTAAGGCCGAAGAGGCCGCCGAGGCGACTGCCCAAGCTGCTACGGCTGCACTGACGCCCAAAGAAGCCGGCAAAAAAGTCCAGATTATTAACGAAGATTCACCCATAAGTAAAGCCCTCAACGCTCTCATGGAATTTGCCGCGCGCAACCAAGCCAGCGACATCCATATTGAGCCCCAAGAAAAGGAACTTAAAGTCCGTTGCCGGGTAGACGGCGTATTGCGCGAGGTTATGCGACTGCCTAAATCCACCGAAGCGCCCTTAATCTCACGTATAAAAATTTTGGCTAACCTTAAAATTGATGAGCACCGGGTTCCGCAGGACGGTCAATTCACAATTAGGGTAGAGAAAAATGAAATAGACTTGCGTGTGGCCGTTAGCCCGACAGTGTGGGGAGAACAGGTAATCTTACGTTTACTGGATAAATCGGGCTCCAGCTTCCAGCTGGAAGCTATGGGCTACACCGGCCGCACCTTACGTTTAATCAGAAAAGGTCTAAAGCGGCCTTATGGCATGATTTTGACATCTGGTCCGACCGGTTCTGGTAAGACCACCAGCATGTATGCCATGATTCAGGAGATCAAAAAAGAGAGCATTAACATTGTGACGCTGGAAGATCCAGTGGAATACAAAATGGACGGCGTTAACCAAATCCAAATTAACCCGGAGGTCGGGCTTACTTTTGCGACTGGGCTTCGCTCAATTTTGCGCCAGGACCCGGATGTTGTGATGGTGGGGGAAATTCGTGACCGCGAAACGGCTAACTTGGCCGTCCAGGCTGCTTTGACAGGCCACTTGGTTTTCTCAACTTTGCACACCAACACTGCTGCCGGTATTTTGCCGCGTCTTTTAGACATGGGCGTGGAGCCGTTTTTGATTGCCTCCACTGTGCACACCGTCATTGGTCAAAGGCTGGTCCGTCGGGTAATCTCAGGCGGCGAACCTTATTCATCTTCCAAGGTAGAGACAGCCGAAATCACAGAAACAATTGGCAATTTACTACCTAAAACAAGGCAAGATATGCCAAAAGTTGCTAAAGATTTGGGCTACAAAACCTTGCCCCTATCACGCCAAAGCGCTTATACTCTTGTTAAGGCCAAACCAACAGTGGAAAACCCCACTGGGTATAAAGGCCGCATGGGTTTATACGAGGCTTTTGAGGTGACAGAAAGTATTCAAGATTTAATCATAAAACACGCTACCAGTTCCATGATCCAACGGTCGGCTATGGAAACCAGCGGTATGATAACCATGCGCCAAGATGGTTACCTAAAGGCTCTAGCCGGCATTTCGACACTAACCGAAATTAACCGCGTAGCGGCGAGCGATGATAACTAATGAGTAGTCTAAGGGTGGGAATATGAAACCGCAGCCAAAAATAGAAGTCCTATTGGAAGAAGTTGTCCGGCGCAAAGCTTCGGACCTTCATTTGCAAGTGGGTCTGCCGCCAATCCTCCGTGTTGACGGGGCGTTAGCGCCAATGGTAAACCAACCCCCGCTGGATGAACAAACCGTTGAAAGCCTTGTATTTGCGCTTTTAGACGAAGACCAAAAAAAGCTACTGTTGCGTGATAAAGAGTTTGATTTTTCCTTTGCCTTTGGGGATTTAGGGCGCTTCCGTGTTAATGCCTTTCATGAGCGTGGTAATTTGGCCGCCGCTTTGCGTCTAATACCAAACAAGATTTTGAGTATAGAAGAGCTGGGTATGCCGCAGATTGTTAACACTTTCGCTGATTTCCCGCGGGGACTTGTGCTGGTAACCGGTCCGACCGGTTCTGGTAAATCTACTACCTTGGCTGCACTTGTTGACCGCATTAACCAAAACCAAGCCCGCCATATTATTACGGTAGAGGATCCGATAGAATATACTCACAAATCAAATAAATCGGTCATCGTTCAGCGCGAGGTGCACTATGATACCTATTCATTTTCTATGGCTCTTCGTTCAAGCTTGCGTGAAGATCCGGACGTCGTCTTAATTGGTGAGATGCGCGATCTTGAGACCATCGCGGCAGCCATAACAATTGCTGAGACCGGGCATTTGGTGCTGGCGACCTTGCATACTAACGGCGCTAGCCAAACGATTGACCGTATTGTTGACGTTTTTCCGCCGCATCAGCAGGCACAGACCAGAAGCGAATTGTCCAATATTTTGATGGCCATTTGTTCCCAGCGCTTAATACCATCAATTGGTGGTGCACGGGTAGCGGCGGCCGAAATTTTGATAGCCACGCCGGCAGTGCGCAATATCATCCGTGAAGGTAAATCTCATCAGCTGGAAGCAGTGATTCAAACCGGTGCAGAATTTGGCATGCAGTCCATGGACGCAACGTTGGTCAAGCTCATCCGTGACGGCACCATTAGCTATGATGAAGCTAAAAATTACGCAGTGGACCTAAACGAACTAGACCGTTTGATGAGAAGTTAATGCTATGTTGACCTATAGTTTTACGGCGCGCGACCCAAAAAGCGGCAACAAAATAAACTCCACGGTCCAGGCGTCTGATGAGCACGATGCCGTTAAGCATATTAAAGAACAGGGTTATTTGCCGCTGGAGATTACGCTAACCAAAGACGAAGGCGCCAAAAATGGTCTCACAAATCTCGCCAATCGCATAAGCACAAAAGATAAAGTTATTTTCTCGCGCCAGCTGTCTACTTTGATAAACGCTGGCCTACCTTTGGTGCAGAGCCTGCGGGCAGTTCAGGAGCAGACGTCCAAAAAAAGCTTCAAACAAATTTTGGCCAATACTATATCCGACGTAGAAGGCGGCTCTAGCTTTTCAGATGCACTGGCAAAGCACCCTAAGGAATTTAACGCGGTTTACGTAAACTTAGTTGCCGCTGGTGAGACTTCTGGTACGCTTGATGGCGCGCTGGAAAGGCTGGCAAACCAGCAGGAAAAAGATGCCGAAATAGTATCAAAAGTCCGCGGTGCACTTATTTATCCGTTGATTGTTGTGCTGGTAATGATAGCTGTAGTCATATTTATGCTAACGGCTGTTTTGCCGCGTGTTCAGGAACTTTATAAGGGTTTGCCCGGCGCCCACCTGCCTTTTATAACAGTCATCTTGCTGGACTTGTCGAACTTTATAACGCATTTTTGGTGGGTATGCTTACTGATCTTAGCTGGCGGTGGCTACTACTTTAGTCGTTGGAGTAAAACTGGACCGGGTCGTGAAACAATGGACCGCCTCAAGATTAGGGCCTGGCCGTTTAATAACCTGTTTATGAAGATGTACATGGCCCGCTTTACGCGTACTTCTCAGACTTTGGTAGCCAGCGGCGTACCGCTGTTGCAGATAATGGATATTGTTGGCAAGGCCGTGGACAATACCCAGATTGCCCACTCCTTAAATACTGCAGCAGATAAAGTCAAAGGCGGCAAAGCCTTAAGTGAGAGCTTAACTGGGGATACGAATTTTTTGAGCCTGGTTCCCCAGATGATTAAAATTGGCGAACAATCCGGCTCCATGGAGGCAATGCTGGGCCGCACGGCCGACTATTATGAAAAAGAACTTGATAACGAAATTAAAACCATCTCCAGCCTAATTGAGCCGCTCTTGATGGTAGTCATGGGCATTGCCGCCTTGGTTATTGTCGCAGCCGTTCTATTGCCGATTTATGGCCTAGTGGGCAAATTCCAAGTATAAAAAAGCTATTGCATTTTATTTGTATCTCGCCTAAGATGTAACCATAAGCAAGAAATTAACCTGACAAAGGGGGCATTTGTTAGAAAATGAAAAAATTTAAACAACCATTAAAAGGCTTTACCATCATAGAAGTCATGATTGTGTTGGCTGTAGCCGGACTGATAATACTGATTGTCTTGATTGCGGCACCAGCACTGACGCGCAATGCGCATAACAGCGCCCGCAAGGATTTAACAAATCGCATTAAGACTGAGCTGGATAACTATGGTAGCAACAATCAAGGTCAAGTTCCTACCACAGCTGCCAATATAACAACCTTTAACGGCCAATATCTAACCGGTAACCCCTTTAAAGATCCTGAAACTGGTTCTGCGATTACGCTTACTTACCAGCCTACAGTGGCAACCGTGCCGACAACACCAGGCGGTAGCACAACACAGGTCGTTTACTACCACAACGGTGACGTATGCGGCGGCGCCGCGTCAGTTACGGGAGTCGGAACTACAGGTGCTTCAGCACGCAACTATGCAATTTGGACTGCCCTTGATGGCGGTGCGCTCTATTGCGTAGACAACAAATAGAGCAAGTTATTAAAAACAGCCCGAACTCTGAGTAGGGCTGTTTTTAATATGCTAACATAAGGGCAATGTTCATTATTATCCTGGTGATTTTAGGCTTGGCGATGGGTAGCTTTGCTAACGCACTGGTTTGGCGATTATTTATTCAGCATGTTGCAGATACGCCAAAAGTCAGGGCACGGGATTATTCAATTTTGCGCGGCCGTTCTATGTGCCCGGTTTGTAAACACAAGCTTTCAGCGTTAGATCTAGTGCCGGTTTTAAGTTACTTAGCCCTGAAGGGCCGCTGCCGCTATTGCCAGGTCAGAATTAGTCCGCAGTACCCGATAGCTGAGCTGGTGATGGCACTTGTCTTTGTGCTTTCTTACATTTTTTGGCCGGTTTCATTTACCTTACCAGGCCAGTGGCTGCTGTTTGGTTCATGGCTGACTGCCAGCGTTGGCTTACTGGCGCTGGCTATATACGATGCGCGCTGGATGATTTTGCCAAACCACATAGTTTATCCAACGCTTGGCTTAGCCGTCATTGGCAGGGCGGGGTACATCATCTTTTATTCATCTCAGCCGAGCCGGGACGTCTTGGCTTGGCTGGCAGCGCTGGCAATAGCCAGCGGTATTTTTTGGCTTTTGTTTAGATTGTCTGGTGGCCGGTTGATTGGTTACGGCGATGTGCGTCTGGGCTTAATTACCGGCACGCTAGTCGCGACCCCAGCTAAAGCTCTAGCTATGATATTTTTCGCCTCTTTGGCGGGCCTAGTTATCGCTTTGCCGCACATAATTACCGGCACCAAAAACATAGGTTCAAAGTTACCGTTCGGACCGTTTTTAATCGCAGCTACGGCTTTTGTGATGCTGTTTGGCCAGCCGGTGATTGATTGGTATAAGCGCTTAGTTACCGGCTAAAACAACTACCCGCTTATGCTATACTGATACCTATGCGACAGGTGTTAGGCGGGTACACCATTTTGGAAGTAATGCTTTTTTTGGCTATCTCCGCGGCACTGCTCGCCGGAGCGCTGGTGGCTGTCGGCGGCAAAAATGCCGAGACCCAATTCTCCCAAAGTATGAGAGATGTTAATTCCAAGGTTCAGAGCTGGATGAACGATGTGAGCGACGGCTTCCCGGGCAGCGGCAGTGCCACAAATTACAGCTGTACTACGCCAGTCAATCGGCCGAAGCTGAGTACTGGCAGTGGTTCTGTCCAACCGGAATGTATTTTTTTGGGCAAGGCGCTCCAATTCACCACTACCGGCAGTTGCAGCGGCTGCGTTTCGGGACAGTCGGGTAAGATTATTGCTTACTCGATTTTTGGGCGCCGTGCCCAACCCAATGGTGAATTAGTAAGCAACATGGGGCAAGCCATGCCGATAGCTGCCACTGGCTATGATAATTCTGGTCTGGATTTCACCGAGACATATCTTTTAGGCGGCGGCCTGAACCTCAAATCTGTAAGTAGCACCGTAGAAAGTTACCCCGGTACAATAACTGGCGCAGACCAGTTGATAGGGTTTTTTAATAGTTTAGGCACAGCGACCGCCAGTGCTGCCAACGGCAGTAATGATTTAACCGCAGTGGCTTACCCACTTACTAGCAATGTTCCGCCTAGTAACATAACTGGTCACCACGAAGTCCAGCTTTGCCTGGAACTGACTGGCACGTGCGCTCAGCCTTTATCCATGGGCGCCACGCCTTCGCCCAATTGGCCGCCGGCACAAGACACATACAAGCTGTGCTTTATTAATGACAATGACAATGAAACCGCCACCCTGACCATTACTAGCGGTAGTGGGCTTGGGCCTCAAACAAACCTAAGGTTTGGAAGAGTGAGCTGCCCATGAAGCTGCCCAAGCCCAACCATGGCGACACCATTATAGAAGTTATGATTGCCTTGGCGATCGCCGCCTTTGCCATTGGTTCAGCTTATGCGGTGGCCAGCCGAGCGCTTAACGAAGCCATAAGCGCGCGGGAACGTAATCAGGCCTTAAATATCGTAGAAAGCCAGATTGCAGCTCTTAAGTTGCGCAACAAATTGGATCCTGCCAACTTTGACTCTACGTTTGCGGCGTCAAATATGAATTTTTGCTTGGATGAATCGGCCAGCGACCCTGCCAATGGTAATTGGGGGCACTATGATAACAATGCATCGCCACTCGATACCTTGGTGGCTGCTACATCCGGTGGCTCACCTAATTCATCAAAACCTTATAATTATGAATGTGCCAGAAACGACAGCGGCCAAACCGATTCAAGCCCGTCAAACCAGAAGTATTTCATCAACATTGCCACGACTACTCCAAATGGGCCAAGCGGAACTAACCCCACGGTCTATGCGGTTAGTGCCAGGTGGAATAACCTGGGTGGCGGTCCGGTCAACATAGCTCAGGTCTATTACCGCGCCAAATGAAACAGTCAACCAACAACCACCAAAATCAAGCAGGCTTCACAATCTTGGAGCTAATGATTGCCATGACTGTGTTTACCATACTTTTAATGATATGCTTGGTCACTTTTTTGCAGATTGGGCGAGTGTTTTCTAAAGGTGTCAACATGACCTTAGTTCAAGAAGACGCGCGCAACATAACCAGCAGTATAACCAGCGATATCCAGTTCTATAATAAACCGTTTACGCCAGTCGTCATTACTAGCACCGACCACCAAACCAAGTATTTTTGCATTGGCAATCATGAGTATAAATTCCTGCTCGGTGCTCATGTTGGCTATGGCGCGGCTTTTGGCCTAAAGCGGACAGATATTTCCGGGAGTTGCCCTGACCCCGCCGGTGACACTAGCGGTGCAGAAATGGCAGGCAACAGTATGCAGCTCAACAACCTTACCGTAAGTTGTCCGAATGGACTTTGCACGGTTACTATCAATCTGGTGTTTTACGGTGTAGACAACACTGTGTTTGAATCCCCATCGGGCTCCACCCCGGCCTATAAAGCCGCCGATGCCCAGTGCACCGGCGCTCTGGCCGGTTCACAGTACTGCGCCACGGCTAACTACAGTTCAACAGTTTTAGAAAGTTATTAATGCTACGATTAAATATAAGCACCATGAAAAGCCGTCAATCCTCCAATCAAGCCGGTTTAGTCTCTTTTTTGGTTGTCAGTGTTATCGTAACAATCCTTGCACTAATTACGCTGGGCTTTGCCCATTTGGCCGGCCGTGAGTCCCAGCAGGCTCTAGATCGCCAGCTGTCTGATGTAGCCCGCTATGCTGCCGAATCGGGCATAAACGATGCTACTTTATATTCAAATGCTAACCCAACAACCGTAATAAAGAATTGTAAGCCCAGCGGTACATACTTTGCTCCCAACGGCAATCTGTACGGCAACGGGCTGGTGCAATATTCTTGTTTGACTATCAACCCAAAGCCGCCGGAACTACCCTTTCCATTGAGTGCCGGCAAATCCCAAACTTTTGAAATAACCGGTGTATTTAATCTATCTAAACTGTTTTTCTCTTGGGAAAACCAGGACTATCAGGGTGCCACAAAGGAGGTGTTATCTGATCCGGCGCATACAGCCTATCCGCCCCACCAATTGCCTCAGGAGAACAAAGGGCCACAAGGCATTAGCCCAAATTCGACTGGGTTGCTAGAGGTAGATATCTATGCAGCTCCCAACAGCTCCCTAACTAACAATCAGCTTAATTCGCTCTCCCGCCACTACTTTTTATACCCGGATAATCGCTCGTGCAGTGGCGGCCACATCTGCGCTGTTAGTTACAAAACGGCTTCAACCGACGGCTCCTTTGTGGATGGTTTTTGCAACAGTTCCAATACACCAACTTCACTTGGCTTACCATTCACATCGGTACCATCCCGCTTTTGTAATGCCGAGGTTCAAGATCTGGACCAAAATAACGGCGGCGCTCAGGATTTTTATGTCAAAATGACGGCCTTTTACCAAGACCTAACGATAGGCGTCCAAGCAACTGATGGCTCGGGGCCGGTGGCCATCCCGGGCGTAGTAGCGGTAGTGGATTCAACCGGGGAAGCTAATGATGTGCTGCAGCGGATTGAAGCCGTTGTGCGCCTAAAAGTCCAAGACAGTTTTGCCGGCCAATCCATGGACACCGTTTGCAAATTATTTAGGATACCTGTCAGTGGCGCAAATATGTATGACCCCGCCAATCCTGACCCTAATGCAGATAGCAGTTGCAGCGTTCCTGCCAATATATCTGGCCCAATTTTTTAAAGTGAGCGACACTTTCCGTCACCGGGCGGGGCAAAATATCGCCCCGCCCGCGTCCCAAAAGGCTTTCTAGCCAAAGCGCTGGGCAGCCTTCTTTGGCTCGCCAAAGCGCCCGTAGTTGTCATGTTGACGGAATCGCTCAAAGATCATAGCAATTACGTCAACGGCACACACGGGATCGCCAAAGTGGCAGAAACTAAGCACCCGTGAGTGCTTGCTGGCTGGCCAGACGGCGCGAGTACCTAAGCTTCCGTCCCTGAACGTCCTTCGGTACTTCGGGCTAGCGTTCAGCCCAAACCGATCGACTGTGTCCAGGTGATTGTACTTGGTGTCGCCAAACAACGCGACACCCTTGATTTGTGGCCACGGTTGCTCAGCAAACACGTCGCCGGCGGCTTGAGCTCCCTGGCTTAGACCAACCAAAAAGACGTGGCTCGCCGGGCATTTCTTGGCTAGGTTGCGGAGCTTGCTCCGCAACCAGTCCTTCATGCGGACCACGGACCTGTGGTACGGGCCCGGTAAGTGCAGGAACGCACCAACCAGAGCCGCTCCGCCCGCCGCTGCGAACGGTACCGGTACCAGTTGATTGCTATGGCGTGGGTGAAGACTGTGCATGGCGGCCGCAAACTGCCGGCCGACCTTGCTATCTTCTCCCGCCTTGGCCCCGGATCCGTGCAGGTCCAGGACCACGTCTTGGCTACAACCGCCGGAAGCCTGGCCCACCGGTTTTGTCACCGTTACGGGGGACTGACCGGGCCGCGGTATACGGGCCCGGTACCGAAGCGACCCGCTCATGCAGGCGCCGGAGAACTCCAGCGTTTCTTGAGGATGACCACGGTAACTGCTGGGGACGTCGAACCACCGTGTAAAGGTGTATTTACCGGAACCATTGCTGGGGTTCCAGTATTCTTGATCGCCGACTGCACCGCTAAAGTTCAAGTACGTCACACCGTCGTCGTCGATGAAGACGGTGTAGGTGACGTCAATTCTCACCGGCGGAGCCGGCGGGATCATCTTTGGGTCCGGCGGATAGATTGTGTAACTATCCACCTTGGTGGGTTTACAGCTGGCCGCAGCCGGCTTTACCGCTACCCCCGAAGCTATGAGGGCGGCGCTACCAACAGCAGCGCTAAGTGCCAGCACGTGTCCTGCGCGCATGACCACTCCTCCTTAATTTTGAGGTACTAGGGACGGAAAGAGTCGCTTAGCACCTACTTTAACGCGCGTTTGCGAGACCTAGCAAGCAATAGCTATTTGCCGCTCCGATGGAACTTTTCGTGCACCTCACGCAGGTGGGGATCGGTTACATGGGTATAGATTTGGGTAGTAGCGATATTTGAGTGGCCCAGCATAGCCTGCACAGAGCGTAAATCCGCACCATTCATAAGCAGGTCAGTAGCAAAACTATGACGCAGGGTATGCGGAGAAACGTGCTTAGTTATGCCGGCTAGACGGGCATAACGGGCAACCATTCTTTGGATGCTGCGCGCCGTTAGGCGCTGAAAATTGCCGCTGGTATCGGCTTTACTGCGCCCACTATAGCGGATGAACATGGGTTTGGCGTTATCTTCACGTTTTTCTAGGTATTTACTTATCCAGTCCGCTGCTTCTTTACTTATAAAAATCGGCCGGTCCTTTTGGCCTTTACCGCGGACCATGAACTCCCGGCGCGCTAAATTAATATGGTCGCCGTCCAGACCAACTAATTCACTGACCCTAAGCCCGCTAGAAAACAGCAGTTCAATAATCGCTCTGTCGCGCAGCCCGGACAGACTTTCGGTTTTAGTCTGGCTGGTTAATCTTTCTAGTTCCTCAGGAGTCAAAAAAGTCACTTGTGGCCGGGTTGTCCGGGCAAGTTCAATTTTATCGGCGGGCAGGGCACTAAATTCACGCTTGGCGCAGAATTTTAAGAAGCTTCGCACGGCAATTAAATGATAGTTCTGGGTAGTTTTGGACAATTCATCAGATGTATTAGTGCCAAGCCGGTTAAGCCACAGGCGCCATTTGCGGATGAGCTCACTATTTATATCAGACACCTTTATATCGCCGGCAAAGTCGGATAGGCGGGTCAGGTAGTGGCTATAATTTTCAATTGTCTTAGCAGAGCGGTTTTGCTCTAGCTCCATGTACTCCAAAAATTCGGCTACGGCTTGGTCATATTTCATTTTTGTCTTTTCTTAGCACTAACATTATAGCACAACCTACGTCGCACAATATCAGTGGACTCATTAGTCGATAGTGTTTTGTTAAGTGGAACTAATTTTTATCTGCCGAAAATAATTCAGGTGAGGAACTGTACTTGTAAAGTAAAGCAACGAGCGGTATGCAATTTGCAGGCGATAAGAATTAGCTGAGGCTGAAACAAAATCGAGTAATGAGGCCAAAAGAACAAATTAACTGTTCAGACTAGCATTAGCCTTTTCCATCTGTTAAAATTCATGGCATATGGAACGCACACTAATTATCCTTAAGCCCGATGCCGTTCAGCGCGGACTGGTTGGCGAGATTCTGTCACGCTTTGAAAGGGCCGGACTTAAAATTGTTGGCATGAAAATGGTTTCACCAGACGAGGAGCACTACCACAAACACTATGAAGACATTGGCAAACTTATATCACGTCGGGGCGAAGAGGTTTATAAGCGTAACACTGCCTTTATGATGTCCGGTCCAGTAATAGCCGTTGCCCTAGAGGCTATCGGTGCAGCTGATTTGGTCCGTAAAATGGTTGGTGACACCGAGCCCAAGAGTGCTCATCCGGGGACTGTGCGCGGTGACTTTGCCCATATGAGCTATGATCACGCCAATGCGCGTGACGGCGGTTTGCCAAATGTTATCCATGCTTCGGGTGACGCCAAGGAAGCCAAAGCCGAGGTGGCCCACTGGTTCTCAGACGGCGAACTGTTTGATTACAAAACCGCTGACGAGCACTTGACTCTTTAGATAATGGTACCCTGGGCAGACTAGAGCACATCTTCGGGTCATGCTCGGAGCCAGCTCCTGCGCGTGACCACTTGATGACCGAACCTTGGCTCGAATCCTGGCACGAAACATCGTGCAAAATAATAACCGCCCAAATGAGCGGTATTATTTTCCATGGTACCCTGGGCAGGATTCGAACCTGCGACGCCCGCCTTAGGACGGCGGCGCTCTATCCACTGAGCTACCAGGGCGTATAGCATAAATTCTAGCTCTTTTAAGCTAAAATAATAAGCATGAGCACCAAAGTTGCCAAAAAACCCAAAGGGAAGCACTTCCGCGAACAGTTTGACGAAGAAGATGTTTTGTTGGTCTTTAAAAAACATCCCATCGTGATGCGCAGGGGCCTTGTCTTAGCATCCATAGCGCTAGTGCTGGGGCCGATTTATACGTTAATTTTGGTTTCCATCCACCCCAACACCCCGCCCACTATGGGCTTTTTCTTTGAATCGGTGGGCTTGAGTTTTGTGCTTGGCTGCATTTTGATTTTCCCATGGTGGGTCCGCTGGTATTTTAGTGTTTATATAATGACCAGCCACCGCTTCATACAACAAACTAGAAGCCTGCTGCAGGTAAATGTGGTTGATATATCGCTAGACCAAATTCAAATGATAAACTACCAGATTGCCGGCCTGGAACAGACCCTGCTGCACTTTGGTACAATAATTGTACAAACCTATGTGGGGGACTTGGTCATTCACGAGGTGCACCATCCGGAGCGCATTCAGCAAAAGATGGTGCATATTTTAAGAACGCTTGGTATTCACCCCAGTGTCCGGCCAGGCACAGCTGACGAGCAGAAAGTTATTGAATCCTAAAATGAAGAAACCATTCAAACGCAAAATCAAGAAGGTTAAAAACCAGGTAACTGAGCGTGTGAGTGAAAAAGCTGTAGCGCTTAATCCACTAACGCCCAAACTGGACGAACCAACGCCTTTATCAGACGTACCACGCATAACTAACCAGAACATCACCGAACACCGTGAGGATGTTTTATCGGGTGCCCGCAAGTACATTTACCCACTTCAGCATTCCAAACATCAGATTGTTACTATAACGATAGGCATAATCATCACCGCAATTATCGGTTTTAGTGTTTACTGCAGTCTGGCCCTTTACCATTATTACCAGTCCAATACTTTCCTTTACCGCATCACCCAAATAGTGCCGTTCCCAATAGCCAAAGTAGGCGGGCGGTACGTGGATTATGAAAACTATTTGTTCGAGCTGCGTCACTACGTTCATTATTATGAGTCCCAACAGCAGCAAACTTTTTCGGGTTCGGGTAGCCAGCAGTTGCTTGCCTTCAGGAAACAAGCCCTAAGCGATGTGATAAATGGTGCCTACATTAAACAGTTAGCCGCTACCAATCATATTTCTGTCTCGGAGGGTGAAGTTAACGCTCGTATTGCCGAGGTTCGTGCCCAAAACCGCTTGGGCAGTGACAACAAAGTGTTCGCCGATGTGCTGCGCAATTATTGGGGTTGGAGCGTGGCTGATTTTAGACGCTCGCTTAAGGACCAAATGCTGGCCGATAAGGTCCTGGCCAAGTTAGACACCACTGACTATGCTCGGGCCCAGGCCGCTCTTAAAAAGATCAAAAGCGGCGCAGACTTTTCTGATGTAGCCAAGAAATATTCTGACGACCCGTCCGCCAAATCTAACGGTGGCGATTACGGCATATCCATCACCCGCGACAACCCTAACATTCCGCCGGATGTGGTTAACGCGCTTTTTAGCCTTAAGAAGCCGGGCCAAATCTCTAACATCATAGACGCCGGTTCGTCTTTACAAATTATCAAGGTTAACAGTGTTAGTGGCGATGCTGTTTCGGCTCAACACATAACCATCAACCTCAAACCAATCGCCACCTTCATAGATCCCATCAAGGCTAAAGAGCCGGCCCACACCTACGTCCACTTTTAAGGGGCGCCGGTTTTTGCTAAACTTACATCTGTTCTAGCGCATAAATTGCGGCGAGGGGCGGTGGAGCAGCGGAGTGCTCGTCTCCCTGTCACGGAGAAGGTCGCGGGTTCAAATCCCGTCCGCCCCGCCAAGCATAAGCATTATGGTATAGTTTGACTATGGCTGTGACTCTGATTGTCATATTAGGCGGCCCCTTAGTAATTATCTTGTTATTTCTCTACCGAACAAAGAATGTCCGCCAAACTGAACAGGCCATACAAGCTCAGCCAACATTGAATGCAGATTTCGAAAGTACCGTTCGCAGGTGGTATCAATTTACCTGGAATCTGGTAAAAGTTCTGAGAGATTATAATTCGTTTCGTAATAAAGGCGGCAGGCTAACACTGGTCAATAATGAGCTATTGCTAAAAGATGCACAAAACCAAGAAATCTTTCGTCTGCCGGTAGCCAATTTACGGATAGAACGAATAGGCATACCAGGACGCAGTATGAGCATTTGGGTTTATGATAATCAATCTAATCGCTACCACCTCTTTCTACTGGTAAGTCGTAACCTGCTTAAACAAGTTGAACCTTATACTGAGCTGGAGCAAGCGCTGATAAAGGTCCGAGGCCAGGGTTATTCAACCAGAACATGAGCTTGCTCTGATATAAAATAGTTCCAGACTTCTTCCACTAAGGCCCGCCAAAACTGACCTGTGTAGTTCTAAAATCCGACTCTATGCCCCGCCAAGCATAAGCACTTTGATATACTAAGCTCATGAAGCACTTGAGCGTGGTTAAGTTACTTATTATTATCGCTGGCGAACTTATAGCAACGATTATCCTAGGCATTTATTCAAACTCTATGGCCTATGTATTTAATAATGTAGTTTATCCCGCTCACGGTGTTTTTAATTGTCCTCTCAACGGCTGTAACTTTGTCTATGCTCATCCCGGCTTCACAGACTCTTTTATGTAACAGTCGCTATAACTCTGTTGACCGCTATCTTTGCTGTTGTTAGATTACTGTCTAGTCGTAAAGTCAGATAGCTAAGGTTTACCAAACTAAGCAAATATTGTTCTGAAATCCGACTCTAAGCCCCGCCAAGCATAAGCACTTTGAGTAAGGAGCTTATTTTTTGTATGATGTCCACATGAGTAAAAGAAAAACCATAAACAATCGCCGGCTAGTTATTCTTTCAGCGATATTCCTAGCTGTGGCAATAATTGGAGCGCTGGTCGTGATTTATCATAATCTCGGCACAAATATTGGGTACTAGCTACTATACAAAGTTCTGAAATCCGACTCTATGCCCCGCCAGTATAGACAAATACCACTTTTTGTGGTATTGTTTATTTTATGTCTGAGGTAATCCGTGCTCTTCAATGGAATATCGGTGGTGGTAAAGTACGCCACCCTGATGCTGACCCTACGCTTTTCCCCTACGACCAGGAGGGCTTAGAGGAAATTATTGATACGATCGAGGAAAGCAATGCGGATATTGTTACACTGCAGGAAACTCACGAAAACGGTAGCTCCAGCCAGACTGCAGAAATTGCCGAAGCCGCTGGGTACCCATACTGGGTCAATGATCATTACGGTGAGTCGCATATAGACCCCGACTATCATCTTGGGCAAGCGGTTATTTCAAGGTACCCATTGGATAATCACACCTTCCAAACCTTTATAAACCCTGGGTATACAGCCGAGTGGGCTACCCGAAGCCACGATAAGGGCGTGACTTCCGTTCATCTTGCCTTGGGCAACAAAGCTGTCTTACAAGCCCAAACACTACACGCAGTGCCGTTCAGGGCTTTTGGCGTTGATCCTTATTCAGAACTGGCGAAACCCGTATTAGAAGATATGGAAGCAAGAGTATTAGCAACTTCAATTGGAGATGGCATCCTACAGGGTGATTTCAATCTAGATTATCCATCGCTCCTAGAATTCTTCCCCCAACTTTTACGGTCAGGTAGATTTGAAGAGGTATTACAGGCTTTGGGGACGACTCCAAAAGGAGGCAAAATAGACCATATATTGTACTCAGGTGTCGTTCTGGTTAGAAGCGAGGTTGTATCAAAGGTCTTAACCGACCATTATCCGATTGTTACCGACTTCGCCAGAAAGTAGTCCCGCACTTCCTCCACTAAGGTCCGCCAGGTTGATTATTATTTCTTTCTTTTCTATAGTTTACTTGTGCCCGAAAAAACAAAAACTGGAACCGTAGTCTTAAGTGGTCCGCGCGGTGAACGTGGAGGGCTTTCAAATGATACACAGGCGAGACTAGACTTGGGCCTAAACGTTTGGCAAGATACCGGCACACCACTTATTTTGGTAGGCAGCAGTTCTGAATTGATGAAAGACGAGCTCGGTTTTGAACCACTTGGGCCTCCTGAAGGTGCAATCTTTATTGAGCCCCATTCCCGTGAAACCGTTGGCAACGCTATTTATACAAAAAGAGACATTTTGTTGCCCGAGCAGTTTAGTGCCGCTAACCTAGTTACAGCCGATTATCACATGGATAGAGCGAGCAGAATCTTTCATAAGGCTATGGGTGGAAACTTTAGCATCAATCCGTTTGCATCCCAGACGGAATATAGCCCCCAAGAACGCAGAGCTTTAATGAGGCTAGAGTTGATTTACTCATTGATAGCTAGGCTGGCGTTTGTAGGTTACAGTCCCGAGTCTGAGGGTGACGATGAAATGGTTCTAAAGCGAATGCAGCGTATCGCGCGGAAAAGATACAGCTAAGCCCTGCCAGATCAGCCTGTAGGCTAGTTTTTGTTATACTTTCAGGTGTCAGGCCACCTTAGCTCAGCTGGCTAGAGCACCGCTTTCGTAAAGCGGGGGTCCGGGGTTCGAGTCCCCGAGGTGGCTCCAAAGAGCTTAATAGGCGAGATTAGTATAATGATAGTACGCTTGCTTCCCAAGCAAGAGGCATGAGTTTGATTCTCGTATCTCGCACCATTTATACCCATCCTTTGCTGAGTTTTGTATGGGGTGACCGTGCTAGAATATGGGGTAGCTTTATGGAGACAAATAAGAAGTTTTTTCATGATCGGGTAGTACTGTTGCTGGCAACGGCTATGGCTATTCTGGTAACTGTTGGTGTACTTTCAGTTTTAATACGCTTTGATGTCTCTAAAAACCCCACGATTGTTGTCGCTTGGCGGACCAATATCTCTGGCTCCAGTTATCAAAGCGGCAAGCCAATCGATCTTTATTCATTAGCTATTTTCATGGTGATTACTGCTGCTGCCGCTATTTTTTTGGGCAACAAAATGTATGCACTGCGGCGATCCATGTCTCTTTTCATCCTAGCCTCGGCGGATTTATTGCTAATCCTATCCGTTATAGTGGCTAACGCTCTTATATCACTTCTATGAGAACAATCGAAATCCCCCAGCCGGATGAGCGCGATTGGCGCTATCGAGCGTTTGAAATTTTGCCAGGGGCTTTAACGTGGCTTATCTTATTGTCTCCGCTGATTTTGGGCTTAATTGGCCCACAGATAACGGCTGTCTTTGTGTTGGCCTACCTGATTTTTTGGCTGTTTAGGGGAATTGGCGTTAGCCTAAGAGCCCTTCAGGCCAACCGCCTGGTGGCCGAGCATAAAGCTGCACCTTGGACCGGCTTAAACCAGGACTTAGAAGACCTAGTGCCCCATACCAAAAAAGCACCAAACTGGCATTACCGTAATCTAAAACGAGTTGAAAAATATATCGGTGCCAGCCGCATCAAACCAAGCGAAGTCTACCACGTGGTTATGGTACTTTTTTGGAATGAGTCCCGCGATATTTTGGTGCCGACCATCCAGTCGATTGTTGATAGCAACTATGACGGTAAAAAAATGATACTTGTGCTTGGCTACGAGCAACGCGGCGGCCCAGAAATCGAAGCCACAGCAGATTACCTTATTAAAAAATTCGGCAAACATTTTTACCACGCTATGGCTGTAATGCACCCCTGGCCGATGGCCGGAGAAATCATCGGCAAGGGCGGTAATGCTACCTATGCTGCCCGAGAGCTCAAAAAATATTTAGCTAAAGTTAAGCTGGATCCAATGCATGTGCTGGTAACGACCCTGGACGCAGACAATAGGCCTGACAGAAACTATTTTGCAGCTTTGACTTACACTTATTGTTCAACCGAAGAGCCGCGCTATGCCTCCTACCAGCCGGTGACACTTTACCTGAACAATATCTGGGATGCGCCAGCCCCGATGAGGGTAATTGCTACAGGTAATTCTATGTGGAACACCATGTTGGCGCTGCGTCCGCATATGCTGAGGAACTTTTCGGCCCACTCCCAGCCCATGGCCGCTTTGATAGACACTGATTTTTGGAGTGTTAGAACTATTGTTGAAGACGGCCATCAGTACTGGCGGACATTCTTTCGCTACGATGGCAAACACGAGGTTTACCCGATTTTTACGCCAATCTATCAAGATGCGGTCTTAGCAGATACCTACCGGCGAACCCTAAAGATGCAATTTATCCAGCTGCGCCGCTGGGCGTGGGGTGCTTCAGACATCGCTTACGTTGGTTATAACAGCTTTATTAAGAAGAATAATATTTCCAAGCGCCTTTTAATCGTTCGCTTCTTTAGATTGCTGGAAAGTCACGTTAGCTGGTCAACCGCGCCGCTTATTATCCTGATTGCTGCTTATCCGCTCCTTTTTCTCCACCCCCAAAGCTATTTGGCCAACCAATTGCCGCATCTAGCTAGTCGTCTTCAACTATTCGCCCTAGTTTTAGGTGTTAGTGTGTCGCTTTATATAAGCTTTAAGACTCTTCCGCCCAAACCCGAGCACTACAGACGCCACCGTACTATTTGGATACTTCTGCAATGGGCATATCTGCCGTTTGTATCGATTCTTTATGGGGCATTTTCCGCAATATATTCACAGACACGCTTGATGCTTGGCTGGTACATCGGCTGGCTGATTCCAACAGAGAAGGCCGTTAAGGGTGAACGCCCCAGTACCTCAACTCTCTAAATAGGCATAATCGGCCACAAATCGCTGCCAGCCGCGTTTATCAAAGTGCCGGAGTGTATCAGCTGTCGTTTTAGCAATGTCTCTAGCGCTCAAAACCGGCTTATCCTCTATGCTTGATCTAAATTTGTTAATAATAATGGCCGTTAGCTCCCTGGACGCTACGTAGCGGTCCTGACGGTGTTTTAGAGCATCTGATAGGTCAATTAGCAGCTTTGAGGGTTCAAATGGCGTAAGGGCGCCGCTTTTATCAACCATAAATAAATCTGGCAGAAAAGCTAGCTCGTGTGTGGTGAAGGTGGTCCCGCAATCTAAGCAAGCCCGCCGGCGCCAAATCTGGTTATTTCTTTTTTGGATGCGACTATTGCTCACCCTTGTCTTGCCGCCGCAGTACACGCATACCATAGCTACATATTGATATAATCCTTGCCAAAAAGCTAGTGGATAAGTGGCGACTATACCGTCGCAACAAGTAGAATTTACGTTAAGCGGTGATACAATACTTTATAGTTGTAAAGGACTAATAAATTATGGATGAAAGATCAATAGAGCCACCAGTTCGACATGATGACGATGGATTTGAACCTGCTACTCCCGACCAGGAGCGTAGAGAAAAAGTCGGAAGAGGAAATCTGATAAAGCTTGCGATTGAAGGTGAAAGACGCAACCCAAGTCCAATCGATGGGTTTTATTCCGAAAAGCCAATATCCCCACCTCCACCTACTGGCTTGAAAGCTATTTTCTATCGCTTACGTGGACGCTCCTAAAGTCCGCAGTGTCTACCTGTCTTGAGGGGATAGTCGCCGGATAAGTGCACCGTTTTTGGTCACAAAAAGCCCCTCTTGATGTAGAGGGGCGTTCTTTTAAAATCTTATTTATCGGTAACTTTTAGCCGCGTCTGACCCTTCGAACCCTAGTGTTTGCCGGTTTAGTTACTAATTCTTCGTAAAAAAGCTTGAACCCGTCAAGCGGCTTACCAATCTTCTTGGTACTCAAAATCTCACCTCACTATTAACTGGATAAAGTTATCACAAACGGCTATCCCGGTCAATAGAAAATGCTTACAATAGGGGCATGCCCGGAAGCCATTTTAAGGAGTTAAGCGCAGGCCCGAAACTAGCTCGCTCGGGAGTTATAATGACTCGCCGGGGTCTTGTTAAAACACCGTTTTTTATGCCGGTTGGCACTCACGGAGCAGTGAAGGGATTAAACCCTGAGCAGGTTGTCTCCACCGGAGCGGAAGTCTTGCTCTGCAACACATACCACCTACACCTTTCCCCGGGGGAGCATGCGATAAAAAAACTGGGCGGTCTCCACAGGTTTTCTGGCTGGGAGGGGCCTATCCTAACAGATTCCGGTGGCTTTCAAATCTTCTCACTATCCAAAATCCGTAAAATCAGCGAAGAAGGGGTTGAATTTCAGGATCCTAAAACCGGCGATAAGATATTTTTAACCCCTGAAAAGTCAATTCAAATACAGCTCCAACTAGGTTCAGATATCATCATGGCATTAGACGATCTGACTGGTCTAGCGCCAACCGAACGCGTCCGGGCGGCGGAGGCCTTGGGGCGTACCCACCGTTGGCTAGAGCGCTGCGCCGGGGAGTTTAAAAAACAAACCCAAGGAACACCAGCTGGCAACCGGCCGCTTCTTTTCGGCATCGCTCAAGGCGGGCTTAATAAACACCTGCGTCAAAGAAGTCTTGAATTTGTTCAGTCACAAGGTGTAGATGGTATAGCTATCGGTGGTTTATCCGTGGGCGAAAGTCGGGAAGAGATGCACACTATGCTCAGATTATTGGCGCCCCTTAACGATAGAACCAGACCATGCTATCTGATGGGTGTCGGTGATCCAGTAGACATGCGTTTTGCCATTGAGCATGGCATTGATATGTTTGACTGTGTTTTACCCACCCGCAATGGCCGCCACGGCATGGTCTGGGGTGCTAAAGACAAGCGAATGATTCTAACCAATAACACCTACAAAACCGACAATAAGGTTATTCAAACAGGTTGCGATTGTTATACCTGCGCCCAGGGCTTCAGCCGGGCATATATGCGCCAACTATTTAAGACCAATAATTCGTTGGGCGGCAATCTAACCTCTATTCACAACCTGCGCTACCTGCAAAGAATCTGCGAGCAATATCAAAATGGTGGGTGATAGAGGACTTGAACCTCTGACCTTTTCCACGTCAAGGAAACGCTCTAGCCAACTGAGCTAATCACCCCCAAGGCGGTATTTATACTACCCTAAAAACCCAGCCGTCCGCAACTTACCATAAAAGATATAAAGGTGGGAAAAAGCTTTTTCCACATGTGTGGATAAGGCCGGTAAAAAAGTACTAGCCTTTTATGGCTAGTGTGTTTATACTCTTGGTTAGGTTGAGTTTTGCCGATGTGTTAACAAAGACGGTCTAAAGTATATTTGCGAGAATACTGTAGGCCGTTTTTTGTTTGTCTTTTTATAGCTGGCCTAAGCTGTTATGATGATTTTAATGGAAGATAAAGACCACAAGCGTTTGGGGCGTGAGCTTGACCTGTTTGTTTTCTCTGATTTAGTTGGCCCAGGACTGCCGCTGTGGACTCCGCGGGGAACAGTTTTAAGGAACGAGTTGGACCGATTTGTTCAGGAAATGAGAGATCAAAATGGGTTTGAGGCAGTAACTATACCCCATATAACAAAAAAAGAACTGTATGAAAAAAGTGGCCACTGGACGAAGTTTAAAGATGATCTATTTCATATAAAAAGTCGTGAAGGGCATGAATTTGCTATGAAACCCATGAATTGTCCCCACCACGCTCAAATCTATGCTTCAAAGCCCCGTAGCCACCGCGAACTACCCATTCGATATAGGGAAACGACTATGAACTACCGGGACGAGCAAACCGGGGAACTCAACGGGCTGTTAAGGGCCCGCTCTTTTACCCAGGACGATGCCCACGTTTTTTGTAGGGAAAGCCAAATCTTGGAAGAAGCCCTCAAAATCTGGGATATTGTTGAGCGCTTTTACAGTACGTTTGCTTTTGATTTATCACTGATGTTCTCGAAAAGAGATAAAAATACCCCTGAGGCATATTCTGGCAATGACCAAATGTGGGATAGGGCCGAGGCAGAGCTTCAAAAGGCTTTAGATAAGCACCCCCACTCTAAGGTAGAGGACGGTGTAGGCGAGGCAGCCTTCTATGGCCCCAAGCTTGACTTTACGGCGACGGATTCGTTAGGACGTGAATGGCAAGTAGCCACGATTCAAATCGATTTCGCCCAACCAGAGGGTCTAGGACTTACCTTTGTAAACGAAAAAGGCGAGGAAGAGCGACCCGTGATGATTCACTGCGCGATTATGGGTTCAATTGAGCGTTTCTTAGCCGTTTTACTAGAACATACAGAGGGCCGTTTTCCACTATGGCTTGCCCCAGAACAATTACGAATCCTAACACTTAAGGACGATAAAGATATCTTAAAAATGGCGCAAGATGTTGTCAAAAAAGCTAAAGCTAAAAGTTTGCGGGTAGAACTAGACGACTCCCCTGGAACAGTTTCTAAAAAAGTCCACGACGCTGAGGTTCAGAAAGTCCCCTACACAGTAGTAATCGGTCCTAGCGAAATTGAAAAAGGGGTCCTAGCTACTCGGAGCAGGAAAGACTTGCCTGAAATCAAGCCGATGAGAGTTGAAGAACTCTTGAATAAACTAGCCCAGGATGCCAAAACCCGATCATAGAAAAATTATTGCCGTCGATATTGACGATGTCCTGGCGGCTAACGCTGAGGGTTTTGTGGAGTTCAGTAACAGCCGGTGGGGCACACATCTAAAAGCGGAAGATTACACCGAACACTGGGCCGAACTTTGGGGAATTGAGCGCGACGATGCTGAAAGAAGGCGTGAAACAATTCTAAATAAAAAATTATTTGTAAGCTATAAGTTTTTTGATGACGCTATGCCGGTCTTAAAGAAGTTAAAGGGGGAAGTCTATAGGCTGGTTGTTGTGAGTTCAAGGGGCTCAAGAGTTCAAAAGGACACTGTCGATTGGTTAAAAAAAGAATATGGCACCATTTTTGACGGCATATATTTTGCTGACATGTGGGACAGAAAAGATATTAGTCTGGAGGAAAGGCTAAAGCGCACAAAAATCGATGTTTTAAAAAGGGTTCAGGCAGATTTTCTGATAGACGATCAACCCAAACACTGTATTGTTGCGGCTGAGAGTGGCATTACTGCACTATTATTTGGTGATTATAAGTGGAACCGGGGCATAAAAATGATACAGAATATGGTGCGCGTGAAAAACTGGGGAGAAGTGGGGGAGTATTTTGATGCCCAGAGTTGACTCAGAGTTTAAAAAACGGGTTTACGACATCGTGGCCCAAATCCCTAAGGGCAAGCTTATGAGCTACGGGCAGGTTGCAGCATACTGTGGTGCGGCCTGGGCGGCTTGGGAAGTGGGCCAGATTGCTCACACTGGTCCGTCAGATTTGCCTTGGCAGAGAGTTGTTAATAAAAACGGCGGCCTTGCCGCTGGTTATCCGGGCGGTTTGGCTGGCCACAAGCAAGCGCTAGAGGCCGACGGTGTAAAAGTGGACAGTGACTTTAAAGTGAATATTAGTGGACTTATATGGCAACCAATAGACAAAAACCAGGTCTCATTTCTGGGTAACTTTTAGATCTATGGCTATCAAGTGCCGAGCGAAAAAAATGAAGCGCGAGGAAGCGTAGTCAATGCTACGTTGACGAGCGATGAATTTTTTGCAGCCGGGGAATTGGTGGCTAAAAAATAAAAGGATACCCTGAGATGAGACCTACACTCCTTGTCATTGTAGGTCCTACCGCTAGCGGCAAATCAGCCCTAGCCCACAAAGTGGCTTTAAAGTTCAACGGGGAGATTATCGCCGCCGATTCGCGGACTATTTATAAAGGTATGGATATTGGTACCGCCAAGCCGAGCAAGAAAGATCAGCAAGCTGTTCAATATTGGGGTTTGGACCTAGTGAAACCAGGGGAGCGGTTCACGGCCGCCGATTTTAAAACGTTCGCGGTAGAAAAAATTGCGGATATACAAAATATGGGAAAGCTTCCCATTTTAGCGGGGGGCAGCGGTTTATACGTTGACTCTATCTTATACGACTATAGTTTTGGGTCCAAAACCGCCGATCCAATAAATCCACGGCATCGTCTTAAAGATTCTTACGCCAAAAACACAAAGATAATCGCGGGCGTTTGTATCGTCGGTCTGGCGTTGCCCGATGAGCGGCTGCACAATCACATAAACCAGCGGACTAATAAAATGTTTGCTCACGGCGTTGTAAATGAAACAAAGAAGCTTATGCTTAGGTACGGCAAAAACCGAATATTAAAGACAGGTGGCATCATTTACAGAGTTTGTGCCGGACATATTAACAATGAATATGATTTAGCTTTTGCTAAGGAGTTAAATAAAACTAAAGAATGGCAATACGCTCGTCGTCAACGCACGTGGTTTAAGCGCAACCCACACATTGTTTGGTTTGGAGATTCAGCCTTAGCTTATAAATATATAAATCAAACCGTGAACAAATAGTTTGTTGTATTATTGTTAGCTTTGCTACAATAATCTCTAGAAGGGGAGACATGTTCGAGCAACTATTTGGATCAAAAACCCGCGTCAAGCTACTACAGCTTTTCTTCACCAATCCTAATCGTTCATTTTATGTGCGCGAAATTACCCGCAAAGTAGATGAACAAATAAATTCGGTCAGACGTGAATTATCCAATTTGCTTAGTATCGGTATCATAACTTCTGAAGCTAATAATAACCGTCTTTACTATGAAGTTAACCAAACATACGAATTTTATAAACCGTTAGTGCAAATTTTTAGTGGCGTAAAGACAGAGAAAGAAGAAGGCGACAAGCCGTCCGATAAGAGTAAGTCTAAGCCTAAGCAGCCAATCGTTGAACATCCGCTGGCCAAAGACTTCCGGGGTATAGGCAAAGTTAATCTGGTTATATTTACGGGTCAGTTCACCAGGGATGAACAAAGTGGCGTTGACGTACTGATTGTTGGTGACGTTAATCAATCAAAGACTGCCAAACTAATGAGCGAGCTGGAGGAGACTGAAGGCAAGGAACTGCGCTACACGATTATGAGTCTGCCCAGCTACCAGTATCGTCTTCAGATAAGCGATCGTTTTATAAGTAATTTATTGGCGGCCAAAAATCAGGTTATAATTAATAACGACAACCTACTTACTAAATAAAAAGTGAGGAGATAATAACCCATGGAACTACAATTTTATGGTGCCAACTGCTTTAGAGTATCGGGCAAAGGCTATTCGATAGTGATTGATGATAATTTAGCTAAACTGGGCGGAAAAAGCGTAACTAAACCGACCGATATTAGTTTGCAGACGTCGCTTTTAACCAACCCTCCTAAGGACTCGGCTTTCAATGCTAATACTCCTGGTGAGTATGAAATTTCCGGTGTAATTATTCACGGTATTGCCGCAAGAGCTCATATGGACAAGGAGGCGGCTCATACCGCTACCATCTATACGATTGAGGCAGATGGCGCCCGTGTAGCTGTGCTGGGACATATTTTCCCTGATTTAAGCGATAATCAAGTGGAAGAGATTGATAATATTGATGTAGCCATTGTACCTGTTGGTGACAGCGGCTATACGCTTGATGGTCAAGGCGCACTGAGCGTTATAAAAAAAATCGAACCAAAGATTGTGGTTCCCAGCCACTATGCCGATAAAGATATTAAATATGAAGTTCCACAAGCCGAACTCAGCGAAGCTATAAAAACTCTAGGCATGGAGCCAGCGGAAACTGTAGATAAATATAAAATCCGGTCAGCTGAACTGACCGATTCCACCAAACTAGTTATTCTAAACCGTCTTAAGTAGGCCCTTTTTTTTCAAAGAGCGGATTGCGGCAGCGCTTAATTTTACTTTAACTTTCTTGCCGTCAATAATTAAACTCTTGGTCTGGAGATTAGGTTTCCAGACTTTTTTTGTATGGCGTTGAGAAAAACTGACATTGTGGCCATATTGCTTGCCCTTACCGGTAACTTCACATTTTTGCATCAGGGGTTAATTTTATAGTAGCTAAGGGGTAAAGTCAACGATTTAGGGTATACTGGCAAGCATGGATAACACATTAACCAGGCTGGTTATAATCCTACCGGTGATTTTGGTTTCTATGACTTTACATGAAATGGTACACGCTTATGTAAGCCATTGGTTGGGCGATGATACGGCCTACCTTCAAGGACGAGTATCTTTTAATCCTCTGAGGCACATTGACCCAGTTCTGACAGTAGCGCTACCCTTACTACTGGTTTTATCGGGCTCAACGGTGGTTTTTGGAGCAGCCAAACCGGTGCCTGTTAACTTTATGCGCCTAAAACATGGCGATTTTGGTGGAGCCTTAGTCGGTGTAAGCGGGCCGTTGGTTAATTTGATTCTGGCGGTAGTTGCGGCAATTTTACTGCGGGCCTGGCTGCCTCAGTCGCTAACTCTTTATAAAATTCTTGGCTACACCGTAATAGTTAACGCCGGCTTCTTCATTTTTAACATGATTCCTTGGCCGCCACTGGATGGTTCCCGTCTACTTTATGCATTTGCGCCAAGGGGTCTGCAAGAAGCAATGATGAGGTTGGAATCCTATGGGCCGACCGGTCTAATTATTTTTATGCTGCTGTTCCTGACAATTCTACAAGGTCCCCTCTCTAACCTAATCCTAAGGTTCTGTAGCCTACTGACCGGTGGTCTGATAGCTTGATATAATAATAGTTAGTCGGTTAGACGCCGATAAATTTTCTGAACAACAAGAAAATCGGGAGCCCAACATTCACATCGGTCCGTGGACCGGGTATGAGAGCACCCACTTTGCGCTAAGCAGAGTAAATTAAGGCGTTTTTAACCGGCTACTTTGTTATAGTGGGAACAAGGCGGGGTGTGGCGCAGTTGGCTAGCGCGTGCGGCTGGGGGCCGTGAGGTCGCAGGTTCAAGTCCTGTCACCCCGACCATGGGTATTTAATCTAACCTATAGTATAAAAATGAAAACACTCAAATTTGATCATAACCTGGCTCAGCTTATTTTGGCAGGCAAAAAGAATTCTACTTGGCGCCTTTTTGACGATAAGAATTTGACCGTAAACGACGATCTGGTTTTTATTGATAAAGTACAGCCTGCTAAGCCCCAAACATGGCGAGAAATAGGCCATGCTAGAGTTACAGAGATAGTTGAAAAACGGTTAGAAGACGTAACAGAGCAGGATATGTTAGGAGGCGAAGTCTTTGCGACTAAAAAACAAATGATTAAACACTACCAGCGTTATTATGGTAAGAAAGCTAATGGTGCTGCAGCTGTCAAAATAATCTACTTTGATTTTGAAGAGGGTAGGAACACTGGCTCTTTGGGTATTGATTTGAAAGAGGCCAGGTTATACACAGACGGTGGCTCAAGGGGTAATCCGGGCCCTTCTGCTTGTGCATATGTAATCTGTAATTTGGACGATACTGTTGTAGAAAAATCAGGCTTTTTTATGGGCAGATCAACTAACAACCGAGCAGAATACCAAGGCTTAAGGCTGGGGCTAGAACGAGCAAAAGAACTAGCTATAAAGAACCTAGAAGTTTTTATGGACAGCCAGCTTGTAGTCAATCAGGTTAAAGGCCTTTACCGAGTAAAAAACGTTGATCTGGCGCCCATACATCAGGAAGTATTGGCCCTCGCCAAGCTTTTTGAGAAAATTGACTTTACCTATGTCCCTAGAGAGATTAATAGATTGTCTGACGCTGAGGTTAACCGTATACTTGATGAGCAAAAAAGCATATAATAACCCTTGCCGGCTGAGGATTGGCCGCCTGCAATCATGCAGGAGGAAAGTCCGGGCAGCTTAGGGCAAGGCAGTTGCTAACGGCAACCGGGAGCAATCCTAGGGAAAGTGCCACAGAAACGACACAACCAACTCCCTTTAAAGGAGCTGGAACTGGTGAAAAGAGTGGGGTAAAAGCCCACAGTTCTCCGCGGTGACGCGGTAGAAGAGGTAAACCCTGCCTGCTGCAAGGATACAGCCTACTAAGGGTAGCCCGCCCAGGCTGTAGCTAACCGCTTGAACCTGACGGCAACGTCTGGTCTAGATAGATGGCCAATAAAACAGAACCCGGCTTACTATCAGCCGGCACTAAAAACCCCTCCAAAGAGGGGTTTTTAGTGCCGAAAGGTCTTTTTAGGATATCTTTTTGACCAATGCTTCAAATGCCTTAGGTTCGTTAACGGCCAACTCAGCCAGTGTTTTCCGATCCAAAGATACGCCTGCCTGTTTAAGATTGTAGATAAACTGACTATAAGATAAACCATGCAGACGGCTTGCGGCGTTTATGCGAGCGTTCCATAGAGCTCTGAAGCTACGCTTCTTGGTGCGTCGGTCTCTATAGGAGTACACAAGAGCTTTCGTAGCGGCTTGTTTCCCTCGTTTTATGCTTGAACGGTGTGGCCGGCTGTAACCTTTATTGAGACGACGAATCTTGTTATGGCGTTTATGTGTGCTAACACCTCTTTTAACACGCATGAGCTAAACCCCGAGCCTTCGTTTGGCAGACTTTACCTGCTTGCCATGCAGTTGATTAAAACCTCGAAAACTCCGCTTACGCGAAGGATTCTTCTTCTCTAAAAAATGATTGGCGCCAGCCCGGCGATACAGTACTTTGCCGGTTTTAGTCAGCATTAGGCGCTTTTTGGTACCACTATGAGTTTTTAGCTTTGGCATTTGTACTCCTTATAACAAAATTAAGCTGTCGACCGGCAAAGGCGGGAGCTTGGTCCACGGCCACACTGTCACCCATTTGTTCTATAATTTGTTCGGCAAGCTTAAAGCCTAGCTCCTTATGGGCGAGTTCTCGTCCCCGATAGATTAGCGTAATTTTAACTTTGTGTCCAGCTTCCAAAAAGTCGTTGACCTTCCTGAGTTTGATGTCCAGGTCGTGGGCGCCAATCTTTAGACCTACGCGCATTTGCTTCATTTCGGGGGCTTTGGCCTGACGGCGGCTTTTTTGCTGTTGCTTGGTGCGCTGGTAGTTATACTTGCCCCAGTCGACAATTCTAGCCACTGGAGGGTTGGTGTTTGCAGAAACTTCTACCAAATCAAGCCCGGCAGCCTCGGCCTTGGCTATGGCTTCAGCCTTGCTTAAAATACCAAGTTGTCTACCGTCTACATCTATAATCCTAAGCTGGGTGGCTCTGATTTCAGCATTTCGGTTAGGGTTTTTAGCTATTTTGCACTCCTTCTTGGGTAACTTGATATTAACAGATAAGCTTTCAGAGCCTCAAGTAAATAATGGCCTTTGCCGATACTGGAGAGCTTCGCTTATGTGCTGTGGGTCAATATTCTTTGAATCGTCTAGATCTGCCACGGTCCTGGCTACCTTAACCGTCCTCACATAAGAACGCGCCGAAATGTCTAGTTTTTTAGCCGCTTCATCTAAGAAAGTCTTTGACTCGGGCAGTAGCCCCGCTAACTCCCGAATCTCTTTATTAGTCATAGAATTATTAAAACGCGGTTTGCCAAAACGCATAGCTTGAACTGCATAGGCTTTTGATACGCGGGATTTTATACCTGGGCTTTCAAGCGGCTTAGATTCTCTTGTAAGCAAACTCTTGTGCTCAATGTTATTGACCGCTAAGTTTAGGTCTATCCTATCCATGATTGGTCCGGAGACCTTACGCTCATACCTAGCAATAACCGCCGCACTACAAATACAGTTTTTATCTGTTCCAAAATAGCCACACGGACAAGGATTTTGAGTGGCAACTAGGATAAAACTGGCTGGATAGGTCACCGAGTCTTTGACCCTAGCAATAGTGACCACTCCGTCTTCCAAGGGCTGTCGGAGGGCTTCTATGGCACCATGATTAAACTCGGGTAGCTCATCCATAAACAGCACGCCTCTATGGGCTAAGCTGGCCTCTCCTGGCTTTGGGTTAGTCCCGCCTCCAATCAGAGCAATGGTGCTAGCAGTGTGGTGGGGGGACCTAAAGGGTCTGGTTGTTATGATTTTCTCATAACCACCTAGACCAAGGCTATGGAGCTGTGTTACTTCTAAGATCTCCTCGTGATCTAGAGCAGGTAGTATTCCGCACATCGCCTTAGCTAGCATCGATTTACCTGTTCCAGGTGGACCGTGTAGCAGAATGTTGTGGTGGCCTGCAGCGGCAATTTCGAGCGCTCTTTTGGCCACTGGCTGTCCGATTATTTCTGAAAAATCCAACGCATCGCTCGTGGAACTGCCTATCGTTATTTTGCCACTACCGGTTAATCGCGGCTTTATTTTTAAGCTACCGCTAAGATCCAGATAAACTTCACGCAAATCCTTAGCTGGCTTGATTGTCATACCCGGCACTAAAAGGGCTTGTTTCAAGTTGGCGTTAGGCAGATAAACTTCTTTATACCCCATATTTCTAGCTGACATTAACCGTCCAATTAGGCCGCGGACAGGGTTTAGGGTGCCATCCAAGCTCAGCTCTCCCAAAAAAAGGGCAGGTTCGGCAGAGACTAACTCTATTTGGTCGCTCTGTTGGAGTACGGCTACCGCCATAGCTAAATCAAGACTCGTAGAGTCTTTGGGTATATCGGCGGGGGTGAGATTTATGGTGATACGTTTTTTAGGGAAGGGCAAAGAAGAATTCAAAAAGCTTGCTCTCAAGCGCTCTTTGGCCTCATCCACCGCCTTAGACGCATAGCCAATAATAATAACGGAAGGTAGGCCGTTGGTTATGTGACACTCTACACCAATAGTAGTGGCATTAGTTCCCGAAGTGTCTACAATGCTTCTCACTCGTTTCGCCATTAAATAAATTATGTCATTTTTTTCTTCCAAATAAAATTCACCCGGCAGGGTAGCCGGGTGAAAGATTTTGGGGAGGTTGTAAACCCTTTTTGTATGGGTTTGGATGGAACAACGGCTTGCGAGAAGCCGTTGTTACAGTTTCATTTTTGTTTTGAGCACTTTTTTTATTCAAGTGCCATTTTCATCTTATAAATACTAATTTATAGTGTCAACACGTTTATGTATAAAAGCTGTGCATAACTTTTAAGATTTTTAGCATAACATGCATCACGGCATACCCATTAGTAGCAACCGGCGGCTAGCTAAAAGGTAGCTTTCTTAGAATACATTAACCAAGCGACACTCAACCAAAAGACCGCAATAGTTTGGAATGTGACAACGCAGTGGATTAATTAAACCTGTGTGTTTTGGCACGAGTTTATTCTTGCCTATAGCTTACAAATGCAATGCCTAGGTTCTAAGGTTCGTGTTTTCTTGTGTCAAATAAAAAACGTTGTCTATCGTAATCAGACACTCACTGCGGTAGCGGCAGCCAAGCATATATTCGCTTATAATAAGAGGCCCGGAGCGGTCTGTAGCCCTCAGTTCTGGTGCGCTTCAACAATCATAGTTAAAAAAGCTACATATTAATTAGGAACATAACACCTTAGAATGTATATAATACATCAAAGTTAAATTGACAACGTAATATGCTTATGTTAAATTGGCAGTGTAAGCTTAGGACAAAAGCTTGCACTACAGCATCTTTGCTGGATATCGCTCTTTTATCAAAAGAGCGGTCAGTCAAGCCAAGGACAGGTAAGCGCTAAATAGTAATATTAAAAGAGCGCATTTACCGCCTTGGCTCTAAGTTTTAAAATAGCTAGGTGGATTCTTATAACAAACGACTGCGTCTATGGTCTTTAGCAATAATTCTTGTTGCCGATTTCCTTCTAATAAGTATAACGACACCAACTCAAAACTTCTTAGTGGTAGTGCTGTTTTTTTGCCTGTTTTTTACATCTTTAGCCATATTGTTTCCACTTTTAATCGCTAAAAAGATAAGAAACACCAAACGACTTATAGTGTTGAGCGCGGGCATTACTATCCTATTGATGCTCTGGAGCGTACACTCAATTAGTTTAATTGATGGGCTAGTGTTAGTGCTGATCTGTGGAGCTAGCTTGTTTTATTTGGACAGGAGAACTTTGGGCTGAGCCTTAAAAACAGCGGCGGCCTCAAGTATAATAGTATTCAATGGAGCCAAAAGAGGGTATAAATGAGTCGCTTCCCCAGCCGGAGAACGAAGGCAAAGGGGTTGAGAAGGGGACGGAAGTATCTGCCCCTGTTGAGAGCCAGCCTTCTCGCCAGAAGCCAGCCACCTTGCCCCAGGTGCCCCAAGACATGCCAACCGCTCACCCCGTACAGCTTCCTGGAACTTCAGATGATGATAGTAAGGCTGTCGTAAGTGAGGTTTCCAAGGAGAAGGTAGCCGAAAAACAATGGGTAGAGCGGGCTAAGCAAATCATCGGCGAAACCAGGGATGACCCCTTTAAGCAAAATCACGAGATGAGCAAGGCTAAGGCTAAGTACATAAAGCAAAAATTTAACAAAACTATACGTACAGATACGGGTACGGCATGAGCATTGCAGCTAGTATCTTGATCCTGCTTGGTCTGTTGACTGGCGGTACGTTTGCCAGCCTGTTTTATCTGAGGAAAATATATCGCGAACAAAAAAACTATGAGCGAGGCCTGAAAATGGTACCTGTACTTATTCACTTACCGCCTCTAAGTCAAGATACAGAGGGGAGCGGACGCGACGTCCGGGACGTAGTGGATGAAAATATATCCCAAGCCCAGGTGCTTTACAGTATCTTAGCTAGTACTTTCCAAAAAGGCTTTAAGTATAAGTTTTTTGGCCAAAGACACATTGCGTTTGAGATTATCGCTAACAAAGGAGCAGTTAACTTCTACGCTGCTGTCCCGGTACCTCTTCTTAGTGTCGTAGAGCAGGCAATCGTTAGTGCTTATCCGGCTGCAAGGCTAGAAGAAGTAGCCGAGCATAATATCTTTAACCCTGTGGGCAGACTGCCAGGTACATTGGGTGGAGAGTTGGTTTTAAAAGAAGATTACGCCTACCCGATAGCTACCTATCAGGATCTAAAAAGGGATACGATGCAGTCACTTTTGAATGCGCTCTCTACCCTGACGAAGGAAGACGGTGCGGGCATACAGATCTTAATTAGGCCAGCTGATTCGGCTTGGCGTAAACATGCCAAATCTCAGGCCGATAAAGTGAGAGGCGACAAAGCCGTCAAGGGCGTGGAATCTGTTCTGGCGAACGTTGGTGATATTTTTGGCGCGCTAGCTAAACCGCCAAGTGTAAGAGAGGAAGAAGAGAAGACCAAAAAAGAACTATCCTCTTTAGAGCAATCCACTATCCAGGCCATAGAAGAAAAAACTAAACAACCGGGCTTTGAAGTGATGATAAGACTGATTGCTTCTTCCAACATATCGCATCGTGCACAGACTATTTTAAATAACCTAATAGCCAGCTTTGCGCTTTTCGATGCGCCAAGCCACAACGGCTTTAAGTTTGTGCCTGCCAAAGATGTAGAAAGCTTTGTTACGGCCTATATATTGAGGTTTTTTCCTCAGGAAAATAAACGCAACATTTTAAATACTATAGAAACCGCTACACTGTTTCACTTCCCGGATCAAAAGAACATACCCACTTCTCAACTGGAAAGACAACCCTCTAAACAGGTAGATGGACCACGTAACGTTCCTCAGGAAGGCTTGCTTCTGGGCTATAACATGTTCCGCGGAACTAAGAAAGCCATACGTTTAGATGAGGGCGACCGCCAACGCCACATGTATGTGGTTGGCCAAACCGGTACAGGTAAGTCTACATACCTAGAAAATTTGGCGTTACAAGATATGCTAGAAGGCCGAGGTTTTGCCTTTGTCGACCCTCACGGTGATACTGCCGAGAAGCTGCTGGCTATGGTGCCCAAAGAAAGAACAGAAGACGTTATCTACTTTTCACCGGCCGATATGGACTACCCACTTGGCCTCAATATGTTTGAATACACCTCGACAGACCAAAAAGACTTCTTAATTCAAGAAGCCATAAATATGCTTTATAAGCTTTATGACCCTCAGCACCAGGGGATTATCGGCCCCAGATACGAACATCTTTTTAGAAATGCCGCGTTAGCTGTCATGGCTGACCCGGCAGGTGGTACGTTTATTGATATACCCAAGCTGTTCCGCGATCCCCAGTTCGTAGAGCAAAAACTCAAGCACGTGAAAGATCAAAACGTGATTGAATTTTGGCGTAAAGAGATGCCGGCTTCACAGCGTTCTAATGAATTTGGTGAGGTAACTAGCTGGTTTGTCAGTAAATTCGGCGCCTTTATGAGCAATGAAATGATGCGCAACATCATCGGCCAGACAAAAAGTGCCTTTGATCTAAGAAAGATTATGGATGAGGGTAAAATCCTGCTGGTTAACTTGAGCCGCGGCCGGACAGGTGATTTGAACTCCAAGTTACTTGGCATGATTTTTGTTATGAAATTTGAGGCAGCCGCTATGAGTCGTGCCGATATACCCGAAGAATATCGCAAGGACTTTTGTCTTTACGTAGATGAGTTCCAAAACTTCTCTACAGAGTCTTTTGCCGATATTTTAAGCCAGGCTAGAAAATACCGCCTTAATCTTATAGTGGCTAATCAGTTTACGACGCAGTTAAGCGAAGAGATCCGTGATGCGGTGTTCGGCAACGTTGGCTCAGTGGTTTGCTTTAGGGTAGGTACCAATGACGCGGAATTTCTAGCTAAACAGTATGCCCCAGTTTTTGATATGGACGATTTGCAGTTTCTCCCCAACTATAATACAGCCGTTAGGATGATGATAGGCGGGGTGCCGGTCCAACCATTTTCAATGGCCACACTACCACCGCTAGGTGCACCCAACCCCCAATTAGCCGATGCTCTCAAACAGCTCTCAGCGGCAAAATATGGCCGGCCCAAAAGCCAAGTGGAAGCCGAGATTTTTGAAAGGTTAGCTACAAAAGCCCCACCGCGACCGAGTTTACCGAGCAGTTTCGGCAGGACAGGTACGCCATTTGGTGCGCAACTTCCGACAGCAGCCGGTTGGCCGGCTCAGCTCCCAAGTGCACCGCCGGCTAAGAATATGCCAAAGACGTCGGCCAAGCCCTCTGCTGGTAGCTCCTTCTTGGATGAGTGGCTTACCAAACGGCAACATTCTTCTGGGCTACCCAATACAGCTGTCCCAGCAGACAATCAGCTCCCTGCTCAAGCCACCGTGGTTGCTGGTGAGCCTGCCGCGGGCTTAAAGATACAAAATAAGCCTGCTCAACAACTAACCCAAGAGAAGACCAAGGATGTGGTTGCGGCGGAAACAGAATTCAAAATCCCAAGAGGTAATGTCCAGGCTGCCAATGGGCACGTAGTCCACATTGATAAAAATGGTAATCTCTCCTTCAAGCAGGAGAACTAGGACTTGTTCTTGGCGCCCAATTCTTCTATAATTAATGCTGACAGAGTGGGGCAAATCAAAAGGACTTTTTGCTTTGCTTGCTTTTAAAACTAAGAGCTTATAAGAGGGTATATAGTGGCCAAAACTAAAATAGAAACCTACGGCGCTGAGCAAATCCAGGTCTTAGAAGGTCTCGAGCCGGTCCGCAAGCGGCCGGGTATGTACATCGGTAGTACGGGCCCGGAGGGCTTGCACCATATGATAAAAGAGTTGGCTGATAACTGCATAGACGAGGTTATCGCCGGCGCTGCCGATCAGGTAGACATCATAATGCATCAAGACGGCAGCGTGACAGTCAAGGATAATGGTCGTGGCATTCCTGTAGCCAAACATCCAAAAACTGGCAAAAGCACGTTAGAAACCGTACTGACAGTCCTACATGCTGGCGGCAAGTTTGGCAGCGGTGGCTACAAAGTCTCTAGCGGCCTACATGGTGTAGGCTCAAGCGTCGTGAATGCCCTTTCAGCAAAGTTTATAGCTAAAGTTAGCCGCGATGGTTTTGAGTGGAGCCAGCAGTACAAACTGGGTGCCCCGGTTTCTAAGGTAGAAAAAGGCCAAGCAACCAAGGCCAGCGGTACGGAGATTCGGTTTTATCCTGACGCAAGTATTTTTGAATCAACCAAGTTTGATTATGAGTGGGTGGTTAATTACTTACGCCACCAAGCCTACTTGACCAAGGGCGTCAAAGCCACGGTCGTAGATGAAGTAGGCGGCCGAGCCTACAGTTTTCATTTTGAAGGCGGGATTCAATCATACGTACGGCATCTTAACCACGGTAAAGAACCTCTGGATGAAGATATCTTTTATGTTGAGAAACAGGTCAAAGAAGCCATTGTTGAGATATCTTTGCAGTATAACGATACTTTTAGCGAGACAGTAATGGCTTTTGCCAATAATGTTTATAACCCGGATGGTGGTATGCACCTTACCGGTTTTAGAACTGCTCTTACACGTGTTTTGAATGATTATGCCCGTAAAAACGGTCTGCTCAAAGAGAAAGAAGAGAACCTAACTGGCGAAGATGTACGCGAAGGTTTAACGGCAGTAATCCTTGTGAAAATTCCTGACCCCCAGTTTGAAGGCCAGACTAAGAATAAGTTGGGCAATCCGGAAATTAGAGGCTATGTAGAACAAGTAATGAACGAGTGGTTTTCTTATTACTTGGAGGAGCACCCAAACATTGGTCGCAAGATGATTGGTAAATCCCTATTAGCTGCTCGCGCCCGCAAGGCCGCTCGTGCTGCCCGAGACAATATTATTCGCAAAGGCGTCCTAGAAGGCTCTGGTCTGCCCGGTAAGTTGGCCGACTGTTCTAGCAAAGACCCCCACAATAGCGAGCTATATATTGTAGAAGGTGATTCGGCGGGTGGTAGCGCTAAAAGCGGCCGTGATAGCAAGACTCAGGCTATTTTGCCTCTCCGGGGAAAAGTTTTAAATGTTGAGCGTGCCCGTTTGGATAAAATGCTGGCTAACAACGAAATCGTGACACTTATTAAAGCGCTAGGTGTGGGCATAGAAGATCAGTTTGACATGAACGGCCTACGCTATGGCCGTATTATCATCATGACCGACGCTGATGTCGATGGCAGTCACATCTCCACATTGCTTTTGACCTTCTTCTTCCGTCACATGAGGCCTTTAATTGATAACGGGCACCTTTACTTAGCCAAACCGCCACTGTTTGAGCTCGTTAAGCCCGGCCGCAAATCAAGCATCTTTATCTATGACGAGGATCAACTAAAAGAAGTAGTGACAAAGGAAGTCGCGCGTCGCAAAGTCGAAAAAATTAAAATCGATAGTAATGATGAGCGCTATAAGCAAGCTGGTTTTATAGAGCAGAAACGTTACAAAGGTTTAGGCGAAATGAACGCCGAACAACTCTGGGAAACTACTATGAATCCGGAGAACCGGGTGTTGATTCAGGTTAGACTAAACGATGCCGAGAAAGCTGATGCTATTTTCTCTAAGCTTATGGGTAGCGAAGTAGAATCGCGTAAAAACTTTATACAGACTCGCGCTAAATTCGTAAAGGATCTAGACGTTTAGATGGAAGAAGAAGCAAAGCCAGAAGTATTGGTGCCGCAGACTCACTCACGTGAGCTGGAGCTCAGGACTGTTGAAGATGTAATGGAGGATAATTACCTCCGTTATTCAATGAGCGTGATTGTGGCACGGGCCTTGCCGGATGTCCGCGATGGCTTAAAACCAGTTCACCGACGCATCCTCTACACCATGCTAGAAGAGGGCATCAGGCCGGGTGGCAAGTACCGCAAGAGCGCCAACGTAACTGGTACAGTGATGGCTCGTTATCACCCTCATGGCAACGTGGCTATCTATGACGCAATGGTTCGTCTGGCCCAGGATTGGTCTATGCGTTACCCATTGGTGGACGGACAAGGCAACTTTGGTAGTATGGACGGCGATCCGCCGGCCGCTGAACGCTATACCGAGGCACGCATGGCTCGTTTAGCCGAGGAACTGTTGAACGATATTGATAAAGAAACGGTTGAATTTCGCGATACCTACGATGGCGAGCGGCAGGAGCCATCGGTTTTGCCGGCTAAACTGCCTAACCTGCTTTTAAATGGTCAAGTTGGTATAGCCGTAGGCATGGCTACCAATATTCCGCCGCACAACCTTAATGAAATAGTAAATGCCACGATTGCTCAGATTGATAACCCTGACATCACGCTGGATGAAATGATGGAACATGTAAAAGGACCCGATTTTCCGACTGGCGGGATTGTATATGGTAAAGAATCAATAAAAACAGCTTTTGCTACCGGCCGTGGTGGTGTAGTTGTCAGAGGTGTGGCTGCTATTGAGGATGGCCAAAAGGGCCAGCAGCAAATTATTATCAGCGAGGTTCCGTACGGAGTGAACAAAGCAGCGCTTTTAGAAAAAATCGCTGATTTATACCGAGAAAAGAAAATCGCCGGTATCCGTGATTTGCGAGATGAATCTGCCCGCGGTACGGTGCGCGTAGTGATAGACCTTAAAAAAGACGCTTATCCCAAAAAACTCCTTAACCAGCTTTATAAACTCACGCCTTTGCAGCTGACTATTCACTACAATGTACTGGCGCTAATAGATGGCATTCAGCCGCGCGTACTGGGCTTACATGACGTAATTGCCGAGTATATCAAGCATCGGCAGGTGGTAGTGCGCCGGCGCACGGAATTTGAGCTAAAAACGGCTAAGGCGCGTGCTCATGTTTTGGAAGGCCTAAAAATAGCCCTGGATCACATAGACGAAGTAATCAAGACTATTCGTGCCAGCCAGACCCAGGAAGAGGCCCAAACCAACTTGATGAAGAAGTTTAAGCTCAGTGAAATTCAGGCTAACGCTATTTTGAGTATGCAGCTTAGACGTCTTACCGGGTTATCGCGTAAAGAGGTTGAGGATGAGCTTGCGGAACTAGTAAAGCTGATTGCAAAGCTGGAGGACATTTTGGCTAGTGAAAATGAGATTTTAAAAATAATCAAAGCCGAATTAACCGAATTGCGCGACAAATATGGTGACGAACGCCGAACAAAAATTGTGGCACAGGAATTAGGTAGGTTAAGTGATGAAGATTTGGTGCCTGACGAACAAGTTGTAGTAACTCTTACATCAGCAAATTATATCAAACGGACCTCGATTGTGGATTATAAGAAGCAAGGCAGAGGTGGCAAGGGACGGAGAGGAATGACCACCCGTGACGAAGATTTCATAGAACATGTTGTCAATGCTTCAACACATGACTTCCTTCTATTCTTCACAAATAAGGGTCGCGTCTTTAGAATCAAAACCTACGAAATCCCAGCTGTAGGCTTGAATGCCAAAGGTGTAGCGGTAGTTAACTTGCTGCAATTAGGTCCTGAAGAAGTAGTTAGTTCAGTCATAAATGTCAGCAAAGGAGCTTCAGGCGGTCATTTATTAATGTGTACGGCAAGGGGCACCATTAAGAAAACTCCGTTTGAGCAGTATCAGAATGTACGCAGCAGCGGCTTAATTGCTATTAAGCTCGACGATGGGGATGAACTTAAGTGGATCCGTATGACCTCCGGTAATGACGACGTTGTTATCTCGACTGCCCAAGGGCAGGCTATACGATTCAGTGAAAAAGATGCTCGACCGATGGGTCGAGCCGCCCGTGGCGTGCGCGGAATTCGCCTGCGCCAGGGTGACCAAGTAATTGGTATGGACGCAGTTGATAATGATGCTTATATCTTCGTAATATCCCAGTTTGGCTATGGTAAGCGCACAAAAGTCGACCAGTTTACAGCTCACAAGCGAGGCGGAGTTGGTATACGTGCCGCCGTGGTAAACAAGAAGACTGGCCCGTTGGTCGGCGTTGCTAGGCTGAAGGGCGATGATCAAGAAGTAATTATTATCTCTTCCCAAGGTCAGACTATTCGCCTAGGCCTAAAAGACATTTCGGCGCTCAGCAGGGCCACCCAAGGCGTGCGCATCATGCGCCTTAATGAAGGGGACAGCGTTGTGTCCTTGGCTCTAATAGAAAACGAACCAGAAGAAGAGGGTGAAAGCGAGCAGCAAGAACTAACTTTGCCCGCTAAAGCGCCACCCAAAAATAATTCAGCTAGGGTACCTTCAGAAACAAAAACTAAACCAGAGGCCTTTGGGTCGGTATCCAAAAAGCTCGTAGATGAACCTGTTGTGCGGCCACGGGGCGCCATTAAATCTAAATCAAGCGTGGCCAAAAAAGCTCGTAGTAAAAAGTAGGTTGAGCCTCAATCCGTTGACACAAAGAAGTTTAATCAGTTATTATACTTATTAATCTTTTGGGGCAGTTTTGTTTGAGTGCCTTTAAAAGTGTCCGTTAAAAACTAGGTAGTGCAAATCAACGTCAGTTCAATCTGAACTTTAAAACGTTCGGCCTTTGGTCGAACAAAATTCGGCACTTGTGCCGAATTATCAGATTCTTTATGGAGAGTTTGATCCTGGCTCAGGATGAACGCTGGCGGCGTGCTTAATACATGCAAGTCGAGCGGAAACACTTCGGGTGTCGAGCGGCGGACGGCAGAGTAACGCGTAGGAACGCACCCCAAACTGAGGCATAAGCCCGGGAAACCGGGTCTAATACCGCATGTGCTCTTCGGAGTAAAGCTTTTGCGGTTTGGGAGCGGCCTGCGTCCGATTAGGTTGTTGGTGAGGTAATGGCTCACCAAGCCGACGATCGGTAGCTGGTCTGAGAGGATGATCAGCCTGACTGGGACTGAGACACGGCCCAGACTCCTACGGGAGGCAGCAGTAGGGAATTTTCCACAATGGGGGCAACCCTGATGGAGCAACGCCGCGTGCAGGAGGAAGGCCTTCGGGTTGTAAACTGCTTTTATCTGTGACGATTATGACGGTAGCAGATGAATAAGGATCGGCTAACTCCGTGCCAGCAGCCGCGGTCATACGGAGGATCCAAGCGTTATCCGGAATTACTGGGCGTAAAGAGTTGCGTAGGTGGCTTAGTAAGCAGACAGTGAAATGATGCAGCTTAACTGCATGACCATTGTCTGAACTGCTAGACTTGAGCACGAGAGAGGTAGCTGGAATTGCTGGTGTAGGAGTGAAATCCGTAGATATCAGCAGGAACACCGATGGCGTAGGCAGGCTACTGGCTCGTTGCTGACACTAAGGCACGAAAGCGTGGGGAGCGAACGGGATTAGATACCCCGGTAGTCCACGCCGTAAACTATGGATGCTAGCTGTTATCAGTATCGACCCTGATAGTAGCGAAGCTAACGCGTTAAGCATCCCGCCTGTGGAGTACGGTCGCAAGACTAAAACATAAAGGAATTGACGGGGACCCGCACAAGCGGTGGAGCGTGTTGTTTAATTCGACGATAAACGAAGAACCTTACCCAGGCTTGACATCCTGCCAAGCTCTGCGAAAGCAGAGTGTGCCTTCGGGCCGCAGTGACAGGTGATGCATGGCCGTCGTCAGCTCGTGTCGTGAGATGTTTGGTTAAGTCCATCAACGAGCGCAACCCTTATGACTAGTTGGATTTTTCTAGTCAGACTGCCCCGGTAACGGGGAGGAAGGAGGGGATGATGTCAGGTCATTATTTCCCTTACGTCTGGGGCTACAAACACGCTACAATGGCCGGTACAAAGGGCAGCCAAGTCGCAAGACGGAGCAAATCCCATCAAAGCCGGTCTCAGTTCGGATAGCAGGCTGAAACTCGCCTGCTTGAAGCTGGAATCGCTAGTAATGGTAGGTCAGCTATACTACCGTGAATACGTTCCCGGGTCTTGTACACACCGCCCGTCAAACCATGAAAGTCGCCAATACCTGACGTGCCAGCTTGTCTGGTCCTAAGGTAGGGGAGATGATTGGGGTTAAGTCGTAACAAGGTATCCGTACCGGAAGGTGCGGATGGATTACCTCCTTTCTAGGGAGAAACAATGCCTCTTTGCAGGGCAACCTGCATGGAAGAGCCTTGGTCGATCTCGTAAGCTTGCTTTCATAGCACCGGCAGCTTAGTATCGGTTCTATCCGACGAGATGGTGCTTTCAATCACTGACGTTTGGTTTGTGCTACCTAGTTTTTAAAACAACCGCCCCCCCTGGGGCCGGTTGTTTTTTAGAGCGCTTTTAGAGTACAATAACCCCTGATTCTAGCCGGTCATTTACTAGCTTTGGGGCTGTAGCTCAGCTGGTTAGAGCGCGTCACTGATAATGACGAGGTCCGTGGTTCAAGTCCACGCAGCCCCACCAAATACGATTCAAGGATGCGGGGATGTAGCTCAGTTGGCTAGAGCACCTGCTTTGCAAGCAGGGGGTCCGGGGTTCGAATCCCCGCATCTCCACCAGTTAAAACGTAGCAAATATAACAGCGAAAATAGTTTGACTACCTCTGTTAATTCGTGTTAGTATTATCTGGAAACAGGAGACTGCCAGCTATGACCAAACAATTCAACTTCAAGGAGGCTTCCTTCTAAAAAGAAGTAGTAATTGTTTGTTACTAGCTGGTCGCCTCCCGAGGCGGCTTTTTTTATCGCTTCGGATTGTGACCACCATGAACCTTAACAATTAAGAGAGTTAAAGCAAACGACGACGGCAGTTGGTGATTTCACCAATAGCTAGTCAATTTGCACTGAATGCATTTGTAGTCAATACAAATGTAAAATCGTAAAAAGTTACTCAAGCGCACATAAAGGATGCCTTGACGCAAGACACCGACGAAGGACGTAGACGGCTGCGATAAGCCGCGGGGAGCTGCCATCAAGCTTTGAACCGTGGATGTCCGAATGGGGAAACCTACGTATGGTTATACATACGTGCGCTTATCTGAATTCATAGGGTAAGCAGCGGTAAGCTGGGGAACTGAAACATCTTAGTACCCAGAGGAAGAGAAAGTAAACAACGATTCTCGGAGTAGTGGCGAGCGAAACGGGAAGAGCCCAAACCTTATTTACTTCCATCTACAAGTTTAGATGGATAAGCTGGTAGGCGAAGGTAAATATAGGGGTTGTGACAAGCAGCTAACCAGTACGGAGCCCTGGACATCTTTCCAGTTTTCCGTACTGAGAGCAGGTGCTACCACCAGCCTGCATAAGGTAAAAAATTTCCAATGCGAGCAGAAGGTTCTGGAAAGGACCGCCAAAGACCGTGATAGCCGGGTATGTAAAGTGTTGGAAACCTTATAACTGCTGACCGTAAGGTCTAGAGGTTATACGAGCTTTAGTTCGGCTAACTTCTACTGTCGAGTAGGTCGGGACACGTGAAACCCTGATTGAAACCGGAGGGTCCACCCTCCAAGGCTAAATATGTCTTGCGATCGATAGTGAACAAGTACCGTGAGGGAAAGGTTAAAAGAACCCCGGATAGGGGAGTGAAATAGAACCTGAAATTATGTGCGTACAAGGAGTCGGAGCCTCAGTTTACTGGGGTGACGGCGTGCTTTTTGTAGAACGATCCAGCGAGTTAATTTTGCCGGCAAGCCTAAGTTTAATGACGGAGGCATAGTGAAAGCGAGGGCTAACAGCCCGAACTAGTCGGCAGGATTAGACCCGAAACCGAGTGACCTAACCATGGCCAGGCTGAAGCGTGGGTAAAACCACGTGGAGGGCCGAACCAGGGCGACCTGCAACACGCTTGGATGAGCTGTGGTTAGCGGTGAAATGCCAATCGAACTCGGAGATAGCTGGTTCTCCTCGAAATAGCTTTAGGGCTAGCGTCGTACGGTAGCTAGATGGGGTAGAGCTCTGTTTTGGAATAGGGCCCGATGAGGGTACCTACCCTTGACAAACTACGAATACGTCTAGTGGAACTACGGCAGTTAGAACGGCGGGGCTAAGCTCGTCGCTCAAAAGGGAAACAGCCCAGATCGCCAGTTAAGGTCCCCAAATGTATGCTAAGTGGAAAACGAGGTGGAATTTCTTGGACAATAAGGATGTTGGCTTAGAAGCAGCCATTCATTTAAAGAGTGCGTAACAGCTCACTTATCAAGAGATTCTGCGCGGAAAATGTAACGGGGCTAAAGCATACTACCGAAACTGCGAATCCGGCCATTATCGAGTCTTGGTGTTGTAAGAAATATACAGAGGTATAAGCGGGACATAATATGGGACGACCCATATACCCGATATTTATATCATGTATGGTATTACATCAAGGTTCAATAATGGTCGGGTGGTAGAGGAGCGTTGATATTGCGTTGAAGCAGCGCTGTAAGGCAGCTGTGGAGCGTTATCAAGTGAGAATGCTGGAATGAGTAACCATAAGGGCAGTGAGAATCTGCCCCACCGAAAAAGCAAGGTTTCCTGGGCCATGATAATCATCCCAGGGTTAGTCGGTCCTAAGCCGAGGCGAGAAGCGTAGGCGATGGACAACGGGTTAATATTCCCGTACCGGCGATACATTGTTTAAAGATGCGCGGTATGTTAGCAGAAGCGGAATCATGGTTTATCCGTCTAACTGGTTTAACGGCCAGGAATGAAAGGCCACATCTGTGGCTGATTTCTGCGAGGGTACTGACAAGAAAAGTCTTTAAACGCGTGTGTATTGCCGACCGTACCGCAAACCAACACAGGTGCTTAGGTCGAGTAGACCAAGGTGTACGAGTGATTCTTCGTCAAGGAACTCGGCAACAAAAGCGACCGTAACTTCGGGATAAGGTCTGCCTGCGATCGGCAACGACCGTAGGCCGCAGCTAAGGAGCCCATGCGACTGTTTACCAAAAACACAGGTCTCTGCTAACACGAAAGTGGATGTATAGGGGCTGACACCTGCCCGGTGCTGGAAGGTTAAGGGGATATGTAATACGCATTGAACTGAAGCCCCAGTGAACGGCGGCGGTAACTATAACCGTCCTAAGGTAGCGAAATTCCTTGTCAGGTAAGTTCTGACCCGCACGAATGGTGTAACGATATGGGTACTGTCTCGACGAAGAGCTCGGTGAAAGTGCATTGACGGTAAAGATGCCGTCTGTCCGCAGCAGGACGGAAAGACCCCGTGGAGCTTTACTACAGCTTGGCATTGAGCCGAGCGTGTACATGTGTAGGATAGGTGGGAGGCTTTGAAGCCATCGCGCTAGCGATGGTGGAGCCGCCGGTGAAATACCACCCTTGTATGCGTTTTGTTCTTACCTGGCCCTTCATTTGCCCCTAATTGTTTAGTTAGTGGCAGCTGCAGGGTCGGGAACAGTGTCTGGTGGGTAGTTTAACTGGGGCGGTTGCCTCCTAAAGAGTATCGGAGGCGTTCAAAGGTTGGCTTACTACGGATGGAAATCGTAGTGAAAGTGCATACGCAAAAGCCAGCTTGACTGTGAGGCCTACAAGCCGAGCAGGCACGAAAGTGGGAGTAAGTGATCCGCTGTTTTATATATCCTTTACGGGATATATGAGAGTGGTATCAACAGCGCAAACGGATAAAAGTTACCCCGGGGATAACAGGCTTATAGCGCCCAATAGTTCACATAGACGGCGCTGTTTGGCACCTCGATGTCGGCTCATCTCATCCTGGAGGGGGAGCACCTTCCAAGGGTCCGGCTGTTCGCCGGTTAAAGAGGTACGTGAGCTGGGTTCAGAACGTCGTGAGACAGTTCGGTTCATATCCGCTGTGGACGCATAGGAAGTTTGAGAGGAGTTGTCCCTAGTACGAGAGGACCGGGATGAACGCACCTCTGGTGTACCAGTTGTTCTACCAGGAGCATTGCTGGGTAGCTATAGTGCGGAACGGATAAGCGCTGAAAGCATATTAAGCGCGAAGCCGCCCTCAAGATTAGACTTCCCTATGAGACCCCTGAAAGACTATCAGGTTGATAGGCACTAGGTGTAAGCACGGCAACGTGTTCAGCCGAGGTGTACTAATAGGTCCATTGACTTTTTACGTTACCTTGAGAAAATCTTTTTAAGAGCTTCTCAAGGTAAAAGTGCTTGACTAGCTATTGGTAATCATCATACACTTTGTAAGGTGTAATTTAGCGATTACTGTCGTTTGCTTAACAACAAATCCGTGCATTTGGACATCGATCCAGCCCTTTTCTTTGGATTAAACAAGGAAAGGTAGTAGCTCAGTTTGCCGATTTATCGGTCGACTTTACCGACTGAGCGCTGAAAGAAAACCATAGTTTTTCTTTCAGGGTAGATCGGTGCCCATAGCGCTGGGGAAACACCTGTTCCCATACCGAACACAGTAGTTAAGCCCAGCAGCGGTTACAATACTTGGGTTTTAGCCCTGGGAAAATAGCACGGTGCCGAATTATATAAGGGCCCTCCTAACAGGAGGGCCCTTATCTTTTGGGCGAGTTCAGTTCCATCGAGTAATCAGTATCCTACATGATTCCACAAACGATAATCATCAACACAGGGCATCCTGTAGTTAATTACTCGAAAGCCTGAACCAAGGGCATACGTCTAAAGTTGATTGTGCAGATAAGCATATTTAACCTTAAAGCCGGCATAATAGTAGTTCTTTTTGGGTATAAACTCCTCTTAAAACAAAGAAAATCGTTGCTTAAAGATTGAACACATGCCAAATCTGTGGATAAGTGCGATGCTTTCTGTGGGGAATACAACGATTTTGTGGATATACAGTACTTTTTTGTTCAGTTAAAAGTGTTGTTTTAAGGTATTAATGAGATCCTTTATTGTATGTTTAACATCAAACTTACTAGAAAATATACGGGACAACTAACCCTTTAGAATCTGGGATTTTCCTCTTGACATTGTCACAACTATTAAACATAATCAGGATAGTTCTTCTGAACAAAAACTTAAAACAAAATGGCGCGACAAAAAATAAAAACCTGTCTTGCATGTAATCGGCTTTTTCGGGGTAGGGTTGACGCCAAAACTTGTTCAGATCGTTGTCGCAAAAGGCTGCAAAGAGAAGCAAAGTTAAATTCCACTGGACTCCCGATTGGGGTTAACCATCCCGCTAAAAGTCTAATTGCTCAGGAGACCCAACACTTTAAGCGAGCTGCTAAGAAATTAGAAACTTCTGCAGAGTCGATTTTTCAAGATTTGGAATCCCGTATTACAGCTGGAGCTACCGAAGGTGGATTTGTAGCCACACCCACGCTGGGCGAACCACTAACTGTAGCATCTCAAGCTCAACCCCAAGCACAATCTGAGGTTTCGGTAACATCGCAGCCCGCTCCGCTAGAAGCTAATCTGGCCATACCTGAAACTCAAACCCCGTCTAGCATAGCTCCAAGTGCTAATCCTCCCATAGCAGAAAGTCTAGAGACTGCCCCAAGGGCCAATCCTCTACCTGAATCTACTAACTCAGTCGTACATCTACCGGGAGCGGCCTTTTGGCCGGGCGCTAGTGGTCAAGGAAGTATAGGCGTCCAATCAGTTGAAACACCTGCGGCCCCAGAGGCGCCACCACCCCTACCCAGCAGCCCAATCTTGCCTCCTACTAGCTCTATTCCCCCCGCTAAACCGGGGGGCCGGCATTTTAAATTGCCGCATTTTGGATTTGGCTTTGGTGCTAAGCTGGCTCTAGCTGCCATAGTGCTCATAACACTCACTGGCATTGGTGCTTACCTCTTTGGTAGCCAATCCTCATCAAAAAATTTACCAGCTAATGCAAGTTCAAATCTCAATACAAGCAGCGCCAACGTTCTAGGGTCTTCAGTTTTACCAACTGGGTTACACCTTAGAATCAACACTTTCATAGACAACGGCGCAAGCTTTACCGCCAGTGGACAATCGATCTTCCGCGATCAGACCAATTCCACCGATGCCTTCTTAGTTCAGACCGCCGCCGGCAATAACCTGATACAAGTTGATACTAAGACTGGCCAGGTCATAATCAGCGGCTTGCAAGGCAACGGTTCGGCTCTAACTAATCTTAATGCGTCTAGCATTTCTTCTGGTACTATCTCTAGTGCTGTTTTGCCAACTAACGTTACAGTGCAAGGCAACAGTTTTAATGGTCCATCCGATTTAGTTCAGCTGGATAGCCTTGGCCGCTTAGCGGCATTAGATGGTAGCTTACTTACGAACGTTAATGCTGCTACTTTGCAGGGTAATTCAGCCAGCTACTTTACCAATGCTTCCAACATATCTTCCGGAACCCTTAATGATAACCGCCTATCGGCAAACGTGGATCTGCTTAATGCCGACCAAACTGTTACCGGTGATAAAACTTTCAATGGTGATAATACTTTCAACGGCAGTAACACCTTTAACGGCGTAACCATCCAGAATGGGAACTTTTTATTCCAGTCGGCTACCAACTCCTTAACTGCTTTTCAAATCCAAAACGCGGCTGGTAATGACAACCTGCTAATTGGCGACACAATAAACACCCGCATCGGTATTGGCGTTGATCCAAACTACACGCTAGATGTAAACGGTGATGTGAACATTGCCAATGGCCAAGCCTACCGCATCAACGGAGTAGTGGTTTGTAGCAGTGTTGGTTGTACGCCCTCCGGCAGCAGTGGCAGCTATATTCAAAACTCCAACCTCTTGCAGACTAATGCCAACTTCAACATCCAATCGGCCAACAGTACTTATGTTGGCGGCCTTATTTCTGGCGCTTCCGGTCAGACCGCCGACTTGCTTGAAGCCAAGCAAGACGCCTCAACCGTCTTTGCCCTGGACCCTTCCGGTAACGTCAACATCACCGGCCAGTACGAGATAAACGGCTCGCCAATCTGTACCTCGAGTGGCTGTACAGTCGCCGCCGGTTCAGGCAGTTACATCCAAAACGGCACCAGCCTGCAGGCTGGTGCCAACTTCAACATCGAAAGTGCCAACGCCGCCAACGTCGTAGCTATCTTCAAAGGTAAATCCGGCCAGAGCGTTGATCTGGTGCAGGTCAAAGACGGCTCAGGTAATGTGGTAACCGACATCGGCAACAACGGCCAAACCTATTTCAAGGACTTTTCCGCCGGCTCCCACACGTTCTTCCAGATCCAGACGAGTAACTTTGCCAACAACCTATTAACGGCCGATACAGTTACCGGTCAGATTCTCTTACCTAACGCCAGTCTTTCATCAACCGCTTTGTTATTAGGCGGCGATGCTAACCTCTACCGCAGTGCAGCTAGCACGCTCAAGACTGACGGTAGCCTGGTCGTTGCCGGCAGTCAGACCGTTTCGGGCACTATCAACTCCCAAACCATCTCATCAGCCGCTAACCTAACCGGTACCCTAGCGGTTCAGGGTTCCTCTGTCACCGTCGGTACAGCCTCTGCTACTAATGGCACAATTGTGCTGCAAAACTCTACTAATGCCCTCACTACAACCCTCACTGCTCCTAACACGGCTACTTCATCTAAAACTCTAACCTTGCCAAACGAAACCGGCACCCTATGTTCCACCGGTTCTGTCTGCACAGGTTATGCTGCAAGCACCGGCAGTAACTATATAGCCAAAAATGCTACCGATACTTCATCAGCCGCAGCTGGCAGCGGTAACCTCTATGCCTTCACCAATTCATCCAGTGCTTCCACTGGTACAGTCCTTAGCCTGGATAACGGCACCAACACCGGCAATAGTCTTAAGGTTACGACTAGCGGTAACCCCGGCGCTGGCAATGCTCTAATCTTTGCCTCAAACACCAATGCCTCACCAACCGGTAACCTAATTGACCTGCAATCCGGTTCCAGCCCAACTTCTAAGTTCAGTGTCAATGCTGCTGGCGCTATCACCGCCCCCAGCTTATCTGGCAACGCCGGAACGGCTACAGCTTTGGCGGCTGACCCAACGGACTGTGGCGCCAATACCTTTGCTACAACCATCGCTGCTAGTGGTAACCTGACTTGTGCGGCCGTTTCTAGCGGTTATATTAGCACTGGCGCTGTGCTTGCCACTAAACTCCAGAACGCGGCGGCTGATCTAGGTGCCGCAGACGTTAACATTAATTTAGGTAATACTAATGGTTCCTTCAATACCAACATTACGGTTGACGGCACTATAACCGCCGGTGCCTTCAGCGGCCCCTTAACCGGCAATGTAACCGGCAATGTTTCTGGCAACGCCGGAACGGCTACCAAGCTTCAAGCTTCCGTAAACATTAACACCGTACCCTTTGACGGGTCAGGCAGCATAACCGTCACTGCCGCGGCGGGTACTCTGACGGGTACGACCTTAAAATCTACCGTAGTCACATCTTCACTGACATCCGTAGGTACTCTGACCAGCTTAACTGTCACTGGTGGCGCAGCTTCAGCCATATCGTTGACAGCCGGTAGCGGTAATATTGGCCTAACGACTTTAACCGCGGCTAGTAACGGGACTTCTGGATCAATCAATCTCCAGGTGGGCAATGCATCGGGTGCTTCTGGCCAAGGAGGCAGCATAGACCTCGAGCTTGGTACCGTTACGGGTGGCGCGGCTGCTGGCGGAATCACTATTGGTACTACCCATGGTACTGTCCAAATCGGTAATGCTACTGATGGTACCCAAATTTACTTCTTAGCGGCTGACGCCAATCATCACGGCGTCTGTAAATCTGGAGGGTCCCAGGGTACAGGATTGCTTCTTCTTGAAGCCTGTTCTGCCACCGCTACCGCCGACTACGCCGAGCTCTACCCAACCGAAACTACAGTTTCACAGGGCGATATTGTTATGCCAGGTGGCAGCTACGTTACCAGCAAAGACGGGAAGTACCAGTTACCAGTCCTCAATGATACTCAAACTAGCTACGATTATGGCGAGATGGGTGTCATTTCTGAGCAAACCTTAGCGGCTAACGGTGATGAAGGCACTATTGCCGGCAATAATGTTAACTCTTCGGACAACCCTCAGGGCTTGGCGCTAAATGGCCGTGTTATGACTAAAGTCGACACCGAAAACGGCAGCATCATGCCTGGTGATTACATAACCGCCTCTTCCACACCAGGCGTTGGTATGAAAGCCACCCATGCCGGCGAAGTGGTCGGCCGTGCCCTGGCCTCCTACAGCGGCAGTGGCGTCAGCCAGATTTTAGTATTTATTAACCCAAGCTACTACAATCCGGATAACAACCTCCAGGGCGACAATGGCACATTTGACCTGGTAACCGCAAACGGCATAACCGTAAACACCTTGACCGTAAACGGTACCGCCACCTTTAATGACGATATCGTAGTCAATGGTCACATCATCGGCAATCCGGACACAAGTGGCACGGTAACTGTCAGCTCCGACACAAGCTCCGCAGTCCACACCTTTACCTCCAGCTACAATACTCCGCCTAATGTGGTTATCACCCCGGAAAGTGACACCGGCTCGTTGCGTTACTGGGTGACTAAGACGGCCAACGACTTTACCATCCACTTGTCGGGCAACGCTGGTTCAGACATCAAGTTTGACTACTTCGTCCAGCAATAAAGCGTAAGCTTTTTTACAACAAACCCTAAGCATATTTAGTTGACACAAGAATTTTGAAGTGGTACAATATCTTCTAGTTCGGGGAGGAAAATAACAGGGTCTTGTCTTAAGTAGACCTTTAATTTTTGCCCCGAGAAAATGAATAAGCAAAGAAGGAGTAATAACATGGCAGGAACCAAAGCTGGCGGCCAAAAGGCCGCTGCTACCAACAAGACCAAATACGGCAAAGATTTCTATGCCAAGATTGGTAAAGTTGGCGGCAAATTGGGACGCACCGGTGGCTTTTATGCCAACCGCGAGCTAGCCCGCGAAGCTGGCCGCAGAGGTGGCCGCATTAGCCGGCGCACCAGCGCCAAGAGCGCCTAAATAACCCCTACAAGGGATATTCCAAAACCGCCTGAACTTCAGGCGGTTTTTGGTTTGAAAAGTCTGCGGTAAGAGCGCACAAAACGCTGGGAAGTCACTTGCCACTGTGTTTGGCAATTGAAACAGCGGTAGGTATGGTCATTAACTTGCAAAACATGGGCGCCGCATTTGGGACAAGCACTTCTATGGTGCAGCCAGTCCCGGTAAGTATCCAGGCAGTTTTGAATATGATCCTCTCTGATATGTACTCCATATTTTTTACCCAAGCTTGCGGCTTTGCGCCAAGCCTCTGCTTCTAGTTTAAGTAGCTCAAAATCACTCTCGTAAAGTCTGTGGCCAAGCAGGGCATGAGCTAGCTCGTGCAGTAGGCCGTATTGCAAAGGCAAGAGCCCGCGGCGGGCATCATAAGTTATGGTACTGGTGCCGGGTGACCAGTAGTCCTGGGAACCGCTTTTGAGGGTAAGGTCAGGGAAGTCAGCCCTTATCTTTTTTATAAACTCGGCGGCTTGGTCTTTAGGCATGAGCGGTAGCTTTCTGAATATCTCGCGCGGCCGGGTGGTGTGAAAGGTGTTGGTGGGCTAAAGCGTAGCAGCCGTAAACCACAGCTTCCTCGGCGTGTTTGGCCGGTACAATCGGCGGCATTTTTACCATGTTGTTTTCATAATTTTTTAGTTCGTGCCGCAAAAAATGGCCAAACTTATCAAAATGGCTGCCCACTCCGCCGCCAATAATAATTAGGTCCGGATTGAGTGTTGCAACAAGTACATCAATACCTTGGGCTAAGTCCTTAGAGTACTTGTACCAGACCTTTTCATTGGTGATATCCTTGGCAAGCTGGCCGTAAATCTTTTTTATAGCTCGGCCAGAGGCAAAGTCTTCCCACTTTTTGAGCTTTCCATCGTGCATTAAGACCATTTGGCCGGCCTCAGAATCTGCAAAATCAGGGTCAATTATACCGCTTATGATTATTCCATCGCCGATTCCGGTACTTATAGTCAAATAAAGGACCTTCCTATACTTTTTATAGTTTAGGGCTTCGGCAAGGCCGGCTAGCTTGGCATCGTTCTCAATAACAATCCCTGAACCTGGCAAAATTTTGGCTAAGTCTTGGTGGATTGGCGCGTTTCTCCAAGCCAAATTGCCAAACTCTAGGCCGATTTTGTGGGCCTGGTCCAATCGGGCCGGTATGCCGCAGGCTACAACAGCCACTTGTTTGTCAGCCAAAAGCTCACTACAGGCGGCAGACAGGTCTTTTATAAAGTGGCGGTAGTTTGAGCTAGTTTTAAAACGCTTAGACGAGCAAATTTTTCCCTTGCTATCAAACAAAGCCAGCAAAGTCTTGGTACCCCCGATATCCACCGCCAAAATCATAGCTTGATTATACACTAGAGCGCCGAGCAAATAAGCGGTTTACAAGTGAGTTTTTACTCCTTATAATAAGGGGTAATCTGCGTGGGTAGCGCATGCGGTGGTTTCAAAATTACCGCCCTTGCTACTCTGGCCAGAAATATATTCTAGGAGGTACGAATAAATTGCCGACAAAGCAAACTAACTTAACGATGGATGAGTTGCTTGCAACTAGCCCGCCAAAAATCAAGGCCGGAGATGTTGTAGAAGGTACAGTATCGTCCGTCAAAAAACATGAAGTCTGGGTAGACATGGGTGCTAACGGTGTGGGCGTTATCTTCCGCCACGAAGTTGGCGGCAACAACTTGCAAGAGGGGGGGACTATCCAAGCTAGTGTGGTAGATCCAGAACTGGATGAAGGCTATGCCTTGCTGTCTATGAAGCGCGCCGCCAAAGACCGTGGCTGGGGTGAGCTGCAACGTGTCTTTGAAGAGCAAGAGGTCATAGAAGTTTCTGCTTATGACGCCAACCGGGGCGGTTTACTGATTGAGCTAGAAGGTATTCGCGGCTTTCTGCCGGTCTCTCAATTATCTGCCGAGCATTATCCACGGGTATCGGATTCTGATAAAGATCAGATTTTATCTAAGCTTGGCGGTCTGCTCAACCAGACTCTGAAAGTCAGGATTTTAGACGTCAGTCGCAAAGACAACAAGCTTATATTTTCAGAAAAAGAGGCAGTACGGGATGATGTTGCCGGGCGATTGGAGAAGCTCAAGGTTGGCGATGCGGTAGATGGTGTGATTACCGGGGTGATAGATTTTGGGGCGTTTGTAAACGTGGACGGCATAGAAGGCTTGGTTCATATAAGTGAAATTAGCTGGGAACGCGTAGAAGACCCTAAGAAATACGTCAAAGTAGGGGAAGTCGTCAAAGCCAAGATTATTGCCATAGACAAAGACCGTTTGAGCCTGTCTATCAAGCAAATGAGTGACGATCCGTGGCTGTCCGAAGTTAAAAAGTTTAAAAAGGGTGAGGTTGTAGAGGGCAAAATTACCCGCATCACACCGTTTGGTGCTTTTGTTCAACTTTCACCGGCCGTTGAAGCTTTAGTCCATGTGTCTGAAATGAGCGATGATGAGAGCATTGACCCTGAAGAGGTCTTTAAGCTCAACGAGAAAAAGAAGTTTAAGGTGATTGATGTGGATGAAGACAACCGCAAAATCGCCTTGAGCCTAAAAGACGTCAAATGAAAGGAGTGAGCCCGTGGCAAGAACAATTGAGCTTCCAGATCCCATCACAGTCGGCCAACTGGCCGAACTCCTTGAACTACCCGTCTCCCAGCTAGTCGCTGAGCTTTTCAAAAATGGGGTCATGGCCACCGTTAATGAGAAGATTGATTTTGATACTGCCCAGATAATAATTGGCGATATGGACCTGGACGTAGAGCTGAAAAAGAAAGTAGCTAGTTCTAAAAGCGCCAGCCACCAAAAGCCGGAAGCGTCCGATAAGGCCGAGCCACGTCCACCAGTGGTTGCTATGATGGGCCACGTTGATCACGGCAAGACGTCGTTACTTGATGCTATCCGTGGTGCCAAAATTGCTGAGGGAGAAGCTGGTGGCATCACCCAGCACTTGAGCGCTTACCAGATAAAGCATAACGATCGTGCGATAACCTTTTTGGATACGCCGGGGCACGAGGCTTTTGCTGCCTTGCGCGAGCACGGCGCCATCCTGACCGATTTAGTTGTCATCGTGATTGCGGCCGACGACGGTATAAAACCCCAGACTCTGGAGGCTATTCGCTTTGCCCGACAGGCGGGCGTTAAAATTATTGTGGCTGCCAATAAAATGGACAAGGCAAATGAGGTTCAGCTAAATCAGCTAAAATCTCAGCTGGCCCAAGAAGGTTTGGCGCCGGAAGGTTTTGGCGGCGACACGATAGTAGTGCCAGTCTCCGCCAAGACCAAAGACGGAGTCAAAGAACTTTTAGACATGGTGATTTTGGTATCTGATATTGAAGAGCTAAAAGCTGATCGCGACGGACCGGCCAAGGGCTTAGTCATAGAAGCGCATATGGAACATGGGCGTGGCCCAGTGGCCGAGGTGCTGGTAGAGCAGGGTACTCTCAAGGCTGGTCAGTTTGTAGCTACGGGCACAACATACGGCAAGGTGCGGACCTTGACCTCTACTGACGGCAAACAGATAAAAGAAGCGTTGCCTTCGTCACCGGCTATAATCACTGGCCTAAAAAGTCTACCGGACTTCGGGAACGAATTTGAAACAGTAGGAACCGAGAAAATCGCCAAGGAAAGAGCTGCCTCCACCAAGGAAGAGCGGGCAGTTGATGGCACGTCTAATATTACGAGTGATTCAGAGCTTCTGCGTGTCATTAGCCGGTCCAAAGAGCGTCAGGAGTTCAATATTGTTATAAAAGCCGACGTTCAAGGCTCACTGACGTCTGTAACGGACAGTCTCAAGACCCTAGATACTGACGAAGTTGCAGTTAGAGTTGTTGGCTCGGCGGCTGGGGTAATAAACGAAAACGACATTCACACCGCCGCCAGCGCCGGGGCGATTATCTACGGCTTCAACGTTGATTTGCCGGTGCAGATTAAACGTCTGGCGGCGCGCGATAAAGTTCCGGTACGTTTATACAAGGTTATTTACGAGCTGATTGATGACGTTAAAAAGGAAATGGAATCAAGGCTTGCGCCAGAAATCATAGAAGAACGCTTGGGCGAGCTCAGCGTCAAAGGCATTTTTAAAATCACTAAAACGGAAGTTATCTGCGGCGGCGAAGTCATAGCCGGCACTTTAAAAGTACCGGCCTTGGCGCGCGTCTTTCGCGGCAAGGAGCAACTAGCGGACAACCTAGAAGTTCTTAGCTTAAAACACGGCCCGCAAGAGGTAAAAGAGGTCCCTAAAGGCGAAATGTGCGGCCTATCCTTTAAGAGTGAAAAGCGCGTAGAAGTTGTGGAAAGCGACCGCATAGAACTCTTTAGCCGTACCACTAAAACCCGTAGCCTCTAGCTCCACAAAATATATTTGGTACAATAACCGTATATGTTTAGGCTAGACGATAACTTACTGCAAGAACTCGGTTTGGGCAGTCTGCCGGTCAGCGAAAAGAATAAGATGCTGGCTCATATTTATGAAACGCTGGAACTTCGGGTCGGCATGAAGCTGGCAGAGCAAATGAGCGATGCCCAGCTGGACGAATTTGAAGGCTTTATAGATCGTAATGACGAAGCCGGAGCCCTTAAATGGCTAGAGACCAACTTTCCCAATTATAAGGACGTCGTAGCCGATGAGTTGGAGAAGTTAAAAGCAGAAGTTAAAACTCAAGCCCCCCAGATATTAGAAGCCACTATGGCGGCCGTGAACCAGCCCCCAGCCTCTGCCGCACCAGCTAACGGCCAAGACCAACCAGCTGCTTAAGAAGACCCGGGTTTTTTATAGCCACGGGTAAAATCAGCACCGGACATTTTGCGGCCGCTGGGTGCTGTCAACTCCTCAATCTCAAGATAGCCGGGCTTGCATTTCATAACCAAAGCGCCGTCGTTTAGTCCAGCCGCTAGCCGCGCTTTTGTAATTATTACATCATGCCCGAAGATTTTGGCCTGGCTTTTAGGCCAGCCAAGGTAAGCACGGACCTCACGTTCAATGACTTCGGCTGGCTTGCCCCAATCAATGATTCCGTCAGCCTTTGTTAGCCGGCGGCTAAAACTTGGCTTTTGCGCACCGTCCTGGGGTACTGGCACAAGCTCCCCCTTTATATAAAGCGGTAACACTTTTGCTAGGGTTTGGTTACTTAGGTCAATTAAATGCTCTGTTAACGTCTGAACATTCTCGCCTGGCTCCATTTTGTAATCAGCTTGTGCTAGCAATGAGCCGGTGTCTAGACCGGAATCAATTTTCATAATGCTTACCCCTGTTAATTGTTGGCCGGAAAGAATAGCAAAGCTTATCGGATCAGCGCCGCGCCACTGCGGCAACAGAGAAAAGTGACTATTAATGATGCCAAGAGGGAATTGTCTAATAACGGAGCGCGGGATAATGAAACCGTAGTCCACTACTAAGCCGAGCGGGCTATAAAATTCGTTTTTTTGGAAAAGCTTGACCAGTTCATCTTTATTCTTGGGCGTAAAAGTCTTAAGACTGAGCTTATCAGCCAGTTCCAAAACAGGGAACTCACCTCTGTGGTGGGCCGGCTTGGGCTTTGTTATTACAGCCTCAATCTCAAAGCCGGCGCCATCAAGCGCTGACAGGCTAGCAGCCCCTACCGGACCGCTACCGAAGAACACTAAGCTTGCTAGCTGCTTCATCGCTTAGGGGCTCTAACTTTCCCTCATTTGTTAGTTGGTAAAAAGCACCTGGCTCGCTCTTTATATAATCAATAAACACCTTGCCGTTTATATGGTCAATCTCATGTTGGAAAATACGTGCCAAAAAGCCTTCTGCCTTGATACGGACTTCTTGGCCGTTTTCATCTTGAGCTCTTATTCTGATTTTGCTATAGCGCGGGACCTTACCATATACATCCGTTACACTCAGACAGCCTTCAAAATCTTCTTCTAACGGGCCTTCGGCCTTAACGATTTTAGGGTTAATAAAAACGTTAAAGGAGTGGTCTTCTTTATCGTCAAAGTCATTTCTGATTATGATGATTTTTAGGGCTTCATCAATCTGAACGGCAGCCAAAGCCACGCCTACCTCATGCTCGCGGTGGGCCTCCCAATCCAGGGCAGCGGCCTTCATCTTTTCAATTACAGTCTTTACACGCTCATCCAAAGCGGTTACCCGCTGAGATTTTGCGCGCAGGTGCGGGTTGGGCAGTGTAATGATTTGATCTCTAGCTGACATCTTGAGTTAAATTATAACCTTTAAAGCAGGTCACTCGGGTCTAGATTGATCTGCCAGCCAGCCGGGATAGCCGGCAGGATCCCCAGGAGCCTAGAGCGGTCTTTAGCCTTAACAACCAATTGTGAATAGTAACTTGCACCCCTGCGGCTATAAAAGGGCTGGATTGGCCCAATGATTTTAATTGGTAGTTTGAGTGATTCTAGCTTTTGTTTTAGTTGGCCAGCAGTCTTATCGGCTGATTCCGTGGAAGCACGCTTACAGACTAGTTGAGCTAAATAACAAAACGGGGGGAAGCCAAAACTGCGGCGCTGTTTTAAGATATATTCGTAAAAAGTCGGCCAATCGCGGGAGATAGCAGCCTTAATAACGGGGTTATCCGGCTGGAAGCTCTGGATTATTACCAACCCATGCCCATGACCGCGGCCAACGCGCCCAATAACCTGATAAAGAAGCTGAAAAGTCCGCTCCTCGGCCGAAAAGTCCGGGAGTGCCATAGAAGATTCAGCTGACAGTACCCCAACCATACCAAGTCTTGGCAGATCCAGTCCCTTGGCTAAGAGTTGAGTGCCCACCAAGATATCTATTTCTCCTTTGGCCACGTCCGAATAAACTTCATTTAAGCGTTCACCTGCAACATTATCACTGTCAAAACGCTTAACTCTTGCATTGGGGAAGAGCTTGACCAGCTCTTCGGCGACGGTCTTCGTACCGGCAGAGCGGTAAATAATATCCGGAGCACCGCAGCTTGGGCAATTGACGGGCGGCTTGGTGCTAAACCCGCAACTATGGCAGCGTGCCAAGTGTTGGTCATGGTGATATACCAGCGGCACATCACAGTTAGGACACAGCAGTTGCCAGCCGCAGTGACTGCACAAAATTAAGCGAGCCGAACCGCGCCTATTTAGGTAAATCAGTATCTGTTTTTTGGCTAAAATAGTTGTGTTTATTGCATCAATCATTTGAGCTGAAAGATATCCGGAAGTAGAGAAATTTTGTCTATCGCGGGCATCTACAACCAAAGTCTTAACTTTAAATTTTTGCGGTAAAGCGGGCTTGTCCATTCTGATGACTGCCTTTTTTTCGCTCGCCAAATAATAATCACTCACAAGCGGCGTGGCGCTGCCAAAGATAACTTTGCCATTTACGATTGCTGCCAGCCGGCTGGCGACCCGAGCGGCTTGATAGCGTGGTGATTGGTCCTGTTTGTAGGCTGGCTCGTGGGCTTCATCTAAAACAATCAGTCCGGGATCTTTTATGGGTGCAAACAAGGCTGACCTGGGGCCGACTACTACAACCGGCTCTTTTGCCTCCAGTATTCTTTGCCAGATTTTTTTGCGCTCCGCACCCGAAAGCTGGGAATGTAATACAAAAAGGGGTGCGTTTAAAAAGTCTTTAGTAGCTTGAGCAAGCTGAGAAATCAGCGATATTTCTGGAGTCAAAAGTATGACAGAGCGTCCGTTTGCCAAAGTCTGCTTGGCTTTTTCTAAATAAACCCGGGTCTTGCCGCTACCAGTCTCGCCGTGCACTAGGACAGTGTGGCTAGGCATTTTATCAATTTCTTTAAGAGCGCCTGCTTGCTGGTTGGTTAATGCCCCGCTCAGACTGATTTGAGAGGGTTCTTTAGCTAGATGCAGGTCAGCTTGGTGGATAACTGGTCGGGTCGGTGCAAACTGGCGTAGGGCATCAGGCAGCGTCGTACCGTAGTAAGCACTCAGCCAGCGGGCTAGTTCAAGGCAGTGTGGCGGCAGGGGTGTAGAACTCACCACTGCTTTTATAGGTCTGACGTTAAACTTTGGTTTAGCGACCTTTTTCAAGACAAAACCACTCACGGAGCGGTCGCGCAAAGGGACGCTAACCACACCAAGCATCGGCAAGCTCGTTCCATAACTATAGGTTAGGGGTTCGTTGCCATGATAACGGCCGTCGGCTATCAAGACTTGGTAGTAGTTCATCATGTTCATTCTATAACGGCAGGCTTTTTTTGGGTTTAACATTTCTTGCGTAGTCAGCGATTTTTGCGCTATACTTTACGTTGTTGCAATAACAATAGGTAGGGGAAGTGTTAGATACATTTATTACGTCAAGAGTTAGGCGCAAAATCATCGTGGTTTATGCTAAGTATCCCGATTTCAAGACACATGTTCGGGGCCTAGCTAAGTTAATAAAAGAAGATGCTGGCAACATCCAGCGCGAACTTAAGCGCTTGGAAAAAATTGGCTTTTTAATAAGTGAAAAGCAAAGCAACACTAAGATCTATTACACCAATAAGAACTTCCCTATTTTCAAAGAGCTCCAGAGCATAGTCTTAAAGAGCCAGCGGGTTGCCCAAAAGCGGCCTCAGATCTAATAACACTTTAAATTGTCTGTTAAATAAGATAGAATTGTGACCGATGATTCAAGTTACTAAAAAAGACTCCAAAGAATCTTTAGAGAATATGTTGCGCCGGTTTAACCGGAAGGTTATTCAGTCTGGGGTTATGTCTACTGCTAAGCAGGGGCAATATTTTGAAAAGCCCATGAGCAAACGCGATCGCCGCCTTAAGGCGATTGTGCGTACCGAGCGCAAAGTAGCCAAGCTCAAAAAGCTAAAATTAGGCCGCTAATGCAGCAGCAGATTGAGAAAGACCTCAAAACCGGCCTCCTTAGAGGTGATAAAACAACAGTCGAAACGCTGCGGGGTATAAAAAGTGCCTTGCTTAACGAAACCATAAGCCTAGGCGCAAAAGAGCGTGGTTTAACAGATGAAGAAGCCCAGAGAGTTTTAGCCCGCGAGGCTAAAAAGCGGACTGAAGCTGCTGAACTTTATGCTAAAGCTGGCGAAACTGCACGGGCTGAGACAGAACTAACCGAAAAGAAAGTTATAGAGCAGTATTTGCCGGCCCAAGCCAGCGAGGCTGAGGTTAAAGTCGCTGTTGATGAAGAGATTACTAAAGCCGGTGAGCTCAGCATGGCCGATATGGGCAAGATTATCGGTGCTGTCCGGGCTAAGCTGGGTGCCGGGGCTGATGGCGGGCTGATTGCACGTTTAGTCAAAGAGGCTATTGAAAAGTAAATGATAATTTTGATGGGCCCGGTAGGTTCGGGCAAAAGCGAGCAGACCAAACGCTTGGCTGCTCGGCTTAAAATTGACACTATCTCCACCAGCCAGCTTTTGCGTGATAATTTGACGCCCCAGCTCGAAGCCAAAATGCTGGCTGGCGATCTGGTTGACGACGTTGAGATAATTGAGCTTTTAAAGCCTGTTTTAAAGGATAAAAAAGCCAGCGAAGCAGATTTTATATTAGATGGTTTTCCGCGCTCCATCCCTCAGGCCGAATGGCTGGTCAACCAAATAAAGACCGGGCAGGTTAGGCTCAAAGCCGTCATTAAACTAGATGTATCAGACAAGGCAGTCCTGGCCAGGCTACTGGCCCGCGGCCGGGCCGACGACACTCAAGGCATAATTGGGCACCGCTTGAGCGTTTATCATCAAACCACCGACCCGATAATAAAGTACTTGCGTAGCCACAAAATTCCTGTGTATGAAATCGCCGGCGAACAACCCCCGGATGTGATACAGACAGAAATAAACCGTATAATTGGTTAGTAAATGTCCATCAAAACACCCCAAGAAATTGAACTGATGCGCGAAGGCGGCAAGCGCGTGGCAATAGTTATGAAGGAGCTGTCGGCTGAGGTTAAGCCAGGCGTGACACCGAAAAGTATTTCTGCCATGGCAGCAGATAAGTTTAAAAAAGCTGGCTTGCAGGCCATATTACTGGGCTATGAAGGCTTTTCTGACGTGATTTGCGTGTCGGTTAATGAAGCGATTGTGCATGGCCTGCCTAGTGGCAAGCCTTTTAAAGACGGCGATGTGGTGAAGCTAGACTTAACGGTAGCTTACAAAGGTATGGTGGTTGACCATGCTGCTACTTTTGTGGTTGGTTCACCCCAGTCAACTAGCATTAAACGGCTAGTTGAAGGTACCCAAAAAAGCCTTTATGCAGCCATTGACGCGATTTCTGGCGAAGGTACGCGGGTTGGTGATATTTCTGCGGCCGCCCAAAAGGTAATGGATGATCATAAGCTAGGTATTATTAGGGACTTGGTTGGCCACGGGGTGGGACACAGTATCCACGAAGATCCGCATATCCCAAATTACGGTGTGGCTGGCACCGGTCCAGTGCTGCACGCCGGCGACACGGTAGCCATAGAGCCCATGGCAAGCTTGGGTGATTGGCATATAAAGACAGCACCGGACCAATGGACAATTGAGATGGCGGATGGCTCCATTGGCGCCCACTTTGAACACACGGTACTTATTACCGAAAAGAGCGCGGAAATTTTAACCCAAATTTAACGGGTTCTTTTCCAAAGAACCAAATTACCACAACCTTTGTGCGGCAAAGGTTGCGCCAAACCGCCGGACGGCTGAAAAACTGGAGCGTTCTTGTTCGCCAAAAAGCGGGCCAAGCCGAGCGCCCTGCGGTTGAACGTGCGTTTGGCCGTCATCTTCTTGGCTCCACTCAAACTTCTGTTTTTCAGATGCCCGGACCCACTTTGCTTCTGTTTTCTTGAGCCGGGTGGGAGGGCTTGCAAAATAAGCATAAGTGTGATAGAGTGACCTTGTAGCCCCTCAAAATTAAAAAGGAAAAGAATAGAAATGACAGAATTTTTAGATGAAGACACCGAGGCTATTTATGCTCAGCACAAAAAAGCTGCTGACAACTTAGCTTCAAGCGAAACTGAAATCTCTGGAAGCCGGGAAAGCTTTAGCTGAAGCCCGGGTGGGCTATAGAAATGGGCTTGGTCGTGAGCCTGTAGACGAAGCTAATATTCGGTTTCGCCAAGCAAGCGATACGCACGTAAGTGCCCACCATGAATACCCTGATAGTGTAGCTGCAGCTAAAGAGCATTATGAAGATAATCAGGACGCATACCACCAACAGGCATTGAGAGAAGCTGAAGCTGCTGGAAAGACCGTAGACTTCGATGGAGATGTTACTCCAGATGTTACAGTCAAACAATAAATAATCTTGGAGAAACGAAAAACCGACCGAAAGGCCGGTTTTTTTGTTGGCTTGTGATTGATAACCTCTAGCGTTATACTTTCGGTGTATACATAGATACAAAAATGTTGAAGCAATTATTCATCCGGAATATAGCCCGAGCGTCGGATTCACTCCGCGCCCGGCGCGATAAGGAACCGCGAAGGGGTTCCTTATAAGGCGAAGCCGCATGACAGAAGAAAAACACAGCTACTACATAGGCCTTGATATCGGCACCAGCGCCGTGCGCTGCCTGGTTGGCGAACTGAGTGGTGATAATCCATTGCCCAGCATTATTGCCGCCACCAAAGCAGAAAACACAGGTATGCGTAAGGGCAACATTGCCCATACCGAAGAAGTAGCCGAGGCGATTATAAATGCCGTCCAGGAAGCCGAACGTATTAGTGGCCGCCAAATAAAATCCGCCACAATCAATGTCAATGGCTCACATGTACAGGGCGTAAATTCAAAAGGCGTAGTTGCCATCAGCTCGCCGGATCGAAACATAACAGCTGATGACCGTGCCCGAGCCGAGGAGGCTGCGACCATTGTCCAGCTGCCGGCAAACAAAGAAATAATCCAAGTTTTTGCCAAAAACTACCGGCTTGATGGCCAAGAGAACATTAAAGACCCAGTAGGTATGCACGGAGTGCGCCTAGAGGTTGATACCCACATGGTCATGGCGTCTACGCCGGCTCTGCGTAGCCTGGAGCAGGTTTTGGCCAGGGCGGAGATTGCACCGTCCCACCGGACTATCAGCAGCTTAGCAGCAGCCGAGGCCACACTGGATAGAAAGCAAAAAGAATCTGGCGTAGCCATTTTGGATATCGGAGCGGCTACAACTAACCTAGTAGTTATAGAAGACGGCGAAGTAGAACATGTAGCCGTCATCCCGATGGGCGGCAATCATATCACCAACGATCTGGCAATCGGCTTAAAATGCGACCTTGATATTGCCGAAATGGTTAAGATTAAGCACGCTAGCTTATCTAAGCGCTCATCCGGCGGGTTCAGTGTGGTAGTAAACGGCGAGACGCACAGTTTTGATAAAGAAACCTTGCGCATGATTGCCGAGGCGCGGGTGGAAGAAATCATGGACTACGTTGATAAAGAGCTCAAAAAAATTCACCGTTCCCGCAAACTGCCGGGCGGTATTGTCCTGACCGGTGGTACGGCCAAGCTACCGGACCTTGTAGAGTTAGTCAAAGATACGCTAGAGTTACCGGCCCGCGTGGGCAACTTTAAGCACATAAAGTCTGTAGTTGATAACGTTGACCAACAAATTTTTGCACCGGCTGTGGGGCTGATGCTACTTGATATGTACCTTGGCCCAGCTCAGCCGGTCGATTATATAGAAGCCACAAGTGGCCTTATCCAATCTGTTGGTGGCCAGTTGAACACATTTTTGGGCCGGCTGCGCCGCCACTAGGCCACTAGCTCACAATTTTTGTTCGTCGCTTAAGCTCTTAAAATTTGCCCGAGTATCAATTGCATTCAATAGTGTCCAGTGTTTATAATAAGCGCATACGCATAATTGATAAGTGGAGATATAAAGACTTATGCCTCAAGTTGAACCGGCCATTGAAACCTTCGCTCGTATAAAAGTTGTGGGTGTAGGTGGCGCCGGTGGCGCCGCAATTAACCGAATGGTAGATGCAGGTGTAACAGGGGTAGATTTTATAGCTATCAACACTGACGCTCAGGCATTGCACCACTCTCAAGCTAACCAAAAAGTCCATATTGGTAAGGAAGACACGCATGGTTTAGGAGCCGGGGCCGACCCGGTCATTGGCCAAAAGGCTGCCGAGGACTCGCTAGAAGATATCAAAAAAGCAGTTGAAAACTCAGACATGGTATTTGTCACTATCGGTGCCGGTGGCGGTACGGGTAGCGGTGCGGGTTGGTTGGTTGCCAAAACTGCTCGTGAAGCCGGTGCGCTGGTAATTGGTTTTGCCACCAAGCCCTTTGCCTTTGAAGGTGAAAAAAGGCGCCGTAACGCTGAAGCCGCTGTAGAAAAACTTCGCGCTCAAGTGGACACGCTCATTGTTGTTCCTAATGATCGGCTGCTACAGACAATTGACCGTCGCACGCCGCTTTTGGAAGCCTTCAAAGTGGCCGATGACGTTTTGCGGCAGGGCGTGCAGGGTATCTCGGACCTTATAACAGTACACGGTTTGATTAACTTGGACTTTGCTGACGTTAAAACCGTTATGGCCAACGCCGGCTCAGCCTTGATGGGGATTGGACGCGCCAGCGGTGAAAACCGTGCGGTTGAAGCTGCCAACCAAGCCATCAGCTCACCGCTTCTGGAGGTATCGATTGACGGCGCTCGGGGCATTTTGTTCAACGTCATTGGCGGCTCCGACATGGCTATGCATGAAATTAACACCGTGGCCGAGACTATTACCGCTGCGGCTGATCCTGAAGCCAACATCATCTTTGGTGCTAGCATCAACCCAGATATTGAAGGAGAGATTATCGTAACGGTTGTAGCTACTGGCTTTGATGAATCTTACTATGCTAGTCGTGATGCCAAGCTGGCAAATCTAGTCCGTAAAACAAAGGAGCCAGCTGTCGAGTCGGCCAAAATTGACGATGAGACTATGAGCGGCCTTGATATGGATATTAGCGAGCCGGCAGAAACTACTGCCGAAGATTTTCATAATGAAGAGACCGCCAACATTTGGGCGTTAAGTGATGACGTCAATGGGCCGCCGCAGGATGATTCCTCCGCTATTGACGAGGAGGACATTGAAAGGCCGTCGTTTTTGCGCCGCCTGCGCCGACGCAAAAACGAAGATTTACCAACCGAGCAGCCGGTAGTCACAGAAGACGTAAACGAGTCTGAAGCAGAAGAAGACCCAGAGCAGGAAGAGAAACCCACCAAGGGCAGTAAAAAAGACAAAGAAGTTAGCGAAGACGAAACGGAAAAGTAACAGATAAAGAAACTTTGTGATTATTACACCAAAAAATGCTTGCGCTTACTCAACATGTAGGGTTAATATAAAACCTACGAACACTATATATAGTGATAGTACATTAAGACAAAAGCTTGTTAGAGGCCCGTTAATGGAAAATAACGGCCTCGGAGGGAATTAGTTTTGAAGTGTCATCATTGCAACTCAAATGACAATAAGGTTATTGAATCACGCGATGTCGCTGAGGGGGAAGCCATACGACGGCGGCGCCAGTGTCTGGCGTGCGGCTACCGTTGGACCACTTACGAACGCTTGGAACGTCCAAGTTTAGTTGTAGTCAAACGTGACGGTACCCGCCAGATTTTTAGCCGCGATAAGCTGCTGGCCGGACTACAACATGCCTGCGAAAAGACGTCGGTTAGCAATCTGCAGTTGGAAGGCTTTGTGGCTAAAATTGAACGTGAACTATATGACCGCGGTGAACCGGAAGTTTCCAGCACAGATGTCGGTGAGCTGGTTATGGCCGGCCTGCCCAAACTTTCCGAGGTCGCCTATGTGCGGTTCGCAAGCGTGTATAGGAAATTCCGCGATATATCCAGCTTTGAACGCGAACTCTCGCATATTCGCGAATCCAAAGCTGTCAGCGGCAAAGCTAGCCCAAAAAAACAAGCAAAATCTAAAAAATAACATTAGCTAACATCCTAAAATCATTATTGCTTTAGCCTATCGCTAAGTTTAAAATGATGATATTAGGCAGGAGCAGGGGGTGCTTACTATATCTAGGCGCCGCGGCTGCTCTTTAAACAAAAACCTAACATAACCAATAAAAAGAGGAATAAGGAGTAAAACTATGGCGCAAACTGCTAAAACTAAGCTGAGTAGGCTTTTTACCAAGCCCAAAAGTAAGGGTTACGACGAACTCAAATGGGTGAAGCGTGATTCAAGAATAGAAAATCCGATGACCGCCAAAGCGGTCTTTGAACAAAAAAACGTAGAATTTCCGGAAGGCTGGTCACTTAACGCCATTAATATCGTGGCCCAGAAATATTTTACGGGGACACCCGATACGCCGGAACGTGAAAGCTCCTTAAAACAGCTAATTAACAGAGTAGTAGATACAGTGACGCGCCAAGGCATGAGTGAGGGCTACTTTGAGTCTGAAGTTGAGGCAGAAGACTTCCGCGAAGAGCTCAAATATATTTTGGCTACTCAAAGAGCTGCGTTTAATTCGCCAGTGTGGTTTAACATCGGTGCCCAGGGCCGGTCACAACAGGCTAGCGCCTGCTTTATTTTGGCTGTAGAGGATACCATGCCCTCCATCCTTAATTGGTACAAAGAAGAGGGCATGATTTTTAAGGGCGGTTCGGGTAGCGGCATTAATGTTTCTACCTTGCGCAGCTCTCAAGAAGCCTTGGGTAAGAGTGCTGGCACAGCCAGCGGTCCCTTGTCCTTCATGCGTGGTGCCGATGCCTCGGCTGGTGCCATTAAAAGTGGGGGCAAAACTCGCCGCGCCGCCAAAATGGTCATTATGAACGCTGACCATCCAGATGTAGAAGAGTTTATCTGGTGTAAAGCCCTTGAAGAGCGCAAGGCCCGCGTTTTAGAACAAGCCGGGTTTGACATGAGCCTAGACGGCAAGGACAGCTATAGTGTCCAATACCAAAATGCCAACAATTCAGTGCGCGTTACAGATGAATTCATGCAGGCTGTTGAAAACGATGAGGATTGGCAGCTGCGGGCCGTGACCACAGGCAAAAGCTTAAAGACGGCAAAGGCCAAGGATATCTTCCGACAAATTGCCGAAGCGGCTTGGGAATGCGCTGACCCGGGCATGCAGTTTGACACTACTATCAACCGGTGGCACACATCGCCAAATGCTGGCCGTATTAACGCCTCTAATCCTTGCAGTGAGTATATGCATCTGGACAACTCGGCTTGTAATCTGGCTTCCATTAACCTACTTAAGTACTTAAACGACGATGGGAGCTTTGACATTGAAGCGTTTAAGCACACCGTAGAATTAATGTTCACCGCCCAGGAGATACTCGTGGGCTACAGTGAGTACCCAACCGAGAGTATTACCAAGAATGCGCGGGCTTACCGAGAGCTGGGCTTGGGCTATGCCAATTTGGGCGCCTTGTTGATGGCGCAGGGACTGCCCTATGACAGTGATGAGGGACGTGCTCAGGCAGCGGCCATTACGGCTTTAATGACCGGCTATGCCTACGCAACTTCCGCCAAGTTGGCTCGCAAGGTTGGACCATTTACCGGCTACCATAAAGACCGTGAAGCTATGAACAAGGTTCTAAAGATGCACCGCGATGAGGTTAAAAAGATCAACCCAGCCTATGTATCCGAAGAACTGCTTAGTGCTGCCGCCAGTGCTTGGGATGAGGCGGTTGAGCTGGCCGAGATGCATGGAGTGCGCAATGCGCAAGCTACGGTGCTGGCGCCTACCGGTACGATTGGCTTAATGATGGATTGTGATACAACAGGTATTGAGCCAGATCTTGGTTTGGTCAAGGTCAAGAAACTAGTTGGTGGCGGCACGATGAGCATTGTTAACCAGACGGTTCCTAGGGCCTTGAAGGCGCTTGGCTATAACCGCGGTGAAGTAGAAGACATTGTTAACTATATTGATGTAGAAAAGACAATTCTTGGCGCTCCACACCTGAAGAAAGAGCACGAACCTGTCTTTGCTTGTAGTATGGGCGACAACGCTATTCATTACCTTGGCCACGTAAAAATGATGGGAGCTGTACAATCATTTATTTCAGGTGCTATTTCTAAGACCGTCAACATGCCCGAGGAGGCGACCGTGGAAGACATTGAACAACTGCATTTGGACGCCTGGAAGATGGGCTTAAAGGCGGTGGCTATTTACCGCGACAACTGCAAAGTTGCCCAGCCTCTTTCTATGGCTAAAAAAGATGGTGAAGTAAAAATACCCGCTGCCTCAACACCAGAAGTAGTCAACGCTCTTACTGAGCCAACTAGCCGCATGCCGATTCGCCATGAAATGCCCAAAGTCCGTAACTCCAAGACCTTCAGCTTCCAAGTAGCCGACAGCAAAGGTTTCTTTACGGTGGGTGAGTACGAAGACGGTACGCCTGGCGAACTGTTCATCAGTACTTCTAAACATGGCTCAACCTTGCGCGGTCTATTTGACGCCTTTGCTATCAGCATTAGCTATGGTCTCCAATGGGGTGTACCGCTAAAGAGCTACGTACGTACTTTCAGTCACATGAGCTTCCCGCCAACGGGTATCACTGATGATCCTCAGATCAGAACCGCCAATTCTATCATTGACTATATTATGCGCAAGCTAGCTAGCACCTACCTGTCATTTGACGACCGTATGGAGCTAGGTTTGGTATCCTTAGATGAAGCGACTACAAATCAAACTAGCCTGCTTGACAGTACCAAGATAGAAGATTCTGAAGAAGTTAAGGCCGAGGAAGAAAAACCGTCAGTAGCTAAGGCAACTACAGCTCAACCAGAGAACATTAGCATACAAGCGGCGGCTTCTAGCACTAGTAGCACTCAATCTAAGAGTCCGCAACAAGATGAATCTGCACCTATGTGCTTTAACTGCGGCAATCAGACTCAACGCTCCGGCAGCTGCTATGTCTGTACGGCCTGCGGCAGCACAACAGGCTGCTCGTAAATTATCCAGACTGAAGTTTTAGAGGTATTAGGAGTATCATAAGCACTATGAGAGTGGTGGTTTTGTACCGACCAAATAGTGAGCACGCCGGCCAAGTAGAGGACTACTTGCGTGATTTTAAGGCCCGCTACGGCTTAGAGCTAGATACCCTTGATATTGATTCGGCTGAGGGCATGAGCTTGGCTGAGCTTTATGACATTACCCGGCATCCGGCAATTTTAACGACGGCTGATGATGGCAGCCTGCAGCAGCTTTGGCAAGGCAGCGGTTTACCGCTACTGGAAGAAGTTTACGCCTATCGCCAACGTGTCTAGTTGCTTGGTAATCACCCCTGTTTTATACTAGTTTTATAGATGAAATTCAAAGCTAACAGCAGCCGGCGCCCAACTGAGTACGAGAGGGACTTAATTAAGTATTGGCAGAAAAACAAGATTTTTGAGAAGTCGGTTGAATCACGGCCGGCGGCTGATAGCTACGTTTTTTATGACGGACCCCCATTTATAACCGGTGTGCCGCACCACGGCACCTTGCTATCGAGCATCGTTAAAGATGCGGTGCCTCGCTATCAGACTATGAAGGGCAAGCGGGTAGAACGAGTTTGGGGCTGGGATTGCCACGGGCTGCCCGCCGAAGTCTATACCGAACAAAAATTAGGTATCAAAGACAAGCGAGATATTGGCACTAAAATCAGCCTAGAAGACTACATTCTCACCTGCCGCGAGAATATGGTCCAAACCGGTGATGCCTGGGAGGCGACTATCGCCCGGATTGGCCGCTGGGTGGACTTTAAGGGCGCCTATAAAACTATGGACAAAGACTATATGGAGTCGGTCTGGTGGGCCTTTAAGAAGCTTTATGACGAAGGCAAGATTTATGAGGGCGAAAAGGTCTTACTCTACTGTACGCGCGACGCTACACCTATCGCCAAAGCCGAGGTGGCGATGGATAACAGCTATCAGGACGTCACAGACCCGAGCGTCTATGTTAAGTTCAAGCTCACGGGCGAGGACGTATATATGTTGGCTTGGACAACTACGCCTTGGACGTTGCCGGCCAACACCGCTTTGGGTGTTTGGGACAAATTAAAGTACAACCAAGTAAAACTCCAAGACGGTACCCGCCTAATCCTGGCGGGACAGCTCAATAAAAGAGTTCTGATTGATGATAAAAACCAGCCAGTCAAATATGAGGTAGAAAAAGAATTTAGCGGCAAAGAGCTGGTTGGAAAATCTTACGAGCCTTTATTTGAAGATCGTGGCAAAAATGCCCATAAAATCTGGGCCGCGCCCTACGTTAGTGATGAAGAAGGCACTGGTATTGTCCATTTGGCACCATCTTATGGTGAGGAAGATTATGAGTTGGCTAAGGCAAAGGGCTTCCCAGCGGTCAGCGTCGTTGATGATAACGGTTTTTACACCAGCGGCGAGTGGAAGGGGCGGCTGGTTTGGGATGTCAACAAAGCGATTGCTAAAGACTTGCAGGCCCGCGGCAAGGTCTGGAAAATTGAGTACATCACCCACAGCTACCCGCACTGCCACCGCTGTGGCACTCGGTTGATGTATAGAGCGCACCCCAGCTGGTTCATTAACGTTGATAGCCAGCGCCAAGCTATGCTTGATGAAAATGCCAAGATAAATTGGTTTCCCGAGCATTTTAAAAACGGCCGCTTCGCCAAAAATATTGTTCAAGCGCCGGATTGGAATATTAGCCGTGACCGTTTCTGGGCTACTCCATTGCCTGTCTGGAAGGGTGAAGATAAGACCGGCAAAGAACACATCAAAGTGGTAGGTTCATACGACGAGCTCAAGCAGCTATCCGGCGTTGAGCTGCCCGATTACCACCGGCCGTGGATTGATGACGTAGGTTTTGAAATCGACGGTGTGATATATAAACGCATAGACAAAGTTATGGACAGCTGGTTTGAAGCTGGCTCTATGCCTTTTGCGCAATTCCATTACCCCTTTGAGAATCAGGACAAGTTTGAGCAAAATTTCCCCGGGGATTTCATTGCTGAGTACGTCGGCCAAGTCCGCGCTTGGTTTTATTACTTACATGCTCTGAGCGTTGGCTTATTTGGTCAAAATTCTTTTAACAATGTGATTGTGACCGGGACGATTGCTGGCAGCGATGGCCGTAAAATGAGTAAAAGCTTCGGCAACTATACCGATCCCAACGAGCTCATGGATACCTACAGTGCTGATGCATTGCGCTTTTTGTTCCTATCCTCACCGCTCTTAAACGGCGAAGACTTTTCGCTTGTAGATAAGGACGTATCTGATGTTGCCCGCAAGCTGCGGATGGTTTGGAACATGTATGACTTCTTTACGCTTTACGCAAGCGTGGACGGGTGGCAATGGAAAGGCAAACTAGAAGATCCGTATCAGGAACTTAAACACCCGTTAGACCAGTGGATAATCTCCAGGCTTCATCAGCTGACCGCTGAGGTTGACGAGTCCATGCAGCGCTATGACATTGCCGGCGCCCTTAAGGGCGTGCTGCCGTTTGTTGACGATGCCAGTAACTGGTACATCCGGCGCAGCCGCAGGCGGTTTTGGAAAAGCGGCAATAGCGCTGATAAAGACCAGGCTTACACGAGCTTGCACTATTTATTGGTGCGTTTGAGCCTGATTTTAGCGCCTTTCACACCTTTCTTAGCCGAGGAATTGTACCGAAACCTGACCGGCGGGGAATCAGTCCACTTGTGTGATTGGCCAGCCAGCGGACATGTAGACGGGTTGATTATTGATGAAATGTCCAGAGTCCGTGAGGCCATAACCCAAGGGTTATCCCTCAGAGCTGACGCGCAGATAAAAGTCCGTCAGCCGCTGGCATCGGCTTCTATTGGGGGCCTGAATGAGCTCCGGCCGGAGCTGGTCGAAATAATTAAGGAAGAACTGAACGTCAAGCAGGTTAGTCTATCGGCTGGCAAAACCCTTAGCGTAAACCTAGACACTAACTTAACTGGTGAGCTAAAGGCTGAGGGGACCTTAAGAGAAATTATCCGACACATCCAAAATGCGCGCAAGAATGCTAAGCTGCAGGTGGATGATCGGGTAGAGCTCTCACTGTCCAGTGAGTCGGAAGACATTAATAGGGTCTACAAACGCTTTAAAGATGAGATATTTGCTGAGACCCTTGCAGTTGACGAGTTAAAAATTGAGCCGTCTTACAGCGAAGACGTCCGGCTGGATGGCCACAAAGTAAAAATCAGCCTAGCAAAAGCAACTAAGTAAGTGGCACTGGCCACATTCGGCAAGTGCGGTTACTATCCTTTACAGGGTCAATCTAATCTGTTACGCTCTTATTTGACTTATGAAAAAGGCAGTTATTGAAACTGGCGGCAAACAGCATTTTGTCAGCGAAGGCGAACAGCTAGACGTTGAGTTGCTAGGCGCAGAGAAAAAAGTGGAATTTGAACCGCTTTTAGTCATTGATGAAGGCAAAGTATCTATTGGCAGCCCGACGGTTAGCGGAGTCAAGGTCCAAGCAGAAGTGATTGAGCAGAGCGTAAAAGGTCCAAAAGTAGTGGCTATCCGTTATAAAGCTAAAAAACGAGTCCGTAAAACCCAGGGCCACCGTCAACAAAAGACCCGCATAAAAATCTTAACAATCAGCTAGCAAAACCATTCGTATATTTGAGCACAGGCAAGAGGATTTACGTCCAGATAGGGGCGTGTTAACCTTAACTTAAGGCAAAAGAGAAATAAATAATGGCAAACATTATCGCGGTGCTGAACCAAAAAGGGGGTGTTGGCAAAACAACCACTGCTATAAATATTGCAGCATATCTTGCTAAAGCCGGCCGCCGCGTTCTGATAGTTGATGCTGATCCTCAGGGAAACGCTACTAGCGGTCTGGGCCAAGATAAAAATGCTCTAAAGCGAAGTATCTATGATATTTTGCTGGCGCGAGCCGATGCCAGTTCGGCTATTAAAAAGACTAGCCACAAAAACCTATATCTACTGGGTTCTAACGCTCAACTAGCTGGTGCGGAAGTAGAACTAGTGGAACTGCCAGGGCGTGAGTTTTATCTAAAACACGTTTTAGAACCACTAAACTACGACTACATTATTATTGATTGTCCGCCTAGCCTGGGGCTATTAACGGTAAATGCGCTAGCGGCGGCAACCGACGCACTTGTACCAGTCCAGGCAGAATATTATGCGCTTGAGGGGTTAAGCCAACTGCTCGCTACGATCCAGCAAGTACAAGCTGGGCTGAACCCTGAACTCAGGTTGTTAGGTGTTGCACTAACTCTTTATGATTCGCGTAACAGTTTGTCCGAGCAAGTCAGGGCAGAGCTAGAAAAGCACTTTGGCCAAAAGCTTTTACAAACTGTCATACCGCGTAATGTCCGCTTGGCGGAGGCGCCTAGCTTCGGTAAAACTATAGTAGAATATGACAAGTGGAGCAAAGGAGCACGAGCTTATAAAGCTTTAGCCAAAGAAATAGAAGAGAAAATATATGGATAGATTAGGCCGAGGCATAGACGCATTAATACCCAAAGACTTTGATGAAACTATACTGAGTAATGGACAGGATAGAATACAGAAGTTGCTCATTAGCGATGTTCATCCTAACCCTTCTCAGCCGCGCCGTGAATTCAACGATGCTGCCCACAACGAACTAGTTTCCTCCGTTGCAAGACATGGTGTACTTCAGCCAATCATTGTAGTAAGGGATAAAAGTGGCTATCAAATTGTCGCCGGTGAGCGACGCTGGCGGGCGGCTCGTGACGCCAAACTCAATCATGTCCCAGCCATTGTTCGCTCGCTAGCTGACCTTGAACAAATTGAGCTGGCCCTAATAGAAAATATTCAGCGTGTTGACCTTTCTCCACTGGAGCAAGCTTTTAGTGTTTTAAAATTACAACAACAATTTAATCTTAAAGTTGAAGAGATAGCTCAAAAGCTCGGTAAAGCGCCTTCAACCTTAAGCAATTTGACGCGTCTACTACAGTTACCAGAGGCTGCCACTGAGGCTCTGCGCACAGGCAAGATAAGTGAGGGGCATGCCAGGTCCATATTGGCCCTAAAAGGTCACCCTGATAAGCAGAATGAATTACTACAATGTATTCTCAACAACGGCTGGAGTGTTCGTCAGGCCGAGCAGTACGTTTTAAGTGCTAAAAAGGCTATAAAAACCGGTAACATGAGCGACTCTCGCGCGAATGATCAAACTATAGCCAGGCGGCTGGGGCAAAAATTGAATGCTCAGGTATTAATTAAAAGAACTGCCAAAGGCGGCCAACTAGCGATTGGTTTTAGTACAGACACCGAGCTTGAGCGCTTAGCCGTGCGGCTTGAAAAATCATAAAAGCTGCAATCGTTACTTTGAGTAAAATTTTAATTCAAAGACTCAAAAATGGTGGGCTTGCCCAAGCGGGTAAATTCTAAGCCAAAGTTTGCCAATGACCTGGGAAAGGTTGATGGGACCAAAATAGCGCGAGTCTTCAGAGTTAGGGCGGTTATCTCCCATTACAAAAAGCTCGTTTTTGCCTAAAGTGATAGTTGTATTAGGTGCGCTAGGAACATTTATAGTGTAGGTGCCGATTTTATCTGGGTTAAAACCATTCGGGTGAGCTTGGTCATATACCCTAACTGTATTATTTTCAACGACTACTTTATTACCCGGCAACCCTATAACGCGCTTAACCAATTGACGAGTACCGACGTATCCCGGCAGGTTATCCTCGTTAAAAATAATAATGTCGCCTCTTTTGGGAATGTATTTATGACCACCAAGATGAGTTAGTGTCCCGGGGAGTTTATCTACCAGTAGACGATCGCCGTTATGCAGTGTGGGGTACATACTTACGCCGTCTACTTCATATGGCTGGATAACAAAAGCTTTTATAAAGAACGCTATTAAGATAGCTATAACTACCAAAGCAATTATACTTATAATTTCTTGCCGCCGACGAGGGGTTGATGCATCGGGCAGGCTTAAGTCCGACACTAAAGGGTTGGGGGCTGGTGCGGGGTCTTTTTTTCTTAGAGATGGCAATTTCACGTTCTTAATTATAGACTACCGGCCGAAAGGAGCCATAAACATTTTAATTAGGCGCTTTTTAGCTAGTGCTACAATGGTAGCTAGCAAATGAACGAACGTAAGCGTTTTATTGGGGGCCGGAAAAAACCGGCGCCGATAGATGGGATTGTATCTAGCGGCAGGCAACTAGGGGTGCCAAGGGCCAAGTTTGTCCAGCGCGGACAAAAGGTCAGTCTTGGTGGTAGTTTGCAACAAATGACTGACGGATTCTACCCAATGCGTGCCTCAAATTCCAGCTTGGGCCAAGGCGCCGAGGCAGATGAAGCCGCCATGCTTGATGAACCCATCGTGCTAGACGAGCTCCCGAGCGAACCCGCTAAGAGGTTCGGGCGACTAGGCAGGGCCGCCAGGTGGCTGAAGGATTGGAATCTAAAAAAAGCCGGCCAGTGTTTGGCGGCATTAGTGTTAATCTGTGGCGTCTATTTTGGCGTAAAGTTATTTATTGCCGAGCACAACCTATTCCACGGCGGCGGCGGAGCCCCAGCGTTGGCTGCCAACATTGATATTAATCAGCTTAAAGGCGAAGGCGACGGCCGGATTAACGTCCTAATCTTGGGAATTGGTGGTCCTGGCCACCAGGGGGCAAACTTAACCGATAGTATGTTGCTGGCCAGCATAGACCCAATCAATCACAAAACGGCGCTACTATCTGTACCGCGGGACTTATGGGTGCAAATTCCCGGCAATGGTTCGCAAAAAATAAACTCCGCTTATAGCGACGGTCTGATGGAGTCTAGCGCCAAGTCTCAAGCCGGCAAAGAAAGGGATGGGCTTAACTTGCTTGATAAGACCTTGAGCCCGGTGCTGGGAATACCAATTCATTATCATGTTGTGGTTGATTTTAGAGCCTTCCAGCAAGTAGTGGACTCTATCGGTGGCGTTAATGCCAACGTACCATTTAACCTTACTGCTTCTGAGAATTTTTGGATTGAAGGCACTAGCCGGCACTACTACCTCTATGTTCCGTCCGGTCAACAGCATTTTAACGGTCAAAAGGCGCTTTACTATGCCCGTGAGCGGCACAATGATAGCGACTTTGTCCGCTCGCAACGCCAGCGGCTCCTGCTGGACTCAATAAAACAGAAGATTTTTACACTTGGAACCTTTTCAAACCCTGTCAAAATATCCAATCTGCTTAGCAGTGTTGGCAACAATGTCTACACCGATTTTTCGCTGAGCGATATGACCCGGCTCTATCAAATAGTTTCCAAAATCCCAAACAATAAAATAGCCTCATTGGATTTAGTCACACCGCCGCATGATTATCTAACTACCGCCGACATAGATGGCCTGTCAACTGTTGAACCAAAAGCTGGCCTTTATCAGTACAAGGTGATAAACAGCTACGTCCGTAATGCCTTGCGCGATAGTTTTTTGGCCAAAGAGAACGCCAATATAGCCGTATATAACGCCACCGATATAGCTGGTTTAGCCAGCTCAGAAGCTGACATATTAAAGTCGTATGGCTATACCATCTCCACCGTGGCCAACACCAAGGCTGTGTCCAATCCGGCTAAGACCGTAGTGGTTGATTTAACCCACGGCAAAGACAAGTACACTGCTCACTATCTGGATCTGCGTTTTGGCGTCACAACCGTCTCGTCTGTGCCCTCATCCTCTGGGGTTACTCCACCTAACGGCAGCAACTTTGTTATAATTTTGGGCAGAGATGCAGAAGGTAGCGGGGGGTAGATAAGTGCGTATTGGCTTACCATCAAAGTTGAAGCCATTGCGCGGGTTTTCGCACATAGTACATGTTGGGTTAAAGTTTCTTTTACCCATACTGGCTTACATTTTGGTGCGAGCGACTTTTGTTTGGCCGGCAATCTTGCTTGTAATTTTAAGTAAATGGCGCATGTTTGCCGTACGGCCGCGTTATTGGGTGGCTAACCTCATATCTAACGGTATTGATATTACTGTGGCGGTTGGCCTCATACTTTTGATGGCTTCGACAGCTTCAGCCTGGTGGCAGCTGTTTTGGGTAGCAGTTTATATGGGCTGGTTAGTCTGGCTAAAACCTCGCTACGACGTCTTGAGCGTGGCGGCTCAGGCTATGATTGGCCAACTTTTGGGGCTGGCCGTCCTTTATTTAAAATTTGGCGACGCCAGGCTTTGGATTTTAGTATCCGTCACCTGGCTAATCGCTTATTTAGCAGCGCGGCACTTTTTAACGAGCTTTGAAGAGGCCTATACAACGCTGCTGGCTCACGTTTGGGGGTATTTTGGCGCTGGGTTAGCCTTTATCTTGGGTCACTGGCTGCTTTTTTATGGTTCTATAGCTCAGATAATCGTTATCATGACGGTGGTAGGTTACGGTCTGGCAGCCATGTATTACCTTGATGCAACGGATAAGTTGACGAGCTTGATGGAGCGGCAGCTGGTTGTGCTTATGTGCGCTATTTTGCTAATAGTCTTAGCGCTTAGCGACTGGAGTGGAGCGACAATCTAAAATTGGCTTTTTAAGCCCAAACTCAGATTAGCAAGTAAATATTAGACTATGGCAGAGGAACAAATTGATAATAAGACACCGCAGCCAGAGACTAAACAGGCTGTTTACTCAACGCGTGACAACCGTTTAAATTCTTTGCGTGAATCTGCCACTGTTAAGCTCCCGCCATCAGTCAAGCTATCCAGCTGGCGTCACCGCATCAGTGCCTTCGCGCTCATAGTCGGTCTTATAGCCGGCATGGTTGGCGGTTTAATCGGTGCCAGGATTTACACAACCGGTATAAGCGGTACGTCTACAGTCTCCACGGCGGCTAAAAAACAGTATATTTCCGATACCAGCGCGCTAATAGCTTCTATCGCTAAAAGCGTTGGTACCAGCGTGGTCTCAGTTGATGTAACTAGCCAGACTCAAACTCCAGACTTTTTCGGCTTCCCTCAAACTACTGACCAGCAGAGTGCTGGCACGGGCTTCATTATTAGCTCTAGCGGCTTAATTGTTACCAACCGTCATGTGATACCGGATGGCACCACCAGCGTAAGCGTCACCTTGGTCGACGGTACCCGTTACGATAATGTTCAGGTGGTCGGCCGCTCGCCCAACACCAGCTCCCAAGACATTGCTTTTCTAAAAATTTCTAATCTAAAGGGCAAGACATTGTCACCCGTAACCTTAGGCGATTCATCCAAAATGCAGGTTGGTGACCAAGTTATTGCCATCGGCAATGCGCTTGGGCAATTTCAAAACACCGTGACTACCGGCATAATCTCTGGCTTTGGCCGGGACGTAACGGCTGGTGATTCTACGGGTTCTGGCGAAAGTCTGACCGATCTTTTTCAAACTGATGCGGCTATTAATGAAGGTAACTCCGGCGGCCCGCTTGTGAATATTGACGGAGAAGTTATAGGCATCAATACGGCGGTGGCCTCTGGTGCCCAAAATATTGGTTTTGCCCAGCCGATTAACGATCTTGCCGGTGATATTAACAGCGTCTTAAGTAGCGGCAAGCTGGCCATACCGTACCTTGGTGTACGTTATATTTCGCTTACCAACGACATAGCCTATGAGTTCAACTTAAATGTTAACCGCGGTGCTTACGTTATATCATCCAACAATGAACCAGCCGTAGTGTCTGGCGGTCCAGCCGCCAAGGCAGGTGTTAAAGAACATGACATCATAACTCGTGTAAACAACATAAAAGTTGATTCCAACACCAGCTTATCTGGCGCACTCAGTCACTTTAAGCCGGGCGATAAAGTTGTGCTTTACATCAATCGCGCCGGCAAAAATATTACGATTCATGTAACGCTTGGCAACACGCCGTAAATCTTATTAACGCGTAAAAATCTGGATAAAGTCCTGGGCGCCGGCTAATTTATAGCCAGCTGCGGTGGCCAGGTGGACTAAGCCTTCGTGCTGGGGGGGCAGGGCCTCGCTTAAAATAAAGTGCGGCTGGTTTTCTAGGCGGGCGAGCTGTTTAAACATACGCCGGTACAGCTCAAGACCATCCTTGCCGCCGGCAATAGCCACCTTAGGCTCCATGGCCGCGGCTTCATTAATATGCCAACTGTCTGGGACATAAGGCAAGTTGGCCAAAATGACCTGATATTCCCGGGCCGGCCGCGATAGTAAATCGCGTTTATAGGTTTTTAGATAAAGCTCATGGAGTTCACAGTTATGCCTAGCCACGGCTAGCGCGGCAGCGTCAATATCATATAAATCAACTTCTGCGCTTGGGATTTCCAGCCGGGCGGTAATGCCCAGCGCTCCGCTGCCGGTACCAATATCGGCTATAACCGGAGCCGCCGGAAGGGGTAATTTAAGCAGTAAATCTATCATTGTTTCACTCTCTGGCCGGGGTTCTAAAACATGTTTATCAACCTTGAAACGTCGGCCGTAAAATTCCGTATGCCCGCGGATGTAAGCCAGCGGCTCATGTCCAGCCCGTCGCGCTAGCTTTTTGCCTAGTCGGCCCGTTTGTTCTGTGCCTAGGCTGAACTCCGGGTGGGCGAGTAGCCAAGCTCGGTCCTTGCCGGTTTCGTCCTCAAGTAGAATAAGTGCGTCCAGCCTAGCACTGCCTATGCCGGATTTATCTAATTTATCGGTTGCTTGTTTGAGCCACTGTTCAAGATTCATTTTTTAAGAGTTCGTGTTCGGCGGCTTGGAGCTTCTCTATTAAATCGTCAATTTCACCGTTTAGGGCGCCCGGAATATTGGAGCGCGAATAGTTAATGCGGTGGTCAGTAATGCGGTCCTGGGGGAAGTTATAAGTCCGGACTTTTTCAGCTCTATCACCGGAGCCAATCAAAGCTCTGCGTGAAGCTGAAAGCTTGGCTTGCTCCTGGTCAATTTGGTGCTGAAGTAAGCGGCTTCTTAGTACGCTCATGGCCTTATCGCGGTTTTTTATCTGGCTTTTCTCATCTTGCTGAGATACCACAATGCCGCTGGGCAGGTGAGTGATGCGCACGGCCGAATCGGTTGTGTTAACGGACTGGCCGCCGTGGCCGCTGGCACGGAAAACATCTACACGGATGTCTTCTGGACGGACTTCTACATCTGTTTCTTCGGCTTCGGGCAAAACAGCTACAGTAACTGTGCTGGTGTGGATGCGGCCCTGGCTTTCGGTGGTTGGTACGCGCTGGACGCGGTGGACGCCGGCCTCAAACTTGAGGCTGTGATAAGCCTGCCGGCCATGGACCTCAAAAGAGATTTCCTTAAAGCCACCAGCCTCGGAGGGGCTTTCACTTAAAAGCTCAATCTTATAACCGTGCGATTCGCACCAGCGGCTGTACATACGGTATAGATCACCGGCAAACAAGCTGGCCTCATCGCCACCGGCCGCGGCCCGTATTTCAACAATGCAATCCCGTTCATCATTAGGGTCTTTGGGCAGGAGAAATTCTTGTAATTCTTCTTGCAGAGTTTTTATATATTTGTCCAGTCGTTCAGTTTCGTTCTTTGCCAGCTCGGACATCTCTTCATCGCCTGATTTTGCGAGATTTTGGGCATCATCTCGCTGCCTTGTTGCCTTTGATATCTCATCATAGACACTTAATATCTTCTCTAGCTCAGCTTGGCGACGGGCCAGTGTAGAGTAATCTTTGGAACTAAATATAGCTGGCTCTTGCAAGCGCTTTTGCAAGACCTCATACTCGTTTCTTAAGTTTTGCTCGGAATTATCCATCATCCTTAGTATATAAAAACTCCCTGACTTATGCTTATCAGGGAGTTCCCGTAATCTGCTAGTTACTCTTGGGCAGAATTGTCCGGCTCGGGAGCTGGCTTATCGGCTGCGCTTTTGGCGGTTGGCTTGACCGGCCTTGCAGCAGCAGGCTTTGGTCTGGTGTGGGCACCGACCTTAACAGTTTCATCAATTCGTATTTTCTTGGGCGCTTTGGGCTTAGCGTTCTTGCGAGTCTTGGCCGCTTTAGCGGCTGCTTCACGGCGGGCTTTGAACTTATCAACTCGGCCTTCAACATCCACAATTCTCTCTTCGCCGGTGAAGAATGGGTGAGAGGCGCTAGAAATATGGACTTTTACTAGTGGATACTCTGTGCCCTCAATTGTAATAGTCTCTTCGGTAGCAACCGTAGAGCGGGTAATAAAAGTAGAGTTGTCATTCGTATCTTGAAAGACAACGGGTCGGTAAGTGCTGGGGTGAATATCCTTCTTCATAGCTCCCGGCCATTTTAACGGATATACCCCTGTTGGTCAAATACTTAGTCTTGAAAAAACACCCCATAGCCGGTAAAATTACCAAGGTTAAATTAAGCAGCAGGGTAAAAATTAAGTCCTCTCTTTTAGGAGCGTGTAGGTTCTAAAAGAGCCACCCTGCGGTGACAGAAAGGATATAGATGGCTACTGCCACTATAGATATTAAGAAGTTATTAGAAGCTGGTGCTCATTTTGGTCATCAGACTAGCCGCTGGCACCCCAAAATGGCGCCTTATATACATAGCAAGCGCGATGGTTCACACATCATTGACCTAACCAAAACGGTTCCTGCCCTGGAAGCAGCGCTGAGCTTTATAAATAAGACGGCCGCAGAAGGTAAGCAGATATTACTGGTTAGCACCAAGCGGCAGGCTAAAGACAAGATTAAAGAAGTGGCCGAAGCGGTCGCGATGCCGTATGTTACCGAGCGCTGGCTAGGTGGGATGCTGACCAATTCAGCCACAATCTCCAGCCGCATCAAACACCTTAAAGACCTAGAAGAGCGGTTAGCTAGCGGCGAGATGGAAGCCCGCTACTCTAAGCTAGAAGTTCAACGTTTTACAGAAGAGATTGAAAGTCTAAACCAAAAGTATAGCGGCATAAAAAATATGGCCGCTAAACCCGGCGCTGTGTTTGTGATAGACGTCCTAACAGATATAAATGCGGTCAGGGAAGCCAAGAAGCTGCATATTCCGGTAGTTGCCTTGATAGACACCAATGCCGATCCGGGCTTAGTTGACTATCCGATTCCCGCCAACGATGATGCCACCAAGACTATCCATTTGGTGCTGGATTACGTACAGGCTGCCATCCAGGACGGCAAAGCAAAAGTTAAACAGCCGGCTGCTGAAAAAGTTGAACAAAAAAGTAGTTCAAAACCCATGAAGGAGACTAAGTAGTAATGACAGACGTTAACATAGACGAAGTGAAGCGCCTACGCAACCTAACAGGCGTTGGTATAACAGATGCCAAGAAGGCACTGGTGGACGCTGGTGGTGACTTTGGTAAGGCACTGGCAGCCATGCGCGCCAAAGGCCTGACTAAAGCCGAAAAGCGCGGCGAAAGGGAAGCCAGAGCCGGCTTGATTGGTACCTATAACCACGATGGCCGCATAGGAGTTACTTTGGAAGTTAACTGCGAGACCGATTTTGTGGCCAAAACCGATGAATTTAAAGCATTAGTTAAAGATCTGTGCCTGCACGTTGCGGCTAGTGAAGCGGCCGATGTGAAGGCGCTACTAGCCGAACCATTCGTTAAGGACCCAGCCCAGAGCGTAGAGGAAGTTCTAAAGTCCGCTAATGCGCGCCTGGGCGAAAACATTGTTCTGCGCCGGTTTTCGCGAATGGTTTTGGGTGAGGTTGACTAGGGAGGCCATGTCAGGCCGTCTGTTAAAATAAAATAAGGATGAATCCGACCCAGATTACCGCTGAATCCAACTCTAAATTATCTAGCGCTCTTGAGCATTTTAAGGGCGAGCTGGGTAAAATCCGTACCGGCCGGGCTCATCCGGGTATGTTGGACGGAGTACAGGTAGAAGTTTACGGCCAAAACATGCCTCTAAAAGCGGTCGGTTCAATTGCTGTACCAGAGCCCCAGCTGCTCCAAATTACTCCCTTTGATCCATCTAACCTAGGGGCAATCTCCGATGCCATAAGAAATGACCAGGCGCTTGACCTAAACCCGGCAGATGACGGCCGGGTTATCCGTATCCAAATCCCAGCTCTGACTACCGAAAGCCGCACTGCAATCGTCAAAATACTTGGCCAAAAGGTAGAAGACGTCATGATAGCTTCCCGCAATATTCGCCACGACGCGCTACATAAACTAGAAGAAGCCGAAAAGGCCAAGACTATCAGTAAAGATGAGCTGACCCGCGGCCAAAAACAGCTTGACGAGCAAATCGCAAAATTCAAATCCCAAGTTGAAGAGCTATCCGGCGCTAAAGAGCGCGACATAATGACCGTCTAAGCGGCCGGCTGATGAACTTTTCGGTACAACTGGACAACTATAGACAGCTTATCAACCAGGGTCTGGAAGACTTTTTTAAATCCGCCAAGCCCAAACTCGGCGAACGGCTAAACGCAAACGAAAAAGCCGCCCTGGGCTACCTAGAAGAGTTTAGCCTGCGCCGGGCTAAACGTCTGCGCGGAGCGCTGACCATATTTACTTACGAGCAGCTGGCCGCTAGGCCAAACCCCTCAATCGTTAACGCGGGTCTAGCCTTGGAACTTATCCAGAGCTACCTACTGATAATTGACGATGTTATGGACCAATCCGACCTGCGGCGCGGTAAAAGCTCCTTGCACAAGCTGATTAGCGATGATAACAAGGCAGGCGATGAGCACCTAACCGAGATGCTAGCCGTTAACATAGCTTTGCTAGCGGCGCATTTTGCACAGCTAACTTTGCTGGAGGTAGATGAAGAACCAGACAGGCTTAACCAGGCAAGTAAGTTTTTGCATCAAAATGTTGCCCTTACTGCCTATGGTCAGATTGATGATCTATATAATCATATAAAAAGTTCCCCTAAAGAAGCTGAAGTAATAAAAATGTACGAGAAGAAAAGTGGTTACTATTCTTTCGTTGGGCCGATGCAAGTCGGTGCTGCTCTGGCCGGGCAGTATTCTATTAAATCGGCTGCCGAGCTGAGTTCAATTGGCATACCGGCCGGTGTAGGTTTTCAAGTGCAGGATGATATTTTGGGCCTCTTTGGAGATGAGCAAACGACCGGAAAATCGGCGGCAGACGATTTGCGCGAAGGTAAGCTGACACTGCTTATTTATTACGCGCTGCAGCTGGCTTCCAAAAAAGACCAAATGGTAATCAAGAAACTACTTGGCAATAAAAGTGTCAGTAGCCTAGACGTAGAGCGGCTCAGAAGTATTGTCCAAAAATCTGGAGCGCTCGATGGTGCTCGCCGTAAGGCCGAGACCAGCATTGGTGAGAGTAAAAAAGCTATCCTATCGAGTACAATATTTAGTGACGAAGCCAAGCTTTTTTTGTGCAACCTGTTGGACTTTGTTATAAAAAGAAATTCATAAAGATGGCACCAAAACACCTAGGCATTATTTTAGATGGCAATCGGCGCTGGGCTAAATCACGCGGCTTAAGTCCAACCCGAGGCCACCTGGCTGGTTATAAGAAGTTCCACGACCTAGTCATTCATACGATTCTTAAAAAGGGCGTTCCCTATGTTAGCGCCTATGTGTTTTCTACCGAAAATTGGCAGCGTAGTGAAAGAGAAGTCAATTTTTTAATGAAGCTGGTTATCCGGGCTTTAAATGAATATCTTGAAGAGTTCAACAAAAAGGGTATCAGGATTTTGATAGTTGGTCGGCGTGGCAAACTCAGTAAAAGCGTGCTCAAGGCAATTGAAGAGGCCGAGGCCGCCACAAAAGATAATCGGGTCGGCACGTTGGTGCTTTGTTTTAACTATGGCGGCCAGGCCGAAATTGTTGACGCTGCTAAGAAACTAGTTGAGTCCGGCGTAGCGGCCAAAGACATAGATACCACTAAGTTTGAGCAGGCTTTATATCACCCTGAAGTGCCGCCCTTAGACTTTATCATCAGGACATCCGGCGAGCAGCGCCTGAGTGGTTTTATGCTCTGGCGTGCCGCCTATGCTGAGTTTTATTTTGTCAAAAAGCACTGGCCGGAATTTGAAAAGGCCGATATCGATGAAGCTTTAGCCGAATTTGCCCGCCGCCAGCGTCGCTACGGCAAATAAGCGCTAGAGTAATTAAGCCGCCTTTTTGGGCCCCTGACTGATAAAATAAGTAGCAGCATGCATATCTTCCTGTTTGTTTTGGCGATTATTTTATTAATCGGGCTTGTTTTGATACACGAGTGGGGGCACTTGATTGTAGCCCGGAGGAACGGTATTGATGCTGAGGAATTTGGTCTGTTTTTCCCGCCAAAACTTGCCGCCAAAAAACTTAAAAGCGGCCTGATTTTGAGTTTTAACTTACTCCCGCTGGGCGGTTTTGTAAGGCTTAAAGGCGAACATGACGCCGACACACGCGCCGGCAGTTTTGGTGCTGCCAGCCTCCGGGCAAAAACCAAGGTCATGTTGGCCGGCGTTGGTATGAACCTAGCCGTCGGTCTAATCCTTTTGATGATTTTGGGCTGGGTAGGTATGCCAGTCTTAATCCAAAAAAACTATAACGGTCAAAGCCAATTTAGCGTGGCCAGTGACAGCCATGTCATTAGGCAGGAGGTAGAGGTTGGCTATATTTTGGCGGGCTCGCCAGCCGATAAAGCGGGGCTAAAATCCACTGACAGGTTTATTTCTATCGGCTCGGGGGGGCGTACGGTAAGCGTACACAGTGTTGAGCAGCTGCGCGCAGCCACCAAAAGCTTTGCCGGCCAAAGGGTCTTTATAAATTACTCGCAAGATGGGCAGCTTAAGCAAACAACCGCTCAACTTTTGGGTGCCAAAACAGTTGCTGCCAGCCTGAAGACCAATGACCCCAAAGGCTACCTGGGCACCGAGTCCAGCCAGCTAACAGTTACGCGCTCCACTTGGAGCGCACCGATACAGGCTGTTGGTCTGGCGGGCCAAATCATTTGGCTAACCTTGCAAGGTATCGGCCACGCGCTGGGTGGGCTAGGCTCCGCTATTGCTGGTTTGGTTAGCGGTAATCATACCGCCCGCGAGGCGGGGCAGGCCCAAGCGTCCAGTCAGGTTGGCGGGCCGGTGGCCGTGATGCAAATTCTCTGGGGGAGTGGCAGTTTGGGCATAAATTTTGTGCTGGCGCTGATTGCCATAATTTCTATAACTCTAGCTCTGGTTAATGTCTTTCCTATCCCGGCGCTGGACGGCGGGCGCCTAGCCATGATTTTAATTGCCAGGGGGGTGACCAAGCGAGCTCTAGCTCAAAAAACCGAAGAACGGCTGGTTGGCATCGGCTACATAGCTATTTTGGCACTAATAATTTTGGTCACCATTGCGGATGTCAACCGAGGCTAAAACTACCCCCAAAACTGTCAACGTGCCAGATCTCGGCCAGCCAGCCGGGGTGATTACCAAGACGGTTGGTATATTCATTATCAGCCAATTTATAGCTATCTTTCTGGTAGAGCTGGCAGTTGCCATCATCAACCATGGCAACGCCCAGGATGTATTTAATAATTCAATATCCGCTCAGTTCTTTTTTGTCTTGATAGCGGAGAGCCTGGCTTTTTGGCTGGTCTGGTTTTTACTTAAGCGCCGCAAGTTGAACCTGGGCGCAATCGGCTTGGGCCGCCGGCCCAGAGCGAGTGACCTTAGCTGGGCGCTCAAGGGTTACATGGCGGCCTTTTTGCTGGCTATACTTAGTTCGGCTATCGTTAGCCTGTTTTTGCCCCACGTTAACCTCAACCAAAAGCAAAATCTTGGATTTAACAATATTAGCGGCGCCAGCGGCAGCGTTTTGGCTTTTGTTGCGCTGGTGATTTTGCCGCCCTTGGGTGAGGAGCCGCTGATGCGCGGCTATCTATTTTCCGGGCTGAGGCGGCACTGGCGGTTTATTTGGGCGCTTTGTGTCACTAGCCTGTTATTTGGCCTGGCACATCTGGAGGTCGGCAGTGGCACGCCCTTGGTCTGGGGCGCCGCGATTGAGACCTTTTTCTTGTCTGCCGTGCTTTGTTACCTGCGGGAAAAGACAGGCGTACTTTATGCCGGCATCTTAGTTCACATGCTCAACAATATGCTGGCGTTTTTTGTAACGTACCGTTAAGACGGGCAGGTTTGCTAAAATTACTACATGAGGCGAACCAAGCTTTTTATAAAGACGCACCGTGATGCCCCGGGCGATGAAGAAAGCCGCGGCACTCAGGTGCTAATCCAGGCTGGTTTTATTTCCAAAGAAATGGCTGGCGTTTACAGCTACCTGCCGCTTGGCCTAGCGGTTCTTAACAATATCAGCCGGATTGTACGTGAGGAAATGGACGCCATCGGTGGCACTGAGGTGTTAATGAGCACCCTGCAAAATAAGGAGCTCTGGCAGGCGACTGACCGTTGGGATGACAAAAAAATAGACAACTGGTTCAAAAGCCAGCTCAAAAACGGTACCGAGGTGGGTATAGGCCTAACCCACGAAGAGCCGCTGATTAACGCGCTCAAAGGCTTTGTTAGTTCTTATAAAGATTTGCCGGTTTACCCATACCAAATCCAGACCAAATTTCGTAACGAGCTTAGGGCAAAAAGCGGCCTGTTGCGCGGCCGCGAGTTTTTAATGAAGGATTTATACAGCTTCAGCTCTAGCCAAGCCGAACACGACAAATTCTATAACGAAGTTGCACCGGCGGCTTATATGAGAATCTACGAGCGCCTAGGCATTGGCGATAAAACCTACAAATGTTTTGCCAGCGGCGGCTATTTTAGTAAGTACAGCCTGGAGTTTCAGACTCTAAGCGAGGTTGGTGAGGACACAATTTACCTGGACAAAGCCGGTAAAATGGCCGTCAACAAAGAAGTTTATTCGGATGAGGTTTTGGCCGAACACGGTTTTAAAAAAGACGCACTTGAGGAGGTCAGGGCAGTAGAAGTCGGTAATATTTTCCCGCTGGGCAGCCACTATAGTGATGCGCTAGGGCTTTATTTCACAGATGATAAAGGCGAGCGCAAATCCATCGTCATGGGTTGTTACGGGATTGGCATTAGCCGGCTCATGGGGCTGCTGGCTGAACTTTTTGCCGATGACAGCGGTTTGGTCTGGCCCGCTTCGGTAGCGCCTTTTAGCGTCTATTTGATAGGCATAGGTGAAAAAGCCCAAAAACAGGCCGATAGCCTGTATACCCAGCTTCAAAAGGCCGGTATTAGCGTCTTATACGATGATAGGGATGAGCGGCCCGGGGAAATGTTCGCTGACGCCGATTTATTTGGCATTCCCGCTCGGGTAGTGGTTAGCGATAAAAGCTTGGAAGCAGGCGGTGTGGAGCTAAAAATGCGCGCCGGCGGCGAACCACAAATCGTCAAAACTGATGCCGTAATCCAAACACTAGCCAAGCCTTTACAGGCCTGATATAATCTAAAAACCTTTTAAATCTCGTGGGGAGAAAGGTACACGTAAAATTACGTCTATGAAGAAACAATTTCACCTAACACATGACGGCTTAGAGACTCTCAAAAAGGAGCTCGCTGAGCTGCTTGGCCAGCGGAATGTAGTCACTGACCGTATTAAACAGGCCCGCGAACTGGGCGATTTGAGTGAGAACGCCGAGTACCAAACCGCCCGTGAAGAACAGGACCGCTTAGAGGCCCGTATTTCAGAACTTGAACACGTTGTAGCCAACACGTCTATTATTAAAAAACCGCGCGCAGACGGCCATGTAAAGCTTGGCTCGGTGGTCAATCTTAAGGCCGCTTCCGGTAAGACCCAGCAGTTCCAAGTGGTTGGCACCATGGAAGCCGACCCGCTAAACGGCAAAATTTCTGATGAATCCCCAATCGGCAAAGCCTTGATGGGCAAAGCTGTCGGTGAAAAGGTAGTACTGCGGAACTCACCGCCTACCGCTTACAAAATCGCCTCGATTTCTTAAAATCTAGTCACTAAAAACTAAAACCTTTAAACTAGGCTTATATGCAGTGGTTACAAAAGATTGCGGACGAGGTCGTTCGTCGTCAGCCGGAAGGCGAGATTTTAATTGAGTCGGGCGGTTCGCCGTCCGGTACTTACCACTTTGGACACTTGCGGGAGCTGGTAATATGCGATGGTATTTTGCTCTGCTTGCAAAAAATGGGCAGAAAAGCCAAGCATATCTACTATGTTGATGATCTTGATGGCTTTCGTAAAATTCCGCCCAATGTGCCTACCGAGTATGAAAAATACTTGGGTCGACCTTTATGCGATATACCTGCGCCTGACGGTTCGGACCGCTCATACGCTGATTTTTTCATTCAGGGGCTGATGGACGCCTGCGAGCTGCTTGGTATTGAAGTAGAGTTTGTCCGTAGCCACCAAAAATACCGTGAAGGCTTCTTCACAGAGGCAATTGAAAAAGCGCTGGACAACGCCTCCAAGATAAAAAATATTCTAGAGACTGTTTCCGGCCATAAGGTTGACAACAGCTGGTCACCCATCCAGATAAATGAAGGCGGTTATCTAAAGAAGCGCCAATTCGTTTCTATAGACAAATCCGCCAAAACACTCACTTATAGAGATGCGGCCGGGCAAGAACAAACAATTGCCTACGCTAAAGGCGATGTAAAGCTGGACTGGCGGGTAGACTGGCCGGCCCGCTGGTGGTTGCTCAATGTTGGTGTAGAGCCGGCCGGCCGGGACCACTCCACCAAGGGCGGCTCGTTCGACACTGGACTGGCAATTATAAAAGATGTCTTTGGTGAACAAGGGCCGCTGCCGGTACCGTACGATTTTATAAATTTGGCAGGGGACAATAAAAAGATGAGCGCCAGTGCTGGCACGGGCTTAGACGCCGCCGCTAGCGCTAAAGTTTTGCCGCCCGAAGTTTTGCGCTACTTTATTTTGAGCGCTCCGCCGACCAAGCGTCTTTATTTTGACCCTGTAGACGGTATGATACGTCTGGTTGATGAATACGCCCAGCGGTTTAGTGAAGAGGGCGATGACAAGCTTGTAGAATTTTCTCGCCGCGGGACTGAACCGATGGTTACGCGGATACCTTTTTCACATCTCGTGGCTAGCTATCAGGCGGCATTACGAGACGTTGACAAAACTATAGAAGTTATTAAGCGTACAGAGACGAAATATCCTGTTGACCAAAACCGGCAAATCCTAGAAAACGAACTTAAATACATTGATGCTTGGCTCGAGAACTGGGCTCCGGAGGACGTTAAATTTGAACTGGCCAAAGAATTACCCAAAGGTTTAAGCGAAGAACAAACTAAATTCCTAAGCGATCTAGCAGACAAGATAGACGGCGCACCAGAGGGCGCCGACGGCGAGTGGTTCCATAAAACTATTTACGATTTGCCCAGCGAGCTTGAACCGAACCAAAAATTCAAAACGCTTTACCGGACATTGATAGGGCAGGACCGCGGCCCCCGTGCTGGCTGGTTTTTGTCCATTTTGCCCCGGGAGTGGCTCCTCAAAAGATTAAGGTTGGAAGGCTGATTGACACCCCACAGCACAGGCGTATAAATAAAGCTATAAAACAATATAAAAATGCCAGAAAAAAGTGAAGCAAAAATCGGCCATCCGCAGACTCCATTTGCAGAAGCTGTGGAGTTGCTCAAATCCTCAATAGATGACGAGGAGCAGTTTAATTTTGCTGTTAAATTGGCCTTGGCCAGAGTTACAACCTATACCGACCACACGATAATCAAAGGCGCAGATATGCCCGCAAGCCATGAGCGAATGCTCTACGAGCATGGCTTTACACTTTTTAAGAGAGAACTTCCGGATAATCTTACCAAGCCATTTGCCAAAAACGCGGCCGTAGATATTGAGGAGAAAGACGACTCCAAGCAACCGGTCTACAAAGAGACGGTGGCTAAGGCTTTTAAAACGATTTTTGAAACGGAGCTGGCCGATCTGGCAGGCAGTGACCAAATAGAGCAAGAGATAGGCGCTCTACTGATGGAAAAGCCCGGGGATGTGATCAGACCGATTGATTTTGCCGACCGTATTGGAAAGGAAAATACCGATTCGGGTGAAGGAATAGACAGCGATTATCTTGAAGTGCAGGCTTTGTATGACGAGTTCGTTCAGGTCCGCGACGAGCTTTTGGAGGCCATGCTCGTCCGCCAGGAGAAGGCCATAAAAAACCAAGAGGGTTGGTCAGAAGCTGCCGAAAATTCAATTCAGGTCACGGATGACGACACAGTCCTAGACGTCCTAACTGAGGCTAGGGATGCCATGGAGGGGGGTAACTGGCGGCGTGTTCAGGAGATTGAAGCCCAATCTGCCTTTGGTTATAACGTTAAAACTCACATCAAATGGGCGCTGGACGAAATAATTATGCGTCACGCCATTAGCGCTATGGAGTCGGGAGATCACGCAAATGCCAAGGCCTGGGTTAAAATTTCATCTCAAGGAGTCCAGGACAATATGCAGCGCGCGCTTGACGTAATAATTATGAAAAAAGCCATTGAATATATGGAGAATGGCAAATACAGCAAAGCCAGGGAATGGGTTGGTGTTCCAGATAACTCATCAACCCAAATTGAAATTTGTAGAGCTCTTAACGCTGCAATATTCAAAAAAGTTATCGCTTATGCAGAGGACGGGGACATAGCCTTCGCCCGTACTTGGATAAATGTTTCAAGTAGCTCCTCAGCCCAAACCCAAATGGCCCAAGTCTTACACGATTGTTATCCGTCAAATTCTTGAACACCTCCACGCAAATAAAGGCACTTATACCTTGAGTACAAGTAGGCCTGAATGAGTTACTAGAACTACTTAATCAATTTGGACCAGCCATCAGGCAACAAGTTTCATCCCAGCTACAATGCCACCTATTGAACTAAGCGAAACATTTGTCTTGGCTTTACGCCTGGGACTGCCGGTATTTCTTCTAGCTTTGTTTCGATAATAGCCTGTTGCTCGAGATGTCTTAATGGCGCACGAAGTTTTGGAGCATAACGATCTCCTCCCGGCACTCCTGGTCTCTTAATGCCAAATAGAAAATTAAGAGCGCCGCTAGCAAGCCTGTACCTTTGCAGAAACCTCTCATCTTGAGCCATCACTACTCCGCCTATCACATCCGCATATGCCCACTGTCTTTCAGACGCATGGATTTCCTCTAATGCCTTAGTTGTGGCCTCTTCACGCTGTTGGTTATTCATGGCTGTTCTCGCAGCATGATCTAAATATAACAAAAAGCACTCACTCTAGAATTTTAATGCTTGGTTCCATCTGGCGGACTTGATCAGACCTGTGATGTTAATAGCTTATGTATCCAAGTACCGAGCAAGTCGTAATTATTGCGCTAAAAAAGTGCCATAGTGCATGGTAATGGTAGTATTCCTTCTTTGAAGCCTTAAAAAAGAAAATAAAAGCAATCGCTGCCAATGATATCGCAATCACAAAATAAGCAGAAGCGAAGGTCGTCAGGTGAAACAAGTAGAAGTTACTGGCAATTAACAAAGGGGCTGTTATGTGGTCTAAAAAATGCCACTGCGACCTAGGATGCAGATGATATCTATACGAGACGACTACGGTGATTATTATTATCACCGAATACAGATAGAGTTGGTGAGTTAAAGCTAGAGCTAGCGGAGCCACAAAGAATGCATGGCTCCAAAGGACAATTTTTTTATTGCTCATTAGCTTTAAGTCTAATTAAAAAATAAGCACTAATCCATAGTGCTTATGCTTGGCGGACCTTAAATTCCCTAAAAAAGCGGTCAGACGGCTAGCTACACTCCTTAAGACTAAGCGGTCTTTAGATTTACTCCAGAGTTCGTGAGCACATTATCTCTTCATCCTCGTCATATTCTGTCCAAATTGCTTCCTTGGATGTAGAGGTGGCCAGTAGTTCCTTATTGCTAAGCTTAAACCTTAGATCATCTGCCCATATCTCATCAGTTACTTTTTTGATGAAGCGTTGTAGCCGCCGTTGCAGGACAGGGCTCTCGGCTACCAGCAGAATGGTGGGGAAAGCTCGAGCTGTTGCATCTTTCCACGTTCCTTCATCGTTATATTCAATATAGGCTTTAATGCGCTTGCGGTGTACCCAGAAAGGGATAATCTCCTCGCAGTACTCCAGAAAGTATTCACTCCTAGTTGGCTTTGTTTTGCTACCGCCGATTAATCTGAGATAAGCATCTGGCCGCTGCTCTGGGAAGTAGTTATCACTAGCTATCTGTGTTTTGCTGAAGAATTCTAGTTTATTGCCATACAACCGTAGTAGATTGCAGTAGATATCGCCAACTGCTAGGCAGTGATTAATGAACCGCTCGGAGGCGGTTCTATCTTTGTAGATATTATGCAGGACCTTTGGATCGAGCTCTAGCTCAAAGCCTAGCTTGTGTTGGTTGCTCTTGAAGGCTCTTATTCCTGCCGGCAGTAAGTAGTACGAGGCATACTTACCAGTTAGTCTATCCAGGTTACTGAAGTTACGACCTATCCATCCACGCTCAAGAAGTAGATTAAGTCGCTGCTGAACTTGCTGGATTTGTTTCTTGCTAAACCAAAACTGCAACTGACGAGTACTGACAAAGCGAAACCAATAGGTATACGCCAGAATTAATAACTGTTGTTTCGTAATTACCGATTTGCTACTAAGTTTAGCTACCGAACTACTCATAACAACTAACCACTAAACCTCCGAAATACTAACTAATACGCTAGGTAAACCATCACATAACCACACACCTACACTCACAACTACTAACGCCCACTTACTCTAATAATACTTCCAAGTCCAAGAAAAGAAAAAGATAAAAGTCTCTACTTTATTTATAAAGATAAAAGGAGAGAATAAAGTAATGCTTCCTGTCTGTTTTATGCATATTATTTTAATGCATAGGGTGAATGTTTGAGTGATCTACTCTGATTAGGACAATTACCTGTAATGGTAGAATAAAAACATGCCAAAAAAGCCGGTTCCAAAGCAAGACTTGCGACTAAAAACCTTCATTAAGGCTGGTGGCCGTAAAGACGCTGAAACTGATTTTAACCAACTATTAAAACGAGCAGTTAAACCAAAAGAAGCTAGTAAATCTGCAGATAAAACAAAGTAAATCACTACTTTGCTATATTAGCCAGGATTAAATCAAACATATATTTTGGAGTTTGACGGTGTGAGTAGCGGAAGGCATATTCATCTACATAGTTTTGCAAATACTTTGGGTCAACATGGCGATAGACACCAGTAATACCCCGCTTAATATTGCTCCATAGATTTTCAACATTCTGGGTATGACGATCGCCGATGACGTATTCTTCCAGGCCGTGGTTAATTGTTAAGTGTATATAGCCAGCCTTAGCCAGGTGCTTATATGAACGGTGGGTATCGCTGTAGATTGTGGCACTAGGATTGATGGCTTTATTTATCTCCTGTGATAGTATCCGCACGCCGGAGCTTTTAACGTGCCTAACGACAGCTCTGCCTTCACGCTCTACCATACCAAACACAACCTGACTACTGTGGGACTTAGCAGTGGTGCGCTTCTGGGGGTTGGGGTGGAAGTAGGCTTCATCTATTTCCACATCGCCAGTAAGAATATTGCCGTCAGTAGCCATCAGCTTACGGATTTGGCTAAATATTCGCCAAGCGGTCTTGTAGGTTACGCCCAGCTCACGCTCTAGTTGCTTAGCTGATATACCGGCCCTAGTTTGAGCCATTAGATAGACTGCATAAAACCATAGCTTTAGCTCAGTACTGGAGTGGTCAAAGATAGAGCCTTTTAGGGGATAAATATGATGGCCGCAAAATGAGCAGGCGTAGGCCGAGCGGCCAGCCACACGGTAAAACTTATTATCTTTATGGCACTTTGTGCAAGTTAGTGCATCACCAAAGCGCAGTTGCTTTACTTCCTCTAGGCAAGCGGCATTGTCAGGAAAGCGCTGGTTAAACTGTTTGATAGAGAACTTACCCTGCATACCCCTATAGTAGCAAAGAAGTTACTTGTAGTCAAGGGATAAGTGCCCAAATAAAGCATTGACTTAAGCATGTTAATATTGTAAAGTAGCACAAGTTAGAAGGAGTTTTAGTCTAAAATGGCCGAATTTTCCCAAGAGAATACATCCAGACGTGATTTAGGCGGCCCCAGTGGCGTGCCCCCGGAAGTTGTTGAATTTTTAGGCGTGGACAATGTTGTCCACGTTGAAGTCTTAAGTGACACACTGCTTGTTTTAAAGGAACTATCATGCCGCCAGGACCCATTTACTCAACCGGGCTGTAAGCTATTGTCCCCAGAACTTAACCAGCTGATTAACGAGCTTGCGGTGGCAGGTACTCAGCCCTCTCACTATCCCGACGCCTCTCAGGCGGTAGCTAGGCGTGCCGGTCCCATACTTGGGGAGGCCGTCAAATCTACCAAAGGCCGCTTAGTAGATATTGGTAAAAACAGCCGGGATGAAATGCCAGCATATCAAGCCGCCTCTGAAGAGATAGAAGATCTGGCAGGCTATATCTCAACCGCCCCAAAGATATTTGATCAGCTTGAAAGACTAGCCGGCGAAATGCCAGAGCACGATCTAAAAAAAGCGTACTCAAGGCTTACCGGGGCAGAACTCGATGCGCTAAACTTAGATTCCTTGGTAACAATGTTCATAAAAGACCCCTCAACCTTAGTTAGTTACAAAGCTTCCCTTAATGCTGCCTCCACAGCAAGGCGTACCGGCTGGGAAAGAGACGCCAAGCGCAGTGAGCATTCAGAACTAAAAATAGAAATTAGGGTACAAGGAGGTCGCCAAAAAGAGGTTAAAAAATCACACCGAAAAGCTGAAGACGTATATAAAGATTTTAGTGCCCAGGATCTGCTGGTAGACGCGGTTGAAGACCTCCGCTCTATCGGCAGCCAGCTTCACGAGAACGTGAGGAATAAGGGCGGGTTGTTCATGGCCGAGCCAGCCGCAGAGCTATTTAACTTTTTAGTTGATCTTAAGTACGGCAGATTAATGGGTGATGAAATGCGCGTCCACCTTGCTAGTGGCGATAACCAGCAGCTGGTCAACGCCGCCGCCGCCGAGAAATATATTGCCGAAATGGCTGTCTTGGCAGAAGCCGGCTTTCGTCAAAGCGGTTTTAAGATCGACAAGGAGTTCCGCCGGACCATGGCCGAGCTCAAAGACGCACCTATTAACCGTGGGCTTAGGCGTGTGGCTAGCCACGCTATGGCGCAGGTAGAAAAGCCCTACGCCAGCCTAGAAGCGGACCAGGGCTTTCGCCGGCAATGCCGCGAGGTAAGGGATATTGTGGTGGGCGGTGGGCGGTGGGCGTTTAGATCGCCCCTTGGCAGAAAAACTTCACCGGCTTTCATTCAGGGGTAATACGGCTCTAAAGCCAGAAGAAAGCGGGCTTATTGTGGCTATTGTCACTGGCCGCATTGAAACGTTCATGGACCTCGTAGGTAGGCTAGAATCGGCGCAGGAGGCAGAAGATCCTCAGGTAGAAAAGCTTAAATACGAACTGCCAGATCAATTTAGGACGTTAGCCGCATCTGGCATAGACAGCGCTTTAACCAGGCTCACCGAACTTTTGGCCAATGAAAAAGACCGCCATAGTCTGTTTTCGGCTCTACCGGGATATATAGCGTCCCAGAAGTTTGTTCAGATTATTGATGGTTTGATAGCTTTGCGTTCCAAAGAAGAATCCGCCGAAGCATCTACTGGCGCCGCAGAAGCCGCCGCCTAAAGAACCCAGACAGCTAGTCTGACTTCTGGTCGTGTCTGCGGGTAAGTTTGTGCCGGGTTATACTAGACTGGGATGAGTAAAACGATTGTCATTTGTTCCAGCGGCAGTTTTTATAAACACTGTAATGAGATTGCAGACGAACTGCGAGCTAAGGGCTTTAAGGTTGTGGTACCGGCCACGGCTGAGCGCATGAAGAAAAAAGGCGATTACGACATCAGCAAGGTTAAAAAGTGGCTGGATAACGACGACCTGTTTCACATAAAACAAAACCTGGCCAACGGGCATTTTGATGAAGTAGTAAAAGGCGACGCGGTATTGATAGTCAACGATGACAAGCCCGGCAAGCCGGCCTATATTGGTCCAAACACCACTATGGAATGGGGCTTGGCATATCACTTGGGCAAGCCAGCCTTCATTCTTAATGGCGTGGGAAAAGACTCTAATTTTTACGAGGAAGTTTACGGCATGGCGACCGTAATTGACGGCGATTTAGGTAAAATAAAGTTGTGAAAAACCAAACCGCAATTTTTGCCGCCGGCTGTTTTTGGGGTGTGCAGTATTATTTTGACCAAGTGCCCGGCGTAATTAGCACAGAAGTTGGGTACATTGGCGGCCACACTGATAATCCGACCTATGAGCAAGTTTGTTCCCATACCACCGGCCATGCCGAGGCTACCAAAATGATTTTTGACCCAGCCAAAGTTAGTTACGGAACACTGCTTAAACAACTTTTCCGCATGCATGACCCAACCCAGCTAAACCGCCAAGGCCCGGACGTTGGTGACAGTTACCGCTCCGCCATCTTCTATGAAGATGATAAGCGAAAGGCCGCCGCGCAAAAAATAATTGACGAGCTTAACAAAGAAGAGTTTGACGGCAAAATCGTCACCACACTGGAACCGGCAGACAAGTTTTGGCCAGCTGAAGAATACCACCAAAAATTTACCGAACGCACTGGCCGCGGCATGTGCCACGTGGCCTACGAGCCAATTTAGAATGTTGCAAATAACCGATAAAGAATTTAACGAGATTGTGGCGGCGGCAGTGAAGCATGTGCCCGAACCATATAAAAGCCGCTTGCAGGACGTGGCGTTTTTAGTGCGGGACAAGCCGTCAGCCAGTCAAAGTCAGAGCTTAGGTTTGAACCAAAACTCGCTGCTATTTGGTTTATATGAAGGCGTACCGCTGCCAAAGCGGGGCGGCGCTACCAAAATTTTGCCGGACAAGATTACTTTGTTCAAAGAGCCGCTTTTGGTTGTCAGTGCCAGTCTCGAAGATTTGGTAGAGCGGGTAAATCACACGGTCTGGCACGAAGTGGCGCATTACTTTGGCTTGGACCATAAAATGATAAACAAGCTGGAGAACAAATAGTTTTTCTCACAACAGAGTAGGGTGATCTAAGGTGTTTTTACACGCTCGCAGCTACCCAAGCTGAGAATACCTTGATAATTTGCAGGCTCGGGCATATGATGAGCTCATTAACAACTAATGGAGGACCATATGGACTTCTACAAAGTAAACAAGGAAATGGTCGGAAGAATGGTTGACATCTTTGTCGGCCTCGTGGAGCTGATGCTTACGCTACGCGTAATCATTGACTTCTTCTTCACCACCGCCGGTGGCGGCTTTGTACAGTGGGTGATGAGCACCTCAGATGTACTGTTAACGCCGTTCCGCGCAGTGTTTACTGGTGGCACTACCGCTCCAGGCACCTGGTACATCGACTGGGTTGCCCTGTTCGGTATGGCAGTCTACATGGCTGCTGGTTACATCCTGTTGGGATTGGCTAGCCGCTGGGGCCGCAAGTAAGACAGACACAAAAAAGTTTCACTGGTAACGACCGCGCCCAAAAAAGCGCGGTCGTTTTAGTTTATTGTATGGCGTAAGTCCTTATGCTAAGATTTGATTAAAAGAGTGGAGAAAAAAATATGTTCCCTGAAGATAACCAACCATTGTCATCGCCGCATCATCAGCCTCACCCTCAGCCGCTTCCGGTTGAGCACCAGCCACAAGTCCCAATAGTCCCAACGCCCGGGCTGTCTAATACGGATATGGGGTTTGGGTCAGCAACTACAGGCCTACAACCGGTGCCGGTTGTTAAGGTGCTGAGTACGCGCGGAGTTGAATTTGCAATGATGACGATAGCTATGTGGGTAGTTGCCGGTACCATAGGCTGGATTATCCTTAGTCTAGTCAACGGCAGCAACAGCTACAATGATTTAGTCGTACCAATGTCCGCTCTAATTACAGGTTTGCCAATTTTTGCTTTCTTGTTCTTGCGTTCCCGCAAAGCCGAGCTGGCCGATCCTTCCTTGAAAATGGAGCCTTCTAAAAGACGCTGGACGCAGCTGAGCCAAATGCTTGCCTTTGTCATTTGTTTCTCCAACATCGGATTTTTTGTCTATGCGATATTGCAGCACTTTGGCAGTGGTTCGGCTCCGTCAATAGGCAAAGAATTAATAAATCTTGTAGTCGTGCTGGCGATTGCGGGTGGCATTCTTACTTTTTACTGGGCCGATGAGCATAAAGTAAAGAGATAGCCAACATGCCTGGACCTCTCCGCAAATACTACCTATTCTTTGGCTTATTGCTGGTTGCAGTTGTAGCACTTTTGGGCTATGTATTAACCGGCGCCTCAGGGGCTAAGCAGGACGTTCAGACTAGTAAAAAACTAACCGAGATTGTGAACAAGCTAAACAGCCAGGTGGACTATAGCACGTATGGCAGCGTACCAAACTCATTATCCGAGTTGGGTCTTACTGACGTACCCAGCACGATTAGCTACACGAAGATCGATTTCAGCCAGTATAAACTCTGTGCTAAATATAAAGAGCGTTCTTCTAGCTTTAACGGTGACTGGACCTCCTTGCTAACAGGCGCCATGCTTGCAGCCTCCGGCCAAAGCAGTGATAGTAGCCCCCCTCAAAGCGATAGCTCAGCAGCCTCGGATTTGGCCACTTTTGAGCACACGAAGGGTAATAACTGTCAAACAGTAAAACTCTACAAGTCGACACCAATATTCCCGAATACGCCAATATTCCCAAAGACGCCAACACCCCAGAATAGTCCATCCGGTCTTTAGCCTAAGCTGGCTGTTACAATAGGTAAATGGCCTATCAAAGAAACCCAGCTTATAAACCCGGCCAAACCACACCTTATAAAATTAGCCGCAGCAAGATTGATTTATTTATCCAATGCCCGCGCTGTTTTTGGCTAGAGGCGCGGCATAAAATCAAGCGGCCTTCCAGCCCGCCGTTTTTGATTAACACCGCCATCGACACGCTGCTGAAGGCAGAGTTTGATACCTACCGCCAAAAAGGCGAACAGCACCCTTGGCAGATTGAGTTTAAAGTGGACGCCAAGCCTTTTGCCCATGAAAATTTGGACCGCTGGAGACACACTTTTACAGGCGTCCAGCATTTGCACGAGCCCACTAACCTTTTAATTTATGGCGGCGTTGATGATGTTTGGCAAACACCCAAAGGCGAGCTGGTGGTGGTGGATTATAAAGCTACCGCCAAGAAGGATGAGATTGAGGATTTAAAGCCCAAAGGCAGCTGGCATGATACATATCGGCGGCAGATGGAGGTTTACCAATGGCTGCTGCGCGGTGAAGGCCACAAAGTCAGCGACACCGGCTATTTTGTTTACGCCAACGGCATTGACGCGGCTGATGGGTTTTTTAATAAAGTAGAGTTCAGGACCAACATTTTCCCGTACAAGGGCAGCGACAAATGGATAGAGCCTACTCTGCTTAAAATGAAGGCTTGTTTGGAGAGTGACACGATCCCGGAGGTTGGCCACCAAGTCATGAAGCCCGAAGAGCCTTGTGAGTTTTGTTCTTACGCCAAAGCCCGCACAGAGCTGACTCTAGACGCGCTCAGAAAATAATGAAAAAAGAATCCATAGAATTTGAGGTCGGGCAAGAAACGCTGCGTGGCAATTTATATTTGGCCAAGAACCCTAAAAAGCCGGCAGTACTTTTCTTGCATGGCTGGACCGGCCTGCCGCAGGATACCGGTGCCTCCGTCCTAGCTAAAAACGGTTATAACACTATGACCTTTTCGTTAAGCGGGCATAACAACAGTTCAGGCAAGCTGGAAGACCAGACGATTCAGAAATCTTTGCAGGAAGTTATAGCTGGATATGACTTCTTTAAAAATAAGTTAGGAAGTGGTACGAAGATTGGCGCTGCCGGCAATAGTTATGGAGGGTATATGTCCATTTTGCTATCAGAAGAAAGACCGGTCTGCTGCATGTCGCTAAGGGTAGCTGCCAACTACATAGATGATGATTTTACTGTAAAAAGGATGGGTCGGGGGTCTGAGAACCCTGATGTTTTTAAGTGGCGCCACCTAAACTTGAAAGCAGACGCGACAAGAGCCTTGCGGGCGCTGCACTCCTTTGGTGGACCCATACAAATAATAGAAGCAGGGCTAGACGAAATGGTGCCGCACGAGAGTACACAGAATTATGTTGATGCTGCCAGTGATAAAACCAAATTGGACTATCACCTTATGGAAGATTGGCCACACAGCCTGGGTCTGGACGCTGAGCGGAACCGGACCTATCAAAAAATTCTTTTGGATTGGTTAAATAAAATAAGCGAGCAGATATAATAAAGACATGTTAGATATCCGGTTTATTCGTGAAAATGCCGAGTTGGTTGACGAGAAGGCCAAAGCCAAGGGATACAAGGTTGATATTAAAGATGTGCTTGAGAAAAACCGCATACGTAATGAGAAACTGCGGACTCGAGAAAACCTAAAGAGCCAACTCAATAAAATATCAGGGAATAAAAAACCTTCGGAAGAAGAGATTACCCAGGCTAGAGCACTCAAAGTTAGGCTAGAAAAAGCAAGGGAAGAGTTTAGAAAAGCTGATGACATTGACTTTAAACTCCAAAGAGAGATTCCAAATGTATTTTCTGACGATACGCCGCTGGGTGGTGAAGATAAAAATAAGGAAATCAAAACTTGGGGCGACGCTAAAGAGGGCAAAACTAAGGACCACATGATGTGGGGCACCGAGCGCGGCCTGATTGATTTTGAAGCCGGCGCCAAAGTAGCCGGCAATAAATTCTATTTTATAAAAGCCAGCTTGGTGGAACTGGAACTGGCGATTCTGCAATTCGCACTTGCCGAGGTTAAAAAGCGCGGCTTCTTCTTGATGGGCGTGCCGCACATGGTGAACAGCCGTGTGCTAGAAGGCGCCGGTTTTTCTGCCAAAGGCGACGAAAAACAGATTTATAAGGTAGAAGACGAGGATTTAAATCTAATCGCCACAGCCGAAATTCCGCTGACTGGCTTTTTTGCAGATGAGGTTATGCCCAGTGAGTGGTTGCCGTCAAAAATGGCGGCTTGGAGCCCGGCTTACCGCATGGAAGGCGGGGCTTATGGCAAGCACAACCGTGGCTTATTCCGGACGCATCAGTTTAATAAGGTTGAACTTTATGTGCTTTGTAAGCCCGATGAGTCCGAAGCCCAGCATAAGGAGCTTTTAAAACTTGAGGAAGAAATTTGCCAAGCCTTAGAAATCCCGTACCGAGTAGTCCAAATTGCGGCTGGGGATTTGGGCGCGCCGGCCTATAAAAAATATGACGTGGAGTACTGGAGCCCGGCCGAAGGCGCTTATCGCGAACTAATGAGCTGCTCCAACGCAACCGATTACCAGGCCCGCCGCTTGAACATCCGTTATAAAACTGGGGACGGAACAAACGAGTTCGTCCATACGCTCAACGCCACGGCCGCCGCAGCCAGCCGCATGATGATTGCCATCATTGAAAACTTCCAGGACGAAGACGGCAAGGTGGCTATTCCAAAAGCCCTCCAGCCTTATATGCACGGCCAAACCGAGCTATAGCTTCCCGAGGTGCTAAAATATATAAGAAGTTTGATACCAGTGGAGATTTGATTGGCAATTTTTAATACCAAAGCTATAAAACGTGTTTTGGGCGACCCGCAGGCCGCTACCTTAAAGCGTATGCGCCGCCGGGTTAAGGACATCAATGAACTTGAACCCAAGTTCAAGAAAATGACCGACACCCAGCTGAAGAAGCAAACCGCAGAGCTTAAAAGTCGATTAGAAAAGGGCAAGAGTTTGGACAATATTTTGCCAGAAGCCTTTGCTACCGTGCGCGAAGCCAGCATGCGCACACTGGGCCAGCGGCACTTTGATGTCCAGCTAATCGGCGGTATGGTCCTGCACGAGGGCAAGGTGGCAGAGATGAAGACCGGTGAAGGTAAAACCCTTGTTTCCACCCTAGCCATCTATCTTAATGCGCTGCAGGGCAAGGGCGCCCACGTTGTGACAGTCAACGATTATCTGGCCCAACGTGACGCCGGCTGGATGGGCCGGATTTATGAATTTTTGGGTATGAGCGTCGGCGTGATTATCCCAGATGAGTCTTATGTATACGATTCCAGTTTTAGCAATAAAGACCATTTTGACGAGCGTATGCAGCACCTTCGGCCGGCTACCCGCCAAGAAGCCTACGCGGCTGATATAACTTACGGCACCAACAACGAGTTTGGCTTTGACTACCTGCGAGACAACATGGTCCGCGAGACCGACCAGCTGCGCCAGCAGGATTTGCACTACGCCATTGTAGACGAAGTTGACTCTATTTTGATTGACGAGGCCAGAACACCGCTGATTATCAGCGCGCCCAGCGTTACCTCCGGCGCGTCCTACAAGCAATTTGCTAAAGTGGTGCGCAATCTCAAAGAAACCGACCACTATGAGAAGGACGAAAAGCGCCGCAGCGTAATTTTGACTGACGCCGGTGTGGAGCTGATGGAAAAGATCCTGGGGATTCAAAACCTGTATTCTACCGATAATCTGAGGACGCTCTATCACTTGGACCAGTCTCTGAAGGCCCAAGTGCTGTTCCACCGCGACAAAGACTACGTGGTAACTAAAGAAGGCGAAATAGTTATCGTGGATGACTTTACTGGCCGCTTACTCAAAGGTCGCCGCTATAACGAAGGCTTGCACCAGGCAATTGAGGCCAAAGAGGGCGTGGAAGTCCAGGAAGAATCTATGACGCTGGCTACGATTTCCTTCCAAAACTACTTTAGGCTGTATAACAAACTGGCCGGCATGACAGGTACGGCCAAGACCGAAGAAGAAGAATTCCACCAGGTTTACAAGATGGAAGTGGTGGAAGTTCCGACCAATAAACCAACCGCCCGCGTGGACCGCACCGACAGGATTTATAAATCAGAGACAGGTAAATTCCATGCTATCGCCAAAGAAGTGGAGAGAATGCATAAAAAAGGTCAGCCGGTGCTACTGGGCACCGTAAGTGTGGAAAAAAACGAGCATCTGTCCGCGCTACTGAAAAAAGCCGGTGTGCCGCACGAGATTTTAAACGCAAAAAACAACGAGCGGGAAGCCGCCATTGTAGCCAAAGCCGGCCAAAAAGGCGCCATAACTCTGGCCACCAACATCGCCGGGCGTGGTACAGATATTGTGCTGGGCGAGGGCGTGCGGGAGCTGGGCGGGCTGTTTGTGCTGGGCAGCGAGCGTCACGAAGCCAGGCGGATTGATAACCAGCTGCGCGGCCGGGCAGGGCGCCAGGGTGACCCGGGCGAAAGCCAATTTTACGTTTCTTGTGAAGACGATTTGATGCGAATTTATGGCGGCGAGAGAATCGCCGGGATCATGGATAAGCTCAAAGTAGATGACGAGACGCCAATAGAAAGCAAAATGATAAGCCGAACATTAGAAAGCGCCCAAAAGAAGGTAGAAGGCTTTAATTTTGATATTAGAAAGAACGTCGTCCAATATGACGATGTTATGAACCGCCACCGCAAAGCGATTTACGCCATGCGCCGCGAGGTCCTGCGCGCCGAAGATATTAGCCCGCGTATCAAAAAACTGACAGCAGAAGAGATAGAATGGCTGACCCAGCATCCCGAATCCACGACCGAAAATTATGAAACTATTTTGTCCGAGATTTTCCCGCTGGATGATAAGACGCTAGACAAGCTGTTTAACGCGCCGGCTGACAAGTTCCAGGGTGAACTTCAAAAAGCGGTAGGTAATCTTTATGCTAGCCAAGAAAAGACCTTTACGCCAGATGCCATGCGCAAGATTGAGCGCGATATCTTTTTGCAGGTTTTAGACAACCTTTGGATGCAGCACCTGGAAAACATGGACCATTTGCGCGAAGGTATCCATTGGATTTCAGTTGGCCAGCGGGACCCACTTGTAGAGTATCGCCGCCAAGGCCAGAGGATATTTGAAGATATGCAAGAAAGCTTGCGCCATGAAATTGTGCGTTCGCTCATGCACGCTCAGCCAGTGGATGCCGAAACCGCCCTGGCCGAGGTGGTAGAGACCGAACTAACGCGTGCTGCTAAAGGGTCGGTCAGTAACGCCGCCCAGATTACCGAGGCCGATGAGTACTCCGAAAAGGACTTTAATTCCGCCCACGAAGAGGAGGCCAAGCAAGCTCGCCTGCACAAAACTCGTCAAAAAGTCCGCAAAAGCGAACGTAAAAGGAAAAAGACCGGTAGAAATAAGAAGCGTAAATAACGGAGAGAAAAGAGCAGCCCGAGCAAAAATCGCACTTTTTGCCCGGCGCGATGAGAAAAACCTATGGTTTGTCTCATACCAAAATAAGCGTTTCCATTTTCTTAAAAGGGAAAAACCTCGTAAAATAAGAACTTAGTTTTATATAAAATGGGTCGTGAAAGGCTCTTTTGTTTAGAGTTAGGATAGAAGTTTGACGCACACCGCAACTGAGATTGAACTAAAAAATGGTGCAAAAGGGCTGATGATTCACGTGCCCGGTGCTACTGTAATGGATTTTGAGTTCAATTTTAGGGCCGGTGAGTACTTGGTCGAGCGCAAAAAGTGGGAAGTACCCCATCTGATGGAGCACGTACTTTTGGGCGCCAATGAATTTATCCCCAAAGCCCGGCTTTTCCAGGCCGAATTTGAGAAAAACGGCGCCGGTAATAACGCCAGCACTGGCTTTTATTACATAACCTACGAGGCCGAATGTGCTGACTTTGAGTGGGAACGAATCCTGGATTTGATGCAGATAGCAATTTCCAAACCTTTGTTTTTGCGTGATGAATTTAAGGCCGAATACGGCAATGTGCGTGATGAGCTAGTCAGCCGCTCTAACAACCACTTCAGAACACTTTCTTTGACAGCCCGCGAAGCTCACGGCCTGCTATCCATGACTGACCGCGAACGCTTAAAGATGATGCGCAACGTCCGGCTAAAAGATTTGGTAGAGCACTACAAGCGGACTCATACTACTTCCAACCTGCGCTTTGTAATTGCTGGTAACTTAAAAGGCCGTCGTGCGCAGATAGAACGGTCTCTTGAAGCTATGGCTTTGCCAAAAGGGCGCTCCCAGCTGGAACTGCCGGTTGAAAAGCCGCTGAATATGAAGGCACCGGTGTTCATCGCCCGTCCATCAGTTAAAAACGTTTATTTTGATCTTAACGTTTTTGCCATGCACCGTTTTGATGACCCGGGCATGGACGCGCTGGAGCTGGTCAATGGCATGCTTACAGGTACGCTCTATTCACGGATTTTGGGTGAAGCCCGTGAGCGAGGGCTAGTCTATAACATGGGCTCGGGCGTAGAAGTTATGCGCAGTGCCACCGAATGGTGGTTTTCCGCCCAAGTGATATCACGGAACGCACCGGCTCTATTTGAGATTATTTTGCGCGAACTAGCACGCGTCAAAGCTGGAGACATAACGGCCAAGGATCTAAAGGCCGCCAAGCAATACTGGCTGGGCCGCCACCAACGAAGCGCCCAAACCGTTGCTGGCACAATGGCCGGCTACACCGGGCGCTATTATTTTGACGGTGTAAAGACCGATTATGCAGCTATCCCGGAGCGCATCAAAGCTGTCACCAAAGATAAGATAGTAGAAGTTACCAACCGGATGTTTTCAGATAAGATTGGCGGCCTGGCGGTCTTGGGCGGCGGCAGCCGCTCACGCGAGCTGACAGAACTCTTGCACCAGCAAATTTTGCCTCTTTGGGACTGAAAAACTAACGGTTCGCTTATAATCTAAGTGATGGAAGAGCTAGCAAAACAAGCTGGTGAGCTGGATACGGCCGTAAACGAAGCAGCAGCCAAGCTTAAAATTACCCAAAAAAGACAACAGCTCGATGAGCTTACTGCCGATATGGCCCAGCCGGACTTTTGGGCCAACAACCAAAAAGCTACGCAAGTTAGCAAAGAAAGTGCCAGCCTGCTTGCCCAAGTTGAACCGTGGGAAAACCTGCAAAGCCAGCTAAAGTACATAACTGAGCTTATAGACGAAAAGGACGCTAGCCTAAAAAGCGACTTGTCGCAGCAGTTAAAAAAGCTGGCAGGCAGCTTTGATGAGCTTAAGAAAGAGCTGCGCTTCAGCGGCCCGCATGATAACCACGATGTTATCCTATCCATTTACGCCGGGGCTGGGGGCACGGATGCGCAGGATTGGGCCCAGATGTTAATGCGTATGTACGTGCGCTGGGCGGAGAGCCAAGATATAGCTGTCAAAACCATTGACCAATCCGCTGGCGAAGAAGCTGGCATTAAAAGCGCCACTTTTGAGCTTACCGGCGGCAGTTATTTATACGGAAAACTGCAGGGCGAACACGGTGTGCACCGGTTGGTGCGTCTTTCCCCCTTTAACGCTGACCATCTGCGCCAAACTAGCTTTGCCAAGGTCGAAGTTTTACCGCTAATTGATAAACCCGGCGAACTAGAAGTGGATGAAAAAGACCTTAAAATTGATGTGTTCAGAGCTGGCGGCCACGGTGGGCAGTCCGTCAACACTACTGACTCGGCCGTCAGGGTAACCCATCTGCCAACCGGGCTAAGCGTATCTATTCAAAACGAACGCAGCCAGCTTAAAAATAAAGAAACCGCTCTTAGTATTTTGCGCAGTAAACTTGTTCAGCTGCAGACTGAGCAGCACGCCAAAGACCTAAGCCAGCTTAAAGGCCCCAATCAATCGGCCGAATGGGGCAACCAGATTAGAAGCTACGTCCTCCACCCTTATAAACAAGTTAAAGATAACCGCACCGGCTATGAATCAACCGAGGTCGAAAAAGTGTTGGACGGCAATCTCGACCTACTGATCGAAGCTTGGTCGGAGCGCCTCTAACTATTCTCCACCCAAGCAACCGGTAAAGGCTCTTTGGGCTCTTTCATTGACAGTTGGGAAGTAATCATGGAGCGCTACATTGGCTAGTTCCAGCTACTCATCATAGTCATGTGTTTGGTTCATGCGCTGTATAAGACCATACGCCACGCCATATACGATCTGCGTGTAGTCGGCCACGCGGGCCGCAATTTCAGGATTGTCTCGGGTCCATGCATTCAGTTCGGGGTCGCCATCAATGGCTTCCACGAGTTTGTCTTGGATCCGGGCTGGAAGCCGGTTAGTCTCCGCCAATTTATAAGAACGCTCAAAACTCATTAATAGATAATTATAAAATAAATCGGAAATTAGGTCAACTTAACAGACTGCATATAATGCTTTTGTTATACTTGTAAGCGATGATTTTACTCGATAGGGTTACCAAAAGCTATGCACGCAAGGGCGCGGCGCTGGAGCGTATTTCATTGCATGTTGAGCCTAAAGAATTTGTAATCATCGTCGGGCCATCTGGTGCAGGTAAATCCACGCTGTTTAAGCTTTTAACGCGCGAGGAAAAGCCAACAAGCGGCAAAATCATTATTGGCGGTATAGATTATGACAAGCTAAGAGATAAGGATATCCCGCTGCTGCGCCGTAAAATTGGTGTGGTGTTTCAGGACTTTAAGCTGCTACTTAATAAAACAGTCTGGGAGAACGTAGCTTTTGCGCTAGAGATTGCTGGTATTTCCAATAATGAAATCAAACACACCGTGCCCAAGGTGTTGGATGTCGTCGGTCTAAAAGACAAAGCCAACAACTACCCTTTAGAATTATCCGGCGGTGAACGCCAGCGCGTGGCGATTGCGCGCGCCATTGTCCGCCAGCCCAAGATTTTAATTGCCGATGAGCCGACAGGTAACCTGGACCCTAAGCATGCCTGGGACGTTATTGCTGTGCTAGAAAAGGTAAACAAATTTGGTACGACGGTACTTTTGACCACTCACAACCAGGACATCGTCAACAAACTGCGCCGCAGGGTAGTGACCATCAAAGACGGCAAAATAACCTCCGACAAGGCCGTCGGTAGTTATGGAGCTAAAAGTGCAAAATAGCCGGCGGATGATAACGTTTGAGCGGATTATCAAAAACGGCTTTACCAGCTTTGGCCGCAATATTTGGCTGGCAATTGCCGCTATGGCCATGATGGCTACGACCCTAACCATTTTGTTGTTTGCGATCGTAACTAGTGCAACTCTTAATCACACCATCACCAATCTAACCAATGGCATAGATATATCTTTTTACTTGAAAGATTCGGTGACTACTGCCCAGCGCAGCAACTTGATAAAAGACTTGAGCAAACTACCAAACGTCAAAAGCGTTGCTTATATAAGCAAAGACCAAGCCTTAAAAAACTACCTCGCGGCCAACCCTACAAATCCAAATTTGCGGTCGGCTGTGAGTGAAATAGACAATCCCTTGCCGGCTTCGCTAACTATTAAACCAGTGGATCCGAACAAACTTAGTGATATACAAAATTTTCTAAATAAACCCAGCGTTACGGCTTTGCAGTCCGAACCGACTAGCTATAGCGGTGATCGCAAGGCGGCTATAGATAATATCACCCGGGCGACTCACTTCTTCCAAGAAGCCGGCGTGGTCGGCATTATAGTTTTTATTATCATATCCATCTTGATTATCTTTAATACTATCCGCATGACTATCTTCAACCGCCGCGATGAACTGGTCATTATGCGCTTGCTCGGCGCAAGTACAGCCTTCATTCGCGGCCCTTTTGTGGTGGAGACGATGCTTTATGGCACTGTGGCCGCTGGCGTTTCTCTAATAATATGTTCAGCACTGTTTAAAGTCACCAGCTCAACTTTGCAGGCCAGTAGTCTGGGCCTGCTAGACATTAAATATTCTGACAAGTTTTTCACCTCACATTTGCCTGCAATTTTGCTTCTGCAAGTTGGAGTTGGTATACTGATTGGTGCCGCTTCATCACTGCTTGCGACCAGGCGGTATCTCAAATTCCATAGATAAATAAAGATTCGTTGAAAGTTCACAAACAATTCAAGTGCACTAAGGCGTAATTTGCGACGCCAAAGCGCTTGCGCTAACTGGGGAAGGGGTGCTATTATAAAACTGTTAATTCTAAAACAAAAAAATAGGTTCAAAATGATTCGCTATCGCTACTTTATCGCAACTTTGCTGACCGGAGCCGTTATGGTAGGCGCCGTATTTATTGGCAATACCGTCAAGGCAGACCAGTTCGACCAGCAAATTAACGCGCTGCAGCAGCAAAACAGCGGCCTGCAGACAAAGTCAGACTCTTTGGCCGTTCAGGCCTCCTCGTACCAGCAGGCGGTTGGTGCCCTTAATTCCCAGATATTCAGCATACAGACTAATATTGCCGGTACCCAAAGCCAAATTGGCTCTTTGCAAAATCAAATTAATCAGGCTCAAGCCAAGCTACGACAGCAAAAGCAAATACTCGGCGATAATCTCCGCACCATGTATCTGGAGGGAGATGTGACTACGCTAGAGGTATTAGCCAGTTCTAAAAACCTCAGCGATTTTGTAAACAAGCAGGAATACCGCAATCTCGTATCAGACAAGCTCAAAGCATCGGTTGATAAGATAAATGAGCTTAAGGCCCAACTGACAGATAAGCAAAATACCCAAAAAAGTCTTTTGGCAGATCTTCAAAAGCAACAGGGCCAGGTGCAGTCCAGGCAGAACCAGCAGGCACAGCTTCTAGCCTATACAGACTCACAAAAAGCTTCTTACGACCATAAAATCAGCGCTAACAATTCCCAGATAGCCAGCTTGCGGGCTCAGCAGGCCGCCTTAAACAGGCAACTTGGTGGTGTTCCTGTTGCTGGCGACCCAGGACACGGCGGTTATCCGGCAGTTTGGGGTAACGCACCGATGGATAGTACGTTCGACAGTTGGGGAATGTACAACCGTGAATGTGTAAGTTATGCCGCGTGGAAGGTATATCAGACCTATGGCTACATGCCTTATTGGGGCGGGGTAGGTAATGCTAACCAATGGCCGGGCGATGCCCGTGCTGCCGGTATTGCCACTGGAACTACGCCAAGAGTCCATTCTGTGGCTATCTGGAACGTAGGCTACTATGGCCACGCCATGTGGGTAGAAGCGGTTAATGGCAACACTATTTGGGTAAGCCAGTATAACTACGACTACCAAGGGCACTATTCAGAGATGAGTATAAGTGCATCTGGTTTGACGTATATATACTTCCAATAATCTATGACTTGCTCGCTCTAGACTATCCACGCAGGAAAATGATGGTTTATAATTACTGCTAGTGTTTAGAGAAAAAGATATAAAGCAGCAGGTAGCTGTGCCTGATGAGCGCTATATGGTAGCAAATCACCGCCACAGGTCGCCGGCCTTAAAAGTAGCTAGTTTGCTAGTAACGGTAGTGATTGTTTTTGGCCTGGGCCTGGCGGTCGGTCGGGGCAATATTCACATTAACCGTTTGAGCTATAAAGCCACAGCTACGCCGCTCAATTATTCCTCTCTTAACCAGGTTTACAGTATCTTACAAAGTGACTTTGACGGCAGTTTAAACACCGGTAAACTGATTGATGGCGCTAAGGCGGGTCTGGTCACCGCCACCGGCGACCCATATACAATCTACTTTAATCCCACCGACGCTAAAGCTTTCAACAATGAACTGGCCGGCTCTATAACTGGCATTGGCGCGGAACTAGGCTCAGACGTCAGCGGCAATATTGTAATCGTTTCACCCCTGTCCGGCTACCCGGCTCAGAAAGCCGGTCTTAAATCAAAAGACAAGTTAGCTGCTATTGACGGTACGTCAACGACAGGCATGAGCGTGGATGCGGCTGTTACAAAAATCCGCGGCAAAGCTGGTACCAAGGTTACTTTGACAATAATCCGTGGTGAGGGCAATCCGTTCAATGTCACCATAACCCGGCAGAAAATTACCATACCTAGCGTCACCTGGAGCGAATCGGGCAGCATTGGTTATATGAAAATCAGCCAATTTACCGCGGACACCGCAAGCCTAGCCCAAAAAGCTGCTAATGAATTTAAGTCCAAAGGCGTAAAGGGCGTGGTTCTAGATCTGCGCGGTGATCCGGGCGGGTACCTCCAAGCCGCTCAACAGGTTTCCAGCCTTTGGGTAAGTTCCGGGCAAACGATTGTGTCAGAACGCCGCGGCAATACGGTAATTGATACGCTCTATGCCAGCGGCGATAGTACCCTAAATGGTCTGCCGACGGTTGTACTAATTGATGGTGGTAGCGCCTCGGCTAGCGAAATTACGGCCGGCGCCTTGCACGATGACATCGGAGCCATATTGGTTGGCCAAAAAAGCTTCGGTAAAGGTTCTGTTCAAGAAGTCAGAAACCTGCCGGATGGCTCGGAGCTCAAGGTCACCATAGCTCGCTGGTACACTCCAAATGGTAAAAACATTGATAAACAAGGCATCACGCCCAGCGTGGTAGTGGCCGAGCCAACAGCCGCTCAAGTCTCAGCTGGCCAAGACCCGCAAAAAGACAAAGCATTTCAGATAGTGCGGTCCAAACTCTAAGCTAAGGATCCTCCGGAAAATAGCCCGAGCAAAAATCACATTTTTTGCCCGGCGCGATAAGAAACCGCGAAGGGGTGTCTTATAAGGCGGAGCGTAAGCGTAGCCGCAGACAAAGCCTTCCAGATAGTCCAAGCCAAAATTCACTAAAATTTTTTGCTTGTCACAGATAGGGGATTAGGGTACGCTTATTGGTAGTCCACCAAAACTACTAAAAGTAAAAAGCGGAGGTTCGATAAAGATAGATGGCTGCACGTGCAGGCAATACTAAATATATTTTTGTAACTGGCGGCGTGCTATCCGGCGTCGGCAAAGGCATCACGGCCGCTTCTATCGGTACTGTCTTAAAGGCCCGCGGATTCTCCGTAAACATCCAAAAATGTGACCCGTATCTTAATGAAGATGCGGGTACCCTAAATCCAGCCGAACACGGCGAATGTTTTATTACGCGTGATGGCGCGGAGGCCGATTTGGACCTTGGCCATTACGAACGTTTTTTAGACATTGAGCTTACCCAGGACAGCTCGCTGATGAGCGGACGTATCTTCCGCGATGTTATAGCCAATGAGCGGGCAGGTAAGTATTTGGGCAAGACTGTCCAGATCATCCCGCATATCACCAATCACATTCAAAAAACCATCGCTTCTTGCGGCAAAGGCTTTGATGTGCATATTGTAGAAATCGGCGGCACAATTGGCGACTACGAATCACTGGCGTTTGTTGAGGCCATCCGAGAAATGTCTATGAAGGTGGGGCTGGAAAACTGCTTATTCGTTCACGTAGTTTATATACCTTATCTGGGAGCTAGCCGTGAGTTTAAAACAAAGCCGGCTCAAAACGCGGTGCGCGAGCTACGGGCTCTTGGCATTGTGCCTGATGTACTGGTGGCCAGGAGCGAGGAGCGCCCACCCAAGTCTGCCGTTACAAAGCTGAGTCTGTTTACTGGCGTGGAAGAAGAGGCAGTCATCTTGCTGCCTAACGCCAAAACCATCTACCAAGTGCCGCTAGAAATTGAAGACGCCGGCCTTGGTGAGGTAGTTGCAGACAGGCTGGGGTTAAGACCGGCCAAGGCGGACCTAAGCGCTTGGCGCAAGATGACCCAAAATGCCCTGAATGATTATTCAAAGACTGTCAGAGTCGGCGTGGTGGCAAAGTACTTAAACAATCAGGATACTTACATGTCTGTATTTGAAGCTTTGCGGGCGGCGGCCTGGACAAACCAAACCAATATTGAAATTGCCTGGGTGGATGCCGAGGGTCTGGCAACAGATAAAAAACAGCGCGAAACTCTAAAAGACCTAGACGCACTGGTGGGACTGGGCGGTTTTGGCCCGCGCGGCATAGAAGGCAAAGTGCTTGCTGTAAATTACGCACTGGATAATAAAGTGCCGTATCTGGGTCTATGTTTGGGCTTGCAAGTTGCGCTGATTGCTGCTGCTCGCCGGGCTGGTCTGGCTAAAGCTAACTCCACAGAGTTTAATCCATCTACGCCCGACCCAGTGGTTTCTACCATGGCCGAGCAAATTGGCAAAGAGAACACCGGCGGCACCATGCGCCTGGGCGATTACCCCTGCGTATTGGCAGGCGGCACCAAAGCCCGCAAAATTTACGGCCAACCCGAGGTTGTGGAGCGTCACCGCCACCGCTATGAAGCCAACAATGCCTACCGCGATAAGTACGGCGGTTGGGGCATCAAAATTTCCGGCACCAGCCCGGACGGTAATTTAGTAGAGATGATAGAGGCGGTTGATCATCCATACTTCTTGGCTACCCAGGCTCATCCGGAAATGCGCTCACGTCCAGCCCGCCCGCACCCGCTATTTGTTGGCCTCATCCGCGCCGCAATTGATAAAAAAACAAAAGCAGCTTAACATGAAAGTAGAAAAGGAAAACAAAACAAATGGTTGAATCACAACCTTTAGAACCAAAACCAATAACCGAACCAAGTGAAAGCGATAAAAGATTTGGCACAGCAGAAGAACCCTTGCTTGGTCCGGATGGTCCTATTACCAATCAGGAAGAATTGCATGCAGCTATTCAAGCAGCAGCTACGTCAAAAGACAGCCCTGAGGCGCGGGCCCATCGAGCTGCTCTGGCAGCTCAAGAGGACGCCTGGCGCAAGCAAACTGGTCAGCAGTAAATAAATTTTATTCGACGGTGACTTCGGTCCGGGGAATGCTTTTGCCGCTGAATTTTCTAAAGCGGCGAGTTTTATAACCAACTACGCCATCTTTAGCGGCGTGAATAGTAAAGTTCTTTGATAAAAAGGTGCCTTTGCCGGCCCGCTTATTCATGCCAACCTGGCGTACGATAACATCACCGGTTGTAACTTTTTGGCCGCCAAATACCTTAACACCCAACCGTTGGCCGGGGCTATCGTGGACATTTTTGGCGGTACCACCCGCTTTGACCTGACTCATTTAGAGCTCTCCAAAATTATTAACTGTCTAGCGACGACCTGATTTTCGCGGAAGTAAACGAGTTCGCTTGCAGCCACTGTCTCAAGGTCCACGTAATTGTAGCCCATCTCTGTTAATTTGGCAATACAGGGCAGGGGGATAAGCTCACCATTTGGACGCCGCCAAGCCGGCACGGCCAGGCACAACCGTTGGCCGGGCTTGAGCTGATCTTTGAGGTTGAGTAAGAATTTTTTAATGACCGTGTTAGTGTCGCTAATAATTTGGTCTAGTTTGTCACTAGGCGGCAGCTGCGTCAGGGGACGGCCCAAGTAAGTCTCGGTTGCCACCGCCGAAAAGCGCGGCCATACGTGATTGATTGCATCGGCTTTTTCAATATCAACCTGACCTTCCAGGTCGGGGTAGTGGCCAACCAACCACTGCAGATTAGTCCGGCTATATTCCACCATCCGCTCATCAATATCAGTGCCCATGACGCTGCAGCCAACTAGGAGTGCTTCTTGCAAAATCACGCCGGTGCCGCAAAACGGATCCAGCACACGGATTTTAGATAGCGCCTGGGCGGGCTCAAGTTTTAGATCAGCCGAAACCTTGCGCTCCAGGGGCCCAATCGCCAAGTTCAAAATTATTTGGGCTAGCTTGGGCGGCAGCATGCCAACCCGCGCATCGCGCGCCGGCCGTGCTTGGTCGCGGGCCGCGTATGCCTCAATGTCTTGGACAAACAACGTCTGGGCAATATAGGTCTTGTTGCCGTCACAAAGAACAATTATTTCCCAGCCGCCTTTACGCGTTAGCTTGTTGTGCAGGATCTGCGCACTGGACAGGGCCAAGTCTTTATTGGGCACGATACGGACGGACTTGCCGCTTGCTCGGCTGGCTTTCTTTATAGCTAGTAAATCAGCCGTCAGTTTTTTTAAGCCTATTTCAATACCGTACAAGCTAACGCCCAAATTAAGCTTGCCCTCAGGCGGGGCGTGCTTGGGCACGGTCTTTTTCAGGTGCTCCATAGCTGGTGCATAACCGGGCTCATCCAGCACGCTCAAAATTTGGGCGGTCTTGATAGTCCCACCTAGACGTTTGAAGTTAATCTCCTCGGCGGCAATATCGGATAGGGCGTGTTGGCCGGCAGGTAGCACGTGCTCCGCGCCCAAGGTCGCCTCTAGCTCGGCCAGGCCAAGCTTGGGCTGCCGGCCTAAAATCAGTAAACTCTTTGGTTCATCCATAAGTGTTAAGTATAAATCACAAGCTACCCACGTTATAATGTTGGTAGTTTTATGAACGACCAACAAAACCAGTTTGGCCGGGTGAATTGGCGAACTATTTTAACAATTGCCACATTTATTGTGCTGGGCATTATTATTTACAGCCTAAGACATGATATCGGCAACGTGATTGATAACCTTGGCAAGGTTAATGCCTTGGCGCTACTTTTGATTATTCCGTTTGAGGCGCTGAATTATGACGTTTATGCGCGCTATTTGCGCCGGACGTTCGCTATCTTGGGCCAGAAAGTAGGCTACTGGCCGATGTATCGGCTCACCCTAGAGCTTAATTTTGTTAACCATCTTCTGCCAAGCGGTGGTGTCAGCGGGATAGCTTTTTTCAATATGCGAGTTCGGCAGTACGGAGTAAGCGGAGCCAAGTCAACGCTCAGTCAAATCCTCAAGCTTTTCTTGCTTTACACTAGCTTTCAGCCGCTGTTGATTTTGGGCGTATTCTTGCTGGCTCTGCGCGGCCACACCAGTAACCTCATCATGGTCGTAGCCACTGCGCTGGTGACGCTGCTTATCGTCGGCACGTGGATTGCCCTTTATATTATCGAGGACAGAAGGCGCATCAACGCAGCGCTGACCTGGCTGACTCGGGCCATTAACTGGCTGATTCATCTGGTGCGGCCACACCGTCCGGAAACCTTCAATATAGAGCGCTCGCAAAAAACCTTCAACGAACTGCACGACAGTTACGAAGAGCTCAAAACTCACTGGCGTGAGCTTAAAGTCCCATTTTTATACATGATGCTGGCTAACGCTACAGAAATTGGCGCTATCTATGCGGTTTATATTGCTTTTGGTCACCTGGTAAACGTGGGGGCGGTTATCTTGGCTTACGCGGTGGCTAACTTTGCCGGCTTGATATCTGTTTTACCGGCCGGTATCGGTATCTATGAGGGCTTGATGACAGCCGTGCTAGCGGCAACCGGTATATCACCGGCAGTGTCCATTCCGGTGACGATTATGTACCGTGTTTTGAATATGGTCATCCAGCTAACGCCGGGCTACGTTCTTTATCAGAAGGCCTTGCGCAGGGAACCAGACAAGGCTTAAGCGTGGACGGCGTAATTTTAAGCCCGACCGATTTTGTCGCGCTGCTAAACCACACGCTTGAATTTGCCTACCCGAACGTGACAATTGAGGGCGAGCTGGCAAACTTTAGGGTTGTTAAAAATCGCTGGGTTTACTTTAGTCTTAAGGACGAGGTCTCGTCTGTAGATTTTTTTGGGACGGTCTACCAGCTGCCCGGGCCACTCAAAGACGGGCTGATGGTCAGGGCAGTGGGCGCACCGCGCATGCATACCCGCTTTGGCTTTGCGGTTAATTTAAGTTCGCTGACGCCAGTCGGTGAAGGTTCTATTAAAAAGGCGGCAGATTTGGTCCGGCTCAAACTTCAAAAAGAAGGGCTGTTTGATCCGGCCCGCAAACGCCCACTGCCATCTTATCCTCAGCATATTGGTTTAATCACAGCCGCCGCCTCGGCTGCTTACGCCGATTTTATTAAAATCTTGGGCCAGCGTTTTGGCGGCTTAAAGATTGATGTGGTAGATGTTTATGTTCAGGGCGATCAAGCGCCGACGACCATCGTGCGGGCAGTGGAACATTTCAACCAAATGGCCAACCCACCGGAGGTTCTAGTGATAACCCGCGGCGGCGGCAGCGCCGAAGACCTAGCGGCTTTTAATGACGAGCGGGTGGTCAGGGCGGTCGCCGCCAGCCGAATATTGACACTCGTGGCCATTGGCCACGAAACAGATGAGAGTTTGGCCGAATTGGCGGCTGACGCTCGGGCCAACACGCCCACCGGCGCAGCCGCGCGCCTGGTACCAGACAAAGTCCACGAACTCATCAACCTGAGTGCCAACAAGGTTGAGCTGGTTAGGCTCAGCCGGCAACTATTTGATGATGCCGCCGCTAGCCTCTCACGCGACAGGGAAGGTTTAGATTTGCAGGTAGCTCGTTTGTTTGAGGTGGAAAGCCAAAGGCTGGCAACTAACCGTCGCTTGGTGGGTTTGTTTGACCCAAAGGCTGCCCTGCGCCGCGGCTACGCGCTGGTGCGCAAAAATGGCCGTTTGGTTAAATCAGCCCAGCAAATCAAGCCAAAAGATAAACTCAGCATAGACTTTGCCGATGGTAAAATAAACGCAGAGAGTATTTAACCCCCAATGCCCAAGACTTCCGTAAAAACTTATGAGCAGATGAACCAAGAACTGGCCGAGCTGATGGCATGGTTTGAGTCGGAATCGGTAGATTTGGACCAAGCGCTAGTTAGATATGAGCAGGCCGCTAAACTGCTCGCCCAGATGGAAACTTATCTAAAAACAGCTCAAAACAAAATTAACAAAATCCGCGCTCACCTAGGCGCTTAGCAAATGTTTTTAGCCTTAGCGATAATAATCATCGGCCTGATATTTTTAATGTTTAGCGTTGTTGTGTTATCAGGCGCGCCGTACGTGCCGACGCTTAATGCTTCTGCTACTCAGGCGCTTAAACTGCTAGACCTTAAGCCGGGTCAGACGTTCGCGGATTTAGGCAGCGGTGATGGCCGTGTGTTAGCTGTTGCCGCTAGCCGGGGCTTGGTAGTGATTGGTTACGAGCTCAACCCGCTGTTAGTGCTAGCCGCACGCTGGCGCCTGCGTGCCTATAAAAACGCCCAGGTTCACTGGGGCAGTTTTTGGCGGGCGGATCTAACCGGCACGGACGGCGTCTTTATATTTTTGGTGGATATGCATATGAAGCGCCTGGACAAGTTTTTATCAAGCCAGACTGGTCCTTTAAAAATCGTTAGCCACGCTTTTGAAATTCCAGGCAAAAAACCCGCCAAGCGCTCTGGTGCTATGCTGCTTTATGTCTACACCCGGAAGTGAGCTTTCAAGACCACTCAATGTCCCTGTAGCTTTTAGCGAGTTATCAAACGTCTGATTGGATTTTAGGCCATCGACTGTAACTGAGATTGGTCTATTGAGGGTAACTCACTCGCCCGGGCGGCGAGCCAACTTGAAAGTCTACTTCCGGGTACAAATAGACAGGTTAGTTCTACAACCCTAAGCTACGTTGCCGTAAGGCCAGGTGTATAATTTGGATTAGTTACATGTGGTAAGAGAGGGTTTTTGAGGACGCGGCAAAACAGAAGTACCCAGAGATTGACCCGCCAGCGAGCCGTGCTGGTGGCACTTTCTTATGATTTGATGCAGCCGCTGGTGCAAATCAAAACCAGCTTGGAGCTGATGGAATCTAGCGATTTTGCGAGACCCACCGTTACCCAACAAGCCAACACTATGGCGCTGTCCACCCAAACCGGACTGCAATTGGCTGAAGCCTACCGTTTGTTATTAAAAAGTGACGAGATCCTCAACCTGCCGCTAGAGGCCGTGCCGGTTGGCACAATTTTGGAAGAAACTGCTCACCAGCTTTCGCCTTTTGCCAAGCAATTTTCTACAGAGCTAATCATAGATATTCAAGGACGTTTCGCACCGGTTTTGACTCATCAGCCCAGCCTTGCTACCACGCTTGAGGTTTTGGCTGGCAGCATGATCCAAGCCCAGGCCGCCCAAGTTAAGCGCGACAAATACCAACTGGTCCTGGGTGCCCACAAAACTGCCGAGGGCGATGTAGCCACGGGAGTTTTTTGCCAAGTAGAGGGTTTAAGTGATCGCTCGCTCAAAGCCGCCCGCCGTTTGGTTGGCCAAGCCCGCCAACCTATGCCGGCAATGCCGCCTGGCTCTATCAGCGGAATTTTAATAGCCGATATGTTATGCGCCGCGCTCTGGCAGCCGCTTCGGCCGTCAGCTCACAGAAGCCTTGGCGGTCTGGCCGTCAATTTGCCGCTAACCTCTCAACTACAGTTCGTTTAAAATCATGGCGCAAGTTTTATTAATTGAAAGCGACCCGCTATTGGCAGGCAACTTAGAGCGGGCCCTTAAAAAAGCTGGGCACAAGGTGGAGCGCCAGCCCGAGCCGGCCGCGGCCATTAGCTCAGCCGATAAAAAGTCGCCGGATATTATCATTATGGACTTACTTTTCGCCGGCCGCACCGGTGTGGAATTCTTATACGAATTCCGCTCATACCCGGAATGGATAGACGTGCCAGTAATCATTTATAGCAGCGTCCCAGAAATAGAAACCGGTCTTTATTTGGATGAATTCGTGCGCTTGGGCGTCAAACATTATTTTTATAAAGCCTCCACCAGCCTAGCCACTTTAACAGAAGCCGTAAATTACCTAGCCAATCATGAGTCTCGTAAAACTCCACCCACCAGTTACGCTCTTTGATTTAGTGATGGAAGACACGCCTACCGTCCGACTCGGCTCGTATAAGTGTAAGTGTGGGGCTGGAGATATAACGGGATGAAGCACCTCACCACACAGGCAATCGTTCTAAATAGAACCAACTTTGGCGAATCAGGTCGCATCATTACATTTTTGACACCCGAGCAGGGCAAGCTACGTGTGATGGCGCGCGGTGTGCGCAAAGTCAAAAGCAAGCTAGCCGGCGGCATAGAGCTCTTCAGCGTCAGCGATATCAGCTACCTAATCGGCCGGGGGGAAATTTATACGCTCACCTCATCCCGCCTTATCAAGCATTTTGGCGATATCGTCAAAGACTCAGACCGTACGCAGGCCGCCTATGACTTTATTAAGCAGATAGATAAAAACACCGCCGATAATCCTGAACCGGCGTACTTTGAGCTTCTGGCAGATGCTTTTGAGGGCCTGGATGACCACGCCATTAACCTAGATCTGATCTGTGTCTGGTTTGGCGCCCAACTCATAAAATTGGCCGGCCACACGCCCAACCTTCGGACAGACAGTGCAGGGCAGCCACTCGACCAAGTCAAAAAATACAGCTTTGACTACCAAGCCATGTGTTTTAAACCCGGCCGCACTTTTGATGCAAACGCTATAAAATTTTTACGCCTATGTTTTGCCGTTTCGCCGAAGCAATTAAAGAATATACGCAGCGGGGAGAGCTACGTTAAGCCGTCTCTAAACCTGGTTCAGGCATTGACAAAAAAAATGACTCAGTAGCAACTGCGCCAACAGAACTGGCCTCTGCTGGGGTAGGGTTAGGCTCAGCTTCTTTCTGGCTCGGACTCTTCACGTATTCATAGGTCTCAGCCAACCAAGCGAGCAAGTCCGCGCGCCTTTCTGCTTTCCGCCGTGTCCGGACTCCTAATAAAATCTCATTTGTTTCTCTTATTTCTTCTAAAAGCACGTCGGAGCTTACGCGGCCGTTTTCATATTCGTGCAAATATAAAACAAGACGGCTATGCCTTAAATTAACTTCGTTAAAAGAGCCGGGCTTAACGCCTCTCATCGCGGCAGAATAGTGGTGAAGTGCTGCCGTCATTAGCTCCTCATCCCCGCGTGCTATATAAGCATCACTTAAGGCGTTAGCTAACGTATTGTGTCCGGCCGGCTTTAGGTGCCGTTCATCCATAGATTGATAAATCTGTACTTTTATCGCGTCGGCTGTAGGAAGCATTATCTCAGAGGTCACCCAATCTTGCTCTTCTGGGGGTAATCTCATAATGCGATTATTTAACCATAGCAATTATCAAATGGCCAACACTTACCTAAACCCAGCCAACCGTTTATAATTTTAATCAATGAACAAAGTTTCTCTTGAGGATATTGTCAGCTTGGCCAAACGCCGCGGCTTTATTTATCCCAGCTCAGAAATTTACGGCGGTATGGCCGGTGTTTATGATTATGGCCCGCTGGGCACACGCCTAAAGCGCAACATAATTGATATTTGGCTGAAGTTTTTTGTGGATGGCTGGGACGACATGTATCAGGTAGACGCTGGCATTTTGATGAACAAGAAAGTTTGGGAGGCCTCCGGCCACGCCAGCGGTTTTAATGACCCGATGGTGGAATGTTCTAACTGCCACTCCCGCTTGCGCGTTGACCACGTAGAAAAGGGTGCTTGCCCGGTCTGCGGCGCCGCCCACACACTCTCCGCTCCGCGGGAATTTAACATGATGTTCAAAACCCAAGTCGGTGCCGTGGAGGGGGATGATAACATCAGCTACCTGCGGCCGGAAACCGCTCAGGGCATCTTTGTTAACTTCAAAAACGTGCTGGATAGTTTTTACCCGGACATGCCATTTGGCATTGCCCAAATCGGCAAAGGCTTCCGTAATGAAATCTCTCCGCGGGAGTTTTTATTCCGCCTTCGGGAGCTAGAAATGATGGAGATTGAATATTTTGTAGAGCCAGCCAAATGGGAAGAGAGCTTTGAAAAGTGGCGCAAAGACACGCACGCTTTTTTCAAAAAGCTCGGCCTGCCGGCTGATAAGATCCATGAGCTGGAAGTTCCAGAAAAAGACCGTGCCCACTATTCCAAACGGACTATTGATTTTGAATTTGATTTTCCGTTCGGCAAACGGGAACTGTCTGGTCTGGCTTACCGCACCGATTATGACTTAAAACATCATGCAGAAGCTTCTGGCAAATCTCTGGAGTACAAGCCCAAAAATCCGCCAGCTGGCGGAGCCGGCAAGTCCTTTATTCCACACGTGATTGAACCAAGCTTTGGCATAGACCGGCTAGTGCTGGCAATCTTAAGTTCTGCCTACTGCGAGGACAGTCCGCCAGCTGGCGGAGGAGAGAAGCGCATCTTCATGAAGTTTGCGCCAGAGGTTGCGCCAGTCAAAGTGGCTGTTTGCCCGCTGGCAAAAAACAAGCCAGAGCTGGTTAAAAAAGCCCAGGAAATTTATAAGCAAATCAAAAAGTATGTAAACGGGGAAGTTATGTGGATTGATACTGGTAATATTGGCAAAAACTATCGCCGTGCAGACGAAATCGGCGTACCGAAATTCATAACCGTAGACTTTGATACGCTTACCGACGATTCGGTTACGCTGCGTGATAGAGATACAACTAAGCAAGAACGTGTGAAGGTTGATGAACTACCAGGCAAACTATAGTCACCAGGAGTTTATCCCGTCGCAAGCGCTAGCTTGCTATCGGGGCGACCGTGACACCACCAAGCAAGAGAGAATTCCTAAAGACGCGCTAAATAAAAATTTAAGAGCATAGAATTCATGGGTAGAAAAAAAGACTACTTCAAAAACTTCCGTCCCTTTCAGCATGACAATTTAGGTTATAAGCAAGCTTTGTACAAGCTTGCTCAGGAGTCTTACGCTAAGAAGAACGTAGATGAAGGGATTGATTATGCTCTATCAAGCGCATTACTCAATGCTTCTATTGCTGACTACATGGGCCTCCATTTATTAATGAGCTTGCGGGTCTATATAAAAGAATTGAGCCAATATGCTTCGAAGGGTTTATTTTTCTCGGGTTCGGCGGATAAGTCATTCAGTGTTCCGATAAGTAGGATCATCAGCGAATTAGAAGACTACACCTTTCCTATGAAGAGCGAAATACTCGAGCACATGATTGCGATCAAGGACTCTCGTAACAGGTTGTTCCACGAGATGATGCTAATTGAACCAGCCGATACGCCCATACTCGATAGAGATGTAGAAGTTATCGCGAAACAGACGGAAGCATTAGTTAATAAAATAGACCTTCTATATTCGAATTTTCCAACAGAAGGACAAACGGAGGAGGAGGTGAGGGGGCAGGTTCAAGAAAATCCGGCTGATTCTAAAAGTACAAAAAAACCCAATAAAACCAAATGAATATTGAGCAAGCAATTCGGGATTATCTACCAGGCGTCTTACACATGTCATTGGCAACTTGTCTAGGTAACAAGCCATGGGTTTGTGAAGTGCATTTTGCTTATGACGATGACTTAAATTTATATTTTCGTTCCAAGCAGGCTCGCCGCCATAGCCAAGAGATTGCAGCCAATCCAAATGTGGCAGGGAGTATAGTTGAACAGCATGCTAAAGATCAAAAACCCCGAGGCGTTTATTTTGAGGGCATAGCAGAGATTGTAGAAGAATTCTCAAAAGACCATCCAGCCTATAAAAGCTTTTCTGACCGGCTCGGAACTGACCCGGAAATAATTGAAGACGCCAACAGCGAGGACGGCCACAAAGTTTATAAAATCACAGTTTCTGATTTTTATCTTTTTGACAGCCGTGAGTCCAGCCCCAGCCAAAAATATCATTTACCCCGCAGCGCAGCGTAAAATAAAACCAAGATGAGTTTTCCGCCGATCCTAGAGACATTTTCTGAGCACTACAAATACTGGGAATATTCAATCGGCTATACGGGTATTCAACTTTCGGGCTTGCCCGCGTCAATCGCCGCGAATGGTGAATTGCTTGCCAAAAAAGATGAGTTCCATATAACTGCAGTGAACGTTAAAGCACTAGCTGGGCTGGTAGACGGGACAGACACAGAAAGAATCATGGCCGAGATTGTGGAAGATTTTAAAAATTTTATAAAAACCAAACCACTGGACGAATTCAGGCTCACGGACCAACTTCGATTTGTGCAAAGAGGCGAGGAAAAAACTGTGGTTGTTTTGTGTGATCTACCCGGGGCAGAGGATTTCTTTAACGAACTAAGAGAAAAGTACAAAAAGCCACTGCCGACCCAGCCGTTTCATATCACGCTCTATATGGTAAACAGCAAGTTTGGTATCGGCATTTTATCTGATGAAATACTCGATAAAATATCCGAACCCATAGAACTTCCAGAACTCAAAAATCTAAAACCAGCGTAAGACGAATCTGTAAAAAACTTGGCGTTCTCGGTGTTATTGTATAATCAGATAATGAACAATGAAACCCGAGGCGATTTAGATTCCGGCGAACAGCCAGAACAAACGGATACTGTCTATGTGCCAGTAAGTGTTCCCGACCTGTTTCCTCGCTTTCCAGACACTGGAAAAGAGGTCCAGTTGGAGCTCCCTGAAGGTTTAGACCTCGATGCAGCAAAAGCTGAGTGGGAACATACAGGCGGGCAGGTGCAAAGTCCTGGCCATGGCGCCAACACGCCGGTGGAAATGAAAGCATATAGCCTGCCTGAGTGGTTAGTAAATCAAAAAGGCGCCCGTTTGGTGCGTGAGCGCGGCGAAGCCGCAGCTTGAGCTTGCGATAACCAAATCTCCCAAAACCGGCGTAAAATAGACTTAGGATGCCTTTGGCACTTTTGATAATAATTCTGCCGCTACTAGCTTTCTGGCTATGGATGTTTAATGACATGCTCAACAACCCCACACTGCCACTGTGCTATATGAGCCTAAGCGGCGGACGCAACGTAAGGCAAGATTGGATTGTTGCTTTTGTAGTCCTTAACGTCTTTACAGCCAGCTATTATTACCTCACCGAACACAAAAGCGTAAACTAAAACCAAGATGGAAGCTGGGGAGCTCAAAGCAGAGCTTGATAAATTGTCTAAGCCAAAGGCGGCCGCGCAAACTGCACGTTTTTTCAAGAGCTACGATGGCGGCTACAGCGCGCACGATAAATTCCTTGGTCTTAAAGTCCCGGTTATCCGCACCATTTGCAAACCGTACAAAGCTTTGCCGCTACCGCAAATCGCCAGACTGCTGGCTAGCCCGATTCACGAGCACCGCTTTGCCGGCTCGGTGATTTTAACCAACCGCGCCAAACGCTCAGACCCCGCCGGCAAAAAACAAATCTATGATTTTTACATGGCCAACATCGCCGGCATTAACAACTGGGATTTAGTGGACATTAGCTGTCGGGACATTGTAGGCAGTTATCTACTGGATAGACCACGTGCCGTTTTATATAAACTAGCCCGCTCTAATGACGTATGGGAGCGGCGCATCGCCATCGTCAGCAGCTGGGAATTTATCCGCCACGGCCAGCTGGAAGATACCTTCAAACTATCCCAAGTTTTAATGAACGACAAGCACGACTTAATTCACAAAGCCGTGGGCTGGATGCTACGAGAAGCCGGCAAAAAAGACCGGGCGGTGTTGCTAAATTTCTTGAACGCCAACGCGCACAAACTACCGCGCACCACACTGCGCTACAGTATTGAACATTTGCCGCCAGCCCAACGCCAACACTATATGCAGCAAAAAAGCGTAAAATAAACTCATTTTGCTCGTGCTTGTCCCAGAGCACAGTTACTATAAAATATAGCTCATATAAGGAGCTTTTGATGGCAGGATTATTTAAAGGTTATGAAGAGGGTTTACTACCTTTTGGACCGGCGGCCGGCGCTATTAACGGTCTAAATGAAGACGAGATACGTGAAAAGATTCTGGATGTAGCTAAATCTCCCGCCGCGATGGATAAGTGGGGTTCGACAACAATGAACGGCGGTCCCGGCAATGATGGGGTAACGTATTATCACAACGCGTTAACTGGTGTTACGTCTAACGCAATGGGTCTACCAAATATTGGGCACAAAAGAGCCGTCAAACTGCAGAAAGAACTTCAACCGCAAGTAGAGGCGGAAGGCAAAGATTTAGTGCCTAGCTTTTCTACCGGCAAGGGCGAAGATCCCTTTGAGGTTCTGCCCGCCATGGCTTATGGATTCGTTGAAGCAGGAGCAACAAAAATTGAAGTGAACTATAGTTGCCCTAACAAATTTGTTCAAGGCGGCGGCGCGGTAGAGCCAGTCCTGGGTTACGACTTAGACTCTATGTTTGAAATTGATGAACGGGTTGTGGCTGTCGTCGGGGTAGGCATCAAGATATTGCGTAAGCTCCCGCCTTTTGTGGGTGAAAAACGTATTCTTATTCCACAGGTTGCAGAAAGGTTTAATGCAACAGCCAATAAAGTCGGCGCGAGTGCCGTTGTGCTTTGTCTTTTTAATGCTATTGGCGGCCAGAGTGTATTAACGGAAATGGGCGATCCGGCTTTGAGCATTGGTGAGGCTCGGGACAATATTGGCGGTGCTAGCGGCCGGGCATTCTCTGACATGTCTGTAGACGGCTTGCGGGCATTTAAAGACGGGTTATCTCCATCCATCGGCACCATAAGTAGTGTTGGGGTAGATAGTGCCGAGGCCATATATCAAAGAGTGGATGAAGAAGGCGCCGACCTTGCGGAGGGCATCACAGTTCTTTGGGAGAATGAAAGACGCGGCAAAAAATTCGGTCAGACCATCACCGAAATGGCACATAGGTACGCCAAGCTAAAAGAAGCAGCCTAACAAAGGTGCGCTAAAATAAAACCGAGATGAAGAGAATCTACTTAGCGAGTTCATTTTCCACACGGGTTGATGGCGACGGCAACGTCCATCCGCACTACAGACAGCACATGGAGAGAATTATTGAGGCGATGGAATCTGCTGGCTATGAGATCTTTTGTGCAATCAAGTATGAAGGCTGGAAAATTAGTACATCCCGAACGCCATCAGAATCCGTTGCCAAGGACTTGGACCAAATCGACAAATCAGACATTGTCCTGGCCGTTTTGCATGAAGACGCTTCGCGCGGCGTCCAGTATGAGATGGGCTACGCGGCAGGTTTGGGTAAGGACGTGGTTGCTGCAACGGAGCCGGGGGATAAAATCGCTTACTTTAACGAAGGGCTGATAAAAGGCGGCAAGATAAAGCACATTGTTTACAGCGGTGCCGACGAGCTAATCTCTGGCCTAAAGAAACTATACGGGCAGTAGAACTCACCGCTTTGCGTTAAAATAAAACCAAATGGATGCAGATAAATGGTCTCCCTATGATAAGAAACGAAAAACTCACCGGCTATGAGCTCGGCGACGGATTTTACTACTACGATGTGTCAGCTGGCTCAACATTAGCTGATCACGAACATCCCTATGACGAAACATATTGGATAATGGAAGGCCGGGGGACCGTAACGATCGACGCAGAGGTTCAAGACTTTGACGGTCCGTCGGAGGTTCATGTTCCGGCCAATGTTCACCATGTATTTTTTACAGAAACCCAGGTGCGTTTTTTTGAGCGCAGACACATTCAACCGGAGTAAAATAAAGATATGAAAGAACGTGAAGTTACTAAAGAAGAAGCCAAACAAATTGGCGACCAGTTAGGAATAAGCTGGGACAAAGTTAAGCTAGATGAATTCCGCCGCGGACTGGAAGTAGAGCAGGAGCACGGCAGTCTGTGGGGGCAGGCGACCAACGTCACTAAAGACGACCCGCTGTTTACCGGCCGTATTGCTTGGGCGCACCTAAAGGAAATCCCAGACTACTACACTCGGCTGGACAAAATGGAAGCCGAAGCCGAAGCTGCTGACGCAGATTAAATATAGGGTAAAATTAGAAGGTAACAAGGGGAGGTGCGTATGCTTGGTGATAAAAATGTTCTGACCAATATTGCAGTTAAAGATCTCGACGAATCAAAGAAATTTTATGGCAAGACATTAGGCCTCAGGGCTATCGGTGGAGGCGACTACGGCCAGATGTACGAAAGCGGCCCAGACAAAGGTCACATTTTTGTTTACCCAGCGCCAACCGCCGGGACGGGTAAGGCTACTATTTGCAGTTGGGAAGTCGATGATATCAAAAAGATTACCGACGAGCTGGCCAAGCACGATATAAAATTCGAGCATTACGAATTTCCTGGGGCAGAGCACGATGGCCCGGTTCACATTATGGGTGGAATGAAAGCGGCCTGGTTCCGCGACCCATCTGGCAACATCCTAGGCTTGTCCGAGGGGCACATGTAAATGAAGATAACTCGTTACTTTCAAAGCTGCTTGCTGATTGAAGAAGGCGGCGTACGAATTTTGATAGACGCTAGCGCCGACGATGCGGGTCGCTTCGGCGAATTTGGCAAACTGGACGCAGTGCTTTACACGCACGAACACTCTGACCATTTTGACCCTGAATTGGCGCAAAGATTCGCCGACGCCGGCGTGGCCGTCTACGCCAATGCCAGCACGGCCAAGCAAATGAAAAGCCAGCCAATCGTAGTAGCGGACGGACAAGAATTTGATATTGCCGGTCTGAAAATCAAAGCCATAGAGCTGCCGCATTGTCTAATGCCGGACGGCAGTGCCGGCCCGCAAAACACTGGCTATTTATTTAGCCAAAAATTCTTTGACCCGGGCGACGGTAAAGAGTTAGCCGGCTTACAGGTAGAAAATCTAGCCGTGCCAATAACTGGCCCGGACGTGTCTTTCAAAGACGCCTTTGATTTTGCTAAACAGGTCGGTGCCAAGAATTTAATCCCGATTCATTACGACACCATGGGCGCCAACCCGGAAATGTTCGCTAAGTTCAACGAATGGTTCAGCATAGGATTTAATATCAGGGTTCTGGACAAGACTCAAAGCACCGAAATCTAGTTTGTAAGCTATAATCAAATCATGCTCCGAAAAAAGAAAAAACCAAAAGTGTATGCCTTTGTTGACAGCCAAAACCTGAACGTCAGTGTTCAGAACTATGGCTGGAAGATGAACTGGCGCAAGTTCCGGGACTTTTTGGCTCAGCGCTACGGCGTCAACAAGGCGTTCTTATTTATAGGCTACGTGCCAGAGCACGAAGACATGTATCACAGCCTGCACGATAGCGGCTACGCCGTGATACTAAAACCAACTTATGACATGTCCCGCCCGCGCCCCGAGGACAACGGCAAGAACGGTGAAGAAAAGAAGCCTGTCAAAGGCAACGTGGATGCGGACTTAGTGCTCTGGGCCATGAAAGAAATGAAAAATTATGACAAAGCCATCATAGTTTCCGGCGATGGTGATTTCTTTACACTGGTAGAGTACCTAGAAGAGCAGGACAAGCTGCTAAAAATCCTAACCCCAACCGGCCACTACTCCAGCCTTTATCGTCCATTTGAAAAGTATATTGAGCGGATTGATGAACACCGCCGCGAGCTAGCCTACCACGACAAGAAAAAACGCCCCAAAAAACAATCTTAGGTTTTATTGTGTTTTTGCTTGCATTAAGCCCCCTTGCTGGCGGATGATACTTAGTGGGTTGTAAAAAGCGTGAGGCATATACTTTCCGCCAATCAGTTTGACAAAGATACTCTGGGCGATATCTTTGAGAGAGCTGATTTTTTTAAAAGCCAGATAGAAGAAGGTCAAAGGCGATCACTAGCAAGTAGACACCTTGGCAGGCAACTAGTCACTTTGTTCTATGAGCCTTCCACTCGGACCAGGTTAAGTTTTGAATCGGCTGGCGCTAGGTTAGGTATGGGCGTTGTTAGCACAGAAAACGCAGCAGAGTTTTCTTCAGCTGCCAAGGGCGAATCAATCGAGGACACGGTGCGGGTTGTAAACGGCTATGGCGATGTAATTGTCATGCGACATCCCGAACCAAATAGCGTAGCCAGAGCTGCGGCTGTCAGTGAAAAGCCAGTAATTAATGCCGGTGACGGCGGCAACGAACACCCAACCCAAGCAGCTCTTGATACTTATACTATCAATGGTCTTCAGGGTCGGTTGGATGAACTTACCGTGGCCTTCGGCGGCGACCTACGATTCGGTCGCACAGTCCGCTCACTAGTTAATATTCTATCCCGCGTCTTTGAGAAAAATCGGTTCGTATTTATAGCTCCACCACCTCTCCAGATCAGCCCGGACATAACCGCCGATTTGGATGCAAAGGGGATAGACTACCTTATAACTGAGGACAGGAATGAGGGTGTAGCGGAGGCGGACGTGGTCTACTGGACCAGGTTGCAGCAAGAGAGGCTGAAAGACTCCGAAGATGTAGAAGTGGTCAGGAGAGCCGTTGCTAGCGGGGGCTATATTCTTGACCCGACCTCGCTTACATTCATGAAAGAGACCGCAATCATTATGCATCCGTTGCCGAGGGTAGGGGAGATAGATCCGGACATCGATGACGACCCGCGGGCACGATATATAGAGCAAGCCCACAACGGCGTCCCGGTCCGCCAGGCACTGCTAGACATGGTCTTGAGCGATGAGCAAGCAGCCTGAAACCATCACTCTGCCGGCAGCCGTGGATGTGCACGTTCATTTGAGGGAGCCGGGCACTAATTCTGCCGAAACTATTGCTAGCGGTACCAAAGCCGCGCTGCTAGGAGGCTACGTGCTAGTGTGTGATATGCCCAATAATCCCGGCCGAGAAACCTGGGACCTTGAGCGTCTGCGCGAGAAGCACGGCATAATTAATCGCACCGCTTTTATACCCGTGGCCACCTATGCCGGCTCCCAGCCCGAATCTGACAACATAGGCGAGCTTGAAGCAATGGCCGCTGAGTCAATCGGTTTAAAAATTTATGGTGCAGTTACAACGGGCAATGAGCGCGATTATGAGGCGCGCGATTTTGAGGAGATTGTAAAAAAATGGCACGAGCATGCACCCGATAAGCCAATTATGCTGCATTCCGGCAGTGAAAATCTGGAAGACTTCATTGAACTAATAGCGGTTAAAAACGCTCAGCCTTTGCACGTTTGCCACGTCAACAGTCCGGTGGACGTGGGCTTAGTCACAAAGGCGAAAGAGAGAGGTCAGCCAGTTACATGCGGCGTCTGTCCGCATCATCTTCTCAAAACCTCACATGATATATCTACTCAAGGTTGGTATGCCGAGATGCGGCCACCGCTAGCGCACCAGGATGATGCCGAGGCCTTGATGGCTCTGTTGGCCAGTGGTGATATCGACATAGTGGAGACCGACCACGCACCACACTCATTTATCGCCAAGGATACTGCTGAGCAAGAAAATCCGATGCATATTTATGACGAAGGCTATAAAACCTGCTTTGGAGTGCCCGGGGTAGACTTTGCGCTGCCACTGCTCTTTTATCAGGCTCGCCGGGGCAAAATTACCATGGAGCGGTTAGTAGAAGCCATTTCTACCAAACCGGCAGACATAATCGGCATCAAATTATCACCTGACACTGATGTCAGCTGGAGGATGGAGCAATTTAGGATTGATAATGAATCAAGACAGATCGAATCCGGCTCCAGCTGGACGCCGTACTTAGGCATGCTAGCTGTGGGCAAGATGGAAGGTCTGCGTATAGCGGGCAAGACGATTGCGGTTGGTCTCTCAGTCAAACAGCGTCACGCCGGAGTTATTACTGACAGAGGCGCGATTATTTAAACGCCCCATACGACTTTAAACTGTTCGCTTTGGTACAATTTAATCAGATGCTAGAAGACAGTGAAGAGTACCAGGCCAAATTCCCCAAAGATTTTATGTGGGGCGCTAGCACGGCCGCTCACCAGGTTGAGGGCGGCAACCATAACCAATGGACCGAGTGGGAAAGAGCCAACGCCGAACGACTTGCTAGCGAGGCGGAAAATACAGTAAAAACGTTGGGGGCCAGGCTTCAGTGGAATCCTGAGTGGCGCAAAATCAAAGCCGATGCGGAAGATCCCGCAAATTACATTAGTGGCAACGCAGTAGATCACTTCCATCGGTATAAAGAAGACTTTGATTTATTAAAAAGCCTCAATCTCAATGCCTTCCGCTTCAGCGTAGAGTGGTCACGCATAGAGCCGGAGGAGGGGCAGTGGGACCAAGAGGCTATTGAGCATTACCGAACGTACATAAAAGAACTCAAGAAAAAAGGTATTGAGCCGATGCTCAACATGTGGCACTGGACGGTACCGATTTGGTTTGAACAAAGGGGTGGTTTTAAGAAGATGGCTAACCTAAGATACTTCGAACGCTTTGTTCAGAAAATTGGCGAAGAATATGCTAAAGAACTCAACTACGTAATAACTCTAAATGAACCTAACGTTTATGCCTCTTTTAGCTACGCGCTTGGCCAATGGCCACCCCAGGAAAAGAACCTCTTAGTTATGGGCAGGGTCTATTTCAACCTAGTGTTTGCCCATAGGCGGGCTTACCGTATACTGAAAAAGTCTAACCCGCGCCTGATGGTGGGTATCGCTAACCAGCTAGGTAATATTCAAGCCAAGAATCCGCATAATATATTAGACGAATTATCTACCAAAATTATGCGCTACTTGTGGAACTGGTGGTTTATGTTCAGGATTAGACGCTACCAGGATTTTGTAGGCATTAACTACTATTTTACCGATTATTATGATGGCCTATTTAGAAAAAAGAACCCCAGTGTACCTCTAAGCGATGTTGGTTGGTACATGGAACCCGAGGGCCTTTACCCACTACTGCTCAGAGCTTGGAAGCATTTTAAAAAGCCCATAATCGTTACCGAAAACGGTGTGGCTGATGCAGGGGATGAATACAGACGTTGGTGGATAGAAGAGAGCATCGTGGCAATGGAGCGGGCCATAAGCGAGGGTGTCCAAGTTAAAGGTTACTTCCACTGGAGCTTACTAGATAACTTTGAGTGGTCAATGGGCTGGTGGCCAAAGTTCGGCTTGGTCGCCGTTGACAGGGAACACGGCATGAAGCGCACCATCCGCGAAAGCGCCAAATGGTTCGCCGATTTTATTGCCAAGCTCTCCTGAGTACAATATAGCAATGGAAAGAGATCAATTTGGACGCGGCTACGAAGAGATGATTCTGGGTCAGGAAGAAGCCGAAAACTCCCCGCAAGCGGCCGAAATTTCCAAGGGGCGTAAGTTAACTAAAGAACAAATTAAAGCATGGGGTGCTGTAGCTTTCATGGGTGCGGTGCTGGTAGCTCCATTTTTACTTGAATATATAAAGAACCACGTTCAACCCCAGCGTGGAGGCCGACCACCAGCTACCGAGGTAGGCAACCAACACCACAAATAAGCAGAAACGTATAACTAGATAAGCTTGACCATTTTAACAATTTGTGCTAGTATATTTTCATGATTCCAAGAATAGGCGAAGATTTACAAAGTGCGCGAGAAGATTTTCGAAAAAGACATGGCCGTCCTGAACCAACTGTCGGTTGGGAAGACCGGCCCGTGAGAGAATTTAATTTGCCCGAAGAACAAGGTCTGATGGACCGCGTTAGGGTGCTAGGCGTAAAGGGGCGGAGGGCTGCTGAAGTCGGTGCCGTAGCACTTGATAGTCCGAGTGTAGTGAAACAATCGCACAGTTCGAATGCAGAATTGTGGCCACTCAAATAACCCCCCTCAGTGCTAATAGTGGTATTGGCTAGTTGTTACACCCCATATCTTGTGCATAAATCGTCAATTTGTCAAAACTGTGGAAAAGTAGCGGAACCGGTTCGCTACTTTTCTTTATAAAACACTTGCGCGTGGGTAGATGTGGGTTATATATTGTTGGCAGTGGGTAAAAGTGGGTAAGCCACTAAGCCTTAGCCACTTGAAAAACAAAAACCACTAGCAGATAAGAAAGGGAGCAAAAGGTGTCAGACTACTTTGAACGCAAACTCGATGACAAGCGCCGCTTGAGTATTCCAGCGGAGCTTCGGCTAGAGTTTGCCAGCGGAGTTGTGCTGACCCGGGGCTTCGGCAAGTATCTGCACATGTATCCCAAATCGGTCTGGGACAAAAAAATGGAGCCGGCGCTTCGCGGAGACATCCTAGACGAAGCTACGGCCGACAAAAACGTCCAATTCCGAATGGGAAAAACCGAGGCTGCGCTAGACGCCAAACAGGGTAGGGTTGGCATAGAACAGCACCTGCTGGATTTTGCAGGTATCAAGCGGAATATTGTAGCTGTCAGAGCCGGTGACTTTTGGCGCCTGATGGCACAGTAGGCAAACAAGTACCTTAACAACAAAACAAAAATATCGAGATTAGCTAATTGGCAGTCAGCCGGTGGTCGGGGACATCGTCATCAAGACCCTTGCACCTAAAACCAAACGTAACACCTCCCAAAACTCCACCTCACAAAGTCTCCCCTTGGGGAGACCTCAGAAGCCTACGGCAAGATGTTCGCATCGCGCTCTAAGCTTCAAACGCAAAAATAAAAAACAAAGCAAAAACAAAAAGCTGACTGCTAATTAGGTGATCTTGCAAAAACAAAAACCCCATATCAAAACTTGATGCTTCGTAATCTGGCTACAGACTACTCCGCTCAGGTTTTGAAACGGGACAAGCAAAAACCAAAATGCCAAAAAATCACCAAATAACACCTCACGATGAGGCGCACCTTCCGGTGTTAGCCCAAGAAGTAATCGCGTGTCTGCATCCGCAGGCGGGCGAGAGCTACCTGGACCTAACGGCCGGCTATGGCGGGCATGCCGAGGCTATCTTGAAAGCCACAGCTGCACCCGGTAACTTTACGCTAGTGGACCGGGACCAAACAGCAACTGAAGGCTTGAAGAAAAAGTTCAAGACGGCCCATATCATCCACCAGGATTTCCTGGGAGCTTGCACCCAGCTAGTGGGTAAGCAAGCGACATTTGACATGATTTTGGCAGATCTAGGGGTAAGTTCACCGCACTTTGACAGAGCAGAGCGAGGCTTTTCTTTCTCGCAAGATGGTCCGCTGGACATGCGTATGGACCAGCGGCAAGACCTGACGGCTGAGGATATTGTTAACCACGCTCCAAAACAGGAGCTGGCTGACATTATCTACCGCTTCGGTGAGGAAAAAGCTAGTCGGCGTATCGCAAAAACCATAGCAGCTAACCGGCCAATCAAAACAACCGGCCAGTTGGCGAGGGTTGTGGCTAGTGCCGCCAACTTTTCGCTTAAGCGAAGGGTCCATCCGGCCACCAAGACTTTCCAGGCTTTAAGGATAGCCGTCAACGACGAGCTAGGCCAGCTGGAAAAGGCGTTGCCGCTGATGGTCAATTTGCTAGCCCCGGGTGGGCGGTTAGCAATCATCAGCTTCCATAGTCTGGAAGACAGAATCGTCAAACACTTTTTGGCAGAGCATGCGCACAAAGGCTACGATGGAGAGCTAAAGCTACTGACCAAAAAACCGCTTACTGCCGCTCAAAATGAAATCGTTAATAATCCGCGAGCCCGCAGCGCCAAGTTGAGGGCCGCCGTAAAAATAAAAAACTAGAAAGGACAAAAGTTACTCTATGTCAATTAAGATAGAGTACAAAAACACCCGTGCAAGCAAAGTGCCGGTACGTGTTATCACGTAGATCGGCACTGGGTTTTGGCAGCGCTATAGCTTGTTTTTTAAAAAGCGCTGCCACCAAAAACAAAAACCATGACATATTCATCAGCAGTCGCCGCTAGCCGAAGAGGCTACGCCAGGCGCAACCAAAACTCCGTGGCCTTTACGGCTGCTGTGCGCAGTCTAGGGCCTGTGAGTAACAGCATAATTTTGATAGTGCTGTTTTGCTTGATTGGCCTGTTGTATCTAACACAAGTGACTAAGACCAACAGCTTCGGCTACACTATCAATAGCCTGCAACAGCAACAGAACCAACTATTGGATCAAAAAGCTAATCTGGAGGTAACATCTGCTCGTCTGCAGTCGCTGGATAGAGTGGCCAGCTCGGCCACTGCCAAAAATCTCATCCCGGTAACACCGTCTGGCTCCATCCAACAATAATATAAATGAATGAAGTTCGTCCCAGAAAAATTACGCTGTCCACCAGTGGTGCCAACCGGCGCTTAAACGTTTGGTACGGTGCGTTAATTTTAATTTTTATCATCTGCCTGGGGCGGCTTTTTTATTTACAGATAGTTAGGTATGACCATTACCGGCAGGCAGCCTTAGCCGACCAGCTAAAAGAATATGCCATTCCGGCGGAGCGTGGAACTATTGAGGCTCATCAGGGCAACTCCATCGTACCGCTCGTTTTAAATCAGAAACTCTATACAATTTACGCTGACCCAAGTTTTATTAAAGACGCAGGCAGCGAGGCGGGAGAGGTGGCGCAAGTTATTGGTGGTGATCAGACGAATTATAAAAAATCTATGCAAGTGAGCGGGAGCCGCTATCAAATACTCGCTAAACGCATCAGCGAAGACAAAGACAGGAAACTACTCTCGTTAAAGCTGCCCGGTGTGGGTTCACAGGCTCAAGATTATCGGACGTATCCCCAGGGCTCACTAGCTGCCCAGCTACTTGGATTTGTTAATAACGATGGTATCGGCACCTACGGCGTCGAGCAGACACTTAACGCGCGCTTACGGGGTGAAGCGGGCGAGCTTAAGGCCATAACCGATGCTAGCGGCGTGCCCCTTGTGGCTAGTCGCGATAATGTACGGGTGGCTCCTAAAAATGGTGATAACATAACACTCAGCACAGACCTAAGCATGCAGCAACAGGTCGAGTCTATCCTCAAAGCTGGATTACAAAATGTTCACAGTCCTTCCGGCAGCGCCATGATAATGGACCCGTACACTGGACAAATAAAGGCAATGGCCAATTGGCCAAGCTATGACCCAAGCCAATACTTTAATGTTAAAAATCCGAGTGTCTTTAATAACCCAGTAGTTAGCGCACCATACGAGGTGGGGTCTATCATGAAAACGCTGACAATCTCGACCGGCATAAACGAGCATACTATTACCAAAGACAGCACCTATCATGACACCGGCTCGGTGACAATAGATGGTCATACCATAACCAACGTCAACCCGGTGCCGCCAGATCAAACTAGTATTTTTGATATTTTGAGATTATCTTTAAATACCGGTGCCGTACATGTCCTATCGACGTTGGGTGGCGGTGAAATCAATCCAAAAGCCCGCCAAACTTGGTATAACTATATGACCGGACATTTTATGCTAGGTAAGCTCACCGGCATTGAGCAGCCAGATGAGCAGCCGGGTGTCATCCCAAATCCCCAAAACGGCTACGGCTTAGACTTACAGTATGCCAACACTGCGTTTGGGCAGGGAATGACGGCTACTATGATACAAATGGCCTCGGCTTTTTCAGCCGCCATAAACGGCGGTACATACTATAAGCCGCATCTGATTGATAGCTACCAAACGGGGGCAGGAATGACAAAAAATGTAGAGCCGCAGGTCGTTAGAAAAAATGTAGTAGCAGCCTCAACATCGGCGGATTTGCGGGGCTTATTGAAAAATGTCTTTGAGGCCAATCACTTACTTTATACGGCTAAGGTTCATCCCGGCTATGCGATTGGCGGCAAAACGGGCACCTCGCAGATAGCCGATCCGGCCGGCGGCTACTACGCTAATAAGTTTGACGGAAGCTACCTTGGTTACGTAGGCGGTGATATGCCCGAGTACGTAGTAATCGTGCGGGTCAACGAACCTCAGTTACCAACTTTTGAAAGTGCGGGCACCCAGGGTGCAGCACCCATTTTCGGTAAAATTGCTGACATGTTGATTAACAGCGGTAATGTTACACCACTCAGTCGGTAGTTAAGTGACCCTTTTGGCCAGTTTATAAAGTTTGTAGCGCGGGCTTAGGGGTATGTCCCAGGTGCCAGCGAAATCTATAATCTGACCGCCGAACTTAGCCTTGAAGGCACTAAAACCTTGCCAAGGATGATCGGCAGGGGCATCAGGCGGCGCCACGCCAAAAAAGTCAAATTTAGTTGCACCGCGGTCTTTAGTATTTTTGATTGCTTGCCAGGCCAACAGCGTTGAGGCATTTGTATCACGAGCCTCGGGCAGGGAGGCAGCATATGTATAACTCGCCATAGCATCGAACTGGTGGATAATAGTGCTGGCAACGGGCTTATTCTGATAGTAAGCGAGCTCTAAGAACATCACACCGGCTGGCATTAATGTGTCAGCCTGTTTGGTGTAATATTCGTTGGAATAAAAATGAACTTTGTTTCGAGACTCTACGGTCTTAACCATCTGGACAAAAAGATTAATGTCTGCTGGCCGCGTGGAGGTAGTAAAAGTTATCCCGTTAGCTTTATCATTGCGCCGAATCAAAGTACGGTTGGTAGAGGACAGCCCTGCAAAGATCTGATCAATCGAGGGACGTAAGTCAATTATTCTAGTGGTTCCTGGATTAAAGTTGCGAGTGGCCTTTTGACCGCCCGCAGCTATGACAGTACTTTCGATTTGGGATTTTTGGGCAGCTTCACAGTGGGGTTCAATTTTTAACCAGCTCGCGCCCGACTGCTTGCCAGCCTGTTTGATGTGCTCTAAAGACTTGGCCAAGCTACCAAGACTATCGGCAGTTGGTCCGCAAGGAGCCAGCAAATAATCACCAACTTTTGTAGTTCGCTCAACCAATAGGCAGCTATAGCCCTTGCCGTCCACATAGATTGTTTTATGGCCCAGACTCTCTTGAAACGATTGCCAGTAGCTAGACTGTAAAAACGAAGGTTCTTTGAGGCTGGACATATATATAAGTGTACTAGACAAGTGCGCCTTTTCACTTGGTAGCAACCAGCTAAAAGTGTTACAATTCGTTTCAGGCCGTCTAAAATTAATATGACTAACACCGCTTTTCTAATAAATTCTCATGATATTGAGCGAGTCTTCGCGCTTGGTTTTTTAGGTTTTATTATCAGTATGGTTCTAACACCTGTTTATACACAGCTAGCCTATCGTGGGAAGTGGTGGAAGAAGCCCCGGACAGTGGCTCTAACGGGTGAGACTGCCAGTGTTTATCAGAAACTCCATGCCGCCAAGCACGCTAAACATATCCCTACCATGGCTGGCGTAATATTTGTATCGGCGGCAAGTTTAATTACTCTATTTGGTAATTTGCACCGCTCGCAGACATGGTTGCCTCTTGGGGCTATGGCTGGCGCAGGCCTAATAGGCCTCTTCGATGACATTATTAATATCCACAGTGTTGGCGGTATTGCGGGCATGCGGGCAAGGATTAAGGCGTTGTTGCTAGTGGGCGTTGCTCTGATTGGCGGCTGGTGGTTTTTTTCTAAACTCGGCGTGACCGCCATACATATTCCTTTTTGGCATGAGGTACACCTCGGGTGGCTGATTGTGCCTTTGTTTGTGCTTGTTATATTCTCCACCGCTAATGCTGTTAATATGACGGATGGTTTAGATGGGCTGGCCGGCGGCCTGAGCGCTATAGCTTTTGGAGCCTATGCCGTAATTGCACTGCTTGAAAGGAAGTACTACATTTCTGGTTTTTGTATGACCGTAGTCGGTACATTGCTATCTTATACTTGGTTTAACATCTACCCGGCTAGGTTTTTTATGGGTGATATTGGTTCGTTTGCACTTGGGACAGCCCTTGGTGTAGTAGCAATGCTAACCAACACGGTTTTGCTGCTGCCACTAATTGGTCTTATATTTGTACTTGAGGCCGGTTCGGTTGTTCTACAGATAGCTTCCAAAAAACTTAGAAACGGCAAAAAGATATTTAGATCAAGCCCGATACATCACCATTTTGAAGCCATCGGCTGGCCAGAAACAAAGATTACCATGCGCTTTTGGGTCATTGGTCAAATTGCCGCCTTTGCGGGCATTATTACTTATATTCTCGGGGGAAGGTAATGCAGCTGGATAAAGCGGTGGGTGGTCCGGCGCCCACGCGGCGGCACAAGCCCGACCACTGGCTCTTAATATTAAGCGCGCTACTTCTGGCTGTTGGCCTGATTGTGGTTTATTCAATCAGTCCCGGTTTAGCAGCCAGCCAAGGTATTAGCCAAAACTATTTTATTACCAAGCAGTTAATCTCTGTGGGTATTGGCATAGCTGGTTTTGCTTTTGCGGCTTATATCCCACTGAGCCGTTGGCGCAGCTTAGCCAAGCCACTAATGATTGCTAGCTTGATAGGCTGTCTGGTTGTGATGGTCACGCCCATAAATGCTACCTACCCAGCACACCGCTGGATAAGATTCGGCAGCTTCTCCTTCCAAATTGCCGAGCTGGTTAAATTAGTATTGGTAATAGGTCTAGCTGATTTTTTGTCCCGGCAATGGAGCAGGGGGAAGTTAGGAAATACCCAAACAACCTTAAAGCCACTGGTTATTCTACTTGCCGCTATTGGCATCGTGGTCGCCAAATTACAAAGTGATCTAGGCTCAGCCGGAGTAATGATAATGATAATGACGCTAATGGCTTATAGTGTGGGTGTGCCTCTAAAAAGAGTGCTCCAGTTTGCTGGTTTAGTGGTAATCGTACTAGTTTTGGCTATCTCAACCAGTAGTTACCGCCGCGAGAGGCTAACAACTTATCTGCACCCGGAAAGTAATTGCCAGGGCAGCGGTTACCAGGCTTGTCAGGCTTTAATCTCTGTCGGTTCTGGCGGTATCTCGGGGCTCGGCTTAGGCAATAGCGTACAAGCGTATGGTTATCTGCCTGAGGCTTCGAACGACTCCATATTTGCCATCATCGCGGAAAAATTCGGCTTTATTGGAACAGCCGTCATTTTATTTATTTACGGCTTCTTTATCACTCGTTTGAAGTCCATCATTGAACATACGCCAGATCAATTCAGCCGGTTGCTGGTGGTTGGTGTCATGGCCTGGCTATCAACCCAGACCATTATCAACATCGGTGCCATGATCGGACTGTTGCCGCTCAAAGGCATTACCTTGCCGCTGATTAGTCAAGGTGGTACTAGCCTTGTCTTTATGACGGGAGCAATCGGTCTGGTTTACCGTGTTTCACGGTATACTAGTTATAGCAAAGTAGAACCCAAATTAAACACTCATGAGCAAGGATTTAACGACAGTAGTATTGACGGGCGGCGGCTCGGGCGGGCACGTAACGCCTATACTATCTCTCGCCCACGAACTTAAAGCTAAAGACTCTGTTCGCACGATATATATTGGCCACAAAGGCGATGACCCTAAAGCTTTAGTTGGTGGCGAACTGGACGTTATGGAGTATGTTCGCGGCGGCAAATTTAGGCGCTATCACGGCGAAAGCCTTGCCGCGCACCTACTTGATATAAAAACACTACTGCTTAATGTGCGTGATTTTTTTAGAGTAATTGTTGCCACAGTGGTAGCATGGCGCTTGCTTAAAAAATACCAACCGGATGTTGTTTTTAGCAAAGGCGGCTTCGTTGCTGTACCTGTAGGTATTGCCGCTCATATCTTAAAAATACCTATAGTGACACACGATTCTGACAGTGTGCCAGGGCTAGCCAACCGCATCATTGGCCGCTGGGCTCAAATTAACGCCACCGGCATGCCAGACGGCCTTTATCCGTATCCTAAAAATAAGATTAGGTATGTAGGCGTGCCGATTACTGACAAAATTAAGACGCCTTCACCCGTCGATCAAGAGAATTATAAAAAAGAATTTGGAGTTCCGCCCGGGAGTAAACTATTGGTCGCATCGGGTGGCGGTAACGGATCGCGTACTATAAATGAGCTGTTGTTGGCTAGCGCTCAAGCACTGCTTGAGACTGATAAGGATCTTCACATAATTAATGCTGCCGGCAGGACACATGCAAACGATTTAAGGGAGCGCTACCGTAAACTCCTAGACGATAGCTCTAGGGTGAAAGTACTTGGTTACGAGAACGAATTCTACAAGCTGATAGAAGCGGCCGATTTAATTGTGGGCCGAGCAGGAGCGACGTTTATTAACGAGTTCGCGGCCGCATCAAAACCTTGCATTATTATTCCTAGCCCGTTTTTGAGCGGAGGTCACCAATTAAAAAATGCTGATGAACTCTCCAAAAACGATGCTGCAGTCATTTTGTCAAATGACGTCAGGGCAGGTAGTTTTATAAAAACAGTTAAAGAACTTTTAAGCAGTCCGGATAGGCGTCAGCAACTAGCAACTAATTTACACAAACTCGCCAAGACGGACGCAGCCGGCAAAATAGCCGACATCATTCTCAAAGTTGCAAAGGGTAGGGCAAGTACCACCGATGCGACTTAGGAGTAATATAGCCAGTGGCGCCACGCGGCGTCAGCCGCATAAAGCCACAACCGCGGCTCAACGCCCGGGCGGCCCGGCAAGGCTGCTCAGCCGACTTTTGGATGTTCTCATTTTGTCTGCCGCTGGCGCATTACTTGTTTACTGCCTGCTTCTAACAGGCAGCCCGAAGGTAACCGTTAACGACACATCCTATCATCCTCAGAGTATTTACCAAGCTACGGTCGGCAAAGATAGTGGTTTCTTTCACAAAACTAAACTAACCTACAATGGCAATGCCATAGCTAGCAAACTTCAAAAACAATTTCCGGAAGTAGTGTCAACTAGCCTTAGACTCTCGCCATTTAGCACTAGCCCAACCTTCAAATTAAATATATCGCGACCTAGTTTTGTAATTAAGTCTGCCTCAAGCACCTATGTAATGGACAGGGAAGGCGTGGCTGTAATTTCTACAACAAGTATAAATCTAAGAATCTTAAAAAATCTTCACACTATTAGCGACCAAAGCGGTTTAGTTCTAAAGCCCGGAGTGAAGGTCCTAAGTAGTGCTGACATTAATTTCGTAAATGAGGTGTTGGCCCAAGCCAAAGCGGCCAAAGTGCCTGTATTGTCTTTGAGTCTACCGCCTCTTAGCCGCGAACTAGATCTTAAGACCTCTGACGAACCTTATCTGGTTAAATTCTATCTGGGCGGTGATTCGCTATTGCAAGTTGGCCAGTTTCTAGCAGCTCGCCATAGCTTCGCTCAAAAGCACGTCAACCCTAGTCACTATCTCGATGTTAGAGTGACAGGTAAAATCTTCTTTAGATAGTAAATTATTACTCCGCTCTGGCCATAGTCCTCACTTCCAGCCAGCAGGGGAGGCAAGTCCGGAAACTTTGATTTATAAAGTTGCTGTGTCTCGTCGCGAGTCCGCCACAAGCAGAAGCTTATAGCCTACCTCGGGACTACGCATTGGGAGGTCCCTCCTCTATCTAGTTCGCATTTTGTTCATTTAATCAATGGCTTGCTTGAAAGGGTAAAGCATAACCATATTATCATTTTGTCAAATGTCAAATAATTTCACAAAAATACGTGAAAAGAAGATTATAGATACTTAAAATGTGGAGTGGGTAAAAATCAAGCAGACCTGTGGATAAATCTAGTAAATCGTACAGCACTTGCCGGCAGGTCAACAGCGGCAACGGTTAGGCAAAGTAAACAGTGCAAGCGCATGACGCAGAGTGCTAAAACCCATTAAACAGTCTTGGGCCAACACAACTCCCCTGCCGGAGGGGGGTATAACAGGACAAATCCCCAATGGATATCATAAGTCGCAAAATATACATTGTGCGACTTAAACGCTATGGCTGAATTCATATGTCCCCCAACCCATATTCCGTCATTTCTTTTGAATTTATTTTTTTGTTTTGTTTTGTTTTAATGCTAACGCTGCCTTGCCCCACCGACCAAGCTATGGATCAACCGCTCACCATGCTCTGACAAGTCAGTGTTCGTAAAATGTTCAATTTCTTGGAAACACCCCATTTAACGTAAACGAATAGTATATTCGGGCGAACTGTCCGTATCTTGATCTGTCATGGCCCCGCTACTACCAGCCGAGCTAGAAGTCTTCCTACCCCCTCTTTTACCCCTTCGGCGTTTACGCCTAGTTGTTGAAGTAGCTTGAAGGGTAGGCTCGTCGGCCCGAGTATTACTACTGGAAAACTGAGTAGCGGCTTTGCCAATGATAGCTGCAGGGGTCGATAACTTATCTAGCACTCCTGTTTTAGTCTGTGGACTAACCACAGTTTTATTCGCAGTGGGTATGGTATGTGGATCCACCAAGCCGGCCGACTTTATTATAGATTTTTCAACTGCCGCGCGGTCGCTAGTGTAGCGCTGCCTAGATAGCTCAACAATCTTAGCCGATAAATCTTCAGGAGCCTCAGGCAAATTCAGAGTTTTTGCCGAGAACGGCGGTGCCTTCTCCCCGTTGATTATCATAGTTGTAACAAAAAAGCGGGCATGTTGCTGAATCAGGTCGCCGCTCTCAAACTGCGGTTCAAAATACTTTTGCAAAAAAGGCGAATCATCCGGACTGATCCTAAAACAAACAATCGTGCCGACATTGCCAAATACAGCATCCCTAACTGGTTCGCTCATCTGTGATATATATTGGTTGGCGACTGTTAGATTTAAGTTATACTTGCGGGCTTCACTTAGTATTACCGCGAATGAATCAGTAGCAAAGTTCTGAAACTCATCAACGTAGAGATAAAATGGCCGCCTTTGCTCTTCGGGCATGTCCGCCCGCCCCATAGCCGCCAACTGAATTTTGGTTACCATCATGGCGCCTAAAATGCCAGCATTATCCTCACCCATTAGGCCGCGGCTGAGGTTCACTATCAAGATCTTGCCCTCATCCATGATTTTTCTGATATTGAAGGTGCTCTTGGGCTGACCGATAATGTTTCTAATCATTGGATTAGCAGTGAAAGCCCCTACTTTGTTTAGGACCGGAGCGACGGCTTCACTCGCAAATTTGTCATTCCAGCTCGCAAATTCTGTCACCCAGAAACTTTTGACTACCGGATCGTCAATATATTTAATAACCTCTGCTCGGAATTTCTTGTCAGTTAGCATCCTAGTGATGTCTAGCATGGTTGAATCGGGATAATCTAGCAGTGCCAAAAGCGTATAACGCAAAATATATTCTAGCCTTGGTCCCCAGCTTTCTGCGAAAAGCCTTTTGAGTACACCCACTAGTTCAGAGCTAATATGACCCTTTAGGGTCGGATCAATCACCTCCAGGGGGTTAAACCCTATCGGGTAAGCTGTGTCGGCCGGATTAAAATAGACTACGTCATCCAAGCGGCGCTCGGGTATGAAGCTCAAAACGTGTTGGGCATAATCACCATGCGGGTCAATCACTGCAAAACCCTGGTTGTAGTAAATGTCACTCAAAGTTAAAAGCTGTAGGGCGCCGGATTTCCCTGTGCCCGTCTGACCGAGGAGGTAAATGTGCCGGCTGCGATCTTCGCGCCAAATCCCAAAGATGGTATTATCGCCCCTAAAATTAGTCACTCCGAATAGGCTGATTTTATCTTCGTCGCCGGTGGCCACGACAGGAATGTTTGGTGGGGGTTCAGCGGTCTTGGTGGTCGCCCAAACTATGTTAGGAGTCTCTACATTCGTATGCGGTAGATGGAAGAGGCTAGCAAGCTCCTCAATGTTTAAGATAAGGCCCAGGTCAATAAAAAAGCGGGTTTGGAACTCCGCTTGCCTCTCACGGTTGAAGCTGGCGTTTTTCGCCGCAAAACCGTTTAGATTGGTAGAGTTAAATTGCTTGAACGCTCCAACTAAAGCCTGCATGCGCAAGCGTGCAGTGTGCTGATCGTCGCCAGCGTACAAAAGACGTATCTTGACCTGGTAGCCAAGCTTCCTGCCCTTCTCTTCAATGGCTGTGATGCGGCTTTTATCTCGTTCGGATAGTTGCGGCTCTTTTGTTTCGCTGCCAGCAGGTGGACGCACTAAAGCTGCCAGAGCTTCGCCAGCATAACCCAGAGCTGTTCCTCCTGTCCCGGACAGTAATCCCCGCCCGCGTTTTATGCGGGCTATTTGCCGCGCCCCCTTGCGATGCCAATCATCATGGACCGGCCGAGCTATGATTTGAATCCACATTTCTTCGTCTTCATGATCAAGTTTTGCAAGCGTGGCTGTAATGGCAGCCAACGGGTCTACTTCAAAACTCGGGAAAGTCTTAATTGGCAATGTCTCTGAATCAATTAAGCTGAGCTCGGCTGTATGGACGACGGACTGACTTAGCTTGCGACCGGCATAGTCGTCCTCTTGCTCGTAAATCTGGACTGTCGGGTACTGCGCATAAATCTGGCCCTCTACAAACGCTTGTAGGTGCTTTGGTGTCCAGATAAAAAAACGGATCCTCTGGCTAGCCGCTACTACCTCTAAGCTAATGTGTTCTTGTAGCTCACCAGATAATCTAAGCTCACGCTTGGTTCTTAATATGCCATGCAAGGCGGCCAGCATTTGCTCAGCTGCCAGTTCTTTCTTGTCGTTAGTCCGAGGCACTTCAAGCATCAGCAAACTCTGCTCGTGCTGGAAGGCTCTTGTCCCCCTACCGAATATTTTCATAAGCGCTAAGCTAAATTATATCATTAAAAACAGAGGTACCCGGTAGGCCCTTCGGGGTATCTTAAGCTAAAGTGTAAGTAGCTTTTGCAACGCGTTTAAACTGTGGCTTACTCTGCAGGTTCAAGAGAATAGTAGTTTCTTTTACGTGACGGCTCTTTAAAACCCGCTTCACTATCTCGTCTCGGTGGAGTGGCCCACCTTCCTTTTTTAGAATCTCAGTGATAACGTCCGCTACTGTACCGCTTGTGTATCCCCACTCACGAAGTGCGTAGATACCTCGCCCAATTAGCACAAAGCGATTGTCTTTTATAAGCTCGTTGTGAATAGCTTGGGTAGTGACATCACGACGCTTAAGGTCGCTATTTTTTATAGCCTTGGCGATTTCGCTAAAGTGCATTGGCTTCCCTGAGTCATGCAAAATCACATAAATTTTGTCACGAATATTTTTAGGATTAACCATCGGCCACTTCGTGAGACCCCATCGGCCGTGCAGGCTGGCCATATTTTTGGAAATACTAGCTAGGGCTTCAACATGTTGAACGTCTAAATTGCCTACTTTGTCGGCTATGGTCTTTATGTCTGTAGGCTCACCAATCTCAGTAACGGCATCAATTATCTTTGATACCTGCTCGCGAATAGCCTTCTCGGTATGTTCACCGGCCAGGCCAATGGCATGGAAGAAATGATCATTATCATCTATGACTGCAATCTGCGGGCTAAGCGTTGCCAGGAATGTAATACGAGCACTGTCTGCTTTACCGGCATCGGGTACCAAATTACTCGCGACCTCAGACACCCTTGCCACTTTACCGTTATTAACGAGGTGCTTATCCAAGGCGGACTGAGCTGCCTTAATGTGTGGTAAATCGCCTTTGGCGGCCTCCTTCAGCTTTGTGACAACTGATTTTTCCAACTGGCGGACGCGCTCTCTTGTAATACCCAGTAGCTCACCGATTTGCTCCAGCGTTTCTCGGCGGTCAAACAGGCCAAAGCGTCGAGCAATAATCTCACGTTCTCGTTCACGTTCAATAGTATCCAGGATGTCACGGACAGCCTGTTCTACGCTTAAACCTGTATTGGTGGTGGTAGCTGTGTCTTCCATTTACTTCTTAAAAATACCCTTTAACGCTTTAGTTTAGCTATATTATATAACGTTAAAATTTAAAAGTCAAGCAACTCCTTAATTAAGTATATTGTACCACTAATTGGACTTTGTTGATAAAGTGTTTATGGATAAATTACCATAAAATATTTTTGGAACAGATAAAACTATGTGGATAATTTACTTTTTAGCTCTGCGCGGAAATTTTTTGCGGGCCGGCGCTTTAGCGAGCAACGCTGTGGCATCTTCTTGGCTCATTTTTTCTGGTTCTACGGTCTTTGGGATACGCGCATTGCGCTTACCGTCAGTGATGTAAGGGCCATACGGTCCACGCAAGATTTTTATATTGCCAAAATCGGCGATTGTTTTCTCAGCCTGAACTTTCTGATGGCTAGCCAGAAGTTCCCTGGCCTGCACCTCATTTATCTCAAGCGGGTCTTGCTCTTTTAAGCTTACAAAAGTCTTATTGACCTTAATATAAGGGCCGAATCTGCCGATACTGGCCGTAATTTCTTCGCCCTGCTTTGTTTTGCCGACTACCCTGGGTAGTTCAAACATGGGCAGAGCTTGCTCGAGCGTCACATCGTCTAAGCGTGCGCCAGCGGGCAGAGGGGCAAACCTCGGTTCTGCTGTGTCGGCTTCCTCATCCGTACTGCCTAGCTGCAGAACGGGGCCGTAACGTCCGTAGCGCACCACTACAGGTTTGCCGCTCTTCGGGTCAGTGCCAAGAGTCCGTGCCTGAGCGGCCTCCGCCCGGCTAGCCTGAGCAGAAACTTCTACTAAGGGGTGAAAACGCGCGTAAAAGTCCTTAATAGCTTCGCGCCAATGGCGCTTGCCGATGGCGATACTATCAAACTCTTCTTCAGCCTTGGCGGTGAAATCATAATCTATAACAGAGGCAAAATATTTAGTTAGAAAATCCGTTACAACTTCTGCTACGTGAGTTGGCATTAATTTATTGCGGTCAGCACCTACCGTTACGGGTTCGACGTGTTCAGACACCTCACCCTCCTTTAGCAGAAGTTTCTTTGTTTGTTTAATCTCTCCGGGTGCGTCGGCCTTTTCGATGTAGCCTCGATCCTGGATAGTGCCAATCGTTGGGGCATAAGTACTGGGCCGGCCGATGCCTAGTTCTTCAAGTTTGCGAACTAAACTTGCCTCTGAATAGCGCGCTGGTGCGCGGGAAAAGTTGACATTGGCCTCAGCGCTTATTAGGTTGAGAACCTCTCCTTGCTTGAGGGCGGGTAGTATTTTATCTTCTTTACCACCACCGTAGACTCTTAGCCAGCCATCAAAGGTCAGAACTTCTCCAGTAGCCGTGAATTGCTCTTTGCGATTACTTATATCAATGGATACATTTGTCTTTTGTATAGATGCAGCAGCCATTTGGCTGGCCAACGCCCGTTGCCAAATTAGCTGGTAGAGTTTCTTCTGTTGAGTGTCATTGCCCACCTCGAGGGTATTAAAGTTAGTTGGTCGGATGGCTTCATGAGCCTCCTGGGCAGATGCGCTCGTTGTTTGGTATTGACGCTGTTTAAAGTACTTTTCGCCCAATTGCTTGGATATATATTGCTTGGTCGCCTTGAGCGCAAAGGCAGATAGTACAGTGCTGTCAGTGCGCATGTAAGTGATATGGCCGTTTTCGTAAAGCCGCTGGGCAAGTGTCATTGTTTGGCGGACGCCGTAGCCGAGCTTCCTAGAGGATTCCTGTTGCAAGGTGCTTGTCGTAAAAGGCGGAGCTGGGCTACGAGTACCCGGCCTTTGCTCGATAGAGCCAACCGTAAAGTCAGCAGTCTTTAATGCATCCAAAAGTTCTCGAGCGTTTTTTGCGACGTCTATTTTATCCGTCAGTTCGGCGGGTAGCTCCGCCTGTCCTGCCCGAAAGACGGCTCCTACCTTATAGGATGTCTGAGGCTCAAAGTTACGTATTTCCCTTTCCCGCTCCACGATTAAACGCACGGCCACACTTTGAACTCGGCCAGCCGATAAACCCGGCCGGACTTTACGCCATAGAATCGGACTTAGCTCATAGCCTACCAACCTATCCAGTATTCGCCTAGCCTGTTGAGCGTCTACCAGTTTTTGGTCTAATTGCCGCGGTTTAGCCACAGCTTGAGTGATGGCTTCTTTGGTAATTTCATGAAAAACAATGCGTTTTGTTTGGGTAGGATCCAGTCCTAGCAAGATCGAAATATGCCACGCAATCGCTTCGCCTTCCCTATCCTCATCGCTAGCTAGCCAAACTTCATTGCCTTTGGCTTCACGCTTAAGCTCAGCCACAACCTTTTTTTTGTCAGGGCTGATCTCGTAAGTTGGCTCAAAATCGCGCGCAATATCCACCCCAAGGCCTTTTTTAGGTAAGTCGCGCACATGGCCAAAACTACTTACCACTTTATAATCACTGCCCAAAAAGCGGGCCAAGGTCCGGGCCTTGGCGGGTGATTCAACAATAACGACGTTTTTTGTCATAGGCTCCAACCATCAGTGATTACTTTATCAGAGTATTGTGTCTGAGCAATAAAATAGACTAGTCCTCGCCACGCGCCTAGGCAAGTAAATTAACAAGTTTTTAGGTGAGCGACCAACGTCCACCACCGTCGGGTCTAATGTGACCACTAATCTCCAGGCTTGTTAGGATGAAGCTTAGTTTAGCCGCATCCATCTTTAAGTGTATGGCCAATTCTTCTTGAGAGTGCTTACCATCTACGATAGCTTGCATGAGGGCTACCTCATCAGGGCTACCGCGAAGGGCTCTTTTAGGCGGTGCGGCGGAGTTGATATTTAAAGCAAGCAGTATATCTTGAACTTCGGTTACAGGTACAGCACCGCTCTTTATTAAATTATTGGTTCCTTGGCTAGAGGTGCTATTAATATTACCGGGGACTGCCATGACAGTCCTGCCCTGCTCTAACGCAAATGTGGCGGTGTGCATAGTGCCACTGCCAGCAGATGCTTCGGTTATCAGTAGGACATCGGCCAAACCACTAACAATGCGGTTACGAGCCACAAAGTTGAGCTTATAAGCCGGACTGCCATGTGCGTATTCGCTGAGCAGTGTCCCTTTGTTTTTTAAGACTTGGATAGCTAAGTTACGATGACTGGCAGGGTATATCTTGTCTAAGCCGGTGGGCAATACGGCTATAGTTGTTCCGCCTTTCTCTAGGCAGGCAGCATGTGCGACCGAATCTATGCCTAAGGCCAGACCGCTTATTATCACTACATCGTAACGAGTTAGCTCACCAACTAATTTAGTTGTAACTTCTCGTCCGTAAGCAGTCATTTTGCGTGCACCAACCACTGCTACTTTCGGTCTTTTGATCCAATTCTTTGGCGGCTCTCCCAAATAATACAGTTTCTGGGGCGGATCAGCGATGGATGCGAGATTATCGGGATAAGCCGGAGACTTAAGCGTAAGGGATTTGACTTTAACCATTAGTTATTCTTTAGTATTGACACCATGAAATCTTTTTGCTAAAATTGCAACTCGTAAGTGCAACTAGTACTTATCGCACCTTATTCCCCCAAATTTAACCTCGCTTATTTTTTAAAGCGAGTCGTTAGGTTGTTTAAGAGTCTGACCGCCGAGAGTAGTACCCTCCACTTTCACGGTTGCCTGCCAAACTCTATATTTAAATATACACGAGCTTGGCCGGCGCTCTTAAACAAACTAACCCCTTTAACTCTTACTCCCCAATGTGGGTAGGCTCTCCGGCTTGCCGGAACAGCTCAAATGCCCGTGCATATATTGCAGGCTTTGAAGCTTTGCCGATGGTGGGGTTGAAGGGTGTAATAGGCCTCCAGCGGTGCCCACCCCCTCTGGAGGTCTTTTAGGTTTTATAAGACTGAAAAAGTACCGGGCTCTAATTTACCGTTAAAAACATATTCTGTTATGAGGACACACGCCTCGTTGGTAATAGCACTCAGGTGGGTCTGCTCATCTTTTGTAAACTTGCTAAGAACAAACTCAGCGCTATCTTTTTTGGAGCTTAGCTCATTTGCGATACCAACGCGCAGCCGTCCAAACTCCGGGCCGACGTGACTGATTAAAGATTTAACACCGTTGTGCCCAGCGTCTGTACCACCAACCCGCGTACGCAGTTGGCCAAAATCAAGTGCCAGTTCATCATAAGTCGCCAAAACCTGGGCGGGCCTGAGTTTATAAAAGCTCATTACCAACCGTGCTGCACTACCGCTACTATTCATATATGTGGTTGGCTTGGCCAGAATCACTTTTTTGTTACCCATAGGCGCAGTAGTGATACTACAGCCCATCGATTTTTTATCGGACCAGGCCGGGAAGTTATTTGCTCGGGCAAACTCATCAACAATAGCAAAGCCTATGTTGTGGCGCGTGTTGTCATATTTATTGCCAGGGTTACCAAGGCCTATGATCAGGCAAGCTTCGCTAGAAGAAAGAGTATAGAGCGGCGTGCTCGTGGATATGTTCGGTTTTTTCTGTAAAAAGGCCATGATTATATTCTACTTTTCAATAAACCAAAACTTAAGTGGCGTACCGACAAAGGGCCACTGCGTGCGCAGACTTTTTTCTAAATAGCGCCTATAACTCCAGTGCAAGAATTTAAGATTCTTACCAAAAATCTTAAAGCTGGGCAGCGGCTGATCCGTCTCTTGGACCATATAGTTCAAGCTAGGTGTGCGGCCCCTAAGACCAGCTGGAGGATGGTTTAGTGTTGCCGAGCTGAGCCAGTGGTTGAGCTCAGGCGTACTAAGCTTTTGCCTTCGCGTCTCACTAATTTCAACGGCCAGTTCCAGAATCTTGGCAACATTAAGGCCTTGAAGCGCACTTGTGAATACTAATGGTGTCCACGGTACAAAAGCAAAATCAGCCGTGATTTGGGATGAGATGCGCGCACGTGTCCGACCATCAACATTATCAATAGTGTCCCATTTACTGACAATTAAGACGAGACCCTTGCCGGCCTCGGCAATTAAACTCGCAATTTTTTGGTCCATTTGCACAGCAAGCTCACTGGCGTCCATCACTAGCAGGCAAATATCAGACTCTTCAATCGCACTCAAGGCTCGAATAACGCTAAACTTTTCTACACCGGGAGTAATCTTGCCCGGCCTACGTATGCCGGCTGTATCCATAATCTCAATTGTTTTGGAGTGGTAGTTAATGCGTAAGCGGTTAATATCTCTGGTAGTACCAGCGTGCGAAGCCACAAGGGCTTGCTGTTTGGCGGCTAGGGAGTTAAAGAGGCTGGATTTGCCCACATTGGGGCGGCCCAGAATGCCAATTCTAACGGCTGTATGGCGAGTGGGTGATTTAGCCTCTGGCAGCTGCTTGGCAATATACGACAAAACTTCTTCCAGGCCGATTTTTTGGGTGGCGCTGACAGGAAAAATATTCTTGATTCCTAGTTTTTGCCACTGACTTACATCAGACTTTTTTGCCTTATCAATTTTGTTAACCAGCAAAATGACTGGCCTCTTACTTTTAAGTGCTAATTTGGCAGCCCTTCGATCTTCTTCTGTGGGTGCTACCTCCGCGCTCGTTATAACTAAAATTAAATTTGCTAACTCGGCTGATTCTAGAATCTGGTCTTGGATGCTTAGTTCAAAGTCGTCTTGTGGGTTTTTCATACCGGCAGTATCAATCAGCCAGAAATTTGTTGCTCCGTACCGGGCTTCTGCCATTACTCTGTCGCGAGTTGTCCCCGGCTCGTCGGCTACAATCGCCTCGCGGCGTCCGACCATAACATTAAAAAGGCTGGACTTACCAACATTGGCCCGCCCAACAATTGCAACATACGCAGTCTTCTTAGAGTCCATTACCTTTTATTATATTCTCCAGTTAAGAAAATGCCGCCCCAAAGGCATGGAGCGGCATTTTAAGCCTAGGTGCTTTAGGCTGGGTTATCGGATTGTGGCGGTGTAGCCATTGGCTCATCGGGCGGTGACGTCGGAGGATTAGCATCCGGTGTCTCGTCCATGCTGGGAGTGCTATCAGCTGGTGCGTCAGCGGCTGTATCATCAGCTGAACTATCAGCTGCAGAGCTGTCATCGGCTGGTGGCGTGGTCGGATTAAAGCTAGCCGATGTGTCGTCTGGCTGGTCGCTCGCTGGTGTGGCGGCGAAATCATTAACCTGCTCATTGACTTCAGATTGCTCTTGGGCAGCATTCATTTGGCCGCTGCCTGCTCCAGCGTCGTCACCCATCGGGTTAGTTGGTGCGGACGGCGCGGCTCCATCAGCTGGGCTGTCGCTACCGGTTAAATTATTTGTTGATGTATCCTCTTGCATAGTTCTCTCTCCTTCTTGGTTATTTTTTGAGGAATCCTTGGGTTGGTTATTAGCTACGGTCTGTCCACTCGCAGGCGGCAAGACCTCTTTAACAACACGTGCGAAGTCCTCTAAAGTTGCTTGAGACTTCACTAAATACTTTACCACGCCAAGCTGACTAGCGCGTGCTTGATCTTCCGCTTGGCCCAGCGCCGTCATCATGATAACTTTGACGTCTTTCATCTCCGGAGCGGCTTTTAAGTTTTCTAACATCTCAAAACCGCTTAATTTTGGCATCATAACATCGGCAATAATCAAATCAGGCTTTTCCTTAAGAGCAGCACTTAAGCCCTCTTCGCCATCGCCGGCTGTCAAAATATTGTAACCCTCTGCGGTTAGCAACATCTCATAAATCTCGCGCAGGTTGTTGTCGTCTTCAACTAATAAAATCTTAGGCATTTTTTACCCTATAGATATTCTATCAACCTTAAACATAAGCGTCTATATCTTACAGCGAGTTTAGTGGACTGACTGTGGAAGCTTGCTTTTGCTGTAGCTCAAGAGCTTGAGTGCTGGTTAGGCGCGGTAAGTTTATATAGAATGTAGATCCTTTGCCCGGTCGGCTCTCTACCCAGATACGGCCGTTATAAAGCTCTATGATTTTCTTACATATAAAAAGACCTAAGCCCGTCCCGCCGACAGTCCGAGTGGTAGAGCTATCTACTCTGTAAAATTTCTGGAAAAGGTGGGGTATGTCTTCTTCTGGTATGCCCACACCAGTATCTTGGATTTGCAGTTGGACAACACGGCTATCCCCTGTTAGGCGAACTGCTATGGTACCTTCGGGCGTGTATTTTATAGCATTATCCAGTAAATTTTGAACAACTTCGCTCAAGCGGTCAGGGTCAACGAAGGTGTAATGTAGCGGCCTGACGACTTTACCGCCAGCGGCATGGTCTGGTGCGCTGACTATAAATTTCAGCTCAAGGTTCTTTTCTTTGGCCTTGAATCGGGCGCTTTCTACCACCTGCCCTATTACTTCGCCGGCCTCAACCACGACTGGGTAGCTGACGAGACGACCATCCTCTGCGCGAGAGCTGGTCAGTAAATCTTGGAACAATGTACCCAGATGTTTTGTGGCCGTGGAAGCCTTCTGCAAGTAATTTTTAGCGCTCCCATCCACTTGGGCTATCTTGGGATTGAGAGCTAGGCTTAGGTACCCCTCAATGGCCGCTAAGGGGGTGCGCATCTCATGACTGGCTGTAGAAATAAAGTCGCTGCGCCTTTGTTCCTCTATCTTTTGCTTGGTAATATCACGAAACACACCCACGAGGTCTCCGCTGGGTCGACTGTCCTCGCCTAAAATCTGGGTAACGATAATAGAAACGTTCGTTGGCTTATGATAGCGGGTGGTTAGTATCATCTCAGCTCTAACAGGTTTGCCGCTTATAGCTGCATTTGCAAAAGGGTGTTGGCTTTGCGGAACGGAGTGTCCTTTTTGGTCCTCCTCGGCCAGAACGCTGTATACGCTGATGCCAACAGCTTCATCAGCCGGCCAGCCAGTGATTGTAGCGGCAGCTGGATTGAATAGGTGTATGGTACCGTCCAACCCCACCATGACGACACCGTCTTCTATGGCGCTCAAGATAAAGTCAGAACTAAAGCCGCTATCTTTTAAAAGTCGGTCGCTAAGCATTAGCCCGCGACGGTTCATACTCTTTGGCTTGTTTTTCTTAAACCACACCAGTTACCACCGTTATTATTTTTCCCGTTAATGCTTTTATTATATAGCTTTGCGCCCTGGATGTCTTTTGTATCCGAATGACTGGCCACCCTTCGGGGTCCTAAGCACTCTGGTTAATCGTCAGGCCTGGTTACAAAGCAGCTCAAAGTAACGTGTCGTACCAAACGGTATCTTCTGCTTGACGGTTCCCTTAGCTGGCAAGCTGGTGGCAAGAGTAATGGTAAATTCTCCAAACTGGGCGTTGATCGTGTCCACCGCCTCGGTTAGCCACTGTTCTCGGTTGACCTCGTCAAGCAAGCTTACCTGATTTAGTGCGGACGGCTCTAGCCCATAACAAGATATTCCTAGTTCCCTCACCCAATCATCCCTAGGCCGCTGGTTAAATAATAATGTGGCGTGGCGCAAAACCTCGGCATTATTAAAGAAGCTGGACTTAAACATCCGCCGTGTATACCAATAGTCGCCGCCGCGGTAACGTACGTAAACGCTCACACCGCGGGCTGCTACCTGCTTGTAGCGCAGCTTCATGGCGGTGGTCTCGCATAGGTAGGCCAGGCGTGAGCGTACAGTTGCATCAGGAGGCCGAAGTTCATCCATCACAAATTGGCGCCCCACTGTTTTGATGCTATGTTCGGCTGCATCCACCTCCCAACCGCGCAGGCGTTGGTACCAGTCTTCCCCGCAGACACTTTTAAAGACCCGTCGGCTGAGCAGGTCACTGGGTGCATCCAAAAACTGTAAGGGAGTGTAGATGCCAGCTGAATTGAGCCGAGCGGCGTTATGGTTGGCGATGCCGGCTAAATCTGTAAGCTCTAACTTAGATAGACCGGCGCGTAGATTCCCTGCCGTAAGTACGTCCAGGCCGTCGGGTTTGTGTAAAGACGCGGCGGTTTTAGCCAAGAAGCGGTTGGGGGCTATGCCGATATTGCAGCTCATCCAGCCGCCTGCTTGTTGGCGCAGGTGATTCTTGATTTCGTAGCCAATTTCTACGAGCGGGCGCCGGTTGACTAGGCGGGTTCCGCTAAAATCAATAATCCCCTCATCTATACTTTTCATTGTGACAGATGGCGAATAGGACTTCATGATGCCTACCAAAATTTTGTAGACGTGATGATACTTAGGAGGGTCAGACTCTACTAGGATAATATCTGGTGCCAGTAGCTTGGCTTCATGGAAACTCATGCCCACCTTAACCCCCAAGCGCTTAGCCTCATAGCTGGCTGCGACTACGCAGGTGTACTCGGTGTTGCGGTTGGTCACGCCCACCGGCCGGCCGCGCAATAGGGGCCTGGCCTGCTGCTCGGCCATAGCGAAGCAGGAGTTTAGGTCTATATGCATAACCTCCGGCTTGGCCGGATTAAGCGGCAGGTTGAGGGGTGAGACATGTGGCATGTTGGTCTAAGTTAGTGTCGGCTATGGAGACTAGTGTCCAGCTAAGTTTTGCGGCGTCAAACTCCAGTCGATAGTCAGCGTTACCGTCGGTCATGTCAAATACGTGAATGGCCCGCTGGCCCTTCTTCGTCGGGTGTACCATGCCGGTTTGGGTAAAAGTTATGCGCTTGTTAGCCCATTCCATCACGCGCGGGAAACAGCGCAGGCGCGGCCCGCGGTTGTGAAAATAGTAAGCGACGATATTAACGTCTTTGCCGATTTTTGTTACGTTGTCCATTTTTTGTTCCCCCTGTTTTTAAGAGTTTATAAAGAGATAGCCGTTTATCTCATGGCTAGATACGGCGAACGGATTTGTCGACCAAGCTGCTGGATAAAATTTACCTACCGTTCAAGGTGTTTTATGACCAGAAGCTAAGATTTTGAGGGCTAGCAGTGACCGGAGTTTACCGCCCTAAGAGTCAGTCTATGAGGAGGAACCAAGAAATATTTTTGGAGCCCTCACATGGCTTAAGCCTATTTTAGATTAGTAGCCCAAGGCTGCGCAATATTGATTTATCCGTCCGAAAGTTCCAAAAATAATTTATAAAATGGTGATCCCAAGGGGAGTCGAACCCCTGTTGCCGGGATGAGAACCCGGTGTCCTAACCACTAGACGATGGGACCGCAACCAGGGGTCATTTTAGCAGACTATCGGGGTTATTTGTAGCTAATTTGACCGGCGGTAGATAGAGCCGTTATCCAGGTCTGGCCTGGGTCTAGCTTGATTGGTGCGCCTTTCGCGTCGACAAAACTTATTTGATGAGTCCGGGAAGCTTTAGTCCAAGTGCCGACCGTCACGCCGCCATCTTGAAAAATGTAGGCGGCTCCAGAGCTATTAGCTGAGTAGTTTGAATAATAGGCACCGGACGCGTCTAGCGCTCCGCTGGTGAGCGGAACTACAATTGCTATCACTACTTTTGGTTTAAGCTGAACGCCTGTTGTATCGGCCGCGCTTACGAGGTCCATATGCGGCGCCCCACCCTCGCTCCTAGTGTACGAATTGGTTTTTACATCGTAGCCGTAATGCGGGTTATAAACAGGTCCCGAAATGGCAAAATCAATTGACGTTGCCGTAGGTACTTTAAGGGGCTTGGCCTTTTTGCGGGGGAAGCTGTGGACCTTACTGGTAATATAGCCTTTTGATTGATTAAGATCATCAAGCTTATCAAAGCTGGTATAGACATTGTGCGGTGCTGCCCGGGTGGATATGCGCCAGTAGCTACCGGCGTTAAAGAATTCATCCAAATCTTTACCGCCGCTTCTAATCTGGCTGAGTGCGTCGGGTGAACCGCCAACGTGGGCGATTGAGGCGTCAAAGGGAGTTGCCCAATCGATAAAATACGGCCGCAGGCTCCTAACTGGGCCAATGTACTGGGGGCGGCTTTCTTGGAACAGCGCCATAAAACGGGTCACTCCGCCTTCGGCGATAGCTTCGTAAACTACTCCAGCATCCTGTAAACCGGATTGAGGTCTAGCGTCTAGGCTGTTTTCTATCATGATAGCGGTCACTGGCCGCTTGGCTAAAGCCGGATTGACCTGGAGGCCTGTTAAGGGCGAAGCAACAGTGGTGGCGGTCTTATGGCTGGCGACGCGCGGAATCATTGGAGCCGGGTGGCTAAAGATGGCAATGCCGCCAAAAATGAGTGCAACCAAAATTACTAAGCCGCCAGCTCCAGCCAGGATCCGTTGGCGCCGGCTCAGACGATGCCAGCGGCTCTTCAGTTGCCCTACCCATGCGAATCGGCCGCTCTTAGCGGCCGGTGCTTTTTGTTCAGTTAATTCTTCAGATGCTTCATCAATGACGATTGGCTCGTCCAGACTTTCGACGGGAGGTTCTACGCCAGATGGCTCGCCGCCAGTTTCACGCGGCGGTTTAGACGGCGGGACTATATCATTTAACATCAGGTTTATTCTAACGGGCTTAAGCGGTTTTTTCAAAAAGCTTAAGCGCTACCCCAAGCCTCGCTAAAGATTTTTGCTTGCCTAGGACTGCTAAGGAGCCAAATAGCTCCGGAGAGTAAGGTTCACCACTAATTGCAATTCTTATCAGGGTGAATAAAACTGCAGGTTTTGTATCTAGTTCTTGAAGCAAATCATTCAGCCGGGCTTTTATATCCGCTTCACTAAAAGAGCTGCCTGATAGTTTGTCCTTGGCGGCTGATAGCATCTCGCGCCCAGTCGTCGAATCAATTTTGGTAGCATCCATGAGTTTGCTGACTGCCTCAGATTTTGGTTCGTTAAAGAACATACTGCTTATATAACCCACCTCAGCCAATGTATGAATGCGCGATTTTATAAGATTTGTAACCTTGAGCTTATAATCCTTGTTTGCGTTACGGCTTTCATCCCAGAGCCCTTCACCGTCAACTCTATCTAGCAGTTCCTGGTCGCTGAGTTTGGCAATGTGCTGAGAGTTTAGCCAAATTAACCTTTGTTCGTCAAAGCGAGCTCCACCCCTTTGAACTCGGCCAAGATCAAACTTGGCGGTGAGTTCATCTACTGAAAATACCTCCTGCTTTGTGCCGTCGTTCCAGCCCAGAGTGGCCAGAAAATTTATCAATGCTTCTGGCAGATAGCCGTCACGACGATAGTCCAGGATGTCTTTCGCCCCATCGCGCTTAGATAGTTTCTTTTGCCCGTCTGGTCCCATTACATATGGCAAAGTGGCGAGAACGGGGCGCTCTACGTCCATCGCTTCGTATAAATCGAGGAACTTTGGTACGGACGGCAAAAATTCTTGGCTGCGGATGACGTGACTAATTTCCATAAGATTATCATCAATTACATGTGCAAAGTTGTAGGTTGGGTAGCCATCGGACTTGACGAGTATGAAATCATCAATCGCTTCCGGACCGGACTTAAGTTCTCCTAGGACGGCGTCTTCCCAGCGCCGTTCGGTGGGGTTTGAGCGAAATCTAAGCGGTTGGCTACCATCCCACGGAGGCGGGTTTTCGGGGCGATGGTCACGGAATAAAAACGGTCTTTTTCCAGCTATAGCCTTTTGACGCAACGCTTCCAACTCGGTTGCTGAGTATGGGTCAGCATAAGCTCGGCCTTTATCTATTAACTTCTGTGCCCACTCTTTATATATTTCAAGTCGTTCGCTCTGGCGGTACGGCCCACCGTCCCACTGCAGACCAAGCCAGCGCAGGCTGTCCATAATGTGCTGCTCGGAGTTCTCCACGTGGCGAGCCCGGTCAGTGTCCTCTATTCTCAAAATAAATTGTCCGCCCGCTTGACGCGCGACCAACCATGCGAATAGCGCGGTACGTACGCCGCCGACGTGTAAATAACCGGTTGGGCTTGGGGCGAACCTTGTTCTAACCTTCACCTTAATAATTGTAGGCTAACTCAGTCGCGCGTGCTACAGACTCTGGACAATTTGTAAAATCTGGTCTGAACTTAAATTTGCTTGGTTGCTGATGGTGTATAAAATCCCGTTATTGACCCAGGTTGCATTATCAGCTGGCCCATAAATGTAGACCGTCGTGCCATTAACTTGAGAAGTCTGTACTTGTCGGCTGGCACCGAGCGTTCCCTCAGAAAGAGATTTAGAATCTAAGCTCGACTTCTGTTCACCAAGCGTGTAGGCACCGCCTCCGCTAGCTTTGTAGTTAATATTTACCTTGTCTGGCTGGCTGGTAGCTTTGTCGAAAGTAAAGCCGCTGGGGGCATAGGCTGGCAGTGAAGCGTTGACGTGTGAGCGTACGTTGGCGACTTTAACGGCCACGGCCGGTACGTTAAGCCAGACAATCAATATTGCTAGAGCAACAAGTAATATAATTACCAGCAGGAGACTGAGCCGGCGCGGTAACCCCAAAATTCCCGACCTGGTTCCATTAACAGCCTGTTTATGGGCATCTGCACGCAGCAATGCCTCATCTAGCAGGCGCTCCAGACGGTTATGCGAGGCGCTAGAAGCAACCGTATTGGCTGCTGCTGGAACCTGCTGAGCCTTTATGGTTGGTTTGGCGGCCGGCGGGATGAGCTCGCCGCTCAAGGCCTCGGACGCTCTGGCTTTGGGGGCCCCGAAGCGTTCAATCGCAGGATGCTTTTTAATCAATCTTGCCCTAGACTGCCTGGCGGAATCGACTAACTTGATGGCAGATTTACTGCCCGTGCGGCCCAAGTGTGTACTCGCGGACTTGATTTTTATTGAGGGCTTAAAGACCACTTCCCTAAGTAAGGTTTGAGATTTCTCTTGGCGTTTGTGTACCGCCTTAGCGCTGGAGCTAACTGTGCGTACAGCGGCTGCCTTGGGGTGGTTCTTGGGGGCAGTCCTTCTCTTGATAGTTGCGGCGCTAGCGGCCGACTTCTTGGTGACTAGACGTTTGACGCCATCCATAACAAAGCCGCTACTTGCGTCATAGCGGCGGCCGTTAATGTTAATCACGCTAACCGTTTTAGACACAAACTCCCCTAGTCATTTAAAGGACATAGTACACCAGTCGCTGCTACTCTTTCAAGAAGGAAGCACGGGCATAGCAGGCTTTTAGAGGGCATTTAAAGTGTGCGACAATATAATTTAGCTTATGGATTTTCTAGATCCCAGAAAAAGGAAGTCGCAGCGCCTGCGGTTGGCGGTTGGATACAGCCTAATGGCTGTGGCTATTGGTTTAATTAGCATAATTTTGATCTACGGTGCCTATGGCTACGGGATTAATACAAAGACAGGCCAAATTATCCAAAACGGCCTACTTTTTGTAGATTCCCATCCACACGGGGCTCAGATTTACCTGAATGACCAGTATCAAGGTTCAAACACAGCAGCCCGTTTAATCTTGCCGGCCGGTAAGTACAGTCTGACTGTCAAAAAAAGTGGCTACCGAGATTGGCGAGGAAGTTTCAACTTAGACGCACACGCGATCGCTCGCTTTACGTATCCAATGCTGTTCCCTACCAAGCCGCGGATTACAGCTTTGCACAGCTACACTTCCGAGCCAAAAACTATCTTACAGAGCCCGGATGAACGGTGGCTGCTGGTTCAGGCGCCAACGGCTGATAAATTTAGTTTTGATGAGTATGATACGACGCACCTAGCTCAGGCACCCTTGAGCTTGGATGTGCCGGCCAGCCTTTTGACCGGCGGGGCGAGCGGCCGGCTATCACTCGTAGAATGGTCTACCGATAATAAGAATGTTCTACTTAAGCATACTTTTGTCGGCGGTAGCGAGTTCGTAGTGTTTAACCGGGCGGCGCCTTCGGATTCTTTTAATGTAAATAAACTTTTTGGTATCAGCCCGGCTAACGTCGCCCTGAAGAACAAAAAGATAAGCCAACTATATTTATATGATCACGATAAAGCCACGCTCAGTCTAGGAGATGTTGGTAGCGGGACGGTCGCTGCACCGCTACTTTCTGACGTACTAGCGTTTAAGACTTACGGCAACAACCTTATTTTGTATGTTACCAACAAAGCTGCACCCGCCGGCCAAGCATTCGCTCGGATTTGGAGTTCAGGCCAGACGTATCCGCTCTACACCTTTCCTTCGGGCTCTACTTATTTAATTGATTTAGCACAATATGCCAACCACTGGTATTACATCGCCGGCTCTAACGCCACCGCCCGCATAAATATCTATAAGGACCCGCTCAGCGATGTTAACAACACCTCTATCGGCCGAGCCATACCACTGCTTTCGCTTAACTTAAATAAAGCGAGCCACGTCTCTTTTTCCAATACCTCCCAGTACATTGAAGGTGATAACGCTAAAAACTTTTCGGTCTACGACATCTTAAATCAAAAGAGCTATGACTATAAATTAAATTTAGATACAACCGCTGGGTTGAGGTGGATGGACGGCAGCCGGCTGATTGGCGAGGCCAACAATCGGGTTTACGTCATGGACTATGATGCAACTAACCCTCAATTCGTTGTTGATTCAGCTGAAGCTGACGGAGGCTTCTTTAGCCCAGATTTCAACCATTTGTTTACTATCCAATCTAATACAAGCGGCTTTACGTTAGAAAATATTGACATGCGTGCCGGCCGCGACCTGCCTAAAAATCCAGCCGCCTAAGGTCTAACTACTGAACCATTTCACCAATCTAGACCAAAGACTTGGGGCATTACCCGGCAAAACTTGAGTGCTTCGGGCTAGTGAGTTATTAGTCGCCACGGCGGTATTGCCAGCGGGAGTAGGGTCAATCTGCTCACCAACGACGACCAAACGGTGCAAGCTGGTGCCGGGCGGATCGCAGGTTATCAAGGTCGCAGTGGCAGGCTTACTTTCCAGGCCGAGTACACCTACATCGTTCGGGTTCACAATCGCTTTTTTATAGACCTGATACGTATAGCGCTTACCATCCTTTTGTAGATAAAAAGTGTCGCCGCTGCTTAAGTGAGACAAAAGTACAAAGGCAAATTTATACTTTCCCGGATTAAAGATGTTATTGGAGGAGTGGCCAACTATAACTACGTTACCGTCTTGGCCAGGTAGCGCAGTGTCCGCGTAATGAACTACGCCGCGCTCAAGGGCATTATCAATCGTGTTCTCGCTAATAGTATTGACGTCATAAACCACCGGAACCTCAACGTTGATTTTAGGGATAATGATCTCCGGGGCGGAGCTAATGGAGGCTGCCGTAGCGATAATCGGTGTGCCGGTAGCGACCCGGCTAGGTTGTATGAAGGGGGCAATGAAACGCTCATTAAAAAAACTAAACAAAAAGATTACTAAAACCATGCCCCCTACGCCCAGGCCGAATAATAAAGAATGCAGGCTATTGGTTCTTTGGGTAGGCTCGGGCCTTTGGGTACGCCGGCGGATTTTCTTTATGGATTTGGCCGGCGCTGTGACAGGATGCGATAAGAACTTAACAGCCTTTTGCTCGGCTTGGTCCAGTTGCTTTTTTTGCTCACCGGTGGGGATAGCCAGTTTGTCAAGATTGTCTGGGGTTTGTGCGCGGGAGAGCTCTTTATGCGCAGAATAAAATTCGCTCCACACCTCATGCTTCTCAGTTTCTGGCAGACCGCCATAATACTCGTGCCAAGCCTCTTGAATTTTGTGCAGAGGCTTGCCTGAGCTGGTCAGCTCATAAATAAACTGTTGGTGCTTGGAACGCGTAATCTTATTGCCGAGCTTTTCAATATCTTGAGATTCTAACTTGGCGGATGGCTCGCTAGCGTAGGCGCGTTCTATCTTTTTGCGGATTAGGTTTACAGAAGCGTCTGCCGGCTTGTTATCATCTTGGGACGTGCTTTTTTTGGTGTCGTCCATCGGCAGCGGCAGTGCCGCATCAAATTGGTCAGAATGTTTTTTATCGTTGTCTTCCATAGTCTGTCAGCTCTGCCTTATTGTACAATATAATCTGTTAGGAGCCTGTGGCCAAAGTGATGGGCGAGTGGCGGAATTGGTATACGCGCACGACTCAAAATCGTGTTCCGCAAGGATTGTGGGTTCAAGTCCCACCTCGCCCACCAAAATATGAATGACGCTTTATTGGTGATTGGCGGCCTTAGTATGCTATTTAGTTTTCCTGTTGCACACTGGCTTAGCCGGAATACCGAAATTAAATCCGAGATATACAGCGGCTATAGGGTTCTGGTAACCTGCATTTTTTTCTTAGTTGCCTCTTTAGTTTTATGCGAAGCTCTGCTTCAGAAAATAGCCGGGACATCTTTTTACAGCCTACTGAGGCACGGGAGTACATTGCCCTTAACGTTATTCTTTGTCGGAGTGCTGGAGGGAATAGTATATGAATATATTGGCTGTCTATCGCTAGACTTTTGGTATTATCCACCCGCCAAAAAAGATAAGCGTATCTTTTTAGTAATACCGGTAGCCTGGGGCATTTTTATGCTTATTATGCAGGATACCTTTGCGATTCTGCGGACTGTCGGTCTCGGCTCGCTCGCCGCCTTCATTGGCACTGCGCTAATACCATTCGTTGTAATTGAGGGTTTTAACCTCTATACAAAATCGTGGATATATCAAGGTTTGTTCAGAAAACCGCTAATTTTATTCTTAGGCTGGCTGCTTTTGACTTATACGTTTGTAGCCGGCTATAACGCACACTTCCTAAGCCCCTTTGGTTTCTAGTTCGTAAATAGCGCAGCTGAAGGACTCAAAAGGTTTAGCGGGCTGCCAAAGCTGCCAAACCCCTATATGAGTAGCGAGCTCACCCAACGCCCTAAGTCCTGTCATGGTGGCTATCTGGCCACCATGAGCACAAATGCTTTGGCCAGAGTGAGAGCAGACGATACCGACAGACACACCTTCTGTCCAGTTATGCAGGCTACTGACCAATTGAGCGAGGTCCATGGAGCTTTTTACTGCCCTCCCCTGGTTAGACATCAGTTTTTGGAGCTGAGAAAATTCTAAGGCTAAGGTTGTCTTGGTCCGTGCGAGCAGGTCGTGATTGCTGATGAAATAATCTACGCTATCGCCCGTTATTGTCAGTGGCCCGCTGTATTTTTGGACAAAGGTCTCAAGCAAAATGGCTGTTTCGGAGTTTTTGCCAAAATCGCCAGCCAGCAAGACGCCATCTCCCCAGGCGGCGCTATCAAGCAACTGGTCTAGTGCTGTGCGGGCAAAACTGCCGCTGGGCGTGCTGGTCGAGAATTCAGCTTCCGGAAAAATTTTGCCTAAAGTTTTAGCCAGTGCGTCCGGCAAGATTGCCCTTGCTGTGCCAATGCCGGCTTTGATTGCATCAGCGTAGGCTTGGCTGACGGCTGCGAAGCTATGCAGATTGCCGCCTACAATCAAAAGTTTGCCAGCACTGCGTTTGTTCTCGGGCCGGCTCCACAAAACATCCGGGAACAGCGGTTCATCAGCCGCCTGTCTTAGCCAGTACGTATCGGCCATCCTCTGCCCTCAGCTCATAGATCATGTTCTTTCGCTCCAGCACTATTTCCCATGCGCACGCGCGCGCGATCTTATATAAGTCCTCATCCGGGTTGAAGGCGATCGGTCTTGCGACGATTTCCATCATGGCGGCATCGGAGGCACTATCGCCGACGGCGATTGAGCCTTCCAGGCTAAGATTATGTTTTTTGACGAGCGATCTTAGGGCCTTGGCCTTATCGGCGGCATAAAAGGTGGAGGCGCCAGTAAATTTTTTGTCCTTTCGCTTATAGTCCGTCCCCAAATAATCATCAAAACCGTAGTAGTCTGCCATCATAGCGATAATCTCGGTTTGGGAGCCGGAGATAGCTAAAATTCTATAGCTATCTTCTTTGAGTTGCCCGATTAAGTCTCGCGTGTAGGTATAAACTTGGTCTTTATACTCATCAAACACAGCCTGAGCGGCGGTCTCGAGCTGAGCGACGGACAATGTTTTTAAAACCTGTCCGTAGACCTTAACCAGCTGTTCCTCGTAAGTTTTAAACGAGGCGGCGCGGCGTTTCCAATTAGCGCGGGCTTCACGGATGGATGCGTATTCTTTTTGGTCAACGTAGCCGAGCTTAACTAGCTGGTCGGCAATGGCGTGGTAGAGTTGCCAGCGGATCAAGGTGCCGTCAATATCAAAGACCGCGAATTTTTTCATGTAGTCTCCTTGATAATTTTTATGTATGGCTCAGGATTGACGTAAAAATCGTCGTGGATACCCGGCAGAGTCTTAACTATCACATTTGAAAGATGCGAAACCGCTCCTGTAATCTGGGGAGTTGTGAACGAATCGTTATGGTTGCGGATAATGATAATGCGACGGTCTTTGGCCTCGGCCAATTCCTCTATATGACCCAGCCGATTGTTATGGAAAGTTCCTAGCCACATGTATTTGCTACGGGTAATAAAGTAATAGGCTTCTAGCAACCTCTTTTTTATATAAAAGCGCCAGCCGAAGTTCTTTACGTAAAATCGGGGTCCGATTATGGCAAAATTGCCCACCCTTGTTATTAGACGTCTGCCCGGCCAATATGTCGGATTGATAAGCACGAGTAAGCTAGCCTTGCTACCACTAGGGATTGCATAAATGCCGGCCGAATGGGCAACAATAATATCGGCTGTGCGACATTTTTTCGTAATCTCAAAACCGGCTTTTTTAAGAGCCCGACGGAAAACCTTGGTGAGCATTGGCCCTCCGGAGAAGCCTTCAATTACAGCAACTGTTTTCATAACTCTATACTTATCGGGCAGTGGTCAGAGCCCATGACCTGCGCGTGGATTTCGGCGCGCTTAACACTACCAGCCAACTTAGCACTAACCAAAAAATAATCTATACGCCAGCCAACGTTGCGGGCGCGGGCATTAGCCCAATGCGTCCACCAGGTATAATGACCATTTCCTTGTGTGAACAAACGGAAAGTGTCGGTAAATCCGTGGTCGATCAGCTTTTGGAAGCCTCCGCGTTCCTCAGCCGTGTAGCCACGCTTCCCTTCGTTTTCTTTTGGCCGTGCCAAGTCGTCGGGTTCGTGGGCGACATTAAGGTCCCCGCAGAATATAACCGGTTTCTTTTTTTCTAGCTCTTGGCACCAAACCAAAAAAGCCTTGTCCCAAACCTGGCGAATATCTAGGCGTGATAAATCGTCTTTAACGTTGATTGTATAAACACCTACTAAAAAGAACTTATCAAATTCGGCTGTGATTACCCGACCTTCGGCGTTTGGGTCACCATACTCGTCGCCGTGCAGCTTGAATCTATCTACGAAATCTTGCGGAAAACCATTCTCTACTTTTAGGGGTTTTATTTTGGTGAAAATGGCTGTGCCGGAGTACCCAGCACGTACGGCGCTATTCCAATATTCTTCGTAACCTTCAAATTCAATTTCGGCCTGGCCCTGTTTGGCTTTAGTTTCCTGTAAGCACAAGATATCGGGCTGATGTGTGGCCATAAACTTTTGTAATTCGCCCTTGCGCACGACGGCCCTAATGCCATTAACGTTCCAGGAATAAATCTTCATGACAGGCTTCGTCTCGCTTCCCTTTCCTGCTGAGTCCGGCGGAGGGATTCGCGTTTATCGTAGCGTTTTTTGCCGCGACCAACTGCTAACTTTAATTTAATATAGCGTCCGCCGGTCGCAATCTCTAGCGGGACCAGTGTGCTGCCTGCCTGACGAGCGGCGGCCATCTTCTCTATCTCTGACCTTTTAGCCAGCAGTTTACGGCTACGGGACTCCTGGTCGGGCTCAATATAAACACCCCTTGTTGGATTGATCTGGGCATTAACCAGCCACAGCTCATCGTTCATGATGGCCGCGTATGCTCCGCGCAGCTGGCCATGGCCAAGTCTGAGTGCTTTTGTTTCAGCACCAGTTAAAGCAATGCCCACGATAAACTTCTCTCCGAGTTCGTAATCGTAGGCAGCGCGGCGGTTTAATATCCGCTTAGTACCTTTCGGCTTTTTGACCATAAACTAATTGTACGTCAGATTAAACCGAGAAGAGAAAACGAAGCCGCCCATACTTACGCATCAGGTAGATTGTAGCCTTGGCGATCTCAAGCTCCTTGCCCCTCATGCTGAACTTACCAGAGTGCTGCGTCTCAATGGCCGGATCGAACATATTCACATAGTCTGCTTGTTGAAGTTTAAAGGCAAGGTCTTGCGCCTCATGATATCGGAGCTTCGGGTCGTAACCTCCGACTCGTTCAAACAGCGAGGCATTGATGGCCATATTCCCTTCTATCGCAGTGAAGACTTTCCTCGGACGCGGGTCCTGTGTCAAATCCGGATAGTTCCTAAGCAACGGATAAAGCCCAATGCGCATAGCGCGGGCTAGACCCCTGTGGCCATTTTTAATCAGCAATCTCATCACGCTAGCTTGTATCGCCCCGCCTGCATAATAGGCTAGGCTGATTGGCGGTACAAAATTACCAGGCCACATGTTGCCGTTGCCATCTGTTATTAAGCCACCCACTGCCCCCACAGATGGGTGACTAGTAGATGATAGAATCAATTCAGGTGTACGTTCGCTGATTAACTCTTGGTCCCCGTCGATAAAATGTAACGCTGCGTCTCCAAGCCTTTGCTCTAGGATCCGGTTGCGATTACCAGCGGCTCCTATGTTCTCTTTACCGCTCAGGACTTTGACGTCAGTGCCAAACTGGGACCTTACAATATCCGGCGTCCCATCCCTGGAGGCGTCGTCCAATACAAATACTGCTGAGTAATCTTGCTCCAGTACCTGCGGAAGCAGGGTTGTTATGCGCTCAGCATTATTAAAGGTAGGTATGGCAGCAACCACGCCAGTTGATCGCATAAAGATATTTTACAACAAAAATACCAATATGTCTAGTAATTGCCGCCACTGGTATGGTTCTTGACAGTTTGCTTGACGACGTTCCACGGGCCGGGGTCGTTAAAGTGCGTCAGGCGCCAATACCACCACTCACCACCCCATAGATACTGTGTCTGCACACCAGTTTTACGGGCAAACTTAAGACTCTTTTGCATTTGGGCAACACTCATAGAGCGGTTTTGCTGGGCGATGGTCATGTTGACCGTTGGTTTATTGCCCCACGGCTCCAGTTGCAATTCATGGATAAAGACTGGACGGTGCTGGATGTGCTCAATCATAAAGATACGCAGGCGGTGATACCAATCGGTTATAGGATAAGTGGCGTAAAAATGGATTGGGAAAGTTGTGGCATAAACAACTCTATAGATGGATAGACCATAAGCATCAGGCACTGGTTTATCAAACGGAAGGCCATGCTCGTCCGACAAAGACATATAAATAGGCCGGCTGGAATCAAGTTTTTTAACCATATCGTATTCATAAACCAGGCGGTCGCGGGCAGCATTGCCACCACGGCAGCCGCCTCCGAATAGTGTATTTACGGCTTCGTTCTCCAGCTGGTAGCTTTTAACGGTTGGGTTGTTCTTATAGTGACTAATTACGGCTGTCATATAGGAGTAAAGCGCCGAGCGCCATTGTTTGCTCTCGATTGGCATAGAGGTCGCCCAGGACGGCTCGTGGCACTCCGGCCAGCGAGGCTGGCGGTAGCCAATGGCCAAACTTACAGTGGCGTGATGGGCGGCGGCTTGTCGGAGCTCCCAGTCCAGGTCGGAGAAATTATAAACGCCGGGTGATGGTTCTATATCTTCCCAGTAGCTCATCAGGCGCAGTTTTTTAAACCCCAAGTCGTTTAAGAGCGCTAGGTAGTTTGCCTTCCAGTTATTGCCAAGCTCTTGGGCGTAGGGGATGGAAAAGCTTACACCGTAAACGGGGTTAGATACTTGTGGCATTGACTCATCAACTAGCCAGCTTATCCCCGAAAGTACTAACGCCAAGCAGATAAAATATATCGGCCAGCGCTGCCACCAATGTAAGTTGGTGCGTATGTGGCGAGCCTCCTTAGCCAGATGGTTCTTTAACCACCAGGCTGGTTTGGTCATAACTTTTAGATTGTTTTTGGTTTTGCCCACGTCCAATTCCAAATTACCTCTTTGATTTTATCAAGAATGCTAGCATATAAATAGTGAGAATCGGACTTTTCAGTGATTATTATCTGGCCCAGAGCGATGGCACGGCCATTGCCACTGAGATTAGCCGACAGGCTTTAACAGAACTTGGGCACGAGGTACTAGTCTTTTGCCCTGACTTACCGAAAGTCAAAAAGAAGGCACATGTTAGAGCGTTCCGTTCGTGGCCCGGCCTGCTCTATCCCGGGTTGCGCGCTAGCTGGCCCTTTAGCATGAAGGCGCTTACCCAAGTCGGCGGTCTAGACGTAGTGCACATAGAGACACCGTTACCTGTTGGTCTACTGGGCCTTAGAACGAGTCGCAAGCTAGACAAACCGACTGTCATCAGTGCACACCTTGATATGGATTTTATGGGCGAGTATAAAATCGCGCCACTGGCTTTGGTTGGCCTCGGCTTTTTGGTAGCTCTGGTTTGCCGCCGGCCCGGCGACTTTATCAAAGCTTTATTTTCACGCCGGCGTAACCCAAAAGCCAGCCGTAGAACCGACTTCGCCTGGCGAGTCTATGGCTATTTTTGCGACCAGTCTGATGTCTGCGTTGCCATTAGCCAGAAAATTTATAATCAACTAGAGCTTTATAAGGAGAAAGATAATCTGGTCTTGATACCTAACGGCGTGAATCTACCAGTTTATAAGCTACCGACCAAGCCGGAAGCCCGCCGCCAGTTGGGTTGGGCAGACAATGAATTCATCGTTATCTCAATAGCAAGGCTGGTGCGTGAAAAGCACGTGGAACTAATTATTGAATCAATCAGACATCTGCCCGGCAAGCTCAAGTTGAAGTTGGTGATATTGGGTGATGGCCCCCGCAAATCAAACCTTCAAAAAATAGTTCAACGGTATGGTCTAAGTCATAAAGTACAATTTTACGGCTCAGTACCTCATAAGGACTTACATAAATACATAATAGCTGCCGACGTCTTTGTAAATGCGTCACTCCGCGAAGTCGCTTCCTTGACCGTTTTAGAAGCGGCCTTATGCGCAAAACCATTACTGCTGTTTGATGACAAGTTAGTAGAGCCCCTGGCAGGCGGCGTTAATGGTTTTTTTGTGAATAGTCCAGACCAACTTGCCGCAAAGATCGCCTGGCTAATGAGCAAACCCGATAAGTTAGGCAGTTTTGGCGCAGCGTCGCGCAAGAGAGTAAAAACTCGCTATAGCCAGAGCGCACACGGCCGGGCCCTGTCCCAAATGTATGAGAATATCCTCAAAGAGCATTAGACGTATAGCCGCCATATTGGTTAACGGATGGCGAGCAGCTTCCCCATAGGCCAAGCTTTGCGCTCTTGGCAATCTTTTGATCCAAGGCGAACTGGTCCGCCCTTTCAAGCGGAAAGCCCAAGTAAGCAAAGCCGTAACCTTTTTGAATTAAGATTTCATCAACCAATGAGCCGTCAGACAAATAAATGTAGCGCAGCAAACGACCATAGCGGTCACGGTTAGTATCCAGCGGGTCAGCTTGCAACCTAACTCTTTGGGCGCCGATGAGCTTTTTGGTATAAGCGGCAGCCTGCGGTCCATAGCATTGGACGGGCGTGTTGGGCTTGTGGGTCTCGGGGGTATCAACTCCGATAAACCGTACGGTCTCTTGGTGGCCATTCATATCAATAACAATCGTATCGCCGTCGATAAAATAGGCTACGTTGTAAAAACCCGGCTGGGAAGCGGCCAGCGGTCCGCCCTTTCTTAGCCAGCCTGACTGGGTGGCAACAATTACCAGTACGAACAAGATAAACACCAAAATAACCAGCTTGCCCCGCCTGCTTTTTGTTAGCCGCATGGCTAAATTATACGATTAAAAATCAATACCTTTATTGGCTAAATATTTTTCGTCGAAATGGTGCCGCAGCTTAGTCATATTTGTGGCAATGTCGGCGAACGGCAGCAGCTCACTCGGGAAATCACGGCCGGTTAGGCATAGGCTGGTTTTTGGCGACCGTTTTTTAATGAGCGTCTCTATTTGTTTAATGGTTAGAAGCTTATGATTGAGCGCATTGTTAATCTCGTCACAGATAACAAGGTCATAGCGGCCGGAGGCTGCCGCCTTAAAGGCTACATCATATGTGGCACGCGCGGCACGTTTGTGCTCTGCTTCTGAGACATCTTTTGCGGATAGCTCACCGGCATTGTAGAAACCTTTACCGCCTTTGTAAAAAAGCAGCCGCGATTTGAAAACCGGTTTTATTTGGTCAATAAAGTCATGCTCGCCAACGTTCCAGGTTTTTATAAACTGCACAAAGGCAACACGCCAGCCATTGCCTAAAGCTCTGGCCATCAGGCCGACACCGGCGGAAGTTTTGCCCTTACCTTCACCGGTATATACCACTACGACTGAGTCTTTTGTTTTGTAATCCTCAAATGCCACTTGGTACCTAGGCTAAGTTGTATTGGGCTAGTGCTGAATCAATCCGAGGGCGATCAAAGCCAATAATGACAGCTTCACCAATTTCAATCACGGGGATACCGGCCTGACCGGTTTTTTTAAAAATATCTTGGGCAGCGCTAGCGTCCTTTTCGACATCAATGTCTTTAAACCCTACATGTTTATCAGCCAAATATTGCTTTGCCATGTGGCAAAAGGCGCACCAAGGTGCGCTATAAATCGTTACGCTTGGCGTTGTTTTAGCGACTTTGGGCATACCTTTAGTATAGCAAAAACCTCTTTGTATTATTGCGCACTGAGTATATAGTGAGCTTTATAAGGATTAACTCTAAAAGGAGGAGTACATAAAAATGTTAAGTAAATTAATCGGCCCCCGGGAAGTAGCCGCGGAGTTTTTGGGCACAGCCACACTCGTTATGGTGGCTTTGGTGCTGACCCAGACTACGGCGGTATCTTATTTTATCGGTACTAGCGTAGCTATAACTTTGGGCGTCATCTATCTGATGTTTTCAAAGCTTTCTGGCGCCCACTTTAACCCGGCCATAACGCTTGGTATGTGGACGGTCCGCCAAATCAATGCAGTTGCCGCTGTATTCTATATTGCCGCCCAGCTGCTGGGAGGTTTGGTCTCATGGAAGCTGTTTGAATATTTTGTGAACCGCCACTTAAGTGCGCGTTCCATGTCTTGGGACTGGCGCGTCGTGATTGCTGAGGCTACCGGAACTATGGTCTTGGCCATGGGTTTTTACGCTGCCCGCAAGCATGCTTCCGCTCTGGAATCAGCTTTAGGCTACGGCTTTGCCTTGTTTGTCGGTACGATTATTGCCTCAGCAGGTTTTGCAGCTGGCTACCTAAACCCGGCAGTAGCTTTGGGCGAGGACAGCTTTAACTGGGTCTACGTAATTGCACCTTTGATCGGTGGTTTAGTCGGCATTAACCTTTATGCGTATCTTTTTGATGGCATGAAGCTGCCAAAAATGAAAATCGTCCGTCCAACTAAATAGACTCCAAAAATTAAAAACGCTAAAATAGCGCCCTAGAAGACTGGGCGCTATTTTATTGGATTTCGCGCTAAAGGTTAGATTGTTTTCGGCTTTAACTTCTTATTGCTAATGCCGGCCGCTGAGTCCAGCTAATGATTACACTATACTGTAATCAAATGAGATTGAAACTGTCCGATTTTGATTACGAGCTGCCCTCCGAGCTGATAGCCCAAACGCCAGCTAAGCCGCGCAACCACGCCCGCCTGCTAGTTTATGATAGGGTCAATCAAAAAATTATTGATGACGTCTTTTATAACCTCGATAAATATCTGCCGGCTGACTCCACGCTAGTTTTTAATAATTCCAAAGTGGAAAAATGCCGCCTTGATTTTGGCAGCACAGAAATATTTGTATTGGAGGAGTTAGGGCAAAGGACATTCAAAGCACTAGTGCGGCCCGGTAAAAAGCTTCGCCGCGATAGCCAGCTTTCTTTGCCTTTGCCCGCGGGAGAGCTGTTGGTTGATACGCTTAGTGTTGACAAGGACGGAGTAAGGACCCTGCGCTTTAACATGAGCGTAAATGATCCGAGGCTAGCAAGATTTAGGCGGACTCCATTTCCTCCGTATATAAAGCCGGATGAGTCGCTAAGCGGCCGTTACCAGACAGTTTATGCTAGCCAGTCGGGTTCAAAAGCCTCGCCGACGGCCGGCTTGCACTTTACCCAACCGCAAATTACTAAACTTGCAAAAGATCATCAAATTGTTCAGCTGACTTTGCATGTAGGCCTGGGTACGTTCGCACCCGTTAAGAACCAAGACGTTACAAAACATAACATGCATGCCGAAAAGTTCTCTCTGAGTACAACAGCTGCGGCCACGCTCAACCGGGCAAAGCATATTACAGCGGTTGGTACCACAACCGCTCGGACGCTGGAAAGTCTCAAGCGACCATTTAAAGAGTCCGTCGGTTCAACCGATATTTTTATTACGCCGGGCTACAAGTTCAAAAATACCAACGCACTAGTTACTAATTTTCATTTACCAAAGAGCACTCTGCTCATGCTAGTAGCCGCGCTAGTTGGCACTGACGAATTGCACCGTATTTATAACCACGCAATTAAAAGCCGGTATCGGTTTTACAGTTTTGGCGACGTTATGCTGATTTTATAGCTAAAGCGGGAACCAGAGCGCCAAAAAGACAACTATCAAACTAACCGCCCAAGCGGCCAGGGTTATTAGATTAAAGTTTGCTTGACGATCTTCGACCTGCTTGAGGGAATGACCAGCGACTACAAAGCCGCTAGTAGTTGATGTTTTGTAAGGCAGAATGCGGGTGGCCAGGCGGGCACTCGTCGTAGGTTGCCAGGTAAAGTGGTCGGTGCCGTGGACAGTCGTGTACTGGAACGTGCCAATTGGCGGTAAGGGCTTAGCCCCATTCAACTTAGCGGATGATGCTAGGATATTTTCAGACGAATCAGTGACTATCACGAAAGGTATGGTGTCACTCTTAACGTCGCTAGCTGTAGTCGGGACTACGTCATTAGGTGCCGCGCCATTATCCAATTGCGCGACAGCTGTCTGAGCCAAATAAAGCGGCAAATCATCAGCACTTAAACGGCCCAATTGCTGTACTAGCGTATAGGCCGTTAGCATGAGAATAGTAGATACGCTCGCAATAGCCAGCCAAATGCGCGCAATATGCTCTCTTGGCAAAGCTTTCATGGCTCAATTGTAACAAATATTACTTCTTGCGACGTTCAAGCGTACATATCTCAAAATCAAATGGGCGGTCTGGTACTTCGTCTTTCTTATGGTACTCGCACGAAACTTGACGCCACTCGGATTCGTCAAAATTGAAAAAGCGGTCGCCTTCTACACTGGCGTGGACGCGAGTCAGGTAAATTCTATCGGCTAGCGGCAAAGCTTCTTTTAGAACTTCTTCACCCCCGATAACAAAAGCCTCCTCCGCCTCTTTTACTCGGGGGAGTGACATAGCCTCTGGTAAAGAATGTACGACAACACCCCCTCGGGGAACCGTATAGTCTTTCTGCCGTGTAATTACGACGTTAAGTCTGCCCGGCAGCAGTTGCGACTTTGATTCATAAGTCTTAGGTGTCTCGAAAGTCTTCCGGCCCATAATGATTGGATGTCCCATCGTGATTTCCTTAAAGCGCTTCTGCTCGCCTCTCACAAACCACGGAATCTTTCCATCCTTACCTATTACGCCATTGTCGCTTACCGCTAAAATCAAACTCAGACTCATTAACTTAATCTAACAGTTTTAAGACGTGCATGCTACCACTGTGATAAGCTAAAAACGATTATGGTTGACGAGTTGGTGGGACTTCTAAAACAAAAAGGCTTTAAGGGCGAGACTGATGCCTCGGATGCCACGCGGCAGTTTTATGCGCACGATGCCAGCTTGTTTGAGTTGGTGCCTGAGATTGTTGTTTTCCCCAAAGACACTAAGGATGTCCAAGCTTTGGTAGGTGTCGTCAACCAACTTAGGCCTAAATATCCAAAGCTTAATGTCACCCCGCGCAGTGGTGGCACGTGTATGAGCGGCGGCGCTATCGGCCAATCAATCGTTATGGACATCAATCGGCACTTTAATAAAATTGAATCCGTCAGTGAGTTTGCCGCCCATGTACAGCCCGGCGTTTTTTACCGCGACTTTGAAAAAAAGAGCTTGAAAAAAGGCGGCTTACTGCCAAGCTTCCCAGCGTCCCGAGAAATCTGTACGGTCGGCGGCATGGTGGCCAATAACTCTGGCGGCGAAAAATCCTTGCAGTATGGCAAGACCGAAGACTATGTACGTGAGTTGGATGTCGTCTTAGCCGACGGCCGAAAATATAGCGTGAAGCCCTTAAACAAGCGCGAGCTGGTGGTCAAAATGGGCCAAAAGACATTTGAGGGTAAGATCTATAAACAGCTTTTTGAACTTATTGAGCAAAACTACGAGTTGATTAAAGCCGCCAAGCCCAAGGTCAGCAAAAACTCTACCGGCTATAATTTATGGGACGTCTGGGACCGCGAAACCGGAATCTTTGATTTGACTAAGTTGTTCGTTGGTTCCCAGGGTACACTAGGGCTCATTTCCGATATCCATTTCAAGCTGGTTCATGACAAACCACACTCGGGGGTGCTGGTAGTGTTTATGAAGGATGTTAAACAGCTTGGGGAGATTATAAAAGTAGTCTTAAAACACTCGCCGGCCAGTTTCGAGAGCTTTGATAACTATACTCTCGAATTAAGCTTTAAATTTTTCTTTTATTTTCATAAAACTCTTGGCTGGAAAAAGTTAATTAAGCTTGGCTTCCAGTTGTTGCCAGACCTGCTACTACTTGCCCACGGTATCCCAAAGCTGATTCTTCTCATTGAATTTTCTGGTGACACGCCGGAAATCGTTAGCCGAAAAGTCCACGATATGCGCGGGGCCCTAGAGCCATTTGACCTAGAGGCTACGGAAGAAGATTCTACTGAAGCCAAAGCCTATAAATTCCGTATCATGCGCCGTGAGAGCTTCAACCTACTCAGAAAGAAAGTTAAAGATAAGCACACCGCGCCGTTTATTGATGATTTCGTGGTGCCGCCTGAGCATGTAACCGAGTTTCTACCCAAGCTCCAGCGCATCATCAAAAAATATAAACTGCTAGCCACCGTGGCTGGCCACATGGGCGACGGCAACTTCCATGTTATCCCGCTAATGAAAATTGAAGACCCGCGTGAGCGTGCCAAAATCAAACCTGCTATGTACGAAGTCAATGAGCTCGTTTTGGACTACGGCGGTTCACTTTCTGGCGAGCACAACGACGGAATGATCCGCGGCCCCTGGTTAAAAATAATGTACGGCGATAAGATGGAACATATTTTTAAAGAAACCAAAAATATCTTTGACTCCGAAAATATTTTTAACCCGCACAAAAAGACTGACGCCACATGGGACTTCAGCCTCTCTCATATAAGACAAAAGTTCTAAGGCAGATCAATCCCAGGTATCTTTAGGGTCCAGCGTTGTTTGGCATTGGTTACCAAAAGCCCAAACAGCACTAGGATGTAGATTATATGCTCGTCTACGCCTGGAGCATTGGCTGGCCAAAGCAGCGAGCTCCACATTAGCGCTAACATGGCCATACCGGCGACGGCAGCGCTTTTAACCCAGGCTCCAAAAAACAGCCCAACACCCACGAACAGCAAGCCAAGCATGAACGCCCAATCAACCATCGCATGGCTGGCCAAGTGATGATAGAAATTGGCGAACGGTCCGGTGGTGGCGTGTCCCAAGAAGCCGGCCGTCGGTGAGCCGCCATGTATCCAGGCGGCGCTGCAGTCGTAGCTTTTACCGGCACAGGTCGAGACTTTTAACCCGAACAATTTATCAAAAAACGCCCACAAAAAAATATAACCCACCCCGATGCGCAAAATTGACCAGGCGTAAGAGTTTGGGTCGTGATCGGCCTTTGCCATAATTTGTCCTTTTCGCTTACGGTTTTATGCTACTCCTTATATAATTAATTGACAATGGATGTCGTAACTGCCGGGCGCTCTCTAATTGCCGATACACTAGCCTTTCATTTATTTTTTGTGCTCTTTGGAGTCGGCCTGCCGACTCTAATAGCCGGGCTGGAGGGCTACTCTATATATAAAAAGAACGCGCGCGCGCGCGAGGTCGCCAGGAGTTGGAGCCGGGCGTTAGTGGTACTGTTCGTCGCCGGGGCCATCTCCGGTACTATAGTCAGCTTACAGTTTTCCCTGCTCTGGCCGGTCTTTACAACCTTAGCCGGGAAAGTTGTGGGCGTCAGCTTTGCGCTGGAAGGCTTTGCTTTCTTGATAGAAGCCCTATTTTTGTCGGTTTACATGCTGGGCTGGGACCGGCTCAAACCCGTGTGGCACTGGCTGTGCGGTGTTGTCGTGGCCCTGTCTGCTCTGACTTCGGCCTTTTTTATAACTACAGTCAATGCCTGGATGAATACACCGCGAGGCTTCAGGCTAGACTCACGTGGTAGCCCGGTTGATATCAACACCCGTCAAGCGGTCTTTAACCCTGCTGCAAGGACCGAAATCAGCCACTCAATCCTAGCTTACTTGTTTGCAACAGTTTTGTGCCTACTGGCTGTTTATGGATGGATGGCCTGGCGCCGCCGTTTGCCAAAAACATCCAAAGGCCGAGCCTATAAGTTGATGGCGGCGCTGGCGGCTGTCGCCGTTGTGTTGGGCTTGCTTGTGGGCGCGGCCGGCGACCAATCTGGCAAATTCGATGCCAAGTATGAGCCGTATAAGTTGGCGGCTGCTGAGGGCTTACAAAACACCACCAGTGGGGCGCCGCTTTTAATCGGCGGTGTAGTATCACACGGACAGGTTAAGGATGCAATCAGGGTTCCAAAGCTACTCAGTTTTTTGGCAACTGGCCATTTTAAGGGCACTGTCCAGGGGCTTGATGCTACTCCAAAAAGCCAGCGGCCGCCTATGGTGATCCACTACTTTTTTGACGGCATGGTGTTCATTGGTATGTTCGCTACGCTCGTACCCCTGGCCTACTTGCTGGCTTGGTGGCGGGGCTGGGGCTGGCACATGAGCCGTACGCTGATGGCGATGGTCGTTATCTGCGGTGTTTTGGGTATCATAGCCTGTGAACTGGGCTGGATGTTGACCGAATTTGGCCGACAGCCCTATGCGGTCCATGGGGTGCTTAAAGTTTCAGCGGCTGTTACGCGCTCAAAAGGCGTTATTAGTCTGGCAGAGATCTTTCCGGTTCTTTACATCCTGCTATTTGTCATGACAATTCTTGGCTTGAAGCGGACGGCAAAACTACAAGAGGCGCTGGAATGAGCATAATAGACGCCTCACTTTTGATTATCTGCGGTCTGTTTGGCGCCTACGCCCTGGCTGCGGCAGTAGAGTACGGTATTGTCATTAAGATGTTTGCCAGAGATAGTGTTCCCAGGCGAATGTTCACACCCCTCTGGGAAGTAACGAATGTGTTCTTAGTGTTTGGCTTCACTGGTCTAGCCATCTTATTCAATGGTGCCCTGGGTTCCTTGAGTCGCCAGTTGCTTGGCTTATTGGTTGTTGCTATCGTCTCGCTTGTGATTCGAGCCTCTATAGTGCTGAGCATATTTTATGTACGCTCCGATGACGGAGCGCCCTCTTGGCTGGTCTGGTCGTTCGGTATATTTACCATGCTTATTCCGCTGGTGTTCGCGGCCGCTGGCATATATTTGCTAACCGGCCAAATGTTTTGGCAAAGCTTGCTCGGTGTAGTGTTGCTATTAACTGGCTTTGCCGGCTTATCTGCCGTCGGACTTAACATTGTCAATAGACAACTCGTAAAAGGTCGTCAGCATCTGGTCGCCCAACTAGCAGCTGTCTTTTGGTTAATATTACTCGGCAGCATCCTGCCCATAATCGTACTTCACACTGCTAATAATTTATCACCGACTGGACTGCTTCTCTTGGCGCTCTTTGCCGCCGGGGCATTGGGTTTGATGTTGTTGGACTTTCTCCATATCTCGTTTATCAAATCGTGGCAGGCCTTGAGCTTGCTCTGCGCGGCTGTACCCTCTATACTCGCCTGGTCTGACAGGCCGTATCTAATATCGGGACACTTGAGTCTGGCTAAGGCCTATGGCGCCGCCAGCTATGGTTCAGCTATAGTGATTGGTCTAGCGATTATGGCCCCGTTAATTCTGGTTGGCGTTTATCTGTTTGTAAGGTTGTTGAGCTCACCGGTGGCAAACTCTAAAATAGATGCCAGTTAAGTCTTTTAATTAAATTAAAAAGTGAATAGAGATCAGCAACTCAAACGTAACATTGTAGCGGTTTTAACCATGGCCAGCGGTTTGGCCGTAATGGGCAGTGTCCTGCGTGTTCTTTTGCATCGGCGTCAAATCACGGACGCCATCTCGGATGACCACTTGGCCGTTCTGGCGGGTGTTAGCTTGGTTTACTTGGCTAGTTTGCTTAGACGCGGGAAATACAATGCTTGGCTTATAAGCCTAGGGGTTTATATATATTTAGGCGTGCGTAGTCTAGTTCAGTTAGGCGGTCGGTCGCCTGGCAGCTACTTGCTAGTTTATATTGCGGCCATCATTTTGCCATTTGTCACGCTTAGCCTTCTGGTTGTCTGGCGGGCATATTTTGTTTCGCATAGTTCATTAGCTAGCTTCACGCTGGCTTTGCGGCGGGCAGCGATTGTGCTAGTGGTCACCTTTTTATATGGGACTGTTGGCTTCCAGCTCTTTGACAAGCATGATTTCCACCAAGAAATATCATTGACTACAGCGATGCACTACACGGCTGATCAATTTGGGCTCACCACTAATGATAAACCGGTCGCCTATACCAAGCGATCTATAGTGTTTATTGATTCACTGGCCGTTGCTAGCATTGCTGCCGCAGCTTATGTAGCGGTTTCCTTTTTCGGGCCAATTCGCTTTAGATTGACACACAACCAGCGGGACAAGGATGATGCTGCCCGTATTATTCAAGCTTCGGCAACCACCAGCGAGGATTTTTTTAAGTTGTGGCCGCCGGACAAAGCTTACTTTTTCAATCAGACCCGGACGGCCTCTATCGCTTATAAGGTGACGCACGGCGTGGCCATGAGCGTAGGCGATCCTTGCGGCCCAGGGGATACACTCAAACCTCTAATCCGTGACTTCTTAGACCTTTGTTTTTTAAACGGCTGGGCCTGCGCCTTTATCCATACGGAGGAGCGCCTCTTAAAGATTTATCGAGCTTTGGGTCTAGAGACCCAAAAGCTGGGCGACGAGGCAATTGTTCGCACGTCTCATTTTATGAGCAACGTGGTTGGCGCTAAATACTTTCGTCAGATTGAAAACCGCTTTATAAAACTGGACTATAGTTCCGAGCTATTACATCCGCCGCACAACCAAGCCGTGATTGATCGGCTGGAGGAAATCTCAAACGACTGGCTAGACCGTCCAGGGCGAGGTGAGCGGACTTTCATGCTCGGTTATTTTCGTCACGACTATATTCAGGCCTGCGATATTTTTGTTGCTAGGGATAATTTGGGCAAGATTCAGGCCTTTCTAAACGTGGTCGCCAGCCCCAAATTTGATGAGGCCAACTATGATTTTTTACGCCATGCATCGGATGCGCCCGGCAATATCAATGACTACGTGATGATGAATTTTATCAAGCAACTTCATAATGACGGCATAGCTGAGCTTAACATGGGCCTGTGTCCTTTAGCCGGCCTGGATAAAAACGGGCCCTCAAGGGGCAGCTTTATTGATGGTATCTTGAGTATGGTCTACACCAAGGCTGGCCGATTTTATTCATTCCAAGGGTTAGCTCGTTTTAAGCAAAAGTACGAGCCTGCCTGGCAAAGTCGCTACATAATCTACCAAGGCGGGCCGGCCGGCTTTGGCCGCACTATGAATGCGCTACTTAAGGCGATGACTCGCTGACTATTGACTCAGCTTCGCCAAGGCAGCATCTATCTGACTGAAGTCGCTTATACCGGCAGCCGGAGATTGGGTATCCCCATAGTATTGTGTGCCTACAAGATAATCTTTGCCGCCCAGATCGTCTAGACCGACGGATTGCAGCTGGGACGATGGGACATGATTGAATAGACTGAAGAGCGGCCGTACCTCATGTATACCAATATTGGTACGAACATCTTTGGAGAGAGCCTGGAATAGGCGTCCATTTTTTAGCGGATTGAGAATCAGTGTCCAGCTCAGCTTTTTTTTGATAGCTGTGACAATTTGGCGCTGGTGCTGCGTGCGGTTGAAGTCAGACCTAGGGAAACCATACGAATAAGGCGAATCCCCTCTTGCCCTGGACAGATTGAGGGCCGTCTGGCCGTTAAGTTTGTGCCACCCATCACTTAGCTTCAGCGGCCCGCCATCAGCAATGTTTATGTTTGGGTCATATAGTCCCCGAGGGTCCGGGCCCTTGATATCAATCCAGATACCGCCGAGGGCGTTTACTATATCCCGTACTGCCGAATTGTCTACCATGGCCCAGTAACTAATAGGCATTTTTAAATCGCTACTTATGATACTCTCAAGGCCGCTCACGCCAACGTATTCATAGGCGGCATTAATTTTGCCAGAAAAGGCTGGCGTTTGTATGTACAAGTCGCGCGGTATACTCAGCATATAGCTGGTGCGGCCGGTCGTGCTTAAACTTACTACCAGTATGCTGTCGGTTAACTTTTTACCAGTGTTTTGTGGATCATCTGAGGAATCTCCAAGCACGAGTACGTTAACCCTGCCCGCCTCAGTCCCCCTCAGGCTGGTGGGTGTCATAAGGCTAAAAACGTTACCGGAGCCAAAGGTACTTTTAGTGGCCCTAGAAATGTTTATGCCGTCCCAGACGGCTATAGTCACAAATGCTATGACAAAGACTATAAACAGACTTAGCAAACAGATGGCTACTATGCGCTTAGGCGAGCGTGGCCGCTTGGCTTGGGCTTGCGGCGCGCTTGGTATTGGCAAGCTAGGGGGCCCGGCAGACGTTGGCAGAGTGCGGCCTACGTCGAATCTTTCTTTATGCGGGTTTCTTTTTTTCATGATTGATTAGACAAGGGTAAATATACTGTAAAGACCGACCCTTTGCCTAGTGTGGAACTAACTTCAATATGTCCGCCATGAAGCTCGGCAATCTGACGTGCTATAGCTAAGCCCAAGCCATAACCACCTTCACGATCGTGTGTCCGGCTGGCATCTGTTCGGTAAAAGCGTTCAAAAATATGTGGCAACTCGCTTGCCTTGATGCCAATACCCTCGTCAGCAACAGATAAAAAAGCCTGTTTATTCTTTGGGCCACTGTCTATTTTTATCTTACCTCCGGCGTGGCTGTATTTAATAGCGTTGTCCAGCAGGATTGCCACTAGGTCCGTTAAGCTTTGAGCGTCGGTACGTACTTGGACCGGACGAGAGTTATTGATAAATTGGATTTTCTTGCTTTTGGCTGTTCGTGACAATCGAGTAGTTGCGGCCTCAGCAGCGTCTTTAAGCGAGCTAAGAGTATCGTCATCGGGCTTTGTGCTGCCACTAGCCAGTTTTAGTAGTCCTTCGCTTAACGCACTCAATTTGCTGACTTCTTCCAGGTTGCTTTTTAGATGAGCTATAGCGTCGTGCTTGGTCAATTTAGGGTTACGCAGGGCGACTTCTATCTCGGTCTGCATAGCCGTTAGTGGGGTCCGCAGTTCATGGCTAGCATCTGCAGAAAAGCGTTTTTGACTTTCCAGGGCGTCTTCAATTGGCTGTAGGGTCCGTCTGGCTAAGGCGTAGCTTATGAGCCCGCCGCCAACTGTCACTAGGAGATTGAATGCTACCAGGCTGTCCTTCAGGTGGGCCTGATCGCGGACGAGCTGGTTGTTTCTAAGCTGGCCGTACGAAGATAAATCCTGGGGGCCTAAGTAGCTGTTAAAGTAATTAACTTGACGAGCTGCATCACGAGCTAAGTCATCGCTAGACACGCGGTACAATGCAATACTGCATCCTAGCGAGAGTGCCATTATAATTGCCAAGTACCAGATGGTCAGCTTTAGCGCCGCCGAGTGAAACATTACTTTGCCTTGCCTAGCTGGTAGCCAAACCCTCGCTTAGTATGTATGAGCGGTGGGTCCTTAAAGGGTTTATCCACTTTATTTCTTAAGTAGCCTATGTAAACTTCTACCGTGTTGGGTAAGATATCAGCGTCAAAGTTCCAAACGTGAGCAATGATTTGATCCTTGCTCAGGACCCGTCCAGCATTTCGTAGTAGGTATTCCAATAGTGAAAATTCCTTTGAACTTAAGTCAATAGTCTGACCCGCGCGCTTGGCGGTGAAGTTAATCGTATCAAGCGTTAGGTCGCCAGCGCGCAAGATGTTGGAGTTGCTACGTTTAGGCCGTCTCAAAAGAGCGCGGATCCGTGCCAGTAGTTCATCAAAAGAAAAGGGTTTAATTAAATAATCATCTGCGCCAACGTTAAGCCCCTGTACCCTGTCTGAAACTTGGTCCTTGGCCGTCAAAATCAGGCAGGGCGTTTGGATACCTTTGCGCCGCAATTCACGTATAATGTCAATTCCTTCCATTGACCCGGGCAGCATACGGTCTATAACCATGAGGTCGTAGTTCTCACTCAAGGCCGCCCCCAAACCGCTATCGGCATCATATTCAATATCCACGGCATACCTCTCTTGCTCCAGCCCCTTTTTAAGAGCATCCGCAATTTTTTTCTCGTCTTCTATGATAAGTAGTCGCATTACCTATATTTTACTGCAATCCGACTGAGAGCTTTCTTAAGGATTTGATACGCTAGATACATCAATGAGTAAGAACTTAAAAAGAACCGGTCGTGCTATAGGGGTGGTTGGCGCCGCCGCTTGCACAGTAATCTTCGTTGCCCACCCTAGTTTCCCCACGCCAGACAAGTTGATGATCTTCTTAATATTTTTGTTCGCCGGGTTCAACCAAGGCTGGGCGATGTTTAAGCGGATCTTCCCTTTTGTAGCTGTGATTTTAGTCTATGAATCTTTCCGCAGCGTGGTACCTCAGCTCAATAGCCATGTTAACTACGCGTTGGCGCCGCGCCTAGATAGATTTATATTTGGCTCTTTGCCAACGGCTGACTTACAGAAATGGTGGTGGCACGGTCAGGTTCACTGGTACGACATAGTTTTATACATCCCGTACCTAATATTTTTTGTAGCACCTCTAGCGCTAGCTATTTTAATATGGAAGACTCGCGAGCGGTATTACTGGCGTGCTGTCTGTGCCTATAGCCTGTTATTTTTTATGAGCTTTGTAACATTTTTGCTTTTGCCTACTGCTCCGCCCTGGCTAGCTTCGTCCAAACATTTTATACAGCCTATAACCAGGATTTCCTCCAACGTTTGGGCGGCTATTGGTATCGGCAACTTCCCTTCTGTTTATAACCACCTCAGTCCCAACCCCGTAGCCGCTTTTCCCTCTCTACATTCAGGCGCCTCAACCCTCTTTTCGTTAATTGTCTTCAAGCTCTATGGACGCCGTTGGGGAGCAATATCTTTAATATACCCAATTTTAATTTATATCGGTGTAGTTTATGAGGGTGAACACTACGCCTCGGATGTCATCGCTGGTATTATTTATGCGCTGGTTGCCTACTTTGCGGCAGGTTATATACTCAGGGCGTGCCAGCGGCTAGCCGAGATTGTTAAAGCGTACTCCAGTAGTACCAAAACCGCTTTAAGATCAAGGCAATAATAAGTAAGAACCAGATTGTTAATATTTCCGCATGGTGCCGGCGGGCAAAGCTAGTGACCCGCGGAAATTTTCTCGTCAGCCTACTGGGGAGATGTCCAGAGTCAAGGTTATATAGTGTGGCATACCAAAATAGCGGTCCAGTAAACACCCACAGCACCATACAAAAAAGACACAGTGCGCCAATTCTATAGAGGGTTTCATACTGCAGCCAACTCATGAACAAAAACGCAAAGGCTAGTCCGGCTTCAACTAGTTGCCAGAACCATCTTTTGAATTTGGCGCCTGCCAGTATGGCTGCACCTATTGCCGCGAGGGCAGCGTATCCCCCAATACCGATAAAGTAATTAGGTATTCCAAAAGCATGGGCTTGGGAGCTGTCAGCCACATTAGTACAGCTTAAGATTGGGTTGAGATTGCAGGCTGGCACATAATTCGGGTTTTTTAATCGCTGGTAGACTTCATTCGCCAACGCAATTGAGGCAATTGTAACAACTAGGCCGCCAATCAAGAACAGCCAAGGTAAAACCCTTTGCAGTGTCCAGTCTTTGTCATCCCCTGTGTTGGCCTTTGCCATTTGCCCTTTAGTTTAGCATGGCTGACTAAGCTCAAAGCAGACCCTCAGCTTGGTATACTAAACTTTAAGACTGTTGAAATGCCCTATAAGCACATAAGTGAGTATCTTTTTAAGAACGCCAAGTCCTTGCCCAAAAAGCCGGCGCTTGTGACTGATGAGCGTTCGTTTAACTGGGCCGAGCTAGCCAGTGAAGTGATGAGAGTGGCAGATGCGCTAGCGGAGCGGTTGCCCTATAAGGAGCCTAAAGTTATTGCGCTTTTTTTGCCCGATAGCTGGCAGTTCATAGTGACATATTTTGCCATCGTCCACCTAGGGCACGTTGCTATGCCGGTGGATGTCACCTTCAAAAAATTAGAAGTAGATTTTGTATTGTTTGCAGTAGAGCCTCAATTGATTGTAGCCAATCGTCAAACCGCCACACTAGTGGATGACCCGGCTATTCTGATAGAAGATTTGTTGATAGCCAAAGATCGGCCTACTGCTCCAACGATCCGCCAAGCGGCCAATCGGCAAGTCGCCACATTATTTCTGTCTTCCGGCACGACCGGCCAACCCAAGGCTGTTCCCAACACCCACGCCAACCAGCTGTGGGACGTAGAGGGAATTGCTGAACCGTATGGTTGGACCGTGGAGGATACAGTGTTGATAACATTGCACTTGGCACATCGTCACGGCTTGGTCATCTGCCTCTTGGGCGCTGTTTATCACGGAAACACTGTTTTTCTCCAAGAACGTTTTAACCCCGAGGAGGTCCTAGCAATTTTGGAATCGGGGAAGATATCACTTTATTCCACGGTGCCGCCTGCCTATGAAAAACTGGTAGAGGCTGCTTCTAATAAAAAAATCGATTTATCGAAAGTGCGTCTGTTTGCTTCCAGCAGCTCACCAATGCCGCCATACCTAGCTAAAGCTTTTCGGGCTAGGTTTGGGCACGATATTTTAGACCGCTATGGCACCAGTGAAACCGGTTCCATTGCCGTTAAGTTCTCTGATAAGGATAGGTCTTGCCTGCCAATAGATGGGGTTGAGGTACGCACAGAAGCCGCAGGCGAGGTAGCCGTGCGTTCACCTGGCCTTTTCCCCGGCTACTTCAACAATCCAAAAGCCACCGCGCAGAACACGACCAGCGATGGCTGGTGGTTAACTGGCGATATCGGAGAAATTAAAAACGGGCGTTTGACTTTGCTGGGCCGCTCTAAGGAACGCATACTCAAAGGTGGCTATTCAATTTATCCTCAGGACATTGAATGGGCTCTAAAACAAAATGCCGGAGTGACAGAAGTTAAAGTTACTCATACCAAAGACGACAAGAGCCTGGACGACAAAGTGTTTGCCTTCTTTGTTGGACGAATCTCAGAAGACGAGCTCCAAGAATATAGCCGCTTAAACTTGCCAAGATCGTGGCGGCCGGATGTATTTATTAAAACCAAAGCCATACCAAAGACTGTTAATGGCAAGCCCTCGCTAGTGAAATTAAAGAAAATCTTGGCTGCTGATAGCCGCATAGAGTAAGTTTTTAAATGATAGGATCCAGCGTAAAGAGATTAACTGATTATATTGAAAGCTTGAGCCTAGCGGCCAGAGCCTCTCCCAACCGGATAGTCGCCTTTGACATCATCCGTGGATTCTTTTTGGCAGTAATTTTAGTGGATCACGTGGAGCTTTATCCTAGCGGCTTTGATATTGTGACCGGTCGCGGCATACTTTACGTTTCTGCTGCCGAAGGGTTTTTCTTCATGTCAGGCCTGCTGGTAGGTATGGTTTATAGGCGCCGCATTGCCAACGGCATGCGTTTTATATTTAAAAAGATGTGGACGCGGGCGCTAGAGCTTTATTTTGCTTCAATTGCCTTGACCCTACTCTTCACAATAGCAGCGGTTAACTTAAGGCGGCCTAGCCTTAAATACGGACTACCGAATCCGCCGGTCCATTGGCTTCATGTCGTAGGCCAGACATTTTTGATGCGTTACGGTTACGGCTGGACCGATTTCTTGGACAGATTCGCTATCTTGATGTTCTTGGCCCCGATTGGTTTTTATTTGATTGCGAAGGGCCGCTGGAAATTGCTGATGATTTTAAGCTTTACTATCTGGTGCTTGAGGGGTGTATTCACTCCCTATGACTTCACTGTGAGCTGGCAGTTCCTTTTTTTGGGAGCCATGGTCATCGGTTTTCATTGGCAACGCCTGGCCAAGAGCTTTCACGGCCTGCCTGATCACCGCCGTCGCTACATAAAGAGAGCTGTTGCTTGGACGAGCGCAGTAACTTTTTCTATAAGCTACGCCAGCGTCTTTTTGCTAACGCCACTTAACAATCACTATAATCAACTGTCCGCCTGGGCTAAGACATTCACGGACGGCTTTAATTCTTTTAATGCCTGGATATGGCTTTATGCGCAAAAATGGACTCTGGGACCCATTCGGATTATCTTATTTTTCTTTTGGTTTTGGACTTTATTTATGCTGGTGCAAAAGTATCTCCCCTTGTTAGATAGGTTCGCTAAGGGAGTTTTTGACTTATTAGGCACAAACAGCTTGTTTGTTTATATTGCGCAGGGCTTCATCGTCTTTGTCCTCAAACTTTTCGTCCCTACCCATACCGGATTTGTCGAAAACTTCATTATTACGCTAGCTGCCCTGGTGGTCCTCGTCGGTCTTACGGTTTTATATAAGAAGCACTACCCCACACTGGCCAGTAAAAAGGCTCATTTTTACCAAAAGATGCCGTGGGTGCCTGCCAACGTAGAGTCGTAGCCTACTTGTGATCCTCAAGTAGCTGTAGTGAGCGTTTCCATATTAACGACCGCTGAGCGAGTAGGCCGTGATCCCCGCGCGGGTAAACGTAGTACTGATATTTTTTGCCGGCATGTGCTAAGGCGGTTGCCAAATCGGTGGAAAAATGAGGCGGGACGATTTGATCGTCAGCGCCAACATTGATTTCAAAAGACGCGTTAGTATCTTTTAGGTAATTAAGCGGTGAAGTAGATTCCCAGAATCCGGGGTTTGATAGCGGGTTGCCATGCAGGGCCAGCTCGTTATTGCGGACTCTTAGAGCCGTAGGGTTATCAAGATCAGACAGAGTCCTATATTGCGTGAAGAGGTCTTTAGCTGTTCCGGCTGGCGCGGATAATAAAATGACATTTTTGATGTCCGGTGACAAGACTGCTGCTCTAAGCGCGATATAAGCACCCATGCTGTGTCCCCATATACTGATTTCACCGCTATTTAAGTAGATCGTGTGCTTAACGGCGGCAATTAAGCTCATAACGTCGGTGTTATAAGACATAGAATAAAACGCACCGTCTGGGGTGCCGTCGGAGTAGGATAGTCCTTGCCCGCGGAAATCAGGCTTTAAAACAGCAAAGCCGTGCTGGGAGTAGAACTCCATGTCTTGTATATATTGTGCGGTGGTACGGTAAGAGTGAGGGTTGACGTAACCGTGGCACAAAATAAGCACCGGATAGCCACCTTGCGGTTGTGTGCCGCTTGGTAGAGTCATTAGGCCGTATTCGCTCAGACCGTCCTTTGGCACCTCAAAACGCACGGTGTATACGCTAACTTTATTCATTAACCCTAAGCCACTAACCTGCTGGATCGGCTGGTTGCTGTAGATTGTCTGCCGGGCTAAACTCAAGTCCAGGCTCTTATAATAGCTAGCTCTCGGTACATAGATAAGTGGCTTTGACGGTTGATGCGACAAATGACGACTACTGATTACACCGGAAATTGGCAGGCTTGCTAGTATTAAAAGACCCAGCATGAGGTATAGGAGGGAGGGTCTCTTAAATAGGCGCACCAAACGGTTTTTATTCATAAGAGTTCATCTATATATTAGCTTATTCGTGAAAAAAATTACGATACACCAAGCAACATCTCGCTGTAAGCCAGTACAATTAGAAGGAGATGGCTAGGGTTGGCTAGACAAAGGGTTGGATGCATGGTAGTTTTAGCCTGCATGAAAGAAGTTGTTCAAGGGAGCAAGGAATCCGCTAAACCGGTGGCTGTACATACCGAATTAATTGGCGGATATGCGGTATTTGGGGATGGCATGACCGACGGTTTGCCCCGCCCAGTGCGTGGACTAAACCCAAATGAAGGGATCTCGGCAGGTTACGAGCGGATACCCGTAGGTCACATTGCCCTTAAGGCTGAGGCGTTAGCGCGCCACGAAGATTCGCAAGACTAACTCGAGAGATCTGCACTTACTTTATAATAGCTAGCGTAGTGGGGAGTGGCCAAGTGGTAAGGCACCAGTTTTTGGTACTGGCATTCGGGGGTTCGAATCCCTCCTCCCCAGCCATATCTACCTTCAGGTTCTTTTTACACAACGTTTTACAGCTTTACTGACGCTTACTATAATCTAGACAAAGTTATGCCAACAAAATCAGATAACCCGGCGGAGTATATCCATCCGCTGAATATGAACGGATTGTCCGGCAGGATGCTTAGAATGCCGCCTCTAGGCAAGAAAAGAGAGATACTGTTTATATATGGGCACCACTCCAGCCTGGAGCGTTGGTTTGGCGTTGCCCAGTATTTCAATAAGTACGGTGGTGTAACCATCCCTGACCTACCGGGCTTTGGCGGGATGGATCCACTGTATAAGATTGGTAAAAGACCGACTCTTGATGAAATGGCCGATTACCTGGCTGCTTTTATCAAGTTAAGGTTTAAAAGACAAAAATTTACCCTGGTGGGTTTGAGCCTTGGCTTCATGATAATTATCAGGACTCTCCAGAAGTATCCTGAACTGGCTGGCAAGGTGGATATGCTGGTTAGTTTTGCGGGATTTTCGCATCACGATGACTTTAGGTTTAGCCGGCGGACATTTTTGATGTGGCGCTGGGGTTCGTCTTTCTTCTCCCACTACCTTAGCGCGGCTTTTTTGAAACACGTTGCCTTTAAAAGGCCCTTCATACTTGCGGGTTACGCAGTAGCGGAGAAGGTTTTTATTTCTGACGTTCACTCAAAGATAAGAAGCGCTAATGACAAAGAAGAAAGAAAAAAGCGGATAGATTTTGAGGTCAGGCTTTGGCAGTGCAATGACCCACAGACCTACGCGAGTATGGCGGTTACTATGTTTACCCTTGACTTGACAGGCGAGCACGTAGACCTGCCGGTGCATCACATAGCAGTTGATACTGACCGATACTTTGATGCCGTTAGAGTTGAAGCTCATATGCGGATGATTTTTAAGGACTTTAGACCTATCAGCATTGATGTCCCAGCTCATGCCCCATCGGTGCTAGCTACAGCCGAAGATACAGAACCCTTCGTCCCACCTGCGCTGAGGCGTTTGTTGAACCGTAAAACAAGCTAGAATAAAGTCATTAGGAAAAATAATTGATTAATCTATACTAGGAGCTAAATGAAGATTGCTCTGGTTTGTCCCTTCAACATGCTGAATCGACCCGGCGGTGTCCCGGAATTTGTCCTGCATTTGTATGAGGGGCTAAAAAGTAGAGGTCACGAAGTTAAAATAATTACTCAGCGACCATCTAAATTCAAAGGGGACCCACCCGAAGACTATGTGCTGTTTGGTGTTACTAAGACATTCAAAGCTAGCGGACTTGGTACTGAAGGCAGCTATGGCATGCCGTCTGACGGCGAAGAGATCGCCGCTTATTTTGAGAAAGAAAAATTCGACGTTATAAATTTCCACGAACCATGGGTTCCGTGGTTAGCGTGGCAGGTTGCAAGGAATTCCAAGTCAGTTTACGTAGCTACCTTTCACGCTAATCTAGTAGATACAGCCGCCGGCAAGCTTTGGGCTAGTAAAATTTGGGCACCGATTGGCCGCCCTTTCCTAGAAAAAATGCATCTATTTACCGCCACCGCGCCGGTCGCGACCGGAGGCTTATTCAGCTTGGCTGATATGGGTCGTCCCTTTGATAGGTATATGGTAGAAAACATGCGCTACATACCCCTAGGCGTGGACCTAAAGAAATTTAAGCCGGTTGAAAAGCGCCAGTCTATAAACGGCCAAGGCACAAAAACAATTCTTTACTTAGGCCGAGTAGAAAAGCGCAAAGGCTCAGATTTATTGCTAAAAGCTTTTGCAGAGCTGGTCAAACAGATGCCGAATGTTCACCTAACCATAGCTGGTGACGGGCCAATGAAGAAGAAGCTTATAGATTACGTGGAGACTGAAGGCGTTCCGAACGTGCACTTCTCCGGCTATGTGAGCGAAAAGGAGAAAATCCGCTTGCTGGGGAATGCTGATTTAGCGTGCTTCCCCTCTCCGTACGGCGAGGGCTATGGCATAGTTCTGCTTGAGGCTATGGCCACGGGGACTCCAATGTTGGCCGGCAATAATGTTGGTTATGCGCAAGCCATGAAAGGCCGTGGCCGGGTTGGCTTGGTAGACCCAGAGGCCACCAAAGACTTTGCTAACCGGCTAGCTGTCATGCTAGAAGATGAAGGGCTACGTAAACTCATGACTGAGTGGGAACTGAGTGAAGTTCGCCAATATAACTACCCGCGAGTAGTCAATCTGTATGAACGGGCCTATAGGGACGCTATAAAAAATAAGGATAAGGTTGAGCAAATTGCCAAGCAAAACAGCTCCAGAAAGTACAAAGAAACTATCCGTCGCCTTTCTGTTCGACGATACACTGGACAGTAACGACGGCGTAGCCCAGCAAATAAAAGTACTCGGCAAGTGGCTGGGTGGTCATGGCTACAGGGTGAGTTACTTAGTTGGCGAGACCAAGCTTCAACAATGGGCAGGCGGGAAAGTCTACAGTCTTTCTAAAAACATAAAAGTTAAATTTAATGGCAATCGCTTGAGTATGCCGATTTACTCCAGCCGGCGCCGGCTCAACAGTGTTTTGGGTGAAGTAAATCCCGACATAGTCCACGTTATGGTACCTTACTCGCCCTTAATGGCTCAAAGGGTCATAGCGGCTGCGCATCGCCGAGGGACTGCCATAATCGGCTCATTTCATATCTTACCGGCCGGCTGGTTATCGTCGGTCGGCAACTATCTTTTGGGGCTAATCCAGTTTGTTAGTTTAAAGAAAATCGATGAATTTTCAGCCACCAGTCAAAACGCTGGCCAATTTGCAGCTAAAACCATGCGTATAAAATCTTCGGTCGTGCCAAATATGGTTGATGTTGCCGCCTTTAGCGCCGGGCGGCAAGTGAATAAAGTGCCTGGACAAATCGTCTTTTTGGGGCGGCTCGTAGGACGAAAGGGCTGCGCTCAGCTTATAAAAGCCTTTGCTCTTGTTGCTAAAAATAACCCTGATGTTCGTCTGGTTATAGCCGGTGACGGCCCGGATAGACAAAAGCTCGAAAGACTTGCGAAGAAGTTGGGTCAAGAAGACAAAATCAAGTTCCTCGGTTTTATCAGCGAAGCCGATAAGCCCAAAATTCTAGGAAGGGCTCAAATCACTTGCTTTCCTGCACTTTACGGCGAGAGTTTCGGTTTGGTGTTAGTAGAAGCGATGGCTGCCGGCGGTGGCGTGATTATTGCCGGTGATAACCCCGGCTACCGATGCGTTATGGGCGAGCGGCCGTTGCAGCTGGTGAGGGCAAAAGACGCTACTAAGCTCGCCGATACAATTAACCTATTCTTAGCAGATAAAGAAAAAGCCCGCGAAGCACTTAATTGGCAGATGGCCGAGGCGGGAAAATACGATGTCAATGTCGTGGGAAAACAACTACTCGGTCTTTACGATCAGGCGATTGCTAAACATAGTGAATCTGGGGCATAATTGTAAATAATGAACCCGGGGCCTAAGACAACCATTAATATATCTAACCGCACAATTCTACGTATTATTTTGTGGGCAACGGCTACGATTCTATTGTTTCATTTTATCGGCCGCATCAGTCGTGAACTGACCCTGATCTTCGTTTCATTCTTCTTAGCGCTCGCTCTCAATCCGGTGGTTTCGTGGTTGACTCGGCGCATAAAATTGCGCAGTCGGGTTATGGCAACTAGTCTCGCCTATTTAATTATTGTGGTATTCCTGGCTGGCTTTTTCGCACTGGTCACGCCCCCGTTAGTTAAACAGACTAGGCAGTTTATCAACCAGGTGCCGACTTTGGTTCATGACTTCCAGCAAAAAGATAACGGCATATCACGCGCCGCCAAACGCTACCATCTCGATAGGAAGCTTTCGCAAGCGGCCACCGACTTTGCAAGTAGCCACAGTAATTTCGGCAGCACAATATTAGACACCGGCAAAAAAATCATAGAGATTGTTGCTAGTATTTTGGCTGTACTTGTTGTGACCTTTATGATGCTGGTTGAGGGCCCGCGCTGGTTTGAATTTTACTGGCGGACACTGCCGTCCGGCCGGCGCGAGCATCAAAAACAATTAGCTTACAAAATGTATAAAGGCGTTAGTGGTTTCGTGAACGGCCAAGTAGTCATTGCTTTGATAGCCGGTATTTTTGCAACTGTTGCCCTGGAGATAGCGAGCCGCGTAATCGGTGTTAGCATAAACGTAGTTGCTCTTGGCGGCATTGTGGCGGTACTGGGCATTATCCCATTGTTTGGCAATCCTTTGGCCGCGCTGGTGGTTATCTTGGTTAGTTTACTGAACTCTATGTCGCTGGCAATCGTTATGCTTATATATTTCGTCATTTACTTCTTCGTTGAGAACCATACGCTTCAACCTTACGTGCAATCACGGCTCAATCAATTAACTGCACTTTCCGTCTTTGTGGCTGCTATTATTGGCGTTGGTTTTGCTGGATTTCTAGGGGCAATCGTGGCGATACCTGCAGCTAGTACACTCAAAGTTTTAGCTGAGGATCAAATTGAGAGACGCGGTTTAAAAAACCGGACAGGCTAAAGTCTGTACCAAATCGGCCCGTTCGGGGTGTCGTTAACCTCAATCCCCCGCTCGTCTAGTTTGGCTCTCAGCTCATCGGCCCTGAGCCAGTCCTTTGATTGTCTGGCTCTTTCTCTTTGAGCGACAAACTCTTTTAGCTGGCTATCAATATCCTCCTCAGAGCCCAAAGAAAGCCCTAGATATTGATCGATCATTGATAAAATATTTTCATATTCACTGCGGTTGGATTCATAAATCCCACGATCAAGTGCTATTGCAACATAGCCACTTATAGCTGCCAAGGCTAGTGGAGTATTCAAATCGTCTTCCAGGGCACCTTTTATAATGTCAGCATTCAAAGATGCGGCCTTGCCGCCAGAGCCAGGAACTACCTGCCATCTCAAAGCTGCAAAGGCTCGCAGGGTAGCCAGGCGATTTTTGGCCGCTTCAAGCGCTTCCCATGTAAAGTTCGATTGGTTACGGTAATGACTGCCTAGAACCAGCATCTTAAAGTCCATTGGGCTGTAGCCTTTATCGGCGAGATCCTCCAGGGTAATAAAATTCCCAGCGCTCTTAGCCATTTTTTGGCCGTTTATCATCATATGGTTGTTATGGAGCCAAAACGTAGCTAGTGGTTTGCCAAAAGCTGCCTCGGTTTGAGCAATCTCATTGGTGTGATGAGTGCCAATGTGGTCTACGCCGCCGGTATGAATATCAATCGGCTCGCCCAAAGTAGCGTGAACAATGGCTGTGCATTCTATATGCCAGCCCGGGAAGCCTTCGCCCCAAGGGCTAGGCCAACGCATCTGATGACCAGCGAAACGTCCGACAGCAAAGAACCACAGGCCAAAATCTTGGGGGTTATGCTTTTGCTCGTCAGTGACGACTTCGGGCCGTGCGCCAACCTCTTTGTCGGATAGCTTTTGGCCGGTCAACTTGCCGTAATCATCTAGCTTGCTTACGTCAAAATAAACTGCTTGCTTTGTTTGGTAAGCAAACCCCCTATCGACTAAAATTTTTATCACTTTTAGCTGCTCGTCAATATAATCAGTCGCCTTGGCATAAATATCTGGCTCCACTAAATTCAGGGCTTTCATGCTGGCTAAAAAGTCTTTGGCGTATAAATCTGCAATCTCGCGAGCAGATTTACCTTCCCGGGCGGCGCCTTGCTCTAATTTGTCGTCACCCTCATCGGCATCACTCATCAGATGGCCGACGTCGGTTATATTCATCACGCGCTTAACCTTAAGGCCGTTAGCTACAAGCTGTCTGACCAGGATATCCCAATAAATGTAGCCGCTATAGTTGCCAATGTGTTGATAGTCATAGACTGTCGGGCCGCAGGTGTATAGCTTGACGCGCCCAGGCGTTATGGGCACAAATTCCTTAAGCTGACGGCCAAGTGTGTTATAAAGTTTCATTCAAGTATCTCCAAGTTCGTCCAGTAGCTTAGAAGCCATCTTAATACACTCGGTCTTTACATCTTGTAAACTCCGGCCGTCGGTAATTTTAAAGCCGGCCGCATATGAGTGGCCGCCACCACCAAAATGCTCCGCGAGCTTATCGGCAACACCCTTTTTGTAGTTTGCCCGAATTTTACCAGTGACCCTGCCGTCTTTATATACTTTAAAAGCAATAGCTAGGTCTGCGCCTTTAGCAAGGCGCATATCGTCCATAACCAACATCGGAGGGTTATAAAGCGGGCTATATTTCTCAATCTCCGCCCAGGGGATTGTTATGGTAGCTACGCGTCCGTTGTCGTGGAACTCTACTCGTTCTAACAGGCGTCCCTTGTAAGCAATCAGCTCGGGCTCGCGGCGCATAGTCTCGCGTCGGGCGCTTTCCAGTTCAGCCAACTCCACCCCGCCTTCAACCAGCTCAGCAATAATATGAATGGATCGTGCGCTGGTAGCCTCAGAAGTTAGACCTAGGCTGTCGCTCAAGATAGCCATGGTTAAAAGTTCCTTGGCTCGGGGGTTGATGGTCCAGCCAAGCTGGCTAGATAATTCGTAAATAACTTCGCCGGTGGCCACAGCTGGCTGGATACACATTATTGCCGCGTAATCTATAGTAGGTTTGCTGCGGTGATGATCTATTACAATGGCCGGCTTAGAAGCAATCCAGGATTTTTGGCCCTTTATTTTTAGCTGTTCAAGCAAAGCTTCGCTGCCGGTGTCAACAATTATACTGGCGTCAAAAAGGTTAGGCAGTTCGGTCACCACCCTGTCAGCGCCAGGCAAATATCGCAAATATGACGGGAGATCAACACCACAATAAAGATGTATGATTTTACCCGCGTCACCTAGAATTTGCTCCAACGCTAAAGCGCTGGCTAAACTATCAGCATCAGGATTGTCTGCCTGTACGACTACGATAGTCTTAACGTCGTCAATAATTTTAGCGATTTGTACCGCTTCGTTGTATTTGGCCATCATGTTAATTGTACAAAGAATACGCTATAGCGTACTAGCGAACCTAAAATACTTGGCGCCCTTCCAGGGCCTTGGTCAGGGTGATTTGGTCGGCGTACTCCAAGTCTACGCCGACCGGCAGACCGCGGGCAAGGCGGGTTATCTTAACTGGCTTGTCACTCAAAGCTTGGGTTATTAAAAGCGCTGTACTCTCTCCCTCTACGCTTGCGTTGGTAGCTAATACTACTTCTTTAACCTTGTCCTGGCCTACCCTTTGGACTAGCTCAGAGATATGTAACTGTTCCGGCCCCACATTATCAATTGGTGATACCAACCCGCTAAGCACATGGTAGGTGCCATTAAACTTTCCGGTTTTTTCCAGCGCAATGATGTCAAACGGCTCCGCTACTACGGCGACCAACTTTTTGTCGCGCCTTGGGTCGCTGTAAAGAGGGCTGAGTTCTTGGCCGGTCTCCATTAGAGCAAAGGTTCTAGGGCAATGAGTAACTTTGGTATGTACATCGCTCAAGTGTTGCGAAAGCTCGCCCGCGGCTTCTGGCCCGCTTTTTAATAAAAAGTAAGCATAGCGTTCAGCGGTACGCGGTCCAACGCCTGGTAGGCGCCTTAAGCTGTCAATCAAATCAACCAATGATTGGGGCAAGACTGGAGACATCTTAAAATCCTACAGGCCTAAGTCGCCCAGGGCACCCATGATAGGCTGCATCTTTTCGGCGGCTACTTGCTGGCTTTTTACTATGGCCGCTTTGACGGCCTCTTCTACCCAATTTTCAAGCTGACCTATGTCGTCTTTATCGACGCTGTCTGGGTCAATGTGGATTTTTTTTATTTTTTGTTCGCCGGTTATTTCAACCCGAACTGCACCGTCGCCTGCCTCTGTAGATATAACTTCTTTTTGAAGTTCTTTTTGGAGCTTGCGTGCTTTCATCAACAGTTTAGCCTGATCAAATTTACTCATAATTATTCCCTGACTTTCTCAGGATATTTTAACACGTAGATGTTCCTGGTGGATACGTTGTGTGGCCAAGCCAGTAGACTGTATTTTACACCGTAAAATACACTAAAAATGACTGCACAGCTCATTAAAATGACCGCCAGAACTCTTGGGAATGGATTGCGTGGGAATACTGATTGCCATTCTATGTGAAGGTACCTTAGTCCCGCGCCGGCAAAAATCAGCAAAGCCGCTACGCTAAGGAGCAAAATAGCTAAATTGTTCGTGGTGCCAGCCCCAACGATGGCTAATGCCAAAATGGCTACAAGACCGTATATTTTTGCCCGCGCTCGACTCCAAAAAGCATAAATTCCGCAAGCGGCCAATAACAACTGAGCCAAATTAAGTATGCCCAGTCGGCTAAGTTGTAGCTCTCCGTGAGTTCCACTACGCCAAAAAATCGCTAGAGCCATCCAGCCAACATGGGACAGCCATGTACCATAGTCTCTGGCGTGGGCTGGCACAAGCAACAACGTGCGGATTACCTGGTGGTCGTGGTGGCTCGCTAGGCTAAGTGGAGCCAGCGCGACTAAAAAGCCCAAGGCCAGCACCCATTTTAAAAGCCGCGGGTATTTTTCTAACAGCTGGGACAATTCTGCCCGCCCAAATATAGTTGCAATCACCAATACATATATCCCACCCGGTGTGTAAAAACATGTAAGTGTGGCGAGGCCAAGTAAAATTAAGCCGAGATTGGACGGTGCAGCTCTTCGGGCGAGCCAAAAATATATAGCTAGTAGTGCCAAGGGGTCTAAATACATTACGCTCGTCGTAGCACTCCTAGCGGCTAGGATGACTAGAGGCGTCGTTGCAAAAAGAAGTGTAGTTAACCAGCCTATCATCGGGCCAAACCAACTACGGGCAATCTTGTAAAAACAAACCGTAAAAGCAAGGCCGAAGCCAGCCGAAACAGCCCTCGTATAAGTAGCACTGACGTGGTTCAGTTTAAAAATAAGCCAAATCAATATATTGTGAGGCGCGCCAATCGGGTGAGCGTATAGGCTGCGCAATGAGTGGCTGGCGGTAATGTTAGCCGCCTCAGCACTACTTAAGCCCGGGACGAGGGACCCGAGTCGCCAAAAGAATATCACTACAAAAAATATAATGGTCAGTAATGTAATAGCATTCTTTTTATTCGGCTCAAAACTAAGAAAACCCTTAAGCTCCGCCAACATAACTATCAGTTAGTATAGCAAACGCGCTTATGCCTCAAAGGGCTGTTCATGCTTAGTGTCTAGGTCGCGGAAACGTTGTCTGGTGCGGTCAAAGTAGAGTGCCAAATTATCTACCGGACCGTTGCGGTGCTTTTTAATAAAGACGTCAGTTATATTGGGCTTGTTACTATTTGGATTGTAATACTCTTCACGGTACAAAAAGGCCACTACGTCAGCGTCCTGCTCAATAGACCCGGATTCACGTAAGTCAGCTAGCTGGGGAATCTGAGGGCTACGGCTTTCAACTGAACGGCTTAACTGTGATAAGGCAACTACCGGGACATTAAGTTCACGGGCCAGAATCTTTAAACTTCGGCTGATTTCTGATATTTCTTGCACGCGGTTTGCGATGGTAGCGAAGCGAGAGCCGCCGCTCATAAGCTGCAGATAATCAACCATAATAACTGCTAGCGGATGTTGGTGGTGCAGCCGCCTTGCCTTGGTACGCAAGTCAGAAACCGTAATGCCGGATGTATCATCAATAAAAATAGGGGCCTCAGCCAGCTTGCCCATGCCGGCTGATAGCTTTTCAAAGTCCTTATCGTCAAGGCCTTCGCCGGTCCTAAGCTTCCAGGCGTCCACACCCGCCTCAGCCGCCAGTAGACGGTCTACTAGCTGTTCTTTGCTCATCTCCAAGCTAAATATCAATACTGCACCTTGATTGGCTTTGGTGGCCATGTTTAGGGCAATATTTAGCATTAAAGCGGTCTTACCCATACTCGGGCGGGCAGCTATGACTACTAGATCAGAACGCTGCAAGCCGGCTAGTAGCTTATCTAGGTCCCTGAGCCCAGTGGGAATGCCGCGGATGCCGCCTTTATTGCGGTGCAGCTCATCCAATCGGTCAAAGCTGTCACCAAGGATTGATTCCAAGCTGGTTATATCTTGTCGGACGTGCTGGTTACTCACATTAAACAGCGCTGTCTCTGACTCTTCAATCAGCTCTTGTAAAGATTTACTTTCGTCTGCTCCGATGCCGGCGATATCCTGTGAAGCGGCAATCAGTCGTCGGCGGATAGCTTTATCTGCAACAATCTCGGCGTACTTCTCAAGATGGGCGGCAGTTGGAACGGTGTTAGTTAGTTCTGTAAGGTAACTAGCTCCGCCAATCATCTCTAGCCGACCGCCTGACTTTAACTGTTCACTCAAGGTTAGGATATCGATGGGGCTGCGCTTGTCGTGAAGCTTGCGCATAGCACCGTAGATTTCGCGGTGCTTTGAATCAAAAAAATCATCTTTCCGAATGACGTCGGCAATTTTTATGAATGAATCACTGTCTATGAGTAGGCTGCCAAGCAGGCTGGCTTCAACATCCAGGTTCTGGGGAGGGCTATCTACGACTTTTGCCATCTGACTTTTGCTCTTATTTTACGATTCTAACACTTCGGACGTGCCGAATATATTGCTTATGGTTTTGATGGGCGCATCTTGTTCGACCTCGGTTACTTTAACATCGCTAACGGTTGCCTCTATCTGTATGTCTTTGCCAAGCACATCACTAACAATTTTTGCGACTAAATCTTTATTTTTGGCTTGTTCTAGCTTTTTTTGGTGTAGCGGGAACTGAAACACCAAAGTCAGCGTACTATCTGACAGAGACGGCTGGGCCAAGCGAAGAGCCGTGTATAAGGAAGCGGCCTTTTTCTTGATAATATCTAATATCTCGTCCCAGCTTTGACTATCTAATTGGCGTGCGGCTGCTCGCTGGGGGGGTCTACTGTTGGCGGCCTGGGTGGGCGCCGCAAAAGCAGAAGTTTTAGACTTTGCAGGTGCAGGCTCTTTGGCCGGTTGGAAAGCTGAGCCGGCTAGGGCAGCTTCCAGCAGCGACACCTCTAGGCTGATATCGGACTGGCGACTGGCGGGTACGTCCACGAGATCTCTTAAGAGTTTAGGCAGCCAAATATCATTCTGGCCACCAATCAGAGACTCCCTCAGCTTAGCGGCTACTGACCTTGCGGCCGAGGCTGCATCTACACCCTGCTCACGCATTGCGGATAAATTTTCTATGACTTCTGCCGGGCGAGAAGTGCTTACTGCGTTTAAGATGCCCTCTACTAAAGTAGCCGAAGGTACTCCTAGCATTCGTCTGACAGTTTCTGCCTCAATTGCCTGCCCGGTGGAAGCTAGCTGATCTAGCAGGCTGATGCTATCGCGGAAACTGCCCTCGCCGTGTTCAGCTAGCAGTTCCAGGGCTGGCTTGTCTATTTTAATTTTTTCGGCCTTGGCGATTTTGTCCAGGTGATTAACCACAGAGCTGGTTGTTATTGGCTTGAACTCAAAGCGTTGCGTGCGGCTGACGATAGTTTCTGGCAACTTATGAGCTTCAGTTGTGGCTAAGATGAAAATAACGTGCGCAGGCGGCTCTTCAAGAGTTTTCAGTAACGCGTTAAAGGCCGGCTTAGAGAGCATATGGACTTCATCAATGATATAAACCTTGTATTCAGAGCTGACGGGACTAATATGGGTCTTATCCCTTAGCTCACGAACATCTTCTACGCCGTTATTGCTGGCGGCGTCTATTTCAATGATATCCAAGTTCATGGATTCATCCTTATAAGGTAGACCATTGACTTGGTGGGCTAAAATGCGGGCTACGGATGTTTTGCCTACTCCGCGCGGTCCAGTGAAAAGGTAGGCGTGGCTAATACGTCCAGAAGCAATGGCCCGCTTCAAAGTGTCGGTTATGTGGGTTTGACCAACCACATCATCTAGACTTTTTGAACGATATTTTCTATAAAGAGCTTGCCCCATATCAGCTTCAATTATAAACCCTGGGACCGGCTATAACTGTTGTGATTTGATGCCTGTAGAAAAAGATGTTCAAAGAATGTGGATTAAGAACCGGATTCGATGGTTTTAATGCCCAGTTCACCAGATAATCCCGTCCGAAACATAGCTGTGGCGCCGAGTGATGCCTTTAGCACGGGCCTCAACGGAGGAGCGAATTCGCTTGGCTCACCCATAATCCTATCCATCTCATAGCCTTTAACCAATTCAATTACAGGTCGATCTTTAGCGAAAGCAGATAACGAGGAGTCGTGTCCGTATTCAATTGCGCCAATGCGAGCCTTCGTTTCCTCATACGCCCCAGTAGCATTCCAAAAAGTGTCGGCATCACCACTCTCAAACGCCTCCAAAACGCGACTCCCCAAATGGTCAGATAGACCCACTTGGGCAGCTAATTCATCTTCGTACGATAACATTGAGCTCTCTCTTAAAAGGCAACATTTCAATACTCATTCGGACAATACTACAATATAACTAGTTTTTAGTCAAGTCTACAGCGCCGGTTTTTCTATTGCATCAGGAAGGAAACCCCATTTGTATTTAAAAGAAAGGTAGTAGCGCCGGTTCAGCTCTGGCTGAATTTGGATTCACTCCAAAAGGCGCGTTGAAGGAGAACCATATGGTTGTCCTTCAAAAGCGTCAGCGTTAAAGCGCCGCTTCTAGGGCAGCCCACTCAGCGTTAATACTATCGTCTTCGGGTATATTGACACTGACCTGATCCCCCGGCTTAGCCTTAAAGTAGGTAACGCTAGCTAGTAGAACGCGGTATTTTTTATCTCCAACGTCCACAAAATAATGGCCATCTTTTTGCTCTAAGACGCCTACCACCTGTTTACGTGGTATCGGTCCAATCTGCTTATACATAAATGCGCCATCGTCAGCGATAGTAAGCTTTAAAATGTCACCCTGAACCAGCTTTGACTTTGATGCATAATTGGCTGGCACTGGATAAATTTTGCCATCAGAACCAACCATGTTTTGCCCGTCAAAAACGCCCTCAATCACTTTACCAAGCGCCTTATCTTTGACTTTATCTACTAAGGCGGAATCTTCCCCAACCAAACTAACCAAAAGTTCCTTGGTGGCAGCTAAGGCTGTTTCGGCCTCACCAATCAAAGAGCGTAGCCGTTTAATCTGCTTTTCAGGTATATCTGCCATTTTGTTTTGTTGTCCTCCCCATAGGTATTCGGTAAGGTATTTGTTTGCCCTATGTCATCCAAAACTTAACATATATATCCGGCGGATGTCAAAGCGAGCAGCTTGTTTTTGTGGATAAAGCAAAAACCACCCCAGTAAATGAGGGGTGGTTTCTTACGTGGCTTAACTCTTAGCTAAGCTCAACGGTTGCGCCGGCTTCTTCCAAAGCCTTTTTGGCGGCTTCGGCTTCATCTTTTGGCGCTTTTTCTTTGACGGCCTTAGGCGCGCTGTCTACGATAGCTTTAGCTTCACCTAGTCCCAGACCGGTAATATCCTTAACGGCCTTGATGACGGCAACTTTTTGGGCGCCGGCATCTTTTAGGATGACGTCAAACTCACTTTTTTCTTCGCCACCACCAACTCCGACTTCGCCGCCAGCAGCGGGGGCTGCAGCTACAGCGACAGGAGCGGCTGCAGATACGTTCCAGTACTCTTCTAGAAACGAGACAAACTTGCTTATCTCAAGGGCACTGAGCTTGTCCAGCTGGTCTACTAAAGTTTTAAATTCCTTAGGTACTTCTACGTCTTTTTTAACTTCTTTTGCTTCGGTCTTCTTCTCTTCTTTAGGCTCCTTCTTCTCCTCGGGTTCGGCCTTGGCCTCTGCCTTGGGCTCTTCTTTTGCCTCGGCCTCTGAGGGCTTAGCCTCCGCTGACGCTGCGTCGGTCTTCACTTCTTCCGCTGGCGTCTCTTCTACTTTCTTGTCTTCGTCTGCCATTTAAATTCTCCTATTAAGTTAGTTAAATTGATTCGCTTCTTGCGTTTAGTACATTCACTAGTTCGCGCAAATTGCCGGATATCACCCTTACCATGCCGGTTAGCGGTGCGCTTATGGTGCCCGCTAGCTGAGCGCGCAGTTCTTGCTTGCCTGGCAAGCTGGCCAGAGCCTTTACGTCGTCGGCATTGATGAACTCGCCGGTGTCATTTAGGGCGCCGACAAATTCTATTTGCGGCTCTTGCTTGGCAAAATTTGCCAGCGTTTGTGCCGGGGCCAGTTCGTCCTCAGCGTTAAAGGCGTACATTAGCTGGCCGGCAAATGCGGACTTATCTACGTCCTCAAAGCGGCTGCTTTTTTCCATCGCCTTCAAAAACAAACGATTCTTGATAACTTTAACGACTGTGCCGTTTTCTTTTGCTGATTTCCTGAGCGCCTGCATAGACTTAACGGATGTACCCGGGTATTTTGCCAGGACGGTCAGTTTTGAATTATCAAGGAGGTCGCTAACTTGCTCGACGACTTGGGATTTCTTGTCTTTACTTAAAGCCATGTGAGTTCTCCTTATTTAATGTATAGACCTGGTTGTTAATGTGCTTTGCTTGAGCATTAAAAAATGGCCTTTCGGCCAAAGAGATTTTGAAAATCAAGACGAGATTTTCCTTTACCTCGGTAGCGGATTAAGTCTTCAAGAAGACGGCTACTGTCTTTGGCTCAAGTTCAAAGGCTATGTTAGCAGAGATTACGGTGTTTATCAACAGCCCAATAAACCTTCGGGAGGGTATATATAATAATGACGTGCGCGGGCGCGCGTGGGGTCGCAAGGTGTTATTTTGAGGATTTATTGCGTCTCGAGCGGCGTGATGTACGCCTTGGTCTAGTCGAGGAGGTATTTTTAATAAGAAAATCCTCTATGAGCGGGTGGACTTCGCTTACCTTCTCTAGCATTTGCGTCGCCAGCGGCTGGAGCGAATCGTCCTTAATTCTCGCGACGGACTGGAGTTCGCTTAGCGAACACTCCAGCTGGCAGCGGACTTTGTGCCCCAGCAGGACTGCCGCCTGGGCAGACTCTTCCTCGCTAGCGGCCTGCAGGCTGCTGTAGAGCTCTAGACTCACATCAAAGCAGCGAATGTATTCGTCCTCTATGCCAAGCTTTTCTATGCGCTCAGGCACATCGTAGCCATAACGCGGCGACGGCGGTTGGATATGTATAGGCTTGGCCGAGGCGCCTTCTTTTATTAACTTATTGATAGTTAGTTGATCCGCTAGCAAATCAAATCGGTAGCGGACTAAGTTTGTTGCGTCGCTCGCTCCTTGCAAAAGCTCGCTAAGGGCGTCTACTTTTTTCTGGTAGTCCCATTTCTCTACCTCAGCAGACAGCTGGTCGCGCGACATGTTAGAGAAGCTGTAAAGGCCGTCGGCTAGTAGCTTAAATTCATTGCGCGGACTGTACTCTAGCAGACTAACCGGCTCTATGTGCGCGTCTATTGAGTTCGAGGCGAAGCTTTGTGCTAATTTTTGGATGCCTTTTTGGCTTGTTTCGCCCGAAATAGTTTTATGATTTATTAACTGTTCTATACGCTTGCCCACCGCGCTACCCGTATCGGTCTTGAGCTCTAATTTTATTAAAGCGCCAAGTGGCAACAGCGGTGCAAGTAAACTGTCCTTATCAGAAGTACTGCCTAGCTTATTACGCGCTGTCTTAGTCAGATCCCTAAGAGCCTCCATTGATTGTTCGTATTTTTTTTGAACATTCTTGGGCAGATGTTTGAGGCCTAAGTAATCATAGCCATTTTTTTCCCACGACAAACGGCATTGGGTAGTACCCGGAATGATGCGCTCAATTTCCATCAGCTGGTCAACACTCAGCTTCATTGACCTAGGGTGCTTAGAGGCTCCAACTGCTTGCGAGCTCTCGGCTGGTCTTTTTAGGCTCTTCTTCTCCTCCTGTCCATCGAGCCTAAGGGTTACACTCCGTGCTTTGCCGGTCGGCCTTGGCGGTACAAACGATGAAATGCTTTCCCAGATGAGATTATTTATCTGGGGGATGCTAAGCATCGCACCGTCCCTGGTGCAGTCTATTGCGGTAAAGTCGCGTGGAAAAAGCCGGCATAAAAGGTCGTAGGTGCTGACGGCCTTTTGCAGGTGCTGGATATTGGCCTCGTGCTCATCGTGTGATTTGTCGGTGTATGAACGGGCGGTTTTCTTCTTGATCAGCTCATATGACACCTCTGCCGGTACTTTTAGGTAGATGTTAAGATTGGGCCTAGGCAAGTCCAGAAGCTGGAACTCAAGACTGTCTTCCCAAACAAAAAAGCCGCGCTGTTCTACGGGGTCATCAATTTTAGCGCCCTGGTGCGCCATATTGGAACCAACGTATCGGTTTGCTAGAACAATTTTATCCTGGCTTAAAGCGGATCTGATATCTTTAGCTGCTTCAAAACGGTCTAGTGCATAAAAAAGCGAAGCTGTATAAGGACTAATCTTCTCAGCCGGGCCGTATTGGCCGTTTAGGTAATTTTGTACAAAATGGCTCGAAGGTTTGTCGTAGCGAGGGAAATCAAATTCGGCTACCTCATAGCCAACTGCGCGGAGGCGCTCTTTTAGCAACCTGAACTGAGTGCCCTTGCCTGAGCCATCAGAACCTTCGATGACGATAAATGTTCCCTGGTTTGCCATAAGATATTAAACCGGTGCCCACCAGTGCTCCTTATTATATGATACGCACGCCTTCTTATACAGCGATTGGCGCTTTTATTGCCGGCCATGGGTCGTAGTCTTTTAGTTCAAAATCTTCGAATTTAAAATTATCAATATTTTTTACCTTTGTGTTGATCCACATGGTTGGAAGAGGGCGAGGCTTGCGTTTTAGTTGTTCGTCTACCTGCTCTAGGTGGTTTAGATAAAGGTGCGTGTCGCCAAAAGTATGTACAAAATCGCCCGGCTTGAGCCCGCAGACTTGGGCCATCATCATGGTCAAAAGCGAGTAGCTAGCAATATTAAAAGGTACGCCGAGAAAAGTGTCGGCGCTACGCTGGTACATCTGGCAGGACAATTTGCCGTCTGCCACGTAAAACTGGAACAATAAGTGGCAAGGTGGGATGCCGGCTTTGCTCATCTCTTCTATATCGGCTGTGTTCCAAGCCGAAACGATGATGCGGCGCGAGGACGGATTGTTTTTGATTAGGTCTATAGCATTGGCTATTTGGTCTATGTGTTTGCCGTCAGGTGTCGGCCATTTGCGCCACTGGTAGCCGTAAACGGGTCCAAGCTCTCCCCACTTTTTGGCGAAGGCGTCGTCGGCCTTAACTTTTTGGGTAAATTCCTTTATGCCGGTTTGCCACTCCTCGCTTGAGCTATCCGGCACCGTCTTACCCTGCTCAATCAAGCAATGCCTGTAGGGCCACTCGTCCCAAATATGCACGTCATTATCAACCAAATACTTGATGTTGGTAGAGCCTTGCAAAAACCAAATCAGTTCATGAATGATCCCGCGCATAAAAAGCTTTTTTGTCGTCATGGCCGGGAAGCCTTCTGACAAGTCAAAGCGGAGTTGACGGCCAAAAACACCTATTTGGTCAGTACCTGTACGGTTAGGTTTCTTTACACCGTTTTTCTTAATGTCCTCTAATAAATCAAGATATTGTCGCATTATTTAATCGCTAGACCCTTTATCGTTTTTGGTTTGTTACGTTTGTCTTTATAGGCCCTAGGCAGCATCTGCTCTGGCCGCCAGCTTTTTATAAGCGCGTTAAGGTCATCGCTCTTACCCGGCTGGTATTTGCCTGACAACTTCTTATATTCACCATCCACTGGCCCGGTTTCATAAAACACCATCTGGGCAATCCGTTCCCCCACTGGCAAGACAACATTTTCATGCTGGTTCATATTGTAGATTTCAAGCGTCCAACGATTAATGTAACCGGGGTCTCCCCAACCAGCGTCCAAACAAACGGCTACACCGTTACGTCCCCAAGTGCTGCGCGCCTGCAAAGTACTGGTTCCGGGTGCTTTGATACCTATAAATTCGTGCGTGTGGCCTAGAATCCGCTCACCGGGTTTCAGAACAATTATGGGCTGGTCTGGTGGTATGCCTACAAACAGCTTGCGGCCGTTGGCTTTAGCCCAATTTTTGTGAACCTCGGCCTTGTGGGGCCCATCAAAATACCGCTGCACGTCTCCTTCGTCAAAGGGATTATAAAAGCCGCTAGAGCCGGTCCGCTCAGTTCTATAGAACCAGTCTCCCAACGTAACATCTATGCTACTGCCCGCCACGTTGGCTGGCACGAAAGGATGGCAGATGATATGGCCGGCTTTTATCGCTTCTTGAATTTGTGTATTACTGTAAACGGACATGTTCACTCTAGTTTATAGCTAGCTTCAGGCGACAATCAAGCGCCGTGGTGTTGTAGTTTAGGCCTTGACACGGACCGAGGGACCCATTGTTGTGGTTAGGGTAACTTTTTGCATGTAAATAGCCTTAAGACTTGCCGGCTTATTTTGGCGCAGGCTGTCCATAATGGCCTCAAAGTTGGCAATCAATTTTTCGGCTCCAAAACTGACCTTGCCGATACCCAAATGTACAATCCCCGCTGGATCTACGCGGTATTCTACTTTACCTGTCTTTGCTTCCTTTGTTGCGCTAGCAACATCCGCCGTGACAGTACCACTTTTTGGGTTAGGCATCATGCCGCGGGGACCCAGCAAACGTGCGTATTTGCCCAGTTGGGGCATAAGCTTTGGTGTGGCAATCAGTACGTCAAAATCCAGCTGCTCTTTATCTAGTAACGGCGAGAGAGTATCGGCACCGGCAATGTCGGCACCGGCGGCTTTCGCTTTGGCGATGTCATCTGTCTCGCAAAAAACAGCCACTCGGATTGATTTGCCAGTACCAGATGGTAGGTTGACGGTGGCGCGGACATTCTGATCGGCTTGTTTGGGGTCAACGCCCAAATTTACATGGAGTTCAACTGTAGAGTCAAATTTAGTTTTGGCCGTTTTAACAATGAGAGCCATTGCTTCTGGTGCGTCGTAGACCCTATCCTTTTCTATCAATTTGGCAACTTCCCGATATTTCTTGCCGGCCCGTTCTGTTTTAGAGCGAGCCTTAGGTGTTGGCTTCTTAGTGGTCTCTGACTTTTCTTTCGCCTCGGCTTTGCGAGCTTCTTTGGTCTGTTTTTCCTCGACCTCCTTTGCGGCCTTGGCGCTCCGCTTGCCGGCTTTAGCTTTAGGTTCAGGAGCTTCTTGTTTGGTCCCTAGCTTGGCCTCAGGCGCTGCTTCTACAGGGGCGGTCTCAGCCACCACATCAGCAGCGTGTTTAGCTTGCTTCTCTTTTGGCTCTACTTTCTTAGTTTTTGCCTTCGTTGTCTTCTTGGCTTCCGCCATAATTTGCTCCTTTGTGGTCCAAGCGGCGATCTTAGTGCCTCCCACAAAATTAACTTTTACTGTTCGATCTCAATGCCCATACTGCGGGCAGTTCCGGCGACCATCTTTGAAATAGCTTCCACGTCGTCGGTATTCATATCGGCGGCTTTAGTCTCGGCAATTTCTCTTACCTGAGATCGGCTAAGCTTCTTCTCCAGCTTAACCTTATTGGGTTCACCAGAACCCTTTTGAACCTTTAGGGCCGCCAAAATCAGCTCATCCGTCGGAGTACCAACCACTCGCCAGTCCATAGTGCGGTCATCATAAATTTGGATATGAACAGTGACGCTTTGACCCATGCGGTCCTTGGTTTGTTCGTTGAAGGGGTTAATGAAGTCCATCATGTTCACACCATACTGACCGAGCGTAGACCCAACTGGAGGAGCCGCGCTGGCTTGTCCGCCGCGAATTTTTAATTTAAGAGTGGCTTTAACTTCTTTTGCCATGGCTAAACTCTTTTCACCTGCAGGCCATCAAGCTCAACTGGTGTTTCGCGGCCAAACATATTGACCAATACTTTAAGCTTGCCCTTTTGAGCGTCTATTTCATTGATGGCCCCATCAAAACCTTTAAATGGACCATCGATGATATTAACTACTTCGCCGACCACATAATCGAATTTGTGCTTTGGCTCCTCGCGGCCCATACGTTTCATAATCTTGGCAATCTCGTCTTCGGATACCGGGGTTGGCTCGGTGCCAGTGCCAACAAAGCCAGTCAAATTGGGGGTGTTGCGGACGATGTACCAAGCATCTTCGCTTAATTTCATTTCAACCAGCACATATCCCTGAAAAATGCGCTTCTCGACAACCTTACGCTTGCCGTTTTTAATCTCAATCATCTTTTCCTTAGGTACTAGTACCTGAAAAATTTTGTCGCGCATATCTAAGCTTTCCGCTCTTTGACGGATAGACTCGGCTACCTTCTCCTCATAACCTGAATAGGTATGGATGGCGTACCACTGTTTTGATGAATCGTAACGTTTGCTCACTACTTTTACCTTAAAACTAATTTTTTAAATAAAACGTCCAGACCTTTATCTACACCGGCGACTAAAGCACCAAAGACTACGGCAAAGACAAAGACTGCCAAAGTTAAGCGCCAAGTCTCCTTGCGAGTTGGCCAGGTGACCTGACGTACTTCACGCCAAGCGTTAGTGAAATACTTTGGCATCAGCCAGCCAAAAACTCCTAGGACCTTCCCGGCTCCCTTGAAACCGCGGATATTCTTTAAAGGTACGAAAAACGTTGGCCGGCGTCTAGGCGAAGCATCGGTAACCTTCTGCTGTTTAGCTTGGGCATCCTGGGCCATTTCGCGCAGGCTCGGCGCGGTTTTTCTGACGCGCGGCTTTTTTGATGTGGGCTTAGGCGCTGCCAAAATTCCCCCTTCATTACAAAAGGCCTACTCTGGAGAGTAAGGCCACTGAAGTCAATATTACAGTAGTTCTATCGGGAAATCAAGGAGGGTTGTGGGCTAAGCATCAGCGCCGGTTTGTATGAATGAACGCGTTTTTTAATTTTCTTAGCATCCGGCAAAATTTCTTCAAAAGCCCGCCAGAATTTGGGACCGTGGTACATATGTTTGGTATGCAACAGTTCATGAATAATTACGTAATCTATTAGCTCCTGCGGCAGTTGTACCAGGTAATAGCTCAGGGTTATGTGTTTTTTGCTGGAGCAGCTGCCCCAGCGGGAAGTCATTTTGCGGACTTTTACGCCCTCAAAACCCAAGTTATACAGTCTAGCCAACTCTTCGGTGCGCGGCACCAGAATTGCATAAGCCTCCTTCTTTAAAGCCTTCTCAGCCGAATCTAGCAGTTTTTGCTGCCACTGGCTTAGGTTGCTTCCTGCAGGCAAACTCACCTTCAAGTAGCTGCCCTCTATCTTTGCTCGGAAAGTCGCACTGCTATGTGCAGTAATCACGACTGTTAAAGATTTTCCAATTCGTGTGCGATTGGCTATCAAAGGAGGTTGATGCTTAGCCTTTTGCGTAAGGATCCAATCCTTGCGAGAGCGAGCAAAATTTACGCCAGCCGAGTAAGGTACCCAGTATGGCATGCTGACTCTAGCCACGCCTCTTTGCGTAACGCTCAATTTAATATGTCGGGTGTCGCGGCGTTTTGCGAGTAGTACCTCGCCAAGACCCGGAATATTGACTACTTGGGTAGGCATCAGCGGATGGTAATGTTTCGGTGGTCCAGATCGTCCGCTAATTCGTCTAGCTGTGGCATCGGATTTGGTATCAAATTCACAAGTCCCGGTTTGGCGACTGACTGCTGGACTCCCAAGCTGTTGATTGCACCTATGCTGTAAAGACGACTCATGATGGCATTCTTTTGAGTTATGAAGGCGTGCTTGCCAGAAATAACCATATAGTCTTCGGCTTGGGGGTTTTGCATTCGCCCGACCCATGCGTCAAATGACTCCCTGTCCATGGGCTGGGCAACTTTGTCATCTAGTGTTCGTCTGTCCCGTTGCTGGGTCCGACCAAAGGCTGTGTCAGCATCAAGCTGGAGCCATACTAGTAAAAAATCGGCTCTGTGTTTTCTGGCAAGTTCCCTAAGTGCCCGGCGTTGAACTGTCTTTAAGACGTCCGCATCATAAACAACGCTTGTGCCAGCACCTAAAAATTCGCCGGCCATGTAGTTCATGAGATGAAAGACAATAGAGTTTTCCTGAGCGTCAAAACGAGGATTAGCAAACAGGTTGCTTCTAAGTCGGTCGGCACTCAGGTGGGCTATTTGGACTGTCTCGGCCAAATTACGCGCAACGTAACTCTTGCCCGAGCCCGGGTATCCATACATACAAACTAAAACCGGTTTATCTAGCGCTGTTTTCATTACCTAGATATTAACACTGCTGCTGTTGCTATTAAAGGGTTGCTTGTTAAGCTCTCGGCTCTGCATTAAGGTATAATTTATGGGGAATTTTAAAGGAGAGTAGCTCAGTTGGTAGAGCGTCGGTCTCCAAAACCGAAGGTCGCAGGTTCGATCCCTGTCTCTCCTGCCAGTGCCGCGATAGCTCAGTTGGTAGAGCGCATCCATGGTAAGGATGAGGTCACGGGTTCAACTCCCGTTCGCGGCTCCATTTCTGCCAGAGAGCTTGGGTCTTGTAACGGTGTTGATAAGCGGTACCTTATCTGTTAAACTTACCTGGACATGGCAAAAGGTGACAAACGCAAGATTATTGGACTGGTCTGCGCTGCGTGCGGTAGCAGGCATTATTACAGTACCAAAAATACAATGAACACTCCTGATAAAGTTGAACTGAAAAAGTACTGTCCCCAAAAGCGGGTTGTTTCCCTGCAGTCGGAAACAAAAAAGAACTTAGGTCGCAACGAAGTCAAGCCAAGACGCTAGCTTTCTGAGCTGGCTATAACTGACTGCACCTTTTGGATTGCTTCTTTGACTGAGTTGCTCTCAAAACGGGCGCCGGCGGCCGGTTTATGACCACCTCCACCTAGGTCACTAGCCAGCTTTGAAACGTCTGGCACACCAGCTTGGGAGCGAAGTGATACGGAATATATATTCTCGCCCTCAAGTGTATTTTTATATACAGTAAAGCCCCAACTGCGCCCCTCGATGTTGCGGATGAAGTTATTTAAAAACAAATTAGTCGGGCGTTGAAGTTGCTGGTGGCTATTGCCACTGGCCAGCCAGCCGTCAATAAACTCGTCACTCAAATAGCTGAACGAATAATCATCTTTGTGGCTAAGGTTGGCAGATAACTCACTAATTACCTCCATATCAGTCTCAGAATAATTCTCTAGTTCGTTCTTGACGATCTCTACCTTGGCCCCAGCCGTGACCAATTCGCGGGCAAAATCAAACACTCTGCTCTCTTGACCCTCTTTTATGTAAACAAAGCCGCCAGTGTCAGCGTAAAAGCCGGTGAGGGCTATTTGGGGCGCATCCTTAGGCTGCTTTAGGTCAAGTTGCCCAAAGCACAGTTCAAAGATGTTTTGGACGGTGGCAGGTGCTTGGTCGTTTATGAATAGCTCAGCCTCGTCTTTGCCTGTCAATTCGTGGTGGTCAATAATCAAAACTTTAGCCTGAACGCTCTTGAGGTACTGCCTTAGGGCTGTGCCCTCTTTCCGGCTACATCGCTCAAAGTTATTCCCATCTAGAAGGACAAAAAGGTCCGGTGCAAATTCTTCGGTGGCATCAAGTACGCGGGTAAATCGTAAATCTTTGTAGCCAGGCAGAAAGCTTAGACCTTCAGGCTCCTCTTCTAACACGGCTATTATTTTTTTGTCCGGATAATTAAGGCGAAGGGTTTGATATAAAAGCAGCGCGGAACTGATAGCATCTGGATCTGGAGAAATATGCGCAGTAATAAATATACGTTCGGCGGCGGCTATAAGTTGGTTTAACTGATTGGTCATAAATTTTTGGTGCGGAGGGAGGGATTCGAACCCCCGAAGGCTAATGCCAACAGATTTACAGTCTGTCGTGTTTGACCGCTTCACTACCTCCGCATGTCCCCGCAATTACTTGCGGGGAGAACACCTCCCTGGCTCTGCCCTACGGGCTTCGCTGCTCTCGCAACTGCAGCCAAGGCGATCTGGAGCCACCTGTCGGATTCGAACCGACGACCCTCTGTTTACAAAACAGATGCTCTAGCCAACTGAGCTAAGGTGGCACAAGTCTATTATTAATTGTAACCCGAAGCAGTTTAGCAAAACAGGGGTGAAATAACAACTAAAGAGGATCTAGATAATTACGCGGCGTGGGCGCAGCAATTTTTGTGGCTGGTGGGCTGGGAGACTGACCTTGTTAAGCTTTTTTTGAACTTTTTTTGCCTCATCGGTCATTCCTTGGGCGGTGTAGGCTTTTTGCAAAAGGTTGAAGGTTTCTTTATTGGGCTCAAGCTCCGCGGCACGCTCTAGTTCCTGGACCATCAGCTTATCGTTGCCTAACTTTTCCTGGACCTTCGCGTAGGCTATGTGTCTGGTAGCAAGTTCGTCTTCTAACCTAAGGGCTTGTTCAAATGCCGTGGAGGCCTTTTGGTAGTTTTCTGTTTCATAATAAATTAACCCTAAGTTGTGCAAAGATGAAGCTGTCGGCTCAATTGAACTGGCAATCCCAAAACAGTCGATTGCATCCTTATACTCTCGTTGCTTGGCATACAAAATCCCCAGACGGTTATAGGCCGCAGCGTTCTTTTCATCAATTTTTAAAATAGTAAGTAGGGCCTTCTCGGCACGAAGAAGTCTGTTTTCCCGCATGCCGTGATGAGCGATTTCCCATAGCTTACCCAAGCGATTACCGATTCTGTGAGGAATAATAACCATCTGGTATTCGCTCAACCTAGTATGGCGGTAAACCAAAAAGACAAAAATTAAAATCGGAATTAAAGAATACACCGAGGGCTATTATAACAGATTAGATTGGCAGGTTGGTAGCAATTTGCAGAGCTACTAACCTGGGCGCAGCATTGTCAGCTAATGCGTTTTGAGCCGAAAGGACAAGCGTCATAGCTTTGGTGAGTGTACCAAGCTTGGCTGACTCTTTTTTGGCAGCAGCGCTTTTATAGAGCGCTTGGATGATTCTGGCTAGTGCGTCCAATATCTTATCGAGTTCCGCTTTGTCACGGGCTGTTTTATCTAGGACCACGGTCCTTTCATAAACAGACATGGCCAGCAGCCCTTTAGCTGAAGCTACAGCGGCCCTCAGTTCACTCGGTTCGGTGGACAACAACCTGCTCATTAAACCAGGAAGGCCGCGGCTCAAGTTCCAGGCGATCTCAACTTCATCCGGACTGGCAGTAAAGTATTTTTTGGCAGAGGCCAGCCCGACTGGACGCACAGCAATCTTAGTTGTTCTGGAACTGATAGTTGGGAGCAGACTAGATTTACCCTCGTCAGTTAAAATGAAAACACTATATATGCTTGGTTCTTCCAGCGATTTTAATAGAGCATTCTGGGCGGGTAGACTCATCGTCCCGGCATTTTCAATCAAAATTACGCGTCTGAGTTCGGCTCTACCGGGGATCTTAAGGCCTAGTTCTCGAACAATGCTTCGGATCTGTTCAATGGCGATGTCTTTTTTATCTTCAGCCTTTTTTACATGTAGAAAATGGGCGTAGCTCTCAAGCTTATCCTCGTCAACGCTCAGGAGACCGGCCGCGAGACGCTTAGCAGCCGTCATCTTGCCCGAGCCGGATTGGCCGCTTATCAATACAGCGTGAGATGGCTTTTTGGCAAACATCTCCAAAGCTTCAATTGTCTGCGGGTTTAGTAGAAGATCCTTAAACATTCAAAAAGTCCTTGATTCGCTTTGGCATAGGCGATATGAATTTCTCGCGCTGGCCGCTCGGTAAGTTTAGTTCCAGTCCGCTGGCGTGTAACATCAAGCCATCACCGCTGTGACCATACAAGCGGTCGCCAATTATCGGGTGATTGATGTAAGCCATATGTACACGCAGTTGGTGAGTGCGGCCAGTTTGAGGGTGAAGTTCAACCAAACTATATTTTTTGCCGTTTTTTTCAAAGGCGTTCAAAATTTTATATTCCGTCATAGCTGTTTTGCCGCCTGAACCAACCTTAAAAGTTTGCGGCTTGACTGGATTCCGTACAATTGGCGCATCAATTATTGCCTCAGGTGTCGCGGGCGTGCCTTCTACGATGGCGGTGTAAGACTTCTTGACCTTACGGCGCGAGAAAAGACTTTGTAAGTATTGTTGGGCAGACGGATTTTTAGCGCAGACAATTAGTCCAGACGTGTCCCGGTCCAGGCGATGGACTATACCATCCCGGTTCGTACCTTCAAAACCTTTGACCATCGGTGCAATGAAACTGGCAACAGTTGCTTCCAGGTTCAAAGGCCCTTTGCTATGTGTCAACACGCCGGGCGGCTTGTCTAAAACGACTACGTTGTTATCCTCATAGACGGTTGATAATTTGATAACTGGCGGCTTTGATTTTAGAAGACTTTCATCAATGCTCACTTTGTCGCCGGCTTCTAGTTTTTGGCCTGCCTTGGCACTTTCCCCGTTAATCTGCACTAGGTTTCTATTGAACAACGCTAAAAGCGAGGAGCGTGTAAACTGCGGGTACTGGTTGGCTATGAAGACATCGGCCCGCTCACCCGCATCGGTCTGCTCAGCGATAAATTTACGCATGTTTACGCTGGTCTTAAGCCAACAACTTTTTGGACTTTCTCTAAGGTCTTGTTAGCGACTACGGCCATGGCGGTTTCGCTGACCTCCAGTTTGCTTGTAACGGCCTGCTCATCTACTTTGGATAAGCTAGCTTGGAATTGATTTAGGAAGTCTTCGACAGCGGTAGCAACGGTTTGCTTAAAGTCTTTGTAGTTCATTTGACTGACGTCTTCGTGGTCTGGCTGCAGTAAATCAAAAATTTGCAGTAGATTAGCAACGCCGGGGCGACTGTTCATGTCCGGCTGACCAACCGTTGTCTCACTGTCGGTTGTGGCGGACATGACTTTGGCGGCAGCGGCCTCTGGCTCATCGCCAAGGAAGATTACACCTCGTTCGGACTGCTCTGACTTACTCATTTTTTTGGTAGGGTCTACCAAATCCCTAATGCGTAGACCTTGGTCTTTGCCAAAGAATTCGTGCTGTTTGGCAACCGGCTCGGGTATTACAAACAACTCGTCGCCGAACTGCTTGTTCATATTGTTCATACGTTCGGCAATGTCTCGCGTAAATTCTAGGTGCTGTGTTTGATCATCGCCTACCGGCACATATTTCGCTCCATAAAGTAGAATATCCGCCGCCATCAGAACTGGGTAATTGAATAAACCCACAGTTGTACGTTCCAACATATGATCCTCCAGGTCTATGGGTGGTTTTACATCACCTTCGTCGAGGTGGACTCCCCTTTTTCCATCAAGTGATTTGACTAGCTCTTCGCGTAGTCTCGCAAACTTCTCCTTAAACTGGGTCATTCTGCGCATCTCGCCGAAACCGGTGAAGCAATCTAATATCCAAGTCAGCTCTGAGTGTGCTGGCACGTAGCTTTGTCGGTAAATATGGATGTCATCGTTATCAAGCGGCAATCCTGCGGCCACGAACAATTTTAGGTTGTGCATCGTCTGCTCATATAACTTTGAATAATCAATCGGTGTAGTAAAGCTGTGTAGATCCGGAACGAATAAATTGATTTGATAATCGCCAACCCGCTTCTTAGCCATATCAACCATTGGCAGAAGAGCCCCAAAGTAGTTGCCAATATGTAGATCATTATTGGCTCTAATGCCGGTCAATATAACTTCTTTTTGCATCATTTACTCCTAGATTATCAGTTTTCTAACATTTGTGGCAATGAAACCCTGGTAAGTTTTATAACCCTCCTCCCCTATTAAAAATCCGTAGCCGCCGATTTGAGGAATATACTTAAAGTTGAATTTCTTGCCTATCCTTGGCCTGCCTTCAGTCAGGGGGATAGTGCCTTTAATATAGAAAACTTTACGTTGCTTGGGCTTGGACGGGGTGCCATCTAGCAATGAATTCACAATAGCTACAACCTCCCTTAAAGCGGCCGCTTTCTTGGAAAATGAAAAGCTATATTCCAAAGAAACCGCACCCGAATGGTTACCTATTAGAGCGTGCCTAGCAAGACGGGGTGGCATTAATGCGACTTCTGAAGAAGGGTGAAGGTTAAGTATCGCAAGTGTCTTTTTGCTTAGGTTAGCGGCTATGGGAGTGCTATCAACGCTTGTGGTTGTATTGTGGATATCAAGCACGTAATTGTAGTCTTTTATTTTTTGAGCGAGATATGCAGCTCGTCGCCCTTCGTATCCCTTGCCTGCTCCACCAAAGGATCTATTAAGATCCGAATCTAAGAAGCGAACCTTTAGCGCAACTGCTCTGGGATTCCCTACGATACATTCCACTTCGGCTAGCTTATGCTTAGCAAAGTAATTTGCGACCGCCAGCCCAAATGTTTCGGACCCATGAAGACAGGCTACGATAAGTATTTTTTTCATCTTAGCAAACTAGGCTCTATGTTAGAGGCCACAATAAGCACACCGGTCTCCAGGGCTAGACCATTAAAGTAGGCGTTTAACATTTCGTTATCACAACTTGGCGTTGCACCGTAATAAAGCCCATTTTTAGGATAGCGCTCGTATCGGAATGGCAGATTAACAACTGGAACGGTTGCTCTTTTGGCTGCGCGAATCAGTTGGTCGGGGCTTATATTTGAAAAGGGATAAAGATCGTTAACTTTTTTTAGACAGCCCCGACCTAACGCGACGACCATTTTGGGGCTGCGCGTGACCAAACTCAAGTGTTCAATTTGATGGTTCGCCAAGAATAAATTTATGGCAGTGCTGCCCAACCCTTTTGACTGGGCATTCTTTCTGGCTACTATACCGTTTAAATAGGCTTCGGTGCCGTCAATAAAGTAGTCAGCGAAGCCAATTACTTCACTGCCAAAGATAAAACGTTTGGGTGACGTCTCCGCTTAAGTGGTCAGCTGTAGCTTGTAGTATGTCCGGTTCCGGAATTCCGGGAAAGACTTCCGCTACAATTGGAGCTACTGCTCTGGGGTTGGGTTTAGATTCGATGATTACGGGTTGCATTATTTTCTCCTTTAAATATTAAGAAACCGCCTTGGTAGGCGGTTTCTTCAACGAGTTCAAATTTTACTTATGAGCGCACAGAACAAACCGCCACGTTAGTGTCGGTAAACCAGGATGATTTCTGGCCAATTGTTCTGGACATAGGGACCAATCTATCAACTGCTCTGCGTATTGTCAAACGTTTCTATCTAACGCTTGGTGAACTGGCGCTTTTTGCGCGCGGAACGAAGTCCGAATTTCTTGCGTTCTTTTTCACGTGGGTCTCGACCCAAAAGTTCGGCGCGCCTGAGCGTGATACGGTAATCTTCATTTAGTTCAACTAGTGCTTTGGCTATCCCCAGGCGGATGGCGTCGGTCTGGCTGGCATGGCCGCTGCCGGAGACCTTGGCGGACACATCAAACTTCTCAGGATCAATCTCAAGAACGCGGAAAGCGGCCGTTAGCTCATGCATCAGGCCCTTAGAGCTGCTAAAGAATTCACTTGCTGGCTTGTCGTTTATGACGACCTGGCCCTTGCCAGATTGCAGCCGAACACGGGCGGTGGCGCTTTTGCGCCGGCCGAGACCGTAAAAATAAGTATTCTTTGTAGGCATTATTTTCTAACTTTCATTTCAATTTCAAAAACTTCTGGTGCCTGGGCAGTGTGATTATGCTCGGCTCCACCATAAATCTTCAGCCTCTGTAAGCGGCCGGAACGTAGTTTATTAACTGGCAGCATGCCGCGCACGGCTTTATGCATGGCTTCTGTAGCAGGTGTATCTTTAAGCTTGCGGGACCGTAGTCCGCTTGGGTAGCCACTGTAGTTATGGTAAATCTTATCCTCTTTTTTATTGCCGGTTGCGACCAAATTATCGGCGTTGATGATGACCACAAAATCACCACCATCGACGTGGGCTGTCAGGCTTGGTTTACCTTTGCCGATGAGTAATGCCGCTGCAGCTGTTGCTACCCGGCCAAGCGGCGCGCTTGAGGCGTCAATCACATACCATTTCCGGCTTACTTCAGCGGGCTTTTGTGAAAAGGTCTTCATTACCGGTTGCCCCTTCTACCGGTGCGCTGGGCGGCCTGGGCACTTGTGCCGGTGGAGCGAGTCTTAGCCTGAACAACGGATTTCTTAGCAAGAGTTTTTTGCTCGTCGGTCTTAGGCTTAGTTTCGGGCTTTGCTGCTGCAGGTTTAGCTTTGGCGGCTGGCTTTACCTTAATCACCGATTTTTTTGCCAAATCATCTACAAAACTGATTTTGGCCATCTGGGCATTATCGCCTCGGCGTAGAGCGGTTTTGGTAACTCGGAAATAGCCGCTATTGCGAGCGCTTAGCTTAGGTGCAATCTCATCCACTAATTTGGCGGCGGATTCATAGGTAGACAAAGCGGCGATTACTTGACGGCGGTTATGGAGGTCGCCTTTTTTTGCCTTGGTTATCAACTTTTCTGTGAAGCTAACAACCTCTTTAGCCTTGGGCAAAGTTGTCTCAATAGACTCATAACGCACCAAAGACTCCGCTAAGCTTTTAATTAGCGCCTTGCGCTGGGCTCTTTCGCGGCCGAATTTGCGGCCTTTGTATCCGTGGCGGTGCATTAGCTCTCCTTACAGCTCCAACTCCGCAATTTTATCTTTTACTTCGTCTAGAGCTTTGTTGCCAAAACCTTTAAGATCGCGCAGCTCGGCCTCGCTCAGTGAAAGCAGGTCGCGGATAGTGTGGATGTCGTTGTTGATGAGCGCGTTGGTTGTGCGGGCGCTTAAGTTTAGATCCTCGATCGGTGTCATCAGCTCGGCTGGCTCCTCACTATTCTCACCGTCTTCGCCGTTGGCATTGGCAGCCGTTAGTGGCGGAGCAACCTCCACCTTGGTCTGGCCGGCTAAGGCGCTATATTGGTTAACCAGTATAGCAGCGGCTTCTTCAAAAGCCTCGCGCGGAGATAACGAACCGTCCGTGTCTATTGTTAAGCTCAGCTTGTCTAAGTCTGTCATCTGCCCGACACGGGTATTTTCTACCTTGTAGCGAACCCGTAAAACCGGTGTAAACAAGGCATCTAACATAATCATGTCAGAAATTTTGCGGCCGCCGCCTTGCTCATCCAGCGTGCGGTAACCGCGACCCGTCTCAACAACCAGCTCCATGCCGATAGAGGCCTTATCGTCATCCAGTGTGCAGATAATTGCATCTTTATTGACGACCTCTACTTCTGAAGTTAACTGTAGATCCTTGGCTTTCACGACACCTTTACCCTTTTTGTTCAGGGTGACAGTCTGTGGCTCGTCAGAAAATACTTTAAATCGCAAAGTCTTTAAGTTCATCATAATTGCCACGACATCCTCTTTGACGCCCTTGACAGTGGTGAATTCGTGGCTGGCACCGTCAACTCTAAACGCTGTGACGGCAGCGCCGGCTATAGAACTAAGCAGCACGCGGCGCAGGCTGTTGCCAAGCGTCATGCCGTAGCCCGGGTGCAGCGGCTCAATTGTAAACGTGGCAGACACAGGATTGTGGTCTGTAACGTTTGCTAGGCTTGGGGTGTGGATTAGTTTGCTCATAAGTTCATCGCCTCCTTTAGCGTGAATAGTACTCTACGATTAGTTGTTCGTTAATATCTGGCTCAGCATCCTCTCGGGTGGGAGTTCCACTGATCAGAATCTCTAACTTCTTGCGGCTAACCTTTAGCCAGGCAGGTGTCGCAGCCGGTGCCGGGCTGGTGTCATCAAGCCTTTTGAAGTAGTCGCTGTTCTTGGAGTGGTCTCGCGCCACTATCGCATCACCAGCTTTGACGCGAATTGACGGGATGTTAACGCGGCGGCCGTTTAACATAAAGTGGCCGTGGCCAACTAGCTGTCTTGCTGCTCGTCTTGAAGGCGCAAAACCAGCTCGGTAAACTGCGTTATCTAGTCTTTGCTCTAGATAGCTCAGCAGTGTTGAACCAGAAGCACCTTTAGTAGCGCTCGCTTCAGCCATCAAATTGGCAAACTGACGTTCAAGCAAACCATAAAGTCTTTTTACCTTCTGCTTTTCGCGCAGTTGAATAGCGTACTGGCTAGGCTTCCGTGGGCGGAAACCACCGGTCTGACCGCCTGGCGGCACGGTCCGCTTCACTAAAATTTTGTGCGCCTTAGGGTGTAAGGCGTAGCCTTCGCGGCGACTCATCTTAACGATGGATTGTCTATCTCTAGCCATTAGTTCCTCTTCGGCTTTCTAGGTCGCACACCACCATGAGGGATACCGGTTACGTCCTTGATAGACTCAATCTGGATGCGCTGGTTCACGAGTGAGCGGACGGCTGCATCACGGCCCATGCCGACGCCTTTGACGGACACCTCGGCCTTAGTCAGGCCGTAAGTCTGCTTGGCTTCAGAGATGGCTTTTTCTGATGCAACCTGGGCGGCATAAGCAGTGCCCTTTTTACTGCCTCGGAAACCGGAAGCACCAGCGCTGGCGGAGGTTAGGGTATTACCCTTTTCATCGGTTACGCTCACAATCGTGTTATTGAAGGTGGCTAGAATGTGGATGTGGCCATGAGCTACGGTTCGCTTGGCCTTTTTATTGCGCGGTTTAGCTTCGGACTGTTCGCCTTCGCCTGCTTGTCCGGCAGCTTCCAATGGCTGCTCAGCTACCCTCTTCGCCTTTTCCTCTACCGGTGTGCTTACTTCTTCTTTAGCCATTTTTAAGTCTTGCTCGCTGCTTTCTTGGCAGTGCCGCCAACAGTTACCTTCTTGCCACGGCGGGTACGGGCATTGGTGCGGGTGCGCTGGCCGCGAGTTGGCAGGTTGGCCTTGTGACGCAGGCCGCGGTAAGCGTTAGTGTCGCGTAGGCGCTTAATGTTGCCGGTAACTACTCTTTGCAGCTCACCTTCTATTGTGTAGTTGTTGCTAATAATGTCCTGGATTCGAGAAAGTTCGGCGTCGGTCAGGTTTTTTACCCGTACGTCTGGTTTAATCTTGGCCTTAGCCAAAATGTCAGCGCTGGTCTTAGGGCCAATGCCAAAAATATAGGTCAGTGCAACCCACGCTTGCTTACCATCCGGAATTGTAACGCCGCTTATTCTAGCCATATCGGACTAACCCTGCCTCTGCTTATGACGAGGTTTTTGTTTATTGATTACATAAACCCGGCCCTTACGGCGGACAATCTTATCGGTGGGACTAATTTTTTTTACGCTGGCACGCACTTTCATGCGGATCAACCCTTCTTGTTTAGGTGACACACTGCTCTTAATATCGCTCTAGACACTAATTTTCGCGGTAAGTTATCCGACCCTTCGTCAGATCGTAAGGAGTCAATTCTATCTTAACGCGGTCACCTGGCACGAGACGTATGTAGTGCTTGCGCATCTTGCCGGCGACATGAGCTATGATTCGGTGACCATTCTCCAGTTCGACCCGAAACTGTGTTCCCGGTAAAGCTTCTACAACCGTACCGGTCAGCTCGATGACTTCCTTTTGTTTGGTCATAAATCAATCCAGGAAAGTATACCAAAAATTTAAGGAGATGAAAAGGGGTTTTCTAGATTATAATGATCTACTTATTTTTTACGGCGGAAGATGGGCATACGGAGGCGCTTAGCACCCAAAGCTGCGGTAGCACCCGGCCCTGGTTCGTAGAAGTAATCCGGTTGCTCGTATTGGTCGTAGGTTATCATCAGGGCGCGCGACTCCACCTGGCGCAAGGTTTCAAGGCTAACAGATACTAAAATCAAAATGCTCGTGCCACCGATAGCTATGTTTTGATTAAGTTTCACTTGAGCAAAGATTGGCACAACGGCGAGCAGGCCCAAAGCAATAGCTCCAAATAATGTCAAGCGATTGACGACGCGGCTTAGATATTTCTCTGTTTGTTTGCCGGAGCGGACGTTAGCAATAAAGCCGCCCTGCTTTTGCAGGTTCTCGGAGATCTCTTTGGAGTTAAACGTAACTTGTGTGTAAAAGTAAGTAAATATAAATACTAGTGCAAAGTAAGTTGCGGGATAAATCCAGGCCTTCCAGTGCTCAGTAGCAAAGGTTGTGGCGCTTGGACTGGCAAACCACGTGCTAAGGTTGACGCCAACATGCTGCCAGTGGGTGGTTGGGTTGAGTAAGTTGACACCTTGTCCGTGCGTTAGGATTTGACCCAAGAAGTTTGGTACCGACAAAAAGGCTACGGCAAAAATAATCGGGATTACCCCTGCTGTGATTAGCTTAACCGGCAAAGTTGTGGTGACCCCACCGTAAACACGGTTGCCCTGTACACGTTTTGCATAATTGACTGTTAGGCGACGCGAGGCCTCATTGAGTTTAACAACTGCCCAAGTTACAAAGACGATTGCAAGCAAGAATAGACCAAAGACAAGCAGCCCGTGTTTGGAAAAATTGCGGCTTAAAAAATGAAATTTGTCGTGCGTAGCTAAAGAGCTTGTCCAATAGGCACCAGACCACATCTGTCCGAACAGGGTTGGCAAACGGCTCACTATACCGACTGTAATCAAAAGAGAGATCCCGTTACCGATGGAACGTTCGGTGATAAGTTCACCTAGCCACATCAAGACCATTGAGCCGCCGGTTAAAGCGCCTATCATAAGAACCCATTGCATCATTGAGGTGTGCGCGGTTATATCGCCCAGGCCACCAATTTGAGCTGCTGCCTGGCGAATTATATAAACCATGCCGATAGACTGGATAATGGCCAAGGGGAAAGTTAGCATACGAGTGTATTGGTTTATGCGTTTGCGCCCATATTCACCCTCTTTGTTCATGGCTTCTAGCTTAGGCAGGGCCTTAGTGAGCAGCTGCATGATAATTGAAGCGTTAATGTAAGGGCCCAAGCCCACCAGCATAATTGAAAAGTTGGCTAATGCGCCGCCAGATAAAACGTTAAGAAAGCCTAGAAATTGGTTTGAGTTAGTTTGAGAGAACAAGTTGCTTAAGACTTGGCGGAGTGTGTGGGGGTCGGCCAGAGGTACCGGGATATGCGCCAGAATACGGAAGACTAATAGCATGCCAAGCACCGCTAAAATGCGGTTGCGCATCTCTTTATGGTTAAGAGATTTGAGTATTATTCCCCAGTTCACTGGGGTTAATTATACACTAAGCTTTGTCTTGGTCTTTTTTTGATTGACGAGCGACCTGAGGTACCTTTTCAAAGTCGCCGCCGGCTTTTGTGATCGCTTCTATAGCAGAGGTACTAGCACCTTGCAGTTTAACGGCTTTTTTAGACTTAAGCTCGCCGCCTACAATGAGCTTGACTCTAGAGTGGGCGCTTTCAACCAGACCAGCTTGAGCCAACACAGCATTGTCCACTGTAGAGGTCTTTAATTGCTCCAACTCTCCAGTATATATAGTTTCGGTCGCGGGACGGTGGCTTTTAAAGCCGCGCAGCTTGGGCAGACGCATGTGGATTGGTGTCTGGCCGCCTTCAAAGCCGAGCTTCACCGGACTCTTACGCGCGCCTTGGCCCTTCGTGCCGCGGCCGGCTGTCTTGCCATGGCCCGCCGAAATGCCACGCCCAGATCGTCTGGGTAGCTGCTGTCGGCTAGTTTTTAATTCATTGAATTTCACTTTGTATCTTCCATTTTAGGTTTAGATTTAGGGGGCATGTTCTTCTTAACGGGCTTTACGACCCAATTTCGAGACGGCTCCATGCTGGCCAAAGCCCGCAAGGCCGCATAAGCAACGTTGATTCGATTTGCTGACCCGATTGATTTAGACAGCGCGTTTTCAATGCCAGAAACTTCCAGTACGGTTCGGACTACACCACCGGCAATTAGACCTGTGCCCGGTGCTGCTGGAAATATCAAAATTTTAGCGCCACCTATCTTACCTTCAACCTCATGGGTAAGAGTGGTGTTATAAATAGGCACCTTAACAACACGTTTCTTAGCGGTCTCAGTAGCTTTGGTAACCGCAGCCGATACGTCGGCGCCCTTTGCAACACCCACGCCGACACGGCCGGCGTGGTCACCAACAACCACAAGGGCCTGGAAGCGGAAGCGCCGGCCGCCTTTAACAACACGGGCAACGCGGTTTACATAAACGACGCGCTCATCAAATTCTTTTTCTATCTCTTGAGCAGGTCGTCTAGGAGCCTGTCTGGCTGGGGCGTTGTTAGCCATGCTAAAACTCCAGTCCTTCGCTGCGGGCTGCGTCAGCCAGCGCCTTAATACGGCCGTGATATTTCCTGGCGCCGCGGTCAAAGACTACCTTGGTAATGTTGGCTTTTTTAGCTTTTTTGGAAACTTCGGTGCCAACCCAAGCGGCCCTTTCGGTCATAGTGCCACTAGCCTTAGAGCCGGCAGTTGTGACGTAAGCTAAAGTCTTGCCTGCAGCGTCGTCTACAATTTGAGCTGTGACATGCAGGTGTGACACATGAACGCTTAGACGGGGGCGGCTGGCTGTACCTTTAATGTGCGCGCGTACCCGCTGGGCGCGCCGCATCGTCAAGTTCTTCTTCAGGTCTAGTCTATTCATTAGGAGGTCGTTTCCTTACCGCTTTTGCCGGATTTGCGGAGGACTCTTTCGTCACTATAACGAATTCCTTTGCCCTTGTAGGGTTCGGGTTTACGTAAAGCCCGGATTTCGGCGGCTGCTTGGCCGACCTGCTGCTTATCGGGTCCGCTAACAGTAATTACATTCTGTTCAACAGAGACGCTTACCCCGGCCGGTATTTTATACACTACTTCGTGGGAGAATCCAAGGTTGAACTTAAGATCACTGCCGGACATATTGACGCGGAAACCGACACCGTGAAGCTCTAACTTCTTCACGAAACCCTTACTAACGCCTTCAACCATATTGGAGACCAAAGCACGCATCAAGCCGTGCTGTGCGCGTTGGGACTTTTCCTCGCTTGAGCGTGTCAAGGTTACGGTCTCGCCCTCCTGCTGAAGTGAAATGCCTGGTAGGAGCAGAGTTCGCAAACTGCCCTTTGGGCCGCTAACGCTGACTTGACCGTCGGTCGTGAACACAGTAACCCCGCCGGGGACAGAGATGGGCATTTTACCTACGCGGCTCATCTAATAGACCTCACAGATTAATTCACCGCCCACACCTTTGGCTTTAGCATCGGGTGAAGCCATTACGCCACTAGATGTAGATATAACAATAATGCCCCGGCCGTGCTTGACGGTCGGAATTTTACCGGCAGAGGCGTAAACCCGCCGGCCTGGGCGGCTGAGGCGTGCAATTTCAGTAATTTTTGAAGATTCGTCAGCGGAGTTGATAGTAATTTTCAGTATCTTGAATTTTTCATCCTTATCAGTCTTAACGTCATCTAAAAATCCATATTTTACCAGGACTTTTGCAACATTTTCCTTGAGCCGTGAATGTGGCATCTCTACCTCGCTCTTTCCCACAGCCATAGCATTGCGGATACGGCTTAGCATGTCGGCGACGGGATCGGTTTGTATAACTACACTCTTCATATCTACCAACTACTCTTAGTTACTCCTGGAACTTCACCGCGGCTGGCGTGTTCCCTAAAAGCAATCCGTGATAAACCGAACTGTCGCATGTAGGCGCGCGGACGGCCGGTTTCGGCGCAGCGGTTGGTGCGGCGGCTGGGGCTAGAGTTGCGCGGCAAGCCAGCCAAACCTTCCCAGTCGCCGGCGGCCTTTAACTCAGCACGCTTGGCGGCATACTTGTTAATCATTGTTATTCTCTTGGCGTCTCGTGCCAAAATTGATTTTTTAGCCATTAGCTGCCTCCTTTTCAAAGGGCATGCCAAGCTTTTGCAGTAAAGCCTTAGCATGCTCGGGATTCTTAGTTTTTATAGTAAACGTGACCTGCAGCCCATGCGCTGTTGCGGTGTCCTCGTACGTTAGTTCAGGAAAGACTGACTGATCCTGCAAGCCAATATTGTAATTTCCTTGTTTGTCAAACGAACGGCTTGATACGCCGTGAAAGTCACGCAGACGAGGCAAGACTAGGTTGATAAACCTGTCGGCGAACTCATACATTCGATTGCCGCGTAGCGTAACCTTGCTACCGATTTTAGAACCTTCGCGTAGCTTAAACGAGGCAATAGACATCCGGGCGGTTGTCTCAACTGGGTTTTGGCCAGTAATTTTAGATATAGTATTGGCAGCTACTTCAAGCAGGCGTTTCTCATCTTTAGCCTTGCCTAAGCCGGCGCTTACAATGATTTTTTCAAGCCGTGGCACCTCATGTATATTAGACAACCCGAGCTCCGCTTGGAGGTCTTTGGTGACATCTTGGTAGAGTTTTTTCAAGTTAGGCTTATGACTCAGCGTCTTTAATTTAGCATCAGGTTCAGCCATTATTTTGTTTCCTTCCCGGACGAGGTAAGTACACGCGTCTTAGTACCGTCCTTGGTAACTTTGTAGCTGATCTTAGATGGCTTTTTCTTGGTGCTGTCAAGAAGGCCTACCTTACTTGTCCAGATTGGCTTGGTCGCTTCAAAAATGCCTCCTTGCGGGTGTGTACGGGTTGGTTTAACATGACGTTTCACCACATTAATGCCTTCGACAGTAACTTTGTTTAGCATGGGATGAACGGCCGTTATTTTGCCGGTTCTACCTTTGTGTTTTCCGGAGCGGATCATTACCGTATCGCCCACCTTTAACCGAATTTTGTAAATCGTCTGGATCATTTAAAGCACCTCCGGTGCAAGTGAAATGATTCGGCTGTAGCCTTTATCGCGGAGTTCACGCGGCACAGGCCCAAAAATACGCGTTCCACGCGGCGAGCGGTTATCTTCGGCTAGCAGTACGGCGGCATTGTCATCAAAGCGAACAACGGTGCCGTCTTTGCGGTGTATAGGGCTCCTGGTTCGAACCACTACCGCCTTAACGACACTTTTACGCTTAACTCCGCCAGCTGGATTAGCTGTTTTTACACTAGCTACAATTACATCACCAACGCGCGCGTAGCGGCGGCCAGAGCCACCTAAAACACGTATGCAAAGTAGCGAACGGGCACCTGAGTTATCAGCGGCGCTTAGCCGGGACTCTTGCTGAATCATGCGGCCTCCTTCTTAGCGGGCCTGACTGGCTTATCCTGAGCTGTCTCTTTAGCGGGTTGTTCAGCTATTTTCTCTTCAATCACGTCTTTCGGTACATCTGCTGTAGCGTCAGTTTCGATAAACGCAATGCCAGCCTTTGCAATAATCTTCTCTAGCTTAAAGTTCTTGCGACGACTTATCGGACGAGTCTCAACAATCACAACCTTGTCACCGAGTTTAGCCTCACCCGCCCCATCATGAGCAATGTACTTAGTCGTGATGGTGTATTGCTTCTTATAAAGCGGGTGTGTGCGGCGTTCGGCAACGCTAATAACGATAGTTTTATCGGCTTTATCGCTAGTCACTGTGCCGGTAATTTGCTTAGCCATTAGATACGCTCCTTTTGCAGCTGCTCACTAAGTACTGTTAGCATCCGAGCCAGGTCTTTACGCTTAGCACGGACGATGCGCACATTTTGGGCCTCGCCAGAATACAGGCGGCGGCGCAATTCATTTATCTCCTCGCGCAGATCACCGACCTGCTTGGTCAACTCCCCTGTCTTAAGCTTACGGATATCGGCTACTCTCATAATTCCCCTCAAGCCTCTTCCTTAATGACAAAGCTAGTCTTAACCGGTAGTTTGTGGCCGGCTAAACGCATTGCTTCACGGGCCACCGACTCTTCAATTCCGTCCATTTCAAACATAATTGTGCCGGGTTTGACCTTGGCAGCAAAAAACTCAGGGTTACCTTTACCGCTACCCATCTTTACATCTTGTGGCTTGCGAGTAATGGGTGTGTGCGGGAATATTCTAATCCAAATCTGGCCGCCACGTTTAACGTAGCGAGTCATGGCCTGACGTGCGGCCTCTATTTGACGGGCGCTAATGCGCTCACTCTCAAGACTAGCAAGACCATACTTGCCGTAAGCGATCTGAGCCAATGAGGTAGCGGTGCCCCCGTGAATGCGGCCCTTTCTCACCTTTCGGTGCTTTGTTCTAGAGGGCATCAACATCTAGGTTTCTCCTCTATAGATCCAAACCTTAACGCCAATAATGCCTGCACCGGGGTAAAGTGCGCGGGCACTCGCAAAATCAATATCAGCTCTAATCGTATGGAGAGGTACGCTGCCCTCTACTACTTTTTCCCTGCGGCTCATCTCCATGCCTCCCAAACGGCCAGAAACTTCAATGCGTATCCCTTTGGCTCCAGCACGCATGCTGGCGGCAGCCGAGCTTTTTATAGCCCGCCTAAAAGCAATTCTTCGCTCTAGTTGGTGGGCGATGTTTTCAGCCACCAATTTGGCTTGCAGCTCCGGTCTCTTAATTTCCTCTATGTTTACTCGTACCGGCACACCGTAAAGTTTTTCAATCGCAGTCTTTAGCTCATTGGCACCAGAGCCACCACGGCCGATTACCACACCGGCTTTGGCGGTCTGGATAGTAACGGTAACGAGATTCGGAGAGCGCTCGATATCTACCTTGCTGATAGAAGCGCGCGAGCCCAAATTTTGATCAATCAACCTGCGGGCAGACAAATCCTGTTGAAGGTAAGCAGCATATTCTCGTTTGCCGGCAAACCACTTAGAGCGCCAATCCTTATTGACCTGTAGGCGCATGGAGATTGGATTAACTTTCTGACCCATTACTTGGACTCCTCTTTAGCGGCTTTGGCTGCCGGCTTTTTGACTTCACGCTTTTGGCCGTCAACCACGACGCGAATGTGGCTGGTCTTATGCTGATAGGGGTGTGCCATACCCCGCCAAACCGGCCGCCATCTTTTAAGACGCGGTCCAGGAGTAACCGATATTTCGGATATGTCCAGTGTGCCCGGCTTATAACCGTGGTTATGCTCGGCGTTGGCTTGGGCGCTCTTAATGGTTTCCATGACGTACTTTGCGCCCCGTCTGGGCGTATGTTCAAGGATGACTAGAGCATCGGTTACGCTCCGGCCGCGTACTAAAGCAGCTACCAAAGTTAGCTTTTGCGGGCTAACACGTACACTTTTGGCTGTGGCTATGGCTGGCATACTTAAGCTCCTGTACTGCCCTGGCTTTTCGCTAACTTACCACCGTGCCCACGGAATTTTCTAGTTGGTGCGAATTCACCAAGCTTATGACCGACCATGTTCTCGGTAACGAAGACTGGCACGTGCACCTTACCGTTATGGACGGCTATAGTCCTGCCAACAAACTCTGGTGCAATGGAGCTTGCCCTCGCCCACGTCTTGATGACTGTGCGGTCTTCCGGTCCTAGTGCACCAACCTTCTTGGCCAGTTTAGGATCTACGAAAGGCCCTTTTTTTAAGCTTCTAGACATTATTTCCTCTTCCCTTGGTGGCGGCTTCTGACTATAAGCTTAGTTGTAGATTTGCGGCGGCGAGTCTTATAACCCAGGGTTTTTTGACCCCAGGGAGTACGTGGGGCTTTAGCGGTACCATGACGTCCACCATCACCACCACCGTGGGGGTGGTCGGCTGCAGCCATCACAACACCACGGACGGTCGGGCGGATACCCATGTGTCGTTTACGGCCAGCTTTGCCAATTTTAATATTCTGGTGCTGTTCGTTGCCGACCGTACCAATGGTTGCCATACAATCGACTTTAAATAGCCTGACTTCACCACTTGGCAGACGGACTTGGGCGTAATCATCTTCCTTAGCTACCAGCTGAGCGCCTGTACCAGCGCTACGCACAATTTGAGCGCCACGTCCTGGCTGTAGCTCAAGTGAGTGGACGGTGGTGCCGGCCGGTATACTAGCTAGCGGCAAACGGTTGCCCGACTCAATAGAAGCTTCGTCAGATACAATGAATTTTTTGCCGGGCTTCATGCCACGTACCGCTAAAACATAGTGATATTTGCCCTCTTGATCTTTAATACGCGCAATTCGGGCGCTACGGTTTGGGTCGTACTCAATATGTTCAACAGCGGCATTGGTGCCAGCCGGCAACTTAAAATTAACAATCCGGTAATGCTGCTTAGCTCCACCGCCCTTGTGGCGGGTGGTAATGCGGCCTTGATTATTACGGCCTACTGGACCTTTTTTCGGAGCCAGAAGGCTGCGCAAAGGTTTTTTAGAGGTTATGCTATCAAAATCCTGGGTTGACATGCCCCGCCTGCCAGCTGTTGTTGGCTTATATGTCTTAACAGCCATTACTTAGTCTCCTTTTTTGCTGCCTTTTCATTTTCTGTAGCAGCAAACAGCGGCATTTTTTCACCTTTTATCAAAGTTACATAAGCTTTTCTGATGTCGGAGCGCTTGGCATCTTGTGACCGGCCGCGCCGACGGACTAACCTGATTGCCTTGCCGGCAACATTGGCTAGGCGGACACTGGCGACCTTGACTGAATACTGCTCGGCTACAGCTTGTGCCACAGTATGTTTGTTGGCGGATCTTGACACATCAAAGACATAAGTTCCAGACGCTTCACTTAGGGCGTAGGCTTTCTCGCTGATGCGCGGTTTTAAAGCTAGAAGCTTACTCACGATTGCCTCCGAGCCACTGCTGGATAACGTCAATGGATTTTTTGCTTATAACGACAGTGTCGGCGTCCAAAACAGCTGGAACATTCAAGAAGTTAGCTTGAGTCGCCCTAACGTTTGTAATATTTCGGGTAGCTCGGTCAACTAGGTCGTCCTTGATTGACACAACAATTAATGTTTTACCCTTGGCGTCAATCTTGTTTAATAAATCGAGCGTTGGCTTAATTTTTCCCTCTGGACAAGCAAAAGTTTCGATAATCTTAATTCGATCTTCAGCGGCAGCCAAGCTTAAAGCATGACGTAAGGCAGTTCTCTTAGCTTTAACATTGAGCTTACGGGAGTAGTTCTCATTACCTGATGGCCCAAACGCCACACCGCCACCCGTCCAGATGGGATTACGGCTGGACCCGAAGCGGGCTCGGCCAGTTCCTTTTTGACGCCACGGCTTGCGGCCGCCACCACTAACTTCGCCGCGCTTTTTTGTAACCGCCAAATTGGCCCGGCCATTTGCCGAATACGCCAAGTATGCGTCTTTTAGTAGTTGGTGATTGACATCTTTTTCTCCAAATACGTTCGCTGGCAGCTTGGCAGGGGTTTGAGACTTTGCGCCCGACTTACTATAGGTTGCTACAGCCACTATTTAGCCTCTCTAATGAGAACAGCACCCTTACGAGGCCCGGGCACCGCGCCAACAACCCCGATAACGTTACTCTCTATATCAACTAGGGCTACCTTTAAACGTTTCGTGGTAATGCGCTTGACGCCCATTTGACCAGCCATTTTTTTGCCTTTGAGAATATGCTGCGGATACATTGAGCCGATAGAGCCGGGACGGCGATAGCTCATGCCACCGTGGGTCTTACGGCCAAGCTTGAAGTTGTGACGCTTAATAGTGCCAGCAAATCCTTTGCCTTTGCTCAGACCAGTCACATCAACCTTGTCGCCAACATTAAAAACGTCGGCGCTAATCTTATCGCCGACTTTAAGCTCTGCATCCGCCTCGTCTGTGCGGAACTCACTAATAATCTTTGGGGTAACGCCAGCTGCCTTGTATTGGTTCTTGAGGGTCTTCCCGGCTTTCTCATTCTCACCGTAGCCCAGCGCAAAAGCTTCATAACCGTGCTGTTCAATGGTTTTTATATTTGTAACAATATTGGGAGAAGCCGAAAGAAGGGTAACGCCAATAACCGCGCCATTCTCATCTATGACGCTAGCCATACCCACTTTTTTGGTTATGAGTGCCTTCACGTTGGCTCCTTTTTAGGATTGGTTAATAAAACAAAAGGCCTTAAAAATACTTGGTCTTTGGCAGTTTCTACCTCTGTTTTTGAAGCAGACTTACCTCTAAAGACCAAGTTTTAGGTTCGTTTTACTCTGAACAGATTATCACAAGAGGTAAACACCTGTCAATCTGTTGATTATTACACTACAACTAGACAAAACGCTTATCTTATGTTATGAATTAACTGATGTTCGAGCGTCTATATACCAGTAACGATTCAAGTGCACCTCCGGACGTGGTGCTCTATCACCTATTCCGCTTGATGAGCAAAGGTTTCTTTAAGTTTCGCGGTGGAGTTGAGTCTGACAACGTAGAAGCGCTAGCAGCTGACGGTCCGCATCTTGTGGTCCCAAACCACGAGGACTGGCTTGATGTTTCAGCTTTGGGCGTGACTGCCTGGGAAGCAAAGCGATACCTGCATTTTTTGGCAAAAAGCCAGTTGGGTGAGACGAATCGGCTCAGTAAACTAGCAAATGCAGTTTTAGTGCCTGCGGGAATGACATATATAGAAAAAAGCCGGCCTCTAAGCGAGCAAGTTAAATTCTTACACAAGCTTGACCAACTAGTAAAATCCGGCTGTGCGATTGTGAACTTTGCCCAAGAATCCAGATATAGCCACGATCCGTACGTTGTGGGAGATGAAGTAAAAAGCGGCCCAGCGACCATGGCTTTAGCTTATGGCCTGCCTATAACCACAGCTGGGATTGCAGGGACGCGGGAACGACACCACATAGATATTGTCTACGGTGAAGAAATTCCGGTGGATAAGGTGGAGGGATTTGATATGAATAGCCGCGGCGATCTTAGAGCCCTAACTCCAGAAATTAGAGCCCTAACGGCCCGGGTAAAGGACAGTATGAGACGTGATTTAGAGATGGCTCAAAAAGCACGCAAAAAACGCCTTTCTAGATCGACATTCATACTGAGTAACTAGCGCTGTAGCCTGGGGCTACATCTTGATTTCGGCGTCACAGCCGGCGGGCAAAGACAGGTTCATAAGTGAATCTATAGTTTTGGGCGTGGGGTCAGATATATCAATTAAGCGCTTGTGGACACGCATTTCAAACTGCTCACGGCCCTTTTTGTAGACATGCGGGCTTTTAATGACAGTAAAGGTACTCTTTTTGGTTGGCAATGGAATAGGGCCGGAAATTTTAGCGCCTGTTCTTAGGGCAGTATCTACTATTTGCTTTGAGCTTTGATCTATGACTTTGTGGTCATAGGCTTTGAGGCGTATCCGGATCCTCTGTTTTACTTCCGGCTCTTTAGTGTCTGCTGTCATTATTTGGTGACTTTGGTGACGACGCCGGCGCCAACGGTTCGGCCGCCTTCACGAATAGCGAAGCGCAAGCCCTGATCCATCGCAATTGGCGCCAATAATTTAACCTTGAAGGAGATAGTATCGCCTGGCATGACCATTTCTTTGTCGGCTGGCAGTTCAACTTCACCGGTAACATCTGTGGTGCGGAAGTAAAACTGGGGTTTGTAGCCTTTAAAGAAAGGTGTGTGTCGGCCGCCTTCTTCTTTGGTTAGGATGTAAACTTCGGAGTCAAATTCGGTGTGAGGTGTTATGGTCCCAGGCTTAGCTAGAACTTGACCCCGCTCGATGTCCTCGCGCTCAATACCACGCAGTAAGACGCCCGCATTATCGCCGGCCTGGCCTTGGTCAAGATTTTTCTTGAAAGCCTCAATACCAGTTACAACTGTCTTTTTGGTTGGACGAATACCTACGATTTCGACTTCTTCGTTAATCTTCACTACTCCGGTTTCAATACGGCCGGTGGCAACGGTGCCACGACCTTTAATCGAAAAGACGTCTTCAATAGGCATCAGGAAAGGCTTGTCTAAGTCTCGGACTGGCTCGGGGATGTAGTCATCCATAGCCTTGACCAATTCCATGATAGCGTCTTCGTTAGGCCCGTCGCCCTCTAGAGCTTTGGTAGCGCTACCCTTGATGATTGGGCAGTCACGGTCAAATTCATATTTTGCGAGCAGATCGCGGACATCTTCTTCAACCAGCTCTACCAACTCTGCGTCGGCCAGATCCATCTTGTTTAGAAAAACTAAAATTTTAGGAACACCAACCTGGCGGGCCAGAAGCACGTGCTCGCGGGTTTGAGGCATTGGACCATCAGCGGCAGATACAACCAATATGGCCCCGTCTATCTGAGCGGCACCGGTGATCATATTCTTAACGTAGTCGGCATGACCAGGCATATCAACGTGCGCGTAATGACGCTTTTCAGATTCATACTCCTGGTGAGAGGTAGCAATAGTAATACCACGCTGTTTTTCTTCGGGTGCATTGTCGATCTGGTCGTAGGCGACCGGTTTATTAATATCGGAAGGTAACTTCTTGGCTAAAACTGAGGTAATAGCTGCGGTTAGAGTTGTTTTTCCGTGGTCAACATGACCCATAGTGCCAACGTTTACGTGAGGCTTTGAGCGATCAAAATCTGCCATTTAGATTGGTCTCCTTAAGTCGAACTTAACTTCTAAAAAATCGCGTGTGACAGCAATAGCCACCACGTGAGCTTATACCCGTGATTATAGATAAACTAGCTGCTTTTGTAAAGGGTTATAGGCAGTAGCTTATTTAGAGTCTGTCTTGCCCGACTTAGCAATGATTTGCTGGGCCACGCTTGCGGGCATGTCCGCGTAGTGATCTAACTCCATAGACGAAGCTGCTCGGCCTTGAGTCATGCTCCGCAGGTTTGTGGTGTAGCCAAACATTTCGCCAAGCGGCACAAAGGCGGTGATTTCTTTGATGCCTGGGTTCAGGTCTTCCATGGCCTCCACGCGCCCCCGCTTGCCGTTTAAATCGCCGATTACGTCTCCCATAAACTCTTCGGGAGTAACTACAACCACCTTCATAATAGGTTCCATTAGTACGGGGTTGGCTTTTTTGACACCCTCCTGGAAAGCCATACTGCCGGCAATTTTAAATGCCATTTCAGAAGAGTCAACTTCGTGAAAAGAACCATCGTAAAGTTCCGCACGTATGTCAACTACCGGGTAGCCAGCAATCACACCGTTGCTCATGGCTTCCTCAATCCCGGCCTGAACGGCTGGTATGTATTCGGCTGGTACAGAACCGCCCTTAATAGAATTTTTAAATTCAAAGCCCTTGCCTGCTTCGTTCTGGGAAAGCCTAAGCCATACATGGCCGTACTGACCGCGGCCGCCGGATTGCCTTATGAATTTACCTTCCTGCTCGACACCGTCCTTGCGAATAGTTTCACGGTAGGCAACCTGTGGTTCTCCGATCGTGGCCTCCACAGTAAACTCGCGTTTCATACGGTCAACAATAATTTCAAGGTGCAACTCGCCCATGCCGGAAATAATTGTCTGTCCGGTCTCGTGGTCCACGCGGATCCTGAAAGTCGGGTCTTCTTCGGCCAGGCGCTGCAATGCTATGCTCATCTTCTCCTGATCAGCCTTAGTCTTAGGCTCGATTGCAATTGACACTGGCGGTTCTGGGAATTTAATACTTTCAAGCAATATCGGATTACTGACGTCACAAAGAGTATTACCGGTAGTCGTGCCCTTCAGGCCGACGATAGCAGCGATATCTCCAGCTTCAATCTCTGTTACGTCTTCTCGCTTATCGGCGTGAAGCCGAACAATGCGTCCAACCCGCTCTCTCTCGCCTGTAGAGCCGTTTAATATATAGCTGCCTGCTGTAACTTTGCCTGAGTAAACCCTAAAAAATGCCAATTTACCAACAAATGGGTCAGTGGCAATCTTAAAGGCTAATGCGGCAAATGGATCATTTATATCAGGTTTTCTTTCAATCTCCTCGCCATTTTTCGGGTTGGTTCCCCAAACTGAACCACGGTCAAGCGGACATGGCAAAAAATCAGTCACAGCGTCAAGTAGCTTTTCTACGATCACGCCACGGCCATCACCGCCTGTAACCGCATAAAATTTGCCAGTCAAGACGGCCTTGCGGACTGCCGTGCGGATTTCTTCATCAGAAAGCGAGTCTTCGCCCTCCTCGAGGTACTTCATCATGGTGTCATCGTCAGCCTCTACGGCTGCTTCGACAAGAAGCGACCGGTAGCGTTTAGCTTTGTCCAGCATATCGGCCGGAATTTCAGTTTCAATCAGTTCATGATCAGTGAACTCTCTGTACGTGTAAGCCTTCATAGAAAGAAGATCTATAACACCGTTAACTGATTGTTCAAAGCCGATGGGCAAGTGGATTGGTAAAGCACGCTTACTGAGACGGTGATGAATGCTGTCAAGCGACTTGTAAAAATCCCCGCCCGTTTGATTGATTTTGTTAATAAAACATATGCGCGGCACATTGTACTTGTCGGCTTGGCGCCAGACTGTTTCAGACTGGCTCTCTACGCCCATCTTGCCATCAAAGACAACCACAGCACCGTCAAGCACGCGCAAGGATCTTTCTACCTCAACCGTGAAATCAATGTGGCCAGGAGTGTCAATGATGTTAATCTTGTGGTCTTTCCAAAAAGCAGTAACGGCTGCAGCGGTTATGGTGATGCCACGTTCCTTTTCCTGAGCCATCCAGTCGGTTGTCGTTTCGCCTTCGTGCACGGCGCCGATCTTATGCTTTAGGCCAGTGCGATACAGGATACCTTCTGTGGTGGTAGTTTTACCGGCATCAATATGGGCAATAATGCCAATGTTTCGGAGGTCTTTTAATTCGTATTTTTTATCTGCCATTTTCTGCTTCCATCTTTAACTTTGTTATATTTTCACCAATTTCTAGTTCGGTAAGCATGCAGTTCGCCACTGTGCGTAATGTGTCAATGGATGTAGTCCTGTTTCGTGTAACCATGTCTGCTGCTAAGTCTAAGGCATCCCTAGTCCTTGCAACATTTTCATCTACTGTTCTAGCTGATATAAGCTCAGCCCTAGCAGCGACCTCGAACAAGTCGTCGCATATACCCGAACAATTATTACACCTATTGAGCAGTTCCAACTTAGCTCCTGGCAAAGTGGGCGAAGGCGCGATTGGCCTCGGCCATTCGGTGGGTGTCTTCTTTTTTCTTTACTGCTGCACCACCATTGTTATAAGCCTCGACTAGCTCTGCGGCAATTCGCTCATCTGTTGGCATGCCGGAGCGAGCCCGAACTGCCTCAACAAACCACATAATCGTGAGGTGCTGTTGGCGCTGCCCACTGACTTCAAACGGAATCTGGTAGTTGGCGCCACCGACTCGGCGAGACCGAGTCTCCATGTGAGGCTGGATATTTTTCATTGCTTGCTCAAAAACCTCCAAAGGGTTTTGAATCTTGAGCCTATCGGCAGCCTTTTGCATGCCGCCGTAGACTATTTTTTCGGCCAATTGTTTTTTACCGCCGAGCATTACTCGGTTGATGAGCTTTGTCACAAACACGTTATTGTATAGCCTATCGGGTTGAACCTGTCTCACCAACGATTTAGTAACTTTACGCGGCATCGCTATTTTGGCTTCTTTGCACCGTATTTAGAGCGACCCTGCTTGCGATTTTGAACACCCTGCAAGTCAAGTGAACCGCGAACAATATGATAACGTACGCCCGGTAAGTCTTTGACGCGGCCACCGCGCACTAGTACAACCGCGTGCTCTTGTAGGTTGTGGCCTTCGCCGCCAATGTAAGCCCAAACTTCATGACCGTTGGTTAGGCGCACACGAGCTACCTTTCGAAGGGCAGAGTTTGGTTTCTTAGGAGTTTTGGTAGTAACACGTATACATACTCCCCGCTTGAATGGGCCGGGCTTCTCGTAGCTTCGGGTCTTCAGGTTGTTGGTCACTCGCAAAAGTGCCGGACTCTTACTTTTGTGTCCGGTCGATTTGCGCGGTTTTCTGACTAGTTGATTTACTGTTGGCATACGGTTTTAAATCCTAACAAATTTACCCTTTGGGTTCAACAGCCCCATCGCCTCTATTGTGAGCACCCGTGCCGACCGGAATCTTTCGGCCTAAGATAACGTTCTCCTTCAGACCGTATAAATGATCTACTTTGCCGCTTGTAGCTGCAGCAATCAGCACTCTGGTTGTGTCTTGGAACGAAGCGGCCGAAAGGAACGAATCAGTTGCAAGCGATGCCTTGGTGATGCCAAGTAAAAGTTGGATATAGCGGGCAGGTTGCTTGCCGCCCTTAGTCAATTCCTCGTTGACTTCTTCTACCGCCAGCTTGCTGACGATATCGCCGGTGATGAACTCGCTGTCACCAGAATCTTCAATCTGGACTCGGCTAAACATTTGCCGGACAATGACTTCCAAATGCTTATCGGCTATGTTCTGGCCTTGGCTAGCAAAGATGTAAAGTACTTCTGTCATGATGTAGCGCTGAGTTGCTTCTACGCCCTGCAAGCGCATCAGCTCGTGCAGGTTTATAGAACCGTTCGTCAAACGCTGACCAGCCACCGCGGTATCGCCGTCCTTTACGGTTAGTTGCTTGTAGCCGGGGATTTCATAACGGACTACGCTCTTTGCAGTCGGTGTGATAGTGACTGACGTTTCAGTGAGTTTAATCTTGCCGGCCATAGCTGCGACAATTGCCTCTGTGCCTGCGTTGCCAGATGCAACCGTATCACCAATAGCAATTTCATCGCCATCACTTAGACTAGATTCGCGGCCATTTAACGGGATAGTAAGGGGGTCTTGCTCCTTACCGGTCACTTGAACCATGTAAGTATCGCCCTCTTCCCAGACCTTTACTTTGCCCGAGATGTCAGTTAGATACGCTTGGCCCTTGGGCGTACGTACTTCCAGAATTTCTTCTACGCGAGTCAAGCCTTGGGTCACGTCGTCGCCAGCGGTGACAGCGCCGGCACGGTGCTTAGAGTCCAGGGAAAGCTGAGTGCCTGGTTCACCAATAGACTGAGCGGCGATCACTCCAATCGGGTGATGGGCGGCTACCAATTCGCCAGTTGCTAAATCAATGCCATAGCATTTTTGGCTTACGCCTCGAGAGCTTGTGCAAGACAGCACACTCATGATTCGAACTGAGTTGACCGAAACGTCCTCGTCGATAGCTTGAGCAATTTCTGGAGTGATTAGTTCACCAGACTTAACATAGTTTTTGAGTTTATCGGCACTGTAGCGACCAGCCAGCCTGGCTGAGAAATTCACACCAACAAGTTTTGCATCCTCGCGATGAGTCAAAAAGCCTGGGTCAGCTACATCTTCTTCTAGTGTAAACACATCTTGGGCTACGTCTACCAAACGTCGGGTCAAGTAGCCGGAATCAGCCGTGCGAAGCGCAATGTCGATTAATGATTTTCTGGTGCCTCGCGTGGCAGTAAAGTATTCCAGCGGATTAAGACCGTATTTGTAGTTGCTTCTTACAGGCAGCTCAATCGCACGCCCCGTAGCATCGGCAAACATGCCGAGCATGCCGACAGATTTTTTCATCTGGCTAATGTTGCCGCGAGCGCCAGACGCGACCGCGATAGACATCGTGTTATCCTCTTTAGCGAATTGCTCAGCCAGGGCCTTTTCAACTGCGGTATCTACGTCCGTCCAAGTTTCTACTGTCAGACGATAGCGCTCGTCATCGGTGATAAAGCCCTGGCTATATTGCTCAGAAATTTCCGTAGCACGTTTTTCACCTTCGGACACGACCTTTGGCAGTACCGCGATATCAGTGAAGTCGCCCATACCAATAGATAGGCCAGAAAGAGTTGCGTAACGGAAGCCTAAGTCTTTTAAGTCGTCAGCTATCTCAGCGGTCTTATCTTGACCATACTTTTGGTAAATTTTGGACATAACTTTATCTAGTTTTTTCGAGGTCATAGCCTCGTTCTGAAACGTAAAGTCCTCGGGTAGAATTTCATTAAATAGCAGGCGACCGGCCGTAGTGTCACGCAACTCGCCCCGGAAAGGCGCTAAAACACGGGTCTGCATAGTTATTTTTTGTCTATCTAGCGCTAAGATAACTTCGTCTACGCCAGAGAAGTTTTTAGCCTCTGCTTTTTCAGTGCCCGGCTTAACGTAAGTTAGGTAGTAGCAGCCCAAAACGATGTCTTGCTCTACGTGGAGTATCGGTGAGCCGTCGGCTGGCTTTAGCAAGTTTTTGTTTGAAGCCATAATTTCCCGGGCTTCAGTTTGAGAAGCTTCGGATAGTGGCAGATGAACGGCCATCTGGTCGCCGTCGAAATCGGCATTAAAACCTTTACACACCAGCGGATGCAACTGGATAGCTTTACCTTCTATCAAGACGGGCTGGAAAGCCTGAATTGATAATCGGTGCAAACTTGGGGCGCGGTTAAGTAAAACGTACTTATTGTGAATTACTTCATCCAGCGCGTCCCAGACGGATGGCTCGCCCATTTCAATCATTCTGGTAGCACTGCGGATATTATGGGCCAGCTCTTGATCTATGAGGCGCCCAATGACAAAGGGCTTAAATAGCTCTAACGCCATGGTTTTAGGCAGACCGCACTGATACATTTTTAGCTCTGGACCAGCCACAATCACCGACCGACCGGAATAGTCTACACGTTTGCCGAGCAGGTTCTGGCGGAAGCGACCCTGTTTGCCTTTGAGCATGTCGGAAAGTGATTTTAGGCGCCGGCGCTGTCCTGTAGCAGCTACTGCTCTACCTGACCTGGCACTGTTGTTATCTATGAGAGCATCAACCGCTTCTTGAAGCATACGCTGCTCATTGCGCTTAATCACTTCAGGCGCGTTGAGCTCAATTAGTTTCTTTAAGCGGTTGTTACGATTAATCACACGTCGGTAAAGGTCATTAAGGTCGCTTGTGGCAAAGCGGCCACCAGTAAGCTGGACCATAGGTCTCAGGTCGGGCGGGATGACTGGTAATACAGATACACACATGCTAGATGGCTTTATGCCAGCACGCTCCATACTTTCTAGCAGTCTTAGGCGCTTCATTATTTTCTTTTTGCGTTGTCCCTTGGCTTCTTCGGCTTCTTTATTCAGCTCTTTAATTAACTTCTTAAGCTCTACTTCTTCTAATAACTCTTTTATGACTGAGCCGCCCATGCCAACAGTTGCGAGCTCTGCCAGCTCATCGGGCAAGTTGCGAAAGTCAGTTTCGCTCATTAAGCGGTATTTATCCAAACTATCCACCTGGCTTTTATATAGTTCAAAGCCTTGTGCTAGTTCCTCTAACTCCCGAGTCCTTGCTTCGGCTATAGATTTGACGTCAGCGCCCTCTTTGGCGGCTTCGGCTTCATAGCGGGCATTGATTGCTTTTTCAGCAACTTGATTTTCAGCTTGTTTGTCTTTCCAAATCTTATCTCGTTTTTCTGCATCAACTGACTTGACGATATAGCTAGCAAAATATGATACCCGCTCTAGATTTTTTACCGTTATGCCAAGAACGAGGCCGATGGCACTCGGAGTGCCACGCAAAAACCAAATGTGGGCGACAGGAGACGCTAAGTTAATATGACCCATACGCTCGCGTCGTACTATTGAACGAGTTACTAGTTCGCCATTTTTATCAACAGCTGCTTCTCGGCTCCGGACTCCCTTGAACTTAGCGTCGTGCGGATTGATGTCTTTAACTGGGCCGAATATTCGTTCACAGAATAGCCCGTCGCGTTCGGGTTTCTGAGTACGATAGTTAATTGTTTCTGGTTTGGTCACCTCTCCATAGCTCCACTCCATGATGTCTTCCGGACTAGCAATCGCTAGGCGAACGGCATCAAAATCGGCTATGTTGGTACCTGGCGTGTAGTTTCTCATTGTTTTTTGGCCTTCTCTCCACCTTCGTTAGTAGGTTTGGATGCCGTCGAATCGTCGCTCATAACTGCAATCATAGGATCGTCCATCATCCGAATTTCTTGTTCAACAGCCTCTTCGGTTGCCCCATCCTCGGGCGTACGTTCCGGAGCTATCTCTTTATCCGGTGCATGCTTGGCCTCGTCTTTAATGTTCTCTGCTAATACTTCTTCGGCGTCCACAACCTTGCCTTTTGTCATTAGGTCAACCTTTAGACCGAGTCCTTGCAGCTCCTTGACTAGCACATTGAAGCTCTCTGGCACCTTCGGCCCCTGAATAGGCATGCCTTTTATGATTGACTCATAGGCTTTGGCCCGCCCATAAACATCGTCTGACTTTATAGTTAGCATTTCCTGTAAGGTATTGGCTGCGCCATAAGCTTCCAGCGCCCAGACTTCCATTTCGCCAAATCGTTGGCCGCCATTTTGGGCTTTTCCACCCAGCGGCTGTTGGGTAACCATCGTGTAAGGACCAGTGGAACGGGCATGAATTTTGTCGCTCACCATGTGATTTAGCTTGATGATATACATACTGCCGACAGTGGTTCTTTCCGAAAAGGCGTGACCGCTGCGGCCGTCATAGAGCTGCTGCTTGCCGTCTTCTGAGAGGCCAGCTTCTACGAGGAGCTCCCTGATCCTAGGAATCGGCACACCGTTGAAGGCCGGACTAGCCACCCGAATGCCTAAAGCTCTTGCCGCCATGCCGAGGTGCGTTTCGAACAGCTGGCCAATGTTCATACGGCTTGGTACGCCAAGTGGGTTTAAGATGATATCAATCGGTGTGCCGTCTTCTGTAAATGGCATGTCCTCAACCGGCAAAATTCTGGCAATGACACCTTTGTTGCCGTGACGGCCACCAAGCTTGTCGCCGACACTAATTTTGCGCATCTGTGCCACAAAAACTTGGATTTGCATAATAACGCCCGCTTTTAGCTCGTGACCGTTAGCTCGTGAAAACACCTTTACGCCAACCACTTTGCCGTGGCGGCCAGTACTCATGCGCTGAGAAGTGTCACGAACCTCTTTGGCTTTTTCGCCAAAAATCGCACGCAGAAGGCGTTCCTCGCTGGAAAGTTCTTGCTCACCCTTAGGGGTAATCTTGCCTACTAAAATGTCACCCGGGTGTACTTCGGCACCAATACGAACGATGCCGTCTTCATCTAAGTGGCGTAGACTTTCTTCCGAAACGTTAGGAATGTCACCAGTGACAATCTCGGGGCCGAGCTTGGTCTCCCGGACTTCGGTCATGTAATCAACAATGTGGATTGAGGTCAGAGCATCATCCTCTACAAGACGGCGGGACAGGATAATGGCGTCCTCGAAGTTATAACCAGCCCATGGCATAAAAGCCACAAGTAAATCTTTGCCAAGAGCAAGTTCGCCATCAGCAATACTCATGCCTTCGGCCAGCGGCTGCCCAACTTTTACTTTATCGCCGCTGTTGACAACAACTAGCTGATTGACCGAGCTTCCTTCATTGCTGCGAATAAAGTGACTGGGGTGATACTTACCGCTCTTACCAGACTTGTACTTAACAATGATTTCATCAGCTGTTGCCTTTTGGACAGTACCATCGTCTTCGGCTACTATGATCTGCCCCGTGTTGGCAGCAACGACTGATTCTAGGCCGGTGCCAACAATGGGTGGTTCGGGTTTAATCAAGGGCACAGCTTGACGTTGCTGGTTTGAGCCCATCAAGCTTCTCAGCACGTAGTTCTTCTCCACAAACGGGATTAGACCGGCGCTAGAGCCAATGGTCTGTGACCGAGAGCTATCCATGTGTGTTATTTCGTTAGCATCAAATTCGCCCGGCTCAAGCCGGTTGCGGGCACTGAGACGCGGTTCTATAAAGTAACCATTGGCATCAATTTCATTACCGGCTCCCGCGACGACAGCCTGCTCTTCCTCGGCGGCATCTAAGTAAACAATTTTGTCGGTTACTTTTGCCTTAATTGGCCAGGTGGCTTGAGACTTGACGGCAGCTAGGCGTTTAGCGGCAGCTGGGGTTATAACAGCACCGCTTTTAATGATGACCTTGCCCTTTTCGTCTGTTAAATCACCGTTGGCGATGTGGCCCGCGCTGTCGCGGGCAGCTACTGCATTAATGATTTTGCGGTAAGGGGTTTCAATGAAGCCGTATTCGTTTATACGTGCAAAGCCTGCAAGATTCAAAACAAGACCAATGTTGGCCCCTTCCGGTGTTTCTACTGGGCAAATGCGGCCGTAGTGGGTAGCGTGTGCATCACGGACTTCAAAGCCGGCTCGCTCGCGCGATAAACCACCGGGTCCCATAGATGAAAGACGTCGCTTATGAGCAAGTTCAGAAAGCGGGTTGATTTGATCCATGAACTGACTCAGCTGTGAGCTGGCAAAGAACTCGCGAACCGCAGCCACAACAGGTCGGGCGTTGATTAGCTGGGCCGGCGTGACCGTTTCAATCTCTGACATACTCATACGATCCTTAGCGTTGCGCTCCATCCTGAGCAAACCTATCCTAAACTGGCGTTGTACTAGCTCACCGACCAATTTAACGCGTCGATTAGCTAGCGAGTCTATCTCGTCTGCGGGGTCCTGAGTAACGTTTAGACGAATAATTTCTGCAATGATGGCCAGGAGATCTTCAAGCCGTAAAATTCTGTTGGCAGTAGTGTTATCAACGTCCAGATTCAAACGCTTATTGAGCTTATACCGGCCGACCCGCCCAAAGTCAAAGCGCTTAAAGTTATAAAACATGTTCTCAATCAAAGAACGAGCGTTGTCAACAGTCGCCAGATCACCTGGCCGCAGACGGCGGTAAACCTCAATTAAGGCCTCGTTTGAAGAGCCCGACGGGTCTTTGTCCAATGTTGCATCAACAAAACTATTCTCGCCGGAATCAACGTGCTTGAAAGCGTCCTTGATTTGCTCAGCGCTCATGCCAAGTGCCCGCAAAAGTGTAGTTACAGCAATCTTGCGCTTTCGGTCAATCTTTACGTAAAGCACGCCACTAGCCGCCGTTTCAAATTCCAGCCACGCACCACGTACCGGAATTATCTTTGCTCCATAAAGGTTGGTACCACTATGAGGATCTCCTGTGAAAAACACGCCGCTGGACCTGATCAGCTGGCTAACGACAACTCGCTCGGCTCCGTTAATAACAAACGTTCCGCGGGTGGTCATCCACGGGTAATCGCCTAAGTATATTTCCTGCTCTTTGACCTCGCCGGTTACTTTATTGGTCAGCTCAACCGTGGCTTTTAGCGGCGCATCATAGCTAACGTTATTCTCCCGTGCCTCAGACTCAGTCATCTTGGGGTCTTCAAAGTGGTAGCCCTTGAAACGTAGGCTTAGCTTTGTGCCGGTGTAATCATCAACTGGGCTGATCTCTTCTAGTAGTTCGCCTAAGCCCTCTCTAACAAACCATTCAAATGATTTGTTTTGGTGATCAACCAGATTCGGTGGACTAATAATATCATCCGAACTAGTAAAGTAAGTGCGCTTTCCGATAACGCCCATGCCTTTGACCATGTAAAGACAACCCCTTGCTTCTTAGATGTCGCTAATACGAAGCTCTACTACGTTCGGCGATGCAAAAAATGTTATAAATCTACAGCAAGCACCAAAGTACACTACTTCTTGAGTGATAATTATCTATGTTACTGAGCTAGATGTCAACACTTTTCCGCCGCTTTTTGTTGAAGCTGGCCTAATGGGCCGAACAGGTTGCCTTGTTTGCAGCCATGGATTGGCTCGTTCGAGGTAGGCCAACACCTCTCTTGCGGAAGATGCTCTGTACAAATCTAGGGGCTCGCCCACGTCCATCATGTGCTCTCTAAACGGAACGGCGCTGAAGCCTAGAGCTACGGCAAGTTCTTTAATCCTCTCATCATCTCTTCGGATCATCGCTTCGACCTCCACATACTGAGGAGACTCTCTTAAAAGCGAGTGCAAGATAGTTCGCCCGACGCCCAGACCCCTGTAGTCAGGATCAACAACGATATTGCCAACGTCAGTAAAACCATCAAGTCTACGGCCCAACCGTTTAGCATAGCCGAATCCTACCGGGAGGTCGAGATTGCGGTCCGGACCCTCGACGCGCCGCGTTACGCCTCTCTGCCAAAAACTAAACGGCAATACAGGCAATGATGCCTTAACATTGACATGCAAACCTTCAGTTGGCAATTCCCCTAAGTAGCGTCGAGTTTCTGCAGCAAGGTCGGCATTGCTAGGTCCGGAAAATGCTACCGAGCTCTCGCCACTCACAGGTCTCCAGCGTCTCCACCGCTCAATCATTTCTCTTGTCGCAGCTTGGTGGTATCTCTCGGGGCTTGAACTATTGACCCTACTGATGCGGAGGCCGCCGTCTTCAGCTATCGGAAAGTTATAACCCCCATACTTTACGTAGAAAAAATCGTCACGGTCTTCGCGTTCTAGTGGTTCAGCTGCTAGTTCAGTCATTGGCTTTGGGAGCTATTATACACGCGTAAAGCTCCCTTGTGTCGAGCGGTCTACCGGTTCGTAATAACCTTGTCGACTAATCCGTATTTTTTGGCCTCATCGGCCGTCATCCAATAGTCGCGGTCTACATCTTTTTCAACCTTGCTAATTGGCTGACCGGTGTTTTTAGCCATGATTTCGTTTAGCAGCTTCTTTAATCGGATGCCCTCACGAAGATCAATTTCTAGGTCAGAGATCTTAGCGCGCTGACTAGCACTTGATGGCTGGTGAATCATTACCGTGGTGTTAGGTAGCAGCAAGCGCTTGCCTTTGGTGCCGGAACTTAAAATAAAGGCAGCAGCAGACGCTTGGACGCCAATCCCAACGGTCTGGATATCGCTTTTAACAAATTTCATGGTGTCATAAATCGCAAGGGCGTCGTAGACACTTCCACCTGGACTATTAAGGTAAAGAATAATGTCGCGGTTTGGCTCCTCGTTTTCTAAAAAAAGAATCTGGGCAACTACTAGATTGGCAGTGTGCTGATTGATTTCATCGCCAAGGAAAATAATGCGGTCCTTCAAAAGACGACTGTAGATGTCATATGCCCGCTCCATACGGCCTTCTTGTTCTATAACAGTTGGCACCAGGACCTGAGAAGTATTATTCATAATAAAACCAGCTTAGCCGGTTGGCACTCGCAAGTCAAGAGTGCTAATTCGTGGTTGAGTATTCAAGTAGTTTTTGAAGCGTCTTGTCGGTTAGCAGGCGTGCTGCGACGTCCTGTCTATTAGCCGGGTTATCAAGTTCGGCTCGCATTGCTTCGTCGGCATATTGACCTTTGAGCTCGGCAATGCGGCTATTTATTTCTTCGGGCGTGACTTGGATCTTTTCGCGTATAGAAATCTCACTCAGGGCTAGACCAGCCTTGACACGCTCGGCAGCCTCAGAGCGGTAGCGTTCACGGTGTTGTTCGGCAGAGACCGCCTCAGCCCTGAGATGTTCCTGCCAGGTTTGCCCGCGGTGGGCTAAATTACGCTTTTCTTCGTCTTCCATGAGCTGCAGTTGCTCTTCAACCAAACTCTGTGGTATATCAACCGTAGATTTATCAACGATTTGTTTAACTAAGCGGCTCTCAACATCACGCTGCGCCTGCATCTCTCGCTCGGCCATCAGCTGTTTTTTAATATCGGCTTTGAGGTCGGCGAGGTTTTTAAAAGGCCCGATTTTGCCAGCAAATGCATCATCCAGTTTAGGCTCAGTTAGTTCATTGACCTGTTTGACCTCTGCGCTAAAACTAACTTTCTTTGAGCGCAATTCTGGCAGTCCATAGTTACTAGGAAAGGCAAGCGCAAATTTCTTAGTATCACCTGCCTTTAGTCCAATTAGATTATCCTCGAAGCCAGGGATTAAAGCTTGAGCACCAATTACAACCGAAAAATCTTTGCCTTCAGCACCCGGCACCGGTTTTGATTTGTCATCTTTGCCGACAAAGTCAATGATTGCCTCATCGCCTGTCTTGATTGCGGCACTTGATTCTTTGCGATTGGCCGTTCGCTGCTGTAGTGACCTCAGAACTTCATTTACTTCGGTTGTAGAAATTTCGACCTTTGGCCTAGTCAGCTTAATTTTCTTATAGTCGGGCAGTTTAACCGGACCGACGACGGCCAAAGACGCCTCGAACTCTAGCTGGTCGTAAGGTACAAACTTTTTTACTTGAATGTCGGGCTGACCAACACCTCGCACATTTTCCTGTTGAAGAGCCCGTGGAAAGTATTCATTAATGGCGTGCTCCAAAAAATCGTTAACCACCAATTTTTGATCAAGATTTTGTTCAATAACTTGCGCTGGTGCACGCCCAACCCTAAAGCCAGGAACTTTTACGTCGCCAAAGTGTTTGGCTATGACGTGATCCTTGACGGGCCCAAGCTCACTTGAATCCAAACTTATTAGAAGCTTTATTTTATTATTAGGCTCATCGGTGCGAGTAATGATCATAAGCTTTTGGATTATAGCGGTAAGCTAAGCTTGGTTCCAGTCATTTAGAGCTAACGAGCGGCTTTTAGCGTGCTGACAAGTTCCACCTGGCTGAGACTTTGCTCGCTGCCACGGGACAAGTCGCGCAGTTTAAACTTTTTAGCCCTTAGCTCTTCTTCGCCCAGAAAAATCACGTAGCGAATTCCTGACTTAACAGCATTTTTAATTTGAGAGTCTAGCTTGCGGTCGGTGTCATCAACAGCCAGTCTCAGGCCGCTAGCTCTTAACGAACCAAGAATATTCTGACAGGATTCATACACATCACCAATCAAAATAACAGTGGCGTCCGTCTCAGGTTTTAGATTTGGCAAAAGTTTGTGCGTCATTAAGAAGTTTTGCAAAGTTACGTCGCCCATCCCGAAACCAACCGTTGGCACCGGCTCTACTCCGAAAAGACCCACCAGCCCATCATAGCGGCCACCGCCGAAGAGCGAGCGAATATTCTCTTGGTTGGTGTCAAAAACCTCAAAAACGATATCTGTGTAGTACTCCATGCCGCGGACAATCGAGGTGTCGAAAACTGCTTCGGTGGCACCTGATGCCGCCAGCATTTTAAATAGCTTCTCTAGCTCGGTTACTGAAGGGTGACTTTGTAAAGATGCCGGCAGTGCGGAAAGACTATTTGCACTTAAGAATTCTAGGAGCTGTGCCACGTGGTTAGAGTTTTTTAAAAGGGCCTCGGCTTCAGCCGTAAACTTAGATCTTGTGATTTTGTATTTTTTATCAACGAGTTTTTGAGCATCCAGTGATTGTCTAACTTCTAGGCCAAGTACGTCATGTAGAAAATATTCAAGCAGTTGCCGGCTGCTAATCCGGATAACGTAACTATTTTCCGGAGCACCAAGCCTGCGCATTATATTACTGGCGATCTGGATAATTTCGTGATCCGCAACCAACCCAGATACACCAAAAATATCTACGTTAAGCTGCCAATGCTCACGTAATCGCCCACGCTGGGGCCTTTCATAACGCCAAAGGTTCGGTATGCTATAAAGCCGGAGAGGATAGGCCAGTTCCTGGCGGCGGGCCGCGACCATGCGGCTAACAGACGGTGTCATCTCTGGTCTAATAGCAATTTGTCTGCCGCCTCGGTCGGTAAATGAATAGAGCTGGTCGTTGATAATTTCCTCGCCCGTCTTAGCCAGGTAGATGTCCAGTGGCTCTAAAATCGGGGCATCATACTCTTGGTAGCCAAAGCCCTCTACGACTTCGCGCAAGCAGTTGAACATGTACTTCTGGAGACGTTTATCTGCCGGATAGAAATCTCGGGCGCCTTTGTAGGGACTAGTAGACAGCTTCATCTATGGCTATTATAGCGAAGTTTAGAAGTCTTTATAACGATAACGCAGAGAGTATAATCTAAACATTATGAGTGCCCGTCGCCGTGCCCGCAGGAGTTCACCCTTTTATATCCCGAGCGCCTTTGGCTTGTTTACCCCTAGCAAAGATCTATTTCTGAAACATATAGACGTTTTTGGACTGCTTTATATTATTCCGGCACTTCTATGGCTACATAGCTGGATTTCAACCCCAACTCACGGCTTGAACTTATGGAGTCGAAGTAGTGATGCAAACTACAGCTGGACATTTCCCGGAAGCTTCAACGCTGCGCTGATAGGGTTCTCCATCTTATGGTTTATCTTTGCAATCATTGTCGGATTGATGGTTCAGATTATGCTTCAAAAGTCGCAGCTTGATGTTGTCTCCACTAAAAAACCGGATATAGGCCGAGCTTGGCAGACCGCCAAAAAAATGTGGCGACCTATGATTGGTCTATATATTGTGATGGTGCTGATATTTTTGGCGGGTTTAATTTTACTACTGATTCCCGGCTTATTCATGATCAGACGTTATATATTCGCGCCCTATGTAATGCTAGAAAAGAAATGCGGTATTAAGCAGGCTTTGGAAGAAAGTCATCAATTAGGTCTGACCAATACAGGGGCCGTTTGGGGATTAATTGGGGTTATGTTCTTGATTAGCCTCGTTGGCGTCTTGCCCCTAATCGGCAGCCTGGCTTCATTTGTTGTCGGTGCACTTTATTCTATCGCTCCAGCGCTTCGCTACGAACAGCTCAAAAAATTAGTCTAAGACCAATTTGGTGGGCGAGAGAGGACTTGAACCTCCACGGGTTGCCCCACTAGTTCCTAAAACTAGCGTGTATACCAATTTCACCACTCGCCCGTAACAGATGTATTCTAGCTATTTTTTCGGTAAAACACCAGTTGAGAGTCGCCGTATAATTTGTTTTGCTCGATTTGTAGCCCTTCAAAAATTGGCACCGGCTCTTTACCTGGCCAGGATAGCACTGCTATACCGCCGCCTTTAAGATGTCTGTCGATTATCTTTAGTAGTTGATCGCGTCTTAAATCATTGTAAGGTGGGTCAAGTAGCACAATGTCGAGAACTTCGTTCAAGTTGCCGTTGCTCCAGGTCAAAATATTGGTGCGCACTGCCTTGAAGCCTGATAGATTTAAAGTCGCCTGTGTGCGTTTCATAGCTTCAAGAGCTGGTTTGTCGTTCTCGACCGCGATAACCCGGCTAGCGCCACGACTTAGCGCCTCAAACCCCAGCGAACCAGTGCCGGCAAAGGAGTCTAGTACACTCAGGCCTTCGATACCGCCAAGCACATTAAACAGTGCTCCGCGCACTTTTTCGGCCATAGGGTGAGTGGCGCGTCCGTGAGGCTCGTTGATAGTCTGGCCTTTTAGCTTTCCGCTGATAATTCTCATAAGACTAGTTTAGGTTAGTTACCGCCCGCAAGGCACTAACTCGCGCCTCCAGATGAGGGTATTTAGCGAGCTTCTCCTTCTTATCTATGAATTCCTGTGCGGCCCTGCGAGCGGCAGCAATCAGCTTCACATCACTGAGTTTAGCAACACGTAAGTCCAGAGCTCCGTGCTGAAACGTGCCATAAATCGCTCCGGGCCCGCGAAGTTCTAAGTCCAGCTCCGCCAGTTTAAAGCCATCGGTCGTAGTTTCTAGCGCTCGCATGCGCGGGCTAGGAGCTTTAGAATCGCTCATCATCAGATAGCAATAACTCTGATGCGCACCACGGCCGACGCGGCCACGAAGCTGGTGGATTTGCGCCAGACCAAAGCGGTCAACGCCTTCAATTAGCATTATCGAGGCATTGGGTACATCAATCCCGACTTCTATAACAGTGGTACTGACCAAGATGTCATATTTGTGCGCCAGAAAGTCAGCCATAATTTTTTCCTTTTCAACTGATTTCATCCGTCCGTGAAGTAAAGCCACCCGGCGATGTTTAAAGTCAGCCTGACTGAGCTTTTTATACACCGCTTCAGCCGATAATTCTGACTTGCCTTCTGTAATCAGCGGGCAGACAACAAACATCTGACGACCATCCTTGAGCTCCCTGTCTACTTTCTTATATAAGGCAGCTCGTGAATTAGGTGAACAAATGTCCGTGATAATCGTTTGGCGGCCAGGTGGCATTTCGTCCAGCACTGATATATCTAGCTCGCCGTAAAGAGTTAGGGCTAGGCTACGGGGGATAGGCGTGGCCGTCATGTGAAGTACATGCGGCATGTGCCCAGCTTTAGCCTGCAACTTCTTGCGCTGGTCTACACCAAAACGGTGCTGTTCATCAACGATAATCAAGCCCAGTTTAGCCATCCTGACTTTTTCTGAGATGAGGGCGTGCGTGCCAACAATTAAACGAACATCGCCCTTGGCGATTCGCTCGTGCATGGCTTTTTTCTGAGCCGGCTTGAGCCCGCCAATTAAAAGCCCAACCTGATCACCAAAACCAACCGCTTCAAGCAGTTTGAACAAAGTCTCGGCGTGTTGGCGAGCTAGAATCTCAGTGGGCGCCATGAAAGCCACCTGAAAACTCTGTGCCATAGCCATGAGGGTCGTCATAGCTGCTACAACGGTTTTGCCGGAACCAACGTCGCCCTCTACCAAGCGATTCATGGGCTGGGGTTTGGTCATATCTTGATAAATCTGCCAGACGATCTTGCGTTGAGCGTTAGTCAGCTTAAAGGACAATTTTGCAACAAAAGTTCGGGCCAACTTTTCTTGAAACGGAATTTTTAGACTTTTGCCGTGACTATTTTCCTGCTTGTTTAGTAAAGCCGCCAGTGTCAGTTGAAAAATCTCTTCAAAACCAAGTCTTTTGCGAGCAAAATTTAGAGCTTTATTACCGCTCGGGAAGTGTATCTCAGTGACCGCGCGGGCATAAACAATCAAATCCTGTCGCTCAAGCAACCATGAGGGTAAATGCTCTGGCAATTCTTTGACCTGCATAATGGCTTCACGCACTAGTCGTCTGATTTGGCTTGACTTAAGGCCCCTGGTTTCACGGTAAACCGGTATGATGCGCGCCGTATTAACTAGAAAATCACTGGCTAGCTCAACTGATGGATTGAGAATCGAGAAACGACCGCGACGCAATTCATAATCTCCGGAGATAAAGTATTTTTGGTTAGGTTTTATGGACCCGGAACGGTAGGGTTGATTGAACCAAACCAGACGTACTGAACCCGTGCCATCTGATGCGATAGCCTCTGTAATATGCATGCCCCGGCGTACGTACCGACCGCTAGTCTGCTTAATATGAGCTTCCAGTGTTACAGTGCCCGGGTGCATATCTTTAATGGGCGCAATGTTTGAATAATCCTCATAGCGGCGCGGGAAATATTCGATGAGCTCGCCTACTGTGCGTACACCGAGCACCGCCAGCTTTTTTGCCAGCTCATCGCCCACACCCTTAAGTTCGCCTATGGGAGAGTTTAGAGTCACTGTTTATAGACTATCAGCTATTTCTTCTTGAGTCGCAGCCAGACGCTTGGTCCAAAGTAGATTGGCGCGAGCAGTGGCTGAAGCAGCTTTTCTACCGCAAGCAGCGGAGTTCTTCCCAATACCCTTTTTAGGGTTGGCGAACGCAAATTAGAGCCAGATAAGGTCATCTCGAGTTCAAAGCCAGCATCTTGCAGTAACTTGATAATTGTCTTGGGGTGGTGGTTTACAAAAGGCAGTGATCCGGCCTTAACTTTGGCTTCATCTTGAATACTGATTGGCTTTCTTGGAACGCTCTTGCCATGAAGTCCGTAGCGTATGCGATTTAGAAAATGGGCATCATTGGCAAATTCCAACAAAAAAGTACCGCCCGGTTTAAGCACACGGGCAATTTCAGCAAACTCAGCGGTTGGGTCCGGTAGGTGGTGCAAAACCCGGACTACCAGCACTAGGTCTGCTGATCCAGCTTTTAGTTTAAGATCTGCCGCTTGCAAAAGCTTACGCTCTACTTGCGGTGTCTTTGCAAGGTAGATTTTGGCCATATCCAGCTGTTGCTGGCTTGGTTCCGCTAAAATGATTCCATCTGCGAATTTGGTCAGGAGCTTGCTAAGACGGCCATAGCCACCACCAACATCAACTGCCAACTTAAAATATTTGCCACGCAGTAGGCGTTTGATAGCCAGCTCTTCAGCAGCATGCTCATATTCACGACCGACCCAATAGTTTTCGTAGTTAAACTTGGGGTCATCGTATTGATCGGCTTTCTTGATTTTTACGATGGGCATTACTTAAGTTCTATTAAAACAGAATTACTTAGTTTTTTGCCACGCCGGAGCACAACCCGACCGTTGGCATCAAGAGTTACTTTTGCGTAGTGTTCATTATCCACATAGACACCGCCTTCATCTATAATCCGTCTTGCATCACTATTTGAGGTTGCAAGGCCTGTTTGGACCAATGCATCAATAACACTAACGCCAGATTTTAGTGGGACTGCTTCGGCACCAACGGAACCTCCCCTAATAGACTCGGCGTGCAGGCGAGCCTGAGCTAGACCAGCCTCTTGGTGCACTAGGACGGTCACGGCATCAGCCAAGCGTCTTTGCGCACTTCGTTTTGCAGGATCATTTTCATGCAGTCGGACCACCCCTTCAACTTCTTGCTTATCCAGAAAGGTAAAGACCTTTAGGTAGGCCTCTACGTCTGCGTCAGCAGTATTAACCCAAAACTGATAAAACTCAGGTGGCGGAGTCATGTCTGCATCCAGCCAAACCGCGCCCGACTCGCTTTTGCCAAACTTTTGACCGGTAGACTTATCTACCACAAGCGGCATGGATAGCGCGTGAGCCTCTTTAGCTTCTTTTTTACGAATTAGGGAAACTCCCGAGAGCATGTTCCCCCACTGGTCCGAGCCGCCGATTTGCAACTCTACGCCCTTATCCTTAAATAGGTGCCAAAAATCATAACCTTGTATTAGTGAATAGCTGAATTCTGCATAGCTAATGCCATTGCCACCCTCGTTCATGCGCTCGGCTACAAACTCCCTTTGCATAAGTTCCGTCATAGAAAAGTGTTTGCCGATATCACGCAAGAACTCTAAGTAGCCAAGCTTGTGCAGCCAGCCGAAATTATTAAGCAGCTCAAACTGCTTGCCGGCAAAAAGCCTAACGATCTGCCTCCTGATAGAAGCAATGTTTTCCTCAACTTCTTCGGCCTTTTTAAGCTCGCGCTCTTGGACCTTACCGCCTGGATCCCCGACCAGTGACGTACCACCGCCAATTAGTAAGGTGGTTTTCCAGCCGGCGGCACACAGCCTCCTAGCCAGCAGTATAATCGCCAAATTACCAACCGTCAGACTGCTTGCAGAAGCGTCTATCCCAAGATAAAAAGTTTTAGGGCTATCAAGCCAAGACTCGTTTTCAAAGGTCTTGTCTTTAATAAGTCCGCGCCAAACTAAATCTTCACTTAATCTCATAAGCTATCTCTAAGCTAATTTATCATACCCTATTAATCGGCATAAACCGAGACGTGCTAGCAAATAGCACATAAGGGTTTTGGCAGTAGGTTTCGGTAGATTTTGGTATAATTTATTCTCAGGAAGTTGAGGTTAAATTTGATGGCTAAACGGCCTAAGCGGTCGGACCAAATCAGAACTCGTAGTGGACGAACTGTGAGGGTGAATCGGTCATTGGGTGAGCGTTGGACAGGCATGCGAGATGACAAGCTGCGCCGCAAGGTTGAGCGCATGCGAGGACTGCCTAAGTCAAGACTTAAGCGCCTTGCGTGGTATCTCTCTCCATCCCGCCTGCGCGATTTTTGGTTCAGCCGAGACGGTGCAATTGCTGCTCTTAAGATAGTCGGCATCGGGATTCTGGCTCTATTTATTTTGGCGCTGGGGGTTTTCGCATTTTTTAGACGCGATCTACCTAATATCACAGATATTTCAGGTAGTGATTTAGGTGGCAGCCTGAGTTTCTACGACCGTACAGGCAAGATCCTCCTCTGGCAAGACAACGTAGGATCCAAACGTGTACCAGTCCCTAGCGATCAAATCTCTAAATATATGAAGCAGGCAACCGTAGCGGTTGAGGACAAGACTTTTTACACAAACCATGGCTTTGACCTGCGCGGTGTAGCTAGGGCCACAGTTGATGATCTTTTGCACCACGGGACAGTTCAGGGCGGCTCTACCATCACAGAGCAACTTGTCAAACTTACTCAGGACTTTCACCAAAATCGTAACTTAGCACTTAAAGTAAAGGAGTTAATTCTAGCAGTAGAAGTAGATCGAACTTACTCAAAAGACCAAATTTTAACGGGCTATCTTAACGCTGCTCCATACGGCGGAATCGACTACGGAGTACAGGTAGCCGCTAGCGACTACTTTCACGAAAACGCTAAGGATCTGACCCTTGCACAAGCGGCGTTCTTGGCGGCTATTCCTCAATCGCCGGCATATTACTCGCCTTATGATAAAGAATATTTTGATCAGGCAGCCCTAGCCGGCCGGACTAACTACATACTCGATCAGATGGTGGCACAGCACATGGTTAGTAAGACCGAAGCTAACGCCGCCAAAAAGGTTGACGTACTGGCTCAAGTCCATCCGCAGCAGACTAAGTACTCTGGTATTCAGGCGCCTTATTTTGTGCTGGCGGCCGAGAGCCAATTGGAGCGTGATTTCGCTGCCCAGTCAGCTAAAGTTGGCGGATGGAAAATTATTACCACTCTCGATATGACCAAACAACGGCAGTCCGAAAAAGCCGTACAGGCAAATCTGTCAAATGTCCTAATCCACGGCGGAGACGAAGAAGCAACCGTCACAGAAGATGTCCAAACAGGTCAAATGTTGGCACTGGTCGGAGGAGTTGACTTTAACAATCCAGGGCATGGCAAAATTAATTACGCCCAGTGGCCCATCTCACCCGGCTCAAGTATTAAGCCATATGACTATAGCGCGCTAATCCAAAATACAAACGCTGGCGCTGGGTCGGTTCTGTACGACGTCGTCGCACCTCTCCCAGGTTATCCTTGTACTGTTCGAGCGCTCCCTCCGAACGGCAACTGTCTTTGGGATTTTGACCGAAGATCACCTGGTGCCTTGACTATTCGTTATGCACTTGGAGGTTCGCGAAACATTCCAGCTGTTAAAGCCACATTGTCAGTTGTGCCCGGTGACACCCAGGCGTCAATTAACAAAGTTGATAAATTAGCTGACGCTATGATGGACGGAAGCGTCGGTTACCACTGTTATCAACCCGGAACCAATGTGGTCAAAGCTTCAGCTAGTGATCAAATGGACTGTACCCCGTCATCGGGCATTGGCGACGGTGGATATTTACACCTTGATCAGCATCTCAACGGGCTTTCCACCTTGGGGCGTATGGGCCAAGCGCTTCCTGCCACATATATTTTAAAAATCTACAAGGATGCTTCCAGCAAGCCGTTCTATAGCTGGACTCCACCTAAAACCAACCAGGTAATGAACCCGCAGACAGCCTACATCCTTAACAACATGTTATCCGATCCGGCAGCTTCTTACCTTGGCAGTTACTACAAATTTCAACACTACAAGGGTTGGGATGTCGCAGTCAAAACCGGTACCACTAATGATAACTACGACGGCTTAATGATGGCATGGAGCACGAAGTACGCAGTCGGCACCTGGGTGGGATACCACACCCGGACGCAAGCTCTTAACACAGAAATGGAGTACGTGACCGAGCCGGTGACCAGAACTGTAATCCAAGAGGCGCTCGACAGTGCGGGCACTCCTGCTAACTGGAAGCAGCCGGCTGGAATTCAAACCTTTCCGGCTTACCGTAGTGCTTTGCCTTATGCAGGCCAGGGTCCAGCAGTGACAACCGATATTTTTCCAAGCTGGTATAAGCCAAAGTCAATAGTAGGGCAAACCACTTCGGTTATTGACAAGGTTTCTGGCAAATTGGCAACTAGCTGTACGCCCGCTTTGGCAAAACAGACAGTTGGCGGCAGTTCCCGGGCCAACGCATATTCAATTGATATTTTCTATCCTCCCGGCGGCAATTCCAATTCCAGCTACAGCACACTTGGCTCAGACAATGTTCATAGCTGTAATCCTAGCGACTACCCGGCCGTTTCTGTTACGGTTACTGACAATAATTCACCGCCAGCTAATCCTAACGCTGCTAATAGCTGTACAGGCAGCTGCACCATAACAGCGGCTCCAACAGCTGGAAAATATCCGCTGGACGATCCGAAGCGCTCGCAGTTCCCCGGCACGGTTAACATCCTAGTAAACGGTAGTATATTTAAAACCTTCCACACTAAAAGCGGCGGCCCTTATAGCTTTACTTATAAGGTTACCGGCAAAGGCCACCAAATAACCGTGACCGCCCAAGTGATTGATAGTGTTCTTTATGATTCAACCTCAGACCCCGTGACAGTCACTACCAGTAAGGGACCTTAAAGTCACCACAAGTTCGGATGTGTTTAAGCCGTATCTTTCTCTGAATACGTATTTAGGGCCGCCCTAACGTTTGTGACCGGGAGCAAACCTGTCGGCAAGCTACCACCTCTGATCTGGGGGCCAATTGCTCGTCCAAAGCCCAGCTTTTTTGCTTCTGCCAGGCGCTTCTCTACAAAAGGCACATGACGAACCTCCCCCGATAGGCCGACTTCACCGAAAACGACTACGTCTTTGTCTAACTGCATGCCCCGGCTAGCACTAGCAATAGCCATGCAAACTGCCAAATCGGCAGCTGGCTCACGAATCTGGAGACCACCTACAATATTGATATAAATATCTTTGTCTGCCAGTTTTAGTTTCGTTCGGCGTTCTAACATAGCTATTAGCAGATTTACCCGATTTAAATCAATACCGCTGGCGGTGCGTTTTGGATAGCCATATGCAGTAGGATTAACGAGCGCCTGGACTTCAACCAGCAGTGGGCGGCTGCCCTCCATGGTGGCTAGAACGATTGAACCGTCACTGGCCTGGCGCTCTGCGAGTAAGGCAGCAGAAGGGTTTGCAACTGAGGTGAGGCCTTTATCGGTCATTTCAAAGATTCCTGTTTCGGTGGTTGAACCATAGCGATTCTTGGTAGCTCGCAAAACTTTAAAGCCCCCATAGCGGTCTCCCTCTAGCTGTAAGACCACATCAACTATATGTTCGAGCACCTTAGGGCCAGCTACCTGCCCTTCTTTAGTAACATGACCCACGAGTATGAGGGCTGTATCGCTAGCCTTAGCTGCACTGCTCAACAGCTGGGTGCTGTTTGTTATTTGGCTAACACTACCGGCGGCACTGGCAATCTCATTAACCGCGACAGCTTGAATTGAATCAACAATGACAAGATCAAGCCCACTAGACGCGACGGTAGTGGCTATATCATTAGCCGATGATGCTACGGCTAGGTGCAATTTTTTATTTGTGGCACCGAGCCTCTCCGCGCGTATGCCGACTTGCCGCGCTGATTCCTCGCCACTTATGTACAGCACTTTTTTCTTGGCGGATACGTTACTGGCTAACTGCAGCAATAGCGTGCTTTTGCCTATCCCCGGCTGACCGGCCAATAAGTTAACCGATCCAGCCACCATGCCTCCGCCCAGTACTTCATCAAACTCCTCAATGCCTGTTTTGATTCGAGCCAACTTTTGAGTGGCAGCATCCATAACTGAACGAACTTCAAGATTTTTTCCGCTGGCTTTTAGTTGAGCCGAGCTGTCTATATTAACTTGCTCAACCAGGCTGTTCCATTCGCCACAGTTAGAACAACGTCCGCTCCAGCTGCCGTAGCCTGTCCCGCAAGTTGAGCAGACGAACTTTACGCCAATCGTTTTAGCCATACGTTATATTTTAACTTATATTACCGACCGACTGCCTGGGGTACGGTTCGGGTATCGAGCGATTTCTGAAGAGCCGCTAAATCAGTGGCAATTTGGTTCCGCTGGGCGACAAGGCTGTTGTAGGTACTTATATTCAAGCGGAGCTGGTTTACTTTTGAGTTATACGCATCAATTTCACTGTTGTAGGCAAGGACGCCGGAGTTATACGAAGAATAGTCGCCAGCGGCCCGTTCACTATCAAGACGAGCCTTGTCAGAGTTAATCTGGCTGAGTTGGACTTGCAGCTCAGCTTGCTGGCTGTCGATTTGACTTTTTAAGATACTTAGCTTGATATCGTCAGCCGATAACTCGGCTTGGCGGCTAGTAAAAGCGCTCTCGTACTGGGTCTCGTAAGCGACCACTTTTAAACGATCGCCGAAATATTTTTTATAGTAGTCGCTTAGAGACGTCGGTAGGTTAGCAATCTCTGTGCCGAACGTACAGCTCATTTCATCATAAACGTCATTTGGCTCGGTCTGCTGATATATTCTTACCTCATCCAAGACGCGTGGATCGCTAAGCTTGTTTTTATAATATTCTTCCAGCTCTGAGTTCAGCTTGCTTCGATCTGAAGAACTTAGGCGTTCATAGACGGCGTGCAAGACCTCGTGAGCCGCCGTTACCTGAGTTACGCCAGCTAATTTTGGCGAAGCCACGTTATATATATAAATGCCGTTTAGGCCAGGGTGATAACAGCCAAGTACAATAGTGCTGGGGCTATCAGGGCAATCCTGCCTAAATTCATTAACACTTGCAATTAGCTGGGGATGGTCAACATAGAAAAGATGCTTGGTATAAGCAGTCATGGTATCCTCGGCTGCCAGGGTAGAAATTTGGGGCGAGGGCGAGTAGCCACGCAGCTTCAGCCAATCGGATATGGCATTGGCATTTAGCCAGCCAAAAGTCAGCATAGCTATTAGGGCAGCAAAACAAATTAGACGACCAAGCTTGATAGAACTCATCTGGTTTTAGAGTATAACAAAACCTATTCTGGTGACGCTGCGTAAACTAATTCTGTCTTTTCTGAGCGCGGACTCTGTTTAATCGCCACAGTCACCACATCACCTTTATGGTAGCTCTCATCCAGAAGGCCGGCGGCAATAGCATCCTCAACGGTCTCTTGCAGAAGGCGCCGCATTGGCCTAGCACCATTGTGGGCGTCGTAGCCGTTCTCTAGTAGGTATTGCTTGGCTTGTTCGTTAACATCAAGACCGATACCTTTTTTGATTAACCGCGAACGCAACTCGTCCAGTTGAAGATCAAGTATACTCATGACGTCTTTTTTGGACAGTGCCCGGAAGACGACAACCTTATCAATCCGGTTTAAAAGTTCAGGGCGCATTATCTTCTTTAAATCGTCAGTGACTTTAGCCTTGTTAGATTCATGCAACTCATCTAGGTTACCCAGGGCACCCGGATTAATGGCGCTAAAGCCAAAGCTAGCTTCCTTCTGGAGCTTATCGGCACCAATGTTAGAGGTCATAATGACTATGGTATTTGAAAAATCAATCCTACGACCTTTGGCATCGGCAAGATGACCGTCCTCAAGAATCTGTAAAAGAATGTTGAATATGTCCGGATGGGCCTTTTCGATTTCATCAAACAACACTACGGAGTAGGGCTGGCGGCGAACCTTATCGGTTAGCTGACCGCCGTCATCGTAGCCAACATAGCCGGCTGGTGCCCCCACCAAACGGGCGACAGTGTGGTGTTCACCGAATTCGCTCATATCAATTTTAATAAGAGCATCCTCAGAGCCGAAAAATTCCCTCGCCAGTACCCGAGCTAATTCGGTCTTACCCACTCCGGTTGGTCCAAGAAAAATGAATGAACCAATCGGACGCTTTTCGCTGGATATGCCTGAACGAGAGCGGCGAACGGCCTTGGCAACCATTGACACGGCCTCTTCTTGTCCGATGACATATTTAGCCAAATTCTTTTCAAGGTTAATCAGATATTTTGCTTCTGAGCGAATAACTTTGGTTACCGGGACTCCTGTCATACGAGCAACCGTTTCTGCCACGTCATCGCTTCTCATAATAATGGCCTTGCCCGTCTTGTGCGTTTCTTCCAGCTTGGTAATCTTTTCATTTAATACACTGGCCTTTTGCTTTTCTACGGCCGCTTTCTCGTAATCCTCATTATCCACTGCGTCATCAATCCGACTGTTGATTAGCTTTAGTTCTTTTTGTAGCCCTCGAAGTTGAGGCGGGGTTTTGCCAAGGTTAACCCGCAAGTAGGCTGCCGTCTCATCGAGCAGGTCAATTGCCTTATCGGGCATATAGCGGTCATTGATGTAACGGCGAGCAAAATTGACTGTATCTTCCAAGACTTCGTCAGATGCTTTGACATTATGGAACTCTTCATAATGACTTCTGAGGCCTTTTAGGATAGCGAGTGTCTCCGCGGGTGTAGCCTCGGGCACCTGGACAGGCTGGAATCGGCGCTCTAAGGCCGCGTCCTTTTCGACATGCTTTGAGTATTCATCTGTTGTAGTTGCACCAACCAGCTGGATTTTGCCGCGAGCGAGGCTGGGTTTTAATATATTACCTGCATCCATTGAGCCTTCAGCAGCGCCAGCACCAACAATCAAGTGCAACTCGTCAATAAAGACTATCGTATTTTTATCCTGCTCAAGTTCTGCCAGGACTTTTTTAAGACGATCTTCAAATTCGCCGCGGTACTTAGTGCCTGCAATCATGCCGGCCAGGTCTAGCGTAATAATTCGTTTATCTAAAAGCGAGTCGGGGACTTCTTCATTTACGATCCTCTGAGCGATGCCCTCAACGATAGCCGTCTTGCCGACGCCTGGTTCCCCGATTAATACCGGATTGTTCTTCGTCCGGCGGTTTAAAATTGTAATTACCCGTTTAATCTGGGGTTCACGACCAACTACCGGGTCCAGTTTGCCGTCGCGCGCTAACTTAGTCAGATCCGAACCAAAGAGTTCTAGGGCGGATTGTTTGCCAGCTTTGCCGCGCCGCCGATTGTTGCTCGCTGCACCGTCGGCTTCAAACTGTTGCCGATTAAGAAACTGCTCTACCTCGCCCGATAAGTTATCAACGTCCACGTTCATGTCCTTGAGTAATGTGGTAGCCCGGGCATTTTTTTGACTCAAGATGCTATATAAGACGTGCTCTGTGCCGCAGTAATCTTGGCCGAATTCCTGGGCAATCTCCCAGGCCATCTTTAGGGTGAGCTTTGCAGTCTCAGATAAGCCTTTGCCGCCCATATTTATGACTAAAGTTTTTGGAGTAAGGTTTAAGGCTAGCCGGGCACGATCAAGAGTAATGCCGGAATTTTCTAATATTTTAGAAGCAATGGATCCTTCTTGAGCCAGTACTCCAAGCAGTAGGTGCTCTGTACCAATATAGGCACTGCCACTAGCGCGGGCTATAGCGTCAGCGTGCTTTAGGCTATGCAGCGCGTTATTGGTTAGGTGCGACAAAAATTCTTGAAAATCTGGTGAATTTGGAATCATATTTGGATGATTATATTCTTTGTAGCTTACAGCTTTCTGTGAGCAAGTTTACGGCACTAGCCGCATATAAAAATGATACCACAAATTAGCACTCTCAAGTCAAGAGTGCTAATTTACGATAAGTCCTTTTTGTCTTCGGCTTCAGTCCCGTGCTGCTCAATCGCTTTGAGAAGGGAATCTTCTAGGTCTGATTTCTTCTTTAGTTTTTGGACTACTGGCTTTGATTCAGTCTTCTGGATCTCTGGCTTCGCGCTTGCTTGCCCACCGTCTTTGCCCTCTACATCTAACTCGTGATCTGTAAGCTTTCCAGCCAACCGAACATTTTGTCCAGATTTGCCAATAGCTATTGATAGCTGATCATCTTCAACGAAAACTTTGGCTTTGCCGTCGTTGCCAATTTCAACCCGCACGACATTGGCAGGTTTCATCGCGTTGGCTATAAAGACTGCCAGGTCTTCATCCCAAACGATGATGTCAATCATCTCTTGATTGCCGATTTCGTCCCGAACGGCGTTAATACGCGTACCGTGCCCGCCCACGAACGTGCCGACCGGGTCTACGCCCGGAACAGTACTGGCAACGGCAATCTTGGAGCGAACGCCGGCTTCCCGTGAAATAGCCTTAATTTCTACTGCACCCGATTCCATCTCGGGTACTTCAGCCCTGAAAAGCTGCTCAATAAATTCCTTGGCGCCACGGCTAACAATTAGTTGCGGGCCGCGTGGACCTTTTTCAACATCTTTCAAAAATAGCTTGAGTCGTTGGCCCGGGTAGTATCGCTCGCCCTGAATTTGCTCACTGGCAGGCAAAAGCCCTTGGGCTCTACCAAGTTCAACCCTAACAACCCGGCCCTCTACACGCGTTACTATTCCGTTGACTAGGGTGCCGATTTTATCTTCAAATTCCGCCATCACAATTTCACGCTCAGCTTCTCGCAAGCGCTGCATTATAACTTGCTTGGCTGTCTGCGCGGCTACGCGGCCAAAGTCATCAATTTTTTGAATCAATTCCACGCTCTCGCCAAGCTTTGCGTTTTTGCGAACGGCTTGAGCTTCAGCAAGGTTAATTTGCATATGCGGGTCTTCTACATGCCCTACAACTTCCTTTGTAACAAACGCTGTGACTTCGCCGGTATTGAGATTCATGGTCACCCTGACTTCCTGGTCTCGCTCTCCGTAGTCCCGGCGCCAAGCTGCCGCTAGGGCTTGCTCGACAATGTCAGCCACTTGATTTTCGGGCAGATTCTTTTCTTCGGCAATTAGTTTTATCGCCTGAGCTAATTGTTTAAAATCCATATCCATATTTTCTAATTCCTTAATCATTGCATGAAAAAATCCGACCTATTTGGCCGGACAACGAGTCTTATAATATACCATTTTCTGTGTGCTGTACAGTTTTTGGACTATTACCAATATTCGAATCCGAGCAAGCAGGCCGCGCTGTTTAGACTGTAAACTGACCCTTTTTATAGATTACTTTTTCTGCTCCGCCGGGTAGTTCGGCGCTGACGGTTCTATCGGCAGTTGAGATCATGTCTACATGAATGACTGACTCATTATAGCCAAGCCGTTTGATTTGGTGGTCGGTCAACCTCGAAACATCGCCATCAAAAGTGTCTTCATACGATCGGCCAACCGCCAGATGGTTATTGCCATAAGGTCCGCCGATATTTTCATCAAAAAGAGTCTCAGCCATGAATTTGCTAATACGGCTAAGGCGTTTGTCAGTCAGTGAAAATTCGCCTAATTGAGAAGCGCCTTCGTCTGTAGCTAACATTTCCTTAAGCAGCTTTTGATTTTTAGAAGCACTGGCGCTCACGACTCGGCCTGCCTTAAATTCCAGACGAATACTCTCGACCTTAGGCCCGTAATAATATAGAGGCTGATTAAAACGCACCCAGCCTTCCGTACCACGCCAGTCCGGCGAGGTAAACACTTCAAAACTTGGAATATTACGGCCGCCGCCGCCTAGCCATTTGCGCCGCTCGCCGACAGTGACCTTCAAGTCCGCATCCTGTCCTTTGACGTGCAAACTTTTTATTTTCAAAGCTGTCAACCTGGTAGCAACCCGCTGGACTTCTTTGGATGTTTGCTTCCACTGCGCAATCGGGTCTGCCTTGTCGAGGTAGCAAGCATTGATGATTTGCTTCCAGTAGTCTTGCTGGCTCAGCCCAGCCTCTTTTGCCATTGAAGCGGTTCCGTATAAGGCTAGGCTCCAGGTATATTTGCCGGCATTTTCTTTTTGGCCGAACCACTTGATCAGGGGTTTGGAGCTTTTTTGGACCAGCATCATCTTTTTAGGATCAACCTTGTCCAGCTCGTGCACGTCGTGATCAGCCAGAACGGCCAATCGGTGATCCACCTGTTCTACCAGACCTTTCCAATATTTGTCCATAAAACTAGTAAGCTGCCATTTGTTGGCGTTATCATAAAAGTAGCGGCCGGCACCGCTCATGTCGTCCGCGAGACCGCCAATCGTCAAGCCACCGCTTAGTAGAATTTGCTTGCGGAGGGCTCTGTAAAAAGTCAGCGCGCTTAGCGGTACTTGTAATAAAACCACATCCCCGGGCTTTATGCCTTTGCCCCCGCCCAAGGCATAATTAACCATAACTTTGGCGTATCGATCTAAAATCTTGTCGGTCGGCACAAAGGGCATTAGGAAATATTATAGCTCAAAAAGAAGTTGGCTGGCTGTCAAAATTAGATTTCTACTACGTTTATTTTATTAAGATCAGTTCCGCTAACCGACGCAGCCAATAGACGCATGTCTCCGCTAAAGTTACTTTCCTGGCACCACAGGTTAGCCGCATATAAAAGCTGCTTTTGTTTTTTCGTGGTTACATATTCAAAGCCCTCGCCTTGGATATCGCTTCCCCGGTATTTGACTTCGACAAAATAAACAACTTCGTCTTTTTGGGCAACAATATCTACCTCACAACGAGGCCGGCGCCAGTTTCGGACAAGAATCTTAAAGCCTCTTTGATTCAAATATTCAGCCACATTCTGCTCGGCCTTTTGGCCAATATCTGTACTCAGCATAGCTTTGTCTGTTCCAGCAGGCGGACTGGTCCAAAGTAGCGACGGTGAACTGTCTTGAGATAACCGTATTTGCCAAGGGCTTTAAGATGTTCAATCGTGCCGTAGCCCACATTGGTTTTAAAGCCATATCGGCTGTGTCGCTCACCCAAGGTTCGCATGTAATTATCTCTTTTAACTTTTGCATAGACACTGGCAGCCGAAACTGATGGGACTAGTGCATCGCCATCAATAATGCACTGAACATTAGTATAGATTTTGGGCGCATAGTTGACTCGTCCGTCCATGATAACTAGTTCAGTTTTATCCACTTCAAGGGAGCGCATGGCTCGGCGGACGCCCAAGCGCATAGCGCCAGCCAGACCCAAGCGATTGATTTGGGTCGGTGTCACCCAGCCCTCTCCAAACTCACAGCAGCCACTCAAAAGTTCAAAAAGTTTCTCTCGGCGAGCTCGGCTCAGAACTTTCGAGTCGTCTAGACCCTCAGGCAGTTTGCCCAGCGGTCTGGCTGCAACAACTAGGAGCGGACCCGCCAAACAACCCCGACCAACTTCGTCTACGCCAACCATTTGTTATTAGGATATAAGATTTAAGGTAGTCGACGCCAGTTTTATTGTTTGTTTTGGTCTTTAGCCGGCGAGTCTTGGGCGCTTGGCTTTTCGGGTGAGTTTACTTCTGACTTAGCGGTGTCATCTGAGCCCTCGGCCTTAGCGGCTTTGGCCTCCGCCTTAGCGGCTTCGGCTTCGGCCGGATCATAATTTTCTGTCTGTTCCTCGTGAATGCGCTCCTCCTCGGCGATGGCAGCGTCGTCTTGTACAGCATTGACGGCCTCGCGATCAAAATCGACTCCGCTCAACCTAGTGCTGCGGCCGGATAGCTGACGCATGTAATTTAGGCGGTTCCGGCGGACCTTACTACGACGAACGACTTCCACCTTCAAGATAGACGGAGAATGAATTAGAAAAGTCTTTTCTACACCGACGCCACTGGCAACTCGACGTACAGTAAAAGTACTGGTTAAGCTGGCCGCTCGGCCGGTCTTAATCACCAATCCCTCAAAAATCTGAATGCGTTCTTTGCCCCCTTCAACCACTTTTTGGTGGACACGAACACTATCGCCAGACTTAACATTAACAACAGCCGACTTCTTTTGTGCGTTCATAATTTTTTGGGCAACTGATTGCATAACAGGGGTCTATTTTACTGCAAAAGCCTGCTACCTACAAGCCCTACTCGACAACTCTATATATTTCTTCTATTGAGGTCAGCCCCGCGAGAGCCTTTAGTACGCCGTCTTGTAGCATGGTTTTCATGCCGTCTTTAACTGCTTCATCTTCAAGCATCTGGGAAGTTATTTGGTTGGGCGGCAGTTTTAAAATTTTTACTACCCCAGGCGTCATTACCATCTGCTCGCGGATAGCCAGCTGGCGGCGGTAGCCAAATGGATTGTCCGGCGAAACACCGGGCCTATAGAGTTTGATGTTATCGAGCTTAGGGCGGGTCACGGAGGGGGGCAGAGAGTCTATAACCGTCTTAAGATGACGCTTGAGCGACTCGTCGGGCATATACCCCTGCTTACTCTTGTCGTCTAGCCGGCGCACTAGACGCTGAGCCATGACAAGGTGGATGGCGCTGACAAAAAGCGGATTCGGGCCGACCATATCAAGCATTCTAGTTAATGCCGCCGCCGCGCTGGCACCATGGAAGGTTGATAAGACTAAATGGCCGGTCAGGGCCGCCTGCAAAGCAGTTCTGGCGGTATCCGGGTCACGAATTTCCCCGACCATAACAATGTCCGGATCTAATCTTAGAACTGCTCTGAGATGTTCAGCAAAATCTTGACGGTCCAGACCGCCGCTAACTGGTATCTGGGTGACGCCGGGTAAATTATATTCAACTGGATCCTCTAAGGTTATAATTTTCCGCTCTGGCGAATTGAGCGTATTGATAAGGGAGTAAAGAGTGGTCGTCTTGCCCGATCCAGTCGGCCCTACTACCAAGACCATGCCAGTGGGGTGGCTAATCACATCGTTCACTCTTTCAGCCTCCGATACACTCAAGCCCAAATTTTCTAGCTTGAAAAGTTCCAAGCGCTGGTTGAAAAGTCGCATAACAATATCCATTCCATAAACACTGGTAATTGATTCAATCCTGAGGTTTAACATTACGTTCGTGCCATCTGCCATTTTATAAGACCGGCTGATATGGCCAGTCTGGGCCTCCGCTTCGGACGTGCTTATGTTGGCTGCACTAGCGATGGCCGCTATTAGGTGCCGGTATTTTTCTGTCTCCATATATGCAACCGGGTGGAGGACTCCATCAACCCTAAAACGGACCCGGACGCGGTCTCGCAAATTTTCAAGGTGAATATCACTGGCACTTAGTCCATAGGCCTGGCTAACTAAATACGCCAGCATATCATCGGGCTTTACCTGCCCCAGGCTTTGGCTGACGTCTTCAATAATTTTTTGGTTGGCGCCCGAGCCTTTAGAAAATTCAATGTCCTCGTAATGGACATCCGGCGGCGGATCATAAAGCGCCATATAATCACGAAAACCCGCCTCGGAAATAAGCGAAAAGACTAACCTCTGGTCAGTGAAACGCTTCTTTAGGGCGTCTATGGTTTGCTGAGAGGTATGCGTGGTAATGCCAAAGTGAATGTTGTGAGCATCAGCCACCAGAGGTACCATTTTAATTTCGTACATTTCAGCCACTTTTAAAATGTCTTTGAAAAGACGCTTTTGAACGCGGGACGTATCAACGTAATCAAGGCCCAGTAGTTGGGCTCGACTTGCTGTGGATTCTTCTTCTAAAGCGCGGGCGGCATCTTGAACCATTTTTTATCTTTTCCCACCATTTCTATCAGTGTTCATTATAAAGCACTCACACCGCTTAAAAAAGCCACGCCCGGCTATACTAAAGGCTATGGTTATATTGGTCTTACATAACGTCCGCTCCGCCTATAACGTTGGTAGTCTCTTTAGAACTGCCGACGGACTAGGCGTCAAAGAAATATACTTATGCGGCTATACCCCTTGGCCGGCTCAACAGGGCGATGAACGACTGCCCCACCTGGCTACTGAAATTAACAAACGCATACATAAAACCGCGCTGGGCGCTGAGACAAACGTCCCTTGGCAAAGATTCGAGAGCCTCCAGGAATGTCTAGCCAAGCTTCGCCACAGAGGCTTCCAAGCAGTCGGACTCGAGCAAGCCGCGGGTGCGACCTTACTAAGTAGCTGGCGGCCAACCGGCAAAGTTGCGCTGATTGTAGGTCCAGAGATTGGCGGCTTAACGCAGGTCGAACTTTCACAACTTGACCAGGTAGTAGAGATTCCCATGCAAGGAAAGAAAGAGTCGTTTAACGTCGCCGTCGCCGGTGCGATTGCTCTATATCATCTGACTTACTTGGACAAATTAGCGTAAACGTTTTAAAATTATAGCTAAATGAGCGCCAAAATAAAACAACCGATGGTTCATCACGCAAGCCCACGCCCAAAAGGTTCAGACAGACGTAAATTCGAGAAAGTCTACTGGCCTTTTATCCCTGTACTTGTTGTTATCGGCTTGCTGCTGGCTTCTGCCGTTTCTACCGGCTCACTGGCTAGCTTTATCAAACACCCCGGCGGCAAAGTCCTATCTTACGCCGTCAGCGAAAACGCCAACGCAATGTTAATAGACACAAACGCTCAGCGCCAAAAATACGGCGAGCCGCTTTTACAAGTCAACGCCGAGCTTTCTAGCGCCGCTGCCGTTAAGGCAAAGGATATGGCTACACGCAACTACTTTAGTCACTACGCACCGGACGGCAGCCCACCTTGGAGTTTTGCAACAGCCGCCGGCTATAGCTACCAGGCATTTGGTGAAAATTTAGCAACTGGCTTCGGCAACGAACAGGCCGTAATCAATGCTTGGATGGCAAGCATGACACACCGCCAGAACCTCCTAGATCCAAGCTTTTCCCAGGTTGGGTTTGGTTTTGCTAATTCTAGTCACTACACAGCTATCGGTGGGCAGCCGGCAACAATTTTTGTGGCCTTTTACGCACAGCCAGCGGGAGCAGTGCCACTAGCAAACATTAGACCAGCTAGTGCCAGCACTATCTCCGCTAATTCCGGGGGCACCCAAGCCAGCGCCGTCTCCGGTGGCTTCGGAAGTAGTTTCGTAAATGGTTGGGCGCCCGATGCCTTAGTCATAGTGATGGCTTGCAGTGTTTTGGTGTTCGCAGTGAAGCATTTCCGAAAGATTTGGCGCTACGTATATGCAGGAGAACGCTTTGTTTGGCAGCACCCCATCTTTGATGCCGGAATAGTGGCGGTCATAGCCTTGTCGGTTGTGCTGTGGCAAAATGTCGGTCTTATAAAATAATTACTTAACGACAACGTTTGTTGAACCAAACAAACCGGCCAGCTCCCTAAGACTCTGCTCGTTAATATCAACCGACTGCGGAAGCTTAATGACTTGTTTTTTGTCTTTTGGTCCGGTAACCAGTACGACTTCTGTGCCTCCGTGGTGATTGTCCAGTTTTAGTTTAAGAGACTGGAGCAAATCCTCGTCCGAGCTATCCTCAACGCGGATGTATAGCTTCTGCTCTATTGGAATACTGGCTTTACCCGTCTGCAGTTTCTGAAGTTGATCAACTAAAATTTTTGGTTCAGAGTCAGAAGACTGGCCGCGACCACCACCAACCTTGCCATTAACAATGACTACGTCATCCCTAACGCACAAAGCCTGTACCTCTTGGTAGGTTCGCGGGAACAAAACCAGTTCAACTCCACCCGTCAAATCTTCAATTTTAACAAATGCCATTTTTGCGCCGTTTTTGGTCGTTATTTCTCTAATATCACGGATGGCACCGCCGACTGTAACCGGTTTGCCCTCCATAGCCAAAGAAATGCTGTTAATCGGAGCAGTTTGAATGCCTAAAATCTCAGCGTAGGGTTCTAAAGGATTTTGGCTAAGATATAGCCCCATGAGCTCACGCTCCCAGCTTAGCTGCTCACTCTGGGTGTATACTGGACCGTTTTTGTTCAGGGCTAGTCGTAAAGCTGCGTGACTAACTGAACTGCTATCTCCAAATAGATCCACCTGACCACTGGCTGTATCCCTTTGCAGTCGATTCGCCAAGGCAAGTATATTCTCAAGGCTGTTGTATATAACCGAGCGGTCGCCTAGACTATCAAAAGCTCCGGCCCGGATAAGGCTATCAAGAGCCTTTTTATTAACCAAACCAACGTTCACATATTTGCAAAAATCTTCGAGCGTTTTGAAGCGGCCATCCGCCGCTTTGCGGCCACGCAAGATCTCGGATGCAGCACCAGCACCGACATTTTTTATAGCTTCCAACCCAAAACGAATTTGGCTCTTGCCTGCAACGACACCAAACTCCAGGAATGATTCGTTAACATCCGGGGGCAAAACCTCAATTCCCATGTGCTGACACTCGCTAATTTCGATTGCCAAGCGATCAATATCGTCATAATCGCTGGTCATTAGGGCGGCCATAAAAGCAGCTGGATAGTTAGCCTTGAGGTAAGCCGTCTGATAGGCAATTAGCGCATAGCAGGCCGAGTGTACTTTGTTAAAGCAATAAGCCGCAAAGTCTTCTAGCTGTTGCCAAAGTTTTTCCATCACTTTGCGGTCGGCCCCCACTGTCCTGATTGCTCCTTCAATAAAATCGCTCTTCAGTTTTGCCATGACAGACGGATTCTTTTTGCCGATAGCTTTTCTTAGCGTATCCGCTTGGCCGCCCGTGAAGCCACACATGTCTTTACTTATTTGCATAACTTGCTCTTGGTAGACAATCACACCATAGGTATTTTCCAGCGCGTCTTTCATTACGGGGTGTAGATATTCAGTACTTTTATTGCCATGTTTACGGGCAATAAAATCATCAATCCACTGCATCGGGCCCGGGCGATAAAGCGCGACCATCGCAATTATGTCTTCAAAAACAGTAGGCTGAAGTTGTTTAAGATAGCGGCGCATGCCGGCTGATTCTAGCTGAAAAATCCCCGTTGTCTCGCCGGCCCGGAGCAGGTCAAAGGTTTTTTTATTATCCAGCGGTAATTCGCCTACTTCTATATCTTTGCCATAAACTTTTTTAACAATTCTTAGAGCGTTTTTGATGGTTGTCAAGTTAGACAAGCCCAAAAAATCCATTTTGAGAAGGCCCAGTTCTTCAATCGGACCCATAGAGTACTGGGTGGCGATAACTCCTTTTTGGGCAAGTTCTAACGGTGTGTAATTTACGATATCGTCTGGGGCAATAACAACTCCGGCAGCATGAACACCGTGGCTCCGGATTGTGCCTTCCAGTCTTGTTGCAAGGTCAAATACACGCGCAGACTGCTCGTTAGATTGATTCTCCGCTCTAAGCTCCGGTACGTTTTGAAGTGATTCACTCAAAGGCGTGTGGCGGCCTTGGATAGGGGGCGGAATCATCTTTGCCAGTCTGTCCGCCTCGGCATAGGGCACCTCCAGCACACGGGCTACATCCCGTACCGAGTTACGCGCTGCCATGCGGCCAAAAGTGACTATATTAGCTACGCGCTCCTTGCCGTATTTTTCTATACAGTAATTTATAACCTCATCACGCCGAGTGTCTTGAATATCAATGTCCATATCGGGCATGCTGATACGGTCGGGGTTTAGAAATCTTTCAAACAAAAGATCATACTTGAGCGGGTCAATTTCAGTTATTCTCAGCCCATAAGCCAAGATAGAACTTGCCGCACTACCCCGGCCCGGCCCAAACACAATAGTGCGGTCCTTTCCCCAGTTAATGAAGTCGGCCACTATCAAGTAGTAGCCGTTGAAGCCCATATCATCGACAACCGAAAGCTCGTACTCAGCGCGACTTATGACCTCTTTTGTCAGTAATTTTCTGGCCTGAGCGGACGAGAGTTCAGCGCTGGCAGAACGACTCTTGCCGCCGTAGCGCCAAGCCAGGCCCTGCCAAACTAATTTTTCTAGCAGGCTCTTTTCAGTCTCGCCTTTTGGCATCGGGAATTTGGGAATTAAAATTTCATCCAGCCGTATTTTAAGTTGGCAGCGGTTAGCGACTCTCTTGGTATTGGTAATCAACTCCGGATGGCTGCCTCCCCAACGTTCGATAATCTCATTTGGGTCTATGACGTGCAGATCAAACTCCTTAAGACTAAAACGGCTTTCGTCGGATAAAAATGCACCGGTTTGAACGCACAGCAAAATCTCGTGAGCCTCCTGGTCTTGGTGCTTAAGATAGTGAGCGTCACAAGTAACCAGTGCTGGCACATCCAGCTCCTCGGCTAATTCCAACAAGCCCTCGTTTACTTTGCGCTGCTCGGCCCAGCTAGTTGGGTGGTCCGGGTGGCCATGGTCCTGAAGTTCAACGTAATAGCGGTCACCAAAAACAGATTTATACCACGCGGCGGTTGATTTAGCTTTTTTCTTATCATCATTTCTAAGCGCATCAGAGACTTCGCCGCCGATACAACCAGATAGAACAATTAAACCTTCGTTATATTTTTTTAAAAGCTCGTGATCTATCCGCGGGCGGTAGTAAAAACCGTCAAGATTGGCGATCGTAGATAGCCTCATAAGATTTTGGTAACCCACTTCATTCATGGCAAGCATTGTCAGGTGAAAATATTGCCGGTCCTTGGTTACGTCTTTGTCCTCGTGAGAGCGCGGCGCAATATATGCCTCCATGCCTACGACTGGCTTAATTTGGGCACTTTTTGCAACCTTATAAAAATCAATAACACCGCTCATGGTGCCGTGGTCAGTTATAGCCACGGCCTCCATACCCATATCTTTAACTGTGTTTATCAGCCCTGGGATTTTAGTCAGACCATCCAGTAAAGAGTACTGGGTATGATTGTGCAAATGCACATAATCTGAAGGCTGAAGCTTTACCCCCTTTTTTGCCATGTACTTAGATTATACAAAAAAGCCGCCCATCTTTGGGGACAGCTTTTTTAAATTACGGTTCAAATTAAGACTTCATGAACTTGCCAAGGTTTTTAGTGGCTTGCTTGGCTTGTTTGACGGCCCTGTTAAGTTCCGGGTTGTCCGAACCGCCAGACTTGACGGCCTTTAACACGACTTTAGCTTTTGTCTGGGCGTCTTTGGCACGAATCAGCGATTCATTAAACTCCTCGCGGGCTTGGGCACTTAGGGTGACTGCTTTTGTCTGGGCTCGTTTGATAACATCGCTTAACTTGTCATAGGCGATGCTTAGTTCAAGCGAGGTGTCGTCTTTGAGGTTGGCAGTTTGGTCAACAATATCTTCGCGGGTTTCAGCACCACTTTGCGGTGCAGTCAGTAAACCAGCTACGTATCCAACTATGCCGCCAAAAATAGTTCCCACGGCCAACTTCTTACCAGTATTTTTATTTTGAAACATAAGGCTATCTCCTTTTTTTATTTATGCCCGCCGCACGTTCAACTATCTTGGCGATAATTTTTATAGCCGCTATAGGCGAAGCGGCCGCTCTTACGCTGTCTGCAGCGGACTCTACACTTTCGGCCACTTCCTCCGCCCGGCTAGTCACTTTCTTAACCTGCTTCAAAATACCAACTACGTATATGGCGGCAGCTATCAGAAAAATGCATAGCAGAGTCATGCTAACCGACAAGATAATAAAGAAAACTTCTTCTGTAGTATTCATACCATAATTATAGCCCAGCTATGCAAAACAGGGCAATTGGCCTAAACGCCAATTTGTTTTTTTATGATCTTCTGAACCATTTGGGGATTAACTTGGCCTTTGCTTTTGGCCATAATCTGCCCGACCAAAAAGCTAATGGCCTTTTCATTGCCAGCTTTGATGTCTGCCACCACCCTCGAGTTAGCTTTAATAATATCAGTAACTAATTTTTCTATCTGTCCTTCGTCGGAAACCTGCATAAGGTTAAGGCTCGAAAAGTCTTTTCCGTGGAGGATGATTTCATTTAAACTATGCGTGAACTGATTGCTGTTGAGCTTGCCTGTCGACGCGGCAGTAGCTGCAAGTAAAGAATTTTTTATTGTTTTGTTCTCAATCCTTGCAAGATTTTCTCGCAATTTGACATTGTTGACTACACTTTGGCTCCATAGTCTTAGAGCAGCAGGATTGTCAGATTGCTTTATCGCGCTTCTGAAAGCAGTCGCTATATCATAATTGTCTAAGACGGATTCTATCTGTTCTTCGTTTAAGCCTGAGTGCTTTAGGTCCGAACGAAGTTCGGCTGGAGACTCTGGCGTATTTGCTTTGACCTCTTCGATGAACTCATCTGTCAGCTCAACCGGTGGGATGTCGGGTTCGGGCATGTACCGGTAATCATGGGCTTCTTCTTTGCCACGCTGGCTGGTCGTTTTTTGCTTGGTTTCATCCCAGCCGCGAGTTTCTTGAATAACTTCTTGGCCCTTTTTCAGGAGCTCAGTCTGGCGCTTAATTTCATAAGCTACGGCGTTTTCTACACTGCGAAAACTGTTTAGATTCTTAATCTCGGCGCGGGTGCCGAGTTTGCCCGGCTTGCTGGACAAACTAACGTTGATGTCAAAACGCATGTGCCCCAGGTAAAGGTCGCAGTCAGACACATCCGCATATTTCATGAGTAGGTAGAGTTCCCGTGCGTAGGCTTTGGCATCAGCGGCACTGTGGATTTCTGGTTCACTAACGATTTCTAGTAGTGGCGTGCCGGCACGGTTGAGATCAACCAGGCTATAGTCGGCGCCAGCAGGATGAATGTTTTTGCCGGCGTCTTCTTCCAGATGAATTCGAGTAATTCCAACTTTTACGCCAGAAGGAGTTTTTACAAAGCCACCCAAAATTATCGGTTGGTCATATTGAGTAATTTGGTAACCCTTGGGTAGATCCGGATAAAAGTAGTGCTTCCGGTCAAATTTGGAAAATTTTTGCGGCTTGGTATTGAGAGCAAACGCTGCTCGGACCGCCAGCTCAATAGCCTTTTCATTAAGAACCGGCAAAGACCCCGGCAGACCGGCGTCAATATGACTAATTAAACTGTTGGGCTCGGCCTGGCTGGCGTCATTACTTACCCCGCTGAACAACTTGGTGACAGTCTTTAGCTGCACGTGCGTTTCTATGCCGACTGTTGGAATAAAATCTGCCATTAAAGTGCCCCTAGGTCATGTAGAGCTTTTTTGAAGCCTTCCAGCGCATTGACGGCTTCTTTTTTCCCGAGTCTTTGGTTTTGTTCGTGAACCAAACGGTTGCGAAGCTTGTGGGCATACCAAACACCATCATTGTCAGTAAGCAGCCGTTGAGCAGCGACTAGACGCTCTCCTGTAGTCTTACCCCTGAAATGACGTTTTCTGAGCGCTTCATCAAGTAGCTTGTCGGCATCTATGACAGCCAGTATCATGCCCTCGGGCGATTTGACTCGGGCAAGCAGATCCATCCATTTGTTGTGGAAGTAATCTTTGTGCAGGACGTACGGTTTCTTTTTAGTCACTAAGCCGACAGCTACCATCATCAGAAAGCCGAATACAATGATTGCTACCAAGAAGACAATCATTTGCTTAGCCTCTCAAAAGCTTGAGCCGCAGACAAAACTTCCGAATCACCGCGCATTGGCCCAATAATCTGCAGGCCAACCGGCAAGCCTTCGGTCTTTCCTGCCGGAACACTGATGGATGGGTTGCCCGATACATTGGCGGCGACTGTCAAGATATCATTGAGATACATCTTTAGTGGATCATCGGTCTTGGCCCCAATTTTAAAAGCTGTAGTTGGAGTAGTGGGGCCGATTAGTAGGTCATATGTTTTGAAAGCTTCCGTAAATTCATTGATGATTTTGGTACGAACTTGTAGGGCCTTTTTATAATAAGCGTCGTAGTAGCCGCTGGACAAAACGTAAGTTCCAATCATAATGCGGCGCTTGGCTTCGGCGCCAAAGCCTTGCTCACGAGCCAGTTCATAACTGTCCACTAAATCCTTTGCTTCTTTCGCCGAGTGCCCGTATCGCTGGCCATCATAACGCGCCAGGTTAGATGAGACCTCTGCCGGACAAATAATGTAATAGACTGCTAAGGCCAGCGGTAGGCTCGGTAGGCCAATCTCACCCACTGTAGCACCCACCTTTTTAATTCGGTCAATGGCTGACGTAATTTGCTTTTTAACGCCTGGTTCTAGACCCTCATCCATATATTCTCTTATGACGCCAACTTTTTTGCTGTGCCAGTCAAAATCTAACTGGGCGAACCCTTTTTCTGGCTTTTTAATCGTGGTTGAGTCCAGTTCGTCGCGCCCAGCCATAACGTCTAGGATCAATGCCGCATCTTCCACGCTTGCGGAGATTGGGCCGACTACGTCTGTTGAAGAAGCCATGGCGACAATGCCAGAGCGTGATACTAGCCCGTAGGTAGGCTTATAGCCGACTACTCCACAGAAAGCAGCTGGCTGGCGGATAGAGCCACCAGTATCCGTGCCGAGCGCAAACGGAACTAGCCCAAGAGCTACAGCAGTGGTTGAGCCGCCCGAGCTGCCCCCGGGTACGCGGGTTTTGTCATGCGGGTTCTTTGTCGTAAAAAAGTCGCTGTTTTCAGTAGAGCTGCCGTGAGCCCAAGCATCAAGATTGCCTTTGCCGACACAAATTGCACCCTCGGCCTCTAATCGCTCTACAGCCGTCGCTTGATACGGCGCTTCAAAACCTTTTAAGTAATTTGCGGCGGCAGTCGTCTTGGTGCTAAAGGTCAAGAAGTTATCTTTGGCAATGAACGGCACTCCGGCTAGCTTGCCCGGGTCTTTGCCAGAGGCTACCAAAGAGTCCACCTCACGCGCGCGCTCACGCGCGCGGTCTTCTATATTGCTGATTATGGCATCGAAGCTCTTGTTGGCTTTGATGGCTTTAAAAGATTTCTCCACTAAGTCCACGGCCTTGAGCTCACCTTTTTTTACAGACGCAGCAATATCGGCTACTTTTGGCCACACGTTCATCGCTAATTCAGGACTCGTTTAACTTTATACTGGTTCTTTTCTAGGGCTGGAGCTAATTTTAAAATAGCGGAGGAGTTCGCTTGGTAATCGACCAGCGTATCCTTACGCATAACGTCCTTCAGGCCGGTCACTTGGTATGTTGGTCCCAACCCCTTAGTGTCGGCATTATCTAGCTGAGCAACGTAGTCCAGAATCTCCGATAATTCGGTTTGAAATTTCTCAACCTCTTCATCTGTTAACTTCAATCGGCTCAGTTTAGCCAATTTTAAGACCTGGTCTTTAGTCAACTTTGCCATATATTTACTTTAGTATAGCAAAATTAACAGCGGTTACGTCGCGCGCTCTAACTCTCCAATTTCATCACGTAGTACAATGGCTTTCTCGTAGTCTAGATTGCCGGCTGCGCTCAACATTTCTTTTCGCAGTTCATCAATCCTTCGGTGTCGCTCTCCCTCATCATCATTAACTAGGTCACCCTTGAGCGCAAGTGCAGGTCGAACTCCATCCCACTTGCTTTTATAGCTTGGATACATTTTATAGGACGCAGAGACGGGAGTAGTTTCATAGCTAGCGATGGCAGATTCATTGATGTTGTAGCCATCCTTGCGGGCAGTGAATCCAGGCATTGTAATAAAACGCGTTTTTGAACCGAAACCTCCCTGATCAAGCGGTCGTTCTCCGCGGACTCTCAATATCGCACTGATAATAAGATAATCAACCGGGTTGATAAGCAGCATCTGACTAAGTTCATGACTCTCGTCGTATTTTCGTTTATGGTTTGCAATGTATTCTTGCTGCTCCTTAACTTCATGCTTGGCTAGGCTTAATCCATTCTTACCATCGCCAATTATCATGGCAAGTGGGTAAATTGGATCGCTAGGAAGATAAATCTGTTGACCCTCAAGGGTTCGACGATTGACGTTGGCCACTGAATAGTTTTTCTTAAAGTCTGCCGACATAACTGCTTCTGGGTTTCTGCTTGGATTTTGCCTACGGCCAAGATTATATCGTTGGCAAAGAGAATTAAATGACATACCTTTTTCACTGACTGTTAGACCGATGAATGGCAAAACGGGTGAATGTACTCCTTCGTTTTGTAAAGCTGAGTATAGGGAAAGCATTTTCTGAGCAATCAACTCTGTTGCCATTTCTCTGTCTTCCACTAGTCCGAGGTCATTCATTGCTTCGACCGTTTGATCCGTGGCTTCAACAACATCAAAGGCCCTATGATCAACATCTATGCCCGCACGCATCATAGCCCCGCGAGCTTCATCTATAGCTTGCTGGCTACCTTCGCTTAAGGTTGGAGCGAGCTTAACACCGTCGGGAACTCTCCTAGGTGAATGTTGTGCGGGTGAGTAATGAGGCGCTGGCCCGAACTCCAGTCCATCACCGAGTCCTACTGGCAAAACGTTAGGTTGCGGCATAATATTAATGCGACTTTAGCACAACTATTGCATAAAAATCTACAGTTTGGCTTTGACTTCGGCGATAAGGTCGCGCAGCTCAGCGGCCTTTTCAAATTCTAAGTTGGCAGCCGCTAAATCCATCTGTGACGTCAAGTCTTTAATTAAGAATTTGTATTCTTCTTTTGGAATCTTTTTTAGATCCAGCTTGGGTTTGGTCTCTTCTTGAACCGTTCGCGGCAACATCTCGCCAATCTCACGACTTATGCTGGTTGCAGTAATATCGTGTTTCTTGTTATAAGTCTCTTGGATTTTTCGTCTACGATTAGTCTCATCAATTGTACGCTGCATGGAACCCGTAATATGATCGGCGTACATAATGACTCGGCCCTCCACGTGGCGAGCTGCCCTGCCGACAGTCTGGATAAGCGCTTGCTCACTGCGCAGGAAACCTTCTTTATCGGCATCAATGATGGCTACAAGTGATACTTCCGGTAAATCCAAGCCTTCGCGTAGCAAGTTAATCCCGACTAGCACATCGTAAATCCCGAGCCGCAGATCACGCAAAATGTCAGTCCGTTCCAACGTCTCAATTTCTGAATGAATGTAAGCGACTTTCATTTGCAGCTCCTGCAGGTATTCCGCCAGATCCTCGGCCATTCGTTTAGTTAACGTCGTCACCAACACCCGCTGGCTTTTGCTGGTTGATGACTTAATCTCCGCAACTAAGTCATCAATCTGGCCTTTGACCGGACGAACTTCAATAACCGGGTCCAGTAGACCGGTTGGCCTAATAACCTGCTGGATGGGCTCGGGGGAGCGGGAAAGCTCATACTCCGCCGGTGTGGCAGAAACATAGACTGTTTGATTGAGATGGTGCTCAAATTCCGTGAAGTTAAGTGGCCGATTGTCTAGGGCCGATGGCAAGCGGAAGCCATACTCTACCAGTACTTCTTTTCGGGCGCGGTCGCCGTGGTACATGCCGCGCACCTGCGGGATGCTCATATGGGACTCGTCAACCACCATCAAGTAATCGTCCGGGAAGTAGTCCAAAAGAGTGGCCGGCTGTTCGCCTGGCTCGCGGTTGGTCAAATAGCGGCTGTAATTTTCAATCCCCTTCACAAAGCCGGTTTGTTCTAGCATTTCAAGGTCAAACTTAACACGTTGCTCTAGCCGCTGAGCTTCTAGCAATTTATTTTCTTTTTTGAACCAGGTCAAACGCTCATCGGCTTCGGCACGAATTTTGGACAGAGCCTTCTTAAGTTTTTCTTCCGGAGTGACGTAGTGGGAGCCTGGGAAAATGGTAGTTCGATCAAGACTGGCTTCAATTTCACCGGTCAGGGGATTAATCCGGGTAATACGTTCTAGTTCGTCGCCGAAAAACTCTGCCCGGTAGGCCGACTCCTCGCCGGCCGGGTAGATATCTACCACATCACCGCGTACACGAAAGTTGCCGCGCTCAAAGGCCACATCGTTTCGGTGATATTGGATGTCCGTCAGCTGGCGAAGGAATTTGTCGCGTACTCTCCGCTCGCCAACTTTTAGACGGACGGCCATATCGTTATAATCCTGCACCGAGCCTATACCGTAGATGCATGAAACAGACGCTACTATAATTACGTCACTCCGGGACAGAAGAGCCGACGTAGCAGCATGCCGCAAACGGTCAATTTCTTCATTAATGTCGCTGTCTTTTTCAATATAGGTGTCAGTGCGCGGCATGTAGGCTTCCGGCTGGTAATAATCAAAGTAGCTTACAAAATAGTGTACGGCGTTATCTGGGAAAAATTGGCGAAATTCGTTATAAAGCTGGGCGGCTAGAGTTTTGTTATGACTTAGTACTAGAGTAGGCCGCTGCACGTTATTGATGACATTGGCCATGGTGAAGGTTTTCCCACTGCCGGTAACGCCCAAAAGAACTTGGCTCTTCTCCCCTTTTTTCAAACCTTTGGTCAAGGCCTCAATCGCCGCCGGCTGATCGCCCGTCGGCTTGTATTCACTTTTAAGATGGAACTTCGCCATCATTATATTTTATCAATCAGAGTAGAGTCTGTGATAGTGTGAATGGGTTTTATCCAGCAGTTTGGTCAGTTTCTCTATCAGCTTATTGGGGTCTTTTTCAAAAACGACGTAATCGGGGTTAGCGTTGGGTAGCAACTTGAGCAGCATTTCTATCTGACTACTGATGCCGCCGGCCCCTTCCAATACTCCAATCGGGGTGTGGGTCTCGGCGGCAATAGTGAACTCGTGCAGAGTGCCAAGCCGGCCGCCTATAGTGACGACGGCGTCACAAGAATTTATTAGTAACGAATCCCTCCCGCCATAGTGTAGGCCAGTGTATAAAATCACGTCATAGCTTTTTACCGGCAAGCGGTATTTCATGACGTGCTCTACCTTTGAAGATGCCGGCGAAAGCCCAAAGCTTATTTTGCCGCCGGCCTTCTTATAGCCGGTTGCGGCATCGTCCGGCAGGCCAGTGGTAGCTCCCGTCAAAAGCGAATGGCCGGCCTTGGCTATTGCCGCTCCTAAGCTCTGCGCTAGTTCGGCGCCGCGCTCCACACTAGGGCCTTTGGCCGCACCAGAAACGCAAATTTGATAATGCCCACCCTGCATAGGCTAGGCCTCAACCGCCTCTAGCGCTAAGTCTTGGACAGGGTTAATTGATTTATCAACTTGAGCTTCCAACTGAGCTGCTCCGCCAGAAACTTGGGCAGCCAGAGCTTCATAGCTATTGGCGAGTTCATTAAACAAGCCGTCAGCAGCGTGGGCAAAGGAATGCTCTCCAAATTTGTTGCCATCATCATGAGAGCGACTAACGTCATTAATATTTAGCGAAACAGGCGGACCTTCGGCCCGTGCCAGTAAATGTTCTGCGCCTTGCCAAAAAGATAGAGCCGGGTTTATTTTAGTTAGCGGCTTAGCCTCGTAGCGTAGGCTAGTTCTCTCTACTCCTTTTAAAAGCAGCAGTGCCATGGACAAAACTGGCGTATCCTGAGTTTTGGCCGGGTTAAGCGCTACCACAGCCAGCTGACCATTTTCTACACACCATTCGTCGCCGTAGTCGCGCTCGGCCTTGAGTCTAAGAACACGCACGTGAGCCAGCTGGTAGTCTGCCTGCCCCACCTTCCTTGAGGCAGCAGCAAAGTTTTTTTGCCACATAGTCGGCTCGCTTGTCTTGGCGGCCAGCACAACCTCTGCAACATCCTCACGCTTGAGTAGCGAGTCAACCGAGCGATAGCCCCAGACCTTCATAACTTTCTTGGGTGGGAGGTTCTTTATGATTGCCTTTGCTGCCGTATTTTTGAGCGACCAGCCGTGGGCAGACGGTACGAGGTGACTCAGTAGACCAATTGCTAGATTTTGGCGGGCCGCAAAGTCTGCTCGCTCGTCCACGGCCAAAGCTTTGTTGATAAGTTCCGAATCATTACCGTATTTCGCCACTAAGGCATGGTAGAGCTCCTCGCTAGTCGTGTCGTCTGGGTCCAATCCCAAAGCGGAAATTTTTTGGCGCAAGTTTAAGTTCATATCTGCTAAAACACGGATGTCCTGGCTCTTAAAGCCAGTCCTTGCTTCCATGTTCCCAACCCACTTGGCAACTTCTTCCTTAGGCTTACCCAATAGATCTGCCAAGGCTTGGCTCATTTTATCCTCTCCGGGTGGTACCATTTAGGCGCATCACGTAAATAATGTTCAACCTCGGCTTGGGTTAAAAGCCCTGCCTGAGCGCCGACTTTTTGGACGACACTCATAGAGTTAACCGGCGCCCAAAGTAGCGCCTGCTCAATATCAGCGCCATTCATAATAGCGGCGACAAAGGTGGAGGTAAAAGCATCACCGGCGCCAGTTCTGTCATACGGCTCTTTGGGATCAGGATAGATTGGCATCTTAAACCTCTTTTCACCGTCAGAAGCATATGCCCCAGCCGGGCCGTCGCTGATGACGACTATCCGAGGACCGAGTTTATGCAAGCGTTCAAACAAATCATCTAGGTCACTGTGCTTGCCACCGGAAATCGTGGCGGCTTCTTCGCGGTTGACGGCCAAAACTTCAGAGCGTTTATAAATCCGTGCCAGACGGTGGACGCCCGCTTCTATTTGGAAAGTGCCCGGCTGGAAGGCCAGCTTAACTTCAGAGCTTTCGTCCAGCCAGTCAGCGATTTGATCATGATAATTCAGTGCGTGTTTACTGACTGAGCTAAAGTAAATCCAATCGGGGATATCAATCTCCCTAAAGCGCGGCCAGTGGTAATCATATTCTTCGTGCCTGATTAAAATCGTCCGCTCTGCCTTGTACCAAAGTACGTAATGGTAGTTGCTCTTTTTGCCAGGATTTATGTGGATGAAGCGGGTATCCACATCATTTGCTTTGTGTGCGGAAGTTATCTGGCGCCCATGCTCATCATCACCAACGTTTGATACCAATCCGGAACGGAAACCCAAGCGCGCAAACGCCACTGCCGCATTGGCAGCATTGCCCACACCGGGAACGACGTCGCTGTGGTCAAATGGAATCTTGGTGCCAAACGGAAAAGCCAGCCAGCTCTCACCATCGCGTTTCTCTACTCGCTCTTCGTTATCCAAGAGACGGATAAAATCGTCTATGACTACGTCGCCGACACTTAATACATCCAGCTGCGCCCGTGCCATTTTTACAAGCTCTTTCTTTTAACCATAACCTCTTAGATTGTAGCACGAAAATGCTTACGGCTTGGCTTTGCCGGCCGAGTTGAAATCGGATAGTTTAGATTCAACGACTTTTTGAACCGCCCCTATGACCGGAAACATAAGTTTAGCAACGGAGGTTTCGTGCGGGTTGTCAGCCAGGGCCTTTTCTAGAGTTTCACGGAAGGCAATGCGCATGTCCGTATTAATGTTAATTTTAGTAACACCAATCTTGGCAGCTTCTATAAAATAGCGCGCCGGCGTCCCACTGCCGCCGTGAAGGCTGATGTTGCAGCCAATCGATGCCCGAATTTGGCGCAGAAGATCAAGGTCCAACTTTTTGGGTACTGGGTAGTGGCCGTGCAGATTGCCGACGGCGGCAGCATATATATCAATTCCGGTGGCTTCTACAAATTTCTTAGCACCCTCGGGTGTTGAAAAAGTTTTTTTAATTTCCGCGTAGTCAAATTTTTTGGTGAAGACGTTGGAGCCGCCGGCAAAATAATGCGGTTCTGCCTCTACCATGGCGCCGGTCAGTTTGGCCGCCGCCACAACTTTACGAGTGCCAGCTATAATTTCTTTTTCACTGGCGCCATGGTTGGCCTGGGAAATATCAATATGGATACATTCAAAGCCGGCGGTAATGCCAGCAATGGCCGCATCCACGCTAGGGCTGTGATCCAAATTTATATACATCTCCAGCTTATAATCGCGCTTGTAGTTGTCTACCATGTCGCGTATGTTATCCAGCCCCATAGACTCAACTTCGCTATGACTGGCTTGAACCAAAATCGGCGCCTTTAGGGCCGCAGCCGCGCGCGACACGGCAATTAGCGTTTCTTGGTTATCCAGATTAAACGCCCCAAGCGCAAAGTGCTCGCGCCGGGCGCGGGAAAAACATTCACGAGCCCGTGATGTGTTGGTCCTCATGTCTTTTAACTTAAGCGGCATCTTCTTATATTCTACCAAGCTATTTCCACAAAAGTATGGTTAAACCGACAACCGATACCAATGCGGCAGCTAATTTTTGCTTAAGCTTATGATGTTCGTGCAAAAGCCACGCACCAAACAAGATTATAAGAATAAAGCGAAGGTTAAGAACGACCTGCATCAGACTGACATTATTACTGCGCTTCAGAGCAAGCAAATACAGTAGGCCTGAGAAACCGCGCAGCCCCCCGCCGGCCATGCTAAGACAAAATATTTTGAGATTTTTTAGGACTTTGTAGGAGGAGGGCTGGAAAACTATTGGCAACAGCTGTGCACCGACAATCTGGGCACCCCATCCAAAGACAAGGTAAGCACCAAAACTGAGATGTTCAATCAAATATTTTTCATTGACCGCGGCGGCACCGTAAAAAACACCGGCCAGTAGCGCAAAACCTAGACCATAAGACCAAGCACGACTGTGCAGACGATGCTTACCGGGCTGGGATGCCACTAACAAAGCATAGGCCACGGCTACGAGCATCAAGACGGAGCCCGCCAACTGAATATAGCTTAATTTTTCGTGCAAAATTAAATAGGCAAATAGGACCGTGAATAGAACATTTAGCATCCCGAGTAAGCTACTTATGCCCGAATCTAGATAATTTAGTAGCTTATATAAAAAGAAGTTAGCAAAACCAAAGCCAATTCCGCCTAGCGCTATGAGGTACCAAAAACTGGCCACTTTGGCCATATCCACATGCGGATTGAGGGCTAGGTAGACCAACACTGCGAAAATCTGAGCAAAATATAGGCTGGCTGGAATCGCTAAAGATGCGGACTTAGAACGGTTAACTTTAGCCAGCAGCCGGTAAATCAAATAGCTAGCAGTATTTAGTAATACGCTGGCCGATATAAGCAGCTGCCAACTCATAAATTAGTGTTTGTGGCCTGTGTGGTTGCTCAAAAAATGGCGTGCGGTGAGCGCAATATGGCTAGCGTCCAGGCCAAAATGCTTGAGCAGTTCTTCGGGTTCACCGGATTCGCCAAACCGGTCACGCATGCCAATTCTAAGCATGGCGGTAGGCAAATTCTCCCCCAAAAGTTCCGCTACTGCGCCACCCAGTCCACCGTTAATTTGGCCTTCCTCACATGTAACGACGTGCTGGGTCTTGGCCGCGCTGGCCAAAATTGTCTTGCCGTCCAGCGGTTTTATGGTCGGTACGTGGATGACCTCTGCCGAAATGCCATGCTTAATCAGAAGCTTGGCCGCTTCCAGAGCCTGATATGTCATCGTGCCCGTTGCAACTAATGAGACGTCCCTGCCTCCGCGAAAAATATAGGCAGGACCGACTTCAAAAGGAGTCATTTTGGTGGTGATTACCGGCGTGGCTTCCCGGGCTAGTCTTATGTAATTTGGGCGTTTGTCCGCCACCATGGCTTTTGTAGCTTTGGCGGCCTCTACGCTATCGCACGGCGCCAGCACAACCATGTTTGGTAGCGCTCGCATCAAAACAATGTCTTCCAGCATTTGGTGGGTAGCCCCATCTGGACCGACGCTTACACCGGCATGACTCCCTGCAATTTTTACTGGCCGGTCATTCAGGCAAATAGTCGTACGGATTTGTTCCCAATTTCGCCCTGGCGAAAAGGCCGCGTAGCTAGATATAAATGGAATTTTCCCAACACCTGCCAAACCGGCACCAACGGTAGCTAGGTTTTGTTCGGCCACACCAACCTCAATAAAACGGTTCGGAAAGCTTTGGGCAAAGAAATGCATATTGGTTGATTCAGTCAAATCCGCGCAGACAGCCACGATATTTGGGTTTGTTTTACCGGCCTCAGCCAAGCCTAAGCCAAAGCCTTTGCGAATTGGCTCAAGCTCACTCGTGTCGCTTTTTAAATGAAGCTCCACTATAAGCTCCTTCCACGAGTAAACTCCAAACCCCAAATTTCAAATAACAAACTACCTGAGCCTTGGACTTTGGACTTTGGACTTTTCATGATTGGTGTTCGCTCCTGATCTTGCCGCCAAGTGTCCTTAGCTCATGCAGGGCTTTTTTGGCTTCTTGGTGGTCTGGCGGTTTGCCGTGCCAATGAAAGTCATATTCCATAAAATCCACGCCTTTGCCGGGAACGGTGCGGGCGATTATTACAACCGGCCTATCTTCAATCGCCTTAGCCATTTCGCAGGCGTCAATTACAGCTTCTATGTCGTTGCCGTCAATCTCCAGCGCGTGCCAGCCAAAAGCTTCATACTTGGTACGCAGATCTTCCAGCGGCATAACCTCTTCTGTTGGACCGTCAATTTGAATGTTGTTGCGGTCAATGATGCCGATCAGGTTGTTTAGCCGATACTTACCGGCCAGCATAACAGCTTCCCAAAGGTTACCTTCGTCGTGTTCGCCATCGCTCATAGCGCAGTAGACCCAACGTTTGGACTTATCCATCTTTAACCCCAGGGCCATGCCGACGGCTTGGGATAAACCACTACCCAGCGGCCCGCTAGTTGTTTCTAGGCCCGGCAAACGCAGTCTCTCCGGGTGGCCTTGCAGGCGCGAACCCAACTTACGGAGTGTCAGCAGCTCAGCCCGCGGGAAATAACCGGCGTGCGCCATAGCTGCATAGCGAACCGGCACACAGTGCCCGTTGGATAGTATTAAAATGTCGCGCTCGTCCCAATCAGGTTTTTTAGGGTCGTGTTTTAAAATATGGAAATAAAGCGCCGTGAATATATCAGCCAAGCCGAGCGGTCCGGCTGAATGGCCGCTGCCGGCAGTCTCTAACATCCGGATAATGTCCTCACGGATAAGGTTGGCCTTTACTTCTAGGCTCTCCAACGAATATTTTTTTGCACCACCCATACTTCTTACGATTATACAAGAAACTTTCGTCCAATCCTTATTGACGACTATGTCAAAAACTTGTATAAAAATATGACATGCCCATTTCCCCCGGTGAAAGATATACGCCTTCACGCCCACTACGCGAACAGGTTTTTACTGAAGATTATTGGGATTGGGAGAGCGTGGCAGATATGCACGAGGTCAGCTATCAACTTGGTGAGCTCGTACTCCCTAACGAGGAGGGGCTCTGGTTAGCTGACAAATTTCAATCGTTACTAGAGCTAATACGAGATCAGAAGCTACATGGAGAAGTCATACCGCTCGACGAAAGCCTTGTTTTGGATGATTTGCCCGACTGGACTGTAATACGCTTTGATACAGAGCGATTACAAAACTTTAGAAAAATGCGGCGGCCCGCTCAACCACCTGCCAGCTTTCGTGAATCTTTTTCCTCTGAATTTTCTTCGTCCGCAAAAAATTCTATTAGTCGAGGCTTGCTAAAGGCCCGCCCTCTAAAAATTGACGGTGACCACACTAATTATCTCATTGGATGTATTCCCGAAGAGCTTCTGCAGCACGCGAACAGAAGCGGGCGGGAGAGATGCTACGCTCCCGGGTATGTAGCTGTACCGTTCCCGCCAGCTTCAGCTGTTGATCATCTGCCAGGCTCCGGATACGAAAGGAAGGTTTGGTACGCCATAACACTTAAATCAGGTACCGGGAGCGTGCACTTATTCAGTTTTCCTTTTGTGCCCGTCCGCCGGGAAGATCTAGAATTTGCAAGATGGCCGTCGCACAGGCCATTAACGGTTGGTGTTAGCGGGTTTTCACAAAAAGATGAGGGCAGATTTCTAATTGAGCGCAACAACAGCCTAATTGTTTATAGCCCGGTGAGCAGATAACGGATTCTAAGTTTCGCCGGTTTCGTCGGCGATGCGGACCAAGGTTTCATAAGCTTTGGCTGAATCTTGGGCGCTTTGGATAAAACCGCCCACATTTAGCACATCCACGCCACCAAAGACGAGCTGGGAAACATTTTGGGCGTTGACGCCTCCATCCCAGCCAATTTCTATGTCCGGCTTGAGACCCTTTAGGTACTTGGCCTTTTGCAGCAGAGTTAGGTCAGCCGAACTGCCGCCCTCGTAACCCAAATGTCCAGAAAAAATCATAACGTGGTCCAGCTGAGCCAGTACCGCCTCCACTTCCCGGGCTGAGGTTCTAGCAAGCAAGGCTATGCCGACTTTTATGCCCGCCTCACGGCAGACCGCCGCAAACTGGCTAAAACTGCCGCCGGCTTCGGCGTGGGCAATAATTAAGTTCGGCCTAGCTGCCACAAGTTGCTTAGTGGCTGGTAGGGGTTGTTCATACATCAGGTGGATGTCGGCCTTAACGCCTACCGGCCACCACACGTCCTGGGGCTCAACAGTTTTGCTGGGCGCGAATTTGCCGTCGGTCAAGTCTATCTGAATCCGGTGGGCAAAGGCAGCGATTTTGCGCACCTGAGCATCATAAGTCTGTTTGGTGTCGCCTAAGATAGCCGGGCAAATAACTGGCATCTAAAGCTCGTCTAGTTCTTTAATCCGCCGCTCGTGGCGGGGTTCGTCAGAAAATGGTGTCTCAAGCCACAGTTTTATGACGTGCTTCATTTCGTCAAAGGCCACAAAGCGGGAGGCTATGCTAAGCATGTTGGCGTCATTGTGTTGGCGCGACAGCTTGACTATTTCATAAGGGTCACGGCTAGTGTTGCCTTCTACGTCAATGGCATGGCGCGGAACCGACGGCCCATAAAAGACAGCGCACCGGACATGCTCGTGGCGGTTGGCTGCCATGGCCTCGCCCTGCCCGCTACCGCCTAAAATTATGCCCATTTGGCACTCGCCTTTTGATACGGCCTCAGCGGCTGAGTCTATTAACTTAGGGTAATCATCGGCCTTGTTAAGCGTTTTTGGCCCAAAGTTAATGCAGTGGTGGCCAAGCGATTCTATAAAAACAGCTAGTTCGCCTAATTGCTCGTATGCGGTGTGGTCGCAAGTTAAGGCTACGTTCATCCCGTTTGAACTCAAAGAGCTCCCAAAGTTAACTGTTCGTCTTGAAATATGCGCCGAAGTCCAGGCGCTGCCCAATGTCCGAAAATTAAGTGAGTTCTTACGGGATTCATTTCATTCCGTCTATTGAACTTCCCGAAGGCAGAGCTTCCGGGGTCGCCAGTTCTTTTTCTTCAACTGGCACTTCCAATGGCGGCTCTTGAGCCACGGTTTTGGCAGACTCATCCTTAGCCGCCCCTTCTTCTGGAATAGACTTGCCGGCATCAGCCGTAAGCTCGACCAGCCGGTTAGAATAACCCCACTCGTTGTCATACCACGCGACTACCTTAACTAAATTGCCGCCCACGACGGCCGTCAGCGGCAAATCAACAATTGCCGAGTGGCTGTTGCCAATATAGTCACTAGAAACCAGCGGCTCTTCACTTACCGTCAAGATGCCTTGGTAGTAAGGCTCGTCGGCGGCTTTTTTAAAAGCTTGGTTGATTTCGTCTACGCTCGTGTCACGTTTGACTACTACCGCAAAGTCGCTCAAAGAAACAACCGGCGTAGGTACGCGGATGGATAGACCCGCAAAGGCATTCTCAAGCGTCGGCATGGCTTTGGCGGCCGCCTTGGTAGCACCAGTACTGGTCGGCACAATATTTTCGGCCGCATTCCGGGCTCTGCGCAAGTCTTTATGAGGGGCGTCCTGCAAGCGCTGGTCTTGGGTATAGCTATGAATAGTAGTCATCATGGCCTTTTCAATTCCAAAGGTACTTTCTAGAACAGCCATCACAGGAGTAATACAGTTAGTCGTACAGGAGGCGTTGCTTATCACATCGCCGGCGTCAGACAACATATCATCATTAACACCAAGGACTATCGTCTTGGCACCTTCGCCTTCGGCTGGCGCCGAAATAATCACTTTTTTAGCACCGGCCTCCACATGGGCACGGGCTTTGGCGGGGTCTGTGAAAAGACCAGTGGACTCTATAACCACATCAACGGCTAGGTCTTTCCATGGCAATTTAGCCGGGTCTTTTTCGGCCAAAATCTTGATCTTGTCGCCATCTACAATAATATTCTCGTCATCAAAGCCAACCTCATGCTCGTATGTGCCGTAGTTAGAATCATGTTTGAGTAAGTGCGCCAAAGTCTTAGTATCGGCTAGGTCATTGACGGCTACAACTTTAATATCATCTCGCTCGCAAGCAATTTTAAAAGCATTGCGGCCAATCCGCCCGAACCCATTGATTGCTACTTTTACTTTCATGCTTTACCCACCTTTGCTTAAAATGTTTGTTTTTTATTTTCTTGCAGGTTAATTGTAAGGTTTAGAGCTTAAGCTTTCAACCTTAAAAACTCAACCAACCTTCTAACTGCTATATAAAAATTATGGCCGCCCTCGTTTTCGTATTCAACCAGCGACACCCATTTTGATCCACCCACGCCGGCATCAGAAATCTCCGGCAGCTGCTCGGAGCTGGCAATAAATCCATAGCGGAAGTCATGGTGCCAATGGTCTGGCTCCCTTTTGGCGCGGCTAGCCGGTACTTCGCCGGTAGCTATATGAATAGGCACACGAAGATCCGGGTCAATATTTACTCTGCGCAGATTTTCCAGCCCTGTTTCCTCGCTGGCCTCTCTCTCTGCGGTAGACCACGGCCCATCTTCGCCCCTGTCCCAGTGACCGCCCGGCTGATTCCAAACCTGGTAGCGCTTGTGATAAATCAATAAAACTTTATTCAAATCGGGCGACAATATCACGGCATCGCCGGCGATATGGCCCCGGAAGTTCCGTCGATTATCGAGTTCCTCACCATTTCTCAACTGGTCAAGCAACAGCTCTAGCTGGCTGGCATCTTGCGGAAAATGCTCTAAATATTTTTTAACGAGCTCAAGCAGAGTTCTTGGCGCGGGCAATGGATTCCTCCACGACTTTTTTGGCTTCAGCGGAACCACCCCAGCCCTTGAACTCAACTTTGATACCCTGCCAGTTGTTCTTCCAGTCTTTGTAATGTGTATAGAACTGCTCAACCCGTTTTTGGAAGTTTGGGTCTATGTCACCCAGCTCTTTGATGTGGTCTTGGCTGATGTCCTTGTCTGGAACACAGATTAGCTTTTCATCGCCCTCACCGTCATCAATCATATAAGCTACGCCAATCGGCCGGGCTGGCACAACTGCGCCGTGCACTACTGGCTCGTCAATCAATAACAAGACGTCCAGCGGGTCGCCGTCCTCACACAAAGTATCTGGCACATAACCATAATCGGCTGGGTAGGTTCCGGTCGTACCGTTAACACGGTCTAGCGTCAAACGACCGGTCTTTTTATCAATCTCGTACTTATTCTTCCCGCCGCCTTTTTGAATTTCAATAACAACGTTCACTATTTCAGGGGCGTTGTCGCCGATTGCCACTGGTCCGTAAGCCATATAACTTCTTCCGTTTATTTTCACCCACTATTGTACACTAGCTGCCATACAGGGTTTGAACAGCGGTTTTGGAAATTTTCTGGTGGTTCTCTAAATATTCGCGGATCATCAGCGCGGCCGTAGCGCCCTCTCCGCTGGCACTGGCAATTTGCAGGGTGGCACCAGACCTAACGTCCCCGGCACTGAAGATGCCCGGCACATTTGTCATTAAATGCTGATCGGTTTTAACAAAGCCGCGTTCGTCCAGTTCCACGCCGGAGTCTTTTAGGAATTTAGTGTTGGGGTCCAGGCCTACAAACACAAATACACCGTCAGTTTCAAATTCTACTTTTTTGCCGGTTTTACTATTGGTACCAACAACCTTGGTAACCTTACTATCCTTGCCAACGATCTCGTCCGTGGTGGTATTAAGGTAGACTGTGATTTTGTCTTTATGCTTGGCAAGGTCTTTTTGCAGAATGTCACTGGCACGTATTTCACTGCGCACTAGCATATCTATGTGGCTAGCGAACTTTGTTAAGAACATGCCTTCTTGGACGGCCGAGTTGCCGCCGCCAACCACTACCAGCCGTTTATCGCGGTAAAAAGCACCGTCGCATGTGGCACAGTAGTGTACGCCGCGGGCATAAAATTCCTCCTCGCCCGGCACGCCAATTTTGCGGTACTCGCTCCCAGTAGCGATTAACACGGCTTTGGTAGTCATATCGCCGCTGGTTGTATCAAGTTTTATAAAGTGACCGTCTTTTTTAAGGCCTAGCACCTCGCCCAGTTCAATCTTGGCTCCAAAACGTTCGGCTTGCTTACACATAGCATCGGACAGTTCCAGTCCGGCCAAGCCGTCAGCAAAACCAGGATAATTATCTACCCAGTCTGTCACAGCCGCCAGTCCGCCAATGGCGCCTTTTTCAAACAGCGTTGTGTCTATGTCTTCACGGCAAGTATAAATAGCCGCGCTCAGGGCTGCCGGCCCGGCACCCACGATTATCAAGTCATGGATTTTTTTATTTTCCGCCATAAGCCTTAAAGCGCCTGCTAGGCTATAGCGGGCGCTAGTTTCTGCAGATTATAGCCAACGATAACCTCCCGACTATCGTCAGTCTTGGTAACAATCGTAATTGGTACGGTCAGTGCGCCGCTCATAGCCAAAGCCTCTTGTTGGCGCTCCGGGTGCTCCTCCAGATTGACCTCATCATAGGCCAATCCCTTGCTCTTAAGATACTGCTTCACCATTGGGCAGTAGGAGCAGGTGCTAGTAGTGAAAACGGTGATTTGTTTAGTCATTTTCTAACCCTCTAGATCTAATTTTTTGTTTAGTTTTTTTGAAAACTACTAATAGTGTATTCCTCACTTAAGCGGCCGTCAATACACTATATATAGTGTTTTTAACACCACATATGCACACAATTTTGATTTACTTCTGGCTGGCTGGCTGTGTACCCAAAAGTGTAATATCAAAGACCAAATCGGCATTGGCCGGGATGGTTGAGCCGGCTGGCGGACTAGCCCCGTAAGCATAAGCTGCCGGGATGAGCAAGCGGCGCGTACCACCGACCTTCATGCCGGGCAAACCATCCACCCAGCCGGCAATAACTTGAGATAGTGATATTTGGGCTTGCTGACCACCGCCGTCGTCAAAAATTATGCCCGTGGATGCTAGGGCTCCCTTATAAAGAACCGTCACGGTGTCTCCCGGCTGGACGGTCGTGCCGGTGCCGGCCTTGGTGTTTATCGCCTGGAGCTTAGCCACGTGAGCAATCGGCGTAAAATTGGCTAGCTTGGTGCCGTCAAGACTCTTGGTCTGATTTTGAGTTTGATTTGAATTAGATTGGTGAGTCCCTTGCCAGAAGGCATATATGCCCACGCCAACTCCAGTAATTACAAAAAGTATGGCTAGCGAAGCCCAACCGACACGCCGCATAAAATCTTTCATCAACTTACCAGTATACTAAATCCGCTCGGCTTTGAACTTGGTTTTAGCGACTACCGCAAGATTGTCCATTAATTTGTTGGCCTCCGCCGTAGTGAGCGTACGTTCGGGGTGCCAAAGGCTTATCCGCCAAGTGATTTGTTTGTGGGTTTTGTCGTTTGGACGCTGGAAAACATCAATCACACCGACCCGGAAGTCGTATCCGTGCGGAGCAGATAATTTTTCCAGCTGCTGCCATATAAATTCATCAACCCCTGCGAAGGCAAGGTCGCCAGACAACTTGAGGCAAATATCTTGACTCGTCTCAGGAAAGCGATTGAGTGGTTCATAACCCGGATTAGCGGCGAGCTCTAGCAAGCGCGACACCTCAAGCTCAAACATTGCTGTACCGGCCGGTAGCTTGAGCTGCGCGGCAACTTGAGCAGTCGGCTCACCAACGATGCCTAGCCATTTACCGCCCGCCGATAGCAGTGCCGAGCGACTTGGCTCAAAGTAACCTATGATGTGGCGAGCCTCGGGCTTGGCCTTCGCTTTGTGCACCGGCGTGTATTCGGCCTGAATGCCCAGCCGACCAAGTAGATAAGAGGCGTAGTAAGCCGCAAAATAATACGGCGCTTCCTTGGCTCCGGTAGTAAGCGCCAGCGCAAGGGAGTCAAATTCAACAGGCAGTTTTTCGTTGTCTAGCATGCCCTTGACGTGAGTCTTGCCTAGTTCAAACATCACAAACTCGCCAGCACCTGCTTTGATATTAGGGTGGATCTTCTCTAGCAAGCTGGGCAGTAGAGTCAGCCGGTAGTATTGGAGGCTCGGACTAAGCGCATTGGCGATTTGATAGGCTTTTGTTTTGTCTTGCCCAACTTTGTCTAGCAAAGTTCCGTGTACAAAACTGTAGGTCAAGACTTCGTTAGTCCCGGCAGCTGACAAGATGTTTCGGATGCGCGATTTTATTTGCAGCGTCTCATCCTGACGGGCTGCGGTAAGATCGCGTTTGGGCAAAACCAGCGGCAAATGGTCCCAGCCATACAGCCGGCCGATTTCTTCAATTACGTCCTCTGGGATTTCAATGTCGGTGCGCCAAAACGGCGGCGTCACGGCTAGCTTGCCCCGCTCGCGCTGGACGCTAAACTCTACGTTTTCAAGCAGCTGTTTCATCTGCGCCGAAGTAAGGTTTAGGCCCAACCTTTCATTAACAAGTTCGCCGGGTAAATGTACAGACCGGTTCTCAGGTTTGACGTTGTTTACATCCGTTAGCTTGCCGGGCTTTCCGCCAGCAAGTCTTGCCACATCGTCAGCGGCCTTCAGAACCACGGCCAAGTTCTGGCGGGGGCTTTGGTTCTTGGTGAAGCGGGTAGCGGCATCTGTGAACAGGCCGTATTCAATGGCGGTTTTACGCGTCAGGTTCATATCAAATGTGGCGGCTTCCAGCACGATGTTCTTGGTGGATTCATCTACTTGAGTGTCCGCACCACCCATGACGCCACCGAGACCAACTGGCTTTAGACCGTCGGTTATAACAATCGCGCCGCTTTTGAGCATAACTTCTTTCCCGCCAATGATTTTGAGCTTCTCGCCTTTTTGGCTAGGCCTTACACCTAGTTTGCCGGTCGCTAGTTTGTCCAGGTCGTAAGCGTGCAGCGGCTGGCCAGTCTCATACATAAAGAAATTTGTTATGTCCACGATGACGTTAATAGGCTTTATACCTACACGGGCCAGATAAGAACGCAGCCATGCTGGGCTAGGGCCAACACTAACGCCTTCGATTGCCAGCGCGCAGAAGCGTGGGACTTGCTTTGGCAGATCGTTCTTAACGGCTACGCTCAGCCTGCTTTTGGCGACGGGTAAAGCCGGCTTTTCTTTGTACCACGCCGGGCTTTTAAAACGCTTGCCGCTGATGCCGGCAATTTCTCGGGCTACACCCAAGATTCCAAAACAATCCGGCCGGTGCGTAAACATTTTATTCTCAATGTCTATGATGTAATCGTCTAGCTTCAATATTTTAGCCAGTGGCTCACCTGGTTTGCCTTGCTCCAGAACCAAGATGCCGGTGTGGTCATCACCCATATCCAGCTCGGCGGCGCTGGCGATCATGCCATTACTGATAACTCCCCGAAGCTCTTTGGCCTCCAGAATGAAAGGGTCTTTATCAAATGTTGCCGGCACGGTGGCGCCGGGCGGAATCCAGGCCACGAGTTGGCCAGCGGTGACGTTGGGCGCACCACAGACGACCTGTACTAAGCCACGGCTGTCGCGCTTTACATTTTTGATCTTGCGCTTATCGTCCAACAGGCAGACGCTAAGCTTATCGGCGTTTGGGTGCCTTTCGCAAGCTATGACTTTGGCGACGGCTATGCCTTTGTAGCGTTCGCCTAGGTCTATGACTTCTTCCACCGCGCCAAGCTGAGCGCCAATTTTTTCAACCAGCTCGCTTATGCCGTTCGGTGCCGGCTCGGTTGACGTATGGTATCGCTCACCAAGCATCCTTACCCAGGCTAGACTGACTTTCATGCGAATTGCTCCAAAATTAAATCCCGGACCAAGGGAAATTGAGGGTACGTCTGCTTGAAGGTGCCGGAGCCAAAGTGGCCTTCATTCTTAATAATTAGCGTGCCGCCCAACTTATCAAACATGGCACGGCCCTGCTTGTCGTCACATAACCACGGGTCGTTGACCGAATTGATAAAAATAATGTCTTTGACGTTAGTCTTAATGCGTTCCCAATTATATGATGGCTGAAGAGCCGGGTTAGGATGGCCGTTATCGGGAAGCGTGCAATAGCCTCCTACTAAAATTGCCTGCTTTATTGGCTTGTGTAGCTTTTCTAGGATTGCCAAAATTAGCGGTCCCCCGGCTGAATGTCCCACCAGAATAGTATCTTCAGTAAATTCATGGGCTGGCAGCACATAGGCCAGCGTTTTTTCTATGGGCTCATTGTTCAAACTGGGGTAGTGTGGCATTTCAACTTCTAAGCCAGCTTTTTCTAGCTCCTTTTTAAGCCAGCCCTGCCAATAATCCCCGGCCTGGCTGTCCGTTCCATGAAAAATTATTGCTTTCATGCGAATTGCTCCGAGTTTATAAAGTCGTCTACCGTCGGAAAAATTTCTGTAAAGGTAAAGTACACTGTCTCTGCTTTCTCGGGAGTGCCGATACCGTAGCACTTCTTGCCCATTCCCCAAGCTGCTCCAAGTTCTGTATGGGCCGAAAAGCCAATCGGGAATACGACCAAGATAGCCTTGGAGTTCCGCAGCGCTTGCATGTCAGTGTCGAAGATTTTCCTGTATGTCGGATTAGAACGCCAGTTTTTCATGCGCTCTTGTTTTAGCATATCGGCGTGAATATTGGTTGGCTCAAGCACGTTTTTTACCCCGTGACCGTTGTATTCATTTTCAATGAAACAATAGACGTTCTTACCGTGTTGGCGTAGCGCGCTCGCGATTGGTCGAATGTTCTTAAAATTACGCCAGCGGCCGGCTACAAAAAGGTCATATTTCATGCGAATTGCCTCAAGAATTTTAAGTTGCCGGATTCAAAATGACGGACGTCTTCAATGCCGTATTTCATCATCACCAGCCGGTCTATGCCCATACCCCAGGCAAAGCCGGAATATTCGCCGCCATCTATTTTGGCCATCTTTAATACGTTGGGGTGTATCATGCCGCAACCTAAAAGCTCTATCCAACCAGTCTGGGAGCATATATTACAGCCAGCCTTCCCACAAAACGGGCAGCTTAGGGTAAACTCAAAGCTCGGCTCAGTAAACGGGAAATAGAATGGTTGAGTTTTAACTTCTAGGCTCTGGCCAAAGTACTCTTCCAAAAAGGCCTTAAGGGTAGCTATTAAGTTGCCAGCGTTAACACCGCGGTCCACATACACGCCCTCTAGCTGGTAGAAAGTGTGCTCGTGCCGGGAATCTAAGTCTTCGTTGCGGAAGACGCGGCCGGGGATAACGACGGCAATCGGCCGCCCGGCCGCTAAATCCTCGCGGCCAGCTGACAGAACACGGTTTTGCATGGTAGAAGTATGAGCAGGTGCTACCAGCCCTTCGGTTGTGGTAAAGGTGTCGTAATCCGCGCGGGCAGGATGGTCCGGCGGAAAGTTAAGACTAGTAAACATGTGCCAATCATCGTCCAACTCCGGTGATTCCACGGCGCTAAAGCCCATGCGCCCAAAAATATCTAAGATTTTTTCCAGCTCGGCCATCACCGGGTGCTTACTGCCGGATTCGGCTGGCAACAAACCCGGTCGCTTATTCAACGGAGTATTTATACCAAACGGTGCGGTAACATCGATCGGCTCGCGCGTTTCGGCTGGCATGGCGGATTCGCTCACCAGCTTTTCCAGTTCAGTCTTCAAAGCATTGATTTCTTTGCCAAAGTCTGCCCGTAGTTTGCCGGCCGTCAGAGTTTTCAGGTGTTCGTAAAGTGCGCCGAGTTCCGGGGCGCGCAGGATAGATTTTTTATCCTCAGTCTTGGCTAGCCTCTCGCGCAAGGTTTTAGCAGTTTTATTAATAACGTCGGACTTATAATCCATATTAAGTACAAGAGTACATTAACTTCTTGCGTTTTAATACTACTGTTGTAAATTCCGCTAAAGTGAAATGAGCCATCATCCTTTGCTCCGCTATACTGGTTGGTGATGGATGAACAAAAACTTTTGGCGAGCGCTCAAAAAGTCCTGGATCAAAATGACCGTGGTTCATATACAGTCCCGGCCGGTGATTTGTACCCGCACCAATGGTTGTGGGACAGTTGTTTTATAGCTATTGGTTTGAGGCACCTTGACGTAGGCCGCGCCCAAACTGAGCTGGAAAGTCTTACGAGCGGTCAATGGAGCAACGGCATGTTGCCGGACATGGTTTTTGGAAAGCCGGGCAGCGCCGGTCTTGATGAACTACTGTGGGACAGTTTTATGAGTCCGTTTTCCCCTCCTGACGTTGGAACAAGCGGCATAACTCAGCCGCCAATGCTGGCCGAGGCCGTCTGGCGGGTCGGCCAAAAACTGCCAATGCCCGAGCGCCGCAGCTGGTTTAATAAAATGCTGCCTGCCATTATTCACTTCCACGAATGGTTGTATGAAGAACGCGACCCAAAAAACGAGGGCCTGGTTACCCTTGTGCATCCATATGAAGCGGGCCTTGATAACGCACCACCCTGGATGGACGAGCTACATCACCATGGCATCCCATGGTGGGTCAAGCTTATAGATAAATTGCGCTTGGACCTTATCGTTGATTTGGTCCGGCGCGACACTCGTAACACCCGCCCAGGACAGCGCATGACAAATATAGAAGCGCTGAGCTTATTTGTCGCCATGAGGCGCCTGCGAAAAAAGTCTTACGATTCGGCCAAAATTCTACAAAAACCGGATATGGCAGTACAGGACTTGCTCTATAACTGCATCCTCATTAAAGCCAACGAGAGGCTGGCAGATATAGCCAAGACCGCCGGAGTCAAACTGCCGGCTGCCTTGACTGCTAAAGCCGAGCTGACCAAAAAAGCCCTCAATCTTTTGTGGGACGAGGAGTCTGGCCAGTATTTTTGCCGTAGTTATGCTTCCGGCGAACTCATCGCCGAACCGTCAATAGAAACTTTCATGCCGCTTTATGCTGGTACGGTTTCCAAAGAGCGCGCCGAAACACTCGTCCAGCTCCTTGGCAAACACCGTGCATACAAGCTCAATTGGCCGGTACCCAGCGCGCCGCAAACCTCGGCCTATTTTAACCCAGACCGCTACTGGCAGGGACCGACTTGGGTAAACACCAACTGGCTCATCATTGAGGGCCTAAAAAATTATGGCTACCTGGAGGAGACCGATGAGCTAAAGTCCAAAACCCTGCGCATGGTAGAAAAAAACGGCTTCTGCGAGTATTACAACCCCCATACGGCCAAAGGGCTGGGCGCAGATACCTTTTCCTGGTCCGCAGCCCTGACGATTGACCTTTTAAAAACTTAATCTTCGTCCAAGCTCGGGCGTTCCAGAAGTACCGGCTCAACAACCGAGTCGGTGTCGGCAATCTTAACAATGTCTTTATCTATCTTGCCCAGCTCTTTGTAGGTGGTGTTGAAATGCCCCACAGTTGTACCCAGCGAGCTTCCGAGTTTTTGCATATAACCATTGTGGGAAATTAGATGGCGAGACAGTTGCTCTATGTTTTTCCTAATTTTTTCGGTGTCTTTTTGGATTTCCATAGAGCGCAGGCCCTGCACGATGACCTGCAACATGGCAGATAGGGTGCTGGGGCCAACAATGGTGACCCGTTTATCTTTGGCCGCGTATTGCATTAAGTTACGTCCGCTCACACCAGCGGCACCAACTTTATTGGCTAACAAGTCATAGTAAATCGCTTCGCTGGGGATAAACATTAGCGCCTGGTCAAGCGTACCCTTGCTGGGCTGGATATACTTGGCTGTTTCGTCAATGCGACGTTTGAGATCTTCTTTGAAGGCCCGCTCCAGCGCTGGACGTTCGGCTTCTTTGGCGTCAATCAGCCGGTTGTAGTTTTCGAGGGAAAATTTGGAGTCAATTGGTAAAAGTTTATCATCCAGCTTAATGACGGCGTCAACGGTCATTGCCAGTCCCATTTTGTACTGCAGGACGTAGCTGCCGGGTGGTAAAAGGTTTTTAAGAATTTGATCCAGGTAGTATTCACCCAATACCCCCCGCTGTTTGGGGTTCTGCAAGACGTTTTGCAGGGTTTTGAGCTCATTAGCGACATCACCCACGCTTTTGTTAGTGCGGTCTAGCTCGGTCAGCTTTTGTGTAACATCGGCAATAATTTTGGCGCTGGCCGCAAACTGGGCCTGCATTTGTTTATTAGATGTGCCGAGCTGTTCGCTCAACTGTTTTTGCAGACTGTCTTTCAGTGCACCCATGCCCTTGGTTAGCTCTTGCATGTCGGCTTTTAGCATCATGGCCGCATCGGCTTTGGGCGCCTGTCTATTTGATAGCGTCCATGCCACCACAGCCACCGAGACCAAGAAAAACACCGCCAAAATAATAACCGCCACAATCATACTTATATTGTACCGGCTATGAAAAGCGTGTGACGATAAATAGGAAAACCACGCCGGCTAGCGTCAGACCAAAATAAGAGCGGGGGTAGTTTTTAGAGTGAGCTTGGGGCAAGAGATTGCTGGCTGCAATGTAGAGGATGAAACCAGCAAAAAAACCAAGATAAATCCCAAGCACTTTCTCGCTTAGATTAAACGTTAAGCTCAGCAGGCCACCGACTACCGGCATGATAACTACCAGCGCCATCCAGTTTTTGATGTGGCTCAATTTATTTTTGTGAAAAACCATGAAGGTCGTGGTATCAAAGCCATCGGCAAAACGGTGCCCCACCACAGCCAGAGATACGGCTAAACCAACCGCCGAACTGACTTGAAATGCAACACCTATGGATAGCCCGTCCATAAAACTATGCCCTGTTAAAGCAATCGCTCTGGCAGTACCTAGGCGCGGGTGCTGGTGGGTCTCGTAAGCTTCCTCGCTTGATTCGTGCAGCGGCACAAACCTCTCAAACAAATGGAAGAGCAAAAAACCGCTGGCCATGGCAATCATGGGATAGGTTGGGTCTAGGTTGTCGCTTTTCACAATGTTAAATATTTCAGGCAACAGATCGAACATCACTAGACCCAAAACCAGCCCAGCTGTGAGGGCTAATGTCCGGTTTAACCACTTGCGGCTACGTAAAGCCGTATAGCCGCCGGCCAGCGCAGCAATTGAAGCGGCGAGGGCGAATAAGAAAACTTCCATGCGTTTGATAATAGCGGGCTACATCATTTTTTTGCAAATCTGTCGCAGAAATCTATAATATTGCCTATGGATGAGATGAGTGCCCAACATAAAGACCTGCGAGCGATATTAAAAAAGAGCGGCGCCAGTCTGACCAAAAGCCGTTTGGCAGTATTTGATTTACTGTTGGGCCAAGAGGCTCAAAGCATGCAGGTGCTGGTCAAGCGCGGACAAGGCAAGACAGACCGCGCTACACTTTATCGAACGATTGAGCTGTTTGAACGCCTAGGTATTGTCAGCCGCTTAAACATTGGCTGGAAATATAAGATTGAGTTGTCTGAAATGTTTGCAGGCCACCACCACCATTTTTACTGCACCAAGTGCGGCCGCACTTACACCCTGCCGGCCAACCAGATGTTAGAGACAATGATAAGTTCCGTAGCCAGCAAAGAGGGTCTTTCCCCACGCGGCCATGTTTTGGAGGTTCACGGACTTTGTTCAGCGTGCCAGTCGGCCTAAGCGCCCGGCATCATCTTACTAGGATCAACTTTGTGGTTTTTAACCACCAGCAGCACGACCACAGCGGCGGCGAGCGCCAAACCTACACCAACATCCAAGCCGGCCTGGTAACCATGAACCTGGGCATAATTAGCCGGTCCGCCGGCTGAAGTTTCAGCATGAATGGTCGAAAATGCCACCGCCGATAAAATTGCCAAGCCGATGGCACCGCCTACTTGCTGGGCGGTATTTAAAACGCCCGAAGCTATGCCCGACAGATGCTTAGGGACGCCTGATGTAGCCGCTAGAGTACCGGATACGAAAGTTAAACCCATGCCGGACGCGGCGATAGCTAAACCGGGAAAGACATTATGCCAGTAAGTCCCGCCAACTTTCATAGTGTGGGCAATCGTGAACAGCCCAAGCGCTAATACCAGGGGACCAAGGTTCATCGGCGGTTTGTAACCAAGTTTGGGGACAATAAATTTGGCGACCAGGCCGGACATGGTGGCAATCACAAAGGTGACAGGCAAGAAACTAAAGCCGGATTTAACTGGTGAATAGCCAAGCACTTGCTGGACGTATAGTGTCATGAAGAAGAACATGGAGAACATCGTGCAGGCAATCACCAAGAAGGCCGCATTAGCCCCCAAGACATTACGCGTTTTAAACAGGCTCAACGGCAGCATCGGCTGAGCAGTACGGCTTTCATTTAAGACGAAGCCCACCATCAGAGCTATGCCAGCCACTATAAAAGCCCAGACTGTGGTAGAACCCCAGCCATCGGCTGGTGCCTTGGATAGGCCATAGACCAAACTTACCAAACCGCTGGTAGCGAAGGCGGCGCCAGGGAAATCCAGACGCGTTTTCTTGTGCTCCTCTCCGATATGGTGTGGTAGAAGTCTAATCGCAGTGAAGACTACAAAAGCGCCAATAGGCACATTTACGAAGAAGTTCCAGCGCCAACTAAGGTACTGGGTCAGTACACCGCCCATCACTAACCCAACTGCTGCACCGCCGGCCGACACCGCCGCCCAAATGCCCAGCGCCGTGTTACGGTCTTTGCCTTCGCGGAATTCACTGATAACGATAGATAGCGCAGCTGGCGACATAAACGCCCCCGCCAGACCCTGGAAGGCCCTAGCAAAAATGACTTGATCCTCGCTCGCAGCAAAGCCGCAAAGCAAACTCATCACGGCAAAAGCGAAGACCGAGCCGATGAACATCCTGCGCCGACCGTAAAGATCGGCTGCTCGGCCGCCCAAGAGCAAGAAGCCACCAAAAGTCAGAGTATAGGCGGTAATGACCCATTGGAGGTTGCTGCCAGAAAAATGCAGGGCTTTAGCCATGCTCGGCAAAGCCACATTAACTATAGAAACATCCAAAACAACCATAAACTGGGCAATGACCAGCAGTGACAACACTCTCCACTTATTTTCTGAGTGCTTAGATAGTTCTCTATTCGCCACTGTTAGCAGTCCCTCTCGGTAAACATATTTTTCCATGATACCACGTCAATCTAAGCAGTCTCAGAAAAATAGGCTAAAATAGTTGATAATGAACCAAAAAAGAAAAGTTCTAGTTGTGGGCGGAGGCTTTGGCGGCATAAAAACAGCCCTTGAGCTATCCGGCGATACGCGTTTTGAAGTGACTCTAATGAGTGAGCACAATCATTTCCGCTACTACCCGACTCTTTATAGGGCGGCCACTGGAGGCTCTTTGGGCGCGTCAAAAATCATGTTAAGCAGTATTTTTGAGAATAGGCCGGTTAAGTTAGTAGGCGGCACTGCGGCAAAACTGGACCGCACTAAAAAGCAGGTTTTAAGCAAAGACGGCAAAAAATGCGCCTACGATGACTTGGTCTTGGCTCTGGGCGTTGTTACCAACTACTTTGGCATTAAGGGTTTAGAGCAATACGCCTACGGTATAAAATCGGTAGAGGAAGCTCGGCGCCTGCGCGAGCATTTGCATACAAGCTTGACTACAGGTGAGGGCGAACTTAACTATGTAATCATCGGCGGCGGCCCAACCGGAGTAGAACTAGCTGGCGCCCTGCCCGGCTACTTGGATAGAGTCAGGCAAGCCCACAAGTTGCCTCCTCGCAAGTTCCATGTGGATTTAGTGGAAGCCGAGCCCAGGTTGATGCCCCGTATGCCAGGTGCTTATTCTAAAGCCGTAGCAAAACGCCTACGAAAGTTGGGTGTAAAGTTATACCTTGGCCAGAGTGTCCAAGCCGAGACAGCCGACGAATTGAAAGTTAGCGGCCACTCCATCGCTAGTCATACGGTTATTTGGACTGCCGGAGTAGCCAATCACCCGTTTTACAGCACTAACGGTTTTGCCTTGAGCGAACACGGTAAGGTAGCCGTGGATGAGAAGCTGGCGGCAGAAGACAATATTTACGTTATTGGCGACAACTCTGATACGCCCTATAGCGGGATGGCCCAGACCGCACTCTTTGATGCTAAGTTTGTGGCCGGCAATTTAAAGCGGCTGGCGGCCGGTGCTCCACCGAAAGCTTACACACCCAAGAAACCGGTTTATATCACGCCGTGCGGTCACGGCTGGGCGGCAGTGCTGTGGGGTCATTTTGGTACCTTTGGCCGTTTGGGCTGGTGGTTAAGAGATGCGGCCGACTTTGTCGGCTTCCGCGACTTTGAGCCGTGGTGGAAGGCTGGACAACTGTTGATGGAGGAAGCCCGCGAAGCCGGCGACTGCAAGATTTGTAACCCCTAAAGCCCATTCTCAGCTTGGCGGGCAAATATATCTCAAGATGAAAACTCTCAACTTAGCCTTGGCCAAGGCCGAAGACGTAATTGATAGACTGCTGGACAGGTTCACGACCTATCGTCTAGTGCTCTACGCGCTGATTATTTACGTGTTGGCAGCAGCGGTCTTAACTAGTCTGCACAAACTGTCCTTCACCGCCTGGCAGCTTTTAAGTTCGGTTGGCTGGCTGATTGCCGTCTGCGGCGCGCTCAACTGGATTTTAGCCAAGCTTCTGAGGATACCAGCCAATCAGGAATCTTATTTAATTACCGCCCTGATTTTGAGCCTAATAATGACTCCGGCTACCAATCTCCACGGCCTAGGGATATTGGCAGTGGCAGGATTCGGAGCCATCGCGAGTAAGTTCATCCTAACTTGGCACGGGCGGCACATTTTTAACCCGGCAGCACTTGGCGCGCTCATCGCCGGGGTTGGACTCAATAATTATGCAAGTTGGTGGGTTGGCACTAAGCCGTTAGCGCCACTTGTATTAATAGGTGGTTTTTTGATTGTCAAAAGAATCAGACGAATGCAGATGGTGGCTGTGACGATGGCCATATTTTTGTCCTATACGCTGGCCTATGCGCCGGCCGAGCACGCTGCCAGCACACTGGTTGCTGCCATCTTAGATAGCTCGCTGTTATTTTTTGCCACCATCATGCTAACCGAGCCGCTGACTTCTCCGACCACACTCAACGGTCAACTGGTTTACGCTGTAGTTGTCGGCGGTGCTTACTCAATTGCGCGCCTAAAACTAGCGCCCGAGGAGGCATTGCTTGTCGGTAATATTCTGACCTTTATCATGTCCCCCAATCGCAGCATGGTACTCAAGCTGGTGCGCTCCCAAAAAGAAGCCAGTGGAATCTATAGCTATATATTTGAGACTAAAAAGAGACTAGCTTTTATACCAGGCCAATATATGGAATGGACCCTGCCCGGCGTACGCTTAGACAGCCGCGGCAACCGCCGCTATCTAACCATCGCCTCTTCACCAACCGAGCCTTCGGTTGCCTTCACTATCAAAGTTCCGCCTCAACCCAGTGGTTTTAAATCTGCTCTTGGCTCGCTGAAGCCGGGCGGAAAGATTTTGGCAGCTCAGCTGGCCGGGGATTTCGTTCTGCCTGAGGATCCCCGGGTCAGACTAGCTTTTTTAGCCGGCGGCATTGGCGTGACACCATTTAGGAGCATGGTTAAATCCCTGCTGGATCATAACGCTTGGCGCAATATAGTGCTTATTTATAACGCAAATGACGCAAACGAATTTGCATATACCGGGTTGTTTAAACGGGCGGCCAGCGTTGGCCTGACCAGCCACTTTATAACTAGCGGCCTGGACGTTGGTTCTCTTGCCAAAAAAATCCCTGATTTTAGGGTGCGCCGGTTTTATATTTCCGGCCCTCAAGGTTATGTAGCCGGCATGCGTCAACTACTACTTACTGCCGGTGTTCCTTACGGGCAGATCGTGACGGATTTCTTCCCCGGCTACAATTAGAACCCGCTCTTGAATAATCGCCCAGAAAATTGTATTGTAGTCATCTATGAATTACGAGACCTTGGATAACTGGCTCGGGACAAGACGAAAGCGGGAGCTTGATGCCGCAAGGGATACCGCAAGAGCCGAACAAAAGCAGGCGCGAATTGAACAAAAAACCCAAGAACGGATTGCCAAAAGCGCCTACCACCCCCTGATTCGCCACAATAGAGCCTTGGTTGAGCAAGCCGAGGCTATTAATAATCTATGGCATGAAAATGGATACTTCACCTACCGACACACGAGTGGCTATGTTCAACATTCATCCGTCCGGGTGGGGCCAACCTTAATCCTCGAGAAAAATCCAGGCCACAATTTAGTTGCAAACCCCATATTAAGGTGGGAAGAGTGGAAGGGTAGGAATGACCTTACTGCCGAGCTGGCGTTCAGCTTAATTAGAGACGACTCCTTGGGAGCGTTAGTAGCGGACCCGCTGAAATTCCTGCACGTCTTTGACGACGACAATCCAGACTCTAAGCGCGAAGAGTCCTTTAGTATTGGTTTTAACAATGCCTCAAATGACCGCCTTTACGAGCTAGCGTCTCATAGAGCACCGCGTTTTAAGTTTAGCCCTGGCCTACGTGAGGCGATTGATATGACAAAAATCAGTAGGCGCCTGATTTCCTTGGAACAGAGCATGCATCTTATTTCTTCAGCAGTACTTGACGAAAAATTAAATCCTTTCTGGGCAGATCGCGCGAAAGAGGCTGGGGCCAATGCGGCTATACTTGGAGACCAAGGACTCCTGGCGACTGAGGCTGTAGCGAGCAGATCCAGTTTTACCAAGGAAGAGTACATGGAGGCAGCGCGCGCTTGTTTAGCGGCCGGCGAGACACACTTAGTGAAAAACTTCGTTGATCTTGGGTTGGTCAGGACTGAAGACCTAAATTAGGCTGCTAGATTAGTCACCTGTCTATTTTTGGGGTCCACAAGCAGATAATTATACTCATGCCAGCCGTCCAAAAATTCCGGTGCGCCTTCCATCGCAAAGGCTGCCGTGGCCAACACGTCAGCACTAATAATATCCGGCCCGATTATGCTCACGCTTTTCCAGGCTTTAGCTGTGGTCCCGGTTTTTGGGTTGATGATATGAGCGCCCCGCTCATATGCACCGCTGGTTGCTATGGCGCCACTACTCATATGCACGGCCTGGAGCAATCGCTTAGGATTTCTGGGGTCTTGTATACCGACTTTCCAAATTTTTTCGCCGGCTGATGCTGCCAGTACATCGCCGCCGATACCCAGGCAATATGTTTTATAACCAGCTTTTTTTATAACCTTGGCGGCCTCATCTATAGCCCAGCCTTTAACGTAGCCTGAGGGCTCAAACTCTTTGCCGTACCAAGCCGAAAAGTAACCATCGGTAGCTTTTTGCCACTGCTGGCAGGCCGTAACTATTTTTTGAAATTCTGGCCCTGGCTTTTTTAACTTATTTTCGTTAAAGCGGCTCACTAAGCTGGTTGGTTTAAATGGGCTGTAATCCTCATCGATTTTGTGTAGACGCTCAAAGGCCGCTTTAAAGACATCCCCGTCCTCGCAGCCGGGGATGTCCAGGGACGCGACTGTCCCCATTACATGAAAAGTTTGTCTCATTTTTGGGAGGCTACTGGTCTCCGTAGATGTAGGGCTGATTGTAAACCGGTGTGTTGCCTGAGTTATTCGTGTTAGCGTTGTTACCCTGCGCTGCATTGCTAGACGCGTTTGAGCTACCGGTTGAACCCGAAGATCCTGAGGTAGCTGCTTGGTCCAAGGCAGATTGTAAGGAAGCTTGATAACTTTCGCTGGTTAGAGTTGCCCCGGAGACAAAATCTATATTAGCACTCTGGGCGGAGAGGGTTGTCTGTTTGAGTAGCGGTTCGGCGACATAAGTGACTTGGTTGGTGTGGCCTAGACCGCTTGGCATCTGAAGATATTTTATGTTTTTTATCTTGCCGCCCGAAATGACAGCCGCAATCTGGACCGTGCCGTAAGGCATATACTCGGCACTGCCGGTGAAGGTACCGTCTTTATAAGACACACTTCCGCCCGTCGGCGAAGTAGCTGAGACCGAAGAGCCGGCCAAAGTCTTTTTTGGCTGGACTAGGCCTTGTGGACCGCCCGTTTGGTGCAGGCCATAGCTCAAAATCCCAAGTAGGGCGACGCAGGCAATAATGGCAATCGTTTTTCGCATACAAAGGGTAGTTTACCAATGTGTGGCTGATAAAAGCTTGAGAAAACAAAAACAGGGCTTTTGAGGGCCCTGTCTTTGGCGATAGTCTCTTTTTAGGGAGTCTATCTGTCACCTCACAAAGTAGATGACGCTATTAACTATAGTCCGCCGTTCATTGTGTGTCAACGCGCTCATAACACCTTAGAGCGTAGTATTTTTTGCAATAAACTTAATTATCCACAGGCGACTCTGCGGTCAAAGAGATGGGCGAGCAATCAATCCAACTCGGGTGACTGCCCGCCCTTTTTTGTGAGGTGTACTTTTGGCTTTTTGCTTAGCCTGAAAAAAGCATAACCTAAATGGCTAAATCTTGTAAAGATTTTTGTTATTTCTACAATCCCCGCCCAAGTTTTAGGCACTTTGCCAATAGTTGCCGGAGGCAGATTTAGATCTAGTGCGAGAAAGGAGCGAGTAGCGGAGAGAAGCTGTATGCAAAGATACTGCAAGCAAGCAACGCAAGCTCCTGACGAAGCAATAGACTAAGAAAGCCAGCGGTATCGGTGGCTGGGCCGTCGAGAAAGCTGGCTTGGTCTGTCCCGGAAACCAAAAATAGGGCTTTTGAGGGCCCTATTTTTGTGGTAACTCTTCCACGAGGGAGGGGTTACCTAGACGGTAGTTTCATTGCTGATCTTACCGCGTCACCTCACGATGACACTAACTACTATAATCGGAACCGTGAGACGCGTCAACGCCTATTTTTTGGCGGACTATGGATTTTTTACACAAGCATCGTTTTTCTGTTTAGAAGTTGTGGGTAAGTTGTGGGCAAACTTGTGCAAAACCTAAGTTTTGGCAATTTGCTCCCACGGCAAGTCGGCTTTGCCAAAGTGACCATAGGCAGCTGTGGCTGAGTATATTGGCCGAGCCAATTTTAGGCCGTTGATTATGCCCTTTACGCTGGTATCTAGCAGCTTGTCTTTGAACTGGTGGAGCTCTTCGTCGCTAACCTTGCCGGTTTCAAAAGTATCTATTGTTTGCATCAGCGGCCGCGGTTGGCCAATCACGTAGGCTAGTCCTACCTCGCACTTATCGGCTAGCCCAGCCGCCACGATATTTTTGGCAATATAGCGCGCCGCATACGCACCAGAGCGGTCCACTTTAGAGGGGTCCTTGCCGGAAAAGGCGCCGCCGCCGACGCGGGCATAGCCACCGTAGCCGTCCACAACAATCTTACGGCCAGTCAGACCTGCATCGCTCTCGGGACCGGGGATGTGCCAAAGACCAGTGCCATTAACAATAATATTGTTTTCGGTCGGTAATTTAAGACCGTAGTGTTCCACGACCGGCTGCATAATGTTAGCAATGACATCGGCGCGGACTTGTTCGGGCGCAGTGTGCTCATCATGCGCTACCGCAGCAACCAGCTTTTCAATACTGGAAGGTTTGCCATCTTTATAACGCACTGTTACCTGAGCTTTGCCGTCGGGCCGTAGCCAGCCTAGCTCACCGTTTTGGCGGGCTTCATCAATCCGCTTGGTTAGGCTATGGGCCAGCATTATGGGCAGAGGCATCAGCTCCGGTGTTTCGTTGCACCCGAAGCCGAACATCATGCCTTGGTCGCCTGCCCCGCCCGGGTCAACACCTCGGGCTATCTCTGGAGATTGCTGATGAATGTCATTAGAAAATGTGCTCTGCTGAGAAAACCCCCACTCCGGACGAGTGTAGCCGAGCTCTTTTACCTTGCCGCGAGCAATAGCTTCAAAATCCAGCTGAGCTTTGGTCTTTATCTCGCCAAATAGGCAAATCTGGTTGGCGCCAGCGACTGTCTCTATGCCGCAGCGCGAGTAAGGATCTTGAGCAAGGGCCGCATCCACGATGGCATCGGAGATAGCATCACAAATCTTGTCCGGGTGACCGGCGCAAACACTTTCTGATGTAAATAAATCGGCATGATATTCGTCGCTCATTAAATAAAAATCCTTTCTGGCAAGGAAAGGATTCATCGATTTTATCCTTCCCGTTTGGGCTAGGCTTAGCACCTTGGCAAGAACGCTAGGTTGCTGGCAGGTCGTTGGGCTAGATCCCTCGCTGCTCTCTTGATATTTTTAGTTGTCAAATTACTCAACCATTATAACAGGCCATTCTAGGCCATTTATTGATAGGGCTTTTGTCCTTAAGCGGGCGATCTTTGCCATATTTAAAAGCAGGTAGAGCTTGCGGGGATGATTCTATGGTTTGTAGCCGTGGCGCCAGTGGCTACGGATGGGCCCAGACCCCTGGCGATTTTGTCCTTGTACGTTGTTGGCTTGGTAGCAATCTCCGCCGCCGCAGCTAGGCCAACAGACACTGCTATAATTAATGCACCAATTAAGGAGCTCATCATGAAGAGATCAGCAGCTGCAATTATAGTAATCATACTTATAGCCGTTGGCGCTTACGCCATATTTCATAAATCGCCCACAAAAACCCCTTCTAGCAGCACTTCAGGCAACCAGTCTCCCATTAGTTCTGGGGCGATAATCCAAACCAAGACAGCTTCGGGCGTAGGCTCATACTTGGCGGATGCCAATGGCAACGCGCTTTACACTTACGGCGCAGATAGTAGCGGCGTTAGCAACTGCAGCGACTCTTGTCTTTACACCTGGCCCATTTACCAAGCTACTAAAACAACCTCTTTGCCCACAAACGTAACCGTTATTACCCGTTCGGACGGTTCTATGCAGTATGTCTACAAAGGCATGCCGCTATATACCTTTACTAGCGATTCGTCAGGCCGCGTAACTGGCGACAACGTCAGCAACTTTCACATCGCCAAACCATAAACTTTTTGAGCGTGTTCTTTGTCCCATGCTCCAAGATGCTGGTAAAACTATAATTTTTATGTTAATATTGTGTTAATTGTTCAAGAATCCGGGTTTACCCAGTTTTACTCCAGGCTTTTTGCAGCAATCAGAGTAAAACTAAGTTAGACAGGATTCTTTTTTAATGTATCAAAATAGTTCATTCAACCACGCGCCGCGGCGTCCAGGTTATAAAAGTTATGGTAGCCAAAGACCGTATAGTTCTGGGCCTAGGCGCCACTTCTCGTCTAAGCCGCGTTCCCGCGGCGGCCAGACAATTGATCCGGCGCGCTTTGTAAAAATAGCCAACCCTGGCGAATCAGCAGATTATAAATCTGGTCATGATTTTGCCGATTTTGTCATGCACCCCCTGCTTAAAAGCAACGTGACGGCCAAAGGCTATATGAGCCCATCAGAAATCCAGGATAAAACTATAGCCCTAGGCCTAGCCGGCCGAAACGTTGTGGGAGTTGCAGATACGGGTACCGGCAAGACCGCCGCGTTCGCCCTGCCTGTCTTAAATAAACTGATGCATACAAGCGGCAGCCAAGCTTTAATTGTGGCACCCACGCGCGAGCTGGCCATACAAATAGAAGAGCAGTGCCACTTGCTTGGACGAAGTAGCGGTATTAGTTCTGCCCTACTCATTGGTGGTATGCCTATGGGTCGCCAAAAAACGGCTCTTAAAAACGGTGCGCGGCTGCTTATTGGTACTCCTGGGCGTATCAAGGATCACCTGCAGCAGCAGACCCTTAACTTGAGCAACTGCCACACGGTGGTTTTGGATGAGGTGGACAGGATGCTGGACATGGGCTTTTTGCCAGATGTGCGTCACATACTGCAGCTTTTGCCAAAAGAACACCAGGCCTTCTTCTTTAGTGCCACGGTAAGCCCAGCTATCAAAAACCTCATAGATTCCTTCTGCCACAACCCGGAGTTTGTGAACGTCAAAGCTGGCGAGACTAGCAGTAACGTCCACCAAGCCGTGGTGAAGTTTTCCGGCAAGACGGAGAAAATGGACAGGCTCCATAATGCGCTCATCGCCGGAGATACCAAAAAGGCGCTTATCTTCGGCAAAACTAAATATGGGGTAGAACGGCTAAGCAAAGAGCTAAACGCCCGCGGCTTTAAAACCGCGGCCCTACACGGCGGCAAAAGCCAAGGTGCCCGCAAGCGGGCGCTGGATGCTTTTAGGCTTAACAACCTAAACATCCTGGTGGCAACGGATGTTGCTGCCCGCGGCATAGACGTCAAGGACATAACTCACGTTATTAATTTTGACCAGCCGCAGACCTACGACGATTACGTGCACCGCATTGGCCGCGCCGGCCGCGCCGGCCGCCCAGGCCATGCCCTGACCTTTGTAGAAAATTAAATTTTCCACTAGTAGCATGGGTTATCTGTTCCACCCCACGCGCACACGTTCCTTATATATGCTCTTTACCCTGCTCATGCTTGCACTATAACCTCTAAATTGTTATCTTTTGGCAGTTATGCCATTAGACCAACATGAGTTGCCAGCTTTAAGCGCGTCCTTGTGGAATTTTGCAGATGCTGTGAGACAAGTTGAAATGCCGCGTATACGACGACTTTGGATTAGTGGCATTGCCCCAGATTCTGACAACATACTTCGCTGGATGAGGACGCAAGACGACGAAAATGCTCTTTCTGATCTGGCGATTCTGGCGGCATTACGAGATTTGGAATCTTATAGAGCGCCGACAGAAGAAAATACGAGGCGCAACCTTTCCACTGTGGCAAGAGTCGGTGGCACCGCATTGCGACACCTCTTTGATATTGCTATAGGTAAGCATGTTGTTCTGTCTGATCGAGCCATGCATGGTGTTGCAGGGGTTGCATCAGGTATCAAGGACCGCTTAAGCGAGGAATTCGAATTAATTGCTGGTGGGGGCAGGATGGATGATCCAGCTCGCCAATACTTGGTTAGAGCAAGCAGAATTATTGGCGACAGCGGGAGGCGAGAGGCCAGAATAGTTACCATAGATGGAGGAAAATTTCATGGATCCCGCAATGCATTTTGAAGCGGGCATTTTCCGAAGACACTTAGTACGATCACTTCGCTCTCCATTAACACAAAACTAGCTTTTCGGTCACGCTTGCCCCGATTTGGCCTATCCCTATGAAATTCAATAGACCCCATCTGTTCCACCCCACGCGCGCGCCTTTTATATATATAACCCGCCTGGGGGTTCTTCAGAGCTGTCGGACGTAGGGATTATTGATTTTTTGCAATAAGAGTTTATAATATCCCGAATGGACAAAGAGAACTTAATTGCTGCTGGCTTTCATTTTTACGAAGGTGACCGGCATGCGGTTGAGTATAGTAAGGTAAAAGACGAGCCTGCAAAGCGGATTGAAGGCGTAGGGGAATTAGGCTATGTCGTGCGCTTTAATAGGATGATTGATAAAGTAAGGCCACTGCTTAAGCCGCAAGAGAGCTATGGGAGAGATTGGCACATAACACCTGAGGTTCCCTTGGCGGGTGTAGTAGAAGGCCAGGATTTCACGGTATATCTATCCATTCAGGTACAGAACCCCGGCAGCAACGACGAGAGTGTCGCGCCTCACATTCGGACAGACGGAAAACGCCCCCTGGGAATGAGCGGCATGCAAACTAGCCGTAGTTCTTGTGAACGCTGGGAAGAAAGTCAACGAAGGGACGAGCCGCTAGAAGAGCTCGATCATGTAGAAGAAAGCGTGGAGGTTTATCTAAGAGCATTGGCTGAACTCACACCCCAACAACTACATGAACTGGGATTCCCGAGTGATTACTCCCCGGAAGCGATTCAATTAAGCTTATTAAGCTAATAATCTTGGGCGTATAATCCGATTTATGAAAGCTAGGCGTGCTGGCGCATTGATAATTAGAGATAAAAGAATTTTGCTGGTTTCAAATGACGAGCTGGGACTGTACTGGACCCCTGGCGGGCGATTAAACGCGGGCGAGGACTACCAACAAGCCCTCCGCCGGGAGTTGGCAGAAGAGCTCGGAGTGAAAATTAATAAAGCAAAACTTTTCAGCCAAGTATCACACGACTACACGCCGACAGCTAAATACTTTTTAGTAGATGTTGTTGGCGAGCCTGCAACCGTCAGCAAGGAAATTACAAAAATCGGTTGGTTCTCCAGGCAGGATATTGAATTTGGCAACACAAAAGTAACGCCGAACTTCACGAAAGAAATCTTTCCTCAACTTATCAAAGCCGGCCTGCTCTAGCGGCCCAATTTCTATCTGTTCCACCCCACGCGCGTGCGTTCTTTCACTATAACACCGCCCGCTTTTAAAAACTTGCTACTAGTCTAGGGGACGGGCTAACTTTTGCTAGCTTTGGCAGTTTTTTCTTCTTTCCTCCACCTGGAATTAATATGTCTGCGGCAATCACTTTAGACATATCCCCACCAAGATTCCATTTGTACGGCTCACCCACTACGATCGGTGGCAGTTGATCAAGCATCAGAATATCGGCAGGCCGTCGATCCAACAGGTCGCTCATTACTCCTTCGAGCATATGGCCACTTCTAGAACCGGTCATATAAGTTACAGTCCTCCAAATTCTTGCTTGGCGTTCGTCCTCGTAGTCCACAATCATACGAGCGGACTCACCACTATATAGCCTGTTGGCTTGAATCTGAGCGGCCCGGCGTTCAAATGTTTCTTCACCATTCTTATACAAGTGAAAGTCCCGCCGTCTGGGCGGTCCAAGATTTATACTATCCTCAACGACCCTTAATAACCCCTCCCCCCTTTCTAGAAGCGGCAGTTCTTCCCCGAACGGAACCGCCTCTGCTATATGGCCCGACACCCTAGCTTTTCTATACAACTCCATTACCTTCACAGCTCCATGCGTCGCCAATAAATGCGCGCCAAAAAACCCATCTAAAACTTTTGCGCCAATTGGAACCTCGGGCAATGAGCTGGGACTCTCCCAATACTCTGGTGAGGCTATTCGCTCATGAAAACTCATTAACAACTATTTTCTAACAAATTATGGAAAAAGCAAGCATACGCCCCCTGTTTCACCCCACGCGCGTGCGTTCTTTATACATATCCCGGCCCGCTTATTTTGCGCGTGCTTATGCTTGCATCCGTATATAGTGCGTGCCATGCTTGAATTATGGATGATAATAAACAGGACCCTCCATCACCGCTACCACCCCCAATCGCACAACAGCAGAATATCCCGAGTATTCAGCTACAGCTGCCCGTAGCTATGCCGCAACGGCCCATTACAAATACCCAGGCCCTGGTCGAATCTATAAAAGACTTTACTTCACAGGGCAACCAAGCTGAAGAAAAGGTGGCGCTACAAATAATTCTTATTTCTTCAGCTGTTCTAGCAATTATTGGTGGAGTTGCAGTAAATAGAGGAACCAATAGTATAGGCATTATAGCCGCATTGTTTTTAATCGTTTCTGTTGCTGGATTGGGCATTTCACTCCTGACTGGAGTTATCCATTTTATTTCAGAACGACGTTTCTGGTATAAAAATCGAGAGAAAGCAGTTGATGCACTCAAGGTGATAGGAACGATGCAAAATCCTGTTGATAAAGAAAATGCTGCATTGGCTGCGCTATCTAACACCCAAGAAGGTTCCAGTAGAGCGGCATGGATCATACAGCTTGTTAGCTTTTTAGTTGGAGCATCAGCACTAATAGTGCTAGTAGTTGCTGCTGTCGTCAGCGAAATTAAATAAAACTGGGTCCGGGCATCGGCGTTTTTCGGCGGAATAAGCTTCTAGGTATTCCCGAGTTGCTTCAGGCTCCGCCGAGCCTTTACGCAGCCCGTGGGCAAAGGCTGCCCTAATAGTGCCAAGAACGAACTTGCCGCTATATTCTTTATCGGCTGGAACCTCTAGAAGACCCCACTCCCTATAGAAATCTACCAATTCCAGATCAGCCCAATCCTCTGCTAGCTCGCCTGAAGTCCTAGTATCGTTAGGGACACTCTCTGGAATGTTCATATTTACAATATACAGCGCTTTCTATATCCATTAATCAATTAAAGAAATCTGTGTCAGCAAGTTCTTCCGGGAGAAACCCCTTGGGATGCTTAAAACCACTTTCCCACTTGGTACCTTTGCCGTAGCCTAGATCTTTCATCAGCTTGGTTGGGGCGTTTCGCAGGTGCAGCGGCACCGGCGCATCAGGATAGTCTCGCGCGGCAGCTTGGGCTTTTCCCCAAGCATTGTAAGACTCTCGCGATTTTGGCGCACGGGCTAGTACAGTTACGCAGTGCGACAAATTAATCTGACATTCCGGCAAACCAATTCGTTCTACCGCCAAAAAAGTGGAGACGGCAATATTTAGCGCGGCCGGCGCGGCCATGCCAATATCCTCAGAAGCAAAAACTACCATCCGCCGGGCAATAAACTTTGGATCTTCCCCAGCCTGTAGCATGCGGGCCATGTAATAAAGCGCAGCTGAGCCGTCGCCGCCACGCATAGATTTTATAAAAGCGCTAATGATGTTGTAGTGCATTTCCCCAGTTTTGTCGTAACCCGGAATACGCTTTTGGGCGGCCTGCTGGACGACATCTTTAGTGATAGCGCCCTTGCCAGCCAGCTGGTTGGCTAGCTCCAAATTGCCGAGCGCAATACGGGCATCGCCGCCGGAAAGTTCTGCCAGCAAGTCCAAGCTGGCGGCCGGCAGGCGCTTGGCTGTAATTTTTTCTCCGCCAGCTGGCGGATTGGCCGCGCGCTTTAAAACTGCGATCAAATCTTTTTTGGCGAGCGGCTCCAGCACCACCACCCGGCTGCGGGATAAAAGCGGCGTGATGACTTCAAAACTGGGATTCTCGGTTGTGGCGCCAATGAGGGTGATAAGACCGGACTCTACGTGAGGCAAAAAGGCATCCTGCTGGGCTTTATTGAAACGATGGATCTCATCGACAAACAGAACGGTTTGCTTTGGCTTGTCGATGGTGCTGCCCTGCTCGTTGCCCCTTGCCCGCTCGACAACCTTGGTAACATCGGCCTTGCCGGCGTTGACGGCGCTAATTTCTATAAAATCAGCATTCATCTCATTGGCGATAATGCGTGCCAGCGTAGTTTTGCCGCTACCCGGCGGCCCCCAAAAAATTAAACTAAAAGGCTTGCCGGCGCTTACTAGCTCGCTAATCAGCTTGCCTTTGCCAACAATTTGCTCCTGCCCCACCACATCTGATAGTTTGGTCGGCCGCATCCGCTCCGCCAAAGGACGTTCCATAACTTTTATTATCTCACTTATAAAACGAGCTTGTATAATCTAACGAAATGACTGAATTCGCTGAGGCGGTTGAAGCGCCTTACGTGGGTGAGGATACAATCAGCCGCAGGCGAGAAATTGCTGCAGCTGTCATCGCGCTGGCGGCGGCTGGGGGTTTATCCACCGCGGCAGAGGCTAACCATTGGCTTGACCACACCAATCGTTTATTTGAGTTTTTCCAGGATAGCGGCAGGCACTTTTTGGTAGGCTACTTAGGCGCGATGGCCAATATGACTAGGTCTAAAGCGGAGACTTTTCGCGGTAAACTTGGCGCCGCGTTAGTAGGCGGATTGGCCTTGGACGCAATGGCAGAAGCAGGCCAATCGGTAGTTATTACTGGGATTCTACATCACGGCAGTCTGCATGACATGATGGGTATTTTTGAACCGAGCCAGATCCCGGGCAATGCCTTAGACGCTCTAGCGGCTGAAACGGCCGCTGTTGGCGCCGCCGTGCAGTATTCTCGCCAGCAATTAGTCCATGGCATTGACGACACCGCCGCTTAGCTGGCTTTTGGGTGCTTGAATCTACTTAAGAATTGGATGGGATTTTAGGAAGTCAGGCTTTCCTGATCGCTCGCACCGGGGGTTTGTGGTGTAGTTTCGCAAGATACCGATCCATCATCTGAAAATGCATTTGCGACATTACGTCTAGCTAATTGCAGATTTTCAGCGGGCGGCAATGATACCAGATCTACTCCGTTGTGTGTATCATCAGTCTCCAAAGGGAGTCGGGCCCAACGGGCCTCTCGGTATGGGGCTACAGCTTCTCTATAGCGAGCATCGCTGTCTGCAAGTGCCTCCGCCGCTTCTGGTGCCGGCTCGCCGGCACGTAGATCAATTGCTGCTTGTTTCTTCCAGCGCTTAGCGAGTTCGCTATCACTACCGTCCTGGGTCTTAGCCATAAACTCCCTTTTGCTAAATTATATAGCTTCTCGCCGGGAAAGTCTTATTCTTATCAATGATTGGACTTTATCGGGTTCGGCATATATCTCTCCTTGATCAGTCGAATTATAACCCTATTTAGATAAGTCCTAGACGGCTTTATCGTGTGGCTCTATCCTGAAAGAATGGCCGTCGCGGCGGAAGGCGGATACCGTGACATCCGCACGTCTGTAAAGATATGGACGCTTTGTTTCTGTAATGCCCCGGATACCTATAGCAGGTTCACCTTCGACATCTATGGGCCTAAGAACTCTGACCGGAATTTCAGCGTCGTCCATAAATGGAATAGGTGGCTCTGTGTTTTGCCATGGAGCCGATGCCCGGCTTAGCTGTTCTACCGGCGCTCCCGGCACAAATGTCATTCCCACGAAACGCGAGCGTTCTATGTCATAGCCATTGAATGGGCCGTAATATATCCCCAATCTGCCCAGAACTCTTATGGAAGAGTGCCGATGGTTTTCAAATGCATCTAAAATCTCCTCCATTGATGGGATGATTATTCCAGTTGAAGTCTCTGCATTTGGTGCGGACATGCCGAACATTATGAATTAACAGATACAAAATGCAAGCATAAGCTTAGCTACCGCATAGTGGATTCACTTTCTCATGAAACTATAGGTCCGGGGCTTGTATTTTTTAGACTTTGGTAGATTATATATTTTATGAGTTACGGCCCAAACAGTATGCCAAAGCACGGTGAGATAGAAAGCCCGCTAGTATATAACTTACGCAGGGTTGACGAAATAATCGCTGAGATGCAAGCGCCTTTTAGACAGGCGATTGCCGAAGGCGATGGGTCTGAACCCCACCACAGCGACGAAGTCCGCAAGCTGGACTCAGCACGTGCGCGGATGAGGTACGACCTTACCGGCCTAGGCATCGCCGATCCCGTAGATGAGGGGTTTGTGCGCTCCATGATAAAGCTTTTGGACGTGGAATATGTTGACGGACAATCTGCGGGCCAGGATTTGATTGGCTGGCAAAGACGCGGCGAGCTTATAGACAAAGCGTTTGAAGAATCCAAATCTGAAGCGGCTTAACTGCCGGCGAGGTCCCGGCGGCGGAAGCTAATGAACGCCAGAATTATTAGCGCAATAGTGATGACGCTAAAGCATATAGCCGGCCAGACCGTGAACGTGCCATTTAGAATTTGGCTGGGCTGGTAGTAGTGATAAGGCAGGAGTTTAGCCGGCCAAACAAGCCAATGAATGGCGCCCTCTAGCGAGGTTAGTACGTAGCCGCCAATCGCCAGTAGCATGGTAATGCCGAGCGCGGCCGAGCGGCCCGCCCGCCCCACCGCCGTGATGGCAAAAGCCAAAGAGCCAAAGACTAAAGCTAGCAACAATAACATTAGGTGCATTTCCCATATAAGTTTGATGGCGATATGTATACGGAACAAAGTGGTGAAGAGGGTCATGGCCGCCGCCGCGGCTATATCGACGGCTAGTAGCAGGCCTAGCCCGCTAAGGGCCTTGCCCGCCAGCAGCCGGCCGCGACTGACGGGCCGCGACAAGATAAGCTCCAGTGTTCCGGAAGACTCTTCGCTGGCTAGTAACGAGCCTCCAAGGCTTATCGCCATGACGATAAAAATTATCGGCAGCACCACGTAGTAGGGTTCTGAACTTAGGAAGCCGGCGGGAGTGTTAAAACTATCTGTTACGGAAATGAAAGATTTGACGGTAGACGGCAGGTTTTGAACAGTGCGGGCAAAGTTTACCGTTTGGCTGTTAACAAAACTTTTAAAGACTGAGTCCACGAGCAGTACGTAAAAACTAGTACCGAGCGCCCAGAATATGGAGGACAGCCGGCGCTGTTTAAATTCCCATTTTATCAGCGGAATCATTTGCCGTCCCCTTTGTAAAAGCGCAGAAACTCGTGTTCGAGGTCGACTTCACGCTGGTTAATTGAGCTAACGTTGTGCCTGGCCAGCACTCTAAACAGCGGCGATAGGTCGCCCTTCATATGGATGGTAGCGGCTTTGCCGGTGCCGGCTTCCAGCTTTACGCCGGGCACGGCTTTTAGTTCGGCCCTTGGCGCATCGTCTACAAAATTAATATCAAAGGTCCGAGCGGCCGCGGCCGCGACATCAGCTACCACTTGCTCGGCAATCAGCTTACCTTCGCGGATAAAACCAACGCGGTCGCAGATCCGCTGGACCTCGGCGATGTTGTGACTGGAAAAAAAGACACTGCCGCCGCGGGCTTTGGTTTCGGCGATGAGTTTAAAAAACTCCTCCTGCTTTAGCGGATCAAGGCCAGCGGTCGGCTCGTCCAAAATCAAAATGTCCGGCTGGTGCATGAAGGCTTGGATGATGCCGATTTTTTGGCGGTTGCCCTTAGACAAATCGCGCAGGCGCGGTTTAAGGTCGGCCTCAAAGCGGCCGGCTAGCTCGGGCGCGTAGCTCTTATTTTGGGGCGGCTGGAGCTCGGCCATATACTTTAGGAACTCGTGGCCGGTCATTTTTGGGTAGAGAGAAACATCGCCGGCAAGGTAGCCGACAGATTTTTTTATGAGAGTGGAACCTGCCACAATGTCTTGGCCCAAAATCTGGGCCGAGCCGGCAGTAGGCTGGATGAAATTAAGTAGCAAGCGAATAGTCGTGGATTTGCCGGCGCCGTTGGGGCCCAAAAAACCGTAAACCTCGCCCGGTTTGACGCTAAGCGTAAGGTCACTAAGCGCCAATACGCTACGTCCGGCGTATCTTTTTGAAAGGCCGCTTATTTTTATCGCCGCTGCCTCTGCCATTAAGCTTAAGTATACCTTATAGCGTCCACGACCCCGTAAAGGCCGACTAGAATATTATTCAAGTTGCTGTTATGATTGACACGTAACCATAAGCGAGGGCTTTTATGATCAGTAATTTCGGGTTTTTAGACTTAGGTACGCCTGAACTTATTATAATTTTGGCAATTGTTTTGCTTCTTTTTGGCAGTAAGAATCTGCCTAAACTTAGCCGCAGTATGGCTGACGCTATCCGTGAACTTCGCAAAGGCATCAGTGACGAAAAAACAGAAAGCAAGCCCGATGAAAAAAAACTACCCAACGCAAACGAAAAATCAGAGCTCTAAGCCAGCCGAAGTTCCAAAACCTTTTATTCAGCACTTGTATGAGCTGCGCAAGCGGCTGGTCTACTGCGTCGCCTCGATTCTAATATTCTCGACTTTGGCCTACACGGTGCAGCAAAGCATTGTCAGGTTTTTGCTTAAACCGTCTCATGGGCAGCAATTCATCTACACCTCACCTATCGGAGGTATCAACTTCCTGTTTTCGGTCTGTATATACGTTGGCATCGCCGCTAGCACGCCAATCATCATTTATCAGTTGCTGGCATTTTTGGAGCCGCTGCTGCAAAAACAGACTAGGCATATTATCTTGCGTTATAGCTTCTTTTCGGCGCTGCTGGCGGCAGTCGGCTTTGGCTTTGGCTACTTTTTAGGCCTGCCGGCGGCACTACACTTTCTAACGCATCAATTTACTAATAACCAAGTTCACGCCTTGCTGACCATTCAAGAGTACCTGTCGTTCTTGACTGTCTATCTGCTGGGAGCGATGCTGATGTTCCAGTTGCCGATTATCCTGTTATTTATCAATCGTATCCGGCCGCTTGGGCCCGCAGGCCTACTAAAAAAAGAGCGCTATGTAATTTTGCTGGCCTTTATCGTCTCGATGATAATGGTGCCTACACCCAACGTTCTTAGTCAGTTAATAATCGCCGGGCCGATTATCCTGTTGTACAACGTCAGCATCGTGCTGATTGCTTTGCATAACCGTAGGTTACGCCAGCCGGAAATAGCGATAGGGGCCGTCCCAGTCCAGCCGGTACAAGCCAAAATGCTAGAAATACCGACTATTGATTTGCGGAAGCTAAAGGTCGAAAGACTACCCAAGCCCGTCACACCCGAACGTCTGATTATTGACATCCGGCCACCGACCCGTCACCAACCAGCGACTTAAGCTAGGTTTCGGTTCATCAAGACAATCAAGTCAAACAAAAGTATAGTGCTTATGCTTTGAAATAATATTTACAGTTTGTAAATGTTAGTTCACAATTCTATTTGCAATGGGGAGGTCGTACGGAAAAGTATTTGCTGTAGTTGGGCTTTGTTTGGCCTTTTCTTTGTTTGGTGCCGACGCTGCAGCCTTATCCCCTGCCCCTGCGACACAATTTAATGGGGGTGGAAGCACTGAAGTTTCAGTGAGCATCCAGCCTGTCCGGCTGGTTTTAATTAACGACCAAAATAAGATTGTTAAGATTATCAGTAACTCTACTGCAAATGTAACTCCAACAGTTTATAAAAGAAGCTTTAGCAGTCCGCCGATAGCGATCAGCCCAGATATCCGCCAGCAGTACGACACAATCTTAGCCGGATTAGATACTGCGCGAACAGGTACTATTTACCAAGCCGAGCCATCAATAATCAGCCGGGTAGTCCGATTGGGAGGTTTTTACATGACAGCCAATATGCCCGTTGTATTTGCCACAAGCCATTGAGCATAGAGGGTAGTGTTAGAGGCAGGCCAAGTAAAGTTAGCGCCATCTGCGTAAGCTGTGCCTGACCCATCGGCGACGGTATTCCAGCCTGTAAAGGTATATCCAGTTCTTGTAAAGGTATTGGTTGTAAGAGCGTTCGTAGTGTTGTAGTTCTTAGTTTCGTTCGACATTGAACCTGTACCACCATTGTTGTTGAATATTACATCGTAAGAATTGATAGTCCACTGGGCATAAAGTGTGGTGCTGGCAGTAAACGCATAGCTTGCACCGTTAGCATAAGTTGTACCCCCTCCACCAGCCACCGTGTTCCAGTTAGCAAAGGTGTACCCAGTTCTTGTATACGCGTTAGAAGTTAGGGCGGCGGCTTGGTTGTTTTGTTCGGCGCTCATTGAGCCTGAGCCACTGTTTGCGTTAAAAGTTACAGTAAAAACAGTTGGCCAAGTTAGTGTGCCTGCCCCAGCAGCGCCAGCTCCACCTGCCTTGTTGCCCGACGCAGCACCACCACCGCCACCACCACCCGGGGGCGTAGTAGGAGCGGCCCCAACAGCACCAGTCCCACCAGTACCACCATTACCACCTCCAGTAACAGCAGTTGCACCCGTAGCACTTGTGGCGTTATGTCCAACGGCACCAGTCCCACCCGAGCCACCACCACCACCACCGGCATTAACGGCAGTTTGAAATCCATTACCGCCGTGAAAACCAGTTGTGCCAGTTCCGCCCGTACCGCCTGTGCTACTGTTCGCAGAGTTGTTGCCGGCTTTGGCTGCAACTAGAATTGTCGGTGTCGGGTCTGAGAATGTACTGTCGTTACCTTGACCACCACTTCCACCGGAAGCACCACCAGCCGTACCTTTAGCACCAACAGTTATCGTATAAGTATGACCAGGTACTATATTTGTAATTACAGAGCTACGATACTCGCCACCGCCACCGCCCCAACCCCCATTAACATTAGCGAGTAATCCGCCGTCACCACCAGCGCCCGAACCCCATAGCTCAACAGTTAATTTAGTAACACCAGCCGGGGCTACCCAAGTGTAGCCTATCCCTGCGGTCTGGTTTTGTACACCGTTACCACTAGGCCAAACAGCCATCTAAGCGAACCCTACACAGCGCCACTTGCTAGTAGCCGAATTGTACATAAACGCTACGGTAATGGGCAGTGTGGTTGAGCCATTAGAGGTCGTTGGAGTAGTCACAGAGGAATCCTCATTATTCACCCAGCTTATAGTCTTAGCAACTGCCGAGAAATCGTAAACTCTTACGATCTTTTTTTGACCATCAACTGCGCTTGATGTGGCGAGTGTAATCGTCATGTTGGCGGCAGATGAGTTGGTGAAGTTACTTATCTCGTATGAAACCGAACAAGTGCCAGCGTTAGAAGATACAGATACAGTTTCTGGGGTTTCAATAAAGATTGTTCCAGTTTGCTTCCCGGTGAAGGTTTGGGCTGCATCAGTTCTGGCGATGGTCGCAGTGGTTGTAGGGAAGTTCATGGTCGTAGAATCTGTGCCAGCGAGAGTTAGGGAATTGCTGACAGTTAGGTTTTTAGAGTTGGCAACCCCAGTGCCACCCTGCGCTGGTGGTAATGGGGATGAGAGGTGCGTAGATGTAACTTGAGGAGAGGCGGCAGTATTGCCTAAGTCGCCGGCTAGTTGGACTAAGCCGGGCTGAGAACCACTGGCCAAATTTGTATTGGCCGAAGATGTATAAGGATTAGTGGCGTCAGTGACTAGCTTACCATCAGGTCCTAGTGACTGCTGAAGATAATCGTTGAGCTGAGTGCCCCAAGTATTGGCGGAACCACCAGGGGTAGGTAGGCTCGATGACATTAAATGCTCCTTTTAGTTTTCCAAAACGCCCGGCCCCTTGGCTAGACACTAATATAATAGCAAATTATAGCATAAGGATTATGTTGACAAGCAGGATACTAACTGGTACTTTTGAGGTGATACTGTTAACTCGTATATGAAACAAAATAAAAATCTCTTCAAAAGAGTAAGGCTTGTGGCGATTGCCGGCGGAATCGCATCGGCCTTTATGTTATCGACGGCTGTTGTGAGTGCCGATACGGCCAATACGACGATAAGTTCGGTAGTCTCCCCGATTATTAGCCTATTTACTACCAGCGGCACGGTTAATGTTAACGTGACTCCAGCTGCTGGCTCAACAAAACAGACCATCGCTAGTGATACGGTTACAGTTAGTACTAACGATGCATCTGGCTATGCACTAACTCTGGCAGACGGCGACACCAATACCAACCTGGTTTCCGGCGGCAATAACATTGCGGCTTCGGCAGGGACGCAGAGTTCTCCGACTACCCCAGAAGCTACCAACACTTGGGGTTATGCTGTGGCTGGAGTTGGTGGTTTTAACGCAAGCGGTTACGGGTCAGCCAGTAGCGCGGCCGTTAGTGGCACTCTAAAGTTTGCCGGCGTACCGTCTTCAGCTTCGCCCAACACGCTTAAGACTACCGCCGGCGTCGCCTCAAGTGATACAACAACCGTTTGGTACGCTGTGGCTGTCGATACTACTCAAGCCACTGGAACCTACACCGACAGCGTAACTTACACCGCAACGACAAATTAGACTCGTCAAAGCTCTATGGTTTCCAGCGCGGCACGTACCGTTTTATATTGTGTTGATATCATAATCGTAATGATTAATAATGAGGGAAGATTTGAAATACATACGCGTAGGTATTGTTACCCTGCTCAGCGTGGGAGTTATGGTCGGGACTACGGCTATCGTATCTGCAGATACGGCTTCTACCACAATAAGCTCAGTTATCAGCCCAATTATTAGTCTTTTTACTACTAGTGGAACGGTTAATCTTAACATTACTCCAGCTGCCGGCTCAACAAAACAGACCATCGCTAGCGATACCGTTACAGTTAGCACAAACGATTCATCCGGCTATGCCCTGACTTTGCAGGATGGCGATGCCACCACAACCTTGGTGTCTGGCGGCAATAGTATTGCCGCCTCTTCCGGGACGCAAACAACTCCAGTAGTGATGGCAGCTAACACATGGGGCTATGCCGTCCAAAGTTTAGGCGGCTTCAACGGCAGCGGTTACGCTGGTGCCAGTAGCGCGGCAGTCAGCGGTACGCTAAAATTTGCCGGCATGCCAGCTTCTGGCTCAGCCAACACGCTAAAGTCTACCTCCGGCACAGCTTCAAGTGATACAACTACCGTTTGGTACGCCGCAGCTGTTGACTCCACTCAGCCTTCTGGAACTTACACCGATAGCGTAACCTACACTGCAACCACAAATTAGAATGTTTGGCATGACAATTTCGCGAACCTACAAAAAGCAATTCACGACTTTTTTGATATTTTTGTCGGCTTTTGGCTTAGCGCCAGCGGTAGCACATGCCATTCCGCAGGTTATCACCATAACCCCAACTTCAGTCAGCCCAGTGATAGACCCGGGCGGTACCTATAAAGGCTCGTTTCAGGTGCTTGATCAGGGCAGTAGCAGTTACAAATTTTTGGCTTATCCAACTCCTTACAGGGTAAGCGGCGAGGATTACACTCCAGAATTTACATTTTTGCCAACTGCACCCGATGCCGGCAGTTGGTTGAACTTTTCGGTGCCGGGCGGATACATTAAGCCAGGACAATCCGTCACAATAAACTACACCATATCTGTGCCCCAGAACACGCTACCGGGAGGGTACTACGCAGCGGCTTTTGCCGAAACTCAGATTGCCGCCAAGACTAACGGCGTCACACTAAACGAACGAGTCGGTGAACTTTTCTACATACAGGTAGCTGGGCCGGTCGTAAAAAAGGGCAGTTTACTCAGCTGGAGCTCGGGCATCCTGCAAAAACCACCGCTAACTTCAGCCTTGCGTATTCAAGACAACGGTAGCATTCACTTTCCTACTCAAATTACCTATGTTATCAAGGACATCTTTGGTCACCCAAAATACACTTTAAACACAGATAAGGAACTACTGCCGCAGACCATTCGCCGGATTACCCTGCCTTGGAATAAATCCCCTAGCATTGGGCTTTTTAAGGTAACCGGTACCGTGAAGTTCCTAGGCCAAGAAAAGACCATGCCTACCAAATGGGTTCTGGTTATGTCTTCTGCCGTCAGACTAATAACGCTAGCATTGATGCTGATTGTACTTGTCTTCTTAGTTGTAATCCGCCCAAGATACCTATCCAAACGGAGGGCTAAGGAGCCAAAGAAGGGATGAAATCTTTCTTCAAATTAATCTCAAAAGGATGGCTGGCTATCTTGGCTATCCTGCTGAGTTGTCTAGGTCTATTCCTTGGCAGCGGAGCGGTTTTGGCTTACTACGCGACCGGGACATACGGCAGCGGTACTTATGGATCATGCAAGTACGGGGTTCAGTGTGACATTACACTTTCCAGCAACGGTAGCCTGAACCTGGACATTACGCCAACAACCAGCGGAAAATGCACCATCCACAGCGATAGCCCCTCAGTGCTAACTGATGACACCGACGGCTATACCCTAACTGTGGCGGATAATAGTACTAACACGTCGCTTGTCAACGGTGCATCAAGCATATCCACCACTAGCGGCACGGTCAGCAGCCCAACTACGCTGTCAGGTAACAGCTGGGGATTCCGCGTGGACGGTTTGGGCGGCTTCGGCGCTGGACCGACGACAACTCAAGATAATGTTGCCCGCGGTTCAATAACTTTTTCTAGCGTTAAAGCTAGTAACGTGACTGCCGACACCATCGCCAGCACTTCCGGGGCGGCGGATCCGGCGGTGGCTACAACGGTTTGGTATGGTGCTTGCGCCGATACCAGCGTTGCCAGTGGCACCTATTCTACCCAGGTGCTTTACACTGCCATCGCAAATTAGACCTAGCCTTAGCTACGAAGATGTAGGCGGCTTTAGGTATGTTGACAGAGGTTGCAAAATAGCATAAGCTCGTTAATAGATAGAGAAACAAAAAAACCGAGGAAAAAGTGTCAAGGCTCAATCAGCTTTTAAACAAAGAGGTAACTCGTAAGCAATTTTTAGCAACGCTGGGGATTGGAGTAATCTCGCTTTTTGGCCTGTCTTCGATCATGGGCCTACTGAGCGAGGGTGACTATAAAAGAATCGACCACGGCTATGGCGACGGCACCTACGGCCATTAATCCTTTTCAGGCTTCGAGGTGTTCGAATCGATTGACCGCAAAGCCAACACAAACCACTAGGGTCGCTGCTAGAACAATCAAGTCCTTGCCCAAACCAAAATGGGATTGGTGGATCATTGTGTAACGCAGGCCATCAACGATGTAAGTTAAGGGGTTAATTTCAGTCAAAATCCGAAGTACGGTCGGTGCGCTCGTTAGTGGATAGAGTGCACTGGATAAGAAAAATAGCGGGAAAATTAAAAAGTTATTTATGGCCTGAAAGCCCTGGAAGTCTTCTACCATGGAGGCAATGCCGGCACCAAAACTCGTCAGTGCTAGGCTCATGGCCGCCATGATACCAAAACTCACCGTCAGTAGAGGCCAACTATATGGACGGAAGCCAAAAATTAGAGATATTAAGAACACAAAAATGCCCTGCATCAAAGCGATGGTTGTGCCACCGAGCGCGTTTCCCACCAAAATCCTGAGCCGCGACACTGGAGCCACAAGCATCTCTTTCAAGAAGCCAAAGCGTTTATCGAACAAAATTTGAATGCCCCAAAAAACGCCAGAGAATAAAATCGTTTGGGTAATAACGCCAGGGACCAAAAAGTGTATATAGTTGCCCTGCCCGGCTTTTTTGTAAACCGAGCCGATGCCGTAGCCCAGTGCCAGTAAGAACAAAATCGGCTGACCAATAGCCCCAATAATTCGCGAGCGGGTGCGCAAATAGCGCTTCATTTGACGCCACCAAAGTATATAAATGTCGGAATTTTTCATAGGCTTAGCGATTCCTCATAACCGAACGCACATTTAAGCCATTGTTATCTTCGGACACATCGTCGCGGACGGCTTCACCAGTTAACTTCAAGTACGCCTGTTCCAAGGATTTAGTCCCGGTCTGCTTGGTCAATTGCTTCACGCTGCCTTCGGCGATGATACTGCCGTGATCAATAATAGCAATGCGCTGGGCTACCTCTTCAGCCTCGTCCAGGTAGTGCGTAGTGAAAAATATGGTCATGCCCTCATGCTTAGATAACTTTTCCACGTAGTTCCAAAGAATGTTGCGCGTCTGCACATCAAGCCCCAGGGTTGGTTCATCCAAAAACAAAATTTTGGGATGGTGCAGCAGTCCACGGGCGATTTCAAGGCGCCGGCGCATGCCGCCCGAATAGGTACGCACCAAACTATCACGACGCTCCCAAAGATCCACCAGTTTGAGCAGCTCCTCAATTCGCTTGGCTTGCTGAGTTTTGAGGACCTTATAAAGCACAGCATGAAAGCGCATGTTCTCATAAGCTGTTAGCTCTTCCTCCAAAGCCGGGTCTTGAAAGACAATGCCAAAGCTTTGTCTGGCCTCTTCGCGCTGCTTGGTCACATCATGCCCAGCGAGGTAAAGCTCACCGCTAGTAGGTTGGAGCATGGTGGTCAGCATTTTGATGGTAGTGGATTTACCCGCTCCGTTTGGTCCCAAAAAAGCAAATATCTCGCCGGCTTTGACTTCAAAGTTAATTCCGGCCACGGCCTCCAGGTCGCCAAATTTTTTAACGACGTTTTTAGCAGAAATAATCGCTTCTGGCATTTAGACTATTATACCCGGCCAAGCTGAATTTAAAATTTTATAGGTTAAAAATCATTGTTTATAAGGGTTAATCTTGCTATAATTACCGGCGAATGAGAAGTGGGGCGACAAAAATAGCGACCGCGGGGAACCTCCCGCCAGCCGTCACTCGGTTAGTGAGTGAGGCCTGCCTATGATAGCCGCTTTAGCTGCCTTTACCGCAGAGCCATTGGCTCCAGAAAAGTTATTTGGCATTGGGCCGTTTACGGTCACCAATTCCATGTTACTGGGCTGGATTACGGCTATATCTTTGATTGCGCTTTTTGGTGCGGCCGCCAAAGCCTCCAAGGTTTGGCCCAAAAGCCGGCTGGCCTTTTTTGTAGAGAGCCTTATTGATCTGGTCTACGGCATGGCAACCGATACGTTTGGCGGTGATGAAAAAAGAGCTCGCCGTCATTTCCCGCTTTTGATTAGCTTGCTACTGCTTATCCTGCTTGGAAATCTGAGCGGGCTGTTGCCCGGGATTGATACAATTTCTTACCACCACGTCTCTTTGCTGCGCTCCTGGACCACCGATCTTAATACCACCTTAGCGCTGGCAATTCTTTCTTTGGCCACCGTCCACTACTACGCCGTCAAAGAGGTTGGCCTGCGAGGTTACGCCCGCCACTTTTTCTCTGGCAATTTAAAAAGCCCGCTGACCTGGTTCATCGGCTTAAACGAAGTCTTTAGTGAAATCTTAAGGCTCATTACGCTTTCCCTGCGTTTATTTGGTGTTATTTACGGCGGCGAAGCGTTGCTGTTTGCCATTGCCGCTTTAGCCGGCAATTTTGGCTGGGTCGCGACTTTGCCAGTTATACTTTTGGAGATTTTTGTATCTTTAATCCAAGCTTACCTGTTTATGATGTTGACCGCTTCTTATATAGTAATGTCAACATCGCATGGGGAGAGCGAGCACGCGGGCGGCCAAGCGGCCCGTGTGGAGGGTACAAGCTGAATGTTATTTAAGAAAGGACTAAGAGTAAGGAGAATTTATGTCCACACAAATTGATCCATCATTAATTAAAGGTTTGACTATCGGCCTTGGAGCCATTGGCCCGGCTGTTGGCGTAGGCTTGATTGGCTCAGCTGTGGTTAGCGCAGTCGGCCGAAACCCGGAGATCCAGGGCAAGATTATGACCATGGCACTGATCATGGTTGGTCTGGTTGATGCTTACTTTGCCTTCGTCTTACTAATTTTGTTTACAACTCACGGTTAGGAGTAGAGGAACTTGCTATATTTAGCTGAATCAGGCAGTAGTGGTTTGGGTGCCTTCCAGGTCAGTTTAAAGGCGCTCGTCTTTCAGCTGATTACTTTCGTTTTGGTATTGCTGATTTTCAAACGGTGGATTCTACCGCCGATCAATAAGACCCTGAGCCAGCGCCGCCAAACCCTAGAAGAAAGCCTGGAGCAGGCTAAGCTCACTAAGGAAAAGCTGGAGGCTGCCGAAGCTAAGGCCGAACAACTGTTGGGAGCCGGCCGCGAAAACGCCGATAAAGTTTTGCGTGAAGCAAAAGATGAAGCCAAGCAAGTAGTCGCTCAGGCTGAAGCCGCTGCCCGCGAGCAGGCAGACCGCGTGCTGGCCGAAAACCACGCTCAATTGGAGCAGGTTAAGAATCGTCTGAGCACCGAACTTAAGCAAGAGCTGACTAGCCTGGTAGTTGACACGACCGAGAAAGTTCTGCGCCAAAAGGTCAGTGCCCAAGCTGATATGGAATTGATTAAACGAACCATTAAGGACTTGGAACGATGAGCCGCCGCCTATCACGCCGTGAAATGGCCAATTATGCCATCGCCCAACTACTCAAGGGCGTTTCAATCAAGCCGCTGGCGCGTAAACTAGCTGCCGCCTTAATCGAGTCCGGCCGCGCCAAGGAGTCTGATCTTTTGATTAGCGACATTTCGTCTGAGCTGGAAAGCCGCGGCAAGTTGGCCCAAGTTGAAATCTCGTCTGCTCATGCTCTTGATAAACAGCTAGTTAAGTCCTTGGTAGAGCTGGCGAAAGACCGTACCGATTCGGCCGAAGCGCTGGTTAAAAGCCGGGTTGAGCCAAATCTGATTGGCGGCTTCCGCCTAGAGACGGCCACAAAAGTCTGGGATAAAACTATCAAGCGCAGATTGAGTGATATTAAAGGAGGAATAGATGTCTGATTTGCCCGTCAAAGTTAAAGATTTAGCCGAGGACGTCCGCCGCGCCGTCGCCGATTTGCGCGACTCCGGCGAAGAAAAGTCTGCCGGCGTCGTTACCCGCGTTGGTGACGGTGTAGCTTGGATTTACGGCCTACGCTCCTGCGGCTATGCCGAAATGCTTGAGATTGAATCTATCAAGGGCGGCACGATAACAGCTTTTGCCCTTAACCTGCTGGAGGATGAAATTGGGGCCGTGCTGCTGGGCGAGGATGAGTTTGTCCGGGCCGGCGCCAAGGTTCGATTGTCTGGCCAAATTCTGAGTGTTCCAGTTGGTCCTGAGCTGCTCGGCCGGGTGGTCAACCCACTAGGCGAACCACTTGACGGCAAAGGTCCGATTAAGACCAAGGCCCGTGGTGATATTGAAAAGATTGCACCGGGCGTAGCTGCCCGCCGCAGTGTGTATGAACCGGTGCCGACCGGTATAACAGCGATTGACGCTATGATCCCTATCGGCCGCGGCCAACGCGAGTTAATTATTGGCGACCGCCAGACCGGCAAGACCGCCATCGCTGTGGACGCTATGATTAACCAGGTCAAAGCGGGAACCGGCATCATCAATATTTATGTAGCCATCGGCCAAAAGTATGCCCGTATTGCCCGTCTGATTGAGCGCTTACGCCGTGAAGGCACCATGGACAATACCATCATCGTGGCAACCAGCGCCGCTGATGCCGCCAGCTTGCAATACCTTGCCCCGTACGCCGGCTGCGCGATGGGTGAATACTTCCGCGATAATGGTAAGCACGCTCTGATCATCTATGACGACCTGAGCAAGCACGCTACGGCTTACCGAGAGATGAGTTTACTGCTCCGCCGCCCGCCCGGCCGCGAGGCTTACCCGGGCGACGTGTTTTATCTGCACTCCCGTTTGCTGGAGCGGGCCGCCAAATTGTCTGATGATTTAGGTGGCGGCTCACTAACCGCCCTGCCCATCATTGAGACTCAAGCTGGTGACGTATCTGCCTACATCCCAACCAACGTTATATCCATCACTGACGGCCAGATTTATCTGGAAACTGATTTGTTCTACCAAGGTATCCGCCCGGCCGTCAGCGTCGGTTTGAGCGTCAGCCGCGTCGGTGGTGCTGCCCAACCGGCAGCCATCAAAGCTGTGGCTGGTAGCTTGCGGCTTAACTTGGCTCAGTACCGTGAGCTGGCTGCCTTCTCCCAACTGTCGTCTGACCTAGACGCAGAGACCCAAGCGCGCTTAACACGTGGCCGCCTGCTAACAGAAATTTTGAAGCAGCCGCAGTATTCGCCTATGCCAGTGTGGGCTCAAACCGCCAGCATTTTAGCCGCTACCGAGGGAGCTTTTGATGGCACGCCGATAGAGAGTGTCAGCGCTGCCCAGTCCGCCCTGCTTACTAACCTGGAGCAAAAGCACGCCAAACTAGTCAAAGATTTGCAAAAGGCTGACAAGCCGACTGAGGAACTGAAAAAATCTGTCATCAAAGTAGCTCAAGACATAGCCAAGCAGTACAAGAAAGTAGATAAGAAGAAGACGGAGACCGCCAATGGCTAGCACTCAACTACTTAGACGCCGTATCCGCTCGGTGCGAAATACTCAGCAAATAACCAAAGCTATGGAGCTGGTCGCTGCCGCCAAAATGCGCCGTGTGCAGTCGGCCGTGGAAGGCGCCCGGATTTACGGGCAAACGGCTATGGATGTTTTGGCCCGGCTGGCCGCCAGCCCGGAAGCTACGCAGAATCCTTACTTCTCGCCTGCTTCTGCAAAAGCCAAGTTGTACGTGATTATTACCTCCGACACCGGTTTGGCTGGAGCCTTTAACGCCAACATTTTGAATTTAGCCCATCAGCAATTTAAGGCAGATAAAGCCGCTGGGGTAAAGTCCCGGGTTATTGCCATCGGCAAAAAGGGCGCCCACCACATGTCGCATCTATATGATGTGGAGCTGATTGGTGAGTATGAAAACATGCCCGACAACCCCGATACAAACGTCTTTGCACCGCTCATTGAGACCATGCACGGTGCCGTTACCGGTGGATATATCAGCCAGGTGCAAATTATTTATACCCAGTTTGTGTCCAGTCTAAACCAGAAAGCAGTCGTGGAAACGCTGGTACCGATTAAGCCAGCCGGCGGCGACCAGCCGGAAACCCGCAGCGTACCGGCTAATTTTGTATACGAGTTTGAACCGGACCTTGAAGTTGTTTTAGAAGAAGCGCTGCGCGTTTATTTAGAGTCTGCCTTGCGCCGCGGCCGGGTAGAGTCTGCCGCCAGCGAACACGCCTCCCGCATGCTATCTATGAATAACGCCAACCGTAACGCCGGCGATTTAATTGATAATTTAACACTAGAGCTTAACGCCACCCGTCAAGCCGCTATTACTCAGGAGATGGCTGAAATCATTGGTGGCGCGGATGCCATCGCTTAAGGAAAGGAATATTTATGCCAACCGTAACAAAACCTAAATCAAAACCAGCCGCAGTGGCTGCTGCCAGCCGAGGGCAGATTATCCAGGTAGTCGGCGTGGTGGTAGATATTGAATTTACAGGCAAACTACCGGCAATTTATAACGCGCTTGAGACTAAGCTCAACAATCAGACACTTGTGCTGGAAGTTGCCCAGCACTTATCTAAAAATACCCTGCGCGCCATCGCTATGGGTCCGACTGATGGCCTGGCCCGCGGTACAGCCGTAAGCGACACTGGCGCATCAATCGTTGTGCCGGTGGGAGAAGTCACTCTTGGCCGTATGTTTGATGTTGTCGGCCAGCCGATTGACGGGAAGACTGTGCCCGCCAGCGCTAAGCGCTCACCCATTCACGTGGAACCGCCTAGTTTGGAAGATCAATCTGCCAAGACCGAGCTTCTAGAGACCGGCATTAAAGTCATTGACCTGATTTGCCCAATCGTCAAAGGCGGTAAGGTAGGTCTGTTCGGCGGTGCCGGCGTAGGCAAGACTGTCTTTATCCAGGAACTCATCAACAACATTGCTAAGTTCCACAAGGGCCGCAGCGTCTTTGCCGGTGTCGGTGAGCGAACCCGCGAAGGTAATGACTTGTACCACGAGATGAAAGATTCTGGCGTACTGGATAAGACCGCCATGGTCTTTGGACAGATGAACGAACCACCTGGTGCCCGCCTGCGGGTCGGCTTGACCGGTCTGACAATCGCCGAAAGCTTCCGCGACCAAGGCGCCGACGTTTTGCTTTTCATAGATAACATTTTCCGCTTTACCCAAGCTGGCGCTGAAGTATCGGCTCTGCTCGGCCGCATGCCTTCCGCCGTAGGTTATCAGCCAAACCTGGCCACCGAGATGGGTGAGCTACAGGAGCGCATCACTTCTACCAAGAAAGGTTCAGTGACCAGCGTGCAGGCAGTGTATGTGCCGGCAGACGACTTAACCGACCCTGCCCCAGCGACAACTTTTGCCCACCTGGACTCTACGGTAGTTTTGTCCCGCGCGCTGACCGAACTCGGTCTTTACCCAGCGGTGGATCCGCTAGACTCTAACTCTACCGTGCTGGACCCCGAAGTCGTCGGCCAAGAGCATTACGATGTCGCTCGTGAAGTCCAGCGGATTTTGCAGCGCTATAAAGACCTGCAAGATATCATCGCCATTTTGGGAATGGAAGAACTTTCTGACGAAGACAAAGCTCTGGTTAACCGGGCCCGCCGTATCCAGCGTTTCTTAACCCAACCAATGTTTGTAGCCGAGACCTTTACCGGCATGAGCGGCGCTTACGTGCCGCTAGCCGACACGATTGCCGGCTTCAGAGAAATCTTAGACGGCAAACACGACTCCAAGAGTGAGCAGGCCTTCTACATGAAGGGTAAGATTAGCGAGGTCAAATAGCATGCGTTTCCAATTGGTTGGTGCAAACGGTCTGAAATATGACAACGAGGCCTATGAGGTCTTGGTGCCGACTAAAGATGGGGTGATTGCAATTTTGGCCGGCCACATGCCGCTGATTTCTGCCGGCCAGCCGGGAATCTTGAGCATTAGAAAAAAATCAGGTGATCCTGACAGCGATTTGGAACATTTTGCTGTTTATGGCGGTGTGGTCCAGACCGATGGCGAGACGACCCGCTTTGTTACGGAAGAAGTCACAACCTCAGATGAAGTGTCCGAAGCCGAGGCTGAAAAAAGCTTGGAGCGCGCCCGCGCCTTAGTGGAAGGCGCCGCATCCCGCGAGGCCTTGCATGAAGCCAGACACGTCCAAGTACACCATGAGGTACGCCTGCACCTAGCCCAGCTTAAATCTCGTCACCACAGATAAATCACAAGCAACCCCTTCGCGGTCTCTTATGTTTTAATCCGTGTCGCCCTTGCCTAAATCTTCAAGCAAAGTTACAAGCTGTTCCTTGTTCATTTTAGAACAATCCAGGTGCTGCTCGTGGGCAAGAATGTAGCCCTGCACTAGCCGCTGTAAATCTAAAGCGTCATGACGGTGCAGGAAATTGACTGAGCGGGGGTTGGTGAAGAAATAGCGGCTAGTCAGGTGCACAGAGCCAAAGAACGGCCCCACATCGGCCTCAACGTTCAATATGTCTCGGATAGGCACGCTGGTAATTTTAGCTGTTAAGAAAAAGATGCGGTTGGCTATGGTCAGCTTTTCCCGGTCAACCGTTACAGTATCGGGGAAAAGATTAAACGGGAATGCAGTGTTAGCCTTAAATAAAATATCGTGCGATTGGACCGCCATGCCGATTAATTTTTCGGAGCCCCTATCAAGACGTACTACCTTCGGCACCCGCATAATAACGTCCTTTGTTCTAGCTAAAGTCGTTCTTTTGGCTGCTGTTTTATTTGCTCTATATAAAACAAGCGCTCTTCTGAGCGCCGAAACCAGATTTATATTTGGAACATCTAAAGAGGTATCCAGTAAGTAGTTGCTCATAGACACCTCCATCCCTATGCACTCTTATTATATCACGCACTACGAGCCCTGAAGTATAAGGTATATTACACTAGAGTACTTGCTTTTATTCCTAGCCAAACCAACACGCTTATGATTTAATTAAAGCTGGAATGTCGTAACAAACCAACATGCTTGACAAAATTCTTTCAAGATACAAATCAACACCGGGTTATACAGCAAGGCTCAGAGAGTTTACTCTAAGCGTTTCTAAAGAGCGATTCATCCGGGGACTCGGCGTCCTATTGATTTTAGTTGCATTAGTTTTGCAGGTTTTTGCCGCCCTGGCACCTAGCCAATCAAGCGCCGCGCCTAGCCAAAATGATCTTATACCGGGCGGCGTTACCTCTAAATCGCAGCTGGTTAAAGACTGCGATAAAAATACTAATAAGATTGATAGGGTTCTAAACTACTACAGCATAAAATGTGTTGACCTTGCCAAAGGCAAAGTAGTCTCCTTAAACTCGCGCGACTACAACGGCAGGCTATACTCAGCCGGTCACTTGCCTCAAGGGTACGCCAGCGAAACCCCTGTCAATATAGGCAGCGAAGTAATTTATTGGCGGCTACTGCACGCTTGGGATACTCACAAATCCTCTACCTATACGACTCTAAAGTTTACCAGCTCTAAAGGCAAAACTTTTTGGATGTTATTTACCTGTGGCAACTTAGTCTCTATTGGTCTTCCAAAGGGACCTCCGCCGCCAAAAACCTGCCCATATAACGACAAGATACCCGCCAAAAGTCCCAAGTGCAGACCCTGTAAGGGTTCACCTTCCGAGTTTTACACACTGGCGTGCCTGACCTACCACAAAACCGTAGTCTACGTGAAACGCCATAACAGCGATGCTAATGGTACAACCGCCAAGCCAGGCGATGTCTTAAAGTACGCTCTAATAGTTAAAAATACCGGTAAGCGCAAGCAGCCAAACTTCGTGATTCAGGATAATATTGCTGATATTTTGGAGTATGCAGTTCTAACTAATAGGGGTGGCGGCACATACGATAAATCAACTGGCTTTTTGAGCTTCCCTAAAGTTAATATTAAGCCGGGCGCAACAGTCACAAGAACATTTAGCGTAACGGTTGATAATCCTTTGCCAACAACTAGGTCCCTTTCCGACCCCGATGCTTACAACTACAAGATGACCAATGTCTTTGGCGATATAATTAACGTAAAGGTTCAACCTCCGACGGCCCAAGTTGTCATCGCGAATGCCGCTACGTCCCTGCCCAACACCGGCCCGGGAACATCGATATTCACCTTCGCCGCTATCGCGGCTATAGCTGGATATTTTTACTCTAACCGCAGGCTGCAGCTTAAGGAGGCGCGACTTGCGCTTGAACTAAGCAGTGGTGGCCAGGAGGTTGAATAAAATGAGTGAAAGATTGCCAAGGAATATTGAGCAAGATGTTCAGGCTCACGAAGCCAGCCCTACTCCAGAGCAGGAACCAAAACACGCCGAGAAAAAAACAGATATTAAGAGTGAGACGTTAAATATAGAGAAAACGCGAGAGCGCATTGGTGAAATCCATAAGCCAAAGGCCGATCAGTTGGACGAGTCAGCCCAATCGGCTTCTAAGATAATAAATGTCCCCTTGCCCGATCTTGCACCGATAATCGATACTATCACTAAGACATGGAGTTCGATCCGTCGAAACCTGAGCCCGTCCGAACGGCGCTACAGTAAGATTATTCATAACCCTGTAGTCAGTAGCATTAGCGAGTTTACCGCCAAGACTTTGGCCAGACCATATGCCATTTTATCCGGCGGTATTGTAGCGCTTATCGGCAGCGGTCTTTATATGTACTACACCCGTCATCTGGGCTACAAATACAATTTCTTTGTTCCTATCCTTCTGTTCTTATCAGGTCTAGTTGTTGGCATTGCCGTAGAACTTATATATAAATTTACTTATGGCCATAGAAAAAAGAGCAGCTAGGCGGTTCTGGATCCTGGGCTCAAGTACCGGTTCTTGAAAAGTAGATCAAGCTATTATAAAACTAGTTTTTGTGTTACACTTAGCTTAAGCAAGTAGTACTATCTACTAACCGTTGTCACTAGCCTAGTCCAAAAAACTTAACTATCATCGCGGTAAGAAAAATATAACTGCGAGCGATATTAGTTAAAAGTAAGGATAAATAATCATGGCAACTAAACTTTATGTAGGCGGTCTTGCCTACGAAACGACCGAGAAAGAACTTGAGGAGCTATTCGCTCAACAGGGAACTGTTGAGAGCGTAGCCATCATCATGGACCGAGACACTGGCCGCAGTAAAGGCTTTGGCTTCGTTGAAATGTCCAGTGCCGAAGAAGCCCAAAAGGCTATCACCAATCTTAACGGAAAAGAACTGGGCGGCCGTAAGTTGATGGTCAACCAGGCTCGACCAAAAGAAGACCGCCCCTCTGGTGGTGGTTTCCGCCGCTCTTACTAAGGACTTTAGAAGTTTCTTTAGCAATAGTTAAACAAGGGGCTTAACATTTTGAGCCCCTAGAACGGTTGCGCGCTCATGAAAATTAACAAGCACATTGAAATTGTGCGCTCTAACGTGGTTCGGCTTAGTTCAATGAGTCAGGACTCGTGCGATGCTATATTCGCTGTTTTAACCAGACATTATTCGCGGGTTGGCATTACCACCGTCAATAATGACAAAGACTTACAGAAGTTGGTCGCCCTAAAGCCGGATCTAGTATTTCTAGGTATGAAATTTGTGCCCTCCCAGGGCGGTGCGAGAAAGATTTGGCTGAGCGAACTGCTTGATAATGCTGGCATCCCATCCACCGGCTCCGCCGCGCCAGCGCACGAACTGGAATTCTCAAAACCAACCGCCAAACGTCGTGTACACAGTGCCGGCCTAAAGACTTCCCCGTTTTGCGTTATAAAGCAAGGGTCACTCCCAAGCGGCAATTTGGGCTTGAAGTTCCCCTTATTTGTAAAACCTGCAGACAGAGGTGGTGGCCTAGGGATTGATAGCTTCTCAGTAGTCAATAATTTTAGGGAGCTGTGTTCCAAGATAGAAGCGATCTCTAAAAATTTGAAATCGGACTCTATAGTAGAAGAATACCTGCCTGGCCGCGAATTTAGTGTAGCCATATTAAAAGACAATCTCTCAGAGGAGCTTATAATCATGCCCCTTGAGCTGATTGCCCAGGCAAATGCGTTCGGGGCCCGCCTTTTAAGTGAGGAAGTTAAATCATCAAATAGCGAGTTGGCTATAGAAATTGCCGATCCAGCCATAAAACATAAAGTTGGCGCCTTAGCACAAAACGTTTTTAATGCGCTCGGCGCCCGCGACTATGGCCGCATTGATATCAGGTTGGATGAAGACGGTACGCCGCACTTTCTAGAAGCCAACCTCCTGCCCAGCCTTATTGCTGGTTATGGGTCTTTTCCTAAGTCATGCGCTTTAATCTTAAAGCTCAATCACGAATCAATGATTTTGCACATAGTAAGACTGGCGCTAACGCGCGATACGCGCGTTCTGAGCGATGTTATTGAAAAAGTCGGGACTAATCCACTCTTGCCATCTCTTATGCCGGTTCTTGAGCCAATTTAACCGACACGGGCTAGTGCAGTACTTACCTAAAGCACCAAAGACGAGCCGTTGCCACCTTCTTTTTTGGCTCAACCCAACTACACTGCTGGCTAGCCGGCAGTGACTTTACCCAAATCTTCCAATAGAATTTTTAGCTCTTCTTTGCCCATTCCTGAGCAGTCAACTTTTCTCTCGTGGGCAATAATGTAGCCCTGTAGCAGCCGTTGCAGCTTAATGGCATAGTTTCGCCCAAGATAATTAACCGAGTAGGGGTTTCTTATGAAGTACCTGCTGGAAATATGTATAGACCCGAAGAACGGACCAACATCGACCTCCACGCTAAGGATGTCGGCTATTGGCACGCTAATAATCTTAGCCGTAGCGAAGAAAAGGCGCTTTACTATGGTTAGCTTCTCGCGATCAATAATTACAGTGTCGGGAAAGAGCGTGAAAGGAAAGACTGTGTTAGCTCTAATCAAAACGTCGTGCCCTTTGGCTGCCATCTTGAGGAGCTTCGTTGAACCACTTTTCTCTCCTGGCACCCCACTGGCATCGGCCGTTGGATAATCAAGCCGGAGGCTCGAGAAGCGTTCGGCTACGGCGTTCGGCAAGTGCAGGCTCGGTGGGCTGCTGGGGAGATGAATGGAATACCGCTGTAAGTACAGAAACCTCTTAAGCGCTTGAACCATGTCTATGGATGCACTCACCGAGTAGTCTTCCATGCTTACCTCCGGAACCAGGCCAAGAGCCCGACTTAGATTTGCTTGCCGCCAGATGCTTTTAACGGCGGGTGGGGCGCTGGCATCATCATTACTTGTTCGCCTCGCTCCGCCGATAGGGGCGCTATTTGTTACTTCTACTTAGCGTTCCTCCCCTACGCAAGTCAGCTTACACCGAAGCAGTAAAGAGTTTCTGTAATTTTTCATACAACAAACTTTTTTGTAACAAATCTTACAGATTTTGACACATATTCCACTTACCGTAAAAGTATTATTAAAGGATTGGGGGACCAATGAGAAGTCATTCAGCCTTAAGAAAATTTAGCATGAGGGACCACTACATAGTCACTCGGCCGAGACCGGTGAGTGAGCTGGATAACAATGAGCCGTTCTTCGACATGCTAGACCTTAGGCTGCACGAGCGATCTAGAAGGCTACAAGCACGCCGCTGGCGCAAGCTAAGGCATGCCAGGCTTAGGGCCTGATTTTGAAAACTCTTCACGCCAATTATGGCCATGCGGCGTAGTAGGTCACTCCAAGCACTCCCTTTGACGATTTTTACGCCGTAATATCAAGTGTATAAACCTTATGCTATTCTTAAGGCGTGAATGAGCGAAACAGTAAGTTGCACTTATTCATGGAGAGCAAGGGCCGCTTATTAAAATATGATAAGGGCCAGATTATCCAGACCACTGAGGACCCGACTGCCTTCAACCTCATACAGACGGGTTATATAAAAAGGTATTTGATAAAAAACGATGGTTCTTTGAGCGTCGATTTAATTTATGGCCCAGACGATGTTTTTTCTATGACGCTAATTTTTACTGCTCTATATAGACGCCAGAGACTCGATAGTAACGAAACCTACTATTATGAAGCTCTGACAGACGCTACCGTATACGCTTTGGATGTTCGGGAACTGGCTGAGTATGCCAATAAAAACCCACTCGTATATAAAGATCTGTTAAGCGAAGCTGGCAAACGCATGACATCAGCTACCCAGGGGCTAGAAAACATATCAATGAAAAACTCATATAAACGGCTAGCTCACCAGTTGGCATATTATGCTAGGCGGTTTGGCTATAGGAGGGCGGTCGGCACCGAGATCCTGACGCCATTCACACATCAAGACTTGGCTGACATCTTGAGTCTTACACGAGAAACTGTATCGACTTCCATGGCTAAGCTCAAAAAAGAGAAACTTATCAAGACAGGCAAAAAAATTATCGTGCCCAGCCCAGAGAAGCTAGAAGAACTAGCCAAAAGATAAAAGGCTCCTAGGGCCTAGCTTCGACGACTTTACGGGTACCGATAGCTACGGTCAACCTTTGGCTTGGCTGGGATGGTCGCCCATAGGTGGAACACCTTATACCCTAGCCTGCTCTTAATGTACCAGAAACTGGTGGCTCTGGGGATGGAGGTAGACGATGATAAGTCTTAAGCGCCATAAGGTCGCACCTGCTGACCTACTTACCTCGAATCTGTTCGATGAACGAACATTTTACAGAGCATTTTTGCAAGACCTAAAGACTTGCCAGAAGGAGGTTATCATTGAAAGTCCATACATCACGACAAGTAGATTGCGCACTCTTTCCCCTGCCCTCCGCAAGTTGGTTAAGAAAGGGGTGGTAGTGAGGGTAAACACTCGCTTCCCCAACCATCACGACAGGTTACTGCGCATCCAGGCATGGCAAGCAAGAAAAGAGCTAAAGAATATAGGAGTTAAAGTTAAATTCTTCCATGATTATCACCACAGGAAAATCGCAATACTGGATGAAAGGGTTTTATGGGAAGGCAGTCTTAATATATTGTCTCAGAGCCATAGCCGTGAAGTTATGCGACGTATAGAATCGGAGCAACTTTCTCGGCAAATGATTAGTTTTTTAAAGTTGAAACGGTTTTATTGGTAAGATAGAAGTAATTATGGCGAAAGACTACGAAATCAACGAAAAAGATATAGATAGTGTTATTCGCTACCTAAAGATTCACGATCCAGAGAATGCTACACCCGAAAAAGCCATTGCTATGCTGAAGGACCTGCAGTCCTTCTTCCACAACATGAGTCATGAGAATCCTGAGCTTATTGAAAAGCTATACGAAGAGCTGAACGACAAGACCGAATAAACGCAACGTAAGAAGTATATACTTTTAAGCTTTGCATTTATTAATCAGTGTTATTGAGCGCCTCGGCTGAGGCCACAAGCATTGCTTATGAACTCGGGTGAAGCTCCGGGCCCGACGTACTGGTTCGTACGCCGAGCCCGGTTGATCCCTTGCAGTTCTGTTGTCACGGCTTGCGGATGTGTTTGTAGATGTCGACGATGTCCTGCTGTTGCTGTGCAGGTGTTCGCTGATTGTCGTGTGCCATCCGGATCAGCCTCGAGCGCACCAGAACGGAGACCGACATGAACGCGCCTCCGATAACTCCGGCAAAGCCGAAGAATCGGTAGTTGGCACCGTCGACGAGCAGGCCGATGAGCGCGTATACGACGAAGGCCAGCCCAGTGATCAGCGTCGCTACCGCGACACGGTGACCGATCTCGTCCGGGTTGTTGATGGTCCACCCGATCAACACCATGCCGGCGTAGATGACGATGGCGATGAAAAGGACGCCTACAAGTGCTCCCGAGCCCCGATTGGGACCCGTCATCCCGCCGAGAAGCGCTACGCCGACCCAAACGAGTCCGGCGATGAGCAGCGTGCGGCGGCGTACCCTGATACCCATGACCGAACCTCCCTGTTGGGGTTGGGTTCGTTGAACTGCGAAGGGCGCTCGGAGCACCCTAAAGCGCTCAACGAGAGAAGTTTACTATAACACTAATGTATAAATACTGCAAATAGCGGGATACGGTACTTTAGCTTTTGATACGTTCGAGAGCTTTTCGTAGCGGCTCTTTATCTTTCCAGACTGCGGCCTTAATAGGGTCTGAGGTGATTGTCACATTAATTGCATTGAGTAGTCCGGCGATCTGAATCTTGCTTAGACCCTCAGCCATACTTGCCAGCGGGCAGTGTATAGTTAGCTCCCGGATTTTTTGCAGGGAGGCTTGGATTGATGAAACGGCCTTGTCAGACAAGTGTTGTCTATCTTCGTATAGCTCGCTTAGAGCCAATGCCGTTAGAGCGAAGGCTAAACGAACGTTATTATACGATGCCTCTTTGTCTATTCCCTCAAGAGTTTTCTGAGCGGCAACAGCCTCTAAGATAGGAATAGACGGCATCGGCCTTTCCAGGGTGTCTTTAACCTCTAGCTGCATGGAGGCAGGATCGTAATTAATAGCCGAGATATGTAATGGCTCAAGCATAGCTATTTTGCCCGCCGACAATAACCCGAAAGCCTGGGCTAATTGACCCAGATGGTAGGGATCAAGTTTGCTCGATGAGCCTTCGGGGGATTCAATCATTCTTATCCCCGCTTCAAGGGCTCGCTCTACCAAGTCTTTTTCTATGGGGATAGGGTCGGCGGCTCTTATGGCAAACTCCGGATCCATCCCGGGTGATTTAGCTGACTCAGCGGTCGATCCTTCGGCCTCCGCCAGTGCAGCTACCAGTGCCGGCACTACGTCTTCATAGCCCATGTTATCGGCATAAGTTAGAGCATCGCTTAAATCTTCAGGGTAATAATCTTCCCGCCCAGCTTCCTTCCATAGCAGGGCCTTAGCTATCAAGAAGCCTACCTGAGCGCGAGGGAAATCGTCGCCTTGCTTTTGGTCGACTACCTTCTCGCCCTCGGCTGAATATTGGAGCATCAGCTCTCTAATTTGAGCTTCATCACCAGAAGGCATGGCTTCTATTACGCGAGCGTGGAGGGCTAACAATTCTTCGCTCTCTACGAAACCTAGTATCTCTGGCAGTTGGTCGACAGTAAGGTCCTCTGGTGACCCAGTTACGTTAGGACTAGATTGACTGTCGTCTTTTTCCGGGGACATAGCTTCTCATATCATGTCATAGGTGGTAAGTTGCATCAATTGCATGAATATCCCGCTAATTTTAATCACCGCACAGAAGGCTTTTGTTGCGCAAAATTTATAAGAAATTTAAAGCGCCCCCTCGCGGGGGGCGCGGTGCCTAGGCCTGCTACTTCCAGCCTAGGTCTACGATTGGGTTTCTTGCGCCTCAACGGCCCTTTCAGGCCTCGGCGAGCCGAGTGCTTCTTGCCAAGAAAGGATCGTGAAGAACGATGAAGTCCTCCACTTCAGTGAGCTGCCGTACGAGGTCGTCCAGCCCGCTCCACTGACTCTCCGGGGGTATATGCCTCAATTCACCGAGAATCCGAGCCCGAAGATTGTACGCCTTCTGGAGCTCCCACCAAAGAGCAATTCTTTCCAGCATTGTTACCTCCTTGTGGTCTTCCAGCCACTTAGCCGTTCAAGATGCGCTGGTATTGACTCGGAGTCAAGCCGAGCACGATTGAAGTGACGCTTCGTTCGAGGTACTTCGCCAGGCCAGTTGACTGGATCTCACTCCAGGCCGCAGTCTGATGACTGAGGGGTGGTCTGAAGTATCGATACTCGCCTGCCTGGAATGCCCATGCGTTCTTGGCCCTTACCTGGGTCCACGAGTCGTACTGCGTAGTTACAGCCGAGTTGTTGATCGTGAACTTGATGTACGGATGTTGACCGGCGTGAAGCGCCGGGTAGCTGACACGGACTTTCTTGATCGAGAAGTAGAAGATGTATCGAGTCCCATCTGAGCGCTGAAAACCGATCTTCAGAAGCTGATCCGGTCCGAAATCCAGCGATGTAACTGAGCTGAACCCGAACAGGCCGCCGCTAACAGTCGAAGTTGTCGTTCCCGATGTCCCGTTGACCAGGTTGCCAAGCCGGAGCGGAATGGGCTTGTTGACATTAAGCCCCATCGCCCTCATGTAGTCGGCTTGATAGAACGTCGTAGTCGGAGTTCCGTCTGCGTCGTAATACATCTGAGCGATTGTTGCTGCAGCGAGGTAAACGACAAAGAGGACGAACGCGACGACGATCCCCAGGATGATTCCGAAGATCAACCTGTCGGTGGCACTCAACTTTCCTGTCGGAGGCTGAGCTGTAATTGTAGTGTCCAATTTCACACCTCTTTCGAATTGTCGAAGGGCAAGACATAAAGTCCCAATGCAATTATTTTACAACAAAACCTAGATTTATCAATGGGGGGCGTGTGGTGCCGGGTTTTGAGCCTTTATACTGTCTCATTTGTCTCGTTTTAAGGAGTTAGGCTATAATTCATGAGACAGAGCAAAAGTGTACTAGACCGAGATGCTCAGCCAGTTATCTTTTAACTAACTCAAATCGCGGCTGCGTGATGCCCTTATATTCAACTTGTTCTAAAAAATTCTTGGCGGTTCGTACCCAAACTATATTTTTCTCAAGAGAGCGATAAATTACACAAGGTGCCTCAGTGTCTTCGAGGAAACCGGTCGCGACGACCTCATATGTTCCGCCTTTATAGTGCTGAAAGATTTGACCGTTTTTTGGTCTGTCGAAGTCATTCCAAGCAGATTTTATTTCATCAATGGATTTTTGCTTTGTCATAAACGTATTTTACCAGCTGGGTACTATGCCTGTACGCTTAAGGTGAAAATGTTAACATAAGCTTATTGACATACGAGAGTTAAAATAGTATAATAGCCCTGTTCTTTAACAATTGGTTTTACGACTCTCTCAAGAGAATGGCACTCTGTAACCGAAGCATTCGGTTTTGGTGCGCCGTTCTCAAATAGGGTTGGCTCGCCACACTCCTATGGTGTGGAATAACGGGTAGGCTCTACGGCACGGACAAAGGAGTTCGCATGTCGGCTTCAACGATGGCTCAGGCCAGCGAAATCACGGACAACCTCCGCAAGGAGAGCCGTGACAACGTGCAGAAGCTCGTCGACAACTTCGACCTACTGACTGCCCTGATGAAGGGCGATCCCGGTCGGATTGACCGCCAGGCGTTCAACGCCCTGATGGTCCCGCCGGTCCCGCAGGTCTTCAGCACACCGGAGGAGATCCTCGGTCGCTTCTCGTACTACGCGGGGTTCCAGGACTGGCCGGTCACCGATCTGCTCGATCAGCTCAAGCAGACGATGCCGACCGACCACGTCAGCTCGCTCGACCACCTGCTCACCCTCGACGTCTGGCTCGGCGACCTGCCGACCACCTTCGAGGCTCTGGCCGGTTGGATCAAGCACGAACAGAAGATCATCGACAACGGTTACTGGCGCTACGACGGGCTCAAGTCCGACGCCGAGCACCTGCGCCTGCTCAACCCCGACCGCTACGGCAAGGAGCCGAGCGTCAAGTGGGTCGAGCTGGACATGACGGCCAACCGGGGCTCTGCCCCCAAGGACGTTCGTGGCGATGACTCGGCCGGACTCCAAGTCCTGTCGGCCTTCGCGGCTCACCCCGCGTATCCGCCGGCCATCGACTACGAGACCATTCCGGGCGCCTGGGCAGCTGGCCTTCAGGCCAACGTTCCCGGCAGCGAGGCTTGGGCGGACGTGCCGATCCTCGACTGGAACGGGATCGACCGCGAGGTCGGCCTGGGTGCCAGCTGGGACGACGACCGCAGCGACGACTATGCCGTTCCGGTGGTCAGGGAGTTGTAGGACTGGGACTTTGGTCCCTAGGGGCTGGGAGGGCCTTGGAATTCGTTCCTTGGCCCTCCGCCCCACAGGGGCGCGAAATTTTTCGGCTGTTTTATAGCCGTGAGATCTAGCGCCCCTTTTTCATACCTCAAGTAGAGGCTGTTTTATTGAGAATTAACCGCTTCAGCCTATATGTGTCGGCGTGCGAACATAGACCTAGATAAGATGGCAGGTTATGAGAATCCACTTTAGCCAGCATCCGTTTTCGGGTTTTAGTACGCAATAGAGTACAGTGTGGCTTGGATACATAACCCAGGAAATCCACTCCTTGGCTCCAGCTTCGCAAACTTATCTTTTGGGGGTGAATATGTAGACCCAAACACTCGTTAAGGAACTCGCTCAATGGATGCACAAGACCAAGCAATTTGTCGCGGTCAGTATCGACAATAATAAAATCATCGCAGTAGCGTAAGTAGTATTTAGCTTTCAGTTGATTTTTGACGAACCAATCCAGCTCGTGCATATAGACGTTAGCGAATAGCTGGCTAGTTAGGTTGCCCAGCGGCATACCTTTGCCTGGTGTAACTTCGTGACTTTCTATAACTTTATCGAGTAGCCACAGTATTTGCGGGTCTTGGAGCCGTTTCTTTAAGAGCTTTGTCAGAATGTCATGATCGACCGAGGCGAAGAATTTATGAACGTCCAGTTTAAGTGCGTAAGCCTGCCTGGTGTTATTGTTGCTAGCTTTGCGCAGAAAAGTCCTCAACCGGTCGACTGCCGCGTGGGTACCCTTATGTTTGCGGCAGGAGTAGCTGTCATATATGAAGTGTCTATCAAATAACGGTTCGATCGCCGAGACAAGCAATTGGTGGACAACTCGGTCCCGCACAGTGGCTTTATGAATTTGGCGCTGCTTGGGATCGCAGATGGTAAACGGCTCATAGTCTCCATGCCTATAGCTTCGGTTTTTCAAGGCTGTTTGAAGGCCGAATATGTTGTCCTCGAGGTTCCTCTCAAAGGCCAAAACGTCTGGGCGTGATTGCTTGCCACGACGAAATCTCTGCCAAGCTGAAAAAAGGTTATCAACAGAGGAAATATGATCAAATGATGCTAAAATCAAAGCTTGATGGACGGTACCAGCGAGTTCAAGACCAAGCTGGGTGGGACTGCTGTCGATATTCCTATTGTTCATTCTTTTTACCAGTTATATAAACTTCTCCACGAACAACTCAAGCACTTCCCAAAATCTGAGCGCTATACGCTGGGCTCTACAATACAAAACGAAGTATTGTTGGCGCTGGAGTCAATTTTGGCTGCCGCGGCCACTACTTCCGAGTGCCCCGGAAGGACTTCAATCAGACTATAGAAGCCTTTGTGAAGAGTTTGAGTGTAGCGCCGGAGCGAATCAATGAATTCGAGCAGGCTGTATCCAAGGAATGGGATAAGCGCCAGGCTCTGCTTAAACAAGATGAGGTTGATTTAGAAGGTCGCATACAGGAGCAAAGACTCTCGGCAGGTCTAATCATGGATAAGATGAAGGTCTTAAGCTCAGCAACAGCAATTAAGTACATGGAGGAGGAACTAATTAAAACCGAAGATCAAATAGCAACTTTAACTGAGCAAAAGGAGAAGACTCAGATGAACCAACCACTCGATTTAAGCATAATAATGAAATACGTCAGATATTTTCTGGAACACCTGGAATATCTACTGTTAGAACAGATAAATCCGCTGGCTAGAGCCGGTTATTTCGCCGTAATATTCGACAAAGCGCCTACTTATCAGGAAATAATTTCTGGAACCCAAGATATTAACAAGATTACAGGCGTGAATGAACTTTTTTTAGCCCTTAGGTCGCCCTCGGGCGACCTGGCTGGAGAGATTGGTCGCTAATATAACTCTCGATGACACTGATTTAGATGAATTAGAAGATATAGAAGCGATCAAAGAACTCCTAAAACCTATCCAAACCGAGGAGGCGTCATGATAACTCGCCTTCTCCAACGGTTTCATAATGGCATATCTGATATATCCGAATCAAAGTTATTTGACGAAGATACATTCTACCCGAGGCTTTTGCGGGACATTAACAAGGCCGGAGCAGAAATAATCATCGAAAGCCCATTTGTTACTTCCAAACGTCTAAAGTGCCTGCTACCGGCCTTAAAGCGAGCTAAGTCAAAGAGAGTAAGAGTAGCTATAAATACCAGGGATCCTCAAGAACATAATGATGTTATGCGCTTAGATGCCCTAAAAGCACTATCACAACTTCAGCACCTTGGTATACAGGTCATATTCACTGAAGGACATCACCGTAAAGTAGCTATCATAGACCGAAAGATACTATATGAAGGTAGTTTGAATATTTTGTCCCAAAATAGCAGTCGCGAATTCATGCGGAGAACTGAATCACAAGCTATGGCTTGGCAAGTTGTTAGGTTTGCGAAGCTAGAAGAATTGATTAGCTAAAAGCCCTAAAAAAAATTTGAGAGTTGAGGGGCGGATGAACCGCCCCTCTCGTCTCCGTTGAGGTTTAGGTGGTCTCAGGGATGAATGGCCACGGGCTGAACCCCCGCTCATCGTTGTGCGAAGAGGCGGGATCTTCGGATGCTTCCCAACCTTTGATGACCGTCTTGACGATCCGCTCGAGTTGAGGAAGTGGCCCATCGACTGCGTTAATGCCCATCCGTGGCTCGCCGTCTTCAGCGGCCATGAAGGTGATCTGGTAACGCGGTTCATCGAGGGTGATCATGACCCGCCCGAGGGCGGCGTAAGTCATGACTTTGACGTTGCCCCACTGACTGGCCATACCCTTCATCTCTGAGGAGTCGATCTTGTCACGCATTCCCTTTAGGTAGACACGCGACTCGAACGCTTCCGCGAGCTGATCCAAGCGATCGCTGATCGCCAACCAGTCTGGGTCGTTACTGACGATCCCACGAAGAAGTGGCCGAGTCGTTAGGTACGTATCGCCGAGCCGAGCACGACGATACAGACCCGACCAACCATCACGTGGTGGTTTGTAGATCGTGACCTTCATTGTCCTCTCGACGAAGTACTGATCGTCGACGCCGGGTGCGAGACTCCAAACGTGATCCTCCGGCGTATCGTACCAGTTCTGGATCGAGACCCAGACAAGGTACTCAACTCTTGCGAAGGGATACTTGGTGAAGACCTCTCGTACGTAGTTATACCGGCAGGATTCAGGGTATCCTTCCTTCACTCCAATCCTCATCTCGGTAGAGACGACGCCGTCGGTAAGAACTACGAAGAGATACTCGCACTGCTGACCCTCGTAGTGGGGCTCCGCGGTCCGAACGATCGCGGGGGAAATAGCAACCTCCCAAGGACCGGCATCCTGGGACTGTCTGTACATCAGATCCGGCGTTCCCTGCTTGACCTTGATCTCGACACTTGCAAAGTTATCAGGATCATGGGTCTTTAGGGTGCCCGGTCCGACCGTGTAGAACCAGTCCACGAACGGGAAGTCCTTGCGGTACTTGATCCGATCGTCACGATTGCGTGGCATTTTAAGCCACCTCCTTGGGGCACTGCCCCGATTTAGCCGTCCGGCACAGCCGGAAAGCTTGGGTTAAAGAGCGTCCTCGCATTGAAACACCTCAACAAAGACGGGCTAGTTATATAATAAATGTATCTATATGTAAATCAACTATTAATTTCTCCAGTGATGTAAGCTTATGCTTGCAAATAAATCGCTTTTTATCATAATTTACTCATAATGAGCGGACTAGAGATTTATCCTACCCAAGAATTTGTAGATGGCCTAGACGGTCTAATCCGTGGGCGTATTCAGGTAGCGCAGCCGGTTGAAAGGCTTTCTCACTCTCCAGATATTCTCCTGCAACTTGTTGAAGAGGAGGATGGCAGACAATTTGTTACTAGAAGTTTCACTCGGCGAGCCGTAAATGAGGTGGAAGCGTGCGGTCGTAATTTCGAGGAGGTGTGGGATTGCATGCAGGAGACCTTTCGCATGGCCGGTATATCGCCTGTAAGGACAGAGATAGCCATAAACGATTACGATTCAGTTGCGCAAAACCCAGTTGTCATGGTTAGCGAATATCTGGCCCATAGTCACCCAATTATAGAAGCCTCGACCCAAACTAAAGTTGATCTTGCTGCTAGACTTCCAAGGCTATTCAGAGGATATGGCGGGCTTAAGATCCATAGCCCAGTTTTGCAGCGCGATATGTTTCGGTTTGTTACGACAGAGACTGGCGAAGAGGCTGTTGTTTTGATGGATGTAGATCCACGCATGGTAGAGACGCACTGGCTCAATGAGGATGGGTTAATTGCTTACTACATAGAGCGTTTCGGTGACTTGCTTTGGCAAGAATGGTGCACTCCAGAGGAGCGCACAGAGGTTTTAACACAGTTTATAAAATCTGCGGGTACAGTGGTTGAAGATAAGTTGGACGATCCCAATAATGTCGTTTTTAGAGCCTTCTTTAACGTCCACACTCTATCTCAAGGAATAGACTATAGAGAGCATGGGCTCTATACCTAGCCCTATTTAGTTGTACGCTCTTGTTAAAAAGTTCAATTATTATTTTAACAACACTAGCTATAACATGTCCTATCTGTAAAATATTGAACTCTGTCAATAGGAGAGATAGTACTCGAACTTGCCCAAAGTGTTAAACATTTGACATTAATGCCATAAAAGCTTATGGCTATATTAGTTTTTTGAAACTTAACACCTCAGCTCGTCCTATATGGCTGGGGAGGAGGGACTCGAACCCCCGATCCTGGGACCAGAACCCAGTGCCTTACCACTTGGCCACTCCCCACTGAACAATTTACCCCTGTTATTATAGCCGTCTTTACTGCCATAACCAACTGTGCGTATACTAGGCATTATGCACCCTATAAAGCGACAGGAACTTTGGATAGCCGAACTAACTCTACTGCTAGCGGCAGGCCTGCAGTTTACTATTTCCAAAAGGCTTATATTTGGCCCCAAATACCTAGTAGCAAGTTTGCTGTTGATTTTAACACTCGCTATAGCGTTCACGGCCCCGAGACGGCATATCGGCAAGGGCGGATTGCATACGCCTATTGCGACACTCTTAATCGCAATCGTATCGATAGCCAACGCGTTTGAGCTGGGGCTACTAACTAACGCACTGATTACAAATTCTGGGATACCGGGGCGCACACTGTTGAGCGGCGCACTGGCGATATTTTTAACCAACATCATTGTCTTTGGACTGTGGTATTGGGAGCTTGATAGCCCCGGCCTCTCGGGTAAGCGTCGAAGGTCTGATGATTTTCAGTTCCCGCAAAGCAATGACCCCAATTGGCAGCCATTATTCTTCGATTACCTATACGTTTCACTCACTAATAGCACAGCTTTCAGCCCAACCGATACTATGCCCCTAACCCACATCGCCAAAGCCTTAATGAGTGCTCAAGCATTTATCTCGCTGCTGACTGTGGTCTTAGTTACCGCTCGCGCTGTCAATATCTTAGGTTAGGCGATCAGCTGCGACGTCCCAGTTGACCACATTCCACCAAGCCTCGATGTAGTCGGGGCGTTTGTTTTGGTACTTTAGGTAGTAGGCGTGTTCCCAGACGTCTAGGCCCAAGATTGGAGTCTTACCTTCCATCAGCGGACTGTCTTGGTTGGCAGTAGAATAAATCTCTAGCTTGTCACCGTCTTTGACCAGCCACGCCCAGCCCGAACCAAAACGAGTAGTTGCCGCTTCTGCAAATTTAGTCTTAAAATTTTCAAAACTACTAAAGCTGTAGGCTATGGCTTCGCCCAGGTTGTCTGCCGGAGCTTTGGCGCCGCCTGGTTTCATGGTCTCCCAGAACAACTTATGATTGTGATGACCACCACCATTGTTTATGACTGCCTGGCGAAAATCTTCTGGTATGTCTTCATTCTTGGCCAAAATTTCTTCTATGGATTTGTCGGCAAAATCTGGGACCTTCTGGATAGCGGCGTTTAGTTTCTCTACGTAAGCGGCGTGATGTTTATCATGGTGAATCTCCATGGTTTTGGCGTCGATATAGGGCTCTAGCGCATCGAATGCGTAACCCAGGTCTGGTAGTGTAAAACTCATAATATTTATTCTTCCTTGGTTTGTTTAGATTGGTAGGCACGCCATTTTTTTATCTCAGCGTGATTCCCTGATAATAACACTTCAGGCACTTTCAGGCCGCGAAATTCTTCCGGCCGGGTAAAGTGCGGATGTTCAATTTCTCCCGCGTTGGTGAAGCTCTCTAGCTCGGCACTGGTTTCGCCACCAAGCACACCAGGAATTAGCCGCGTCACCGCGTCGACGACAATCATTGCCGGTAGTTCTCCCCCGGTTAAGACATACTCGCCAACAGAAAGCTGCTTGTCAACCAAGCTTGTTATGCGCTCGTCGTAGCCTTCGTAGCGGCCGCAAATAATTATTAACCCGGCTTCGGTGACAGCAAATTCCCGCGCCATTTCTTGGCTGAGCGTTTCGCCACGCGGGGTCATCAGCAAGACTTGGGCATCTGAATCATTTTTTTTGGCCGTCTCGACTGCCGCAAATAGAGGCTCGGGCCGAAGCACCATGCCGTCACCACCGCCGTAAGGCGTGTCGTCCACTTGCTTACGAGGTCCAATGCCAAAATCGCGCAGATTTATCAGCCGATATTCAACCAACCCTTCTTTTTGAGCTTTCCAAAGCATAGAAGAATTAAGCACACCCTCAAACATCTCCGGAAATAGAGTTATGATTTGGATTTTCATTGTGTGTTTTCTATTGCATCCTTAGTGAGTGGCTGGACTCCGTCCTTATAGGACTGGAGCGTACCTGCTAGAATTGAGACCTCAGCAGCTTCCTCTATAGACTTACCATCTTGCATATAGGCACAAAAGGTAGCCATCGTCTGATCGCCGCAGCCTGTCTCGTCTTTCGTACCGCCACTCAATTTTGGTATCGGTATGTGTTTTTCTATACCATCACTAAATAAATATGCTCCCACAGAACCTGCTGTTATTAGGATGTTGCGTATGCCTTCTTCTTTCAGGCGCTGAGCCGCTAGTTTCGCTGAAGCAAAATCTTTAACATTTACCCCTGTTAGAATATTTGCTTCATGTTCGTTTGGTTTAATGAAGAATATGTCTAGATTCAATAGTTTTGCCACGTCGTCCCCTGCTTGAACACCGCCAGGATCAAACATGACTCTTATCCCATATTTATTGGCCTTCTTAATAGCATGGAAGGTAGTATCTAGAGGACACTCCAACGTCAGGACAAGCATCCCGTGATTGCTGCCAACTTCTTTAAAAAGGTCGGAGGCACGATCAATATCTTCAGGACTAAAGCTATTGCTGATTCCAGGGAGTACTATTATTTGATTATTGCCTGCCTCATCGACAGGTATTAACGCGATACCTGGTAATTCCTGGTTGTTCGAGGGGCCTGAAATATTAACGTAATCTACGTTTACGCCGGCTTCACTCAGTGAGCTAATGGGGAGTTTCCATAACCCATATTTGTCTTTGATCGTCCTGCCAACCATAGCCACCGAATCCCCGGATGAAAGACGCGCAATCATGTCTGCAATGTTACGCGATTTGCCTCCGGGGCTAATTAATAGCTCTTTGCCATAGACATGTTCACCAGCCTTTGGAAATTTCTTGAGGCCAGTAGCAACTAGGTCGGTGTTGAGTGAACCGATGACTATCGTTTTCATTACAATCTAAAGATTAAACGTCTAGGTCGTCGAGTTCTGCCAGCTCGCGACGGGTGCGCTCGGCTAGGTTACTGCCGGTTTCCTCGCTATGTTCGGCATCATCGCCAGTTGTTTGGTTGGCTTCTTCTTTGGCCTCGGGTTCGGCCTCGGACTTATCCGGTTCATTTGCGGCTGTGTCGGCTGGCTCATCGACGGCCGGAGCGGCCGACGGTTCATCAGTTGCTTGGCCACTGTCGTTTTGAGCAGAGTCGTCTTTGGGTGAACCGCCGTCACGATGATAGTCCTCTCGCGGCGGTCGAGGCTCGCCATTATCTACAATCTTGAGGTTATAGCGAGCATCGTTTTTAGTTCCAAGCGCTCGCAGAAGTGTGCGCAGGCTCTGGGCAGTGGCACCACGCTTACCAATCACCCGCCCTAGATCTTCTGGGTCAACAGTTAGCTCTAATAAAACGCCCTTTTCATCGATTGTTCTTTGGATACTTACAGCGTCAGGCTTGCCCACAAGTGACTTTACGATGTATTCCACGAACTGTTCGTCTATAGATGCGGTCATAGGTCTCTCCTTGAAATTAGTCTTCTAGAATTAATTATAGCAAAATGAGCTATTTGGCTTTGGGCTCTTGGGAAGGTGCCTCAGCCGGCGCTGGTTCTGCGGGCTTTTCTTCCGCTGGCTCAGGCGCAGCTTCAGCTGGTTCTTCAACAGGCTGCTCTGTGGCCGGAGCTGCATCATCTGGCGCGGATTCTTCCGCTGGTGGCTCGGTGGCTGGATCAGCTTTTTGGACTTGAGGTTCAGCCGGTGTCTCCTCGACAGCCGGAGCGGCTTCTTCGGCTGGAGCTTCGGCGGCCGGTTCTTCAGCGGTAGCAGGCTTCTGCTCAGGGGCAGCATCAGCCGGACGGTTGCGGCGTAGCTTTTCTGGGTTTTTTATAGCCTTTTTCTTGGGAGACGAAACTTCTACCCAAGCTGGCAGCTTGACGCCCTCTGCTTTCAAAAGCTTGACTGCGCGGTCCGAAGGCTGGGCGCCGTTACTTAGATACTTCTGGGCAGCCTCTTTATCAAGCTGAGCGGTCTTGGCATGCGGATTATAAGACCCGAGGTACGCCACGACCTTGCCGCGAGTCGGGTGGAAGCGGCTATCTTGAACAATCACCCTAAATTGGGCGTGACCACGACGGCCAGTCCTTTGCATGCGGATGGCTAACATATCTTGGCTATTTTACAGATAAAAACGACTAAAATCAAGGTGTTAAGAAGACTTACTTGTATTCACGCATAGCCGCGTGAGCGGCGGCAACCTGCGCGGCCTGCTTGCTTGGGCCTTGGCCCTCGCCTTTTAGCTCACCGCCAACGTAAACGCCAACTACAAAAACTTTGTCGTGGTCTGGACCTTCTTCTGATGTCACCTTATAGATTGGTGTTAGGTTTTCTTTGCTTTGGACAGCTTCTTGCAGGCGGGACTTTGGATCTAACCAGCTGCCCTCTTTTAAAATCTCTTCAAAGGTTGGCAGTAAAGTCCGGCTAATGAAAGCCTTGGTGGCGTCGTAGCCTTTATCCAGATAAAGCGCGCCAAGGACGGCCTCGTAGCAATTAGCCAGAATTTGGTGGCGGGCACGCTCGGAGCCGCGCTTTTCGCCGCGTGATAGCCGGATTAGCTCGCCAAAGTTTTCACGGTCAGCGGCTGAGCCGATGCTTTCTGTGCGAACCAGGGCGCTGCGCCAGTTGGTCAAGATACCTTCAGGCTCTTTATAGTTTTCATACAAAAATTCCGTCACAACCAGTTCCAGCACAGCATCGCCCAAAAATTCTAGCCGTTCGTTATGTTCTGTGGCAGTTTTGCGATGCTCGTTTAAGTATGAGCGGTGGGTAAAGGCCGTGACCAACAAATTGATGTCACTGATACCGCCTAAATGATCGTCCGCAAATGCCTGGTATTTTGAAATGTCCATTACTGTGTCCTGATTTTCCTTAACCCTAACAATATTAGCTTGCCGATATCTTCATATTCAATCTTTTCAAGTGCGTCGTTGGCGTCCAACCAGCCGATGGAGTTCATCCACTTTTCTTTTTTGATTGCGCCCGTGTTGCCAAGCGCCTGGACCAAAAAGATTTCCGTGGTCATTAAAACTAGGCTGGCGCCGCGCCGGTAACGGAAGTTGATTTTACCCAGCCAGTCTTGCACCTTCATATTAGCAAGGCCGGTCTCCTCCCGGATTTCGCGCTCGGCGGTTGCCCTGGCGGCCTCGCCCTCCTCAATATGACCCTTGGGTATGGTCCAGCGACCTTTGCTGTCCTGGATCATTAAAATCTGGATTTTAGATGGGTCGTCCTTGGGGCGCCTAAAAACTATGCCGCCAGCGGTAGGTTCCCTGACAATCTGGCTGATAGCCGGGTGACGAACAAACCGTTTTATGCCGGCGAATGGTTTTGGTCTTTTCATATATTTCAACTCTTCTTAACTTTGGCTTTAGACTTGGTAGTTTTTTTGGGTTTTTCGTCAGCCTCAATCTGGCGAAGTGCACTCCCCAAAACACCGTTAATGAACTTGGATGAGTTATCGCCACCAAAGGCCTTAGCCAGCTCTACCGCTTCGTTGATAACAACCTTTTGAGGTACATCCGGCTCGCTTTTTAACTCCCACACTCCCATGCGAAGGATATTTCGATCTATCCTGGCAATCTGATCAATCGGCCATTCCGGCGCCAGCGGCTGAATTAAATCATCCAGCTCTTTTTGCTTGGACGAAACGCCTTCTACCAAGCGATTTATGAACTCAACGTCTTCAATCGTATCTTGGTAGCGGGCAACGTTGCGCGCCAAGACCTCGTCAAGCTTAAAGCTACCGTCTTGGCATTCCACTCTAAAATCCTGCTCGTACAAAGTTTGTAGAGCGACGATTCGGCCTAAGTGGCGGTTAGAAGCCATTCTGTCCGCTCCTTTCGTAAAGCGAAAACTCAAATCTTGAAGGCGAAGAAATCATTCTTGTAAGGAGGCGTGCCCCTAGGCACGTTGACGCACAAAATGGTTTCTGCAGCCCAAGGTTTGAGGTTGCAGCCCAAAAGTAAGCGACGGGATGGGTTCCTATAGCCATATTGTTAAAAATCCTTTTTGGTTTCTTTGGCTTAATTATACCTTACAAGCTGTAGCGGGTTCTACTTGGCAGCGGTTTGTTTCATCTTACGCGTGCCGACGCGTACCTTGATGGGGCTTTTGGCATTAACCATCCGAGCCAACTTAAGAACATGGTGGCTACGGCGCATGCCGGTCCGGCGATGGGTTGTTCGTTTTTTGGGCTGGCCCAATTTATTTCTCCTTTAGAGTTATCAACATTATAACAGAGATGAGCGGGCTTGCGTAAGCCGGAGAGTAGTATATTATTACAGAATGAGGAAGCGGAAAGAATCTGAGCAGCTTGAAGGCCCTGCCTTGGCCGCTTATTTACTACAGAAACCCTTTTATCGTTTAGTTTTGGCGCGGGCGATTGATAAATTTAGCAAAGATAATAAACCGCCAGTATCTATGCAGAGCGAAGTCCAGCTCTCTGAGGTTAAACAACAAAGTTAACCAGGCGACTTGGTACGTAAATTTCTTTTTTGATTTTTTGACCAGACAGTTTATCGGCCGCCGCTTCTTTGGCGGCGGCGATAGCACCAGATTCGCTTACATCAACCGGCACCATAACTTCGCCGCGAACCTTACCGTTGATTTGAATGGCCAAGGTCATGACTTCTTCGGCAATTAACTTTTCATCCCAAGTCGGCCATGGGCCGATGTGAATGGAGCTATCGTGCCCCAACTCAGCCCACAGTTCTTCGGCGATGTGTGGCGCAAACGGCGCTAAAAGCTGTAGAAGCGTTGATAGGGTGGTCTGCCAAGCGCCTCTATCAGCAAAGCCCTGCTCGGCCTTAATCTTATAGAGCTCGTTGACCAGGCTCATCTGGGCGGCAAGGGCAGTATTGAAATTGAAGTCCTCTATATCGCGCGTAACTTTCTTGGTAGCACGGTGCGTAACGGCAGCTAAACGTTCGGCCTGCATGGGCTGGCCGCCGCTAGCCCTGGCCTCATTAAACTCCAGTGCAAGCGACCAGACTCGGGACAAAAAGCGGTGCATGCCGGCCAGACCTTCTACACTCCAGCTGGCGGCCTGGTTCCACGGCCCGATGAATAGTTCCATCAGCCTAATAGAATCTGCCCCGTAGCCTTGTTCTATCAAGCCGTCGGGTTCAATGGTGTTGCCTTTGCTCTTGCTCATTTTTTGGCCATCGGGCGCCAAAATCATGCCGTGGTTGCGCAAGGATGAGAACGGTTCGTCAAAATCTATAAGTTTTTCATCAAACATAACCTTGGTCCAGAAGCGCGCGTAGAGAAGATGCATAACAGCGTGTTCGGCGCCGCCAATATAATCGTCAACCGGTAGCCAAAATTTAACCTTTTCCTTATCAAAAGCAGCCTTATCATTGTGAGGATCGGCAAAGCGCAGGAAATACCAGCTTGAGCAGGCAAAGCCGTCCATGGTGTCGGTCTCCCTCTGAGCATCGCCACCACACTTTGGGCACTTAACGTTCACAAATGCTGGTACATTGGCCAGCGGGCTGCGGCCGTCGCCGCTTGGCTCATAGCTTTTAACCTCAGGCAGAACGACTGGCAAGTCTTTTTCTGGCACCGGCACGGTGCCACATTTTTGGCAGTGGATGATTGGGATCGGCGCGCCCCAATAACGCTGACGGGAAATCAGCCAATCACGCATTTTGTACGAAACCTTCGGCTTGGCCAGCTTATGCTTGACCAGATAATCAACGATCTCTGAACGGACATCATGCGCCACCTTGCCGGCAAACTTTTTAGGCTCTGTTAAAATGCCATTGTCGTGGTCGTCGTACATGACTTCAAAGCTCTTAACTTTTTCAGCCGCTTTCGGGTCAGGCGGCAGCAAAGTAGGTTTAAGCTTTAGTCCGTACTTTTTGGCGAAGCGGAAATCACGCTCATCATGGGCTGAGCATTTAACGATGCCTGTACCGTAGTGAGCCAAGGCAAAGCTGGCCACCCAAATGGGCAAATCGCCATTGCCAACCGGATCTTCGATATAGCGACCGGTGAAGATACCGTGAACGTCTTCTTCGTCAGCGAAGCCTTGCTTGACGCGCTTTTTGAGAATGGCTTCGGCAAATTCTAAAACTTTTTGCTCATCCTTAGTTCCCTTCACGAGTTCTGGCAGTAGCGGATGGTCGGGCGCGATGACCACGAATGTGTCGGCCATGAAAGCTTCGAAGTGAGCCGAGAAAGTCTGGATTTTCATTTTGGTATATTTGACCGGCGCGGTGAAAATCATGCCCTGGCTCTTGCCGATCCAGTTGTGCTGCATCGTCTTTATAGAATTCGACCAGTCGACTTTATCCAAGTCCGCGTCCAGCCGGTCGGCATATTCACGGATTTTGAAGAACCACTGCTTCAGCAGCTTGCGTTCAACCTCGTTGCCGCAGCGCCAGCAACGACCGTTTTCAACCTGCTCGTCAGCCAAGACGGTTTTATCAAATGGGCACCACCACTGCGAACTCTCTTCTTGATAGGCCAAGCCGAGCTTGAACAACATCAGGAAAAACCACTGAGTCCAGCGGTAATAACTTGGATCGGTGCTGTTAATTTCCCGGCTCCAATCATATGAAAAGCCCATCTGCATCAGCTGACTCTTAAAGTGTTCTACATTGTCCGCGACAGCTCTTTGCGGACTTATGCCGGATTTAATAGCAAAGTTCTCCGCAGGCAGACCAAAGGCGTCCCAGCCCATGGGGTGCAGGACGTTAAAGCCCTGCATGCGCATGGCGCGAGAAACTACATCACCGATCGTGTAGTTGCGCACATGGCCGACATGCATGGCCGACCCCGAAGGATACGGGAAATATTCCAGCACATACTTTTTGGGTTTTGACTTATCCTCTCCAGCTTCATAAAGTTTGGCCTCTTGCCAAACATTTTGCCATTTGGGCTCAATCTCTTTTGGGTTATAACGACGCATTACCCTTTAATTTTAGCAAGCTAGAACTGTTTGAGGTAGTTGGTAGAAAAGACAGTTTCATATTTGCCGCGTTTAGCAAAACGCTCCTCGGCGAACTCTACCAATTTTTGCACTAGCTCTACGTTTGAGATGCCCTGTTTGGCCCAGTTGTGGGCATAAAGCCCGCCAGGGAAAGGGTTAACTTCGTTAAAGTAGACGTTGCCGGCTTTTGTATCAACCAGCATATCAACACGCGCTATGCCGCTACAGCCTAGGGCTAGATAGACGCCCAGACCAACGTCCTGGGCTTTTTTATAAAGTTCTTTAGGCAAGTCTGCCGGGATTTGGCTGTAGCCTTGGGCGCCTTTTGTACCCTTACCTTTTTTGCCACCTTGCATGTACTTGGTGTCAAAATCAAAGAAGTCTTCCGGCTTCGTCAGGGGCTGTTCTAGCTGCGCTAGCACGAGCTCGTCATTGCCCATAATCGGCAATGTTACCTCTACCAAATTTTCCACGCCCTGCTCGACCAAAATTTTGTTGTCGTAATGAGCTGCCACTTCCAGAGCGTTCATAAGTTCTGACTCTTTTTCAATCCGGCTAATACCAATGCTGGAGCCCAGGTGTGCTGGCTTAACAAACAACGGGTATTCTAGTTTATTGATAGCGGCCATTACATTTTTGGTACTGTGGGTCAGGTCATAATCATAAAACCACGTCCATGGCGTGCTTTTTATTTTGCCGCCGGCTTCCACCACTTTTTTGGCTAAAACTTTATCCATAGCCACGGCACTAGCGGCCACGCCACAGCCTACATATGGCACGTTGGCCATTTCTAGTAAGCCCATTAGTTCGCCGTCTTCACCGTGCGTGCCGTGCATAGCTGGAAAGACCAGATCAACGTGGAGGGATTTCCCGCCGAGCTTGCCCGGGCGTATAAGTCCAAAGCCGCCGTTTATATCCAGCTTCACTTTGGGCTCTCGAGCCAAAAATTCATCTAGCCGGCCCGACTGATAAAGCTTGATGTCTTTTAACCTTTCCGAGCAATACCAAGAGCCATCTTTGGCAATGTAAACAGCAACGACTTTGTAGCGCTTAGTCATTTCTAGCGGCTTGATAACCGACGCCAGCGCCGTAATAACAGAAACGTCGTGTTCTGTGGAGCATCCGCCAAAGATAACCGCTATCGTCTTCATTATCTTAATTATACTGATCTGGCCAGTCGTTTTGCATTAAAACCAAATCACCCGCTGCTACGGATTTATCCAAGTGAGTATAAAAATCGAGCGGGCTATCTTCAATTATAAGTTCACCACCATAACCATTCAGGCCTTCCAAAATATAGTCCGTGACTGAGTGCTTCATAAGAACGACTTTGTCGGGGTTAGCCTTTTTGATAGCTTCGCCCAGCGCCAGGTGTACGGGCTTTTCTTCCGGACCTTGATCTACCAAGCCCGGCGTCACATAAATCTTGCGAGTGGCTTTGAGTTCTTTTAGCATCGCCAGACCCGCCTTCATGCCCTCAATGTTGCCATTGTAGCTATCGTCAATTATCCATGCGCCGTTTAGCTGGTAGGGCTGCATACGGTGCTCATACGGCTTGAGATGAGATACTGCCTCCTTGATTTGGTCTTCTGACATACCCATTTCATCGGCAAAGTAGACCGCCAGGGCAATTGGCCCTACTAAGTGTTTGCCCACCATCGCGCAGTCAACCTCAATAGTCTTGCCTTGTCTTTTCATCGTAAAACTCAACCCCTCAAGCGTATTGTTTACTTTGCTGATGCTCCAACCACCCACTTTTTTTGAGCTGTAGGTTACATATTCAGGTTTTATAAAAGATTCAAGAGCATGGCTATCACTATTTACATAAACATCTTTACCGCCCAAATAGTCTGCCAGGCTAAAGATATCCTCGCCAGCGGCCGCAACTGATTTATATTTATCCAGGTGAGCCGGTGCCAGCCCGGTGATAATGCCCATATTTGGATGAGTAATGCGGGCAAAGCGTGAGACGTCCCCCGGCGCACCTTCGCCGTATTCAATGATTAAAATGTCCTCATCGCCGGAAAGCTTGCGTGCAAAACTGGCGTGGCTGATAGGCACGTTTTTATTGCCGCTGGTGGCAGCGACCTTGTGGCCTTCGCCCAAGACTATCGCCAGTATTTCTTTCATGGTTGTTTTGCCGTAACTGCCGGCAATAGCGATTTTGGCACCTGAGTGATTGGCAAATATACGTTCTGCTTGCCTGACTTTGCCCCACTGCCGTGGCTTGATAACAAACCAACGGCCCGCTATTAACGGAGCCACGATAAGATGCGCCCAAATAACCGGCGTGGCGGCCATCAAAATTAGTGCCAGGATTACGCCGCCCCAAGCTTGGTGATGCCAAGCCACATAGACGAGCAAAAGACTGACTACATATTCCACAGCCATGCCCGCTTGCAAACTACGCAACAGCAGGCGGGCTGGTTTGGTTAAAATCAGCTGGCGGCGGATCATAACTCGGCTAAAATCTCTTGTTCGCCACAGCCAAGCCAAATACCTTCCCGCGCGGTATTCTTCAGACTGCAGCATGTAAACAACCGCTACCACGAACCGTGGACGGTATATGGAAAGCAGGGCTTTCATTTAGCCCCCAAAAAATCCAGAACCATCTTGTTCACGACCTCTGGACGAGTTTGATGAACAAAATGGTTCTCCCCTTCGATTATTTCTAGTCTGGAGCCGGCAATATCCTTATGAAAAATCCGGCCGATTCTTATCGGTGTCTCTGTGTCCCGTTCACCGTAAACAAGTAAGGTCGGCAGTCTTAGTATGCGGGCATCATCCTGAAGGTCTTGGCTAATTATGCGGCGAAAGGTGTCTTCCATAGTAGGGAACAGGCCAATATCGGAACCGAGCTTATCATAAAAAAGCCGCTTGGCCCGTATTTTGTAGTGACGCGGTAGCGGCATGGTTATTAACTTACCCGTTTTTGACAGAGTTTTGTACGCCAACCATTTGGGGCTATTTGGACGCCGAATGCCGGCTGAGCCAAGCAAAACGAGCTTCTGCGCTTCTAATAGACCAAGGCTTAAACCCCTGATAGAAACGGCTCCGCCGTGCGAGTGGCCAACATATGCATAAACTCCTTCAACCTCAATCTTTTTTAACCAGCTGGCAACAAAACTTGCATAGTCGTCCAGGTTCCAGGCTGTTTTTGAGCCTTCAGTGCCACCAAAGCCCGGCAGATCTAAACTTAGCACCGTATATTTTTTTGATAAGTCTTTAACTAGCGCGCTAAATGAGCCAAGGTTTTGGCCCCAGCCATGGAGTAGAACGATCGGCTGCCCCTTGCCGGTCTTTTCGTAGTGCGTCATCAGTCCATCAACGACTGCTTGCATACTTAAAGTATAGGTTATTTAGCTTTTAAGCTTAAGTAGCTCAGCTGGGGAGAGTTCGCGGTAATGCCCTGGCTTTAAATCAGCCAAGCCCAGCGGGCCGTATTTACTACGGTGCAGCTTTAAGGTTTTAAGGCCAACCGCAGACAGCATACGGCGGACTTGGCGGTTACGGCCTTCGTGGATAGTGAGCTCTAGCTTATCTTCAGACAGCTGTTTTACTTTGGCCGGTGCGGTTAGTCCGTCTTCCAGCTCTATTCCACTACTTAACTTGTTAAGTATATCAATCGTTATCTGTCCAGAAATTGTCGCTTCGTAGGTTTTGTCCACTTCAAAACTCGGGTGGGCTAACTTGTTAGCCAATTCCCCGTCATTCGTCAGTAGCAGTGCTCCGCTGGTATTAAAATCCAGCCGCCCTACCGGCACTACCCTTTCAGAAATTTTTATCAGGTCTACGACTTTGGGACGATGCTCCTCATCTTTTAGGGTAGTTATGTAACCGACTGGCTTATTCAAGATAATGTAGCGTAGGTTTTGGGCACTGAGTGGTTTATGGTCCAGCCGTACCTGGTCGTTGTCTCTAACTTTTGTATTGAGCTCCCCCTTATGACCATTAATCGTTACCCGACCGGCTTTAATCAAAGCATCCGCACCCCTCCGGGATGCTACGCCTGCTCTGGCTAAGAATGCATTAAGTCTCATAAAAAATGGTGGAGCATAAGGGATTCGAACCCTTGACCTCTTCCATGCCATGGAAGCGCGCTAGCCAACTGCGCCAATGCCCCTCATCTTGCGGTTAGATTATAACCTAATTATCTCTGTTAATTCTAGTGGCTGTGGCCAATACCACGAGCCATCAAAAATCGGTTTACAGGTACAGTCAAAACAAACGCCGCGCCCAAACTAACAACTTCGCTCCACCAGAACAAGGAGTTAGATAGGTGCGCGTTGATAGCGCCAGGTATTAGCCACTCTAGGGTATTGTCTATGACAACCATAGAAATTATGGAGATAGTATCTACAGCCAGGGCCAGTACAATGGCGTCTTTAACGCTTCTGCCTTTTCTGGCGCCCCAAAAAGTCAGGCTATAGCCAAATAAAAAAGCAAAAAATATACCAATGGCCGTTTGCAAAATATTGTTCCAGCTTTGGGCGATAGCCATGCCGGTAATTTCACCAATCGCACAGCCGGTCAGGCAATGGCGCGTGTGAGTTATAGCCTCGTAGGTTAGGGGATCTAGTTTCATGGATGTGGTGGAGATGCGGGGAGTCGAACCCCGGGCCTCGGCAATGCGAATGCCGCGCTCTAGCCAACTGAGCTACATCCCCTTCGTCGAAGCTTACGCTAAAGTCTCGTTTCGCCTTACGGCAAAAGCTTCAACCTAATGCTAAGCTTCTCCTCTCAAAATTTCAAACGGTGGGTAAGCTGCCCCGCTTTAAAATTTTGTTTTTAGGAACTAGCTTATTCTACCTGTGCTAAGTAGCTAGCTTTACCTCTGGGATCTTCCTCCGCGCAAAACTTCCGATTCTAATTGATATAAAACTTTGTGAGCCAAGCTGATCCATTTGACTTTTCGCGTAAATTTCATACGGGGAGGCCCTGTGAAGGGTTAAATTAACTTCGTCAGTTATTCTTTCAAGCTCGATGAACTTTTTCTCAACAAACAATTTAAGACCAGCGTAGCCTAAAGCAAGGAACGTCACTATCCCTCCCGACACGGATAGTTCATTATTGTAGGGTATGCCGTGTTCATGCAGGTATTCAAAAGCTACAACACCCCCAAAAACTGATCCCACTAGTATGCCAGCCATCCTGCTTCCTACATCCTGATTAAGGGAGTTCATTGCATTGGCTTTCCTGGAAAAATCAGGATCATCTTGAACATGTGACCGATCTATATAGTCGTCAACTCGGGATTTAAATCGAAGATTCGGATCGGTGGCGTGAGCCAGTTCTTCCTGAATGGTGTCATCTAGGTCCTTTTCTAGGGCTTCTTCTAATTCATAGTGAGTTCTTTTCGCCCTAGGTTCTAGCGCACTAGAGCCCACGAATACATCAATATCAGCTGGGGGCATATTAGCAAGCGGTTTAGGTGAAAGGTGATATATGCCACCATAATACCGCCTCATTCCAGTTTGGGGAGGCGTCACACAGTAACCCGCTTGAAAATTTACAGTTATTGGTTCAGCAGGCAGGTCGCTATATTGCGCTCTTTCCTCAATCGCCTCCACAATTCCGATTTGCTCGGCATAACGATTAAGAGACTCTAGGTCCAAATCAATACGCTCTACGTATCTACCAAGTCTTACGTCAAATCTAGGAACTACTAATGTTTCCGCTGACATTTCATCCTCATTAGAGGCATATTAAATCACTTTTTTATTAATTTAACAACTTAAGGAATTCTTGTTCGTTGATTTGTTTGGTGCCGAGCTTGGCGGCCTTAGCCAACTTGGACTCGCCGACGTTTGCGCCAACTACCAGATAGTCCGTGTCTTTCCCGACGGATGATTGGAAGGTACCACCAAGAGCACGGATGCGTTCGGCCGCTTCATCGCGGCTCATGGAATCTAAGCTGCCAGTCACTACAAAGTTTTTGCCACTTAGTTTGCCGCGCACGCTCCGGGCATGTTCGGGTATAACACCAACCTTTTCAAATTTCTCTAACAATAGTTTATTTCGTGGTTCTTCAAACCATTCCACTATGGCCTCGGCGACGACTTCGCCGATACCCTCTACGGCGGAGAGCTCATCAATTGTCGCCTGAGCAAGTTTATCCATGCTGTAAAACTGGTTGGCCAAATCAATTGCCGTCTGGACGCCAACATGACGAATACCTAGGCCGTAGATAAAGCGCGGCAGTGGCGGGCGCTTTTTATCAGCAATAGCCTTAACCAGCTTGCTGGCGGAGATTTCAGCAAAGCGCTCCAGCTTTATCACCTGCTCTTCTTTGAGGGTATATAAATCAGCGGCATCTTTAATCAGTCCCGCCTGGATCAGAGCGATGACGTTTTTCTCCCCCAGCCCATCAATGTCTAGTGCCGCGCGCGAAGCAAAGTGTTCAATTATTTTCCAAGAGCGGGACGGGCAATGCTCGTTGGGGCACCGCCAAACGGCATCCTGCTGCTTGGTTTTGGCTAGTTTAGTGCCACAGTCCGGGCAAACTTTAGGCATAACAAACTTTTTCTCTTGGCCGGTGCGCAATTTAATAAGCGGCTCCACGACCTCTGGAATAATGTCACCTGCTTTATGGACAATGACTGTGTCGCCGATACGGATGTCTTTTCTGTGAATTTCGTTTTCATTATGAAGCGTAGCCATCTGCACTGTTGTGCCAGCCACCACCACCGGTTCCAGCATTGCCACTGGAGTGGCCGAACCAGTGCGGCCAATGCTGACAAAAATGTCTTTAACGCGTGTGGTCGCCTGCTCCGCTGGATACTTAAAGGCCACCGCCCCACGCGGCGCTTTACCCACCACACCGAGGCGGGCAAATTGAGCGCGGTTATTAATTTTGACCACCAAGCCGTCTGTATTAAATGGCAGTTCCTGGCGCTTATTTTCCCATTCAGTAGCGAATCTCATTACTTCAGAAGGCTCTCTGAAAGCTCTCGCCATGAAGTTGGCAGTTAACCCTAAATCGCGCATTGCAGTATAGGCGTGTTCATTAGTCGGTACTTCGCTGGCTTCTTGACGCAACAAATCATAGGCATGGAAATGTAACGGGCGAGCCGCCACCAGTTTTGGGTCAAGCTGGCGGATGGTGCCGGCGGCCAAATTGCGCGGGTTGGCAAACTTGGGCTGGCCTATCTTTTCACGCTCGGCGTTGAGCACGGTAAAGTCTTTTTTATACATGACGATTTCGCCGCGGATTTCGGTGCGTCCCTGCAATAATTTGGTGAATGTAGTCTTATGTCGCAAGCGGAGCGGAATTGATTCTATGGTACGAATATTTGCCGTTACGTCTTCGCCTTCATAACCGTCGCCGCGGGTAATGCCTTGTACCAACATGCCGTCTTCATAAACAAGCGCGCAGGCTAACCCGTCCATTTTAAGATCGGCAAAGAACTCTAAATCTTGGTCAGACAAAAATTTTTGCGTGCGCGCCACCCACGCGTTGAATTCAGTCTCGTCAAACACATCGTTCAAGCTCAGCATGCGCGTGGAGTGCCGGATTTTGACAAAGCCGGGTAATGGTTTGCCGGCTACGCGCTGGGTAGGCGAATCCGGCGTGATGAGTTCGGGGTGTTCGGCCTCCAGCTGGGATAGTTCATGTTTGAGTGAGTCTGCTGCGGCCTCACTCATGGTGGATTTGTTTAGAACGTGATAGTTGTAGCGGTAGTCGTTAATAAGTTCGCGCAGTTTTTTGGCCCGTTGCCCGACCGACTCGCTCATCCCAACAAACCCCTATACAGGCTATACAAATAGGTATGCATAAACAGCAAAGCCAGCCCGCCAAGCACAAAAAATAGCGGCGCCACTAAGAATGTAGCGTATAAAATCAGCGGGATAATGATAATGGCGGCAAGTACCAGTAAGACAATCGGCATGAAAATTACCCGCCTTAATACCAAGAAGCGACGGTAACGGACTAAGTTCTTAGCTGAGCGCAGGGCTGCCCGCGGGTGCATATTTGGCAAGGTCACAATATAGAGAGCAAAGATGGATGAGCTGAGCATATAGGCAGACCAAGCAGCTAACAGCAGCATCAGTATCGTTAAGACCACAGTACCCAAGCCGCCTATATTCCCAACCGCGGCGGCTACGGCGGCCAGGACTGACACGCCAAAAGTTACCGGCAAAAGCTGGATGAAGATAACCAGTATTACCAACAAGAATGGAACCAGCTGGCCAGTGGCATTATAAAAAGCCTGCTTGAGCACGACGGCTTTGCCCGCCAAGAGCTGGCGAAGTGCCCAAATAATAACCAGGCTAATTAAGATTATTAGCATGGCCTGCAGGGCCGAGCCGGCAGCTGAACTAGAAGAACCAGCGCTAGCTACCAAAACTAAAAAGCCGGTACTAGCAGAAACTAGTGGGTGCGGCTGAACCCCAACATTTTTTAAATCATCCTTGATAGCACCAACTGTGGATGTGATGCTGCTGATGCCGCTGGCAAAAATGATGTTCAAGACTAGATATATAAGAATTATGCCGCCAAGCACTTTCCAGTAGCGCCCCATAATCCTGAAAACTTGGGCGCAGAGGTTGAAACTACCCAGTGGGCGAGCGAGTTCTTTCGTCTCAGACCTAGCTATAGCCTTGGCTTGTTTTTTGGTCGGCTGGCGCCGCCGGACCGTAGCCGGCTTTTTTTTGTATTTAGAAACAGTGGCTCCCTGTTTTGCCATACTTATATTATATGCGAAGCGAGCCTACTTAGGCTTCCATTTTCTCTAGCGCCGCTATCCGGTCCTTGATAGGCGGATGAGTACTGAAAAGATTTAAAACGCTGTGGCCGCGCAGCGGGTTGGCAAAAAACATATGAGCTGTGGAAGTGTTCTGGACCTGGGTAGCACTGCCTGATTGGCCGATTTTTTGAAGAGCACTGATTAGGCCCTCTGGGTAGCGAGTCGTCATGGCACCGGTGGCATCAGCCAAGTATTCGCGGCGCCTAGAAATAGCCAGCTGCAGCAAGGTGGCCGCAATCGGCGCCAAGATTGCGGCGATTATGGCAACTATAAGCATCGCCTGATTATTTTCGCGCTCTTCGCGGCCGCCGCCCCAGAAGGTAAAACGCAGGAAAAAATCAGCAATCATGGAGATTATGCCAACCAGCGCAAAGGCTAGTGTGTTAACGCGGATGTCTAGATTTTTGACATGGCCCAGTTCGTGGGCAATGACTCCCTGCAACTCGGTGTCGTTCATTATGTCTAGCAGACCGCTAGTAACGCATACCACCGAATGGTTGGGGTCCCGCCCAGTGGCAAAAGCATTGGGCGAAGGGTCGTTCATTATATAAATCTTTGGCGTTGGTAGCCCATCCGTGATGGCCAGATTCTCTACAATGCGGTACAAGCGCGGATTATCCTTCTTTTGAATTTCTTTAGCCCGGTTGATAGCCAGCGCCATTTTGGCGCCCGCAAAGTAACTGACTATGGCGTAGCCGATAGAAAATATGCCGATGAAAAACAAAATACCGCGGCTGCCTGTGACAACCCCTATCACATAGGCCAGTGCCCAAAGTAGCGCCAAAAAGAACAGCATCAAAAACCAGGTACGCCGCTTATTAGAAGAAATCTGATCGTACACTACGTGAGTCTATTTACTAAAGTCTACGTTGACTGGCTCGGCAACAGCTGCCTGCTGGTTAGCATCCACGTCAAAGAATTCACGTGGAGTAAAACCAAGCTGGCGGGCAAACAGGTTGGTAGGAAAAACGCGAGTCTTGGTGTTAAAGTCGCGCACCATGCCATTGTAAAAACGCCGGGCTGCTTGAATTTTGTCCTCAGTATCCGTAACTTCGTCCTGAAGCTTTTGAAAGTTTTCGCTGGCACGCAGCTGAGGGTAAGCCTCGGCTACAGCAAACAAACTTTTAAGCGCTGCCTGGAATTGGTTGTCGGCCTTGGCGGCATCACCAATTGTTTTGGCACCGAGCGCTGCTGTGCGGGCCTTGGTCACCTCTTCAAAAACAGTCTTTTCATGGGTAGCGTAGCCCTTGACCGTGTTGACCAAGTTGGGGATTAAATCGTAGCGGCGTTTAAGCTGGACCTCTATATCGCTCCAGGCTTCGTCGGTACGGACCTTGGAACGTACCAAGCCGTTGTACATGAGTCCGGCACTAATAAATAAGATGGCTAAGACGAACATTAAGATTATCAGTACTAACATGGCTTCCTCTTTTTACTCTTTAATTATACGCTTTGGGGCCACGGTTTGTTTAGTACTTGGCAAAACCTATATTATTAAAGGGTTATGCTAAAGGGTTTAGTCGGTAGGGTATCGGTTTTTTTGCTAGGCGCAGCGGTGCTCACTGCATTGTTGGGTCTAGTTATGCCGTTGCCGGCTCCGGCCGCGGTGGCTAGCCCGCCACCCGGGCTACCGGCTAAGACGGTTAATCTCGATTGGCCAGCTTACGGCCAATCCGCTATTGGTGCCCAAGGTTATGGCCTACTAGTCCAGCACGGCAAGACCTCGCCCGCACCGACAGCCTCTATCGCCAAAATTATCACCATCCTAGCCGTCTTAAAAAAGAAGCCTCTGGGCACTAACAGCAGCGGCCCCACCATAACCCTCGGCCAGTCCGATGTTAACGCCTACATAATGTATTTGAGAGATGACGGCTCTGTTGTACCAGTCCAGGCCGGCGAGAAAATTACCGAGCGCCAAATGATAGAAGCTATGATGCTGCCTTCGGCTAACAATATGGCCTACAGTCTGGTAATGTGGGCCTTTGGCTCGCTCAACGCTTACAACTCCTACGCTAACCGTTTTGTTAAAACTCTAGGCATGACCCACACCACTATCGCCGATGCCAGCGGATTTTCGCCACACACCACCAGCACAGCCGATGATCTGGTCCGCTTAGGACTGGCTGCTATGAATAACCCAGCGCTTGCAAGGATTATGTATGAATCTTCAGCCAACCTGCCGATAGCTGGCACAATTTATAACACCAACCGGTTGCTAGGGACAGACGATATTGTTGGAATCAAGACTGGCAACACTGACCAAGCCGGCGGCTGTTTCTTGTTTGCCGCTAAACATACTGTCCAGGGCAAGCATCTTACAATTGTCGGCGGCATTATGAGCGCACCCAACCTTGACACCGCTGAGCTTAATGCCCGCACACTGCTTGCGTCCGTAGATAAAAATTTTAAGCACTATGTGGTGGTACCGGCCAATATGAATGTCGGCGCATACACTACCAAATGGGGACAGCGCACTACCGTAGCCACTAAATCAGACGTTAGTTTACTAGTCTGGCAAGGCCAGCCTGTAACTATCAAAGAGACTTTATCCAAGATTAAACTGCCAATCGGTGCTCACAAAACAGTTGGCAGGCTAAGCGCTATTTTTGGCGGCCAAACCGCCTCGGTTCAACTGATTAATAAAAGCCCGCTCAAGAGCCCAACTACCGCCTGGCGCCTCGTGCGCTAAAAACTGCATGGTGGGCGGAGAGGGACTCGAACCCTCAAGCCTTGCGGCAACGGATTTTAAGTCCGTCTTGTATACCAGTTCCAACATCCGCCCTGGAGGCGCGTACGGGTAATGCTCCCGTCTAATGGGTTTTGCAGACCCATGCCTAACTTCTCGGCCAACGCGCCATAATTACTTGCTTAATTATACTTAAACACTTCCCTGGTTTATAGTTGATAAAAAGTCAAATTAGCGTTACCCTAGCATTATCAAGCTAACGCGGTGGGTAGAGAGGGTAGCAAATGACTTGGGACTGGAGCTCACCAATCGCGCTCGGCCTATTTTTTATCATGGTCGGCGGCGGTTTAGTCTTGGTTGCAGCAGCTATGGCCATTGCTAGTGGCAAAGCAAAGCTAGCCGACTTCCGCGTGCTAAACATCTTAAAGTAAGTTAGAAAACTTTTCTAAATCAAAAACCCCCAATTTGGGGGTTTTTGATTTGAGTAACTCTGCTAAAAAATTGGCGGGCTTGACAATGCATGCTACCTTGCATAACATAGTAGTGTATGGATGAAATCAACTCCATTAGCCTAGCGGACCAGTCCGAGACGCAAATGCGTAAAGGCATGCTGGTTTATTGCGTGTTGTTGCTGCTCAAAGATGGCAAGGTCTACACCAGCCAAATAATTCGTTCCCTGCGCAAGGCTGAACTTATAGTCGTGGAGGGCACGCTCTATCCCCTGCTCAACCGATTAGCTAAAGATAATTTGCTGGCTTACGAATGGCAAGAGAGTGAGCAAGGTCCCCCGCGCAAGTATTACTGGCTAACTGACGATGGCAAAAAACTGCTGGCTGAGCTAAAAACTACATACTACCGGTTGCACACATCTATAAATACTTTAGAGAAAGGGTCTAAAAAATGAACGAAGTATCAAAAGTACATTTAGGCCGACAGGCCTTCACCATTTCAGTTGCCGCTCAAAAGGAGCTACGCGCCTACCTGGACGCTATTACCAAACAGGTTGATGATGCAGAGGTAGCTGATGAAGTGGAGCTGCGTATGGCTGAACTTTTAACCGAGCGAGGCATTAGCGGTGACAAGGTAATTTTACCTTCTGACATAAAACACTTAAAGGAGCAACTTGGTGACCCTAAAGACTTTAAAGAAGATGATGAATCGCCCCCAACCGCCATACAGGCTCAAAGCGAAAAACGCTTGTTCCGGGACCCAAGCAAAGCTTGGCTGGCTGGTGTCGCATCCGGAATCGCAGCATACTTTGGTGTAGACCCACTGCTCATAAGACTCTTGTTTGCAGTCGGAACCTTTGCTTGGGGCGGCAGTATTTTGGTTTATATCGTTCTGTGGCTACTGGTGCCTGAGGCCAAAACCAGCAGTGACCGGTTACAAATGGCCGGCAAGCCGATAACTGTAGAAAGTCTCAAAGAAGTCATGGAGCGAGCCGATGTAAAAGGTGCTGCTCAGCGGGCCAACCATACACTGGCCGAACCGGCTAGCCGTGTACGGGACGTTATCAACACTTTGTTTAGTTTGCTCGTAAAAGTAGTTGGCATCGGTTTGACAGTACTTGGCCTAGCAATCTTGGTAGGCCTAGCGTTTAGCGGGATTTATCTACTGGTCCACGGCAACATTGTCGCCGACCACCTATTCCCCGTGGGCATTAAGGAACATCTACTGGTTTACCTAGGAGCATTTGTCGCCGCAATGATGGGTATATTTATCATACTGTTTGGCATGACCGTATATGCGCGCAAGTGGCCAGTTCGCGCATGGCTGAGTGGAGTGCTGGTAGGCTTAACGCTGATTGGGGTGGTTGGGGGTGGTGCTTTGGCAGCCGATACCGTGCCCAATGTACGCGCGCGCTACAATTCGCACCTCCACACGGCAGTGCGTCCTCTCCAACCATTTAATAGCATCTTGGTTTACGGTAACAACGCTGTTATTGATTTCCGAACGGCAAGTACCTACTCTGCAAGTTTCAAATATTTTGATAACTCCAACCTAGGCGCTATTAAAACTACTGTGAGCAAGGGTGTACTCATAATAAATTCGCAGAACTTTAATTGGCACCGTACCTGCCCCCGGTTGTGTATACCAGATACTTACGACATGTCGGTGACCATAAGTTCGCCCAATGTTGTCCCGGTCAACTTTTCCGATGGGCCAGGTAAAGCGGTCTTTATGGGCCCGATGCTTTATTCACCACCAAACTAAAAAACCGGCCGATTGATTCAGCCGGAATGCTTGCATGGCAAGTGAGAGGTGGGAGTTACACAATGTTGTATAGTGGATATTTATGACGGAACAAATCCAGCTCTACTGTAAGTCTTTGTCTGAGCTAGGCATTGAGAATTCTGTGCTTGAACATCCAGTGGCCAGAAATATCAGCGATGTCCTTAGTTCTTTGAAGTTATCATTTTCCGATTGCTCGCCTACATTGATAATGAAAGCCGATGGTAACTTTTTGGCAGTAATAATACGAGGGGACACAAAGGCCGACTTTAAAAAAATTAAGAAGTTGCTTAGTATCAAGGATTTACGAATGGCAAATCCAGACGAAGTAACTAGTTTAACAAAGCTAGCACTCGGAACTGCCCGTGTCTACAATCCTGGGGTAAAAACAATTATTGATAGGAAGATATTCGAAAAGGACTTTCTGGCAGGAGGTTCAGGTGCGTTTGACTGTAGTATTCGAATTCGCACAGTTGACTTAAATAAATTGCCAAATTCTGAAACTGTAGACATCAGCAAAACCGAATAATAATGCTTATGCTTGGTGTAGCAAGTGAGAGCTGGGAGTTGCACTCTACTGGATTGGCTAGATTAAGAAGTTAATGTTGGAACGCTTTCTAGATTATCGTTATCTACGTTCCACTGAAATAACTTGGATGGGTAATCCATTTCCCTCTGTATAGCGGTCTGGGACAAGTCGAGCACCTTTCCTGCGTGCCGGACCAAAGACAGCCAGTGTATCGATGGATAAACTCCTGCCCCAGTCTGTTCTCTTATTAAAGCGGTTCCTAGCGGGTCTCTCTCAACAATAAGAACTAGGCCCCTATAGGCAAGGTTGTGTTCATTAACTTTTTGCCAACCTTCTATTTTCGTGCCTGCACCAGTTGCCGTATCGTCAATTGAAAGTGTCGGCTCGCCCTCAATATATTCGGTCGTTATGTCTCCCAGCTGCCGAGTGCCGTCAGCATGTTCAATCTTTGCTTGCTCTAGCTGAGCTAGTTCAACGCCAAGTTGTGCTTTTGCTAGACGAACAAACGCTCCCGCGATTGGGGTGCCTGCTTTAGGATAACCGAGTACATATTTCACTCCGTCAAGCCTGCCGTAATCACCTGCTTCTAATACAGAAGGTAGGGTGAACCTGTCATAGTAAGCGGGATTAGTATCCACGCCAGGATGTTCTCTTATCATGAGCTTGAACTGGGCTCTTGGGGCATCGGGGTGTTTTTCATGAAGCTTAAAATCCCAGCCATCAGCTTTATACTGAACCATTCCGGCTTCAATGAGAGCCTTCTGCGCATCTAGTGTTAGGGCATCCAGATCACCCACATTTGGTGCAGCTTGCACCCAGCTATCAAGGTGCGCTCCGAGTCTTTCTACGTCTATCCCGGCCATACCAATCTATTATATATGTGGCTGTGTTGAAGAAATAAGAAAATCTTAACTATACGAAATCTATGCTACTTATGCCTGGTGCAGGATAGTTGACGTATTTCAAACATCGTCTATCGCTGCTACAGATGATTATAAATTAAAATACTTGGTTGAAGTGTTTGGATTATCGGGCGATTTAGTATAACTCTAAGCGGCTTTTTGTTCTAGCCGACCAATCCGCGCTTCGTGGTCTTTAAGTTGGGTGTCTACGGCCTCGTTGGTATTATCCATCGCTTCGGCGACAGAAGCTGATAGATCATCGATTTTACCGCTGAGTTTATTGTCGAGTTTTTCAATGTCATCACGAATGTCCGAGGTCTGTTGAGAAACGGTCGTAGTGATAAATTGCTTCAGGTCGTTAATCGTATCCTCGTTCATAGATTTTATTATACATCAGCAAAAAAGATAGCCGAAAATCTTTACACCAAATCAGGGATGAGATAGCTCTCCGGAGGAAGATTTTAGAAGTGCCGTATCGGGAGTATTCACTGAGCAAGTGAGAGCTGGGAGCTACACGTTCAGTTATTAAATCTTATTGAGTTAACTATTTGATTGTAGGTCGGTAGGTATTGGGAGTGGTCTATTTGCGAAGTAACCGTTGTTCCTCCTGGTCCATAGTTTGTCTCGTGCTCCCTAAAATTAAGATAAACTAGGTAGCCGTTATTAGAGATTATGTAGCCGTCATCCGTGTAAGAAGGATTAACATCCTTAACATAATAGGTAGTGTAGTTATTTATGGATGTACTGTTGCTAGTTATTGTGTCAGAAGAAGCTGGAGCAATATTTTGGTCATACCAGCTTTTGGGTGACAAACTCGTTTTTTCCTCTACAACATAGACGTCATTTGTAAAGTTCGTTTTACTCGTTTGGTCAGGGAATAAATTTAAGCATTCTATGTTTACCAAATCGCTACAATGATTTGAAGTTACCCACGTAGCTGGATATTTTATGCTGTACACATTGTCGGATGATTTGTAAGTTTGCCATCCAGCGTATGGGTTAGCCGCCTTAGTCACAGTCTTGGTGGCGGTTGTTGATGTATTGGTTGCTGCAACTGCCTTTGTCTTGTGATGACTATGCCAAACATAATATCCTCCAAAGCCAAGGACTGCCAAGATTAAGACAACCAATAACGCTTCAACAAGGGTAAAGCCTTTGTGATTTCTTATCATAGCTAAAGCATAAGCTTAAAGGTTTGTTAAATCAATAAAATAACCTCAGATTTACTGAGGCCATAATGCTTATGCTTGGTGCAGTATTATTGCCGACTCTATAACCATCCTATTTGGTGTGGTCATAGAGTCGTATTCGTAAAAAGCCTAGTAAGCTTTTGTCGCGCCGTCTTCTACTGCTTTTTCAGCACTGTCTTTGGACATCATTGCACAAACAGTTGTTCCGCATTTCTCATGCTTCCCCTTGGCCATGAAGCCACCTTTTTTAGTTTGGTGTATCTCCGGTGCTGACAAATCAACGCCTTTTTCCTTACATTTGACACAATATCCTGTAACCATGTCTGTCTCCATTCGAATTAATTGTTATGACGCGACTTGTTTCGTTGAAGCGCCTGTTTAGAGTATATCTGCTCTAGAAGAAAAAAGGACACCGAAGTGTCCGAAATTTCCCATTTGGTGCAGGATAGTTGACGCATTTCAAACATCAGCTATCAACGCTGTTGATGATTATAGACTAAAACACTTGGTCGAAGTATTTGGATTATCCGACAGCCTGATAAATTATTAGCTTCTATGGCTACTGATCTGCTGGAACTTCAGCGGTCTGCCCCGAGCGGACATCTTCAAGAATGGCCTCAAGACTTGCTTTCCTAGCCGCTTTCTCTTTATCTTCTTGCTCCAGCTCTCTTATAAAGTACTCATTTAATTCTTCGATTGTTGTTTTTGGATTTGAAAGTAGAGTTCCCAGTTCAGGGTTAATTTTCTTTAGTGCGGCTAGGTCAACTCCGCCGCCAAACCGACCCCTTTCTTCCATTTCTCCACTCCGAATGACTTGCATATCAGGATCGTCTCGCCCAGGTCTGCCCCCAAGCGTACTGGCATAGTCATCGGCCTTTTTAAGCCATTCCGAGAGTCTGTGAGGCATAAGTCCCATAGTGACATCTGCGTAGTTACTATATTCTTCTCGCACACCTATTCCAGGCTGTAGTGCACTAATAAGCTCGCCAACAAGCATCAACCCCTCGGGTGTAAAACTGACCTCGGGATGGGCTTGTTTATAAGCCTCACTCACGGAATGGTCATGAAGTATCCCAGCCCACTCAGCTGCAACATCAACAGCCCGTGGCACATATTGTTCACGGAGTTCATTTTCTGTCTCAGCCATCATCTGAACTCTGGCTGTATTTGGCATTAGGCTACTTTCGGCGTCGCTACTTACGTCAATAGCTTCGCTTTGACCTCCCTCTTGAGGAGGTGACATTGATCCGTCTTCTATCATATTTCTATTTTACCTAACTGCTTCCAGATTAACACAAGGGTAATAATAATCAAATGTTAGAAACTATACTGTTTGAAAAACGTTTGGGTCGTATTGGTGCGGGTGATGAGACTCTAACTCACGGCCTCTTCCTTGGCAAGGAAGCGCTCTAAACAACTGAGCTACACCCGCTCGTCGGAACTTGGGAACCACTTATCCTCCCAGACAGCGTGCTTCGCACTTCTCCGCTTCAGCCGTGCTCGGAATAAATTCCTGCGCGCGGCTTTGCTACGCCGAACTGTCGCTCGCATACGCTCGCTTACTCCAGTTCTTCGTCTGTGAAAGACATAATAAAATTTTGTCGGCCAAATGGCCGCAAAGGATTTATGGTGGCTCCTCCCAGACTCGAACTGGGGACACAAGGCTCTTCAAGCCTCTGCTCTACCAACTGAGCTAAAGAGCCACGTCACAACTTGCGCCTATACTTCGTTTTGCCTCTCGGGCAAAAGCTTCAGTTTTGGGCTAGATTACTCCTCTCAAAAATACAACCCTCTCTGATGTTGCATTTTTGTTGCGAACGGAGGTAATTATACCAATAATTTTTGGGGTCCCCAAGTTGCGGAGCTGCAACTTGGGGGAAAGCAAAAGTCGGCTATAAGGGCAAAGTTTCAAATTATTTCAGTTTGGAACTTGCCTCAAAGGCCGAACTTTTGCGTGGTGGGCGCTGAGGGACTCGAACCCCCGACCCTCTCGGTGTAAACGAGATGCTCTAGCCAACTGAGCTAAGCGCCCTTGTCCAGTTTGGTGGGCGAGAGAGGACTTGAACCTCCACGCCTTGCGGCACAGCCACCTCAAGGCTGCGTGTCTACCAGTTCCACCACTCGCCCGGAACAGAGGTAATTATACTTGATTCAACGGTTTAAGTTCAATCTAACTTGGTGGCATCACGCCGCAAGAACAAGTACCAGGCAACTATCCAGCCAATGACTATGTAAATCAAAAATGTCAGTGCGCCTTTGGCCGGAGATAAATAGCCAGTGGGTGCTTCGTTGACGGTTGGCGGAGTCCTGGAACCTACCTGAATAACCTGGGCCAAAGCCGTGAACGGCAGATATACCGAGTCGTGACGAAGTATAAGACTTAACAATCCTTCAACCGCACTAGGAATTATGAGTAAGGCGGCGAAGGCACCGACTTGGTTGCGTATTAGCGTCCCAAAGAGTAAAGCGGCGAGCGCATAGCCTTCTGAATGATAGAGTATCTTACCAGCGTAAGTTAAGTAGCTAATGTGTTGATGTGGCAAAACGTTATGAGAAAAGTGCAGGCCCAAGAAAATCATACCCAGACCGTAAAACGTTAGAAGGATTGAATATATAGTCACGAAGCCAAAGCCGGCTGACAATTTAGCAACTAAAGACTTGGTGCGGCTATTACTGGCGGTGAGAGTGTAGGTAATGGTGTTATAGCGGTATTCGTGAGTTATAAGCAGAAGTGCGATGATACCGCCAAAGAGCGCTATAAAATGTCCCATTTGTTCGATAGTCCCGGCTACAAAACTACTGCCCGCAAAGCCTATAAAAGGACCACCGTGCTTTTGGTGCAGTGTCTGAACTAAAGATGCCGAGTCTTTGAAGCCTTCGCCGTAAAAACCGAATATGCCAACGATAATCAGCGCCAATAGAACAAACAGGTAGGTAGAGCGGATAGTAAAGAGTTTTTTAAACTCGGCCTTTATGCTACTTAGCATTTTTTGCCTCCGGTGCGCTAGCCGCGAATTCTTCTGCACCTTCGGTTAGCTCCAAAAATGCTTCCTCCAGCGAAGCAGTTTGGGGGGCTAGCTCTAAAACAGTCAGCTTAGCAGCATGCGCCAATTTCCCAATCTCGTCTGATTTGGCTGACTCGACCAACAAGCCTTTACCGCTCGGCTTATATGAAAATTTGGCTTTATCAAGGACCTTTTGCAGAGCAGCTAAATTAGATACGCGCACAAATACTGCACTACCAGCACCCGAGATAATCTTGTCAATAGAATCATCGGCAATTAATTTGCCTCTGCCAATCACCACTACGTTATCGGCTAGCTGGTTCATCTCGCTGAGAAGATGGCTGGAAATAAAAACTCCCCGGTCCCTAGTGGCATAATCCCGCAAAAAATTGCGGAGCCATACAATGCCTTCCGGATCTAAGCCGTTGGCTGGTTCGTCCAAAATCAGGTATTTAGGTTCGCCTAAGATCGCGGCGGCGATGCCCAGACGCTGGCTCATACCCAAAGAGAATTTGCCTGGTTTGCTATTGGCTACATCTTTTAGGCCAACTATGTCCAAAACTTCATCTACGCGGCCTTTTGGGACGTTGCCTGCGGTAGCTAAAATACTCAGGTGCCGGCGGGCTGTGCGGGTCGGGTGAAAGGCTTTGGCCTCTAATAAAATGCCAACAACCTGTGAAGGTCTACCATAATTATGTAGCGGCTTATCATCATAGGTAGTGGTGCCGCCGCCGTTATCTAGCCCTAACATGAGGCGCATAGTAGTAGATTTGCCGGCGCCGTTGGGCCCCAAAAACCCAGTTACCTTGCCAGTCTCTATGTTAAAGCTCAGGCTATCTACAGCAACCTTGTCAGAAAATTCTTTTTTAAGATCCTTGGCTTGAATCATTACGCCCCATTATAAACTGCCAGCTTAGAGTTTGCTGGGAAAGGTTTAGCTTCGGGGAAGATGATGGTAAAAGTGGGCCAGGCTGTAATCGCTCCTCAGCAGTGGTAAAAGCTCATCTGAACTGAGAGTCTTGACGCCCGGGTTGAGGATTTTGTGAGGGTCAAAGATGCTTTTGACTTTGGTGGTCAGCTTATAAAAGTCATCGCCGTAGAAGCGCCGGGTGTGCGGTGCTTTTACCCTGCCCTCACTGCTAGCGCTCAGAGCTCCGCCGTGCTTTAGAGCGGAGGCAAATAAAGCATCCATGAGCTTGAAGAACTTCTGGCGGTCACCCACCTGAGCAATATCTAGTTGTGGATAAAAGCGCACGATGCCGCTGCCGGCGTGGCCCCACATTGGCGCAGCCATGTTGCTGGCTTTGAACGCACTTTCCGCTTCTTGTATAAAGTTTGCCAAATTTTCAGGCGGCACTTGGATATCTTCCCCCAACGGCAAGGCCCGTGCCTGGCCGTCGGGCATCATCAAAATGGTTGCTACGCTTTGTCGGATAGAATGTATTTTTTGACGATCGTCAAAATCATTTGCCACCATCATGTAAGCTCCGGCTCTTTCGGCCAGCTTGCTAAGTTTTTTGATGTTTTCTTTGCGCGCAGAAGCCTTAGCATCATCAAACTCAATAAAAAGATGCAAAGCACAGCTGGCTGGCACGGCGCTAGCCGAAAGTTTTTGCGGACTGACGCGGCTAACCGCCGACAAAGCTGTGCCGCTTAGCATATCCAGCATACTCGGTTTGAGGCTCAGCAGTGATGGCAGGACTTGTGCCAAATCATCGTATTTTTCCAGGCTAAGCATAGCCATGGCCACCTCTGGGTTGTGTTCGGCCAGACTTAAACTAGCTTCTACGATAATGCCAAGGCTGCCCTGCGAACCCAAGAATAGCGGCGTTAAATCACAACCGTCTTTTGCCCTAACGGAGCCTAGATTGTAACCAGCACCGCTGGGCAGTTTTGCGATTAATCCGGTGTTCTCTTCCAAGAGTGCATCCAGTGTTCTATAAATGTGACCTTCAAAACTGGATAGGCCCATTTTGTGGCTGAGCTCTCGTTTATTAAGCGGTCCGGTTTCTATCGTCTCGCCATTACTCAAAACAACTTTTAGGCTCTTTACATAATTGCCAAGGTTGCCGTACTTTACCGAGCGTTTGCCGCTAACATTGTTGGCCAGCGAACCACCGACAGTAGCATAGGCTCCTAGGCTTGGGGCCACTGGCAAAAACAACCCGTGTGTATAAAGCGTTTGCTGAAGTTTATCAAAGCTCATGCCTGGTTCTAGGACGACTTTTTTCTTTTTTGGGTCCAAGCTTAGGATTTTGTTCATGTGAGCGGTAGTGACCATGACGATACCGCTACCTAAAGCTGCACCAGTGGTGCTGGTGCCGCCGCCGCGAGCAGTAATGGGAAGGTGGCGGCCGCGTTCGGCCAGCTGCCAACAAAAGCGGGTAGTCTTGCGTACATCAAGTTCACTGCGCGGATAAACAGCTAAGAGCGGTACAATGCTCAGTACGCTAGCATCGCGGGATAGCTGTTGGCGGATTTCCATAGAATCCAGGACTTCGCCGCTTAGGTGTTCCTGAAGATATTGCCCGATTTTGCTCATGCCCCTCCAATTTTACAGCTGGTGGGCGAAAGAGGACTTGAACCTCCACGAGATTGCTCTCACTAGCTCCTGAAGCTAGCGCGTCTACCAATTCCGCCACTCGCCCATTTTACCTCTGTTATTCTAGCACAAAAATCAGTGAAATCCGTTAATTAATTGTCTTGGCTTGCCGGCGGATTTCCCAATGAGCGATGTTGTAGAAGCGGTCAATGGCTAAATTATCGGCCGAACGCTGGTAGTTATAGACTGGTCCGCGGGTGATGTATAAAAAGTTGGGTTGATAAAGCGCCAAGGCCGGCGCGTCGTTACGCCAAGCCGCAAGGAAGGCTTGGTATTTGATAGCGCGCAAGCCGGGGTCTGCACGGGTACGGCCAGCTTCTAGGGCTTGGTTGGCGGCGGCGGAACGGTATTCACTTAAGTTGGAATGCCCTTGGCTGGTGACACTAGCCTGCGAACTATCCCAATAGGCAAATACGTCTGGGTCCACACCGATGTTAATGCCATAAAGCAGGCAATCATAATCATGGTTTGCTACTAGGCTTTGCAGGTCATCGCTACTCGGCGGATAGTTGATAACGACCTTGACACCCAGCGCCCCCCAAGCTTTTTGCAAAAACTGAGCCGCTAGAACGTATTGGTTATCTTCTTGGGAGGTAACTAGCTCAAAACTAAGCGGCTGGCCGCCTTTAGAACGCAACCCGTCTGGGCCGAGTCTCCAGCCAGCCGCATCCAGTTGTTTGGCAGCGTGAGCAGGGTTGTAAGCCAGCTGGGGTTTGGCCGGGTCGTAACCAAGCTGGCCGGGCAAAAAAGGTTCGTTGACGAGCTTAACCGGATATGCAAACGCTTTTTCCAGCCTGGGCGTATCAACCGAGCTGACAAGTGCTTGGCGAACCCGCGCATCAGAAAAAATTGGCTTTGATGTGTTGAAAAAAGCCATCACTGCAGTAGTTAGCGGCGTGTTATAAATCCGAACGCTTTTGTCATTGTTCAGGCCTGCCGGCACACTGTCCAAGCCACTGATGCCATTAAGCTGTTTTTTTGCAAAAGCGCTAATAAGCTGTGATTGGTCAGAAAAAGTTAATAGACTGACCCCGTCCAGCTTAGGTGAACCAGCCCAATATTTTTTAAAGGCCGCAAAACTGATGCGCTGGGAACGGGTAGATGTGTCATTGCCGCCGACCTCAATATACTTGAGTTCAAACGGACCAGTGCCCACGGGCCTAGTTATGTTAAACAGCGAGCTACGCAGCTGTTGGGGAGGTACCTTGGCGAGTAGGTGCATCGGCACAATGCCGTTGGTAAGAGAATATGGGAAAGAGCTTAGCGGGTCCGGCAAAGTAAAAGCAACCGTGTACTTATCCAGTGCCCTGATATCTATGCCCTGCCAGCTAGAGTAAAGCGGTGACTCAGCCTCAATATTCTGGATGGTCTGATAGGTAAAGACCACGTCGGCTGAAGTGAAGGGTTTGCCGTCCTGCCACATCACACCATGGCGTAAGTGGACAGTGTAAGTGGTCTGAGCGGAACTTAAATCATAGCCGGTAGCTAAATCGCCTACTAAGACGTTTTTGTCGTTATAGCCAAATAGACCGGAGAAAATCAGGCGGCTGACGGCTGAGTCAGCGGCACCTGTGGCATAAAGCGGGCTAGCATTAGTAAAGCTGCCAACCAGCCCCTCGCTATAAAGACCGCCAGGAACTGGCTCCAGCTTTTGGTAATACGGTGAAAGCCCTCTGGCCTGCCAAAAACTTGCTGCGATTAAAAATATAAATAGCCCAACCCATAGCGCCGTGAACCGTTTGACGTTGCCCAGTCTATCAAAACGACGGATTAAGAGTTTTTCAATTGTTTGGTCGGCTTGAGCTACCGTTTCTATAGTCTCTTTGCGTCGGCGGCGCCAAAACCGCTGAACGCGTTTTTTGGTTTCGCCACTACCGATTGCCTCCGGTTTAACTCGTGCCAAGTTTGCCTCCTATTTTGCGACTATACCGATGATAATACTGGCGGCAAAAATAAAAACCAAAATTACAGTCAGCTGGTGAAGAGTTTTATCTGAGCCGCGCCGCACCGTGTTGACTTCCCCACCGCCGCCTAAGCCGGCACCCAAAGACGCACCACGAGTCTGGATCAAAATTAAGATAGTAAGTAAGATTACACTAACAATGGTTATATAGCTCCAAATACTCATCCCCTGCCTCCTTTGTCGGCAATGACCAAAAAACAAGTACCAAAAATCAAACGATCAAAAATTGAAGTTTGAAATGACGAAGTCATTTTTATAGGCCCTCAATAATTTTAGTAACTAAGAGATTGACTATGCTAATAATGATACCGGCCAAAATCGCTACCCCAAAGTTTTTTACACAAAGCGAGCTATATAGCCAACTGGTCGCCATAATTACCAGCGCGTTGACCACAAGCATGAATAGCCCAAGGCTCAAAACAATAGCCGGGAAGGAAAAAATTACCAAAATTGGCTTGATTGCCATGTTGACAAGCGCCAGTATTAAGCCGGCTAAAAGCACCGTAACCCAGCTGCCGCTGCCAAGCTTAAGATGGTCGGAGCCTAAAATCCCCTGAGCAATCCAAAGTCCGAGACTAGAAACTGCCCACCTAAAAACAAGCTTGGCAAGAAAATGTTTTTTAAAAACTCTAGCGTAATCCACTGATGACTATTGTACCAGTTAGCCCGGCAGTGAGTTTTTGAAATTATTCGGCGTAGCCGAAACTTCTTCAGTTGACGTGCTACCACTCTTGTATAATGCAGGTTTTTGGGCACACTACTTCTGTTAGCCGAATAAGTTAATGCCGGGAGCAACTGATTCAAAAGTCTACTTCCGGGTTAGCGGTAAGCGGATAGATATTTATAGGTAGTTTCACCGCTTCTATTCCCCAGCACACTTTTAAGCTCGGCCGGGGAGGCCGCCAACACACCGCGGGCAGAGCCAAAGCTTCTGATAAGTTTTTTGCGCGCCACCGGACCAACGCCCGGAATTTCGTCCAAAAGGCTGGCTGTTTGGCGGCTGCGCTTGAGTACAGTGTGATAACTGAGCGCAAAGCGATGGGATTCGTCGCGAATACGCTGTAACAACTTAACCAAGGAGGTGTTGGCCGGCAACAAAACTGCTACAAAGGCTCCGGTTTTATCAACATAAGCATCTAGCTTACGGGCGACTGCCTCCACGACTGTCATATCTCCGCCCGGCAAGCTAAGCTCCTTACGCAAAATGATTTGCTCCTCTTTTTTTGCCAGCCCAATGATTGGTATCGGCTTGATTTGCGTTCTACTAAGTGCACTTAGCGCAGCGGACAGTTGGCCTTTGCCGCCGTCAATTAAAACCAAATCTGGCAGGCCCCATTTTTTGACATTGTCCGCCCTAAAGCGGCGGCTAATTACTTCAGCCATGTGGGCAAAGTCATCATTGCCAGGCGCGCGCATCTTAAACTTACGGTAAGCTGTTTTGTCGGGCAGGCCAAAGCTAAACACCACCATGCTGGCAGCGTTGTGAACTCCCTGCTGGTGGGAAATATCAAAGCCCTCAATCCGGCGCGGTGGATTTTTTAAACCCAGAAGCTGCATCAGCTGGACTAGCGCCTCGTCCCGGCTGACATCTTGGAGCTCACGGTCGGAAAATAAAATCTGGCGGCCCAAAGCCTGCATACACTGGAGCTGATTGCGCAAGACAGCGGCTCTTTCAAACTCGTGATTTTTTGCCGCAGCTTTCATCTCCCGTTCGATTGAGCGTGTAAGGGCTACCCGCTCGCCGGACAAATACTGCATAAGTTTTTTTAGGTTGGCACGGTAAGTGTTCAGACTTGTGCGGCCTTCTTCCAGTCCTGGATCCAAGCCTAAATGATAGTGCAGACTGACGCGCTTGCCGCTCGGGCGGGCGGTTGCATACGGGAAAGCCCGGCGTAACAGGCGCAGTGCTTTTCTTATCGCGGGGCCAAACAGGTACGGCCCAAAGTAGCGGGCACCGTCATCCAGCGGCCGGCGCACTAGACTAACCGTAGGATAATCGCTTTTAATATCAATCCTTACGTAAAGCGAGCTTTTGTCATCACGAAGCAGTATGTTAAAACGCGGCTGGTTACGGCGCACCAGTTCCGCCTCCAAAAAAAGCGCGTCGGCCTCGGTTTCTACCGGGGTCCAGTCAACATCAGCGATCTCGCTCACCAAAACATCGGTCTTTGGGTCGAAGACCCGGCTGTTTTGAAAATACTGCCTAACACGTGGGCGCAAGCTGGCAGCCTTGCCAATATAGATAGTCTCGCCATACATATCCTTAAAAAAATAAACGCCCGGGGCGCTTGGTAGTTTCCCGACTTTTGACTCCAGCTTTTTATTCACACTTCTATTTTACCTTTTATTAAGATTTCGCATCTGTTATTATTAAACGCACAATAATTAATAAGGTAGAAAGGAGCGCTCTTGAAATGAAAAATTTAGACTCGTCCGTCGGGATCGCTCCCTTCGGCCTTTAAAAATAAAGAAGAAACAAACTTAAACTTTTAGCTGCGCCGAGAGGAGGCGCTTTCATGGAACAAAGCCGGAATGTACAGGCCACCAAGATGGCCGTACGACACTACATGCAGCAAATGAAGCGTGATTGGAAAACAATTACGCCGGCTTTGCTATTACCACCGCTTGGAACAATACTTAACTCCTACCTTCCTCCGTTGGTCATTGCCCGCGTTTTGGTCAGATACGGCACGACAGGTATCCCCGACTTTGGCCAACTGCTGCCTTACATTCTGCTGTTTGCCATTTTTTGGCTATCGGGGGAAATCTGTTGGCGACTTGGCATGCATTTTTTGAACAAGAGCAACGTGAATGGCATGAGGCGGTTATATAACAACGCTATGGCTTTCTTGTTTAAAAAGGACCTTTCGTTCTTTCATGATAATTTTGCCGGGTCTTTAACTAAGCGAGTTTCCGCCTATGGCGGCCGCTACGAGCAATTTTTAGACACTTTGGTGTTTAATGTTTTTGCCAGTTACGTGCCAATCATTTTCGCGTCTGTAGTTCTTTGGCGTTTTTCACCGTGGCTAGTAGTAGGCTTGTTGGGCTTAATGGGTATAGCTGGCTTTGTGGTCACTCCCTTCATCAGACACCGCTCTCGGCTAGTCGGACTCCGCGAAAAGGCCAGTAACACCATGACAGGATACGTAGCCGACATGATTGGCAACATCGACACAATCAAATCTTTCGCTAACGAGACCCTTGAGACACGTAGTCACCAGGCCAATGTCGAGGACTACATAAAAAAGGCCAAGCACACGTGGGATTACCACAACCTGAAGGTAGATATGACGCTATCGCCCTTTTACGTACTAACTAATGCGGTAGGTTTGGCGCTTGCCATAATTTTGAGCAAGCACCATGTTAGCAGCATGCAGTTAGTATTTGTCACGTTCAGTTACTATGCCATGGTCACGCGTGTAATATGGGAATTTAACAACATTTACCGCAATATTGAGGCTTCGGTAACCGAAGCCGCCCAATTTACCGATTTGCTTTTGGACGAGCCGAGGATTACGGACTTACCAAGCTCTAAAAAGCTAGTTGTAGTAAAAGCAGAGATTGAATTTAGAAACGTTTACTTTCGCTATAACGATAACAGCGGCGAACATCTCTTCACCGGACTAAACCTAAAGATTCAGCCCGGTGAAAAAGTGGCCTTAGTCGGCCGCAGCGGCGGCGGTAAAACCACCATCACTCGCTTGCTAATGCGCTTTATGGACGTGAGCGACGGCCAGCTACTAATCGACGGACAAAATATCGCCAAAGTAAGACAGCATGATCTTCGCTCGGCGATTGCGTACGTGCCCCAGGAACCTGCCATGTTCCACCGCAGTCTGGCCGATAACATCCGCTATGGCAAATTAAGTGCCGCTGATTCGGAAGTCAAAAAATTTGCCAAGCTAGCCCATGCGGACGAGTTCATCAATAAACTTGCTAATGGTTACGAAACACTGGTCGGTGAGCGCGGGGTGAAACTGTCCGGCGGCCAGCGTCAGCGCATCGCTATCGCTCGGGCCATGATTAAGAACGCCCCGATTTTGGTACTGGACGAAGCCACCAGTGCGCTTGACTCCGATTCCGAACGCCTGATTCAGGACGCTCTTTGGAAGTTAATGGAGGGTAAGACTACTATCGCTATCGCCCACCGCTTATCCACTATTCAGCGCATGGACCGAATCATCGTCTTGGAAGAAGGCAAAATCGCCGAAGAAGGCACTCATCAGGATTTGCTCAAAAACGATGGCATCTACGCCACGCTCTGGGCACACCAATCCGGCGGCTTTTTGGAAGAGTAAATTTTAAGCGCCGGGTTTGTCGGGGGCTTGCTCGCCAGCGGCCTGTTTTTCGGCGCCGGCCGGTGCGTTGCCGGTTTCGCCCTCACCGCCCTCGGCAGCTTCGGCTTCAGCGGCGGCCTCTTCTTCAGTCAACTCGCCTTCGGTTGTTTCTTCAGAAATTTGGGCTTTGGTTTCAACCACGGAGGCAATTGGCTGTTCTGGCTCGGTCAGAATTGTGACGGCAGACGGCACGGTAAGATCACCAACGATAATTTTGTCGTGCAGCTCGGCTAGACGTGAGCCGTCTATTTTAATCTCGTCCGGCAGATCTCTTGGCAAAGCTTCAACCTCAATCGTATCCAGTTGGTGCAAGACCACCAAGCCAACCTTTTCGGCTGGGATCTCGCCTTCAATACGGACCGGGATCTGGGCCTCTACCTTTTCATCCTGGCGAATGGCCTGGAAGACGACGTGCTGCAAGCGGCGTTTGACTGGGTTAAAGTGAGCGTCTTTTATAAGCGCCAAGAATTTTTGGTCACCCACGGTCAAATTAAGCGGGTGGTGTTTGCCGGCCGCGCGGTAAATCTCAAGCAGCTGCTTCTCGGGTGCCATCACGTGTAGGGATTCACTGCCAAAGTTATGAATAACAGCCGGTATGCTGCCGTCCGTACGGAGTTTATTCAAACCTTTACCAAGTATTTCGCGCGGCGCCAAGGCCACCGGCGCGTCTAAATCTGCCATCTTCTTCCTATCTTGTTAGGAGGTATTATACCAAATAACACCGGTTAAGGTACAATTGAAATATGATTTTGTCCGCTGGGGTCCTTAATCCTAATCACATAGTACAAGCCGGCGGAATTTTGGTCGTCTCTTTGATAATATTTGCTGAAACCGGCATGCTGATTGGTTTCTTTTTACCCGGCGATACGCTTTTGATAGCAGCTGGCGTATATTCGGCCGAGCACCATCATATACTGCCAATTTGGGCTCTTTTGCCTGCAGTGGCTATAGCCGCAATTTTGGGTTACGAAGTTGGTTATAAAATCGGTGCGGCCGCCGGCCCGCGCTTTTTTAACCGCAAAGATGGCCTGTTTTTCAAGGCAGATTACATCACGCGTACCACTGATTTTTTTGAACGACATGGCGGCAAGTCTATCTTATTGGCGCGCTTCATTGCCGTCGTACGGACAATAGTGCCGCTGGTGGCCGGGATGGGCAAAATGAACAAGCGTTTCTTCCATATATATAACATCGTCGGCGGGGTTCTGTGGACCTTCACTGTGACGCTGGCTGCTTATTGGGTTGGCTTAAGAGTTAAGCATCTAGATAAATACCTAGTTGATTTACTAGTGCTGGCCATGGCCGGGACGGTGGTAGTGGTTTTACTAGAATCTGTGCGTTCAAAAGACCGCCGTAAGGCTTTACGCCAAGCCCTACGCGAAGAGTGGCGCTACTTTTTCAAACGCGGTTAGTCGTTTGCTCTGGCTCTGATCTACGATTTTTTCCATGTTTTCCTATAGCATCCGGGCCAAAAACTGACCAGTATAGCTAGCCTTGGTCTTGGCGACCTGCTCGGGTGTGCCTTCGGCGACGACTAGCCCGCCAGCACCGCCGCCCTCAGGGCCCATATCAATAATATGGTCGGCATTTTTAATTACATCCAGGTTATGCTCTATCACAATCATTGAATTGCCGGCATCCACCAGTGCGTGCAAAACGTTGAGCAGTTTATCTACGTCAGCCATGTGCAGGCCGGTAGTCGGCTCGTCCAGGATATAAAGCGTGCGGCCGGTTGGCCGGCGGGACAGTTCGCTGGCCAGCTTAATACGCTGGGCTTCGCCGCCGGAAAGCGTAGTGGCTGGCTGACCTAGCGTAATATAGCCCAGGCCAACGTCAACCAATGTTTGTAGCTTGCGAAAGATAGCCGGAATGTTTTCAAAGAACTCTAGCGCCGTTTCTGTGGTCATCTCTAGAACATCAGCAATCGTCTTGCCTTTATAGTGAATTTCTAACGCCTCGCGGTTGTAGCGCCTACCGTGGCAGACTTCGCAGGCTACATAAACATCCGGCAAAAAGTGCATCTCTATTTTAATAACACCGTCGCCGGCACAGTTTTCACAGCGGCCGCCCTTAACGTTGAAGGAGAATCTGCCAGGCGAGTAGCCACGTAGTTTGGCCTCCGGCATTTGGGCGAATAATTCGCGGATGGGGGTGAACACGCCAGTGTAGGTGGCCGGGTTAGAGCGCGGCGTGCGGCCAATCGGCGATTGGTCTATCACAATCGCTTTGTCCAGGTTTTTTATACCTTCAATATCATCATGATGGCCCGGCACGGTTTGGGCGCGCATCAGCCGAGCAGATAGCTCCTTGGCCAAAATATCATTTATAAGGCTGGATTTGCCAGAACCCGACACGCCGCTAACCACCACCAATTTGCCCAGTGGTACTTGTACGTCAATGTTTTGCAAATTATTTGCGCGGGCGCCTTTTATAACCAGACTCTTGCCGCTGCCGGCTCGGCGCTTTTTGGGTGTGGTAATTTTTTTCTCTCCACGCAGGTATTGGGCCGTGATGGAAGCTTTAACTTTGGCCACCTGCTCCGGTTTGCCAGTTGCCACGATTTTGCCCCCATGGATACCCGCACCCGGGCCAATGTCCAGCAAAAAGTCAGCTGTGCGGATGGTTTCCTCATCGTGTTCCACCACCAGCACCGAGTTGCCCAAATCCCGCAAGTGGGAAAGCGTGTCTAATAGCCTGCGGTTGTCTCGCTGGTGTAAACCAATGCTCGGTTCATCCAAAACATACAGCACGCCCTGCAGACCGGAGCCGATTTGTGTAGCCAAGCGGATGCGCTGAGCCTCGCCGCCGGATAGGCTCACTGCACTTCGAGCCAGTGTCAGGTAATTTAAGCCTACGTCCTGCAGAAACCTCAAGCGAGCGTTAATTTCTTTTAGAATTTGCTTAGCTATCTTGGCTTGCTGCTCATCCAGCTTAATACTCCTAAAAAATTCTACCGCGGCGTCTATATCCCGCTCACAAATATCCATTATGTTTTGGCCGTCCACTGTGATGGCCAGCACTTCGGGCTTGAGCCGCTTGCCGCCGCAGGCGTGGCAAGGCTTTTGCTGCATGTAGCGTTCAATATCGCGGCGCATGAAATCGCTCCCTGTTTCTTTGTGCCGCCGCTCAAGGTTCGGTATTACGCCCTCGTAGGTTGTCTCAAAGCTACGGCCGCCACCTAAACTAACACGAAAAGTTTCGCCGCCCGTGCCGTACAAGATTTTGTCCAAATCGGAATTTTTTAGTTGGCTGGTTGGTACGTGCAGGCTGAAACCATAGCGCTCCGTTACAGCGCTGAGTTTTTTCATATACCAATTGTCTACGTTTATACGGTTGTATGGACGGATGGCGCCCTCGGCAATTGTCAGGCGGCCATTTGGAATTACCAGCTCCGGGTCCACTTCCAGTCGGTTGCCCAAACCAGTGCACACCGGGCAGGCGCCGTGGGGAGCATTGAAAGAAAATGTCCGCGGCTCCAGCTCCGGAATGGCAACATCGGGATGGTCCACGCAGGCATATTTGAGACTAAAGAGTTTGTCTGCTCCGCCAGCTGGCGGATTGTCGGCGTTGTTAACTATCGCTAGGCCGTCAGTAATGTCAAAAGCCTGCTCCACACTTTGGGCTAGCCGGCTGCGGCTGTCATCATCGTTCACTAGTCGGTCTACTACAACTTCAATGGTATGCTTATATTTTTTGTCCAGTGTTGGGAATTCATCCAGCGCGTAAATCACGCCATCTACGCGAACGCGGGCGTAACCGGCACGCTGGTACTGTTCCGGTATGTGCTCAAAGGCACCTTTTTTATCAATGACGATTGGCGCCAGTACCATCAACCGAGCGCCTTTGTCTTCGGCTACAATTTGCTCAATCACGTTTTGGGAAGTTTGCCGGGTAACCGGTTTACCACAAACCGAACAGTGCGGTATGCCGGTGCGGGCAAATAGTAAGCGCAGATAGTCATAGATTTCCGTGACGGTGGCAACGGTACTGCGCGGGTTGCGGCTGGTTGATTTTTGGTCAATAGAAATTGCCGGCGAAAGACCATCAATTTGGTCTACGTCCGGCTTTTCCATCAAACCCAAGAATTGGCGGGCGTAGGCGCTGAGTGATTCCACGTAGCGGCGCTGGCCTTCGGCGTAAATAGTATCAAATGCTAAGGATGATTTTCCCGAACCAGACAAACCAGTAATAACCACTAGCTTGCCGCGTGGGATTTCTACCGAAACATTCTTGAGGTTATGCTCCCTCGCGCCCCTAATTGAAATAAACTCTGCCATCTTTAAGTTACCTGCCCCGTAGCAAATCCTGAAATGAAGCAGTCTGCAATCAGATTGCGAAATATAAAGATTTTGTTACCGGGGTGTTCGCGGGCTCCACGGATAGATATAAACTCTGCCATTCAGGCATGGGATTATACCTGTTTTTAGCGATTTTTTCTAGGGCACTAAGCAACCTGAGTCTGTGGATCTGGCGATTGACTGGCTCTTCCACTATATATGTCTTCGAACACTTCTCTTATTGCGTCAGCCCTGGCTCGAAGACGCAGACCCTCGACCATCATAAGAGCTACAAATAGCTGTGCTTTATCGCTCCCCAGTCGTTCAGAGGATCCGCGCTGAATTAAAGCTTGTGCCTTATTAATCGCCTCGGGGTTACCAGCAGATAAGTGTTGGATTTCTTCATCCAGATTAAGGGCCTTGAGTTTACGTAAATTTCTACCCATCGCAGAGCTTTGATCGAAGTAACCAGTAGCCCGATCCAATAACACTAGTGCCTCCGCCGAGGCTGCTAGGAGGCCGCTTGGACTGAAATCGATATCAGGATGCTCCGCTGCGTAGCTCTCGTGTATTGGATGGTCAATTAGGGCCTGCGTAATTTCACGCAAGGCTTCCAGTTTCTCCCTTCCTTCTTGAGTAAGCTGCTCCTTAAGCTCCCGGTCAGAGACCCGCTCATGAGCCGCAGCTTTCTGCCTTATGGCATTGGCGTACACCTGCATATCTTCTGGATCAGCTCCTAAAGCTCCCAACAGATCTAGATGATGCACGTCATCGCTGCCCCAAAACGGGTCTATGGCATCTAGATATCTATTTAGAGCCTCTCTTTTAGCCTTTCTGTGTGCCTTTCTTTCGTCACTAAAATACCCTTTGCCTCTGGGAGGCAATTCTTCTACATCATTCTTATATGCTTCAATCGCACTAGCAGCGGCTCGATTGCTAGCGGCGGAGGTATAGCCTTCATCAAGTATTTTCGCCTGATTTTCTGCCGGCCCACTCCTGCGAAGTTCAAAATCGTTATTAGTCGTGGGCGACTCAGGATCGACCCAACGTGGATCATCTTCGCGTGCATTTATCCCCGGGGTTCTTTCAATATCCCCGTCAGGCAGAGGCCCACCGTCGGGACCGTAAATTGGAATTTTTATTTCTGAATCAGCCATTTTTATTTCGTGTTTATTTTTTTAGATTACGCTTTTTAACTCGTTGGCACAAGCGTTGCTCCGCATCTTGCCAAACGTGCAATAAAGTTGTATAATCCCATTGAACAGAGTGAGGAGGGTCCACATGTTGGACTTCTTTTTAGTATTAGGCCAAATTCCAGGTACCAATTTAGTAATCACCTTTAGCGAGCTGCTAGTTTTAGCAGCCTTGTTCGTCGTGGCCGCATGCTTAGTGCTAAAACCTGAGGCCAAAGAATACATCCGCCCCACCGTCTGGGATTCCTTGGTTAGGTACGAGCTACCGACCCTACCCCTGCCGTTTGCACAAACTGGCCCCAATCAGCCAAGTCAGTCAATAGATGCTTGGCGGGCTTGGATAAGCCGGCACTGGCGGATAACTCACTAATCTTGGCCTGATATTGCGATGCCCGGCTATCCAGCCGAGCTTTTTTATAGTCTTGCCAAATTTTTGTCTCATCCGCACTTAAGCTAGCTGGAAAGTTGCGGCCTTTATAAAGCGGCAAAAGCAAATTAAGACGCTCGTCGCTAAAGCCAGGCTCAAAGTCGGCAATTGTCTCGGCATCCGCGGCACGGACAGCTCCCATTTTGATTTTGTCTGCATCATTTACAAATCCCTCATAGAGCGCCCCATCCACGCTGGCAATATCCAGCACCAGCTTGGGCTGGCGTTTTTTGTCCGATAGTTCCATGGCCCGCACCATGCGCTCTCCCAAATCCGGCTGCTTGGCTAGTTTCTTGAAGTGGTTATTTATGACTTCCATATGTAGGCCAAGCCGTTTTTGACTGGCTTTGTCCAGTACGCGCAGATCCGCTACCACGGCGGGGCAACGGTTAAACACCAGCTGCTTGATAGGAAAGTACCCTGCATCATGCACCGCCCCGGCCTGCTCGCCTGCGCCTTGTACTCCGCTCGGCTGCATGTTGCGGGGCGGACGATATGTCCACATTTTCAAAAGATCCTCTGGCGAGGCATTTTTGTATTGGTCTGGGTCAATCCTAAGATCATAAACAAAGGCAGCGTCCCGCTCGGGCACACCGGACAAAGCCGCCACAACGGTGGTTTTTTGCCACTCGCTCGGGTAGCGGCCGGATGTATAAATGAAAGGTTGGCCGCTATTTACAATTGGCGCTACCTTGTCCTTGGAACGCAGTTTTAAAAGATAATCAAACAGTTTGGGCTGTTCAGATTTTATGAGACGGGCCAGCTCCACTAGTGCCTTAACGTCCCCGAGTGCATCATGGGCGTCGTGCTTAAATTTGTTAACGGACGCCAACAGTTCTAACTTATTGCTTGGTTTTCCGTCAGATGCGAATGGCCATTTGATGCCGTCTGGCCGCAACGCCCGGCAGGTGCGGACCACGTCCAGAAAATCCCAAGTTGAGCAACCGTTCTTCCAAGCCCATTCGTAGGCATCCGTAAAATTGCGCCAGAACAAAAAGCGGATGAACTTGTTATCAAAGCGGACGTTATTGTAACCGACGGCAATTGTATCGGGCGTAAAAACTTCCCCGCTCAAATATTTGGCAAACTCGGCTTCGCTCATGCCGCTAGTGCGAGTTTTTTGCGGCGTGATGCCATGCACCAGCACAGCCTCTGGTTGGGGTAAAATATCGTCAGTCAGTTTAACTAAAATATTGTCCGGTTTGCCAATTGGCTTTAGATCCAAATCGGTCCGCTGGCCGCCAAACTGCATAATGCGGTCATCCGTTTCACTAAAACCGGATGTTTCTAAATCAAAGAAATAAAAAGTCACTAAAGTTAATTGTACTACTGGCGGGCTTGATTATGTTTTAAGCGGCCAGTGGTAGGTCGGTGTCTGCTGCTGAAGTAGTTGGTAGCTCTTCTTGTGGGGCGGCTGGAGGAGCCCCAGAATATTGACCTTCCATTGGATTAACGGAAGCAGCAGCGACGGATGGAGCTGGCTCAAATGTAGTTGCTGGAAGCGTAGGAGCTGCATCCACCGGTTCTTCTGCCCGCCTAGCTGGATACTGATAGGTTTCTACCGGCTGCGGAGCTGGCGCTTTGGCGACCGGTGTGGGAGCAGTTGAAGCTTCAGCTGGCACTTCGGCTGACGGAGTGGCTTCGGTTACGACTGTAGGCTCAGCAGAAACGGAAGCTTGCACTTCGGTCGCAGGCAGAGAAGTTTCAGTGGCCATCGGCGCCGGCTCGGCAGGAGCAAGGGGCGCTGGTGCTTCGGCTACCGGCGTAGGGGCCGGTGGTGCGGTATCAAAATTAGGTGCCGGCGCGGGCGCTTCCACAACCGGTGCAGGTTCCGGAACGCTACTTACCTCAGTAGGCGTTTGGGCAACTGGGGCTGCGGCAAGTGCAGCCTCTGTGCCATCCGTAATCTCAATCCTGGTTGCTGGCTTGGGCACCGGTGCTTCCATCGTGGGCGCTGGCGCATACATTGTATTAGTGCTGGCAATGCCGCTAGCGGCCTCGAAGTTTACCGTAGGCGCAGGTGTTTCTACTTGGCCGAAGTTCATGTGACCGGCTGCAGTCTGTGATGATGTTTCCAGCGGTGGCACACCTCCCGGCTGGCCGGCGGCCTCTACAACTGTATTGCTATCAAAAGGGCCCGGCAGCTGTTGCTCTGGGACAGGCTGGCCCATTGCCTGCGGAGCCACATTTTGTTGATTATGTCTGTTTCTGTTAAATAAACCCATATTCCCTCTCTTATATGATTGTTTTTAGCTTATGCTTTTTACCTTTATAAAGTCAACTATTTTTTAGTATTCCAGCTGGCCGATTTCTGGGTCGCCAACCGTGATTTCTTGGCCCGGTACAATACCTTGGCGTTCCAACTCGCGCCAAATCCCCATCTTGCGCATTATGTCCTTAAGGCGCGCCTCCCCCTCCGGTTCACCAAAGCGGCTGCGCACAGCAAAACGTTCAATTTTTTTACCGGTGACCTCGAATCCATCCTTTGTTTTTTGGACATTCCAAGCGCTATCATCAGCCCGCAGCCCAATGACTGGCAGATTTAGACGGGAGTGTTTGGCTTCTTTAGGCTGCTGGGACTTTTCAACCTGCTTTTGCAGAGTTCTTAAAATTGCGTTTATGCCTTCGCCGCTTTGTGAGGAAATAGCCGCCGTGGAAACACCGCGCGGCACGATTTTTTTGAGCTGGCTGTAAATGGTATCCAGCTGGTTTTTGTCCATGCCTTCAATTTTGGTCAGGGCCACAATCTGCGGCCGGCCGGAAAGATCTATCTTATAAGCGGCTAGTTCCTTGATGATGGTTTTATAGGCAGTAGCGATGTCTTCGTTATATACGTCAATCAAATGCAGCAGCACGCTGGTACGTTCCACATGACGCAAGAACTCATCACCTAGGCCCTTACCCGCATGAGCGCCCTCAATCAAACCCGGGATATCAGCCAAAAGAAGGCTGTGAGTTTTATCAACGTCCACTACACCCAAGTTGGGCCGCAGCGTCGTGAACGGGTAGTCGGCAATTTCCGGCCGGGCGTTAGAGACCCGCGCCAAAAAGGTAGACTTGCCGGCATTTGGCAGGCCAATAATGCCTACGTCCGCGATCATTTTAAGCTCTAAAACGGCTTCTAGTTCCTCGCCCTTTTCACCCTTTTCGCTGATTCTTGGGGCTTGGCGGGTTGAGCTGGTGAAGTGAGCGTTGCCGTAGCCCCCCTTGCCGCCTTCGGCAACCACCGCCGAGGCGTCGTCGCGGGTTAAATCGGCTAAGACCGTATCCCCGCTAAGTAACATAGTGCCAACTGGTACTTTGACGACTAAATCTTCGCCGCTTTTACCGTGCCTTTTGCGCTTGCCGCCGGGTTGGCCGCTTTGGGCCTTGAGCAGTTTCTGATAACGAAAGGCCGCCAGCGTGTTTTGGCTATGGCTGGCCACTAAAACAACGTCTCCGCCATCGCCGCCATCGCCGCCGTCCGGGCCGCCCTTGTCTATAAACTTCTCATGGCGAAAGCTAACAATGCCATCGCCGCCGCCGCCGGCTTGGAGCTTAACTTCAACCCTATCAACAAAATTCACTCCCAAATTATCCCTCATTTAGTGGGGGAAAGGTAGTAGCGCCGGTTCACGTAAGTGAAGCCGGATTCATTCCGGCAGGCGCGTTGAAGGAAAACCGTAGGTTGTCCTTCAAAAGGCGGAGCCGCTTTTATTGGTAGATGTAGTGTTCAAATTTAGAGGCCGGCACCCAACCGCTGTAACCAACGCGCCCCCAGCCGGCTAAGCCGTTCATGTCTGAATATTTGATCATCGTGCCGTCTGGCGAAATATCTTCTACTATCCCCACATGACCGTCCCAGCCGGCTGATGTTTGGGCAATGGCGCCCTTGATGGGCGCGGTAGTAACCGTCCAGCCTGACATACGAGCGTAAAGCGCCCAGGTGTTGGCGTTGCCCCAGTTGGTTGGCACTGGGAGGCGATTGGCAACATACCAGGTGCAGAAACCAAAGTCATAACCGTTGCCGCCGTAAGTGGCGGTAAAGTCAAGACTGGTCGGAGCAACCGCCGGCGTAACCGTGCCGTTAGGGATTAGGATTCGCTCACCTGGCCTAAGGCCATTAACCTCTGCATCGTTATAAACAATGATTTGGTTTTGGTCAGCACCGAACTGCCCCGCTATGCTAGCCGGAGTGTCGCCGGCTTTGACCGTATAAACTATGCCGTTAACAGGTGGAATAACCAGGTGCGTCCCGGCGGCAAGACTGTCGCCGAAGATATTGTTTGACCAGCGGATAGAGCTTGGCGTGACCTTGAACTTGGCGCTCAAACTGCTAATCGTATCTCCCGAACGAGTGGTGTAGTGGATAATATCCTGACGCGACTTTTCAGCCGTGGCCGCCACCAGTGGTTTTGATAAGAACTGCGAATCATTGGGTATTTCAGAGAGAAGGATGCTGTCTGAATCAGCTTGGTTGCGGATTGCCGTCAGCTCTGGCAAATTAGTCATTCGTGCGGCAGTCAGGGCGATTTGGGCGCTGGATAATCTATCCAGAGGGTTAGCTATGGTTCCGGCCAAACTTGTAGCACTGCTGATAGTGTTGGACCTGACAGTCTGGCTGGCTGAGCGGTTAACAATTATAAAAAGCGCCACACCCAGTAACAGGAGTACGTTGCCGGATATGAGACCACGGCGAATCCATTTTTTGCGCGCAGCTTTGTTTAGCGACGGCCTCATTATCCGCAAGCGGTTAACCGCTCCGGCACTATCAAGTTGGGGTAGTTTGACCGACTTTAAGCTTGGCGGATTAATAATTTTTGATTGCTCCTTGGCTCATTATTAGGTGGGACGGATTCTTATATCGGGCGTACAACCTGTCCGTACATTATACCAAATCACTCAAGTCTTTACTGTGTCTGACAGGTGTTAGGACAGTGCTGCTTCGCCAAAGAGTTTTGTTGGTCCTGGGTCTTGGCAAAGTAGACCACGCCACTTTTTTCATCTGCTACAAAATAAAGGTCGTCGGTATTAGTGGGGTGAGCTACAGCGGCCAAGGCCGTGGCAGTTAGGGTACCGATTGGGCCGGGCGGTAAGCCTTTATGAAGGTATGTGTTATAGGGAGACTGGATGGCTGTGGTGCGGGCAACGCCAGCCGAATCGGCGGCATAGTTAGCTGTGACGTTGGACTGCAGCGGCATCCCCTGCCCCAGCCTGGTCAAAAATACTTGGGCAATGCGTGGCTCATAAGCCGGGTTGTCCGACTCCTGGTAAACGATTGAGGCCAGCGTTATGCCTTGGTAGGTGCTTAGTCCCTCGGACCTGAAGCTGCTTACTATATCCGGCGTCAGTTTTGTGCCCATTTCATCAATTGATTCTTTGACGATGGTGCTAGCGGGCGTATCCGATGTCTGCTGGAAAGAATCAGGGTAGAGGTAACCCTCCAAACTCTGCCCTGGTGCCAGCGTACTAAGCGCCGGATCTCCGGCATAGGTATAGGCGCTAAAGGCGCTATCCACATCTACCTGACTGTAGCCAGCATCCAAAAATACCTTCTGGATTTGCTGCAACCTTTTACCCGGCAAGATAGTCAGCAAATGTTTAGCTACATCGTCGTCGACCATCTTTTTGACAATTTGCTGGACGCTCATTGACGGACTGAGCAAGTATGTCCCCGCTTTAAGTTCCCCAAACAGCCCGTGCCCCCGGACGTAGGTTTCAAAAGCTCCAGAGTTCCTAATCAAGCCCTGCGATTTTAGATTGGCCGCAATAATCTTAACGCTATCGCCCGGTTGAACGGTAAAGTATACAATTTTATAGGTAGATGACACTGGGCGAAGATTTTCCGTATAAACCACCCTGACTACTCCTACCGCCAAAATAATTAGCAGCGCCACACCCGCTAAAACTAGCGGGTTTAACCGCCGCTTCTTGCCGCGCATTTTATACACACCTTTTCGTCTCATCCGGGGGAGTTTCATAATAGCACCCTTTCGGGTTCGGGACCGTCTAAGAAATCCTGCAAGATAATGGCCGCCGCGATGGCATCTTTGTCTTGCAGGCCTTTACCCAAAAAGCGCTGGGACTCCGCCATCACAGTTGTTAGGGCCTCGTCCTGACCGTAGATGGGCGTACCAACCTCTTTTTTTAGGTTGGCGGCTTGCTGCCTGACCCACTTTGTTTGGTCCGTTTCCTGGCCGTTCAGACCGCGCGGCAGGCCGACTACCAGCGCAGCAATTGCGTTAGTCTTGGCTAATTCGTGTAGTCTAGCGGGCAGCTGCTCGGTGGGGACGCTTTCCAGTGGTTCGGCCAGCCGGGCGGCACTAGAAGCCCGCGCCAGGCCGCTGCGGACCTGTCCCAAATCCAGACCGATATATTCGCTAGCTATCATGGGCGCCTTAGTGCGTTAGAATTACGGTTATCTTGGAGGCTTTTTTGGGTACTTTGGATACCCAAAACGGGCTCAGTTTGACGGTCACGCTTTTGATGCCTGGTATGTCTTCCAGCTGTGCAGTTATATAGCCGGATTTTTGGCCTTCAGCCACTTTTTTGACATCGCTATCGTTAATCAGCGGCACAGCCGAAGCAGTAACGCCGATGTTTAAGCTGGCCACCGTCGAGGAAGCTTGACTGCCAACGGCTACATTGGTATGTGACAAAATGTCTGTGGTTGTTACTTTTTGCTTCTTGGTATTAATCTGCTGGTTAAGGGCATCTGTTAAGGCTTTGGTCAAATCGGTCTTTTTTATACAAAGTACGGTGTAGGTAATTTTTATGGAAACGGTTGTGGAGCTGGCCTTTTCGCCAACCGCCGGGTTGGCCGTGGAATGCGGGTTGCCGGCCTTGAGGGTAGAAACCAGCACCCAGTAGCCTTGCTGGCCAAGCTGGTCTTCAAAAGTCTTGGTAAAGGTATCGGCGCTAGCGGACTTGAAATTATTAACCGCGCTATCAACATCGCTCTGTGAGACTACGACTGTAATGTTGTCCGTACCGCCGCTAAAGGCTGAGGAATTTTGGCCACTAACACTTGGGTAACCTTGAGTTGTAAAGCTGGAACCACTTGCCAAGTTATATTTGGCGCCGCCAGTCTGAGCTGTAACTGGAACATCGCTAGTAAAAGTACAACCCTGGGGTGTTGTCTGAGCTGGTGGTGGATGAAAGTTTGTGCTTTTTTGCATAATAAAAGTCAGCCCGTCAGAAGATATCCCAGTCCCCTGTGGAACATTTAGTTTTGTGACATCGGTTGCACAGTTAGTGGTAATAGACATAGTAACTGTGCCGGTGGCTTTGTTGCCGTTGTTTTGTTGGCCAGAAGCGTTGACCGTTTGAGTGCCGGTTTGGTCCATCGTCTTGGAATAACCCGGGATGGTCCCACCTTGCTCGTCCAGGCTCTTAGCAGTCGCAGAAGTGCTAAGGTTCAAATTAGCGGAGACTGGCGTACCGGTTGTAGTAACAGCAATGGTGGCTTTAGGCAGAACGCTCAGAGCAAAATATAAAAGGACTATCAATAGAACCAGGCCAACCGCTGCCAGCGCTAAACGGTTGCGGAAAGCATTAAAATTAGGAACCTTAACTTTGCTATCCTTAGGTGCCTTGGGTGTTTTTTTGCCGCCTTCTTCCACCGCGTCAGCTTTGTCCGCCGGCTCATCAAGCTCAATCGTCTCCGGATTATCAGACTCGTGTGAAGACGCTAAATCGCCGATGGGTTTTCCGTATTCAATCTTGGTTGGTAGCGGCGCCTCCGCTCCGGCCTTTTTGGCTGATTTCAAATCAACCGGGCCAGTGCCGTCCTCACGCGCACCTGGTGTTGGCGCTGGTTCGCCCAGCGTACCGGGAGCCGGCGGGACAGCCGCTTTGGCCTCAGCACTTTTAGCGACAGCCAGACGGATCGCCCCGGCCAGCGGCAGAAGCGCGGCTTCGGTTGTAACTAAAACGGGCTCTTTGTTGGCCGCCTGAGCGCTCCGCTTTAAAAGGCGCATATTAACAATGCTCTGCAAGACCGCTGCACGCTTTGGCAAAACCAGCCGGACTTCCTTGCCACTGGCGGTCTCTAATTTATCAATAATGCTGGAAATGTCATCATCAATATCTACATAAACGGTTGAACCGCTCCCACCAGCACCGGACACAGGTATTTTGGTTTCTTTACTCATACGCGTAGTACCTTATTTAGTCTCTCACGAATACCGCCCGAACCCTCATTGCCAGAAGCAAGTGTGTCCATGCCAACCCTAAGAAGTCCCATGGCCGTAATGAAAGTGTGGTCTGTGATATCGCCAGTTGTGTCGCTAATTCCGATGACTTCTTCTGGCTGTATCCGGGCAATGACCGGCTTTTTAGTAAACGGCAGGTTCTTATACCAATCGCCGCTCTTCATTTTGCCCATCAGCATTTCCAAGGATGAGCCGCCGCCGCAAAGTAGTATCCGGTTGGGTAAATGGTCCAGCTTGTTAAACTCTGCCAATGCCAGCTCCACGCCGCTGGTCCAAACTTTGAGAGTCTTTTCCAGCGCCGTTTCAATCTGGTCTTTGTGCGGCTCGGCCAAGCGGCCACTGGTCAGGCCGAGTTTGAGATTCTCTGCCTTAACAAAATCAATATCTAACTCGCGCTCAATCGCATGCGTAAAGGCCCGGCCGCCGATGCCAAACATCTTGGTACCCTCCACGCCGCCTTCATTTACCACAGCCACATCAGTTGTGCCACCGCCCACATCCATCAAGACCGCGCTAACGTTGGCGTTTGGGTCATCGCCTACCACGCTACGGGCGACGGCAAATGGCTCGGCGGCTACGGCTAGTAGGTCCAGGTCCAGTTCGGCAGCAGTACGCTCCAGCGCGCCAATGTGAATCATCGGCGCAAAGGCCGTATACATCTCTACCAAGACGTCTTTGCCCTGGAAGCCAACCGGGTTGGTCACTTTATAACCGTCAATGTCTATCCGCACCAACGCAGAGTTGACCAGCCTTACCTGCACGTCCTTGCCGCCCAGTTCCCAGGCTAAATCGCGACGGGCTTTGGCCTCAGCCCGCTCCTGGACCAGGCCTATGATGCGCTCCATCTCCTCCACATCAATTTCCTTTTCGGCATCTTTGCGGGTGAAGCGGACGGTGGAGGTAGTACCTTTAACAAGCTCTCCGGCAATACCAATCACGGCTGTGCGAACACTAACGCCAGCCTGTTGTTCGGCAGTAGCCAAGGCTTTGTCACAGTTGGCGGTTACTGCGGCAATGTCGGCAATGGCACCGGCCTGCATGTCGGCCAATTGCTGATGCGCCCGACCAACACCGATAATTTGAACGCCGTCGCCTACCACCCGGCCAACCAGAGCTTTAATATATTCGGTACCTATATCTAAAGCTACCAAGTACTCGCCCCCTGACTGAGGCTTCTTAGCCGACTCGGGAACTTTGGGCAGCTTGCCCTTCAGGCTGGTTATTTTTGCCTTGTCAAAGATAGGCATAATCGCCTTAATTGTAGCATAAAGACCCTTTGGATAAGCTGTAGAGCGGCTGTTTGTTAAACTATAAAAATGAGCTATCAAACCAGTGCTGGCTTGGCCGAAGGCGAGTTGTCTACTTGGCTTAAAGATGCAGCCAGAAAATATGGCACCTTCCCTGACGGCAGGGTCAATTACACTGATGCGCCAATAGCGCCGACCGTGATGTGCACGCTCAAATGCGGTGATGAGATATTTTTGGCCAAGCGCGGCTACGGCCTAGCCGATGCCGAGGGTGTCTGGTCCACCATCAATGGCTTTATTGACGAAGACAAACCTGTAGCGGAAATTGCTGCCAATGAATTCAAAGAGGAGCTTGGCTTAACGATCGACCCCTCCATAATAAAAATAGCCCCCAGCTACACCGTGAACAGTCAACAGGAAAAGCGAGCTTATATAATTTTTCCTTGTCTTGTGATTGTTGATAAAGGGCCAAACGTAAAGTTAGACCGTGAGCATACAGAATATGTTTGGATCAAACGCGCTGACTTGAAAAATTATGAGGTTCTGGATGGCTTGGCGGAAGTTATCGACGCCGCTCTTAGGCTAGAACAGCTTTAACTCTACGGACGCCGGCTGAGCTGTTTTCTTCTTTTATAATTTTGAACTTTTTGCCGCCTTCACCAATCTGGCCGGTGTGCTCTACGTGCGGGCCGCCGCAAATTTCACGGCTGAACGGTTTGGCCGGGTCACCTATTGTATAAACCTTAACTTTGTCGCCGTATTTATCACCAAAGGCACCAGCAGCGCCTTTACTGAATGCCTCCTCGGTTTTTTCCTCGGCCCAACTTACCGGTAAATCCTGAGCAATTTTTTCATTAACTATGCGTTCGACTTCTGCTTGCTGTTCGGGCGTAACCTTCTCCGGGTGGGAGAAATCAAAGCGTGTACGTTCAGCGGTGATATTACTGCCGCGCTGTTGAACATGGCCACCCAGCACTTGCCTGAGCGCCGCCGCCATCAGATGAGTGGCAGTATGAAGTCTGACAACTTCATCAGAGTGGTCGGCCAGGCCGCCCTTGAACATGCCTTGGCTCGCAGTTCTGGATCTATTTTTTTGCATGACCATTTCAGTATCAAACTTCTGTCGAAGGTCCTCTTCCGGTTCGATCTCTCGTTTGCGGGCTTCTTCGAGTGTTAATTCCAGTGGGAAACCAAATGTATCATAAAGTTTGAAGGCATCTTTTGCGCGAAGTACTGGCTTATATTCTTTTTTAAATTCTTCTTTTTCATGTACATTATGCGCACCCGTTTCAATCCGGGCTTTGAATTTTCGAATCTCCCATTTTATGGTCATGATTTTCTCGAATTCTCTTAGACCGCTTCGGAGGGTTTGGCGGAATAGTTTTTCCTCGCGGGTTAGAGCTTCTAGGACTTCTTTTTCGCGCTCGAACACCTCTGGAAAGTCATTTTTGTATAAATCTATAACTGCTGATGCGATTTTGTCGCAAAAATCGTGTTCGATATTTAAGTCAAGAGCGTATCGAATAGCTCGTCTCAAAAGCCGGCGCAGAACGTAGCCTTGAGTCTTGTTGCTAGGCACTACTCCGTCTACTGCCAGCCAGACGGCCGCCCGCATGTGGTCGGCAATCACGCGCATGCTCTCGGTATGTTGGTCATATTTTTTGCCGGAGATTTCTTCTAGTTCCTCAACTATTGGCTCAATCAAACTAACTTTGAAAATGTCCGGATCGTCATTAACTGCGGCCGCCAAACGCTCCAGCCCACCGCCAAAATCCACGTTTGGCTTAGGCAAAGGCTCGAATTTAGAGCCAGCTTTTTTATAAGTCATGAACACGGAGTTGCCGATTTCCAAAAACCTGCCGCAGTCGCAGTTAGGGTGACACTCTTTGCCGTACTTTTTATCGTGCTCTACCTGCGTAAATTCATAGAAGACTTCACTGTCCGGGCCGCCGGGTTCACCCGCGCGCATGTGCTCTGGCTCACCCTCGCGGCTCCACCAGTTGTACTCGCCGCCGTAGAATGAAATCCTTTCTTTTGGCACGCCAAGGCCTTGCCAAATTTTGGCGGACTCTTCATCACGCGGCAGATTGTGTTTTTCATCGCCTTCAAAACAGGTCACCCACAGCTTATCCTTGGGCAGTTTTAGCTCTTTGGTCAAAAACTCCCAAAACCATGTTAGTTGCTGTTCTTTACCATAATCGCCTAGGCTCCAGTTGCCAAGCATCTCGAAAAAAGTTGTATGGCGGTTGTCGCCAACCTCATCCATATCCTCCGCCCTAAAGCAGGTTTGGCTGTCAGCTAGGCGTTTGCCTTCCGGATGCTCCTCTCCCAAAAGATACGGGATGAGCGGCTGCATACCGGCGGTGGTAAAAAGCGTAGTTGGGTCGTCTTGTGGCACTAAATTAGCGCGCGGAATAATTCTATGGCCGTTTTTGGCCATAAACTCTAGATATTTTTGTCTGATTTCTTGAGCGGTCACTTCCATTACATTCTAACAGAGGTAGCGGTTAAATAAATAATCTATTCAACTGGAAGAGAATAAACTGGCGTAGCTCCAGGACGCTTAGGATCGGCCTCCACTAAAAGTTCTTTGACGGAAAGCAAAACGCTTGGACCAAGTACTGTATATCTATAACGAATAGCTGGGGCGTTAACACCACCGTTAATTTGGGCTAGAGACCTTTTACGGTCAATGCGCTCAGTAATTATACTGCCCATTTTCTCGTGACTTACGTCGTAACCACTATAAGGCATAAAAATTGCGAACTCGTCACCTCCTAAGCGTCCAGCTATATCTCTGTCCTCAAGCCGGCAAATCTGTCTAATAAAATCAGCGGTAGTTTGTATTGCTTTATCACCCGCAGCATGGCCGCCGCCTTCGTTTATCTTCTTCAGTTCAACGATATCCAGCATGAGGAACAGTGCGGAGTCTGGGTCGCCTTTTCGCTCATGACCGTGGTGGCGCATCTTTAGCACACCAGTTTGAACCTCCTCCAAAAAAGCATCCCGCGTTAAAAGGCCGGTCATCTTGTCGGTTCTTGCATCATTAAGCTTTTCCAGTGTATCGGCAAAGGCTATCTGAGCCATGTTCCTGCCATAGCCTTCCCGGCCTATTACTTCAGCAAGATCACACAAATAGTGAACATGAAATTCGCTACCTGCTTGGCGGTAAGCCTCCTCAGGTAGAGGACCAATAAATCTTTTACCTACTGTCATATATATATTATAGCATATTTTTTCTCAAATGTAAATTAGCTAGACTACGATGCCGCCGTTCTGACCTTTTTGAACTGTAATCAGCAATATTGTAGCGGCTTAAACTTAGAGTTATAATTCACTTATCATCTAAGAAAACAAAAAATGGAATTAGTAGCAGACCTGCAGGCAACAATTGAGCAGAAAGATAATATAGACCGGTTAAAAGGTCTTTTCAGGCGCAGACACGAAGCCTTAGTTGTTTTGTTAGGTACCTTTTTGACTGATTTTTATGCTCATCATGCCGCGAGCATGCAAACCGGCGCAGGCATTATCAAGCATATTGAAGAAGCCGTGCCTTCAGCTATGATTCCGGCAAAGGTCAGCCCGGATCTTATTGGACACCCGAGCGATAAGTTAGATTTAGCTATTGATGTTGCCCCGCTGGCTACCGCCGCAATTCTGGCCAAAGGCAAGAATACAACAACCAAAGATATGGTTTTAATGTTGGGGTCAGCCCAAGCCCTGGCTACAGCAGCGGATATAGCCGTAGTGCAGACACATTTAGTATCTGCAACCGAGAAAACTCAGGCAGATGTTGGCTCATCTGCCTTAACAATAGCTATGTTTACTAAATACCTGTTTGATAAAATGGCCCAAGCGGAAACTAAAAGAGAAAAGCTAGCCTGGAGAGCTATAACGGCAGTTTTTATTGGCACCGTTACGGTCGGGGCTGCCTTTTTAGATAGCAGAAATTTTACCACTAACCTAAGCTCTCATACATCTGGCGCTGTGGTAGGCGCCGCCGAGTCCAAACGGGAGCAAAAAAGACAGCAAAAGAACAATGTTTATCAGCTAGAGCCAAAAAGCCCGAGCCCGGCTTTAGACTATGATACCGCCGCCGAGGCACTCGCTGCCTGAATAAAAAACTACTGATTGGCCGGGCGTCAGTGCCCGCACTTCTTCACCCAACTGGGCGATATTATTTTTAAAACTTTTTACTGGCACGAGCTTTGCGCGGTGGCGCGTGCGGACCATCAGTTTTTGTTCCGGCTTTGGCGCACCGTTTATCCAATGCTCTTCGCTCAGTTTTATTTCACTGCTCCACAGCTTTTCGTCGCCTAGGTCGGTCGTAACATAAACCTCGTTCTTCTTCATATTTTTGCCGGTAACGTAGTATGGCAGGCCACCGCCGACTTCCAGGCCGTGACGCTGGCCGATGGTATAAAAAATTGCGCCATCATGCCGGCCGATCGTCTGTCCTTTCTGATCAATAATCTTGCCTGGCTTTTTAGATACATACTGTTCCAGAAAATCCTTAATTCCTACCTTTCCGACAAAACAGAGGCCCATGCTTTCTTTTTTGTCGGCCGTTACTAGTTTATATTTTTCGGCCAACTCCCTAACCTGCGGCTTGGTTAAATCACCCAACGGAAGGATAGTCTTTTTAAGCGCATCAGCTGAAACACGGTACAAAAAATAAGTCTGGTCTTTATTATCGTCCGCTGCCATCAGTAGTCTTGGTGTGCGTAGAGATTTCGGCTCGGATGGGCTGCGAGGATGAACCGAAGCGCGGAGCGAGCTGTAGTTACTACTGCGAGTGAGCAATGGACGCTCAGACGAAACAGACCGCCGATAACTTTGCGGTGTTCCGGCTCCGCCGGAAGCAGGCAAAGTGGCCGAATTTTCTACGCGGGCGTAATGGCCGGTGGCTACTAGATCCGCTCCATCCTCAAGCGCCGTTTCCAGGAACAACTTAAACTTAATTTCTTGGTTGCACATAATGTCGGGGTTGGGCGTACGGCCGGCTTTGAATTCGTCCAACATATAGTCGACAACCTTTTGCTTGTACTGTTTTTGAAAGTCGTAAACTTTAAAATCTATTCCTAACTGCACGGCCACGCGTTTGGCATCGGTAAAATCTTCTTTCCAAGGGCACGGCATGCCCGGCAAGTCTTTGGTCCAGTTTTTCATAAACACGCCCACAACTTTATAGCCCTGCCCCTTCAGCAAGGCGGCACTGACGGAGCTGTCCACTCCGCCGCTCAACCCGACATACACCACCCGACCATTGCGCTGCCCACCCTGCTTGCTAGCTGAGCTAGCAACTCCAGCGGGCTTTTTGAGCGTTGCGGCGTCAGGGCTTCCGCTACTCATTCACCGTACTCTTTGTACGTTTTCATTCGTATTCTCGGCCCTTTCTTGTACCACAACAAAACGCAAAGGTCTCGTTGTTTTCATCTAGCTAGATTTTACAGGGGTGAATCAAAAAAGGCGAACATGAGCACGGTCAGAACATGGCCCGGCCAGTGTCTTTTTACTTTGACGTCGGCGCCGACACTCTCCAGTTGATCCTTGAGCTTTTCTTGGTACTCAGTCAATACGAATCTATCGTGTTTGCTCATGACAAGCTTGACCGGCTTACCTTTAAAGTGCCTCAGGTGATGTTCCGGCGCTAGATCGTACCATTCTTTAGCCAGCTTTCTGACACCTAGATGCATTTTTTGAAATTCTTCGGCATATACGAGTGTCCGCATACCATGCCACATATCAATGGCGAGGTTATCGCCACCAACAGCGGCTGTTGCCCCTGTAAAATGAGGAAAGCGGTCGGCCACCAGCGCTAGTATCACTCCGCCCATACTGATACTGATAAATCTAACTTCATCGTATTCGCTTGCCGATATAGTTGCGGTCAGATCGTCAACGATAAAGTCGCGGATATAATGGAATGATTCAACGACCGTTCTATCTGCAGGCTGCAGAATCTGATCGTGGAAGTCATATACCAAAACGGTCCAGCCCTTTCTACGAAGACGTTTAACCAACCTGTTGACAGGTACTTGTTCCGGGTGGTTATGCCAGCCCGGGAAAATAACTGCCAACTTTTTTGACTGCTTATTAATAATTCTTCTGCCGGCAATGGCGTCGGATGGTTTGTAGTTCGGATCCAGCGGTTTTTGTTTGCGCAAACTATAGCGAGAGTAAAGAGCATCAATCATGAGCCCAATATATAAAATGTGAGGAAGACGTTCACTTTGTCAGCACTGGTGCTACCGCCCCGGGCGCGGTTTCAGAGGGTGTTGTTTCTTTTATCTCCACCTTCTGCCGGGCAAAGCTGAAGCCGAAGGTACTCCCTTTGCCCTCTTCGCTCTTGAAGATTATGGAACCGCCCTGGGCGTCTATCACCTTCTTGGCCATGAACAGCCCTATTCCGGTGCCGTCCGGTCGCATCTTCTTAGCATTTTCCGCCCTATAGAACTTGCTGAATAAATGGCTCTGCACGGCTTTAGGGACCCCTAATCCCGTATCCGTGACTGTATAATTTATACTCTCATCGGTTAGGGCTAACTCCACCTCTATACTACCGCCGGCTGGGGTGTAATAGATAGCGTTGTCCAAGAAGTTCATCACTACCTGGCGTATTTTAGTTTCGTCCAGGTTGAACAACGGCAGCTTATCCGGTTTCTTAAGAGACACCTTAAGTTGGCGCTTCACGGCAACTTCATTTTGAACATTAACTTCTGATTCCACCATCTTGGCCAGATCGGTGGGCTTGTTATCTATCACGAATTTCCCACTTTGCAGCCGCGAAACGTTCAAAAGGTCGGCAATCAAAAAAACCATCCGGTCTGCGCCGTCAAAGGCCTGCTGTATCATCTTGCGCTCATCCGCCGTAACCGGTCCGACATCGCCCTCCAACACCATACTCAAGTAGCCTTTAATGGTCGTAAGCGGCGTGCGAAGCTGGTGGCTGGCAATACTGATAAACTCATCCTTTGTCTGATCCAACTCCTTGAGCCGGATATTCGCCTTTTTGAGTTCCTGTAAGACCAGCTGGTTCTCTACAAAGAGAACCTTGTTATCTAAAGCTATCCCAACTGCTTCGGTTAACCTTTCGAGCAATAATCTTTCGGATGCTCCAAAACTTTCCAGCGCCCCGGTGTTACCGATGGCCATAATCCCCACTATTTGTTGCCTGGCTACTAGTTTGGCTATGTATATGGTCTTGATTGGTGTTGATTTCAATCGCTCGGCCGCTTCCTCGCTACAACCTAAGAATAAGGATATGTCTTTGGCATGGAGGCTTAATGTGGAAATAAATACACTTTGTTCAGGGCTTGTAAACCACGGGTGATGAATTGTCGGCTTTATTTCGGCTAGTATTTTACTGTCAATATTCATTTCGCTTCCGACGCTAAAGCCGTAGGTTTCAAGAGTATTTGCGACAAGGCTTGAGGGACCAACTATGGCGACGAGCGGATACTCATTAGTGGTTGCGATAACGGAGGATATCTGCGTGCTAAGTATTTTTAAATCATCGTGGGATTTAAGAACTAAGCTGTCGATGCTCTGCAACAAAGAAAGCGTTCGATTAGTATCGGCCAACTCTTTGTTGCGCTTATACATCTCTTGAGTAATATGCTCAAGATCCTGCTCCAGCTTCTTGTTGCCGGCGGCCCCTTGATCCGAAGTTGTCTGGTCAGCCATAAATTACATGATGCCTATTTTAGTATGCTGGGAACCTGTTGCGGCGGCAGTCCAGATACAAGGTTGTTAACAGCGTTTTTACTTACTTCTACAGAGGTCTGTCCGAATATTTTCTTATACTGCTCAACTAAGTGGTTGATAGCAGCAGATTTGTCACCCACCAAGCTAACGTGATTCTGGCTATCAATTGTCAGACCGGCTACGCGTTTTGCTTGTTCCACCGCCAGAGGCCCGATAACATTCTGTTGCTCTCTAATGATCTTCTCAGCGACCTCCGCCATCACATCAATCATCGCCAGTCCTTATCTCCCGGTAAGCCCCCGCGATATTTAGTAGAGCCAAGCCCATCAGGAAATAGGCCACTAAATAGATAAAGTCGTTGATGCCGCCGGCCGTCCACGTATTGCGGCTATCCTGATATAAGAAGCTGAAGTCGGCAATATATTGGATCAGTAGGGCGAACAGTAGAAACAGTAGTCGGCCACGCATAATCCCGCCAAGCAATTTACGCGACAGGGCAAAGGTTATTATGGCTATGGAGATGTAGATAGCCTCTCCGAATGGGTATCCGAAATCTAAGAAGCTGGCTAAAGGCGAGCTATAGGTGTAGCCGCGCAAAAAAATGTAGTACGACGTCACGAGTAGGGCCAGTGGAATAACCAGCACGAACAGTCTCTTGCCGATGGTGCCGACGTTCAAATGGGCACCGGTAATCTTAAGCATTGTATAAATAGCGTAGATATAAAGAAGAACGCTGCCAAAATAGCCAATATCGCCCAGCGACGGGTACGGTATGTCACGGTGCAGAAAAAAGAAATACATCGAATAAACCAACTGCCCGAAAGCCTGAGCTAGCAGTCCGAACGAGAAGAAAGACAGGGCTTTGCCCATTTGGCTTTTAAAACCACCCCAGTCTTTTGCTATCCGTAGACCAATTAGGCCGCCAATAAGTGCTGCTACACCGTAGGTGTCGCTGAAAGAATCCCCGCTAAGACTAGACGGCGCTTTGTTAAGTCGGAGTAAAACCCACCAGGCGGCGAAGAAGCCAAAAACCAGATAGACCAGAATCGAAGCCATTTTTAGTTTCTTTGTCATTATCAGAAGTATAAATCGTCATAAGCGCAATATACAAGTAGCAACTCAGCGGACGCCTCTGGTATATTTTTAGGGTATGCAAGTTTTAATAAATGATTTTCCTGATTTTTCAGAAGTCACACTTGAGTATCGACAAGAGATAGAGGCGATTACCCAACAGTTTGAGCCGTACTCGGACTTCAATTTCGTCAGCCTATTCACCTGGAACACTGATGGCTCGGCCACCATATCAAAACTTAATGATAATCTGGTGATAAGACTTCCGCACTACACCAAGGGTCATTCAATATATTCGATGCTCGGTATCAATCGCATCGATGAAAGTGCATCCCGTCTACTGGAATTAACAGGCCGCCTGGAAATGGTGCCCGAAATCGTCCGAGACGCTATTGTCAGCCTGGAGAACTTTACCATAAGTGAAGACCGCGACAACTTTGACTTCGTGTATCACGTGGAGGGCCATGCCAAGCTTGGCGGTAAGGAGTTCAGAGAAAAGCGAAAGAAGTACAATAGGTTCCTTAACACTTTTGGAGAAATAATACGCGTAGAAGAAGTTGACTTGAAAGATGGTTCAGTCCAGTCGCAAGTTATCGATATTTTTCAGAGGTGGGCCCAGTCCAAAGAGACCTTAGGCGCCGACAACGAACTAGAGCTAACTGCCATAAAGAGGCTGTTAGAGTACGGTTCGCACTTCAAACTGGTGTGTCTACTCCTGAGTATCGACTCAGTTCCAGCGGGATTTACTATCCACGAAATACTGAACCAAAATTATGCCATCTGTCATTACCATAAAACCCTTACGTCTTACGCCAACAGTGACGTTTATCTGACCAGCGTAGCCGCCCAGGATCTGCTCCAGCGGGGCTGTCATTATGTAAATTGGGAGCAAGACCTAGGCATTAAAGGCCTGCGCCAATCAAAACTGTCGTATAGCCATGTCCGTTTTTTAAAAAAGTATATTATCGAACCGGCAGCTAAAAAATGAGAGCGCCGAGGCCGGCGTACTGGCCCACGAAAGTAATGGCATAAATCGCCGCGCTGATTGCGGTTAGTTGCCGTAAGTGGCGGCGCCTGCCTAGCAGATAAACAATTGGCATGGTCAAGAATGCCGTTCCCATATAAGAACAAGCCACGAAGCCAGCCGAGCCGCCGGCAGTCATAAGCCAGTATGAAAACTTTCCTACGTTACTGCCGCGGGTATCGGAGAACTTTTTAGACCACTTGTTTTGACGTCCGCTGGATTTACATCTTTTGACACCATTTAACGCCAAGGTCCCGAGCATATAGTCAAATATGAAATAAATTGGCAGCAACACGAAAAAGGCAGTCCATGGACCAAGCCACTTAGCCATGGCCAGGACCGGCGTGCCGAATATCACTTCATCAAAAACAAATAACAATACTCCGGCCGCGCCAACAGCGCCAGAGAATACTACTGTTTTTGCTCTCATATGTTTCTGGGTTTAGCTTATCGCCGCAGCCTCTGCCTTATGGACGCGTTAGACCAGTCGCTGGCTTCATAGACGGCGATGACGAGGGCGCAAACCGGTTCGTGCAGGCATGTTATGCCCGTCACCTTCATTTTTAATGGACCGAATTCTTTGCCGCGGGTTTCGACCAGCGCCTTCATGCTTTGTTCAATGTCACGTCGGACGGTGGCTTCGTTGGCACCCTCATGTTCGACGAATAAACCCTCGCCGGTTTTGGCGTCTTGAACCCAGCCGATGCCGGCCCAGGCTTCCACGTTCGGTGTATCGACCCGGTGTTCGGCCATAACCACATATAGTCGGTCACCCCATTTGCCAGGGGGTGTTTTAATGGTGCTGGTTTCGTCGATTATCTCTGAGCCGCCCGGAATTATCGAGCTAAGTCTTATAAGATTGTAGTTGGCCGTGCCAGCCTCCTGCAGAGCGGCATCGAAAGCTGCCATCTTTGTCGGCCCAGTACCTAATCCGGCTGCAATATGGATATTCATGAGTAAGCAAAATCCTTTTTTGTTTTGGTTTTACTAACTGGACTATACCTTAGCGATTTCGTCTAGTCAATAACTGGGTTAGCTCTAGCGCTTATCTGGACGACATAAGGGTCTGCGTGTAAAATAGGGTGAATGCCCAAGATAGCTATCATTGAAGACGACCTGGCAATTGCCGAGATGTACAAGCTCAAGTTTGAAGCACTCGGCTACCAAGTTGAGATTGCTGGAAATGGCAAGCTTGGTTTGGAGCTGTGCCAGAGGCTTGTGCCGGACCTGGTTATGCTTGACCTTATGATGCCTGAGATGAACGGCGATGAGATGCTGGAAAAAATGCGCGCCACGGAATGGGGCAAGGATATAAAAGTTATTATTCTGACCAATGTCGAGGAACAAGAAGCATCGACCAAGCTGAGCTCCCTGCACGTTCTGAAATATATCGTCAAGGCTGAGATGACTCCCAGCCAAGTGGCTGAAGTCGTAGGGAAAGAGTTAGCCGTCGCCTAGCAAGCCGACGTACACCGTCTTCATCCGTTCCAGTTTAGCAAAATTACAGAGGTCGGTCGAAGATACAATAACGTATGATTGTTATCAGGTGACCAGTACGTCGTTTTTTGACATTAACAACTGCCTCTATCTCTTGGAGGCTGTCTAGCATTCTTTGCTGATACTTAGACAGGATAAAACTATCGCGCGTCGACATAATGAACTTGACTGGTTTATGTCTAAAATGAGCTGCATGATTAGCTGGGGCTAAAAGATGCCACTCGTCATCCAACTTTCTGACACCGACGTGCATCTTTTGGAAGATTGGGTCGAGATACGAGGTCCGAGTGCCGTGCCACAGATCAATCGCCAGATCATCCCCGGCTACTACTAACGTGGCGCTTTGAAAATCTTTGTAAAGGTCAGTCACCAGAGCCAGCGGCACGTTTCCGAGACTTATACCGACAAGGTGCACTCGTTCATATCCGTGCTTGGACTTAAGCTGGCTTAACTCTAAGGCGATTTTATCGCGAATAAACTTAAACGAATCTCGAACGGCATCATCATCCGGCATAATCACCTGGTCATGAAAGTCGTAGACTAGGACAGACCAGCCTCGACGCGCCAGACGACCAGCTAGGATACTCACGGGGAAAGAGTGGGTGTGCCAGCCGGGGAAAATTACAACTAGCCTTTTTGCAGACGGCTTGAGATGTCGCCGGCCTGCAATGGCATCACTTGGCCGATATTTCGGGTCGAGTGGTTTTTCTTTTTTACGACTATAGCGCGCATAGAGAGCATCGATCATGAGCTTACTTTACAAAACATAAGGGAAAAAGAGTAGCCGCGGTTCGGTTTAGCGAATTCGGATTCATTCCGAAAGCGGCGTTGAGGAAAAACCGTAGGCTTGTCCTCAAAAGGCGAAGCCGCTTATACGTCCAAAAAAACGGTTACTTTGTCGTCTTTGACATGCATAACAGCACGTTCGATAGACAAGTTAAAGTCGGGGCGCTGCGGCACGCGTACAGTTAATTGGCCAGGCTTAAGAATGGTCATGAAATTTTTGTGACGCGGCAAGACATCGAACGGGCCGGTATCGTTAGCTGCCGAAACGCTGGCAGCTTCGCCTTCGAAATAAGTACGGAAAGGGGCGGCAACCTTAACCTGCATTAGGGACGCTTTGGCCAACTTTGCCTCCTAGAATCGCCTCGACACCCTGGAGGGTTTGGTCGCGACCAATATATTCACCTTTTTTGCCGTTAATAGCCTCTGTAACAAACATACTCTGAGAAAAGAACTGCACCAGCGCACGAGCCTTTGCGAAGTCACTGCGGTCGACTGCCGATAGCTCATTTTCGCCAACGATGGCGATGATGGATTTTAGCGACTCATATTTTTGTAGCAAAGCTTGAACCGCAACACTTAATTTGTAATGCCGCTCGCCAACAATATCGGGCGAAAGCAGGCTCGAGGTAGTTCTTATTAGATCAACCGACGGACGAATGCCCTCCTCTGCTACTTTACGACTCAGCACAATCGTGCCATCTAGCTCGTTAGAAATCATTTGCACTGCCGGATCACTTAAATCGTCGGCTGGCACATAAATTGTTTGTACCGACGTAATCGAACCATTTTCGTTTGAGGTTATGCGGTCTTCTAACAATTTAACGTCCGAAAATATAGTTGGCTCGTAGCCGCCCTCGCTCGGGATTTGATTAAGGATTGTTGATAACTCATTGCGAGCCTGAATGTAGCGATACATGTTATCAGCAAAAAACAGTACATCTTTCTTTTCTTCGTCGCGGAAATGCTCGGCCGAAGCTACGGCAGCGTGGCCGACTAGGACTCGCATGATAGGGTTTTGATCCATCTGGCCAAAAAACATAACGGTGTTTGATAGCAACCCCGCTTTTTGCACAGTATCGTAAAGCTCGTGCCCCTCGCGAATGCGCTCGCCGATGCCAGTAAAGAAACTTAAGCCCTGTCCGCTTTTAGCGATATTATGCATCAGCTCCATGATAAGAACAGTTTTGCCAACACCAGCTCCACCAATAATGCCCATCTTGCGGCCTTTTACGAAGGGGGTGAAGAAATCAATAACCTTTATGCCAGTCTCCATAAGTTCGTTGTGCGCAGCTCTAAACGATGTGCCGTGTGGCGGTATGTACATGATATTGCGCGGCTTCAGATTTTGCGAGGGTAAAGCTTTGCCGTCTAGCGGACGCCCCAAGGCGTCAAAAATGCGACCGATGGTAGCTGGCCCTACCGGAATTTCAAGCCCGTGACCAGTGCGTTCGGCTGTCATGTTCTTTTGCAAGCCGCGATCACCCATAATGTTGAGACAGACCGCCAGATTTTTGTCAGTCAAATGGTCAACCAACAAAATACCATTCAGTGGGCTGTTGGTTACCAGCACTTCACCGCTGTCTGGCATCTCGCCATCGAACTGTACTTCGACCACTAAGTCACGGATAGAGCGGACTGAACCCGGCGTCATAGGGCAGCCTTTCTCATACCGTTAATAATTTCTTTAGCACGCTCATCTTTGAGCCGGCGTTTGGCGTGGTTGTAGTTATTCTTGAGTCCGCTTAGCGAATCATCAGCTTTATCGCGCGCCGCGTGCATGGCGGCAAAGCGGCTGGCGTATTGTGCCAGTTTCGATTCCATAATAATTTCTCCGAGCATAATGTTTATCATCGAACGCTCGAGGTGATCAACTACGGCGTGAGTGCTGGGTTCAAAGATATAACTGCGCTCGGAAATATCGTCAGCGGCAGCGGTGACGTTTTTGCCACGCTCGTCCACCCAAGCGCTCATCTGAATGGACTTAACTTCTTGGTTGCTAAGAGAAATGTAGGCCGGATAAAAAATGGTTGTCGATTTATACAGCTGAACCAAGCCGACTAGTGGCGCCACGTTAATGGCGATGTCTGAAATAGGCAAACGGAAGCTACGGACGTACGGGATGTGAGTCTGGGCCAGCTGAGCCGCACCGTGAGTGCCAACGACTACAATTTCCTGAGTACTCGTATCGAAATTAGTCACTGCAGACGCGACAACCCGCTCGTCGATATCGCCGCTGAAACTACCTTCTGCCGTGACCAAGATTAGCAGGTCTTTATTGTTTGTGATGGCGCGGTGGCGACCGAAATGAAACTGCTTGTCCACCCGAATCTGCTTATAGATATTCCAAAGCTCACCAAAGAATTTCTGGCTCGCCAGCACCCGGTCTCTGATTTGGCTGATGTGCATACTGGCAATGCCTTCGAAGGCGCCAGTTAGCTCGAGGACAGTCGCCATTGTGTCACGCTCTTGGGCTAAATCGCTCAGCTGTCTCATGCGCCACCTTTGCTTACCTGGGCGGCCAGGGAGTCGCGTACATGTTCATAATCGGCATCGTTTCTGACAAGCGCTGCCGTCGCGTTGACCGAGCGTTTTAAAATACCCACGTCAAGATTTGGCAGATAGCGATCATCCAAAATAATATCGACCATCATTTGTTGCGCCGCCAACGAATACGTCTCGCCGGGAACTTGAACCATCATTTGCCGCAGTTTTTGGCCACGTAGAATATCTTTTTGTGCCACAGCCGAAAGTTCGGTGCTAAAGTGCGAATATTCCTGCGCCCGATAGTACACATTAAGAGCTTGCAGGACCTGACCGGCCTGACTCTTTTGGCGTTCATTATGCCCGCGGCCACCAACACGCGTAACGCTCAGGTTCGTGTTGAGAGATGGCCTAAGACCCTCACGAAAAATCTTAGTATCTAAAACCCATTGGCCATCAGTTATCGACATAACGTTGGTTGGCAAATAGGCAGTGATGTCCCCGCCATTGGCCAGCACCAGCGGGATGGCGGTTAGGCATTTGTTGTTTTTGCTCAGACGCCCGGCACGCTCGAGTAGCGAGCTATGAGCGTAGAACATATCGCCAGGATAGCTATCGCGGCCCGGACTAACACCGCTGAGCAGTGAGATCTCGCGGTAGGCGTGCGCGTGGGTGGTCAGATCGTCGTAAATAATCACACAGTCTTGGCCAACTAGTTGCCACAAATACTCAGCTATAGCGCAGCCAACATACGGCGCTAAATAGGCTGATACTAGTGAATCGAAGATAGTTGAGACGACAATAATAGAGTGTTCAAGTACGCCGTTTTCACTTAGTTGGTTTATAAGCGTGTTTACCTCGCTGGCGCGTTTGGCGATGAGTACGTAGATTACGACTTGGTCTGTATTTTTCTGGTTAATGGCGATTTGGGTTGCCAGAGTTGATTTGCCAGACTTGCTGTCGCCGATTATGGCCATGCGCTGGCCGCGAGCAATCGGGAACAAAGCATCAACAACGGTTACGCCTGTGGCTAGTTGCGTATCAAGTAGCTCACGCTTATAAATCGGCGGCGCTACATTAAAAACCGGCGCTCTAGAATCAGCCGCCACCGGACCTTTACCATCCAATGGTTGGCCCAAAACAGATACAACGCGACCAATAAAATCCTTGCCAACGTTGATTGACAGCTCACTCTGCTCGATAACGGCCAGCGAGCCAACCCGAATATGCGAAGTGGTTGAGCCAAGGTGCAGCACCAGCACTCGATCTTCCAGCACATGTTGCACCAGGCCTTTGGATCCATCGTCAAAAGCTATAAATGAATGCACATTGACCGGCTGCATGCCTTTGATGCTAACCAAGAAGTTATTAACGGCAATCACTTCGCCAACCGGCTGGCCGGCGTCAACGAACCGCTGAAAATGATTCTGGTCATGATCAGCCACGCAAGGCTCCGTCAATTAGTTTTGCTAGGTAGCTCTCTTGGCCCTTCAATTTTTCTTTGAGACTTAAATCAAAAATTTTGTTGGGTGTACGAAGCACACAACCGGCCGCGATATTAGGCTGCAGGCCAACAGACAAAAGGGTCTGGGGATGAATATTTTCGCGGAACCAGATTATCAATGTATCAAGAGCCTTGGGCGAAGGATCAGCCGCAAAACTGATGTTCAAACTAGGAGCCTGCGATAGCAAACCAGCCAGAGCTTCACTTAAATCTTTCCGGGCCTTCGCCTCTAAAAGATTGACCTTGTTTATCTTGGCTAGCTCCTCAAGTACCCGGGTGATACGTGGTGGCGTGATGCTGGTACCTGGCTGGCGTTTTGCGGCCGACACGAAAAAATCATCTATTTTACCAAGCTCCCGCTGCATCCGGGCCACTTCGGCCTGACCCGTAACATTCAGTGGCAATCGTAAATCGCTAGGCGCCACGCTTGATATCCTCCACGATCGCTGCTTTATTCCTCTCCAGCTCAGCTAGTATGTAGTCCAGCTGATCCGACAAGTCAATCTGATTACCAATCGCTCTAAGTACATAGTGGTTGACGATACTGGCCATGCCCTTTTCAAACTGTTCGACAATATGGGCGCGCTGGGCTTCAGCCTGTGTCTGCATCTGGGTTTCCAGAAACTGACGCTGCTGCTCAATTGTCTTAATGGTTTTTTCGATGGAGCCTACAGCAATCTGTTTGGCATCAGAAATACTTTGTTCATACTTTTTAAACTCCTGCTGCAAGGTGCGGGTAATCTCTCCGCGCATATAGTCATTCAATTGGGCAGTGGTTTGACGTAAATCCTGCTGCAAGAACATAGCGTTTTCGCCAATAACCTTCTCGAAGTGAAGCCGCCCGCGGTTGCGCAGCTCTTCCCTGAATTCATCGTCAAAGATATGAGCGGCCGTTATCTGGCCGGTATCAACGGCGGAGAGTGGGTTAGCGCGGGCGGCTTGGGAAGGATGCTTCTTACGCCGGCTAACGAGGTAGGTAAATACAGCCGCCAGTGACAGGGACGTTCCGACAATCAAAATCAGCCCACCAGTGTTCATTATTTTGCGTTTATCCTTATAACCTTAGTATTAAATATACCCCAACCAGGGAGCCGATAAAAATAAACAGGCTCACTACAATCACCTGCAAAAGCCCACCGAGGATCGTGTGACGGCTAAGCGGATTGCGGCCTAGCGATATAAGAGAGCTTCTGATACCGACCACCGCGAGGATCATAGACAAGGTTGTCGCCACTATAAAGACCACAAAAGCAATATAAATTCTAAGGGGCGTCACCTCAGCACCGGCGACAGTATTGCCAAGTCTCTGCAGGGGCTGTGGAATAGATAAAGTATTTTTATAAAGCGGGTTTGAACCCACGGCGACATTGATGTTTATGCGCCCGATGTTGCGACCAGCCGTTTTTTGGACCACGCCGCTATTGCCGTTAAACGACGAAGTAGCCTGCCCTACAACGGTTGGCTGTTCCCCGGTGGCTTTAGCACCCACGCCCGAAATAGCAGACATTGAAATATAATCACCGGATTTAATTGCTCCATTCTCGGTATCTACTAATACTTGGTAGCTACCACCACCGGCTACGAATACTTGCTCGCCAGGCCTGTCTAAAGTAATTGGTACTTTAGCTCCATTAACCACGACGCCGAACATTTCCTTAGAGTTTAGTGCCAGTGTTAGCTCTACTGTGCTGGCTGGTTTTGCCAGCTGGGTGACAATGTTACCAACTTTTAGCGTCCCTTTGGCATAAAAACCTTCCACTATATTATCGGCCCTGGCTAGCGCGGGCACAGCAAAAAAACTGGTAACCACGGCCAAAGCAACAGCTAAGCGAGTAAGTTTTTTTGCCTTCATCACTAGTAAATAGTATAAGGCTTTTGCTTAAGATTTGGCGATTAGCTTAACAAGCGCTTCAAGGAGTTGTCTAAGTTGAGCCTTGGTTGTGACTCGGCCCAGACTAACGCGGATAGTTGAGCGGGCGTCTTGCTCGCCCAGGCCTATGGCGGCTAAAACATGTGAGGGCTCACCTCTCGCAGCGCTGCAGGCGCTGCCGACAGCCACCTGGATCCCAGCTTCATCCAGCTGCATCATCAACCGTTCGTTGTCCACGCCTGGAAAAGTTACGCTCATAATATGAGGAGACTGGCGTTTTTTGGCACCGTTGAGCATAGCCTTCGGGAAACTCGCAGCTAAATCGGAGGTAAATTTTTGTCTGAGCTCAGCCTGTCGCTTAAATTCTTTGGCGTGCATTTTTTGTGCCAAATCCAAAGCTTTGCTAAGACCTATGGCACCAGGTACATTTTCGGTGCCGCTGCGCAAATTATGTTCTTGTCCGCCACCGACAATTAGGGGTGTAAGCTGCACATTACTTTTAGCAAATAACGCCCCACTCTGCTTTGGACCGTATATTTTGCCGCCATTGATGCTCATCATGTCTACGCCGAGCCGGTGCGTATGCAAATCAAATAAATTTCCGGCTTGGGCGGCGTCAGTGTGCAGATAAAGCGGCCGGCTGTTCTTAGTCTCACTCCTTTGGGCGCGCATTTCTCTTACCATGCTGGCGATTTGCTTGATCGGCTGAACACTGCCAAGCTCATTGCTAACCATCATCACGCTGATTAAAACTGTTTTAGGGTTAATAAGGTTCTTGAGTGCGTCAATCTCAACTATGCCTTGCGGGCTGACTGGAATTTGCTGGTGATTATAAAGTTGCGCCGGCACCAAAACAGACTCATGCTCAACCGCGCTTACCAAAACTTGGCCATCGGGCCACTGATTCATCAGCCCTTGAATGGCCAAATTGTTGGCTTCAGTGGCACCGGCCGTGAAGTAGATTTCGCTTGGCCGGGCGCCTAGCCAGGCTGCAATTTTTGCCCGGGCGGCCGCCAAATCTTTTTTGACTTTGATAGCCGGCAAATAAATTGCCGACGGATTGTAAAACTGCTCCGTAAAATACGGCTGCATCGCCGCCAGCACCCCCGGATCCATAGGCGTAGCAGACGCGTAGTCTAGGTAGATACTCTTCTGGCTCATTTTGGGGTCCCCGCAAATTTTAATTTGTGGGGAGAGGAGCAACCAAGTCTTAGGCCGAAGCTTTTGCGCTCACGCAAAACGAGGCAGAGACGCAAGTTGCGACGAGGTGTTGCTGCCGCATAATCAAGATATATATTTCTCATTTTTACAACCCGAACAGCTTCTGCGCGTTGGCGGTGGTAGCACCTGCTAATTTTTCCAAGCTTTCGCCACGCAGTTCGGCTAAAAACTCAGCAATTGTCCTTAGGTGCTTAGGCTCGCAAATCTGCCCGCGGAAGCCAGCTGGCGCTAAAAACGGCGCATCAGTTTCTAGTAACAGTCTGTCTAGCGGCACTTTTCGGGCAGCCTCTAGCTGTGCTTCGTCGCGAGAAAAAGTCATGATGCCGTTTAGGCTGACAAAAAAGCCGCGGCTCAGCGCCTCGTCCAGTTCTTTGACCCCGGCGCTAAAGCTGTGTACTATGCCCCGTCTGATTTTATATTCATCAACAATCGGCCAAAAGTCTTCCCAAGCCTCGCGGATATGGAAAATCAACGGTAAGTCAGCGGGCAAAACTGCCTTAATCTGGCCGATGAGAGCCTTTTTTTGGTCGTCTGGGGATGAGTAGTCCTTGTAAAAATCCAGGCCGATTTCGCCAACAGCGACTACTTTAGGTTGGGCCAAAAGTTCTACTAGCTTTGCGTCAGCCTCTTTATCAGCCACATAGGCAACAGCGTCATGGGGGTGAATGCCAACGGCGGCCCATACATTGGGGTGGCGGCCGGCTAGCTCTATCATGCCTTGGCTATCAGACAGGGTCGTGCCAACACAAATTAACTTAGTAACACCCGCTGCTCGAGCGCTAGCCAAAACCTCGTCGGTGCGCTCACGTAATTTATCAAACTGCAAGTGGCAGTGGGTATCAACTAGTTCCATGCTACTTAGCCTTTTGCTTGGGGAATAGTGAGCCGGGCAATGTTTTGACGTAGCTGCCGCCAAAACAGTCTTTGATTTTGGCGGCGGTATCGGGCATGAACGGTTCAAGCAGCATGGCAATCTCCAGCAAGTCTGCCGCCAGCTGAGCCAATATCTCGGCCAGGTGCTCGGGTTCGCCTTCCTTGGCAATCTGCCATGGCTTGGTCTCATCAATATATTGGTTTAGGCCGCGGACTTGTTCCCAAGCTTCTTCAAGTGCTTTGTCAAAATGACACTCTTCTAGGGCTTTTGTGTATTGGGCGACGTCGTGTTCCGGTTCCGGCAACTTGCCTATAGCGCCATCTTGATAAGAGTTAATCATGGCTGCCGTACGGGATACTGCGTTGCCCAGCTGGTCAGCCAGCTCGGAGTTATATGCTTCCTCTAATTTGTCCCAGGAAAAATCGCCATCGCCATAGCTTGGCATATGGCGCATCAAATAATAGCGCACGGCGTCGGTTCCATACTTAGCCACGACATCAATTGGGTCAATCACGTTACCCAAGCTTTTGCTCATTTTCTTGCCGTCAACCTCAATGAAGCCGTGCGCGTAGAGCATTTTTGGCAATGGTAATCCCAGGCCTAAGAGCATGCCCGGCCAGATAGCAGCGTGAAAACGCAGGATATTTTTGCCGATGACCTGAACATCAGCTGGCCAATAATCTTTAAAGTCTTTGCCATCTGGATAACCTAGCACCGTGATGTAGTTCATTAGCGCCTCAAACCAGACGTACATTACTTGCGTAGGGTCGCCGGGAATCGGTATTCCCCAGCTGATTTTCTTGGACGGCCGACTGACGCTGATGTCTTCTAGCCCGGAGTTTAAAAGCGATAATATCTCGTTCTTACTTCTTTCGGGCACAATCTTGTAGGCATCGGACTCGATAGCTTGTTTTATGGGGGCGGTGAACTTGCTGAGCGCGAAGAGATAATTCTCTTCTCGAACTTTTTCGTATGGTCGGTTATGGTCCGGACAAACCCCTTTGTTGGCTTTGACAATCTGTTCGCTGAAGAATTCCTCGTCGCCGGTGCAATACCAGCCCTCGTAGGTACCTTTATAAATATACTTTTCCAAGTCCTTCCAGATCCGGGTGGCGCCTTTAATGTGCGCCTCGTCGGTAGTACGGATAAAGCGGTCGTTGCTGATGTTTAGGACTTTAAGGAACTGAACGAACGACTGGCTCAGATTATCCGCGAATTGCTTGGGCTCCAGCTTAGCTTCGGCGGCCTTCTCGGCAATCTTGCCGCCATGTTCGTCGGTCCCCGCGCTAAGCAAAACCTTATCTCCCAACTGGCGGTGATAGCGCGCCAGGATATCAGCATATAAATAGAGCATGGCATGGCCAAGATGCGGCTTGTCATTAACATAAGGGATAGTTGTAGCTACGTAATACTTACCCATAATTACTTTAGATTGTAGCTTATTGCCTCTATTTATAACAGGGGTTAAAGCAAGCTAGCCTGGTCTGGCGGGTCAGCTTGCGGCCCCAATGGCAGACTCATTTTTTCGGCCAAGCGATCCAAAAACTCGGCCTGCTCCGGGATCAGTTTGGCCGCAGCAGTTGTTAAGTCAAAATAAGCAGCCCGGTCAATTTCCGGGAAGCTTTGTTTTTTCCCACTTTTAGGCGGCCATTCCATTTCAAATGTATTACTTTGGATATTACTCACGTTCAAATCCGCTTCAACCGCCCAGGTCTGGACAGTCTTTTTGCCGCTTTTATAATCAACCGCACCCAGCTCTATTAGTTCGCCTCCGGGCGCCGGCAGTCCAAGTTCTTCAGAAAATTCACGCTTGGCAATAGCGATTGGCTCCTCTCTTGTGCCGCTGTCGTCAATGCCTTTAGGTATAGACCAATGTCCAGCATCTTTTTTGGCATGAAACGGTCCGCCCATGTGCGCAATCAAGACTTCCAGCTGACCGCTGGTTGTTCTGTAAACTAAAAGCCCATAGCTAAATTTCTTCATATTTGTGGTGGGCAATACAGGACTCGAACCTGTGACTTCAGCAATGTGAATGCTGCGCTCTAGCCAACTGAGCTAATTGCCCCTCTCTTGCTAATTATACTTCGCTATTAACTAGCGAAGAGACATCTTTCTCAAAAAACACGTTCATGCATAGAAGCAAGCAAGTTCGTAGAAATTGCAGTTTTTCCTGATAGTCTCTATTTTGCCAGCCAACCGAAAGATCGTACTTGCCATCTAAATTTTCTTTGTGTTGTTTATAAACTTCAGACACTCCACTAGTCGCCTCGACAAATATTCTTACACTGGGGATAGGTTTAGTTTTGCTACCCGCTATGGTCTTTTTAATGCCCCGCTTGAGATCACTCATAAACGGCTGCTCTATCAACCATGCTGCATAACGAAAGCTCAATGCTCGTTCGCGATTGGCGTTAAGAGTCCTACGCTCTATTTCCGCCTCGTTGAAACCCAACTCATCAGTAAAATACCTAACACTATCTCGCTGTTGCCTGGATCTAAGTTCGGTGCCGGAAATATGCTTGCCAGTATCAACCATATCCTCTAGTGAGACCGAGGGGTAATAATCTGCGGATTCTGCACCCTTAAGACGTCTTTTTTCATCTACGAGGTGTAAAAATAGGTCAATTAACGCAACTCGATCGAGACTTCTATCAGCCCATAGTTTCTCAAGTAAACGCAAATCACCTTCATTGTGGGCGCCCAACATTTTTAAAGTCTGTTCCGCGTTTCGTATATCCGCTTCTTTATGGCTCCTTACTTCACCGGCCGTCCGAGAGGAGCCTCTTACCTCGAGAAAAACTTCTTCAAGAACATCTTCCACGCTCTCGTCTAGTGGGTCGTGTGCACCCGGTGCTAGTTTTATTTCATTCATAAGAGCAATAAAGCCAGTATTGAGGATGCTTGCTCCCCCGAGGGACGAATCATTTTCATAATCTTTACGTAAATCTGCAGTAAGCTCATAACTAGATTCTGATCTTTCTAGCCTGATTCCAAATTTCTTGTCGGAAGGCCGCGTTTCTAGCAATGGATTTCTTTTCTTAGCATCACGATCAATGGCGTCGCCTAAATCGCTGCTCATCATAAAATCAAATCGGCCGCCCGAGTATTCGGCGGCATCGCCTTCTTCAAGCCGTTCGGTTAGAGCACGGGCTAGCAAAACAGCCGGGGGTAAAGTAAGAAACCGTAACTTTATCGTTGATCCAGAAACTGTAGACTCTAAGGTTGTCTCTTCCTGCAATAGATATTCGGCATTCTCAAAAAACCGATCGTTCGGTTCTATAGACGAGTGCGGGCGATTAGTTGTCTCTGCCATAGGTATATTATGACAACTTTTGTATATTTTTGCAATGGTATAGGTACTCCATGCAATGTTTGACAAAGTACTCTTATCCTTGCTTGATATTTTTTGGTGAGAGTGGTAGAATGTAACTGTTAAGCCATCTGCCCAAAGTTCATTGATAAAAGTGGGTTTTGGGGGGCTGATTTAGCTCGACGTTTGGACCTTAACAGTTTAGTGTGGCAGGCCGGATTGATCTGCACGTTAGTCGGATCAAACCAACAAATGCAAATCGCATTTCAAATGCAGTAGCTAATGCGAAGGAGGCTATAATGGCTTTCCTGAGCACTCCAGCTCCTGTATCAGTTCTAGCTTAATTGCAAGAACCGCACTGCGGATGACATCAGATAGTCCAAAAGTGCGCCATATTTTCTGGATGCTCTATAATCAGTGGCCCGCTGATTGTAGCTAAGACTGCCGGGCTCCAAGCCGGATGGCTTTTGGCCATTTCAATCATCCGGTTTTAGACAAAATTAAATGGTCTAAGCCTGTAGTCACCTGGATTGTTACCAAGCGGACGTGGGTGCGATACCCACCAGCTCCACCAAATGAACATCAGAAGCTAATTCTGGTGTTTTTTTGTGCCAGTAAACAAAACTTACGCTTAGATGGTACAATCATAAGTAATTTAGTCCGTCAGAATATTCTACACTTAGTATCCTCACAATCTGCGTAGCTTAAACTGCCAACACTAAAGCTAACGATTGGAGGAAAGATATGAAGTTTATTAGAACAGCTATAGCGGTCTTATTTTTAACTATAATTACAAGCCCGGCAGCTTTGGCGGCGACTTCACCGACACTAGTCGGGTCGGCCAGCTATTCGGCATTGGGTGGTGCTGGCGTAACTTGCACCGGTTCTACTACTACGACCGGTGCTGTGGGTGTTAGCCCAGGCACCTCAATCACCGGCTTCCCTAGTCCATGTAGCGCTGGTGGCGGGACACATTCTAATGACGCGAGCGCGATAGCCGCCCAAGCCGATGCTCTGACTACGTTTGGCACCCTTGACCAAACTTGCGACCACTCTTACGGGGCTCAAGACTTAACCTTGCTCTCGCCTCTTGGGCCAGGGGTTTACTGTTCTACTAGTAGCTTCAGCTTGAGCGGTAACCTGACCTTAATCGGCTCTGGTGTCTGGATTTTTAAGACCGTATCGACCTTGATTACGTCATCCGGTTCATCAGTTACTGGTGGCGACCCCTGCAATGTGTGGTGGAGAATTGGCAGCTCTACTACTCTCGGTACGACTACTGCGTTCATCGGAAATGTGTTTTCGCAAAATGGTGTTAACGCCATGAGTACAGGCGCAACCTTGAATGGTCGGTTTCTGGCCTTATCTGCCGGGACGGTAACATTAGATTCCAACACTATCAGCGGGCCAACCTGCACTACAAGCTCCTCAGGCGGAACTAGCGGTAGCTCGCCCGGTAGCTCGCCAAAGCTGCCAAATACGGGTTTCGGCCCTAGTCATCATGGTAACAGCTCCCCTTGGGGCACCATTATTCTAGCTGCGACCGTTGTAGGCGGAGCTTACTTGATCCGCAAGAAACGGGCAATCTAGCCCAACCAACTCTCGGCCAGCAAACAAACACACTTTTCATATGAGCATATATGTAGCCGCATCAAGGCGAGCAACCAAACACACTTTTCCGATGAGTAAATATGTAGCTGTATCAAAACGAGGGTTAATATTACTAGGCTTCACAGCGGCGGCTCTGTGCCTGACATTTGCTCTGTACTTTATATTAATGAGCCCAAGCCAAAGGCCAAACTGGACGCCCCCGGCAAAAAATACTGTTGCTTTCTATAAACCACAGGTAAAGACTTATGCGCTGCCAGCACGTCTTAAGATTCCGAAGATTAGCGTTGACGCCGCCGTTGACCACTTAGGCCTTGCGCATCAGGGCTCGCTCGATGCACCCGCCGACCCAACTAGTGTGGGATGGTTTGAACTCGGACCCCGTCCAGGGGAGCCGGGAAACGCGGTCATTGATGGACACTTCAGTTGGGTGCATAACATACCTGCAGTGTTTGACAATTTATCTAAATTACAAAGGGGGGACAGTCTGTATGTGGAAGATGAAAAAGGTGTGTCAATTACATTTGTCGTACAGCGCTTACGACTATATGGCCAAAATGAGAATGACTTTGCCGTGTTTAACTCAAGTGACGGAAAGGCGCACCTTAACCTTATAACTTGCGGAGGGGTTTGGAACTATAGCCAACATAGTTATTCGAAGAGGCTCGTGGTATTTGCAGATAAATCTACTTAGTGTTCCACTCTCAAGGCACATAGTCACTCTTATCTCACATCCACGGAACAGCTAAAATCCTCTGCCACCGCCCCAGTTCTTCGTAGATTTGGTGCCAATTTTTTTGGAGAAGCTCCACCAAAGTTCTTATGCTTAAAATAACCTCTGTTATTGGAGGTTATTTTGTTATTATCAGGGGGTGAATAAGTTGGCGGCCCACAGTCGGGAAGTAGAGGGTGTGCAAAAACAAGTTTCCGGATTTTTTGCGCACAAAAAACAAGCCAGGATTTTCCACGGAGGGACTAACTCAACTCGTTCCCGTGAGGTAGACCTCTCAAAATCTATAGATATCCGTCGTCTGAGCAATATCATAGAAATCAACACTGATAAACGATATGTTCTTGTTGAACCAAATGTCAGCTTAGAACGACTAGTTGATGCCACGCTAGCGCTTGGTTTCATACCGCCGGTTATAAGCGAGTTTCCGGCCATTACAGTTGGTGGTGCAATCCAGGGTGGCGCCGGTGAAAGTAGTTCGTTCAAATATGGATGCTTACATGAACCCTCTTTGGAATTTGAGGTTGTTCTAGGCAATGGCTCTAGGGTCACAGTAAGTCCCGGTAAAATGTCTGACTTATTCCGGGGTATTTCCTGTTCTTGCGGCAGTCTAGGCATAATAACCTTAGTTAAACTACGACTAATCCCGACCACTCCCAACATAAAACTCGCATATCATGAGGTTGGTAGCTCCAAAGAGGCCGTTGAACTTATAGGCAGTTACACCAGCCTGGCTAAGGGGCCCGATTTCATTGATGGCATTATGTTTTCAAGAACTGCAGGTGTGATAATGCTGGGCTATTTCAGTAACGAGACCAATTTGCCAAAAGCCAGTTTCCATAAGTTCAGCGATGAGTGGTTTTACCTGCACGCCCAAAAAGTAAGCGGCAGAAAGCCGGTATATGAGGAGCTGATACCGACAAAGGACTACTTATTCCGTTATGACCGTGGAGCATTTTGGACGGGGCGTGAGGGGCTCGGCATACTCCATATGCCTTTTAATCGTCTTACCCGTCTGCTACTTGCACCGCTGTATAGAACCAGCACTATGTACCGCTTTTTGCACGGAGCACGCTTGGGTCAGCAGTTTCTAGTCCAAGACATGTGTCTTCCTAGAAAGGGTGTCGTGCCATTCATAAAGTTTGTTGATAAAAACCACAATATTTATCCGCTTTGGCTCTGCCCGCTAAGACCATCAGAAACGGACATATTGTCTCCAACCTACCTAAATACCGACTTAGTCATCAATGTTGGTGTTTGGGGAAAGATGCAGGTAGACTACGACAGCTTTGTGCGGCGCAATCGCGAATTGGAAAACGAAGTCCATAAACTGGGCGGCCGGAAAGTTCTATATGCACACGCCTACTACAAGGAGTCGGATTTCTGGAAAATATACGATGAGAAACAGTACCGACAGTTACGGCAAAAATATGCTGCCGAAGTAGTATTTCCTGATATTTACACTAAAACTTATGTCTCGGATAAATATAAGCCGTTAATTGCTCGCGGCTGGTGGAAGTTGCTTACTAAATCTTAAGCTAGTATGGCTGATGCTTTTTGATAGTGGCTAGCAGACGCCACCTTCGCAACACTTGGTTTTATAACCGCACTCTGGACAGACATAGTGAGCATGTTCCGGTTTGATCGGATAATGGCCGCAGGCGTCGCAAGCCAAGGCTTCGTCAGCTTTTTTCATAAGTAATTCTTTATTTCTTTTTCAAAAATATTTTCCATTGAGGCAAGAGTGGCTTCCGCTTTTTCATACTTGCTTTGACCCTGAGCAGTAAGTGTAACGTCGCGCTGGCGGCCGTCTTTTTTATTTTTGACTATGTTCACTAGGCCGGCTTTTCTCATGACTTTTAGCTGTCGGCTAACGTTGGCCTCTGTTTGGCGCAAGGTTACAGCTATAGCTCTTTGGCTGGTTGGGGAGGAGCCCAGGGCGCTCATTATCCTGGCTTGGCTAAGGCCAACCCCTGCCTCCGAGTTAAGGCGGTCATCGGCTAGTTGTTGTAAATGATACGTCAAGTGGAGCAGGGGAGGAAAACTGGTTTTAGACAGACGTGGTAAATCATTTTTCATAATGGTTTAAGCATAAGCGCACAATACTTGACGTGTCAAGTATTTGGGGCAGGGGAGCAGTGGCTAAAAATTTTTGTAAAGGCTGTACCAATCTTTGAGGGACAGCTCCTGGGCACGTACATCCGGGCTCACGCCGGCTTTTTTAAATAGCGCATCGGCCTCTGCTCTGCTTAGGCGCAAGCCACCTGCTAGTGAGCTCTTTAGTTTCTTACGTTTTTCACCAAAGCCAGCTTTGACGATGCGGAAGAATTTATCATTGTCCAGACTTTTGAATAAAGGCTTTTGGTGATGGCGCAGCACCACAACCTGGGAATCAACCTTGGGCCTAGGCTCAAACTTATCGGCAGGAACGTGGACGGATAGCTCGCAAGTGTAATAAAGCTGGACACTTACGGCCAAAACACTCATCTGCCCCGGCACAGCACACAGCCTTTCGGCCACCTCCTGTTGGACCAGTAAGACCATCATGGCAGGCGGGTTAAGTGATTCGCTGAGGGTCCTGAGCAGATTACTGGTCAAGTAATATGGGATGTTGGCCACGACCTTGTAGCCAGACGGCAAGCTGTTTAAATCAAACTGCAAAATGTCGGCGGTAATCACGGACAGGGCCGACCCCCCGAAGGATTTGGCCAACTTTTTGGCTAATTCTTCGTCTTTTTCTACGGCCACAACGTGGCGGGCCTGACGCACCAGATAGTGCGTTAGATTGCCTAGACCCGGACCGACTTCCAGAACCGTGTCGGAAGGTTTAATCTCCGCGGCTTCGGCAATTGCCTCCAGCGCTTCAATATCTTTTAGCCAATGCTGGCCAAGTGATTTTTTAGGCTCACTCATACCTTTATTTTACTCTTGAAACTGGCAGGTGGATAATTACCAGCTACCCAAAGCTACCCAGTGATAGTAAGCACCCGCCCAGCCGCCATATTTATTGGCGTAGCCATTAGCCCAACGCAGTTGGCAGACCGCGTCGCCTAAACTACAGCCAGATTTACCGCACGGATATTCTTGAGCTAAACCGCAGGCACCACTATAGGCATTGACCGAGTATGGGTTCCAGTTGGATTCATGACTGATTATGAAGTCCACGTAGCCGTAACTGCCAGAAGAGATACCAGCTGTAGCCATAACCGAAGTCTTGTCACTTGCCACAAAAACGGTCGTACCCCGAGCGACAATCTGCGCCACCGGCTGAGTGATAACAGTCACCCGAATTTTGGTTTTAGAAACAACTTCGCCCTTTTTAGTAACTACTTTGTAGGTGACTTCTTCTTTACCGGGTGAGCCGTTTTGGCGGACAGCAGTCGCGCCGAGTGTTAGACTCGGATCATTAACATATTGGATTGGGGCAGCGATAGCTTGCTCTACATTGATCACTTGGGTACCGTTCCTAACCAAGGAAACGACCGTCGCAGCTGTAATCGGTGTGTTGATTGCTGGTTTTAGCGTGTCGTCCTTAGTTAGAGTGATGTGTTTTTCTTTTAGCAAGTCCGCCACCGTTTTGGCATGAGTGCGGATAGTTACCTCAGTGCCATAAAGGCTAAATTTAATAGGCGTAGCCGGGTCTATCACAACTTCTTCGCCCAAAATGTTTTTAGTGACGTCGCCGGGCGCAAAGTTAGTATAGTCTTCTGGATAAACCGTCTGGCCGGCGGCCTGAGCCACAACCCTTGCGCTGCGCTGGGCAGTGACGGTGACAATTTTTTGGCCGCTGGCTTGATCTATAACAGTTACCGGGCGCGCCCGGTAGATATTAATCCTAAAATTATCCTGGACAATGGGGGTACTTAAAGATGGTTCCACCACATCCTGCGGTATCAGCTGGAGCTGCGGTAGTTTTTTAATCAAAGCGCCGACGGTTTTAGCTTTGGTATCTAGCGTTTCGCGCTGACCGTTATCAGACACAAAAACTACGTGGGATGAGCTGGGGCGCAAGCTGTCGCTTGGGCGCGAAAGCACGATAGCAAGGGTTAAAATGCCGCCCATTATCAACCCAAGCAACGGCACAAGGTACGGCCGCGCTTTGACATGCTCCAAGCCGGCTTCGTTAACCGCCTGGGTACGCTTCAAGAACTTTAAAAAGGTAAGCTTCATCTATTTTATCTGTCTTGGGTTGGGGGGTATCAGGTACCCAGGAACAGGCAGGAACTATTATAACAAATGATTTTTTTACAACAAGCTAACAGTTATCACACCCTTGACTGAGGGCTTCAGGCTCGAGCAACTAGATAGAAGTGAGCGGGTCCGGGCATGCGAAGCGAGCCTGATTGGGGCTGATGCAAAACAGTCTGGGCTTGACTTCCTGAAGATGTCTGACGAAGTAAATATGCCGGGAGCATATTTATGAGGAGTTCTTCAGGCAAAGACTGGTTTTACTATCAGCTCATCAAGCGAGCGTAGGGCCCGGCGGTTTGCCACACTTTGCCGCTCAAAGTGTGAAGATTTGGTTCTTTGGAAAAGAACTACTCAATTTTGGTGAGCGGTGCAAAAGCGATGTTTAATTTTTTTGTACCCTTGCCTTTGAAAAAGATAGTGGCTGTATCGCCCTCTAGTTCAAGTACGGTACCGGGGCCAAAGATATCGTGCTGGACACCGTCGCCTTCTGCTAGCTCTGGTATGTAGCGCGGCTCGTCCGGAGCGCCTAATCCCAGAGCCGGCCTTTCCTCTGTTCTTGCGGCCTGGCCATCAATATCTATTAAAAACCGGCTGGGCGGATTGGCGCTGCGGCTACCAAACAGCGCCCGCTGGATGGCGTAGGCCAAGAAAAGTTCTTCGCGGGCGCGCGTCATACCCACATACATCAACCGGCGTTCTTCCTCTAGCTCTGTCGCGTCATAAAGCGCCCGGCTGTGCGGCAAGACTGATTCTTCTAGGCCGGTTATAAAGACGACTGGAAACTCCAGGCCTTTGGCGGAGTGCAGAGTCATTAGCGTCACAGCGTCGGCACCGGTTTGGGTTTGCTCAACTTGGCTAACCAGCGCTACCTCTTCCAAGAAATCACTTAGCCCACTTTCAGAAAATTGGCTCGCAACACTTAAAAGTTCGCGTACATTCTCTGCGCGAGCCTCGCCCTGCGGAGTACCATCGGTTAGGTAGTTTAAATAATCCAGGCGCTTGAGTAACTTATCAATCAGCTCAGCGGCGTTTAGGTCGTCTGCCTGCCCACGGAAACTTACTAAAATATCGTTCAAGCCCACTAAGCCGGCACGGGCTTTGGGCGTCAAACCTTCACAGTCGCTGACCTTGGACAAAGCTTCACTCAGCGTCAGATGCGTTTCCGCCCGCCAACGCCCAAATGTCTCCAGCGATTTTGCACCCACGCTGCGAGCTGGCACATTAACGATGCGCTCAAAACTGGCACTGTCATCGGGCTGATAAATAAGCCGTAAGTAAGCTACGATGTCCTTAATTTCTTTGCGGTCATAAAAACGCACGCCGCCAACAATCCGGTAGGGAATAGAATGGTGTAAAAAGACTTCTTCAATCGCGCGGCTTTGAGCGTTGGTCCTATAAAGCACCGCAAAATCCTGCCAGGCTCGGGCATGCATGTCTACCTGGGTTTTTATACGTCTAGCAATCAGCTCCGCCTCGTGGCGCTCATTGCCGGCTTCTAAGATTTGTACGGGGTTGCCCTCACCAGCCTGGGTCCAAAGTTTTTTGTCGCTGCGTTTAGAGTTGTGGGCAATCACTTTATGGGCTGCGTCCAAAATATTTTTGGTGGAGCGGTAGTTTTGCTCCAGCTTAATTACCACGCAGTTTTTATAATCTTTTTCAAAGTTTAGGATGTTGCGGAAATCCGCGCCGCGCCAAGAATAAATACTTTGCCAGTCATCCCCAACCACAGCCAAGTTTTTATGTGGCCCGACTAAAAGTTTGATGAGCTTGTACTGGGCTGAGTTGGTGTCCTGGTATTCATCAATCATCACGTAGCGGAATTGGTCTTGCCACTTTTTGCGTATGGCCGGTTGGGCCTCCAGCATGCTCACTGTGCGGCCAATCAAATCATCAAAATCAAGCGCCGCGCTGTCATGCAGTAACCGCTCGTATGCCGGGTAGGTTTTGGCGGCAGCAATAGCCGCCGGCGTATTACCGGCATGGGCGGCAAACTCGGCCGGACCAACCATCTCGTTTTTGGCGCTGGAAATTAGCGATGTGAGCAGGCGCGGCGGAAACTTTTTCTCATCAATCACCAGGCCGCCGCTGACTTGTTTGACGGCGGCTTGCCGGTCAGCCTCGTCCCAAATCACAAAATTGCGCGGTATGCCTACCTGCTCCCCGTCTTGGCGAAGAATGCGTACGCAGATGCCGTGGAAGGTACCAAGGAATGGCATCCAAAGACCACGCACCGCCTTGCCCTGCCTGCCTGCAGAGCCGGCATCACTGGCAAGAGCTTTATGGCGCATTGCTGCGTCAGCTGGCGTCAGTCGCTCGCTCGAAGTAGTATCTCTACGTTTCGCTCGCTCCACACCTCTGCTTCCTTGCACTGCATCCAAATGAGAGTCTTTGGCTATGCTAAGCAAATCTTCAAGACGCTCACGCATCTCATTGGCAGCTTTGTTAGTAAAAGTCACCGCCAAGATGTTAAGCGGTGTGGCTTTGCGGGTCTGCAGAATATAAGCAATGCGGTGGGTTAAGGTTTTGGTTTTGCCGCTGCCGGCGCCGGCCAATATTAAAAGCGGCCCTTCGGTGGTTTTGACCGCCCTGGCCTGCTCTGAATTTAACTCCTCAAAAAGATCGCTTGGCACTAACTAATTTTAGCAGTTAGCTAATTAAATGATTGCAGCACGAGTACAGTGTCTTTATACAAGTCAGTACCGGTATACGCACTCATATTTAAGATTGACGGATAGCCGTTACCAGTTGAATCATCAGTAGAATCGACAGTAATTTGATAGGTTTTGCCGTTAACTACTACGAACCCTTGCTCACTCATCGCACCATTACTACCGTCATACACCTGGTTCGTTACAAGCCCTTGAGTAGGAAGCTTATTGGGAATATTTTTAATGACGTTGAGCTGGCTAAGAAATGTTAAGTATTTACCCTTAAATAGTCCAGACGAAACTTGTCCGCTTGTCTTGAGATAGTTGTACGGTGTTGGTTGGTTATACCCGATGCCACCACTGTAAGACAGATACTGTGAGGTGGATATACTAAACTCCTTAATGGTAACTGTATAGCTGTTTGTTTTGCTGTAGCTGGCTGGTGGGTTCACGAAAGCCCCTATGTTAGTAGGAACAGTGTTTGGATTTATGTAAACGGCTGTGCCCCAAACTGCGTTATCTTGTCCAAAGTTACCTGCCTTAGCATTCCAGTCGGCAGGATACTTGAAATTAAAACTAGTGCCGGTATACGTTTTCCAGCCGGCGTAGGGGTCGGTTGTGATCGGAGTAGTTGTGGTGGCGGTTTTGGCAGGTGTGATTGCTGGAGCGGTTGCCGTGACTGGTGCTTGGAAGAAATGAAATGGCAAGTGCGAATAGCCTTTTACCAAGCCGGAGTCCACTGCCAGATAAAGTAAAATACCAGCAAGTAGCAGGGCTAAGACTGGCCAAAGGGTTTTTCTTAGCAAGCTTTTCTTTTTTGGAGTTGGGTCTTTGGTCCCGGAAAAAAGTGGATGTTCATCAACTTTTGGCTGGAGCTCGCCAAACTTCGGAATGTTTTCTGGATCAACATCTGCTGGTGGCATAGGCTGCGGGGGAGGCATTGGATCAGCTGACGGCTGTATAGTGTGGCCTGGCATTACATCATTAATTTTTTGTGGTTCTTGACCTTCCGGCATTAGTTCTCTCCTTTATCCCTCTGCCAACGGCGGACGCCGTCAATTATTTGCGAAAATTCATGGTAGTTTAAACTTTCATGTCCGACCAAAAAGCCGTCCACACCCGGCACATCCAAATAGCCGCCGATGGATTCTGCTACTACCCCGCCGCCATAAAGCACGCGCACTCCCTTACCAGCTTTGGGGCCAAACACGTCGCTTATGTAACCGCGGATGTAGGCAATGGCGTCCTCAACTTGCTTGGGCTTAGTAACATTTTCTTTGCCGATAGCCCAAACCGGCTCGTAGGCAATAACCATCTTGCGGACTTCCGGCGCAGTCAGGTTAGAAGTAGCGCTCATTAGTTGGTCGTGCAAAACCTGCTTTGTTTCATGATCATCGTGTTCAGTCTTTGTCTCTCCAATGCACAAAATCGGCATGATTTCATTACGCACGGCGGCCGCAACTTTATCACGGATCATAGATAGACTTTCGTCAAAGATATGTCGGCGCTCGGAATGGCCAATGATAACGTAGTGGACTAAATCGCGCAGCATGGTAAAGCTGACTTCGCCTGTGTAGGCGCCTTCGTCTTTAAAATACGCGTTCTGGGCAGCTAAGCGGAACTTCCGGCGGTCCAGCTGGATAGACAATGGTTGGAGCGTCAGCATGGGCGGCGCCAGCACCACTTCAACGTCGCGCAAAATGGGGATACGCTCTTGCAAACGGTGCAAAAGCAAACTAGCCTGCGACGCGTTCAGGTGCATTTTCCAATTTCCGACGATTAATATTCTTCTCATGCCCACTTTTTGCTTAAGCTAATTGTACTATTTATCATTCAATGCTTCCAAGCCAGGCAACTTGCGGCCGGCCATTAACTCCAGGCTAGCACTACCCCCGGTTGAAACAAAGCTAAAATCACGGGTCCAATTTTTTGACTCTATATAGCTAACCGTATCGCCGCCGCCTACTACACTGAAGGCTTTATTAGCATGAGTGTTTGAGGCGCCAATTATTGCCTCTGCCACTAGCCGGCTACCGTGGCCAAACGGATCATGCGCACCGGCAATGCCTTTAATCTCTGTCATGCCCAGTGTACCGGACCAAATTACAGTCCGCGATAGATCCACGGCGCCAGTAATGCGGGCAGCGCTAATCGGCCCAATATCCAAAATCATTTCGTCTGCGCCAATGTTATAGGCTTTAGCCTTTGGTTTTTTAGGGTAAGCCTCAATATCGGCCAGACTGTCACTGCCAAAATCTACAACTCGCGTAGCGGCGCGGCCATCGGCTGATGTAGACACTACCCCATCTACTGGAATTATAAATTTAAAGTTTCGCTCTCTTTCGGCTTTACGGGCTTTGGTTAAAATTCGGCGGGCCAAGTCAAAGTCTTGGCTATCCACAAGGCTCTTACCGACCTTTACTCCTTCGGCATGTAGAAAATCATTAGCCAGCGCACCACCCACAGCCACACAGTCAGCTTCTTCAATAAACCTATTCAGCACGCCGATTTTATCGGCAATCTTGGCGCCGCCAACGATTGCTGTCATTGGTCGCTCTGGCTTTTGAATGGCTTGTTCAATTGCGCTCACTTCTTTTTCCAGCAACAGCCCGGCAACCGAAGGCAGCAATTTGGTAATAGCGTGAGTGCTGGCATGTTTGCGGTGCACCACGCCAAAGCCGTCCTGCACAAAGATATCGGCTTTGGTAGCCTGGATTAGCGCATTGGCAAAATCGTCAGAGTCTGCCTCCTCGCCCGGGTTAAAACGCAGATTTTCTAAAAGAAGCACCCCGCCCTTCGGCAACTGTTCGGCCGCTGATCGGGCAGTTGGCCCAACTGTATCGTTGACAAAAAAGACCCTGTGGCCCAGCAGTTTTTCCAACCGCTTAGCTACCGGTGCCAGCGAACAAGCCCTGTCATCCGGGCCGGTTGGGCGGCCCAAATGGGCGATGATAATTAGCGCCCTGGGCTTTTGTTCAAGAATGTATTGGATGGTTGGCAGCGACGTCTGCAGACGGTAATCATCACCTATGCGGCCGCCGCTTATCGGTACGTTATAATCCGCCCTCAGCAGAACACGCTTGTTCTTTAAATCTATGTCCTTGACTGTTTTTTTATCAAATTTCCCCACCACATATATCCTTGATTTCAGTATAAAGGATTAGACCGTAAAATGGTGAGCTCCGTTTCCAATAGGTGGAACTCGCTCTACCCTAGTTTACTATTGATGCACGAAAAATTAGAGAGTCTAGGCCTAGTTTACGCTAATGGCGAGATTACTTACCTGGAGCCGGAGGATAGCAATGTTTAGCCTGCGCAGGGTCTCCCCCGAGGGCCTATTAACCTCCCAACTGTTCGATGAGAGAACATTCTACAGTAGCTTTATTCATGACCTTAAAAGAGCTAAGAATGAGGTTATTATCGAGAGTCCCTACATGACTACCAGCAGATTGGCTTGTTTGGAGCCAATCCTGATAAGGCTCATCAGAAAAGGCGTCAAAGTTAGAGTAGATACTCGCTTTCCCGGCCACCACGATGAATTATTAAGGATTCAGGCCTGGATAGTAACTAAACGCCTTAAGCAAATAGGCGTTAAGGTTCGGTTCTTTAATGATTACCAGCATCGCAAAATAGCCGTGCTGGATGAACGTATTCTTTGGGAAGGCAGTCTCAATATCCTGTCGCAAAGCAATAGCCGCGAAGTTATGCGGCGGATTGAGTCCGAGGAGCTAACCAAGCAGATGATTAGATTTCTGGGATTAAAGAGGTTCTATTGGTAAAATGCTAGACAAGATGACTAAAGAATACGAACCTAGCGAGAAAGATATTAATACTGTAATAAGTATTTTAAAACGTACTGACCCCAAGCACGCTACACCCGAATGGGCGAACCTCATCTTAGATCATATACATGCAGCGCTGGATGATATGTCATTTAGTAATCCAGAAAAGCTAGAGGGCATTATTCAAGATATCGAAAAGAAACGGCTGAGTTCTTAGTCCGGAAGGATGTCGCGCCAGCGGATTCCTAGAGCTTTGACTAGTTTTTCCAGCGTTTCAATGGATGATTTCAGTTCCCCGCGCTCAATTTTGGCGTAGTAATTAGTGTTAATTCCGGCTTTTTCGGCTAATTCAGCTTGAGTTAGACCTTTTTGAAGCCTAATTTTCTTTAGGGTTTGAGCTATCTGATTGTTGGTCTTATCTGTCATAAGGCGATTATATCACCTCATTTGTATCTGTTGAAGGAAAGGATCAGCCGAGGAGGACACTACCGGCCCTCATGAATTACAGTTCAGCTGACCTTTTCCCAAAAAATAATTTCGAAGAACAAATAGAAAAGAATAAAAAAAGAAAAACAATTAACAAATAACAAAAATTAGCTCACTGCGAGGCGCGGCCGCCCGTTGCCGAGCTGGTAATCGGCGCGATTCAAGTAGGACCTGACCCGGTCACCGAGCCAGCCGCCGTTCGGGACGTACGGACCGCCGTTAACATCCAGTCTGTTGGCTAAGAACCAGGAGTAATCCTTGCTGGATAATTGTCGAGGGTCTTCTTGAAGCGTTAAAGCGATCCATTCAAACACTCCCATGGCATCAACTTTTTGTCCGGTAATTTCTAGGTGATTATCACCATTGACTGTGAGCTGATTTGGGCTTTGGCCTTTGAGTCTAAGAATGCCAGCCTGTGGACTTGCCTGGGCTAGGATAACACCCCAAGGCCCGTCCCTGGCTATTTTTTGAGACAAATACTCACTTGGCCTAAGCAGCTTGGAGGGGGTTTCCGAATCACGGTACATGGGCTGGTCTTCTCTGATTGCTTTGGCTAGATGGTCGTTGATGTAATCATCCTTCGAGGCTACTTGCTGTGCTCCACGCAGGCGATTTATCCAATTTGGAAAGTCAGCTAACTCATCGTAGATTGCTTGCCAGGGTATTAGTACTAACTTCATACTATCGCCCACCTTTTCGCCCGCTTGATCAATTTCACCGGGAGTTTTGAGTGCCTGTTTAGCATTGTATAGCCGCTCCAGGGTTGGGTAGAAGTTGGGGTTAGAAGAAACTAGTTCGGCGAAAACGCTATGGGGCTTGGGGGGACCCTCGGGCTTGCCGATTGGATTGGAGTATTTTTGCCATGCAGTGCTGGCTTCGACCAATGAAGGGCCGGCCCAAGCCTGCAATTCCTCGGGCTTAACATGTTCCGGTTGGGCGATGTTCGGCGCTTGTTGCTGTAGCTGTTCCTCGACGATCTCTTCTAAATCCTCTCGCCCAGCTTCGGTGATAGGCGCAGCGATACCCTCGGCTACATTTCTTTCATAAACCGCATCTAGCTCATCGTCTAGCCCGGGATAAATGTCTGGTGATGGATGTTGATTAGGCCCCATGATTTACCTTACGGATTAGGTTGGCTATCTTGTGTTGGTTTTAGGAATCCATTACCCTCGAGGATCAAACGGGTTTGACGTCTATCATTTTCACTCTTTATACCTTCTACAAACTGGCGTAGGACTTGGTCGAGGGATAGCTTGCCGTAAGAATCTCGGACTTTCTCTAAAATAGCCACCATGGTGCGAGGAGCCAGTACAGTTTCCTCCAGTCCCGGTTTTCTATCAACCATTTGTTCGGGCGAGACATACTCTGAGAAGCCATCTCCAAAGTTGCCGTTAAAGACTTGCTGGGAAATATGGGCAGCGCGGATGAAGCTCTCTAGTTCCTCTTCAGGAATCACCGGCATCACTTCGCCTGAGCTATCCGATAAGGCCGCTCGGGCGATAATTTCGTTCTCAATTGGTTTGCCTCCGAAGGGCACATCGTTATCCGGATAGTGCACCCGAATAATGTTGGCCCCGAAACGATTTTGGAACTCTACGCTAAGGTCTTCCACACCCTTATAGCGTTTTGACTTTTCGTTAGCCGTGGCAATAATTACGAAGCCGGGTTTAATGAGGACTTCATGGCCGGAATTTTCCTGGATGGTGAATTTGTCACCCGGACGCATCTGCAGGATTTTATTTAGGCGCTTTAAGAACTCTGGAGGCATAGCCGTAATCTCATCAAGGATAAGAGGTTTTCCGGATTCCATCGCTCTTACTAGCGGGCCGTATGCAAAACCAGTGACAGGAGTGCCGCCTTCGTTTTCCAAGGTAGTTTTGCCCACCATTTGGTAGCTATTAACATCCCCGTATCCAGCAATGAACTCAGGCTCTTTGCCAAAGTAGACTCGGGAAATGAATTCAGCTAAGGCTGTTTTTGCTCCACCCGTCTCTCCAACTAGTAGTGCCGGACGTCCTTGGACTAATGAGGGCAAAAGCTCGTCAATAATCTGGCGCATTTGATCGGTCAATACTATGCCGCGCTCATAGTCCCGGCGACGTTCACGGTTTATAAGCTTGTGTATGACCTCCCGAGCTCCAGCGTGAATTTCGGGAGTAGTGATGTATTTGCCACGATTGGCTCTGACTTCAGCTTGTTGGGCTTCAAGGCGCTCGATGTGTTTTTGTTCGGAAGTAGTTAGGGTACGGTTAGACTCACCGGCCGTTCGGTAGATTTTGGCAATATCGCGGGCCAGCTCATCCATTTTCTTGTCCCCACGGAAGAAATCGACACCGGCTTTAATAACTTCCAATTTTTCGGCTCGGGTGTCCTCGACCTCTCTTCGGAGTTGCTCGTCGCTCGCTAAAATTCGCAGCTTGTTATCTAGCTCTTGTAGACCCTCCAGATTGATTTGCATATGTTCCGGCCATTGGCCCGTAAAGGCTTGCCAGGCGGCTTGGTCTTTTTCGGAATCGCCCTTGGGCATATGGGCATGCCAATCCGGCCTAAGCATTTGGGCTAAGGTAGGCGCTGCAATGGTGGATGGATCAACTGGCTCGGCTCCCTGCTCGGCTCGTTTTTGATTTATTTGTTCGATATGAGCTTGGGACATTCTTTCCAGCTCGGCTGGAGTTAGCGATGCTAGATAGTGCCTAAAGTCCAGGTTCAGCGCTCTATCCGTTTCCCTATAATCCCACTCTACTTCAAGATAAGCCTGAGGAGTTCTTTCCCACTCAGCTGCTTCCGCATTTTCGGGCTTAAAATCAGGGCCATCACGCGTTAAAACCTCCGGGTAATGACCGGCTTCGTCCTCAGGAATATTCTCAACAGAGTCTTCAGACATATTGACCTATGAAGCAATGCTTACTAACTTTTGATTGGTACATTTTACTTCTTTATTTTACTGCGATTGTCTTATATAATAGTACTACTGTAGTTAGCATAAAATCAATAGTAAAACAAACCTAAAAAATCATTCTGGAAGTGTTTTTATGTCAGAGACAACAACCCCAATATCTCCAGAGCCGAAAGGACAGCCCAGCCCTGAAATAGGGACCACTCCTGATGAGGGGCTAGTAAGAGCCGAGACTTTTTTGAGGGATGTTGCGCCTCACCTAGGGCGTCTGTTTGGCATGGATCTTAGAATTAGTATCGGACCGGCTTGGGCTACTGATTTGAAAACCGGTGATGTCATGGCCAACCCGAAGTTCTTTTTAGAGCGCGGTTACACCTCCGATATGGCCGTTTACGCCACTCTCCACGAGGTTTGTGCGCACTTGCGAGAAGTCGTGACCAAACCTAAGCTTACGGACGAGGTTATAAGGTTTGGGAATAAAAACGGCCAAGTGGACGGCAAAAGAGATAAGGCTCGGGCAATATTCCATAATATCTTCTCTGATATAGCCGGCAATAACCTAATTCACGCTGTCTTGCCGCGTACTATGCCAAAAGTGGCCGAAGAAATGTATAGGGAGAAACTCTTTCGCGAAACAGACTACTCTACAGTCGAACCACGACACCTTCAGTTTCTTTACAAGATTATTCGCCAGGAAATGATTCCCCACAGCGAAACTGCTGTTCGTCCGGAAGTAGACGAAGCCATAGAGAGTCTGCGCGACTACCATGGTAAGGGCGATTTGGTTAAGTATTCAACTTCGCTAACTAAGTCTAATAAGGAAGCTATGTCGCCCGAGGAACGCTTTAAGGTCTGGACGACTCTGATCTTCCCTGTTTATGAGAAATTAATCGAACAAGACAAAGAAGATCCAATCACGACTGATGAAAAAGGTGAACCGCAGCCCGGTGACGGCGAAGGCCAAGACGGTGACCCCTTTGACTCCTACTATGACGATTACTTCGAAAACCGACACCCTGAGCCAATGCCAGACGAAGAACACGATAAGATCCACGAACACGCCAAAACAAAGGACGCGGCGCAGTCGTCTGATCGGCCACAACAAAAAACCGAATGGGAGAGAAAAAGAGAAGCCACCGAAGTAATTGATAATCAAGTCCGTCAAGAATCAGGCCATACCTTAGCCGAACAGCGTCGCTACAATAATGAAATTATGAAGTGGCAGGATGCCATTGCCGAGATGCGCGATGTATATAAAAAGGTTATCCAAGAAAGACTGGCTCAAAAAAGAGGCTTAAGCCGCCGGACCTTTGATGAGGGCGCAATTCTCGACCCTAACCGCTTAGCCCAAACGGTCATTGATATTAAAGCTGGGATTGAACAGCCGGAGGCATTTAGAGATTACGAAGAAATAAATGGCAACGCTAAGGCCATCGGTAAAACCGACTATGTTTTTGTATTCGATGTTTCTGGTTCAATGGCCCAAAACGGCAAAGCCGAAGCAGCCTCCGCCTCGGCTGTAATCGGCCTAGAAGGACTTTCAGCTATGCAGCGCGACGTAGAGCAAACGGAGCTAGAGAATAATATGGATCTTGAGCTTGATATCCGTACAGCGATTTATACGCTTGGTGAACGGCCCCAATGCCTGAAACCCTTATCTACATCACTTGGGCAAAAAGAACGATTAGATACTTATTCTGCACTGCAAAATCCTCACGAAGACCACACCCTTGATTACTTGTCTCTTGAAGAGGTTGAGAAACTAAAAGCCGAGAGTGATCGCCGACAAATTGTAATTGTAGTTTCTGATGGCGGTAGCAATAATGCCGGTAGGGCTCGACAATCCGTTGATCGTCTGCGCAGCCAAGGTTGGCTAGTTTATGGGGTAAGTATTGGTTCTAACGAAGCCGAGGCGCTGTATGCTCCTACCGCTAAAAGGGTTGATGATCCTGCTAAACTACCAGAAGAAATATATAAATTTATTGAGGCTACTATTTCATGAATCGGCCAAATAAACTCCCACCTCCAGATATTTATCCCGGCCTAGACGACGAACTTGACGCTGTTTATGAGCGGAATGTCTCTCAGGGCATAGCTGTGCCTGTTGAAAAGGCACCTGAGGCTGAATTAGGGGCTGTAGTGGTAGAGCAATTACAACAAGCCGCGCCAGAAGCGTTGCCTGAAGAAATCAAGCAATGGGCAGTTTCACAACTAATGCCGGCTAACGAAAAGTGGGCGAGACTTCGTACTCATTTAGAATTCCCCTTGCCTGCACCTCTCAGTGAGCTTGCTGATAAACACCCTAATTTTAGGGCAGTAATTAACCGCCTTCATGATGCTCAGGAAGTACTAACTGGCAGCGGTGAAAAGACACCGGAAGGCTTGCCTATCGGCGAGACGATGAAGTTGGCCCTCATACCGTGGCAGGACCTTAGGAATTCCATTGGCAATGGTGTCTTGCAGGAGTGGCTGAAAGGTGTCCGTAAGTCACAGGGCATTGATGAGGAGGATTACATTAATGACGACCTTATTGACGCTATCCAGATGAATAAGCCGCTGTACCGTAATCCCGACAAGCCAGGAGAACTAATGACCCCGAAAGACTACCTAGATCGCAAAATAGCCGAGGATGGAGCCTGGGGTATCATGCTCGTTCAAACAAGCGAACAAGCAGGGGTTGAATCCCTGAGAGGTAAAAGCCCAGATGAACTTACCAGCGATGGTCAAGGCAGCTTTGCAATCGGTGCAAAGTGCCGAGTTGACGGGCTAGGCATCTTTGAATGGCTGGCTTTGACTATTCAAGAAGATCCGCGCCAGTTGTCGGCCAAAACAGACTATTCTTGGATGCTAGCCAACCGTCTTGATGTCGAGGGCGATCCGTACGTCCCGAACGGCTACTGGCTCGTTGACCAGGTCGGGTCCGGCTTGGCTAGCGCCGCTGACCAGGACGACAACATGCGGCCGCGCCTCGCAGTGTTGTAGCTATTTTGTTATTTATTAATTGTTTTTTTATTGTTCCTTTTTATTTGTTTTTTCCGAAATTTTTTTTCAGACCTGTTATCCTGTTAGGTAAGGTGAATCGTGCTGGTGTCGGCCCCTGCGACCCGAGCGACCTCAAATCTCTGTTTAATCTTAGGTAACTCAACGCATTTTTAATGGTCAGTTGATTATTGAATAAATAGAGTAAACACTTTAACTATCACTGGGGTATTGTCAGCAAGGGCCTAACATAGCCCTGAAAATTGGTCAGCAAAAGCCAGCCCATAATATGTGTGCATATTATGGTGACGAATCGATGCGGCAATACAAATGAGGCGATCCGTACGTCCCGAACGGCAACTGGAACGATGACCAGGTCAAGTCCAACTTGAATAACGCCGATAACCAGAACGACAACATGCGGCCGCGCCTCGCAGTGATGGTTGATGTTCAGGCGCCCTGGCTTTTGCGCCAACCGGTGGCCATACGAGCCATTTCTTGCAGATTAGATTGCATCTGGAAGATTTTCGTCTCGTTAATTAGGCCTAGTTCAAGATAAAGCCGCAACTTAAACCGCAAAGCCTCAATGTGGGCAATGCTTAAGATCAAATACTTAGCCTTATTGGGCTTAGGCGCGTATTTGGCCATAATTAGGTTCTCTAAAGTAAGCAGTACTGTCGTTTCGGCACTATGGCCCAAGCCGTAGCGATGTATTTTAGGAATTTTTATGTTAGAGTCCACCAACTCTTTTTAAAGATCGTAAGTTTTCAGAATTATGGGTAATTCAGATTCCATAGATATTAGCCTTTCTAACTTATATAGAAGTTGGTATTCGTTTCGAAAAGGTAAGCGGGCCAGCAATGAGGTGGTCAGCTTTGAGTACTCACTCGAACATAATTTGGTACATCTATACGCCTCCTTGATTACTGGTAAGTATAAACACGGTAGCTATACAAATTTCGAGGTCAGTGATTCAAAAAGACGACAGATAGCTGTCGCTCCGGTTAGAGATCGGGTAGTCCATCGCCTACTCTATGACTATTTAGTGCCCGTCTGGGATAAAACTTTCATATTTGATGCTTGGTCCTGCCGTGCCGGCAAAGGCCAACGCGATGCTACTGCTCGAGCGGCCTTATTCATGAAGCGATACCAACACGCCTGGATGTGGCGACCCCAACGGGAGTCGAACCCGTGTTGCCAGGATGAAAACCTGGTGTCCTAACCACTAGACGATGGGGCCTCGTCGCGGCCTGCGCACCCGCTTCGTTTTGGCGCAAGTGCCAAAAGCTTTGCCTTATGCTTTGCCGCTCCTCTCAAAAACGCAACCCGCCCTGACGAGTGCATTTTTGTTTTAACACCCTTAGAACAAGATTAATTCTATCAGGAATAAAGCTATACCAAAAAGCCCCAGCGTCCCACCATGCGCTGAGGGTCTTTTTGATTTAAGAGATTTTTATTTCGAGCGGTCAGTCAGACTTGTCCCGTTGGAATTTCCGCTTTCGAGCAGTCTGTAATCAGATTGCGAGAAGGAGCGGAATCCTTTGGGATTGCTCTAGGTGTTACCCTACCACATTTAGCGGATAAGCACAAACGTTATCCACACCTGTAGCAATTTCAAGGCGCTTCCGTAATCTGGTTACAGACTACTCTCGCCCTGAAATGCTACGGTGCAGGCAACGGTAGCAAAATCTTGAAGCTTCGCAATCTGATTGCAGACTGTTCCGCTTCAGGAATTACTACACTGCAGGCAACCCGTAGTGAGGTTACTTGCGGCGGCGACTGATGAAGTAGTGGCCGAAACCACCTAGCACACCAGAACCAACGAACAACTCGGCCATATCGCCAGGGCCTGTGTTAGGCAAAGCCTTAGGCGCAGGCGTAGATGGAGTTGTCGGAGGGGTCTTAGGCGGAGTTTTCGGGCAACTTACTTTAGCTTTGAAGGTAATGTACTCAGTGGTAGAACCATTGAGCGTACCTAAATCGGCACCGTTCCCTATGATGTTATCTGAAACCGAATTGATAACACCACCAGTATGGTCGTAAAGCACAGCGCTACCGTTTTCGTAGTTCAGGCTTTGAGCTGAGCTAAAGTTTACGGTCGCTGAACCGCTGGTACCAGTTGTACCGCCGGCGGCAGTCGTAGCAGTCATGTTAGAGGTGTTGCTTGTAGCGCTTGCCCCGGACAGACTGACGTTTACAGTTACGTCTTTTAAGTTACCGAACTCGGTGTTGTGTAGCCATACACGGTACTGCAGCTCGTCACAAGCACTGGCTGTAGCAGTGTTGGCATAGGTGCCGCTTTTAGTTAGGTCTTTGACCTCGTACACAAACGCACCAGTTTCTAGTTGGCCTGGGCTGTCGGCCAAAACTGGAGCAAGACCAGTGAATGCTAATGCTGAAGCGGAAGCTGCAGCAATTGCTAATTTAGTAAATTTACGCATACTAATTCTCCTTTCAAAAAGAATGGATCTGCTAGTTTGCAAACTAGATAGTTATAAGACTTCAAGTTTGAGACGCCCGGCTATCAGTGTTTAATGCTTCTACCCTTTCGGGGAACAAAAATCTTTATAGCCGGGGGCCAGGGGAGCCACCGAAGCGGCACCCCTGGACTTTTAACCCGACTGCTTGTGCCGCCAGAGGCCTAGTGATCTGGCGGCGGTGGATTGATCGGGAACGACTCGCTGTATTGAGTCGAAACCCCTGTCGTCTTGTCGGTCAGGAACACAGTGATCGTGTCCTGGCCGCCAGACGGCTGTTCGCTGGGCGCCCAGTACGTGTAGCTGAACTCCTGTGTGCCCGTGAAGTCGACCAACCCCGAGGGGTCGAACGACCCGTACTGCGCAGTAACAGACAGTTCACCGGTGTCGCTGCCAGGGCAACTCGCCCGAACCTTGAAGTTCGGTGAGCCACCGCCGGTGTCGACATCGTTGATCGTCGTTACCGAGATGACCGTGCAACCCTGCGGCGGCGGGCCCGCGTTGCACACAATCGTGACCTGCACTTCTTGCTCGATGTGCGCCACGATCTTGGCGAATACATCCGCCGTAACGCTCCCCTGGGCCTTTACGAAGACCCTGAGGTAGATCTGCACCGATGCCTCTGACTCAGCGCTGCCCGAGACAGTCGCTGAACCGCAAGGCTCGGTGATGCTTACGCCGATGTGCGCATGAAGCCACACCTTCACGTGAGCGAAAGACCGCACCAAGATGACGCGGCCGGTTACAACGTGCGACGGAGGGTGGCTGAAGCGGATGAAGTTACCGCAAGGTCCCTTCCTCCACTGGCCGTGGATCAGGTAGACGGTGATCCGCCTGCAGTCCCTGAACCAGTAGCGAGCGCCGTTCACTCCTACGCCGGAGTTCCAGTAGCACGGCACGCTTGTGCCGGCTCCAATCACCATCTTCTTGGCGTGGGACTTCTGCTTCTTGCTCAGTCCCTTCGCCTTGACATAGGACAGGATCGTCACCTTCGCTGACGCGATGTCAGCGGCGGCGACGGAGACGCCTCCGACCGTAACGGTCTGAGGGCCGATGCTCACGGCGGTCGTGGTGACCGTCGTGTCGTTCCCTGCTGCCTTCGCGGTACCGGTTGTGAAACCGACGAAGGTTGCCCCGACCGCTACAGCCAGGGCGACGATGAGCATGCGCTTACGCACGTGTTCATCAACTCCTTTCGCGTTTTCGATCGGGACTGAGGATGGCGGGGAACCAGGCGATCGTCCTGGTAAAACACCCCGCGCGCCCATAGTCTAAATAATTTTAGGCTTTGAGCGCGCGTGGCGTTCTGGACAATCTGCGAGGCCCTCCAATAAATAGTCGGGTTATTAGGGCAAACCCGTCGCAAATTAAAAAGCGCCAGGCTTAAAGCCCCATAACTATCTAGTTTGCGATTTTAGGGTTATTTTCATATTTTTCCCTTTCACAAACTTTGCCCAAGTTGTTAAGGCACTCCCTTCCACCAGGGCTTAAGGGAAAAGATACCTTAGAAACCTTATATTCCTCCGTAAGATATCCCACCGTCCGCTCAAGGCGAGGATAGTGCTTACTTTAACACAAGCACCTTACCTTGTCAAGATATACAACAATGTTTCCATACAAAGCACAAGCGGAATACCGAGGTTGTTCCGTAGGGTTAATAAATGCGAATTCTTACCGAGGAAGAGTCCTGTTGTGCCCGGCGGCATGCCGCGAGGTTATAACCTCCATCGTGGCTTCTGGTTTAACTCTATCATTCTTTTCTGCAACACGAGTTAGACCCGCTAGGGCAAGCCCACGAAGCCAGGCAAGACGACCTGCCTCTGTTTCGGCACCCTGCTCAGCCGATTGCGGTGACATAGCTAAAGTTTCGGTCAAGCGGGCGTGTTCAATAGCCCTGGCTTTTGCCGGCCCACTAGGATCAAATAAGTAAGATATTTCTGTCATGTTTGTTCAGATATAAGTGATTACCGAGAGGCAATTATAGGCCGACTACTGCGAATGTCAAGGGATAAGCTATACTTTGCTTAATGAGAATAGCGATTATCGGCTGGGGGGTTGAGGGCCAAAGCGCCTACCGCTTTTTTGGCCCAGAGCACGAGTACCTTATCTGCAATGAGGAGCCGATTGTAGAACCGCCGACTGGTGAAAATATCAAACTACAATTTATAAACCAACAGCGACCTGCCGGCACAACCGGCAACGTTAAAGACTACGGTTATCTTTCTGGCGTTGAGAGCTGCGATAAAATTTTTTATTCCCCAACTGCTGCCAATAATCTAGAGGAACTGTTTGGCAATAACAAAGATTTCTGGGACAAAACTATTACCTCTATCCAGCTGTTTTTCGAGACAGTAGCCTCAAAAAACATTATTGGCGTTACCGGTACCAAAGGTAAAGGCACAACCTCTACATTGATTGCCAAAATGCTGGAGGCCGACGGCAAAAAAGTCTGGCTAGGCGGCAATATCGGCAGCGGATTCTTGGATTTCGTGCAAGAGGTTAAGGCTGATGATTGGGTGGTGCTAGAGCTTTCCAGCTTTCAGCTGTATAGGCTCAAACGTAGCCCGCACATTGGCGTTTGCCTGATGATTACCGAAGAGCATCTTGACTGGCATCCCGATATGGAAGATTACATAAACACCAAGGCGAATCTCTTCCGTTGGCAAAAGCCGGATGATATTGCCATCTATCTGGCCGGTAACAGTTACACAGAGCAAGCCGCAGGATATTCAAATGGCAAGAAAATCCCTTTTGGCATACCCCCTGGTGCATATGTACGAGATGAAGGTGTAATTTCTATCGGCGACGAAGAAACGGAAGTGATAAAAACTAGTCAGCTTAAACTTATAGGCGAACATAACCTACAGAATGTTTGCGCCGCCGTAACGACCTTCTGGCAAATAAGCCAGAACCTGGAGGCAATAGAGAAGGTACTCACTACCTTTTCCGGGTTGGAGCATCGCTTAGAGTTTGTCCGCGAAATTAATGGTGTTAAATTTTATGATGATTCTTACGGCACCAACCCAGACACTGCCATCGTAGCGCTGGAAACCTTCGTCCAACCAATCATCCTAATAGTCGGGGGCTATGACAGAGGCATCGCCATGGACAAACTAGTAGCAGAGATTTTAAAAGACAGAGTCCGGCATGTCGTTGCCATAGGCCAAACAGGGGCAAAAGTGGCCGAAATGCTAAAGGCCAAACGCTTTACCGCTATTGATGAGGAGTTAAAGACGATGCCCGAAATTGTAGCCGCTGCTGCCAAAGCTGCTCAGCCCGGGGATGTGGTTCTACTGTCTTGTGCCGCGACTAGTTTTGATATGTTCCCTAACTTCAAGGTTCGTGGCGACGAATTTAAAAGGGCAGTCAACGCCTTATGAGCAAATATCAAAATTTTGTTTTCGAAAGTTATCAGATTAGCGAACATACCAAGGAGCTTAGCCTTAAATATTCATATGACGGAACCCTAAACTTTACTGAAGTCTATAAATTTGACTTTGGGTGGAAAAAAGACCGTGACCCGCAGGCACTGGATAGGGCTTGTCGGCTGGTCTTTTTCTTGGCCGGCGTATCTTATTTTAAAGCTTATCTTGCACCGAATATTATAGTAAAAGCTGGTGACATAGATGAGAAAATGTCGCAATTTTTGAGTAAAACCTACCGAGAAGGGTTAGGAGAATTTTTCTACATCAATGGGCTTGATCCCAAAACGCCAATTGACTTCCCCGTCAACGCTAAAAGTCCTGAGAAGCTGTATGTAAAATCCGACGGTCTATTGGTAGGTATTGGCGGTGGCAAAGATTCGTTGGTATCTGTTGAACTGCTGCGAGACAAAGTAGAAGCAATGACTTGGAGTTTAAATCACCGACCTCAGCTAGAGCCGCTGGTTGAACGTATAGGATTACCGCACGCTTTCATAGAACGCACATGGGACACTCACCTTCTTGAGCTCAATAAGCAAGATGCCCTTAACGGCCATATACCGATATCGGCAATTATCGCTGGCGTCGGCACAGTAGTGTCCATCCTAACAGGGCGCCAAGATAATGTAGTATCTAACGAAAGTTCCGCCAGCGAGCCTAACCTTATCTACCAAGGAGTTGAGATTAACCACCAGTACTCAAAATCTCTAGAGTTTGAGCGCGATTTTCAGGCCTGCCTAGAGCATCTGTTCGGCGGCAGTCTGCGGTATTATTCCATCCTGCGGCCATTTAGCGAACTAAGAATAGCCGAGTTATTTGCCCAGACTGGCTTTGATAAATATAAAGATGTATTTAGTTCCTGCAACAAAGCTTTCACCCACTTTAGTGACCATATCTTTTGGGATGGTACCTGCCCAAAATGTGCCTTTGTCTTTTTGGCACTAACTCCCTTTGTCGGTAAGGACAAGCTACAAAATTTGTTTGGCGGTAAGAATTTACTGCTTGACGATAAGTTAGAGCCAACATACCGCCAATTACTGGGCATTGAGGGCGATAAACCCTTAGAGTGCGTGGGAGAAATCAAAGAAAGTCGCAGCGCTATGGCGATGGCTAAGAAAATCTACCCTGAACTTGATAAATATCAGTTTGAGCTGGCGACAGACTATGATTTTAGGGCTACTGGCCCAAACCTTATGCCTGACAATATCGCACAAATTATACTCCAAGCGTCTAGTATCTAAGATTTTGTCGCATTTTGAGCCGCAGTTAAAACATTGTCAAACAACGCGCAGACAGTCAGCGGACCGACGCCGCCTTTTTTGGGGGTCAGCGTCAAGTCATCTCGATTGTAGACGTCTTCGGCTAGATCGCCCACTGTTTTACCTTCGTCAGAGGCCGTGCCGGCATCTACTACTACAGCCCCTCGCTTAATCATGCCTGCTGTCAAAAGCCTTGGGCTGCCGGTGGCCGTGATAATAATATCGGCTGGCAGGGTTTCTTTTTTAAGGTCTTTGGTACGTTCGTCGGCAGGGCTTACACTTACGCCTGACCTTATCAAAAGTTTGGTTAAGGGAATGCCAACCAACCTGCCGCGGCCTATTACCAGTACTAGTTTGTCTTTTAAGTCAATGTTGTAGCCAGCCAATAGCCAGAGGATTGCCATCGGGGTAGCCGGAGTAATCTCTGCTTTGGGACCCAGGGCATCAACGTCCTTGCCGGGCGCAACCTTAGCGACTAATTCATCGGTCTTGGAAGTATCGGGTAGGGGAAGTTGGAGAATAATGCCATGAACTTTGTTATCGGCATTTAATTTTTCAAGTAGGCCAGGGATTTCAGGCTGGCTCGGTTTAAAGACCTCCACATCTACGCCGATATCAGTGCCGTATTTTTGTTTTAGGGCAACATAAGTATTGATTACTGGGTCGTCTTTGGCTTGAACAATTGCCAGCTTGGGCTGAATTTTTTGACCCAAAAGTGAGCGCACCTGACGAGCGTGCCGCTCTTTTATAAAACCAGCTAATTCCGCTCCATTTAGAAGTTTCATACCTCGTTATTGTACCTCAGCCAGTCTTGCTAAAACAGGGGTGATTTGCTAAAGTTTGCAAGTACCGATGCGGGCCTGTAGCTCAGTTGGTTAGAGCAGCGGCACACTTTCCGCCGCGTGTCGAGGGGGAGAAATGCCTGACGGCATTTCGGACGGCCGGAGACCCGGTGCAAATTATTGCCCGAGTCGAGGCGGGGTCGCGAGTTTGCGAAGCAAAACTTGTGACCGAATCCCAGGACTCGAACCTTTATAATGTTTAAGTCACTTACGGGCCATTAGCTCAGCTGGTTAGAGCACCTGCCTCTTAAGCAGGGTGTCCGGGGTTCGAGTCCCCGATGGCCCTCCAGATTATGAACAAGAACGAACTGCGTACTGTACTGCGACAGAGCCGGGAAAATCTTTCGGCTAGTGATATAGCCGCCAAGAGTGCCAAAATTACCGAACTGGCGCTGGATAGCATCGATTGGTCCGCCGTTAAGAACCTTCATATTTATAGCTCAGTGGATGAGTGGAGCGAAGTTGATACAAAAGATTTAGTCCGTAAAATTTCTGTGCGCTGGCCGGCTATTAAAATCGTACAGCCACAGCTTTCGCGGGATAATCCAATACTCAAAGGGGCTTTCGATGTAATTATTGTACCGACATTGGGCTTTGATAAAACCCGTAACCGCCTGGGCTTAGGCGGTGGCTGGTACGATAAATTCTTGGCCACCCAGCCAGAAGCTCTAAAGGTCGGTCTGGCTTTTAATTCAGGGTTAGTTGAAAACGGCCTAGAGCCGGAATCTCACGACATTAGCTTGGACAAAATTATTACTGAGCAGGGTATAATCGCCTGATTAAGGAGATTATATGACGAGCCCGAGAAAGCGAGCCGCTAAAGAACAAGGATTTCCCGGCGCGAAGCTATATAATCTAGGGATTATGTTGATAAATAAGCACGTGCATACTTGGTCTGGTTTTGCTGAGCCTTCCTAACTTACTTAATCCCAGACAATACTTAATGAGTTAAGTATTTTACGGGACAGGCATATCAAGTAATTAGGAGCTTCGTTAAAATGAAAACTATTCGTAAATTTGACCTCATCGTGGCGCTTTATATCTTTGGCGTTATCACCGCCGAACTAATGGGCGCCAAGACCTTTAAACTCACAGACTTTTCTTCTGCTCACCTTAATGCCTCGGTGGCAATTTTTGTTCTTCCCCTGCTCTTTACCTTGGTGGATGTAGTAGTGGAAGTTTATGGCAAAGCTCGGGCCCGCAGCATGGTTTATAGCGGCCTGATTGTAGTGGCACTGCTGATTGGCTATGCCGCATTGACGACTGCCCTGCCCCCTTCACACCGCTATGCGGCTACTAATTCAGCCTATAAAGCTATCTTTCATGCCTCTATCCGCATTTCGGCAGCCAGTTTGGCGGCCTTTGCTGTCAGTGAGCTTATGGATGTAGCCATCTTTGCTAGGCTGCGCTCTGCCCTGTCCGGCAACGCCCTGTGGCTACGCAATAACCTAACCAATTTTGTGGCCCAGTTCTTTGACAGCGCCGTCTTTTTGAGCCTGGCCTTTTGGGCGACCAGTTTTGGTTTGGGTTCTAACGTCAGTTTTCTTTGGAGCTTGCTCTTGCCTTACTGGCTAATCCGCTGTGGGCTGTCGGTAATTGAAACACCATTAGTTTATTTGGGCGTTTGGTGGCTGCGCGGCTCGCGTGATCCTAAGGTTAAAGCTAAAGAAGCATGAAAGTTGCGGCAATTCACACCGAGAAGGTGTTCCCAAATCAAAAATCTATCTTTGAACTGCTAGATGAAAGTGTTGATTCACTAGAAGATGGCTCTGTGCTGGCAATTACTTCTAAAATCGTTTCGTTGTGCGAAGGCAGAGTCGTCCCGCTTAAAGGTAATGATAGGGACGAGCTTGTTAAACAAGAATCTGATTTATTCTTGCCACGACGATTCAGCAAATGGAACTTTGAGCTTACAATAATTCAACGCACGATGGTTATGTCAGCTGGCATAGATCATTCTAACGCCGGCGGAGACTACTATGTGCTATGGCCTAGAGACGTTCAAAAATCTACTGAGGAGATATGGAAATACCTCACCAAAAAATACCAGTTAAAAAACCTCGGCGTAATTCTTACGGATAGCATCATCACTCCTCTGCGATGGGGTACAACTGGAGTGGCTATCGCTTATTGTGGTTTTGAGCCAAAAAACTCCTACATCGGCGAGCCGGATGTGTTTGGTCGCAAATTGGAAGTTAGTCAATCAAATATTGCCGGCGGGCTAGCCACAAGTGCTGTGCTGTGCATGGGTGAAGGTAGCGAACAAACTCCAATGGCGTTGATAACTGAACTACCTTTTGTGAATTTCCAAAATAGGACACCCAATCAGCAAGAGCTAGATACTTATTTCGTCACTGAGATGAAAGAGGATGTTTTTTATCCGTTTTTGAAGGGTGCGAACTGGCAAAAAGGCCGCCGCAAAAATCAATAATGGTACCCGCGGCAGGATTTGAACCTGCGACCCCTTGGTTCGAAGCCAAGTACTCTATCCACTGAGCTACGCGGGCGCGCCCTTAGATTATATGTGATTAATGTAGCCAATAACTACTGCAAGGGCGATAGCGCCCAGTAGCCAGCCGCCCAGTACGTCGCTTGGAAAATGGGCGCCTAAGGATACGCGCGATAAACCAATTATAAAAATCAGGCCGGCGGCCAGTAAGTACGCCAGCCATCCGCCAGTGAGGTAAGCCAAATATCCATAGACTAGGAACGACGTATAGGCATGCCCGCTCGGGAAACTAAAGTGGTCAAAGCGCATTTTGCGTACATAAATGGTGTCTGGGCGCTGCCGGCGTGTGAAGAACTTTATAATATGAGCCAAGGGTATGAGACCGAGCACCAAAAGCCCGCTGGAATCCAAATATTTATCGGTAACATTGAATTGGTTATGGACAGGCCAAAGCAGATACGCCACTAACGCAGCCAGTGAGCCTACTATAAAAAGAGAGCCAAAGTAAGAGGCCAGCCCCAAAACCTTGGCCGTGTCACTGGGAACCCGCGCTACCTGCACGGCTATATTTTCATCAAAATGCCTGACAGTCTGCATAAAAACTATTATCCCACATGGTACCCCGTGCAGGACTCGAACCTACATCATCAGCTCCGGAAGCTGACATTCTATCCATTGAACTAACGGGGCTTGGGGTGTGCGAATAAAATTGTATCAGTTTAGCTCGACAGGTGGCCATTGTCCGCTTCGGCACTTGGGACTTGGCTTGCCTTTGGCTCGGTTTGCGCCAGCGTGACTTGCAAAATCTTAAGCACGCTTTTGGCGTGCTCACGGCTCATACCGACACGGGCGACTTGGTGAGCCGACTTGCCAGCGCCGGCGCTTTGGCCAAAGTTCATAACCACACCGTAATTATTAACAACTATATCTACAACGTCTGTAAAAAGTACTTTTTCCGGGTGGCTGTCTTTGGCGGCAGGAGTTTCGGGAACATCAGTTAAATCATAGCCGGCGGCTTCCCACAGTTTGAGCGCCTGCTCTTCTGTTGCTTCAAAGTGGCTTATCAAAAGCAGCAGCACTTCCTCAGATGGCCGCTTAGCACCTAGTTCAAATGAGGCCAGTTCGTGGGTCTCAATCTCTACCGCTCCGGCCACCTCGGCCAGGCTCTCGCCCACATTATTTCGTAAAAGTTTTAGTTTTCGCCCCAGTGCAGCAAACGGCTTTTGGGCCTCACCTTCACTCATGTGTTTATATTGTAGCACCCGATGCCTATCCCGGTAGTAGACTTCTTCAGCCAGTTGCCGCTAGGCATAAATTTATTCGGCAAATTAGCCCTATGCAAATATTTTAAGACTTCCTTTAAAAACGGAAACTACATTCGCCAACTGACGTTACGGCTTCGCCGAATAATCTCAAAAGCTCACTACCGGGTATAATCAAAGGTGATGGAAATAAAAGAAAATGTCAGTCTAGCGGGCTATTCTACGATGCGCCTTGGCGGAGTGGCGCGCTATCTGTGCGAGGTATCAAGCGAAGTGGACTTGGCTAAGGCTGTAGCTTGGGCGCATGATAAAAAAATTCCGTTCATAGCTATTGGCGGCGGCAGCAATATCGTCTGGCGGGATGAAGGCTTTGCCGGGCTAGTAATCGTGAATTGCATACTAGGCCGGCAAGTTTTGACAGAGGATGCGCACTCGGCAGTGGTTAAGGTTGGCGGCGGTGAGGTTTGGGACGAGGTAGTTGCTTGGACGGTAGATAAAAATCTGTCCGGCATTGAATTTTTATCCGCCATACCCGGCAAGGCTGGCGGTGGCCCGGTTCAAAACATTGGCGCGTACGGCGCTGAACTATCGGAAGTTTTGACCGAAGTATCGGTTTTTGACACAGCCGAAAACACTTTTGGCAGTATTGCCAAAGATGCCTGCGAGTTTGGCTACCGCACCAGCCGCTTTAAAACCACTGACAAAAAGCGCTTTTTGATAACTTCGTTAACTATGAAGCTGGCTAAATCTAACCCCTCCCCACCGTTTTATGAATCACTCCACGCCTATTTTGATGAACATGGCATAAAAGAATTTACACCAAAAACCGTCCGCGAGGCGGTAATTGCTGTGCGAAGGACCAAGCTGCCGGACCCTAAAGTGGTAGCTAACAACGGTTCGTTTTTTACTAATCCATTTGTGCCTGTTGCCCAGTTTGACCAGCTAAAAGCAAAGTTCCCGGGGATAAAAGGCTGGCCGGCTGATGACGGCCGGGTCAAGCTTGCCGCTGGCTGGCTGGTAGAGCAAGCCGGCTACCGCGGCGTACATGATAAAGAAACTGGCATGGCAACCAACCCGGACCAAGCATTGGTGCTTATAAACGAACATGCCAAATCCACGGCGGACCTTTTAAAGTTCAAGCAAAAAATCGTTGACGCGGTTGAACAAATGTTCGGCGTTACGCTTGAACAAGAACCAGAGCTTTTGCCCTAAAAGTTCAATTCGGAGTAACTCTCATTTTGATCAATTTTTGCCAAAACCTGCTTCACACCCGGCACTGTATTGTCAGGCAATGCTTGGAGGTCAAACCAAGAAAAATCATCGCATTTATTCGGCTCGGCGTTTTTTAACTGGCCGCTGTATTTCAAAACTTCAAAGAAAAAATCAACTCGTTCATGATCGCCATCATCGCCACGACGGTGGACTACATGTACAAACTTTAAATTGTTAGGGTCTACGTCTACGCCAACTTCCTCTTTAGATTCTCGGGCAGCTGCAGCCCGAGCTGTTTCGTTGCCATCAAGATGACCTGAAGGTAGTGTATATTCACCGTCCCGCCAACCAGTATCAAATCTTCTCAGAAGCAGAACTTTGCTTTCTTTTCTGAAGATCATATACACGGCTGGAGTAAGTTGGAATCTACTTTTCATCACTCGGTAGTGGATACTGCAGGCAGAATTCTTTGACCTGCGCATGCAGCCGGTTCAATTTTTTGTCGTCGCGCCGATTTTTGATAGCTTGTTGCATCCACTCGGCAATCAAGGCCATATCTTTTTCCTTCAGGCCGCGGGTCGTCATAGCCGGTGTACCCAAGCGGATACCGCTGGGCCTAAACGGCGGCAGAGTGTCCTCTGGGATAGAATTTTTATTGAGGCTAAGCCCTACCGCATCCAGCGCTACTTCGGCTTCTTTGCCGTCAATGTCAAAGCTGGTTTTAACGTCCGCCAAAATCAGGTGGTTGTCCGTGCCGTTGGTCACAAGCTTGAAACCGCGCTGCATAAGCTCATCGGCTAAAACCTTAGCGTTGGCTAAAATCTGCTTGGCATAGGTTTTAAACTCCGGCTTCATTGCCTCGCCGAAGGCAACCGCCTTGGCGGCAGTGTTATTCATGTGCGGCCCGCCCTGAAAGCCTGGGAAGACTTCGCGGTCAATTAAGGTTGGCAAATTATCCAGCGTCTTTTCAACTTGTTTTAGCGGGTTGCCGACTGTGCCTTTGGTTAAAATCATGCCGCCACGTGGACCGCGCAGAGTTTTATGCGTAGTGGTCGTGATGACATGAAAGCCAAAGTCAAATGGGTTGGGCAAAGCGCCACCGGCAATCAGGCCAGCAATATGGGCCATGTCTGCCATAAGCATTGCGCCGACTTCTTTGCCAATCTCCGCAAATTTAGCGTAGTTTAAGTTGCGCGGATAACCACTAAACCCGGCTAAAATAATTTTGGGCTTTTCCTTTAGGGCAACTTGGCGCATTTGCTCATAGTCAATCTCGCCGGTTTCCGGGTCTTTCATGCCGTAACGCACAAAATTATATAGCTTGGCCATGGTGGTGACCGGGTGGCCATGAGTTAAGTGGCCGCCGTGATCCAGCTTCATGCCCAGCACCGTATCGCCCGGCTCTAGCCACGCAAAGTAAACAGCCACATTGGCCGGCGCACCCGAATGCGGCTGAACGTTGGCGTGATCGGCCTTAAATAATTTTTTGGCGCGGTCTATGGCCAGCTGTTCTACCTTGTCTGTAAAATCCTGGCCGCCGTAATACCGCCGGCCTGGGTAGCCTTCCGAGTATTTGTTGGTAAAGACGCTACCCAGAGCATCAAGTACATCTTTACTGACATAGTTTTCGGAAGGGATTAGTTCCAGCCCCTCCCGCTGCCTCTTGTTTTCAGCATCTATTAATGCCGCTACTTGCTTGTCATCCATCTTTTGAAACTCCTCTTTTATTTAATCCTTATTTAGGGCGGTTAAAGAGGGAGCTATAACATGCTTTTATTCTAGCAGATAGCGGTTGGCAGTTAGCTAATAGCTATCGGCTAATTGCTAACAGCCCTGTAACATATCACCAACCAGGAAAAACCATCTGGAAAATGTTTACCATATATGGTATTATCTCTGGTAAATGCCGAATACAAATGCTCAGATTGGCCATCTTATTGCTCAGATAAGACAAGAACGCGGCCTTACCCAAGCTGAATTTGCCCGCCGGCTGGCCACCAGCCAATCCGCTGTTAACCGCATTGAGCGCGGTAGGCAAAACTTGACTCTAGATACGCTTGGCCACATTAGTCAGGTCTTAAATAAGCAAATTATTTCGGTTGGCGGTGGCGCAGTAAATCTGCGTATTGAAGGCGGCCGGCCGCTTTCCGGTGAAATTGAAGTCAAGACTTCCAAGAACGCCGCCGTGGCGATTTTATGCGCTAGTTTGCTCAACAAAGGTACGACCCGCCTGCAAAAAGTTGCCCGCATAGAAGAGGTCAACCGCATCATTGAAGTCCTTACCTCCATGGGCGTAAGCGTCCGCTGGCTGCCCGGGAGCGATCTAGAGATTAAACCGCCCGCCAAACTAGACATTGGCAATCTTAATAAAGAATCAGCCCGCAAAACCCGTACCGTCATCATGCTAGCCGGACCGCTGATGCATGAATTTGGTAGTTTTCATATTCCTTACGCTGGCGGCTGCGAACTTGGCAAACGTACGGTTCTGCCGCACATCTACGCGCTGGAGAATTTTGGCACCAACATTGAAGCCCACAGCGGTGCATACCAAATTAGCGTCCACAAAAAACAGCCCGCCCAGCCGGTGGTTTTATACGAAGCCAGCGATACAGCCACCGAAAATGCGCTGATGGCTGCTGCGCGCTTTGAGGGCGAAACCGTTATAAAAATGGCCAGCGCCAACTACATGGTGCAGGACCTTTGCTTTTATTTGACTAAGCTCGGCGTCAAAATTGACGGCATTGGTACCCAGACTCTGCGCGTACGTGGTGTCAAAAATATTAAAAAGAACGTCACTTACAGCCCGAGTGAAGACCCGGTGGAGGCGATGACTTTTATCTCTGCCGCCGTAGCCACAAACTCGTCCATTACTGTTAGGCGCGTGCCGGTTGATTTCATGGAGCTGGAACTACTCAAACTAGAAAAGATGGGTCTAAAATTTACTCTATCTAAAACCTACAAAGCCGATAACGGCGAGGCTGATCTAGCCGATATGAGGATCCAAAAACATAACGGCTCGCTAATCGCGCCTGAAGAAAAATTGCATCCTTTAGCGGGCGGCGTAGGCATCAATATTGATAACCTGCCCTACTTTATTCCGATTGCCGCCGTCGCCCGCGGCCGCACCCTTATCCACGACTGGGTTTATGAAGACCGCGCCTTAATGTACACCGAGATGAAAAAGATTGGCGTTGATATTGAGCTGGCCGATCCGCACCGCGTTTTTATTAACGGCCCGACCCACTGGCGCGAGGCTGAAATTGTGGCGCCATCCGGTATCCGCCCAGCCGTGATTTTACTGATTGGCATGCTGGCCGCTGACGGCGTGTCCATGTTGCGCAATATTTATACAATCAATCGCGGTTACGAAGATTTGGCCGAACGTCTAAACCAGCTTGGCGCCAAAATTACCGTCGTGCACGAAGCCTAAATTCCGCTGGCAGACTTACCCGGCTTGACCTTTACGGCTGTGCCGTAAGCTACTACCTCGTTCATGACGTTAGCTATATCGCCACTATCAAAGCGCATCATTAGTACTGCATTTGCGCCTTTGGCAGCTGCTTCTGTCCGCAATCTTTCTAGTGCTTGCTCGCGTGTATCGGCAAGAAGGCGCGTATAGCCCTTGGCTTCTCCCCCAAAGATAGTCCTAAAAGATGCACCTATATTAGAAAAAATGTTGCGGCTACGCACTATCAGCCCAAACACTTCGCCGTAAACTTCTATCACTTGGTAGCCCGGCATATCATTAGTTGTAACGACCGTTACATTTTGGTCCATAATTCCTCCATTTAAATTTCATTATACTCTGCCAGCGCAGCTAACTTAGTTTTCATTGAAGCGATGCCAGTTAGATTTCAACAGACGGCTTAAGGTTACCAGCAAATAGATACTTACTGCTGCTACAGCGATTGCGCCGGCCAGATAGCCAATCCCCTGCCTTAGAGCCGAAGCGTTAAGTGCGTGGCCCAGCAGTCTGGATGCCCAGGGCAAAAGCACCTGGAAGAATAAATATATAAACCCTATCCAGCCCAGCGCCCAACCAGCAGTTAACAAAGTAAAGCTTTTTGCTCCGCCGTTGCTAGTAGATTGGGCGGGCCGAACATAGCCAGCTAGTTTGGCTTCTTTCCTTGCAGAAGAAAAAGCTTCTTGGATCCAGATGGCCAAAATATAACTGGCGCCGCCAATTAACATCCAAAACAGCATCAGCACTGGTGCGCCGTACTTGTCCAAAAAATTAAAGATTGGCTTACCGACATTTGAATAGTTTGTGTTGGCCGCAAGCTGCTGGCCCAAAATGTGAGAGCTAGAAAACTGCCAGACATTGTGCAGGTTAAGCGCAAAAAGCAGTGCCGCAGCCAAGACTATATAAAAAAGCGTGGTGACTGTCTTTTGGCTAAAACTACTTTTTTGCATAGTACTTATGTTAAGTATATTAAACCAGAGTTTAAAAAATGGTACCCCCGAATTAAATCATGACAAATTTATTAGACTCGTTCTCGCGGCTGCTCGGCCTATCGGCCAATTAGAACGTGGCTGTTTTGGTGCTGTAGCCAAATCATAATAGTAAGGGCGGCAATAATAATTGCTAGCAGCGCAATTGTTTTGTGCCACTCTTTCATGGCAACCTCCTGGCAACCAAACTGGCGGTAACCACTAGGCGATCTTTGGCGCTCCACAGGGGTGTGCAGGTGTAGATAGTCAGTTGAGGTTGGGGAGTCGGGTTGTTAACCGATACCTCTGTGGGTGGCACTACTTTACTACCAAATACTTTGTAGGTGTACTCGACGCCGTTCCAGTCAATAGTAATACGGTCGTTGGCTTGAAGTTGGTCAAGGTGGTAAAAGGGACCATATGGGCCAAAGAAACCAAAACGATGACCGGCGATAACCATGTTGCTGCCTTTATCTGGGGTACTCGTACCCCAAACGTGCCATGGACCTTGATCAACTTCGGAAACGGACGGACCAGTGAGGATTTTTCGGTGTAGTTCCATGCGCGGAATGTCTAACCAATAGCCACCGGGGATTAGGTTGGTGCTAGGGGCTGTTCCTTTGACTACTTGTACAACAGTGGGGTTCGGGTGGCGGGAAAAATGGCCAGCCCACCACCATACGGCCGGCCAAAAGGGCGACAGGATCAGGTATAACCCCAGGCTAGCTGCCACGATGGCCAGACCATTGTTGAGGCGATGTAGCTGCTGGACATTTACTTTAATCATTTTGACTCAAACACTATTATAGACAACAACGCATCGGTTGGATCTCTAAAGTGCTAATGCTATAAAACTTACTTGCGTTTTTAGCAAAATCTCAATATAATCCAGAACATCTTGAGGAGCGAGGTGCTATGAAGCTTTTGAGCAAATTCCGCGGTTTACGCAAATCGGTATTTTTATTTTTGGCATCAGTCCTAGTGCTAAGCACGATTGCGCCTCTCACTAAAGTTTTTGCCGATGCCGCCGACCCGATTCCCGCTGCCACGACTGGTAGTTTTGTCGTTAATCATAACGGTACGATAACCGCAACTGTCCAAGGCGGCTGGCAATGGACTACACATCACACTGACTGTAATACCAACAGATACGCGGTTGGCTACGCAGTTGATTGGCACGATACAACTCAACCTGGCAACCTGGTTCAGAACGGCTCAATAACCGCGCACGTCGGCACACCAACCGATAATCATGTCCACTATATACACCTCCTTACAGACGCTAATCCGACTGGCGACCCCACCGGCCCCACTCGCTGCGGTACTTATGCCCAGCATGGCGTTGATTCCCACGGTCACCCGATTTTCTATAATACCGGTAATTGGGGTCCGATTTCCCACACCTACCCGGCCGACACCAAAACTATACTGGCTTGCGTCGTCACTTACGATATGCACCTTGTCAATAACAATAATCCAAACAGCGGCTTAAAGGCAGGAGACAAAATCGCAGGCGGCGACTTTCACAACGAAGACAACTCAATCGAGAAAAACGGCAACACCCCCCAAGGTAACGGCTGTTTCTCCGCCAATGTCCAAAACCTAATCGTCGTCAAGCACGTCATCAACGATAATGGCGGCACCAAAACGGCTAGTGATTTTGCTATGCACGTTAACGCGGTTGCTCCTTCCCAAACCGATTTTCCCGGCAGTGAGACTGGCACCACCGTTCAGGTCGGTGTTGGCAGTTATAGTGTCAACGAAGGCTCTCACACTGGCTACACCGAAACACTTAGCTCTGGTTGCGCTGGCTCAATCACCGCCGGCCAAACCAAGATATGTACCATTACTAACAACGATAACGCACCAAGTCTGACGCTTAATAAGATTGTCAGTAACACACATGGTGGTACAGCCCATGAAAGCGCTTGGACAATTAGTGCCACCGGGCCAACAAGTATCTCCGGCCCAGGTGCCGCCGGCTCTAACGATGTAGTCAGCGGCTCTGATTTCAAGGCCGGTACTTATACCCTGAGCGAAAGTGCTGGCCCCAGCGGCTATTCAGCCAGTGCCTGGAGCTGCACTAACAATGTAGCCGTTAACGGCCAACGCCAAATCACTTTGGCTAACGGCCAAAGCACAGTTTGTACTATTACCAACAGTGATGTAGCGTCAACGCTGACTCTCGTTAAAACCGTTATCAACAATAATGGCGGCACCAAAATAGCTAGTGATTTCCAGGGAAAGATTGACGGCAACAACGTTGCCTGGTCAACCGCAGTTCCACTAAGTGCTGGCGCCCATACTGCCAGCGAGCTCGGACTACCTACTTATGCGGCCAGTTCTTGGGGTGGTGACTGTGCCACCAACGGCAGTATTACTCTAGCCAATGGGCAGAATGCTACCTGTACTATCACCAATGACGATATTGCCCCAAGCCTGACGCTTGACAAAATCGTCAGCAATACTCACGGCGGCAATGCTCCTGAGAGCGCATGGACGCTGCATGCTGACGGAGCCAGTCAACAAAATCCTACTCATCTATTCGGACCGGGCGCAGCTGGTAATACTGACGTAGTTAGCGATTCTCACTTTAAAGCCGATACCTACACTCTTTCTGAAACTGGTGGCCCCAGCGGCTATTCAGCCAGTGCCTGGAGCTGCACTAACAATGTAGCCGTTAACGGCCAACGCCAAATCACTTTGGCTAACGGCCAAAGCACAGTTTGTACTATTACCAACAGTGATATTGCGCCCTCCCTAACCGTTACTAAGTTGGTGATCAATCCTTACGGTACGCCTGCGCCGGTCTCATCCTTCCCTCTGTTCGTTACCGGCAATAGCGGTATTACGCAAGTGACTAGCGGGCAGAGTAATCAATTTAGTGCCGGCAATTACACTGTCAGCGAGACTCAACAGAATGGATACCAACTCACCAGTGGTGTTTGCGACGGCCAGAATAGCCTGTCCCTCACACTGAATGTTGGTGATAATAAATCCTGCACTCTGACTAACACCGCTATCCAGCCCAAGCTAATCGTCATCAAGCACGTTATCAATGACAATAGCGGCGGTAAATCAGCTAGCGACTTTATTATGACCGTTACCGGTAACTCCCAAACTGTCACGCCATTTTCGGGTAGCGAAAGTCCTGGTACCACGATTGGTTTGAACGAAGGTAATTACACTGTAGACGAGCAGTCGCATGTTGGCTACACAGAGACCAAGAGCGCTGACTGTAGCGGCACGATATCCATCGGCGAAACCAAGACCTGCACTATAACTAATAATGACATTCCAAATCCTGGCATACACATTGTTAAAAGCGGCCCCGCCGTTGCTCACGAAGGTGACTTGGTAACCTACACCTATGCAGTTACCAACACTGGTGATACTGACCTTAGCAACGTTACGGTTGATGATAACATTGCCGGCCAGGCTGTCTACCAGTCCGGCGATACCAATAACGACCACATACTTCCGAAGACCAAGACCGAGACTTGGATATTCACCAAAACCTACACCGTTCCAACGCCTCAAGTTCCTGATGTCGTAAACATTGGGACGGCTTGCGGCGACTACAGTGATGGCACAACATCTGGAAATATATGCAGCCACGATACCCACACTTTGGATGTTATACACCCGGCTATCCAAGTCAAAAAGTTTGGTCCATCAACTGCTTTTGCCGGCGATACCGTAACCTACGAGTTTGATGTCACCAACGCTGGTGATACGCCCTTGAGCGGCCTAACTGTCAACGACAACGTAGCCGGCATAGGCAACTTCCAATCCGGAGATGCAAATAGTAATGGTAGATTGGATCTCAGCGAAACCTGGGTCTACACCAAGCAATTCACTATTCCTTCAAACCAAACTAGCGATATCACCAATACCGTCACAGCCTGTGGTAGTGATAGCTTACAGCTTCAGGTCTGCAATACGGATGATCACACAACCACCGTTCTGAATCCTGGCATCCACGTCGTTAAATCCGGTCCAGCTACCGCCGAGCCCGGCCAAACCGTGACCTATACCTTTACAGTAACCAACACAGGGAACACGCCACTTAGCATAACTAAAGTCAATGACAATGTGGCTGGAGACGGAGTTTATGTATCGGGTGACACCCATGACCTTGGCTTCTTGGACACCGACGAAACCTGGATTTACACCGCTAGCTACACCATCCCGGCTAACCAGAACGTCAGTGTGACAAATACAGTTACAGCCTGCGGTCTTTCTGGTAACCCACTGAACGGCAACATCGCCCTGGTCATAACCGGTCACCAAGTCTGCGACCAAGATAGCCACACCACCAACATCCCTCAGGTTTTGGGTACTTCAACTAGCACACCACAACTGGTAAACACTGGTCAGGATGCCTTGCTGGGTATCTTCGCCGGTTTAGCCATAATCGGCCTAGTCACTACCGTCTATCGCCTGCCCATCAAAAAACGGTAAAGCCGCGGGGGGTTTGCCCAGTTCAAATTGGCAATCAAATTAGCCCGGCTTAGTGACGAATAGCACTGAGCAGGACGATTAGTACGGCCAGACCAACAATGGCATACTCCAGCACCATGTCCTTAGATAAATAGTTTTTTCGGCGGTTTAAATAAGTGTTGATTACTACCCCGACCGCCAATATCAGCGACGCAATTAGGATAGACTTACTGGGCTTGAACTCGGCAATAGCCACCAAGCTGACAATTATGGTTAGGGCGTAAATACCGTAAAACAGCTTTATGAAATGCCGCGACCGCCTCATTTGGTTACCCCGAAGCCGCTAGTGATAGTAACCAGAGCGACTACTAGCAAGAGACTGGCTTGCATCAGCGGGTGGGCTCTAAGCCAAATTTGATGCCGGCCGCGTTTCTTCAGCCGCCAGACGACTGTGTGTGCCAATAAACTAGCTAGCATTAGCGAGCTGGCCAGAAAGATTGTGGCTCGCTGACCCCAGTTAAGTGCACTAATATTGCCTACCATGGTAGCCAAAGATAACCTATCGCCAAGGACTTGGCCAGAAGCTTGACTACCGGCAGCTAGCTGCTTGGCAGCAGTATTTGATGATTCAACAGCCGGCTTCCTGGTCGGCTGGCTAGTTGGCTTGGTGGGACTAGCGGGCTGATGTGTGGTTGTTGCCGGCGAGGTCGGGCTTTGGTTTGTGCCGGTGATGCCGGGAGCAGCCTTAACTGGCTGTTTGGCGGCAGTTGCAGGGGCGGCATACATCGCTACCACTAGAGTAGTCTGCGATCCAAGCAAACTGCCATTCATAACCGCAAAGCCAACGTCTTTATAGGCCGGGTTCAACATATTATCACGGTGTTCGCTACTATCCATCCAGCCGGTGATGACACCAGATGATGTCAGGAAATCTTTAGCCAGGTTTTCAGCTGCCGCGGTATAGCTATATCCGGCATTAGTAATAAAAGACCAAGGCTCAACGCCCGTCGGTGATACGTGGGCCCAGTAGTCATTAGCAAACATATCTTTAGCCTTGTTCTCGGCCGCGGTTGACAGGCGGGAGTTTAAAGACAGAGCCGGCACGCCGGCTGATTGTCGCTCGACGTTCGTCAAGCTATATATGTTATAGGCGCTAATGTCCGTTGCATAACCCAGTACTTGCGGCTTGTGCGCGGAGGATAGGTTATATGCAAGCGGCATTAGAGCCACAACCACCAAAAAAATAGCCAAACCGAGCGGTCTAAGAGCGTAAGGGCGATATTTGTTTTTTTTATGCGGCCAAAGCCATTTTTTGATCTTTTTGATCATGGTAGTACAGGATAATTATAACTTAGAAACTCTGTCAAGTAGCCTCAAAGCGCTTCCCCGATCTAGCATCATAAATGGTACCCCGGGCAGACTAAAGCACATCTACAGCCGTGCTCTAAGTAAACTTATGCGCGCGGCTTTGATGACCGAACCTTGGCTCGAATCCTGGCGAGAATATCTCGCAAAATAAATACCGCTCATAAAAAGCGGTTTTATTTTCCGTGGTACCCCGGGCAGGATTCGAACCTGCAACCTAGTGGATAGAAGCCACTCGCTCTAATCCGTTGAGCTACCGGGGCGCAGCATTTCTATTATATAGAAATGCAAGCCAAAAAAATGGGGTCCCCGAAAAGCTGTGCTTTTTGGGGAAGAGTAGTAGCCATGCAAGACCCCGCTAAATTCGCGCCACTTGACTCGGGCGAATTTATAGCGGGGTTGAATTGTGCTAGGACGTGGTGCGGGTGGAGGGAGTCGAACCCTCGTCGCCAGTTTGGAAAACTGGAATAATGGCCGTTATACCACACCCGCTTCACCCCAATAATTCTACAAGTAATTAGAGCTACTGCGCAAAGTTGGTTTTTTAGGTAACCTATGTTTTACTGAGATTAATGGCTGGTGAAACTGTTCCTTTTGGCGAGAGGGAGAGGGAGGACGGCTTTGCAGTACGTCTTCGTGTGAGTAGTAAACTTGAAGAGCTTAGACAGCGGCAATATCAGCGTGAGCTTGCTGAGGCAGAAGCTGAAAGAGTCCGACGGATTAAAGAGAAGGAAACCAAGGCATACAGCGTTGAGACCGATGCTGCGATTGGCAGAACCGCGCTAAGAGAAGCAGTTGACTCGGCTTAGGTAAATCACCCCTGTTGGTGGTACAATTTGACGGGTTAATGTGCTAATACAATTTTGCAAGCCAAGCAGAGCTTCTTGTAAAATTGAGAGGAGGAATCTAGGCTCAAGCCAAAGCTTTTACTGCAGGTAAAACGAGGCAGAGCCGTCAGTTCCGACGAGGTGGCTGTAGCTCAGCTGGTTAGAGCGTCAGTTTGTGGTACTGAAAGTCGTGGGTTCAAATCCCATCAGCCACCCCAGAATTAAATCATGCCAAATTTATTAAACCCATTCTCTAAACCTATTGGCCGCGGCGGCCAGCGCCCCAGAACCGAAGCGGAATATAACCGCTACATATTGCAAACTATCCAGCCGGGCCTGGCTGGTCTTATGGATGGTTCTGTCTCTACCCTTGCGCCAATATTTGCTGTAGCCTTTGCCACCCACAAACCGCACTTTGCTTTTGTGACTGGCGTTGCCGCAGCGGTGGGTGCCGGTATATCCATGGCCTTTGCCGAAGCATTAAGTGACACTGGTGAACTAACCGGCCGCGGCCGGCCACTGCGCCGCGGCATCATCATTGGCGCCATGACTTTCTTGGGTGGTATTTTTCATACCCTGCCCTTTTTGTTTGGCAACATCCACCACGCTCTAATTGTGGCTTATTTTATAGTGGGCGTTGAGCTCATGACCATTGCCTACATCCGCTATAAATACTTTGCCATGCGTTTTTGGCTTAGCATTTTGCAAGTTATCGTCGGCGGCGGGCTGGTCTTTGCCGCCGGCATCTTGATAGGTACCTCCTAGTTATCCACAAACGAGCAGCTTAAGAGTTGCAAGCTGAGCGTTTTTGCTTATGCTTAAGGTATAGATTTAAAAAATTAGAATCAGAATAAAAATGAAAAAGTTTAATAAAAATATGTTTGGTTACGCTCACCATGTGCTACTTGGTGTTTTGGTGGTAGCGGTTATAGTCTTAGCCGGTGTTAAAGTCTTGACCGGCACACGTGCCCAAACACCGGCTGTTAGCGCGAGCATTGGTACTGCAGCCTCATTTACTGCGACGCCGGACCAGCTAAAAGCTCTTGCTGTCAGCAACAAAACGACTTTGTCTTCAGCAGAAGCTGGCCGACAGGTCTGCCCGGAAGTATCGGGAGAGAAACAGCTCAAATCGCTAAATAAACAGGTCCGCAATGCAATCAACGACTTCCGCAAGAATAAAAGTCTCCCGACGCTCAGCCGTTCCCTCAAGCTCAACGCGTCGGCCCGGCAGCACTCAGAGGAAATGGACGCAAAAGCGTACTTCGACCATCCCTGCTATGACGGAACGGTGTTTTGGAAGCGGATCCAGCGCTACTACTCCTCCACGAACTATTCGTACTGGACTGTTGGCGAGAATCTCGTGTGGTCGACGGGTAGCTTAAGCGCGGCCGACGCCCTGAAGCTGTGGATTGGAAGTCCTGAGCACCTGCGAAACCTGAAAGACCCGAACTGGCGTGACCTTGGTGTCTCTGCGGTACAAGCGACCAATGCGGGAGGCGTCTACGGCAACGGCACCGTCACGATCATCACTACCGACTTCGGCGCGCGGCACAACTAGTCTTTTTAGTCGGCACCTTACATTGGCAATTCAAATTATCCACAAGTGAGCAATTTAGTTGTTGCAATTACCTCATTTTTGCTTATGCTTTAAGCATAGGTCTATAAGAACAAAAACAGGATTAATAAATGAAAAGTTTTAGTAAAAATATGTTCGGGTTCGCGCATCATGCGCTGCTTGGTGTAGTTGTGGTAGCAGTGATTGCCCTTGCGGGTGTTAGAGTTCTAACTGCCACACACGCCGCCAGCGGAACAACTGGTGTATTGGGCTATTTTCAGACAAATGATAATCAGGCATGGCCAAACTCTCAACACTACGCAACACTTGACGTTGCCGTACCATATGCTCGACATGCTAAAAAGGTTGTATGGTATCGAGATAAAGTCAGTGATGCCACGCGTATCGCAACTACTTTCACGCATACTAAGGCCACCGTAAACAATGGCTACATGGAGCATTTCAAATACATATGGAAGATATCTTATGCTAGTGCGAATTTATACCGCTGGGTGGCAGTGATATATCCCTCCTCGGGCAATCCACTCCCTGCTGTGGCTACTGACGAGCATGGCAAGACGATAAATTACCTTGATACGCTTGTTACAGGGAATGGGGGTTTTTGGGATAGCAAATTTATTCATCCGGCAAATAATGCTGTTTGGAAGGCGTGCGACCAAAGCAACTTCCTTCGGGTAGAAATCCGTGCTCAAGACGTTGATGTCCAAAATATTAAGGCGGTACAGTTCATTAACAAATCTGACACCGATGCTATACAGTACACGGTCACCAGCCCTGCATATGTCCACGACGGCCCTTCGTTTCATAAATATGTTGGCTATGACTACTACCCGGTGGGTGCCGGATGTTTGAAAAAGGGTCCTTACCACTGGATAGCTAGGGTAATAGGTACCAACGGGGGCGTCAATTTAGCTTTAGATCACAGTAATGCTGGTGTTTACTACCTGGACTTAACTGCGAAATGAATTAAAGGTAACTAAAATGAAAAGCTTTACGAAAACGAAGGGATAAAAATGAAAAAACTAAACAAAAATCTAGCCGGCTTTGCCCATCACGCTCTTTTAGGCGTAGTAGTTATAGCTGTAATTGCCCTAGCGGGCGTTAAAGTTCTGACCGGAATTCATGCGGCAAACGTCCCTAGTGTCGGCTCTTTTGCGTTCGCAAAGGAACTGTCATATGTGGAACCCAAAAATAGCAATCAGTCAGCATGGATTCAGCTTGCTGTACAAATTTCCAACACTATAAAAGTTAAAAAAGTAGAGTTTTATTCATCTAATCTAAACAAAAGTTCTTTGGTCGCTGCCGTTTATCAACCGACTAAAAACGTAAATAACGATAGGGCGAATAATTATTTCGTCTATTTTTGGGATGCTTACCGTGCCCGCGCTGGCGGTTACCATTGGCTTGCAGAAATTTACCCCGCTCATGGCAGTAAGTATTTGGCTGTCAACAACAAACTCAAACCGTACTTAGATATACTCAACATCGGACATGGTCCAGTGCATGGTAGTTATGCAGGCACTGCTTGTGGCGGTAACTACACAGCAATCAATGTTGACGACTATTACAAAACCAGGCAGATAGATTTGTACTACCTCGTAAAAGGAAAAGACTTTGTTAAATATCACAGCTCTACTCAGGCACACTCTGTAAACAATAAAAACAATACGGCGGTCTATTGTGCTCGATACCCATCGGGGAATGTTAACTACGATGACGGCCCATATTACGTGGTTGTAACTAATTCTGGGTTGACCAGGCTGGTACCATATTAACCTTTTCTATCAAACCTCTGCGAACAAGAAGATATAAAAAAACTTCAAGAAAAATATGTACGGTTAGAAATTAAGTAGCAAGCTTTAGAACTAAAAGTGTTGCTAACGGCACGGTTAAGTTGTCCAGCCCAAGAGGGGTGATGTTTTCCACTGCCGCTAGTGCCGGCGGTAAGAAAATTAAAAGTAATCCATAGTTATGGCTGCCGGTAGATAGTAATCCTATCCCTAAAATTAAGACGGAAGCCAGCCAAAAGGCCATTGTCCCAATTACTGTCTTGGTTTGGCCAAATGCCTTGTAGCCCCAATTCTTTCCAAAGCGAGTGCCAAATACCGCCGCAAAGCCGTCCGCGAGTGACGTCTGCAAAATAGCAAGAGAAAAGAAAACCTTATCGTGAGTCAAAAAAGCGCAAGTTATAACGGCTAAAGCCAAGCAAATCCCGCCTAAGCTTTTTTTTCTAAGGTTGGCTCCGTAATGCAGTACCCTATCAACATAATTGTTAGTACCGAGCACAACCAACATCAGCACACCCATGATTTGGATTTGGTGCCAAGAAAGCAGCCACGGCCAAGTGGCAAAAAAGGTACCAGCCAACACGTGGACGAACTTACGCTGGTACTCACCCCGCAGTACATTTGCCCGCCAAAGCAGTTCCGCAAAAACCAAAATCCCCAGTACGCCGCAAAAACAAGCAATAAACGCAAGCATTACATTCAATTGTATATTAATGTCTCTTTTGGTTATCCACAGTGCGCTTAATTTGACCTTGTAATCTGTCAGGTTTTGCTTATGCTTAAGGTATAGATTTAATAGAAAGTTAAAATGCAAAAACTATCAAAAAAACTCGGCGGCTTTGCCCATCACGCTCTTTTAGGTGTAGTAGTTATAGCTGTAATTGCCCTAGCGGGCGTAAAAGTTTTGACTGGTATTCATGCTGCCAGTCCGCCAAATAGTGTCGGCTATTTCGCCCCCGATGAAAATACTGCTTTTGCTAACAAAAATAATGTGGAACAACTTGCCGTAAGGGTCGATAAGAGCATTAAAGTCAACAAGGTCGAGTGGTATCTAAACAACACGAAGCCTAGTTCTCTTCAAGCAACTACAGATAGAGGTACCACAATAAGCAACGTTAAAAGTTATGCATATAACTGGAAAGTCACGAATCTGGGTGCCGGTTCTTACCATTGGCTAGCAAAAATTTACACCCCTACTGGTAATAGCTTGGCACTTAACAACCAGGGTAATCGGCATTTGGATGCTTTAGTAATTGGAGCGGGTGGCTGGGCCGGTAAATTTGCACAAAAACAGCACGAAGATGTCTCCAATAATAAACCAACAGCACCAATAGACGTTGTAACTAACGAGTGTAATTACCCCAAACCGCCCGTAGTGGAATGGTATATCGGCAACACCAAGGTAGCGTCTTCAAGCCATCCCATTTCGGATGTGGTACCTATTGTCAATATAGATTGCGGTTTGTTTAACAATCAGCAACACCATATATTGACTTTCCGGTACAATTTTCCGACGACTGGTATAACTGGCCCTGTCACGTTTTATGCAAAAGTCATTGACTCAAATGGTAAAGCTAGGCTCGCTACCAACAATCAAGGCGATTACTACTTAACAATACACATACATTAACAATGGTAAAAAAGCATATTGTCTGAACGGCACACATGTTTGGTTCCAGTGTTCAAAGAGCTTTACGATAAAGAAATAGATAAAAGAAGCAAAAAAGGATGAAAAACTTCAAGAAAAATATGTTCGGTGCGGAACGGGTATCTCTAAAAAAATTATAGATGGGAAGAAAGTAATCGTGTTGGGGCCAGCCACCCAGAAGAATACTCCAACAGCAAAGACTAATCCCACCAACCCGTCCTCTCTAAGAAACTTTATAGCACATACAGGCCAACATTACTGGACATGCTATGTTGTCAGAGCCCCCGAAGGAGATAATGGTGTGTATTTATATAACGTATCTCTTAAATACAATACCGACGTTAGTGTATATGTTCTTACAGGAGTTAAGACAAAAGTTCCAAAAACCTCAAAGTTTCATCAACATTGTACAAACACGAATTCACAGGAAGCTCCTAAATCTTATCTAAAGGCGTCCTTCTTTGCAGTTGAAAATTTGGATCATAAACATAACATTTACGTCAAAGGCATGACTATTTATAGGAAGGCCAACTAGTGCAACCCAGTAGCTAAGCCATGAAAAAAGTACCACTGATTGCTGGTACGTTTTTCATGGTCGGGGTGAGCGGATTTGAACCGCTGGCCTCACCGTCCCGAACGGTGCGCGCTACCGGGCTGCGCCACACCCCGCCAACTTTGAAGGACAACCTACGGTGCCATCACCCCACAAAAATAAATTTTGTGGGGACTCCGTTTTCCTTCAACGCTCGACCGGCAAAGCCGGGTTTGCAAGCAAACAAAATCGAGCTACTACCTTTCCCTCAAGGAAACAGTACGAATAGAGGTAATTATAACAAAGCTTTGCGGATTAAGATTATTCTTGGTATAAACCTCTTATGCCTTTAAAACAAACATTTGCTGGTTCTTGGCAGGTTATCGCAATCAGCTTTAAAACCGTAGCGCATGATCCTCAGATTATTCTCTACCCGCTTTTGGCAGTTATTATTACCCCACTGCTCGGAACATACCTTGGCAGGTCTATTTTTAGCCGTCTTTATAACGATGTTTTTAACACTGCCGGCATGGTTGTACCGCATCACGTCCGAGCTGTAGTTGGTTTGGTCACCTTCTCTGCTTTTTACGCGGCCTTTATGGCAGCGCTTTTTACCTGCGCTGTATCCGCGGCAGTTATGGCCCGGCTGGAGCGGCGCTCGTTTAAACCGCTGGAGGGATTAACCCAAGTGCTGCATCACTTCTTTCGGGTTGCGCGTTTTGCCGTGTTGAGTGTCTTTTTATTCCCAGTTGGCATTTACTCACAGCGGCGTAAATTGCCCAAAGGTATGGTGGGCGTGCTTGGTAGCTCGCTGACCCTACACATGGCAAACCTGGCACCGGCTATTTTAACTACCAAAACGGCTTACGGCGCAACCGTCCGCGATTCTATAAATATTTTAGGGGCCAAATGGAAAGAAGGCCTGCTGCTAAAGGTTGGTATGTACGCCACCTTTACGCTAGCGGTGATTCTGCCCAAACTAATCCAACATCATTTCAGTCCGACAGCTAGCAACGCGGGCTGGGTGCTCAGCTTAGAATTTGGCGCCTCCGGCCTGGTGGTCTTTAAAGTTATAAACGCTATTTTTACGACCGTGCTTTATCACCAAGCCAAAACTGATCAAGAAGCTAATCAATAAATTTGGTCGGGGATGCCAGATTCGAACTGGCGACCTCTCGCTCCCAAAGCGAGCGCGCTAGCCAAGCTGCGCCAATCCCCGGTCTTCATGGCCTTCCTCATAATGTACAATTCTATGGCAATTTGCGCAAAGTAAAGTGCATTTTTCTACTTCCTCCTGCAATTTTTTGAAGCCGGCTCTATAGCGGAAGTCTGAAATGTTAAAGTCTTTGTTCTTTAGGTCTTTGTGGTGAAAGTCAAGAACGCGAAAATCTGAATTTCCGCAACTTTCGCACTTTCTTTGTTTCTTGTATTGCTCCAGCCAAGCCCTATGTCGCCTAATCAAGTCTCTTTTCGTTTCTCTGTAGCAATATCGGCATTTATGACGACGATAAACCCTGTCGGGTAAGGTAGCGGCCACCCCAAAATCTTTCTCGGGATATTTTTTGTGGCAATAACGACACTCTTTAAGCACTATCACATTATAGTATTTTGGGATGCATTAATAAAGTCCCAAATACTACTTGGCGAACTCTATGGCGCGGGTTTCGCGGATCACATTGACCTTTATAGTACCCGGGTATTGCATAGTGGATTCAATCTTGTTGGCAATATCGCGTGCTAGGCGGATGGCTTGCAAGTCATCTACGTTTTTTGGTCTTACAAACACGCGGACTTCGCGGCCGGCGCTGATTGCGTAAGCTTTTTCTATACCGTCAAAGCCAAGAGCCGTATTTTCCAGCTCTTTCATACGTTCGGCAAAACCTTCTGTGCTGACATTGCGTGCACCGGGACGGGCGCCAGAAATGGCATCCACCACGCGGACAATCAGACCCTCTACGGAAGTTACGTCTACGTCATCATGGTGCTGTTCGGCAGCAGCGGCCACTTCTTCTGGCGCGCCATATTTTCGCAGCATCTCACCGCTAATATGATGGTGTTTGCCTTCCACTTTGTGAGAAAGCGCTTTGCCCATATCGTGCGTCAAGGCCGCGTACTTGGCTATTTTGACATCGGCGCCAAGTTCCTCTGAAAGCACACCGGCCAGCTGAGCCATTTCAACGGAATGTTTGAGCACGTTTTGGCCGTAGCTAGTGCGGTATTTTAGCTCACCCAAAAGCTGCAAAATCTCTTTGGGGATACCAACTAGGCCAACCTCGCGCGCGGCATCTTCCCCGGCCCGGACCACATCTTTTTGGACTTGTTGTCGGGCCTTTTCTACGACTTCTTCAATCCGGCCCGGGTGCACCCGGCCGTCTTTAAGCAACATCTCCATAGCCTGGCGGGCGATTTCGCGCCGCACCGGGTCAAAGGATGAAAGCACAATATAACCGGGCGTATCATCTACCAAAATGTCCACGCCGGTTGCCCTCTGCAGGGCTTGAATGTTACGGCCTTCTTTGCCGATGATACGGCCTTTCATTTCCTCGTCTTCCAATTTGACAGAGGCTACGGTACGCTCGGCGGTAACTTCCGAAGCCATGCGCTCCATGGTGCTGGCTAAAATCATGGCCGATTTTTCCTCGGCGTTGTCTTTGGCCTCGTTCTGGAGTTTGTTTACGAGCTCAATCAAATCATGTTTGATATCGCGCTCGGTCATCTGCATCAACTTCTCGGTCGCATCTGCCTTGGATAGCTTAGCGATTTTCTCCAGCTTCTCTTGTTGCTTGGTGCGGATGTCACGGATCTCGTTTTTAAGATCTTCTACTTCAGCTTCGGACTTACGCAGGTTTTCGCTACGCTTATCAAGTTCATCCAGCTTCTTGTCTAAACTTTCCTCGCGGGTAAGCAAGCGAGCTTCAAGTTCTTTTAGTTCGTTTCTGCGTTTTTGTTCGTCTTTTCTTGCTTCTTCAATACGCTTGGCCGCATCTTCTTCTGCTTTTCGGATAGTTTCGGCTGCTTCTTTTTTAGCCTGAGCCAGTTCTTTTTTAGCCTCGGCAACTGCAGCCTTACCGGTAAAAAGGTCCAGTAATGACATATATTGTCCTCCTTTAAGGACACCGCTGCTAAAAAGATTACGCAACAATCACTATCACATCTTTAGTTGGTCAACTCTTAGCAGTAAGTATCAAAAAATTAATGAATCGTTATCGGATGTTTCCCCAAAATCCAGAAATATCCTATCCATTAATATAAGTCCGCTCCCAGTCTTTTGGCAAGCTATTTCTTTGGCTTGGTTATGTGTGGCGGCGAGCCGTACTCGGGTAGAGCGATTTTATCGTTCTGCCCAGCTGCCATTTTTTTGCAGCCAGTTTTAGCCCAGTCTTTGCCGTCGGCCGCCACAATTGGGATATTAAGCGCGTATGCCATAGTGTTGGCCACCGCAAAGCCTATACGCAGGCCGGTAAAGCTGCCCGGACCTTTGTAGATCACTAAGCCTTCCAGTTCTTCCATTTTTTTGCCGCTTTTATTCAGCAGTTCCTTGATTTTTAAATGAATAGTGTCAGACAGCTCGCGGTGGGCCTGCCATTTGATAGCGGATAGCTGTTGGCCGCTATCAATTAGCGACAGCTCAGCCTCTGGTTTATCTGTTCGTATCGTTAATGCTAACAACTTCTACTCCTAGTAATTTTTTTATCGGTGGTTTGCCGGGGAATAATCTGCCCAGTTCACCATACGGCAGCGGAAGGTGAATACCCATCCTTTGCATGTAAAGCACATCTTCTGCTCTAAATGTACCGGCATAGTTTCTAATAATTACGGGGTAGCTGCTTGGGTAGCTGTCGGCGGCTCTGGCTTCCTCGATAAGTTCCGCGTAGCCTGCAAACATGTCCTTACGGTCTTTATCTGTTTCTACGTCCATCTGAAGCAGTTCGCTCATACGCCTCTACCCCATTAAAAACAAAGTATAGAACTAATGGGGCAATCTGTCACGGGCGGCTGGCCTGCCAAGCACTTTCAACCTGGCGCACTTTACCGCTAAAGCCTTCCGGATATTTGATTGTAATCTCGCGCTCGTCCGCAAAGTTGGCAGTTGGTTCAAATTTAATGCTCAGGCGATTCGCCGGCAAGACATCCTTAACAATGTCACTCCATTCAATAACGGTAACGGCTGATTTGTCTTGGATAGATTCAGCCAACTCATCACGCATTATGCCGGCACCATCCAAACGGTAAAAGTCGTAGTGATAGATGCTGAGTTTAGGACTTCTGTAAATTTTCTTGAGGGTAAAGGTTGGGCTGGCCACTGTGTCTCTGCTACCCAGTCCCTGCACCAAACCTTTAACAAAGGTTGTTTTGCCACCGCCCAAATCACTCACCAGCTCAATTACTTCGCCGCCGGATAATTTACTTCCCAGCAGATTGCCGAGCCGCAAAGTATCTTCGGAGCCGGTAGATATGGTTTGCCAAATCAGCGCGGTATTCATATCCAGCGTATAGTAGCGCGGCAGCGGCTACGCCGGCAAGCGTCCAGGGGTGGATAGGTGCCGGCTGAGTGGAGGCACTGCTACTGCCGGCTCCAGATGAGCCAAGCCCGCCGGACCCGGTCGATAGCCCTGCCACTGTGGGCGTGGTATTTGTCTTTGATTTAGAGCTGCTGCTTGAACCAGCAATAATATTGGCAGCACCAGGTGTTGGTTTGCTCGTCCAATACCATTTACCATTAGCAAGTGCCCAAGACTGACCATCCTTGGCTGAGCCATAACCATCGCTTTGGCTGATGATGCCGCCATTTGGATCAAGCAGCCACGCCTGACCGCCGGTATTGCTTAGTGTTAGATGCGTGTCGGACGAATAGTAAGCCGCGAATGTCTTTGCAGGGATGGCCGAGCCATCATCAAAAGTATAGTCATGCTTTGTGGTCAGACCAACTTCAATCGTAAAGCCGGACAAGTCAAAAGCTTGGTTATTTGAATTATAAATCTCCACAAATTCATCGGTGCTATCGTTGCCGGTGCCGGTCGGGTTAGCTAAAAGCTCTGTAATTAGGGGCGGTGCAAGGCCGATATCGTCTGAGGGAATGCCGCTAGACTGGACACTAGCGGCCAGTATTTCTGCGGGCGGTTCCGGACCACCTGAGCCTAGCTGATTTAGGTTGCCGGTACTGGCTGAACTTGCGGCCACGTCAAGCTGGCAGCTGTCCGAGCTGTCTTGGTCAGCTTTTTGCCAAGCAAACGCCAGCGCCCCGCTTTGGTAGCGATAGTAAGCATTGTTGGGGTCAGACGTGCTGGAGGGTACGCTCTTGATGACACCAGAAGCAGAGCCAGAGCTCCAACTGACATTATCGCCAGCGGTTTGAACTAGGCTACCGCCGGATATGCTTTGCTTAACTATTTCCAAATAGCCGCCAGAGTCGGTTAGGCTGATAGAAAGCTTGGCCACCACAGCCGCACCGCAAGTACTGCCACCACTAGCAGAAAGTAAGATTGTCTGCCCGCTGTTAATGGAGGCTGACGGTAACTGCTGGGTAGAACTGCCTACGCCGGTGGCAAGTGGATTAGTGTTATTAAAATCATAAAGCCAGTAACTAGAAAGGTCGTTTATGGTAGCGCCGGTATTATTTTGGATAAGTATAAATTCGTTACCGGTGATTTTAACTTCCGCCAAGCTTAGCCCGGCCGGAGTAGCGATTGCCGGCGCCGCAGCCAAAGCATAGCCGCTAAAGCAAGTCCCCAAAACAATCAGGCAGGCCGCCACCCAAGAAAATATCCTTGGAAACTTCATTTAGAAAAAATTTTAAGCAAGTGAACAACAAAGTGCAAGCAGTAGCACGATAAAACCTTAGCGACTATAATCAAGGGTATGTTGAGGTTAAGCTCATCTTTGATGAATCAACCAGTCGTGTCCTTGCGGACTGGCGGTGGCATAGCCACGGCCGTCGAGCCTGTTATCAACCCTCATAACCTCAAAATTTTGGGCTGGTGGTGCAAAGAACGGTCCCGCAATGAGCCTGTCATACTACTGGTAGAGGACGTCCGCCAAATGACGCCGCAAGGTATTGCGATAGATGGCGAGCACGATTTAAGCGCACCGGCAGAACTGGTCCGCCATAAAGAAATTTTGGATATAAAGTTCCAGCTAATCGGCAAATCCGTCAAAACCAAACGCCGGAAAATCGGCAAGGTCAATGACTTTTCTTATAACGATGGTATGTTCGTACAAAAGCTTTATGTGTCTACACCAATCGTTAAACTACTGGCCTCTACAGACACCCACCTTATAGACCGCACCCAGATAATAGAGATAACCGACAATTATATTTTGGTGTCCGACACCGAAGTACCGGCCGGCGCCGAAGAGATGGTTACCGCCCCGGCATAGCGGCTCCGCCTTATGAGACAAAACCAAATGGTTTTTTCTCATCGCACCGACAAAAAGTGTGATTTTTGCTCGGGCTGCTCTTTTTCCTTTTTACTTACTATCCAGCTCCTTTTTGATGAGATCGTAAGAAAAACCTTGGCTGATTAAATACCGCCTGAATTTAATTGAGTCTTGGTAGCGGCTCAGGGTCTTTTTTTTGGCAATTATCGCTCGCAGGCGCTCACTTTCATCACCAAATTCTAGCAAGGCCTGCTCTGCTAACTCACGGTTGATGCCTTTTTTAAATAGTTCAGCACGGATTTGCCGGTTGCTCTTGCCCGCACCTGCCTTGAGTTCTACTAACCAACCTGCAAATTTTTCATCACTTAGGTAATTTTTACCTTTAAACTCATCTGCTAATCTCTCGGTTAAACTAGGGTCAGTTTTTTTGCGGCGCATATAATCGCTAAATTCACGGACGGAATGCGGCCGGTTGAGTACCCATTCTAGTGCCCGCGCACTGGTCTTACCGTCTTCAGATACCTGTTTAAATTTTTTGGCCTCTGCCGGACTCAGCTCATCGCCATTTTTAAGGCCGTACTTTACAAGCTCGCCCAATGAAAGCGAAAACTCGTACTTGTCGTCCAAAAAAACACTAACCCGCTCTTTATTTTTAACTTGCTGTTTTAGGGCAGTAATTTTCACCGGCGAGTTATTAGGTAGGTTAGTAAAAATGCTAGCCAGAAGGCTTCTACTACGCTGCCCTGGTGTGTTTCGCTCCATTGGATTTTGAGATGCCAGCGGGTAAAGGCACTCATCGGTTCTGCTAAAAGTTTTTTATAATCACGGCGCAAGTAGTAACGCCAACCCCAAACCGCATCCGGCACCGCGCACAAAAAAGCGCCCGCTAAAATTAGCCAGGTGGGTGCTATATTTCCCAGCCACAAGGCCATAAATATTGATAAGACGCCTGCTACAGCCACGTCAGAAAAGGCAAAATTGCGGGCGGCCTTACTATGGTCTGGCCCAACGTCAAAATGCGGGATGGCATCCATAACAAAATGTGCCGCAAAAGCTAGCGGCAGGGCCCACGCCGAGCCAACCGCCACTACAATGGCTACCCCGGTCAAGGCATGGTTGGTCGCCGTCATTTAAGGCTTACTCCTTAGAGGCAGCTATGATTTCTTTTGTAATTTTGTCTAAGACCTTGGGGTTTTCGCGTAAATACTTCTTGGCGGCTTCACGACCCTGAGCGATTTTTTCACCGCTGTATTCATACCAGGCGCCAGTCTTATCTACCACACCTTTGGCTACTGCCAAATCAATCACGTCGCCGGCTCTTGAAATACCCTCGTTATACATAATGTCAAATTCGGCCTCGCGGAATGGCGGTGCGATTTTGTTTTTAACCACTTTGACGCGCACGTGATTGCCTATAGCCTGGTCACCAGATTTTATTTGGGCAATACGGCGGATGTCCATCCTAACAGACGAGTAAAACTTCAAGGCATTACCGCCAGTGGTTGTCTCTGGGTTGCCAAACATGATGCCGATTTTCATCCTAAGCTGGTTTACAAAAACAACCGTACACTTGGTGCGAGAAATTATGCCAGTAAGCTTGCGTAAGGCCTGGCTCATCAGCCGGGCTTGTAGGCCCATGTGGGCGTCGCCCATGTCGCCCTCAATCTCGGCCTGCGGCACTAGTGCCGCCACAGAGTCTACAACAACGATATCGACAGCGTTGGAACGCACAAGCGTTTCTAAAATTTCTAAGGCTTGTTCGCCGCTGTCGGGTTGGGAAATAAGCAGGCTGTCAGTATCAACGCCCAGACGCTTGGCGTAGGCTGGATCGAGGGCGTGCTCGGCGTCAATGAATGCGGCTGTACCGCCGGCTTTTTGAACCTCCGCCACGGCGTGCAGACAAACAGTCGTTTTGCCGGAGCTTTCCGGGCCGTAGATTTCTACCACTCTTCCTTTTGGAATACCGCCGCCCAGTGCCAAGTCCAGGCTGATAGAACCGGTTGGGATAGTCTCTACATTTGTCGCGTGGGCCTCGCCCAGGCGCATGATAGAACCTTTACCAAATTGTTTTTCTATTGAATCAACTGCCAGCTTAAGAGCCTGGGGTTTGCCGCTTGCAGCCGGTGCAGCGGCCTTGGTTTTGTCTGCCATTTTTTATAAACTCCTCATTCACCAGACAGTATATCAACAGATACTCAAGCTTGAATAGCCCCGGAAAATGGCTGTGCTAGAATGGAGGTACAAGCTTCCTTGTTAAAAAACTTCGCAAAAATAGACGGGCAATAATTTATGAAGCAAAAAAATAGGCTGGGGTTTTCTACGATTGAACTCCTGATTATTTTTGCGGTGGTCAGTTTGTTGGTTGCCTTTATTGCCACACATTACGCCTCGGTGCGGCAAAAATCACGGGACGACAGCCGCAGGACCAACATCTCTAATTTGCAGTTTGCCGCCGAGAGTTATTTTGCCCAAAGCGGCGACTACCCAACTTTGGCACAATTTAACAGTGCGCTCTTTCGGAATAAGAATATGCCCGCTCTGCCCAACGGTTCCTGGCAGGACCCTTCCTGGCCAACCAAAAAAAGTGAATGCAAGGTTGCCAGCGTGGCAGTTTTAGTTGATTTGGAGACCCCGGCGGTTGGTTGCTATGGTTACGTACCCACTCCAGCCGGCTGCGATAATAAAAAAACCATCTGTACCGGTTATGAGTTCTCCGCCCACTTAGAGGGTGGTGGTTATTACGTCAAAAATTCAAGCGGCGCTTGAGGAAACCGTCGCCGCAGGCCCTGGGTGCTCGCCATACTGCCTCACAAATTGCTGACGGGCCTCCAAAATCCTATTGGCATAATTGTCTGGGTCCGGACAGTAGGCAAAGACAAAGTTATCTACCTCGCCGGCAGTCTGTATAACTAATGTTCCGTAATTAAAGTAGGTTTGTAAAATGCCCTGTTGTGTAACATTGACGTCTTCCACGTTGCTCATAGACAGTCGGGAAATCTTGCGGTTGAACAATGCCTTTTGCAGAATTTGAACAACTGATTTGTCGGTTACAACCAAGCGGCATTGGTGGTACACGTAAACAGAAACCAGCAATATGATAACCAAAAAAGCCACCACAAAAACGGCACCAGCAGCTATGAGACCTTTGGTACTGCTGGATAGATTATTAAAGAAGCTATATATAGCAAGCAGTACAATGGCTACGACCGCCGCAATGCCCGCGCCCATTTCGGCATAAATGCCGACTATGCCGATGGGGTGGCGGCGGACAATTGTAACTAATTTCTCGCCTGGCTCCAATAGTTTTTCATCGGACTTAGCAATAGCAAAAGCACCAATCTTATTTACCGTTGGCGGCTGAGCGGGCGCTTCATCTGCATGAACTACAGCCATTGCCCCAATGTTGAGCTGTTCTTTATCTCGCAAGTTTTGGTCTTCCATATAGCTTTTATAACAATGAAGGCTGGTTTTTACCAGCTCTGGTTTTAGGTGATTTGCCCAGGTGGGTCCAGGCTCTAGGTGTAATCTTGCGGCCACGCGGTGTGCGCTCAAGCAGGCCGATTTGCATCAGGTATGGCTCATAAAAATCTTCAACCGTACCGCGCTCCTCGGCCATGATGGCGGCTATCGTGTCCACGCCAACCGGGCCGCCATTGTGGTGATCAATTATGGCGCTAAGCAGCTGGCGGTCAGCCGGGTCTAGGCCAAGCTCGTCAATTTCTAACAGCTCCAAGGCTTTGAGCGCTACTTTTTCATCCACTATACCGTCGCCGTTCATGTCGACGTAATCTCGTACACGGCGCAGCAAGCGGTTGGCAATGCGCGGTGTTAAACGCGAGCGGTGGGCCAATAAATCAGCTGCGGCCTTGTTCACTTTTACGTCCAAAATCTTGGCGGAGCGGTTGATAATTTGGCTGATTTCGGAAGGATCGTAAAATTCCAGCCGGTGGATTAGCCCAAAGCGGTCGCGCAGTGGTGCTGCCAGTGAGCCGGTGCGAGTGGTAGCGCCAATGATTGTGAATTTGGGCAAATCCAGGCGCAGGGATTTAGCGCTTGGGCCTTTGCCGAGCATGATGTCCAGCTTAAAATCTTCCATGGCGCTATAAAGCACTTCTTCAATCACGCGGTGCAATCGGTGAATTTCGTCAATGAATAAAATATCGCCGTCTTGCAGATTGGTCAAAAGCGAGGCCAGATCACCCGCCCGCTCAACCGCGGGGCCAGAGGTTACGCGGATCTGGGCTCCCATTTCGTGGGCAATCACACCGGCCAGGGTTGTCTTGCCCAGTCCCGGCGGTCCATACAGCAAAATGTGGTCAATCGGCTCACCGCGCTTTTTGGCGGCGCCGATGGCTAACTTTAAGTTTTTTTTAATTCGCTGCTGGCCAATATAGTTAGTAAAATCATGCGGCCGCAGAGTTTGTTCTAATTCTTCCTCACGCTCTTCGTCCTTTGCTGAGGTATCCGCTATACGGTCAATCGCCATATCAACAGTTTAACAATTAGCTAGGGCTTAATACAGAGCGGCGGCTTTGGGCATTTGGGAGCCCTTGAGGATTTTCAAAACTTGGTCAGCTTCAACGGTTTCTTTTTCAAGCAACGCCACTTTTAATTTTTCCAGTTTATCCATATTGGATTTGAGCACGGTCCGGGCACGCTGGCCGGCTTCTTTAATAAGGTTCTCTACCTCATCATCAATGACCTTGGCCGTTTCATCGGAGTACTGCCGTTCGTGTACCAGTTTTTCTAGCATCATACCCTCATCCACATGGAAGACTTGGTCTCGCAAGACTTTGCCCATACCTTGATTAACAACCATGTCGCGGGCAAGTTCGGCCGCTTTTTGCAGATCACTACCGGCGCCAGTCGTAACACGGTCCACACCGTAAACCAGCTCTTCAGCCATTCGACCACCCAACATGCGGGCCAGTACATCTTTAAACTCAATTATGCTGTGGTAGGATTTATCTTCCGGGGGGATGAACCAAGTGACGCCGCCCGTGGCACCGCGCGGGATGATAGTGACTTTATGGACCATGTCGCTGTCGGGCAAAACGTGTCCCACCACGGCATGACCAGCCTCGTGGTAAGCTGTTAATTCTTTTTCTTTTTCGGTCATGACTTTAGACTTGCGCTCCGGGCCAATAGCCACCTTTTCAAAGGCCTGCACGACATCTTCGTTTTCAATCACTTTGCGGTTATGACGGGCGGCCAAAATTGCCGCCTCGTTGGCGATGTTAGCCAAATCCGCGCCGGAAGAGCCAGCCGTTTTGGCGGCCAACGAACCCAAATCCACGTCTTTACTAACCGGTTTTTCTTTAAAGTGTGTTTCTAAAATCAGCTTACGGTCTCGGCGGTCAGGTAAATCTATATTAACGCGTCGGTCAAAGCGGCCGGGCCTAAGCAGCGCTGGGTCCAAAACATCTGCCCGGTTAGTCGCCGCCAGCACAATTACGTTTTGGCCCTGCTCAAAACCATCCATCTCTACCAAGATCTGGTTAAGAGTCTGTTCGCGCTCATCATGTCCGCCACCCATGCCCGAGCCGCGGCGGCGTCCCACCGCATCAATTTCATCAATAAAGATAATACACGGAGCGTTCTTCTTGGCTTTGTTAAATAGATCCCTGACGCGGGATGCACCGACGCCAACAAACATCTCTACAAACTCTGAACCAGAGATAGAGAAAAACGGCGCATTGGCCTGCCCGGCCACAGCCCGGGCCAGCAGAGTTTTACCAGTTCCTGGCGGGCCGATTAAAAGAACGCCCTTGGGGATTTTAGCGCCAACACCTTCAAATTTTTTGGGGTACTTTAAAAACTCTACAACTTCTTCCAGGTCCTGCTTGGCTTCGTCATTACCGGCCACATCAGTAAATGTGACTTTGCCTTTCTCTGTGCCATAAAGACGGGCGCGGCTCTTACCAAAACTGAGAGCCTGATTACCTTGCCCCTGGGCGCTTCTAAACATCAATATTAAGATGAAAGCAATCACAATTACCGGTAGCACACCCACTACCAGTTGGCCCCAAAAGCTATTGCCATTATTGTTTGGTTTATTAACTAACGTAACCTTGCCTTGTTTTAAGCCCTGTTCATAAATACTGGAACCTGATTCCATAAAAGATTTTTCCGTCGGGCTGGTTTTGCCTTTAGGCGTTATATCTAGTTCATCACCCTTAACAACTATGCTGGAGGTTCTACCGTTATTAGCATCAGATATAGCCTGGGAGAACGGAACCTCTTTTAGGTTAGCCGGCTGTTTAAAGGCGGCATAGAAAATCAAGGCAAACAGTAGTATAAGCGCCACGAAGCCGGCATTTTTAAAACTGCTGCCTTTGTTCCCACCGAATTTGAACTGTTTCCTGTCCATATCCTAGATAATTATACCAGTACCTTTACCACCTTATTACAAGTGTGGCGGCGGTTTGAGTGTTTTTTATAACTAGATGCTTTCCGGCTTCATATACCTTACCCGGTCCGCCAATTCTAATGAATGCGTTTGCTCCGGTGATTGTTCCCTTATCAAAGTCCCTAAGCCCTTTTTGCCTAAACCAATCGGCAACGAACTCATTGGCTACTTCTACCGGTAAAAGAGCAAATAATTGACGGTCAATTTGATTACCATTTAGTAAATACTGTGAATAAGTCGCGATTATTTGTTCTGTCTCCTCACGGTTTTTTGCAACTTTTTCTATATTTTCTACCAAGCCGTCTCTTTGAGAGGACGATAGTTTATTAACAACGTGCCTTCTTAGGTAATTACGCAAGTATTTATCTTCTTGGTTGGTTTTATCCTCCCGCCAGTGCAGCTTGTTTGCTTGAGCATATGCTAGGATTTCTTTTTTTCTGAAACCAAGTAGTGGCCGCTTCATTCCATCTTTATCTGCCAGTGACACCAGCCCCCGGGGACCAGTCCCTCTTAAAATGTTAATGAAGGCTGTTTCAATCAAATCATCCTTATGGTGGGCAGTAACGATGTCGTCAGCTTGATATTTTTTTCTAGCTGTTTCAAGAAACTGGTAGCGAGCGTTTCTGGCAGTTTCCTCTGAGGCGTTTTTGCCCAATCTTGCCTGTCCCAGTTCAAAGACTAGGCCATATTTTTTGGCTAACCTGGCAACAAACTCTCCGTCATCGTCAGAATCGAAGCGGATTCCGTGATCAAAATGAGCTACCACCAAATCCAGTTCCGGCTGTTTGGAGAGTAAATCAAGCAAAACCACCGAATCTACTCCGCCACTGACGGCCAGAATATATTTACCGGGCTTTAGCTTAACTTCCATATTACTTATAATCTTAACTCAGGATGAAAAAATTGTACTTTGTACGTCACGGCGAAAGTGAAGCTAATGCCAAAAGGCTCTTTGCCGGACGCTGGGATGTTCCGCTGACCGAGACAGGCCGCAGCCAGGCCAACCAAGCCGGTAAGGAGGCGAAGAGCTTGGATATAGACTTGATAGTAAGTTCACCATTAAAAAGAGCTAGCCAAACGGCAGAAATTATCGCAAGCGAAATTGGTTACCCGAAAGATAAGATTGTTTATTCGGACCTTTTTATGGAGCGCGATTACGGTAGTATGCAGGGCCAGCCGTGGGATGGTGCCAATGTCATAAATTTCGACACGGTTTTGGGCGCCGAGAAAGAGAGAGCATTGTTAAAAAGAGCCACTGAAGGCGCAGATTTCCTTAAAAATATGCCCAAGGACAATATACTTTTTATCGGGCACGGGACAAATGGAAGAGCGGTTTTACGCTCGCTGACCAAACAGGAAGGCGAAGTTGAACTTTCAATCGAAAACGAAATCCCCAACGGCCACCCGGTCCGTTGGATTTAACCTGCCCAGCCCAGGTATGGCTAGGAGCTAAGCTGCCTACGAGCAACTTGCCGTTTATATTCCACCACCGTCAAATAAATGATAATAAGGTCAAAGATAGTTAAGAGCGTCAGGCCAACCGAAAACTTGACCAGGATTATTCTGTAAAGCTGGTAAATAACAAAAAGAGCAGTCACTACAATCAGACCAACATACGCCCACATTCGGTCGCGCCAGACTTCCTCCACCAACACTAGTTTTACGATTCCGTGGCTAAGTAAGTAAGCCGCCCCAAAGGCCAGTGATGCGCCGCTCAGATGATGTGCGGTGTCCAGGATGTGCTTGGCGATATAATCATGCGGGTTCTCGCTCAGCTCGCCCTGGGTCAAGTGTTCGGCCCAACGGCTAATTTGGTCAGGCGAAATTACTAAAAGTAATACCCCTCCTATTACTTCCACCAAACCATCCAGCGCCTTAAACAGCAGCCCGATTCTAAAGGCTCGGTCGGTTAGGTCTTTGGGGTGTTCTACCGGATTTACTGCCTGTGTCATAGCCCTGAGTTTAGTTTTAGCGCGTGAAAATTGCAAAGCCTTGAGCTATTATTAACTACGTCGCTAATAAACCAATAAAGGGGAGAACTAGTCATGTTAGAGACTGCTCATGGTCTTATCCGCCGCGCTGGCAAAAAGTTGGGCTTAGACCAAGCCACGATTGATAAATTAATTGCTACTGATGCCGAACACGTCTTTGAGATAAAACTAGACAGCGGCAAAAAATTTGATGCCTACCGCGTTCAGCACAATAACAAGCTAGGGCCTTATAAGGGCGGTATCCGTTTTCACCCAGAAGTTAACCTGGATGAAGTCAGAGCCCTGGCAACACTTATGAGCTTTAAGACGGCAGCGGCCGGGTTACCGCTGGGCGGCGGCAAAGGCGGCATTAGCGTTGACCCGCACGAACTTGATAAAGCCGAACTGGAAGAACTTAGCCGAAAGTACGCTAAGGCGTTAGCCCCGCACATCGGGCCGGACAAAGATGTACCAGCGCCGGATGTTAACACCAACGCCCAGATTATTGATTGGATGCTGGATGAATACCAAAAAGAGACTGGCGATAAATCCGGCGCCACCTTCACCGGCAAGAGCCTAGATAAAGGCGGCAGTTTAGGGCGCGACGCCGCCACTGGCCGCGGCGGTGTAATTGCCCTGCGCGAACTTCTCAAGCACACAGCTCAGGCAGAAAAAGAGTTGACTTATGCCGTCCAAGGATTTGGTAATGTTGGTTCGTTTTTTGCAACCGTAGCCAAAAAAGACCACCCCGGATGGAAAATGATTGCCGCCAGCGACTCCCGTGCGGCGCTATACAACCCTGACGGCTTAGACTCTAAAAAGCTGGATGAATATAAAGCCCAGGGCAAAAGCTTTGCCGATTACCACGAGCCGGGCGTAAAAGTTATCAACGGTGATGAAATGCTTGGTCTGTCCATGGATGTGCTGGTACTAGCCGCACTGGGCGATGCTGTCACTAAAGCCAATGTGGATCAAATTAAAGCCAGCTTTATTGTTGAACTAGCCAACGGGCCGGTTAACGAAGCCGCCTTTGACATCCTGACCGCGCGCGGCGTCACGATTTTGCCAGATATTATTGCTAACGCTGGTGGCGTCATAGTCAGCTATTTAGAATGGGTCCAGAACAAAAACGGCGAACATTGGCCGGAAGATAAAGTTAACCGTGAGCTGGAAAATTATATGGTCAAGGCCGCTGAAGAACTTTACAAAACTGCTGACGCGCAAAACGTCAGCCTAAAAGAAGCGGCCTTCATCAACGCCATCAAAAACCTGACAAAGTAGTAAGTTACCAAAAAATAAAAAAATGGTTTAATTGATTTAGTATTGGAGGTTATATGGTTCAGCCAGAAGGTTTATCTAAAAAAGCCGAGCTTGTGCGAGTAACTGCAGCAGTTGGCATGATTGCTGCTGGGATGTTCAGTGGTGGACTTGGTGGCTATGAGATAACAAAATCAGATAGCGATTCTGCTCGCAGCGATGCTCGAGCCGCCGCAGCTAGTGATGCTGGCTGCCTAGCCCTAGAAAATCATTTAAAACAAAGTGGTAGTGGCCGTGTCGTCCGAATTGACATTTTAACCCACCGTCAAGTCCTAGACTGCGGCCTGCAAGGTTTGGTGGATTTCGATATTGGTCCTTTGCCGCTGAGCGGTAAGGTTACTGACCTAGTCGTAGAATTACCAAGTCCTGATCAACTACAACAAGACCTCCTACACCAAACTCACAGCGCTGAAGATCCTAGAACAGGAGAAGAAGTAGCTGGCATTATTGTTGGGGGTCTGATTGGTGGTGCTGTTGGCGCGAAAGTAGGTGAGCTAATATCCGCACTTGATGATAGGCGCCGCCGCAAAAATAATCGGAAAAGATCGTCAACCATAGCAAGCGCTTAATTTAATAGCCCCCCATCAACGCCATCAAAAACCTGACAAAATAGGTCGTGGTTGTTATAATTACCCCTGTTACGTGGCAGGGTAGCTCAGTTGGTTAGAGCACAGGACTCATAAGCCTGGGGTCGCGAGTTCAAATCTCGCCCCTGCTACCAAATAAAAAGTCTGTTTGGTACAAAACAGACTTTTTATTTTAAAGCTAGCTACTCGCTAGAATCGAATCTATATCTTTGAATTCCGGTGTGGTTTCCGGTAATTCTAAAGCAAGTACATCCATTTTTTGTTCCCCTTTTTTGTTTTTTATTTTTTGGACTTAAGACACATTATACATAAACATTATCAAAAGTCAAATAAAAGTGTTTGAATATTGGCCGCTTTTATGCTTAACTTTCCGCTAGGATCTTAGTCTTTTTAGTTCGAGCTTAGGCACGACCATTTCGGACACGGCCGTTCGCAACCTCACTGACTAAGGGGTCGTACCTAGCAAGTTAAACAAGGATTTAAATTTAAAATGTACAAGTTATTTGTAGGTGGTTTGCCTTTTTCAACCACCGATGACGAACTTAAAGAAGCTTTTGAAGCTCACGGCAAAGTGGCATCCGCCACGGTTGTTCGTGACCGCGACACCGGCCGCAGCAAAGGCTTTGGCTTCGTTGAGTTTGAAAACGAAGACGAAGGCAAAGCTGCCCAAGCAGCCATGAACGGCTCCGACATGGGCGGCCGTACTATCATGGTTGACGTGGCTCGGCCAAAAGAAAACCGCTAATTTTAGAGGTTAACTCACGAGAAAACTCCCCATTTTTTGGGGAGTTTTTGTGTGGCCTAGGCTACTTCCTCTTCGCCCAAAATAGCATGTAACTTTGCCAGTCCGCGGGAAGCATGAGACTTAACTGTACCTAGCTTAATCCTAAGTTCGGCTGCAATTTGTTCATAGGTCTTTCCCTCAAAATAAAACTTAAAAATAACAACCTGCTCCTGTTCAGAAAGCTTTTGGATTGCTTCCAAAATACGTTCTCTTTGTTCCCGTACGATAACCTTCTTCTCAGGACTGTCTTCTCTACTTAGTATAGACAGGAGGTGGGGTTCGGGGTCAGTACTTATCTCATGGCTTCTTCTACCACGATGTTTTTTCAACTCGTCTTTTGATGTATTAATTAAAATGCTGTGCAGCCACGTCAACGGATGTGCTTCACCTCTAAATTGCCTGGATCTCTCCATAGCCTTCACGACGGTAGAATTCACATAATCATCTGGCTCTATTATGCTTCCGTGGGAACGCCTATCGCGTAAAATCTTCCGCGCCGCGTAAGCCGTCAAGGCCACTAGTGCCGTACCTTCAAGTGCGTGTACCACCAGCTCTTTGTTGTCATCTGGCTTTGGCTCTTCATGTTTCGGCATAATCGCAGTATAACGCTCGTTAAAGGACTTATCTAGATATAGCAATCTATCAGCTTACTCTACCGTAGCAGGCTAGAATTTAGCTGTTATGAGAATAAGTTGACCGAGTGGGAGCTCACGCTAAAAGTAGCCGCGGATCCCCGCCGCCTCGTCATATTCTCCCCTCCGGAGTAAACCACCGTCTAGTGCTGATGTGGCTTTACTAGTACCGCCCTTGCAGTCATCCAGTCGTCACTTGTGTAGCGGGGCCAGCAGCAGCGGAAGAAGATTGTCTCAATATGGGGATGCTTCTTGCTATATCTCTCAATGTACCCGTTGCCTTTCCACTGTGGATGTGGTTCAGGAGTCCGGACAAACCGGTACGTATACCACACACCGTTCCACCTGATCTTTGCGACGTAGCCTGGCTTGATCAGGTAGAGGTTATAGAACGGGCCGTGGGCGCCATAGCCTGGTACAGGCGTGACGTCGTGGCCATCGATCACCATCGTCTTGCTCATTCCGGGCCGAGCGTGGAAATTGTTATCCCAGACTGGGCCGAGCATCTCATGAGCGTCCGTATCCGTGCGGAGGATTTGCTTGTTGAAAATCCCCAGAGCCGGGATGGTCAGGAGAGTCCGGTTTCGCGGCTGGGCTGCGATACCGCTAGGCGCCGTAAGAACCATCGATGCCAGCACGGCAACGACGAGCAACATTACTCTTTTCATACCTCTTTCCATGCTGTGTATCACCCTTTCTGAGTAAATTATAATGTGGAACACTACGAGCCGAGAAGCCTAAAAGTTCTAGACATCTCAAAACTTTAACGACTAAACTGTAACACTAATATTAAAATCTGTCAAGAGGAGTATCGCCGCTCTCCGTCTGTTATTCAGTCATGGTAGCCGAAGTTCATTCGAATTGGAACGCTATCTTGGCAGAACTGGTTAGGTGGAAGACCCTATGCAGTGAGAGTACTCAGAGCCAGCTATTCTTCCTCGGCCTCTGACTCATCCGTAACTACTCTAATGGTGTCTCTTAAAAACACACCTGGTGCACGGCCAACATGAAGCTGAGCAGACGCACGATGAACGGTACACCTGTCTATCAAAACGGCTCTATCTTTTGGTGCTTTTTCCGAAGTGGTTGCGAACCATTTGGATATGCCACCACTCAACGCTGGAACTGGACCAACATAAATTCGAGTAGGATTACCTCGGTGATTAACTATAACGGCTTCAGCATCGCCTAAAAAACGGTCACGATGTGTCGTACCCGGGGGCGAAAAGGGTAATAGATTTCCTGTCATAGTATGTAAAATCGAAGCTGCTGAACGAACTTTGCCGACTCTATAAAGCAGCGCATGCGACAAAGCAGTGTCTGGGGATACTTCTCTATAATCCCTATAAAGGCCGTCAATTTGCGTGACTGCCATCTGTAAATTAGCAGTCAGATTATCGGCGTTAACTTCGCCAGTTATATCTTCTGCAGAAGAAGAGGCACTTCGCCCAACAACTAACTTACCGACGGTGGCTACTGTGAGCTCACCGCCTGGGGAGATGCGAGTTTCGTATTTTACAGAGGCTTGCATCGACTGGTCGAATTCAGCCGAGTGCCAATTTGGTTGTATTTCACCTAAGTCATAGAAATGTGAAGAAACTACTTTTACCATTTGTGATTAAAATATTAAACCGAAATCATTAACTTGCAAGCATAAGCCAAACAAAAAATTCCCTGTTAATGTTTAGGCGGTAGTACTTGAACTTACTGCATCAGCAATATACGACTCAGGAAAACGCCTTCTCTGAAGCTCTTCAGCAGTCATGGTTTTTACGGCCTCGAGATAGCTTTCCACTGACCACTGAAAGTTATTTAACTCTCGGCGCATTCGGTCTCCGAAGGGGGATGTCTCGGGTCTAGCAGCAGGATCTTCTATATCTGTACGTTTTAACTTTTCGTGATGTCTTGCAAGACCATCATTAAAATCATAGGTAAACCATTCTGACGATAACTCATCTTGCCAATGCGATTTAACAATCCCGAACCTTAGATGCAAACCAATGTCCTTACCATCAACTTGATAGGGTATCGGTACAACCGGCGTAAATGCTTCAATATCGTCTCCGCGCTGACGCTTTTCGGGTATGAGCTGTAGAAGAGTCTCAAAAATTAAGTCATACTTTTGCTCTGAGCTCAATCTTTCGAAGTCTACAGGCGTTTCAGGTTCTTCTTCAAGAATTGTACTTAACTTATCTTGCTCTGAATGAACAACAGTTCTTTGTTTCTGCACTCTAACCACTTGCTCTGGTTTCACATTAAACTCCTTAACTACTATTACTCTAGAACTTGTTTTTAGATTTGCAAGCATAAGCCAAACAAAAAGACCCCTTTTTACGGAGGTCAAAGTGCTTATGCTTGGTAGCGGGGGCAGGATTTGGTCACAGATATTTTTCCGTGCGGGAAAATTCCGCGACCCCGCCTCAGCTCGGGTGGCTGCCAAGCCACGCCGGGCTTCCGGCCGTCCGAACTGCCGCCAGGCAGTTCTCCCCTCCGACCTCTACTCGGTCGCAGATCAAACATTGCCATGTGACCACGAAAAAAGCCCCAGCAAGCTGGGACCCTTTTCGTGGTAGCGGGGGCAGGATTTGCACCTGCGACCTCGTGGTTATGAGCCACGCGAGCTACTACTGCTCCACCCCGCGATATCTTGCCTCCCCTAAGGCTAGTAGGTTATTTTAGACGTTTTTAAGGGGTTAGTCAATTGCCCGGCACGTTGCGGCCAAGCAAGAAATCTTTCCAGGCGTCTAGGTTCTTTATGTAAGTTGGCTGCGTTTTTTTGGTCGTCTGGTTTTGAGTTGCCGTCAGGCTTTTATCGACATATTTCATGGCTGTAGCGTTAGAAATCAGCCAAACTTGCTCGCCTTGACCCGCCAAGCCCAGATCTTGCCGCGCCGCCAAGTCCAAGTATTGATTGGTCTTGTAGTATTGGTTTTCAAGCGCTGTGTTTTGGTTTTGCAGGTTGATAACAGCGTTTTGCTGCTTGAGCGTAGAAATTTGTTTTTGCAGCTCGTAATTGGTCTGGATAGTTTTAACGCCGCTCCAAGAAATCGCCAGCACAATCAGAACAAAGATATAAAGCCCGATGTCCTGCGGACTTCGTTTAATTTTTCCTAGATGCAATAAAAAATTACTGAACATATCCACTTTTTAGCTTAGCAGTTTTTATGACCGGCAGCTTGAAAGCTATTTGTTATACTGGCATGTGATGGGGGAGTAGCTCAGGGGTTAGAGCAGGCGGCTCATAACCGCTTGGTCGCAGGTTCAAATCCTGCCTCCCCCACCAAATTTATTAATATACTTGTAGATTCCTAGAAGGGGCTGTTATAAAAATCTTTCCAGGCAGACCGAAGTATAAGATCCCCTGGTACGATTCCAATTATCTGATTGACTATTTGTTGCTTCAATTCTTCGATGTATTCCGGGGTTTTCATTCCTCTGGCAGCCGCTTGCTGTGACAGCACCAAACCTATACGAGCAATCAGAGAAACCACCCTCGACTCTAGCTCGGGGTCATCCCATATCTCACTCGGGCAGATTTCCTTAACAAACCTCTCCGCATCTCTTGGATTGGAAAGATGTAACTCAAGAGCATCCTTCATTACCCTAAAAGCTTCATATGCTCTGATGGCCCCGAATCGAAACTCTGATGATTCACGTTCACCCCACGTGCGATCGGCCAGCATAATCTCATTTACATATTGTACTGGTGAGATATTTGTATCTGTGAGACGATACAGCCCCATCAATCCCCACTCGATTTTAAACGCATTGTTGTCATGACGCTCGAACGGCCGAGTTCGGTCTATGCCTCCGGTTATCTCTGCTAAAAGTATTGATATGTCACCCTCTTGAACTTCTTCTGCCTCGACTGTAGTTCCGTCGCCTTCGCCGCCGACTAGTCTAAGAGCGCGCTGCCGCATATCTTTTTTGAATTCGTCCACTAAGACAATTTTACACCACGGACTTAATAAGGCAGCGCTGGAGATAAGATTAACCGAGGGCTAAGCCGAGTAGGTCCGCTAGTGGTTGCTGGTGCTCCAAAACAAGAAGCGACCTAGCGGTTGGCCAGCAGTTCAAGAGCTTCATAGGGCGAGTGAGTTTTCATAAAAGCTTCGCGGAGTTGGCTAGCGCCGTCAAAGCCGTTGATATAGACCTTGCAGAATTTACGCAGGGGCTCAAACTTACGCTCGCCGTTTTTGTAGGTAGCTTGGTGCAGCTTTATATGTTTGGCAAATAGTTCTAGCTTTTGGTCTTTGCCCCACTTGCTCCACGGGCTGTGTTCAGAAAAAATAAATGGATCGTGAAAGGCACCGCGGCCAATCATGATGCCGTCTAGCTTGTACTTTTTGGCTAAAGTTTCGGCTTGGGCACGGCTGGCAACATCGCCGTTGCCAACAATCAACGTAGTAGGGCAGGTGTGATCGCGCATTTGCCGAGCCTTGCCAATCAAATCCCAGTCAGCCGGCGTTTTGGAGAGTTGTTTGGCTGTCCGCCCATGAATAGTTAACATGTTAAGTTTTTGACCCAGCAGAAATTCCAGCCAGTTCGTATCTACTGTTGTAAATCCTACTCTGGTTTTAACGGATACAGGGAAGTCGGCGCCTGCCCCCTCCTGCACTGCCGCGATTATGTCAGCCGCCAGCGTCCGGTTGTTTATCAAAGCGGCGCAGGCACCATTTTTAATGACGGTTTTGACTGGACAGCCCATATTGATGTCTACCCCTGCAAAGCCCATTTTTTTGAGTTCTTGGGTGGTTTTAAAATAATTCTCCGGCTTTAGGCCCCAGACTTGGGCAATGACCGGACCTTCTTTTTTGGATAGCCAGAGCTTGGGCATTAGCTTTTCCCTGCCCGGGCTCTGCAGACCGTCCACATTCACAAATTCTGTAAACATCAAATCCGGCGGGGCCAGTTCTGCCACAATTTGTCTAAAGACCGTGTCCGTCACATCGTCCATCGGCGCCAGCGCCAAAAACGGTTCGGGTAAATTATATAAATTCACGGCTGTTTATTGGCCACCACGTGCTGCCCGAACCGATTCATCAGTTGAATCTTGGAAATGGGCAGTATACGGACGCTGGCGTCTGGGCGGTGGCGGCTCGGCTAAGGCTCTGCGGATAGCCATTTCCCTGATCTCTTCGGCATAGGCAATTTCTGGCGGAATAAACTCTGGGAACTCGCGCCATATTGTCTCCAACTTTTCTTTTTGAGGCATGCCGGCTTGGTCTAGATATTCCCAGCGCTCTGCGTAAGCTTTCCGCCTAGCTTCTAAATCTTGTTGCTCATCTTTGGACATCAATGCCTCATAGCGGGCCTCCCCTTCTAGCTCAGGTTCAGCAACTGACGTACCAGATTCGTTGGCTACTTCAGTAGTGCTAGCCATAGCTACCTGGCCCGCCGGGTTCGGTGCGGTATTACATTCAACTGTCCAGTAGCCATCGTGCAGGATTGCTTCGTCAAGCACTTGCATATATAAATCAGCTACAAGGTCTTTTAACGATTCGCTGCTGTCTGCTAAACGTGCTGAAGCCACCATCAGCCCACGGAAAAAGTCTCGGCGTTCTTGATACTGCTTCTTTCCATCCTTCGTTGTTCTATCGGGCCACTCTAACCTTGCCCAGCATTCCCGAGCTAGCAAGTTGTCGCCTAAGGCATAAAGCAGGTCATAGTTATGGAGCACTTGCCGGAAGTTAATGCCTTGTGTGTTTATACCCAAGTTTAGGGTTCCCAGATTTTTGCGAGAACTTTTCCAATACCCCTCGAGGGCTCGTAAACTTTTGCGGGCACCACCGTGGTGGGTGATGGTATAGGCTTCGCCAGGAGACTGGGGACGCCAATCAGTAAACTCGTGGCTTTTATATTTATCCCGCAAATGCGGACTGGCTTTCACCGCTACAGGGCCTGTATTGGAATGTAAGACACCTTTTACCATATCCACCTTTAAGCCGTCTTTGTAGCCCGGACTATACTCATCCAGGCTCCCGCCCTCCATTGTCTGGTGCCAAAAATGCGCCTCGTATCGGCTTGCCTCTTCGGCGCGAAGAGCTTCTTCGGCCTCAAGTCCCGGGCTGGCTGGGGGTATTTCAATCATGCGTTTTTGAGGGCGGCTTTGATGCGCTCTTCTGGTTTTAGTTTTTTATTTATTTTGGCTAGAGCTTCGGCAGCATCGTTGACGCTGTATCCCAAAGCCACCAGTCCTTGCAGGGCTTCATCATTTGGATTGGCAGTAGCAGACAAAAATTCTGTGGCGGATTCGCTAGCGGCTAGGCCAACTTTGTCTTTCAGGTCCACCACTACACGCTCGGCTACGCGCTTACCCACCCCGGGGGCTTGGGAAATAAACTTGGTATCGCCGCCGGCGATGGCTGAGCGGACGTGCGCAGCGCTGGCCACGGACAAAATGGCCAGTGCCATCTTGGGGCCCACGCCATTGACACTCAAAAGCTGTTCAAACAAAGCTTTGTTCTCCAGTTTAGTAAAGCCATATAAATCATGGGCGTTCTCACGAATGTGCTCATGAATATAAAGCTTGGCGGTCTGTCCCACGTTCAGCGCACCGTAATCCTCAAAGTCTACAAATACACCGTAGCCAACACCGCTAGATTCAACGACTACCGCTTCGTTTGTCTTCTCGCTGATTTTTCCCGACAGTGTCGCAATCATGTCTTTATTTTACCCACATTTGATTGAGCATGACAGATAGCGGCCGCCAGGGCGTCAGCACAGTCATCTGGTTTTGGAACTTCCTTGAGCCCTAACATCACGCGCACCATTTCCTGCATTTGCTTTTTGTCGGCCCGGCCGTAGCTTGTTAACGCCTGCTTAATTTGCAGGGGCGTATATTCGGCAATTTTTAAGCCGGCTTGGCGGCCGCAAAGCAGCACCACTCCGCGGGCTTGGGCAACCGTCATCGCGGTGGTCACATTTTGGGCAAAGAACAGTTTTTCTACCGCCATCTCGTCTGGTTTAGTTTGGGCAATGATGTCAGTCAATTCATCAAAGATTGTTTCCAAGCGCACGGCATCGTCTTCCTTTACTGGTGTTCGAATAACTCCGCCGTCAACCAATTTCAGCTTCCCGGCTTCGTATTCAATGACGCCAAAGCCTAAAATGCCGGTGCCAGGATCAATGCCGATTATTCTCATTTTTTGCGCTTTCTAACACCGACTTTATAGTTTCCGAGAGATATGCGTGAAGCTTCGGAGCCGCCGCCAGAATCCCGTTTGCCTCCTTGTCCCATCTCTTTACGGCGTTGCCGAACAGGTCTGTGACTTTAGCGCCGGCCTCCATCGCTATCAAACTGCCGGCCGCGACATCCCACGGAGTTTTTATGCTACTGACAAGGCCATCAACTCTACCTGAACCGGTAATGGCCAACCCGTAAGCAATCGGTAAATCAATTTCATCAATTCTACCCGTCTGGGCATAGGCCCCTGCAGTTTCACCGTGGACCGACTTATCTGAGAAAATGGAATTTTCAATTCCTCCCACAACCCACGACGAAATTAGTAGATTGTCGGTCAGGTTTTTATCTGTTATATCAAGCTTCTTACCGTTCTCAAAAGCACCTTGGCCAATCGTTGCCCAAAGCAGTCGTTTGGTTATAGGGTCATAAACCACTCCGACCCGTAGCTGACCGTCTTCCACTAAGGCCGCGCTGAAAGCAAACGGTGGGATACCTATAGCAAAGCTGTAAGTCCCATCCAGCGGATCCACAATCCACATGACGTCTTTGTCCAGACCAAAGCTGTCTTCTTCCCCCATCACGCCGTGGTCTGGATAGCGCGATTTGACCCACTGAACTACGAGTTCATTTATTTCTGTATCAGCTTGGGTGACAGGAGAGTTGTCCGATTTTATCTCCAGTCCCATCTCTTCGGCCAGGAAATATTTTTTCATAATTCTTCCTGCATCTTCGGCTAGTGATTTGGCAAATTCTAGGTATTCGTCATTATCTTTCACTTCAAAATCTCCGTTTTGTCGCCATTGATAGTAATTACTTGCCCATCGCTTATCTTTTTGTATGGCAGTTTCTTTTTCTCATAGTAATCAATCATCGACTGCGGGCCGTTGCCAAATTCTTTGTTGCCAACATGTGGAACTATATAAAAATTAATTAGATCTAGGCCCTCCCAGATAATTTCTGGTGTGTAATTCTTAGGCACTATATTGGGTTTATCGTCCTCCCCCCAGTCTCCACCTTTAAGATCTGGAGCCATTATCATCGCGCCTGCGCTCCAACCGCCGTAAAGAATTTCGTCATTTTTTAGCAAGTCAATGAGTAGCTTATCTAGACCGCTGGCGGCAAAGGCTCGCCTGAGAATAAAAACATTTCCCCCGGAGGACCAGAACGACCCCGCAGAAGCCAACTTTTCAGCAAGTTTGTTGGTTCTTTTCCCAAAGTAATCCCGAAGGTCGATTTCTTCAAGTTCAAAGCCAACTGCTTTGAACATTTTTTTCTTTTCAGGAGTGCTCCCATTTCTCTCCGTTGGTGGGTAGTGATCCTGGGCATTTTTTATATATAAAGCTTTGTTATTATTGCCGGCCATCTTAGCGGCGACGTCAGCGTAGTTACCGAGATCTTGAGATGAGAGAAACAGGCGCATGGTTACATCTCTATGCTTTCGGCGATATCAAAATTGGTGTGGGTGGCAGTAACTTCGTCAATATCTTCCAGAGCGTCCATCAGGTTCATCACTTTGCGGGCGGTTTCTTTGTCGCTCACTTCTAGTGCGTTTTGAGGCACGTAGCTCAGCTCGGCATCAGTGACTTCTTGGCTGGCTTGGCTGAGTGTATCACGGACTTTGGCTAGCTCACCCGGCGCGGTGTGGACAACCGTTTCACCGGTTTCGGATTCTTCAAAGACATCCTCAGCGCCGCCATCAATCGCCGCCATGGTTACTTCGTCGCCAATGCCTTTGAGGCGGATAACACCTTTGTGGGCAAAATTATAAGCCACGGCCCCGGCTTCGGCCATGTTGCCGCCGTTTTTAGAAAACGCACTGCGGACTTCCGGATAGGTGCGGTTTTTATTATCTGTTGCCACCTCAACTAAAATGGCTACGCCGCCGGGGCCATAGCCCTCATACATAATTTCTTCCAGCGCGGCAGCAGATTTGTCGGCCGCGCGAGCAATGGAGCGCTCAATATTTGTATTTGGCATGCTGGCCTTCTTGGCCTTTTCAATAACCATAGCCAGACCGGAATTAGTAGCCGGATCAGTTCCACTCCGAGCGGCTATGGCAATTTGGTTGCCAAGCTTGGTAAAAAGAGCGCCTCGCCTGGCGTCATTAATACCTTTTTGCCGTTTGATTGTGCTCCACTTAGAATGCCCGCTCATGCCCTTATTCTAACACTTTTAAGGTGTTGGCGGCCTGTTTGACCCTGGTCTTGTGGTGCGCCACGGCCAATACAAAAAGCACTAAGGCGTAAAAGACAAGCATGTAGCTGGTGCTGAGGGAGGCGTGAACCAAGGCAGACGGAATCTTCGCCAGCAAATGAACGATGTCCAGCATATAGGTCAACAGTATGGAGGCGGGCCACGCCAACCAGCCGCCAATTTGGGGAATAATCATGCCCGCAAACCCAGCCACCGCACTGGCCAGCATGGCTACAGGCACCAGCGGCACTACAATTAAATTAGCCAGCAGCGCCACGAGCGACAACTGGCTAAAGCTAAGCATGATTAACGGCAGAGTCATAATTTCCGCAGAAAAAGTTTCTAATAACACCGAAGTTATAATTTTTGGTTTGCGTTTAAACAGCCGGGCTTGAATAACCGGCGCGATGATTAAAATGCCAAAGAATGCTAAGAAAGATAAATACCAGCTTAAATCGCCCCAAACATAAAATGGGTTGATTAGTCCTGTTAAGGCTGCGGCAAATGCCAGCAAAACTATCGGCCTGAAGGTCCGGCCAAAATACCAAGCCCACAGCCCCAGTACGCTAACAACCGCTGCCCGCACGATTGAAGCACTAAAGCCGGTCACCGCTAAAAAGCCGGCAATTAAAACAAGGCTCGCCAACAGTTTTTGATATTTGCTGCGCAGCCGCAGCCTCTCTACCGCCCTTACCAAAATTGTTAGGTTATAGCCACTCACAGCCACTATGTGGACCAGGCCAACAGCTGTGAGCTCGGCAGTTACGACGGCTGGAATGTTTACCCTCTGGCCGGCCAACAATCCCATAGCAAAACTGGCTACTGGTTCCGGCAATACATTCTGCAGCCCAGCCGCAAAGCGGCGTGAAAAATCAGCAAACCAATTTACGCCTGGCTTGATAAGGTTGAGCTGAGCATAGGCGATGCGGGCTTGGTTAGAGCCGCGCATTGGGTAAAGCTTGCCGGACGCGGTAACTTCATCTCCGCGGTATACGGCCTTGAGTCCAAAGCCGCTGATTTTAAATGAACCGGCCAACCGCCGGCCGGTTGGCAAAAGTTTGGCTTTGCCGGCAGTAAACTCCAGTTGGTTAGCGGTTGAATAAATTCCGTCAGAAGTGGCTTGGACTTGCACAGAAACTTTTTGGCCGCTTAAATTTTTGAGCTCGGCTAGTTTTTGCATATAAATGCTGCCGCGCCATAGGCCCATACCCAGCCCAAGCAAAATAACTAATATCAAAGCGGCGACGTTTTTCTTTTTAAGGATAAAAAGCAGCGGCCAGAGTATCAAGACAGCTTCAGCTGGTAAAAATTGGGCCTTGCGGGCAAAGCCTATGCCGGTAAGAATTGAAAAGCAAAAAACAGCAATCAGTGTGGTCCGCCGAAAAGTCCGCATTAATTATGTTTACCAAAAAGCGGACAATAAATTAATTGCTTAAGCTATTTTGGCGCAGCGGTCAGTTCTTTAATTTTATTAAAGGTTTCGGTTATTTGCGCACCGCTGGTCGGTAAGATATCGCGCAAACTTGGTAACACTAAGTTAACGCCATCACTCAGCCACCGGAGCTCGCTTCCCTTTAATTTTTCGGCCAGCCATCGTTTGGGGGCTGGGTGACGCCTGACGCTGGATGTGAATCCCCGGTCTCTTTCCTCCTCGGGTAATATCAAGTCCAGGCCAGAAATTATTTCGGGAGCAATTACAGCAAAAGTACTTTGATTTGGAAGGCTTACTCCGTTTTTTAATTCTGCCGGTAGCAGGATCTCTACTAGTGGCGGGCGCTGGTTTTGTTTAAGAATCTCGTCTATCGTCTGACGAATTGCCCTACCGGCGTCTATTGCGCTTACTTCCGTGGAACGCCTGGCCCGGGCATTTTCAATAGCACCAAGTCTAATCGCCCGTGATAAAAAGATAGCCTCGTTTATAAATTCCTGACGCGGATTATCCAAATTGGATAATCCCTCGACATACGCCTCCGCTTTTGGCAACACGGCCCCAGCATCGGACAGGGCATTTGCTGCTCTTTGCGAAAATTCGCTATTGATCCTTTTATTGATTGTCCGGCGCAGTGGTACGCCCACAGCTACGACGCTGCTAGCCACGGCCAACCTATCCAGAGCCCTCAGTTTGGGTATTTTTTTAATCAGAGCCCTGTAACGCTGGACATCCTGCTCGGTAGCTTCGCCCGCGGCGGCCTTTTCGATAAGTGGAAACAGGCGAACGCCTACTTCGGCATTTCTGCTAAACTGATATGCTCCTCGGCTATAACGCGGTGATGCAAGGTTTAGAAACCCTACCCCCTTCGATAAATCCACAATCGCTTTGGTTGGAACTCCATAAATCGCTTCGGGCGCTTTGGGTGGCTTTGGGTCAAAAAAATTATAGTTTTTCACAAATACTGGAGGTCCTTAGTGTTAATCATTGTAACTAAATTGCAGCAAAAACCAGTACCATTATTTGGCAAATAGTTGAATAATTGCGATTAGAGCAATAACCGCCCAAACTGCGTTTAAAATGGCGGGCTGTTTATCCTTTTTTGATGCGGCCTCTAGCACAATCCCTAAAGCACCGGTAAGATTTAGTATTTGATAAAGATAGCTCTTCGTAGCAATGACATTAAAGCTCACTAGAGCATACGCCATTAAGATAGCCGAGACTCCGTACCAGCCGAAATATGAAATTGCTCTAGTTTTCATAAAGATATCATAACAAAAGAGCCGAAGCTGTTAGTTGCAATAGTTTTCAGTTAGGTATCAAAACGGGGGGGGTTGCTTGGAGGGCCCAGTGGGATTTGAACCCACGACACGTAGCTTAAAAGGCTACTGCTCTAACCAGGCTGAGCTATGGGCCCATCGTCACGACTCGCGCTTTTGTCTCGTTTTACCAGTTGGTAAAAGCTTCAACTTTAAGCTATGTCGCTCCTCTCAATTTCGCAAACGGTCACTAGCACCCCGATTTGCAAAATTGGAAAAGAAAACAAAGTACAATTAACCTCTGTTATTATCTGTTTTTTGGCTTAAAAAATCAAACCCCTTCACCTTAGGGTTGATTTAATACTATATCTGTGTTGTTATTTTTGTATGGCAGATAAAGAACCTCGTAATCCTAAACTTGATGAGTCTGAAGCCGGAGCTGCTCACAAACTCGTGGATGCGGAAGCCCTAATCACCGGTGCAGAATTTCAGATAGCAGCCGAAACCATTAGCCGAGTTTTATCGTCAGCTCACCCACTAATCGAGAAGGTTAGCAGGTCGACCAATCCGGACCTAAAACGCTACGGGTGGTGGGGCGCATGGGAACCATCTGATAGTAATAATGAACACTGGAAAGGCCTCACCCGAGTAGGCCTCAATGCGGCAGAGAGTCCGCCCAACGAATTCAGTGGTGATTATTTTGTTCAGGGACCTAACGGCGAATCTATTTACATAAACGCATATATCGATACGACAACTGGTGAGCCAGTAAATGTGTTTCAGCTTCAGGGGACATCAGCAGAAGGTAGGTTCAAACTGCATTACATGAAAGGGGGTCGCCCGGGAGCGCAAGAGTACCAGGCAGGCGTAACCGCTACACTGGAAGGTGCAGAATACGACCTGTTTTTTAGAGGAGGCAACAAACCAGAAATCGGGCTAAGGATAATTCCTTTGCCTCTTGGCCAAGTTAAATTTATATGGCAAGATAATAATCAACCGCAAATCGGGGAAAATGGAATTTTTAGCTTTGATAAAACCCTTTTTGGCGCTGGTACTGCAGACTTTGCCCATAGTCGTGGAGAAAAACTAGAGAGTATTGAACCCTTTCTTGAGTCGTATTCGCAGTGGAAAATCAAAGATAGGGACGTTGATTTCCTGCGAAAATGGCTTGCCCAACTTCCGACCGAGGTAAGTTTATCTGATTTGCTAGCAAAAGCCGAGACTCAAGCCATTCAGGCCATTGAAGCACTTACTAAATTAGCCGATGATTTTAGCCATGGCATACAACTAACGCCAGATAAGTGGAAAAAAGAAAGGTATGCCAAATACCGTCCAGAGTATGAAGACGAGAGTTTGAATTGAGTCTAGAGTCTTGCGCAAGCGTTATACGCTAGTACTATAATCTCTAAACCGGACGTTCCCGGGGTGGCCGAAAATATCCAATGTTAGTGCTTTGAGTGTTTGAAGTTGGAGAGCCAAATCAGAATTAGGCTGATAGCTGCACCGATGCCGATGACGGCGGCTTGGATTTTGGTAAGGTTGTCCCAAAAGCTGGTACCCGAAAAGTTAAAATTGGCAGAGCTTGCCAAAAGCGGCCCAGCAGAGAGTGCCAGCAAACCACCCGCGGCCAAGGCCGCCGCCAGCTGGCAAAAAAACAGCGCGCCGCGCCGGTGCGAATGACTACGTGTCAAAAGCAAGGTAATGAGTAGTGGCACAAGTAGCAAAATCAGACCAAGCGTATCGTTAGCCACGCTCAGATTCATTTGGCTTAGCAAATGTTCTAGGTTGCCAATCACAGAAGTGTTCAAAACAAATCCAACGCATAGCACCAAAAAACTGAGCGCAGCATTAGACTTTAGAAAATAGGTTATGACCAGCGGACCAAAAATAAAGACCGCCAGCGTTGCTTCAGCCATGTCCTAATTTTAGCATTAGCTTAATTGATAGGCTAAGCGCCGATGCGGTCCTTGCGGCGGCGGCCCTTGGAATTACGCTCGGCGTATTCAATAACTTTTTCCGCAACATTACGGTCGGTCACTAGTTCCGGAGTCTTAAAGCTGGCCGAGGAGTTGACTTCTAAAACCAACGGGCCGCGCTTTGAGCGCACCATGTCAATTCCGCAAATCGGCAGCCCCATAGCTTTGGCGGCTTTAATGGCGGTTTTTTCCTCTTCTATGGTCAGCTTGACAGCTTTACCAACACCGCCTAGGTGGGTATTAGAGCGGAATTCGTCTTCCACTCCCTGGCGTTTAATAGATGCAACTACCCGTCCGCCAACAATCAGTACCCGTATGTCCGCACCGGCCGATTCTTCTATAAATTCCTGAAGTAAAATGTTGGTGCCTTCGTTGTCCATCAAATAAAAACCTTGCAGCACGCTTTTGGCAGCCTTGCGAGTTTCTGCTAAAACCACACCGCGCCCGTGAGTACCACTGGCCAGTTTAATAATTATGGGCGGGCCTTTTAGCTCGTCCACTAACACATCGATTTCATCGGAAGAATCGGCACCACGGGTAATGATGGTTTTCGGTATACCAATACCGGCCCGTGCCAGCAGCTGGGTGGCGCGCAATTTGTCACGGCTGCGGGCAATGGCGATGGAGCTAGCGGTGGTAAAAACGCCCTGCATTTCAAACTGGCGAACTATGGCCGAGCCATAGCGGGTATAGCTGGCGGCAATCCTCGGGATGATGGCATCATAACCCTTAAGAACTTTGCCGTCTAAAATGACTACCGGGTTGCTCTGCTCAATCCGGGCTTCGCAGTTCACATAGTTAATGACCTCCACTTCGTGGCCGCGTTTTTTGGCCTCTTCGACCAAACGCTTGGTGGAGTAATTACCCGGGCCCTTGGATAAAATTGCAATCTTCATAAGGCTTACTTTCCCCCGTCACCATACTCGTTCTGCATCTGAGCGTCAACCAAAAATCCGTGTTCCCGTAAAAAGCTGCGGCCGACCAAAACCGGCCATTTCATAGTGCTGCGATCAACCAGGCTTATTCGGGTAAGGTACTGGACACTACGGATAGTGATAATCGTTGGGATAGCATAGCGCTTGCTGACGTGCCCATTACTAGAACGGACTACCAGCTGTTTGAAGTCGCTAACTGTAATTTTTGGTCCCTGGCCAAGGGGTTTGAAGCTAACAGCTTGTTCACCGGTTGATAGCGTAATTTCGGTAATGTCAGTAGCATGCAATGCGCCGCCCCAAGCACCGGTGTCAATTTTGGCCATAGCTTCCGCAACCCCAAGATCTGGGAAGCTAACTTTCTCAAAAATCTTAATAGTTTTTGGCTTCAATCTGATACTCCGGCTTAGTTAGTGCTGAATGGTCAATATTATACAATTTTTATCTTATTTTATCAATACTTTAGGCGGTAACCATCGTCAAGAAGTCGTTAAGCGGCAGACTGCCGCCGCTAACTTCCGGATGAAACTGGGTACCTAGAATTTTCTTTTTACGGTGGCGGATTATCTGTACATCGCGCGGCGAACGAGCCAATTCTTCCAAGTCATTGCCAAAAATTTCCGGCACGTTCCATTCGTGGGCTTCGTACTGGCGGAGTTTAGTTTTACCCAGCAGCTGCTGGCCAGCTTTGCCGGCTTGTAAGTCTACGAATTGGGTAAGGGTTTTTGGCATAGCGACTACTTGCTGGTTATAAGCTTTACAAATAACCTCAAACCCCATGCAAATACCAAGTAGCGGCAGACAAGTCTCGCGGACGAGTTTTATCTGATCTTGATACCACAGTTTGCCGCGCTCAAATTCGTCATGAATTTCTAGGCCTTCGCCCCCGCCCCCCGACAAGATGACGGCATCCTTACGCCCAAGGTGGAAATTTAGCCCCGGGTAGTAGTCTTGAATTTCAAGTTGGTGACCAATCAAAGATTTTTTTAGGTGGTCAAGGTGTTGGGTGTTGTTATTTACTAAGAGAATTTTCATCCCGTTAGAACTCACTTAATTCCCAAATTAGATTTGACGGCTGAAAACTAGAGCAATTATCAACGTACTTTGAGTTTTTTAATTTTCTTGAGCTTCTAACGGGATTCATATTGCTGAACCTGATTAATTATTTGCTTTTTGTGTGCATCATTTACGTGCTTATACGCAAACCAAACAACGACCCCCAGAAGAATTAACAGGCAGACAAGCATGGGAATAAATCCGTTTTGATTTTTGTTTAAGCGCATATGCTTATTATAGTCAGACGGGTCGAGCTATCAAAATTTTCTTTACATCGCCTTACACCCCGCATTATAGTTATGCTTATGCAGGATAATGATCAGGGTCAAAACCCCATGTCGCCCGAGCCCCAAATACAACCCACACTCACAAACGAAAGTGTTAATAGCCAAGCGCTGCATCATAAGCTGAAGCATCATCTTTTTAGCGATAAAAGGGTGCTGGCCGTTGTTTTGTTAGTGGTTATAGCAGCGGCTGCAGCAGCGTTCTTCTTAGGTAGGGGGACGAGCCACAACAATGTGTCCACCTCCTCAAAAAAGCCAAGTACCGCAAATTCTACAAGCTCTCCGTCCACCGCCCAAAAGCTACCCCAGCCTGAGTTTACAAGCGGTAATTCTTACTTTTCTACCGCAAAAAAGTTACCAGACTTAGGTTTTATAACCAACCTAGATAAGGTTTTTGGCTGCGGTACCAGCTGTAGCGATATTACTAATTATTATCAGATAGGCACTACTGCGGCAGGCTTGCCGATAATTGATATGACCTTTGCAGACGGACCTGGCGGCGTATCCAATTCTTTCTTTGTTGAAACAAGTAGCGGAAAATATAGTCTCTTAGCCCAAAATGGCGGCAGCGATCTTTTGACCGGTTGGCAGCCTTACTTGGTAGCTAATGTAACCGTTGATTATAAGACTAAGCTTAATGACATCCTGCTGCCTACCCAAGTAACTATTGCGGGACTCAAGCTGAAGACATTTTCGCTAAATAGCCAACTGACTATTAACGACCTGGGGCTCATGGCTGACGGAATGCGATCCATTAGAGGTGGCTTTTATGACGACGTCGCTACTTCCGCCATAACTAAGCTAGGCAGTCAGGGAGGCATTGATTATTACGAGGTCGTAGCTTTAGATTCTGCCAACTACAAAGTCGTAGAAGACCATGCGGCTTACAAATCTTTATTCTCTGTTGACTACCAACCTGATGGAGAAATTGCCAGAACGCAAGGCAACCTTGCAGTTAAATGGACACACGGTGAAAACAACAGTAGCACTTATTTTAGTGCTGGTACTGGTTGTGGCTCTTACGGTTACGTGGTCGCAAAAAATATAAACTCTAATGATCTGACCCAAGTAGGCACCACACCAGAAGGCCAAGCCTTGTACCAACTTCCTAGCTCTAACCCTCTTGTGAAGGAAACTTACTCTAAGGATTATGCTGGCGGACAGGGCGATGACCCGTCATTGCAAAACCTAACTCTTACTCAATTTACCAACAAGCATGCGTACTTTTTAGCCAAAAATGGACTGGGAGAATATGTTTTATATATGCGCGACGATATGATTATCCGCGGCGGGTGCGCTAAGCCGGTAATTTATCTTTACCCCACTGCCCCGACAAGCGTATCTGTCAAGATTGGAGCACAGGTCATAAACTCCGCCCCAGCTTATGGCGATGGGTGGTACAACGTCATGGCCTACCCGGACGGATCGCTAAAATATAATGGCAAGATTTATGACAATCTATTTTGGGATGGGTACGGGAACGGCGCATACCCAGATATAACTAGCGGCACGATTGTAAAAACTCCGAACGCCGATAAGACTGTTAGGATCCAACTGGCGCAACAGGGCTTGAACGCTCAAGAAATTAGTGACTTCATGAATTTTTGGCAGCCAAAACTAAACAGTATTACCCAGCCATATACGCGTTTAAGCTGGCTGAGCACATCTCAGATGAACTCTTTGGCACCGCTTAATATCAAGCCCGCCCCCCAAACAATCAGGAGAGTCTTTTTGGACTTTGAGGGTCTTAGCCGACCTTATAAGTTGAGCCCTCAGACCCTAAGCTCGTTTGACCGTAACGGATTTACAGTTGTTGAGTGGGGCGGCCTGCTCCGCTCCGGTCTACACTAGCCAAAAATTCCCTTTTTGCCGGCGGTGTCGTGAAGCTTGGCGAGCAACTCTTTTTGTTCGGTGGATAGCCTTGTGGGCGTATCTACAATTACGGTCACAATGTGGGCGCCGCGGCTAGATTTATTAAGATGCGTCACGCCGTGCCCGGAAAGCTTAAAATCCGTACCGGACTGCGTACCGGCCGGAATCTTCATGCGGACATTGCCGTCTACGGTCTCTACTTCTATCTCCGTGCCAAGAGCAGCGTCAACCATAGAAATATGTTCGCTGGAAAGTATTAAATCGCCCTCGCGGGTAAACTTTTTGTGCGGTTTTACCCGGACGTTAACATATAAATCTCCCTTGGGGCCATTGGCAACTGCCTCGCCGTGTTCGCGCAAGCGGATGGTAGCACCATCATCAATGCCGGCCGGGATTTTTAAGCCCACTGCCACGTTACGGCGCCTGGTACCGCTGCCTTTGCAGACGCTGCAGACCCTTTCTGGGATTTTGCCGGTAGCTTTGCACTCTGGGCACGGCGCGGCCTGCTGGATGTTGCCAAATACAGTGCGCATCACGTTTGTAACTTGGCCGGCGCCCTTGCAGTTGGGACAAGTTTTGAGTTCATAGCCCGGCTCGGCTGTGGTGCCTTTGCAGTGTTCGCAGGTGTCTTCCATGTTGAGCGAAAGGTCTACTTCGGTACCAAAAACGGCCTGCTCAAAGCTGATGTCTACGTTGGTTTCTACGTCACGGCCGCGGTTGCCGCGTTGGCCACGCTGGTTGCCCGCGCTGCCGCCAAAAAAACTGCCAAAGATATCGCCCAGGCCTAAATCGCCAAAGTCAAAGTTAATGTTTTCGGTACCGCCGCCAAAGCCGGAGAAACCACCAAACGGGTTCCCGTCACTGGCGGCGCTTGAGCCCACACCAGCATGACCGAACTGGTCATAGCGCTGGCGCTTACTTGGTTCTTTTAAGACTTCGTAGGCTTCGTTAACTTCTTTAAACTTTTCTTCATCACCGCCGCGGTCCGGATGTGACTCCACGGCCTTGCGGCGGAAGGCCTTTTTGATTTCATCTGGGCTAGCGTTTTTACCAACCCCTAAAACCTCGTAATAATCACGCTTGCTCATCTTGCCTCGATTTATACATGGGGCCGCGCTGCCGCTGTGAGCCTTCTGCAATCCGCCCCAGCAAGCGACTTACGACATTTGCAGCTTCGTCCGGGGACAAGGAAAGCCCTTCGGTCAAAAGCTTATAAAGATCTTCTGTAGTGCTAATAACTTGCTCATTATCTAGACCGCTCTTTATCCTTTCTCCCGGAGTAGAAAATTCTGGGGTTAATCGCAGGTCTACAACTTGACCTTGCTCATCTTCTCCAGCTAGCGGGGCCTCCATCACTTTGTCTCCTCTTTTATCCACTTGGCAACTCCCGCGGAAGTTTTTTCTATTGGTAAGGCCTCTAGCATAAACGTATCGTAGCTGTGCAGTTTGGCAACTTCGGCTTCAACTTTATCAAACAAATCCATGCGGCTTTCCATAATTAGCATAATCTCATCGGCATCTTCTATTTTACCCTGCCAGTGATACTTAGATTTTACGGACATTTGCCGTACACAAGCCACCAAATGTTCGCCAAGCAATTTATCGGTAATCTTATCTGCCTCGGCCTTACTGGCGCAGGTCAAAATCAGCTGGCAAAACTCAGTCATTGTCATCTCCCCGGTAATGCTCAAGCGCATCCTCTAGCATAGGTGTATACACGCTCAGCAGCTCTACTATTGATAGCTTGGGGGCCTTCTCTCGAATAGCTTGCTCAAGGCGATGTAACACTAGAGGGAGCTCAGGACTGACGGGTGCACGTTCACCATGAAGTGCTATGCGAGACGACACTAAGTCTCCGCGGGCGGCTAACCGGCTGGCGTGTCGGTAGAGTGTAAGCCCCGAAACCGCCAGAGCCTTAGACAGTTGCTCCTCGTACGATGTTGTGTCAATCGGCGAGCCATGTATCTCTGCCAAGCTGCGGTCATCCAGCTCGTAAGCCGCTTCAGTCATTACTTATATCCTTGACTACTTTGCCTTCAATGAATTTCTTGTCCTTGACCACATAGTGGTCTTGGGCGTATTTTAGCCCTAGCTTTACGCCGGCGGCTGCTGCCACAGCCGGTAGCAGCACATACCGCAGAAAGTTAGAGGGCTTCACTTCCTTCTTCCGATTGCGGTATTCCCCTAGCTTCTTCGGCGGCCTTCATGGCCTTGTACCGGGCAAGTGCTTCAGGTGTTAAGAAATCCTCAGGCTGCTTGCCCGACTGTTCTACGATTTGGTCCACATCCACCGGGTTACCAAGCAACCCTCCCCCTATGCGGTAGTCAAAAGTCCGGATATTCTTCTCCGGATAGCGGTCTGGCTGGGCGACCATTATTTCTCTTCCCTCTGGTCGTCTGTCCGTGTATCTGTGGAGGTGACTTCTTCGGGTTCCTTAGCTTCCTGGACAGACTCCCCCGACCTAGCAGCTAGCTCTCCCACGTCGTGGGGGACATAAGTTTCGGCGATATGCTTACCCCACTCCTTTTCTGCTTGATCTGCCGCGCTACGCACAGGCTTCTGGGGGGTTTGGTATCCCGCATTAAACTTACTATTGGAATGTATTGGGCGTGGACGCTCCATTATTTTTCCTCCTTGTTATCTTCGTTTACTACTTCGCCTTCTATCGGCTCGTCCTTATCTTTCTTGGATTTCTTTTTGTCGTCTTTTGCGTCACCTTTGTCGGACTTTCCTTCGGCGGGCTCCTCTTTTTGAGCAGCTTCGTACATTTTGGCGCCAATTGGCATGATGGCGTCGTTTAGATCTTTAGCAGCTTTTTCCAGCTCGTCTTTGTCGGTGGCTTCAAGGTGAGTCTTGGCCTCGGCGATTGCCTCGTCAATCTTTTTGACGTCTTCTTCACCCAGCTTGTCTTTATAGTCGGTTTTCATCTTCTCGGCCTGATAGACCGCGTTGTCCAGTTGGTTCTTTACCTCTATAGCTTCGCGCTTTTTCTTGTCTTCCTCAGCGTGGGCTTCGGCTTCTTTGGCGGCCTTTTCCACCTCGGCCTTGTCCAGATTGCCAGAGCCTTGAATGGTGATGGATTGTTCTTTGCCAGTACCTTTGTCTTTGGCACTCACGTTCAAAATACCGTTAGCGTCAATATTAAAGGTCACCTCAATTTGCGGCACACCGCGCGGCGCCGGTGGGATGCCGTCCAGCACAAAGCGGCCCAGACTCTTGTTGTCCCCGGCCATTTCGCGCTCGCCCTGCAAGACATGGATTTCCACCGAGTTTTGGTTGTCCGCGGCGGTACTAAACGTCTCGTTCTTGCTGGTTGGGATAGTGGTGTTGCGCTCAATCAGCTTGGTGGATACGCCGCCGAGTGTTTCAATCCCCAGCGAAAGTGGCGTAACGTCCAAGAGCAACACGTCCTTAACATCGCCCTGCAGAACGCCAGCTTGGATGGCGGCGCCCACGGCCACAACTTCATCCGGGTTGACGCCCTGCAACGGGTCCTTACCAAAGACCTTTTTAACTTTTTCTACGACGGCTGGCATGCGCGTCATGCCGCCCACCAGAACAATTTCATTGACGTCTTTGGCGTCCAACTTGGCGTCCTTGAGAGCCTTTTTGACTGGCTCTTCGGTCTTATCTATGAGGTCTTGGACCAGCTCCACTAATTTGGCGCGGGTCAACTTGTACTCAAAGTGTTTAGGGCCGTCGGCGTCCGCCGTCAAAAATGGCAGGTTAATATCGGCTACTTCTGAAGTCGATAGCTCCTTCTTGGCCTTTTCGGCTTCTTCCTTAAGGCGCTGCATAGCGGCTTTGTCTTCCTTAATATCTATGCCGGTCTCTCTTTTGAATTGGTCAACAAAGTGGTTAACGATTCTAAGGTCAAAATCCTCACCGCCCAGGTGTGTGTCGCCGTTGGTGCTTAAGACCTCAAACACCCCGTCGCCTAGCTGGAGGATTGATAAGTCAAACGTACCGCCGCCAAGGTCAAAAACGGCAATTTTTTCCTCTTTGCCCTTATCCAGACCGTAAGCCAGCGCGGCAGCTGTTGGCTCGTTGATGATGCGCTTTACTTCCAGGCCGGCAATTTTGCCGGCGTCTTTGGTGGCTTGGCGCTGGGAATCATCAAAGTAAGCCGGCACAGTAATGACGGCTTCTGTTACTGGTTCGCCCAAGAATTTTTCGGCGTCGGCTTTGAGTTTAGACAAAATCATGCCGCTAACTTCCTCTGGGGAATAATCCTTGCCGTCCATCTCTACTTTTACGCCACTGCCAGCTTTGACGATTTTATACGGCATCAGCTTGATGTCGCGCTGGACTTCTTCACTTTCAAACTTACGCCCAATTAAACGCTTAATACCGAATATTGTGTTGGTTGGGTTGGTAACGCGCTGGCGGTTAGCCACTTGACCAACCAAGCGTTCGCCATTTTTATTAATCGCTACCACGCTTGGTGTGGTACGGTTGCCTTCACTGTTGGCTATAATTTCCGGCTTGCCGGACTGCATCGCCGCCATCGCGCTGTTAGTTGTTCCTAGATCTATTCCGATTATTTTTGCCATAGTTTCTTCCTCCTTTAATTAACGAATAAACGTTCGCTATCTTTCCTTAATTGCTCAATCTGATCGCCACTCGAACGGGGCGTGCCACCAGGGCTCAGGGCAAACTGGCCATCATGCTCTCTAATGAAATCAAGCCACGTCCGTGTGGTGTTTGCGGCATGGGGGAATAACACAGCGCTCATCTCGTAGAGGGTGTTATCAAGACTACCTACTGTACTGAGACCAGCGGCTTCATGTGCCTCCACTAGCGCCTCCTCAAAGTCTGCTGCGTCCACTTTATTGTTAGGATCTATACTTGGTGCCGATTCAGCTGCTGTAAGCACCTTATCAACAGCCTTTGCCTGATAGGACCTTAAGTCAACAGCCGGGGCACTCCACGCTCCTCGCGGAATTATAAATTGCGCCAATGAACAGGTAAGGCCTGCGGCTAATTTACCTAGGTGCAAGGCTGTTACATTAATTAGCTCTGGTTCGCCGCTGTGCTGTTCCATATACACAGCCGCTCTGCTCCAGTTGGAGGTGAAGAAATCAGCTGTACTTGAATGTGCGTTAGCGGGCAATTTCCAGCGTTCCCATTGCTCGGAGTAGGGGGTTTTGATGGAGGCCCATATTACTTCATTAAGCTGCCATTTGAAGGGGTCAAAAGGCTGGCCGTCGGTAAGTTCAGTGGAAAATTCTGCCATTTTATTCTTCCTTAAATGCTTCCTGGGTTAATTGACAGGGTTCCGTCGACTTGTTTTTCAATCTTATCAATAGCCTCAAGGGTTAAGCCGTACTTAATGGCCACGTCCCTTAGCGCTATTTGGTCGTCTTCATCTAGATCATCTTGCAGGTGCTTAGCTAATTTCATTCTTTCATACGCCTGTCTATAGGCCTCGGCCGCTAGCTCAGTTGACGGAGGCACTTTAGCCTCCTCTGGCCGCAGGTTCTCCAAAAAGCGGTTACTCATTACTTTTTCTCCATCTTTACTTTAACCATAGCGTGGCGGATGATTTCGTCGCCAATCTTGTAGCCGGGTTGAAGTTCCTCGCAAACAACTTCAACTTTCCCGGGACCGTGCTCCATATGGACTGCCTCGTGCAGTTTGGGGTCAAAATGCTCACCAACTGTTTTGATGCGTTCAACCCCAAGTTGGGCAAGACAGGTACTGAACTGTTTCAAAGTAGCCTCTACGCCTCTTTCGTAATCCTTGTACCTTTTTACTAGATCTACAACTTTAATTGGCACTTTGGTTGCGTCCTCGTGAGCTGGCTCGACCATAAAATCTTCTTCACTAAAAGCGTGCTGCTTAGCGCGCTCTAAATTATCAAGCGCAGGCAAAAGCTCACGTATAATCATAACTTTATAAAAAGTGCCGAGGTTGGCTTTGTCTTCCTCGGTCCGACGGCGCAGATTTTCGGCATCGGCCCGCTCGCGTTGCAGCGCTTCGGTCAGCTCACCTATTTTTTGCTCCAGCTCGGCAATTGTAGGGTGTTTACTCATCTTCTACCCCATATCCTTCAAGTTCACTCTTAATTAATCTCGCCATTTCGAAAGCTCGTTCGGCAATCGCTGAAGGCTTTTCTGTCGTACGCCAAGCTGCGCGTTTTGCCTGTAATCTAATCTCGGCAGCTAAGAATATTACGTCGTACTCGGAAACCGGTGCAGAGATGGCATCCATGTATTGACCGCTCAAAACAACCAGATCTTTTTCCTCCTGGGGCAATGCAAAGACCTCACCGATTGCTTTAGACATACAAGGTATCCTCCAGGGCTTTGCCGGCGCGGCCAACTAGGCCCATTACATCACCATAATTTTGGCGAGTCGGGCCTAGTACGCCAATGTAGCTGGCATCAGAAAATGGGCTGCGGAACTTACTAATTATCAAGGAGGCGCCGGCACTGCGGCCAATTGGGTTTTCCCGGCCAATGTAAACGCTCAGCGGTTCATTGGGCGCAGTCTCGTTCAGCCAAGGCTGTAGGTTATCCAGAAGCCTCGCAATCTCCTGGACTTGGCCCGGGTGCATAAATTCCGGCTGGCCAAACAAATTAGAAAGTCCGCTCATGTAAAGCTGGGGACCGATGGTGGCCAGGCCTAGGTTATGGGTCAATTCTACCAATGTATCGACGGTGTTCTTGATGGTTTGCTCCGGCAAGCCGGCACCAGAAACGCGGGCGGCCAGCGCCCTCTCAGCGCGCGGCTCTTTTGGTAGATTACCCGATTCGCTCAATTGATTCACATAAAAGCGGTAGCCTTGGTCTGTTGGCACGCGTCCAGCAGAGGTATGGGGCTGGGCAATAAAGCCCTGGCGCTCCAGCTCGGCCATATCAGCTCGGATGGTGGCGCTAGATACTCCAAAAAGCTTGGCCAGCAGGTTAGAACCCACCGGGGCGGCTACCTCGGCGTATTGTTCAATAATCGCAGCTAGAATTTTCTCCTGACGGGAAGTCATTGGCACTCTATCCTTATGAGTGCTAGTTTATCGGAGCTAGCAGGCCAAAGTCAAGAGTGCTAATTTAAGCCCAAGGTCCCTTCCAGCTAGGAGATCTTTCTGGGTCAGCTTCGGTACGAATATCCCTAAGTTCCTGCATCATAATTACATCAATCTCTGCTGCAGTGAAATCATGCCTTTGAGTGACCACATCACCGGCGCGGACTGTGCGGCGCCCGATTTTAAAATCATCATTCTCATCCCAAAGCGCCAGAATAGTAACCGAACCGCCCAAGCGCTCAAGTTTCATTTGCATAGCACCATCTAGCGGTCTCCTGATATAGAGTTCTGGACTCACCTGTCCTTCATGCAAACAATCTAAATAATATAAGGCGGTTAAAAGCTCGTCAGCCTCCTGGACAAAATCAGCAGTATTGTTGGAAGCTAGTTCGTGACTGGCTTCCGGTGCCACAGCCATTAAATAACAATATGCCTGCGCACTTTTAAGCGCAAGCGGAATGCCCGTGTATAAATGTGTGCCTAGGTTATCGCTTTTTCTAGTTCTTTGAGCAGAGTTTTAACTAGCTCGGCCCCGCGTTCCTGCTGAGGGTTTGACTGCCCCTTCGTCAGGCCATCAATGATTGCCATGCTTTGCCCGACATCCTCGGCAACCACAAACTGAAAGAAATCATACTGTGGGGCTTCGCGTAAAAATCTAGCCGCTGTTTTTAAACGCCTGTTTGCCTCTGCTTGGCTTACGCCGCCGCGGTCGGCAATGCGCTTTTGCCATTCTCCGTAGCTTGGCGGCAGCAAAAAGATGACAATAACGTCAGCTTTTGCTTTTTTGATATTCAGTACGCCGGCTAAATCCGTTTCTGTGAAGGCGACTTTGCCGCTTTGGGCGGCCTTTTTTAGTTCCCGCATGCTGATACCGGAAACTTGTTGCTGGTGGATTAGCTCCGCCTCCAAAAAATTGCCCGCTTTAAGGTCGGCTAAAATTTCTTCTTCCGAGCGGAAAAAATACTGCAGGCCATTTTGCTCTAGCTGACCGTCACGGGTCTGCGGTGGACGGGTGGTATCCGAAACAATATAAAAATATCGGCCACTATCTTTCATGTGCTGGACCAGCAAACTCCGGCCTGTGCCGGTAGCACCCATGATAAGAACCATGGGCAAATCCTTTAGCACTACTTTGGCATCGTCTGACACCACGTAATGCTCCAAGATGTCTTCAAATTCTTTTTTATACCTTAAGCGCGGTGTATTCATATTCTTATTAGCTTAGCAAAATTGCTTTGGGCAATCTCACGTGCCATCTTTTCGTCATCCGGGGCTTGACCCTGCCCGACTTGACGTAAACGCTCAGCGGCCTTGTCGATATCGTCGTTTAGAACAAAGTGCATCTGTTTATCATTAAGCGCAAATTCGTAGGAGGTTTTGGCTTCTGCAAGTCGGCCAGCCAGCTGTGCTTCATCCCAGCCGCTAAGCTTAGCTTGGCTATCCAGCCAGCCCTGCCAGTTGCCAAAATCAGCAGGCACTATAAAAGCTGCCGCAAAAAATTTAAGAGATAGCGCACGGAATTGGCGCACTCCCTGCGGGATTAACGGATATAAATTTGTTTTATCGGTTGAAAAATCCTGCGGACGGGTGCAATACAGATGGCCGTTGGGCCCAGTCACTACCTGGAACAAATTGCCGGCTTTTATGTCAGCAATTATTTCGGCTTCGGGGCGGTAAACCATATCTTGATATTCTTGTTCGTTTGGCCGTGGCAAACGAGTGGATTCGCCAATGGCTAGATTAAAATTCGGATCGCTTTTTGCGAGTGCCCGCATGATTGTGGTTTTACCAGAAGCACTCGGCCCGACAGTAGCCAGCATCTTTATGCCCGAAGCCGCAACCCTTGTTTGCGAGTTTGGTTTATAGCTTTTTATCAGGTTTTTTAGTTGTGAATCGTCCATTATCTAACAGCGTAGCACAAGCTAAAACTGTTCGAGGGCAACGGTATCCGGTCCGAGTCGATCAAGTTTAGCCAGCAGGTCCCAATATTCCTTTTGGTCAATCGGTCTAGAACCATCCGTAGAAACCAGGGTTCTATATTTCTCAAGTATTGGCGCCAGGTATTCTCCGGAAAATATTTTGCGTAAATCGTCTTCTGTGACAAAATCGCTACCTTTGAAAAGCGATGTTCTTGAGCGCATTTGAGCCGAGGCCGGTTTTAAATAATAAGTAGTTAGCCCTCCTACAATTATCCCTTCGGGGGTATGAATCGGAGTAGAATGAACTGCAACTTCCGCCTTCCACTGCTCCGGGCCATAAAGGGTCCAATCTATACCAATATGACCCTCGTCTAGAGCGTGTCTGGCTCTGGAAGTTAGAAATTCAAATTTTTTGCCTAATTCGCCTTTGCTCTCTAGCTCTAATTTTATTTCTTCTTCGGGTATTCCCAGGACACTAGCAAGTAGCGAAATGTGTTCATCGTCTATTTCACCTTGCTGGAGAGTAGGCTCGGGTAAAATCTCCCTTAGCCTTGTTACCAAGGTCTGCTTTTCTTCGTCACTAATCTCTGCTGGACCACCCCGGTATGGTTCACTCATTTTGCTAGATTAAACCATGGATTCAAATATAATTCAATCTCTCTTTAACAATACTGCGAAGGCTTCGGCTGGGATGTCCACTTTGCCAAATTTTTTCATGCGCTCTTTGCCCTTCTTTTGTTTGGCCAAGACCTTCTTCTTGCGGCTGACATCGCCGCCATAAAGACCAGTCGTAACATCTTTACGGTAAGCGCTGATGTCTTCACGGGCGATAAACTTGCCGCCAACGCCAGCTTGCAGACTGACTTTGAAGTTTTGGCGCGGTATGACCTCTTTTAATTTAGCTACGGCCGAGCGGCCCAAGCTTTCGGCTTCACTACGGTGGGTTATGACGCTAAGGGCATCCACCGGCACACTGGCTACATAAAAGTCCACACGCACTAAATCTTCCGGCCGGTAGTTATCCAGCTGGTAATTAAACGAGCCGTATCCGGATGTGGTACTTTTTAGCTGGTCATAAAAATCGGTAAGCAGGTTAGCCAGCGGCGCTTCAAAATCTATGACGGCTAGCTGGGCGTCTACATAACCAATGTGTTTTTGTTGGCCGCGGGCACCAGCAACCAGCTGGATGATAGCACCAACGTAGTCACTGGGTGCGACGATTTCGCCCTTGACCCAAGGCTCAGCAATTTCAGCAATTTGGCTGACATCCGGCAGCTCCGCCGCAGATTTAATGTCCAGCTCCTCGCCATCGGTGAGCCTGAGTTTATAGTCCGTAGACGGGTTGGTAATTATAAGCTCTAGGTTATATTCACGTTCCAGCCGTTCACGAACGATATCCATATGTAATAGACCAAGAAAACCAATGCGAAAGCCAAAGCCCAGCACCGGTGAGTTTTCCGGCTCATAAACGAGAGCCGAGTCGCTTAAACTTAATCTCTCCACCGCGTCTTTTAGGGCCGGATAATTTTCGTGGCTGTCGGGGAAAAACCCCGCATAAACAAACGGCGTGATATTTTTGTAGCCTGGTAAAGCTTTTGCCGCTGGTACACCTGCTAAGGTTACCGTATCGCCAACTTTGGCTTGGCGGGTAGTTTTAAAGTTAGTAACAATGTAGCCAATCTCACCGGTTTTTAAGCTATTTACCGGCACGGGCTCGGGCGAAAGCCGGCCGGTTTCCAGCGCCACACCGCGGCCGCCTGTGGCCATCATCTTTATGTGCGAATTCTTGGTTAGCTGGCCGTCCACTATACGCAAATACAAAATCACGCCGCGGTGGGTGTCATAGTAGCTGTCAAAAACCAGCGCCCGGGTCGGCTTGTCTGGCTCGCCGGCTGGCGGTGGAACCTCGGTAACGATTTTTTCCAGTAGCTCTTCTACGCCCTTGCCCGTCTTGGCGCTAACTTCCAAAATATCTTCTCGTTTACAGCCCAGCAGGCTCATGATTTCTGCGCTAACCCGCTCAACGTCAGCCGCAGGTAGGTCAATCTTATTTAGGACCGGGATAATTTTTAGGTCGGCCCCCAAAGCCAAATAAACATTGGCCAGTGTCTGGGCCTGGATACCTTGGCTAGCGTCCACCACCAAAATGGCGCCTTCCACTGCTTCTAAGCTCCGGCTGACCTCGTAGCTAAAATCAACATGCCCAGGCGTATCAATTAAATTAAGTTCATAGTCTTTATAATTCATGCGCACCGGCGCCAGCTTAATGGTTATGCCGCGTTCGCGTTCCAAATCCATGCGGTCCAAAACCTGGGCCTGCATTTGACGCTTTTCGACCGTGCCGGTAAGTTCCAGCAGTCTGTCGGCTAATGTAGATTTGCCGTGGTCTATATGGGCAATGATGCAAAAATTTCGGATGTGGTCCTGGTTCATTGTTCTTTATTGTAACAGAGGTAATTATTTATACTGGCCGTACTTTTTCTGCAGCCCGAGCTTTGAGGCAATTGGCGTTAGGAAAAACCTACCAATGCGTGAATTTTGAACAATGAGCAGTAAAAGACCGACTACAGTTGGGTACCCCACCCAACGACGGCTGGAGATAATGACGCGCAAAGACCGGAGATAGGTATAGCTGGCCTTCACTCGACGCAGTTTATATGCATAATTAATGTCGTCCTGTACAACCATATTTTCATTGAATCCGCCAACTTTTTCGTGCTGTTCTTTTTTGACACACATGACTCCACCAATAGCGAATATTTGATGAAAAACTTTAATATTGCCAACCATCCACACGTTTATGAGCCAGGTATTAAAACTATCAACAAAGCTTTTCCCGTCCGAACGGTAGGCAGGTGTTAAAAAGTCCACCGGTTTTTTGGTGAGAGATTTTTGGATTTGGTTGAGCGAATCTTTCGGGATGTGCATGTCGGCATCAATAAAAAGCAGGTATTCGCTTTTTGCAACCTTAGCGCCGGCGTTGCGTGCGGCGCCCGGCGAACGATGTTTAGAATGAGCAATTTTAATCGGCAGTTTGGCCTTATAACTTTCTGTGAACTGGATAGTTTTATCCTCTGAGTTGCAATCGGCTATGACAACCTCGTCTGGCTTGGCTGTTTGAGCCACCAAATTATCAAGAAGCTTGACCACGTATTTTTCTTCGTTGAGGGTTGGGATAATAACGCTGATAGTCGGCATGGACACCCTACTGAATGCTGACGGGTTTGATCACCATTGCCCTGATTTTTCTGACGACCGGCTCCACTTCTTCCAGACCAAACAACGCCGAGACACCAACGTGAACTATCAAGGATGGAACTACGATGATAAGCATCTTGGTAATAAGGGGGAAGAAGCCTTCGCCGGAGGTATGTTGGATAAGGCTAGCCATAATAAAAGCCGTGATAACCGTGAAGCCGGTGACGGACAAGGTACGAATGACGCCGCTCCAAAATTCTGGCGTGAACAGTTTGTGGTCACGCCAAATCATAATGCTCATCAATATAAACACTTCAAAGGTAGCCACAATTGTCTGGGCGATGGCCAAACCGCCAATACCAAAGCCGTTAGGCGCCGGCCGCGACAGTTTCCATACCAGCACAATGTTGAGCGCGATTGAAAAAAGTGATACGTAAAGAGGCGTGCGGGTATCTTTTTGGGCGTAAAACCAGCGGCTGATAATGGTATAGAGGGTCCTAAATAAAATCGCACCGCAAAGAAAGCCAAATACGTAAGCAATTGAGCCCGAGTCACGGGCAAAAATCAGGCGTGCTAAATAGCTTTTACAAAAATATGCCAGCACAGCGACGGGCAAGGTTATCCAAAGCATGGTGCGCAGTATCTGCATAAAATCTTTTCTGAAAAGGTCCGTACGGCCGGCTGCCAGACGGTTGGTTAGGCGCGGAAAGGCAGCTGTAGAAATAGCCGTACCGATCATCATGATTGGAGCCGTTTGCAAAATATAGGCATTGTAATAAAAGCTGATGTTGCCCTCGCCCAGCCGGCGGGCAAAATTGGTCTCTACAATTGAGTTAATCTGGTCTAGGCCTTGGTCAATACTTCGTGGCGGCAGGTTGCGCAAAACCACTTTAAAATCCGGGCTCTTCCAAGTAATGTTTGGGTGCCACTTATATTTGAGGCCAAGCAGCCCAAATAAGATAACCAGAAGCTGAACAACCGCGCCAATTAGTGCGCCTACCCCCAGACCAACTATTCCCAGATGCCCTGGGCCGCCGTGGTGCGGCGAAACTTCGCTAAAGATTAGCGTACTGATGATGATGCAGGCGTTATAAAACAGCGGTGCAACCGCGTAAAAGAAAAAGCGGCCCAGACTTTGTTGAGTGCTGGTCAAAATACCCGAAATAGTAAACAATAACGGGTTAAGCGCCAGTAGGCGCATGATAGTGGCGGCAGTATGTAGCTGAGCCGGTGTTAAGTTGGGCGCTACGATGTAATGGATTAGTTGGTTGGCAAAAATAAGCATAATAAGCGCCACGCCGCCCATGATGAGCGCCAGCAAATTCATAAGGCTGTTGGATAAATCCCAAGCCCCTTTCTTATCGCCGCGCTCCAGCCGTTCGGCCAAAACTGGCATAAAGGCAACGCCCAGCGCACCAGCCGCTAAGGTATAAAAGAAGAAATCCGGAATGTTAAAGGCAGCAAAGTAAGTGTCCGTAGAGTGCGGGCCATAAGCCGAAAAGTTGGCGTTAACCAGACGGGTACGCAAAAAACCTAAAATCTGCCCTAAAAAGGCAGTGGCGACCAGTAGTGCGGCAGCGTTGCCCAAGGATAGGCGCGCAGCCGCGCGGTTTTTAATCCACTTTGGATACATTTACCTAAAAGTATATAGCTTTCAGCTAGCCTGTTCTAGATAATCTGCCATCTTAATTCCTAGTCATTTTAATTCAAGCTGGTTCGGACTCGAGCAAACAGAGGGAGCTTTGGAGCAGGTCATAAGTTCAGAACCGAGGACTGTCCGACCCACCAACTGGCGGGAAGTTCCGCAGGTTCACTTTTGACTAGTGAGCAAAGCGACCGTCCAGATTTGCGAATGTCCGAGAGTTTGGCGCCACCTTTTCGGCAAAAGGTGGCAAAAGGTTATTCCCAGCGGAAGACGCGGAAAGCGACCGCATAGATTACGACCGCCCAAAGCAGCGTTAGGCCAATCTGCGGACCAATTTGGGTGAGATGTTCACCTTCTGTGGCAATCATGCGTACGCCATCAATGATTGGCGTCAGCGGCAAATAAGCACTAATGTGCTGTAGCCACTGCGGCATGGCGTAACGAGGGAAAAAAGTACCAGACAAAAACATCATCGGAAAAGAGATGATGTTGGTTAGGGGTGCTGACTGATTCTCATTTTTTGCCCAGCCTCCTACGGCTAGGCCGATGCCGAAGATGGTTAAAATCCCGAGCACGATAAACACGGCTAGCTCAAAATAATTGCCCACCATATGGAAACCAAACAGCCCGGCCGCTACAGCCAGCATGATGGCAATAGAGAACAGCCCGATGAGAGCGTTTGATAAGACGCTGGAGATGAAAAACTCCCAGACCCTAAGCGGCGTAATGTGGAGACGGCGCAGCACTCCCTGCTTTTTCATTTGCGGAAAATAATTAGCCGGTCCAAAAACGCCCAGGCCTAGAATTGAGAAGCCAAGCAATCCCGAAACTGTGTAATCCAGCTTGGACAAGCCTTGGGTATTAGTGGACTTGGCCGCCACGCTAAACGGCACCGGCGTTTTAACCAGCTTGGAATTAATGCCCTGGAACTGCCCCTCTAAGACCGATTGCAATGTTTGGGCGGCCTGAGCGTTATTTTGATCATAATAAACAACCGCTTGGCCGGTTGGATGGCCGCTTTTTACGGCTCCAAAACTTGGTGGCAATAAAATAGTGGCGTCAATCTCTGAGCGGCTCATTTTGGCCTTAGCCTGAGCTAAGGTACTTACAGTGTTGTCCACCTTGAACGATTTGCTTGTTTTTGTCTGGTTGACAAATTTTTGGGAAAAAGCAGTGTGAGAGTCGTTTATAAGCCCGATGTGAAAACTAATATCACTGCCCTTGCTTAGGCTGCCAAAGATTAGTAAGAATATCAGCGGAAAGGCAACCGTAAAGAAAAGCGCCACGCGGTCTCGGAAGTAACGGCGCAAACTGATTTTGGCAAAAGTCCAGACGGTAAAAATAGTTTTGTGCTTGGGCGGCTCTGTTTTAGCAGCCCTCGCTGCCGGCAAGGCCGGCTTAAGCTGCTGGCCACGGCGTTTTATTCCCGTAAAACGCATATAAAGCCGGGCCAAAACTGCAAGAGCTACCAAGATTATTAGGACGTACATTAGCGCTCCAGCTCCTTACCGGTCAAATCAATAAACACGTCTTCTAAATTTGCCTGCTCCACTTGGCGGGCTTTTTTAAAGCCTTTGCCTAGCAGTTTTTGGATGAGATTGGCTGGTGTATCCATAGCTACAATTTCCCCCTCATCCATAATGGCCACGCGGTCGCACAGCTGTTCGGCTTCTTCCATGTAATGAGTCGTCAAAATTATGGTTGTCCCCTTGCCGTGGTTGTTAATCTTTTGGACCAGCTCCCAAAGGTCACGACGCGCCTGTGGATCTAGGCCTGTGGTAGGCTCATCCATAAAAAAGACTGTCGGCTTATGAACTAGCGCTGCAGCAATTGAAAAGCGCTGCTTCTGGCCGCCGGAGAGGTTTTCTATAAAGCTATCCGCCTTATCTTTTAGGTTCACATCGCTCAGAAGTTCGGTTGGGTTTACCCGCTCACCGTAGGCGGCGGCCTGCTGCTCCAAAAGTTCGGTTAAACGGACCTTGTCCATGAAGGCGGTAGATTGAGTCTGGACACCTATGGCATAACGAACAGCTTGGGGATCTTTGGCCACGTCTATGCCGTTAACTTTGGCCTTACCACCGTCAATTTCCCGCAGCGTTTCTACCATCTCAAGAGTTGTGGTTTTGCCGGCGCCATTTGGCCCCAAAATTCCAAAGATTTCACCAGCTTTGACACTAAAGCTAATGCCTCGGACAACGTCCTTGTCGTCATAACTCTTGCGCAGTTTTTCAACTACGACTACATCTGAGACTGCCATTAACTTAATTGTAGCAAAAGAAAAACCCGCCAAAATTTTGGCGGGTTAGTTTTAACGTTTTGGTGTTTTATATTACTTACGCTTTGCGCTTTAGGGTCAAAAAGCCGTTGCGCGGGTTCTCATTGACAACCCGGTCATCTGGCAACTCAACACCAGTGTCAGCCCGCTCATCCTTAGAAAAGTAATAAATTGTTTGTGTCTTGCCACCGCGCAGTGTTACTGCCTTAGCGTTCAAGTAGTAGGTAACACCTTTAGAGTTAGTGTGCTTATAAGCCATTGCTTGCTCACCTCTTCCGTTAATTAGTTAATGTACCCCTAAAATACCCTTTAGCCCGATTTGCTGTCAACCCCAATTGTTTTTTCCTACAACAGATTAGGCATCATGCGGCCATTGCGCGTCAAAGCGCTTATGAGTTAGTATGGTTAGGTAATAATTAAAGGTGGAGTAAGAGAACGCTATGGACTTTATGTCACGAGGACGTACCCCAGAGGCTCCCCAAGGTCAAGCGCCTGTTCCGGCGCAACACATGGGCGGGCGCCGTAAACATTTTGATTGGAACAATCGGGTTGTGAGGATAGAGTGGTTTATTTTCGCTCTGGTAATTGCCGTCTTACTTTTAATAACTATTGGTTGGGCGATTTGGAATGGAAGTAACGTAGGTTACTCTGAGGCCAATCAAATAGATAAAAGCAAATACCAAGCCGTATTTTTGAACGGTGGTTCTACATCCGGCTCAGTGGCCTACACAACCTACTTTGGCCACGTTACAAAGCTAACGCCCCAGTACATGATTTTGCAAAACGTCTATTACCTGACCACCTCTACAAGCGGGACCGGCAGCTCTCAGCAGACTCAGCCTCAGCTAACCAAGCTTGGTTGTCAGCAACTGCATTCACCGACTGACGAGATGGTCATCAACCGCTCACAGGTGGCTTTCTGGGAGAACCTGCAAACTAACGGTAAAGTTGTCCAAGCTATCAAGGCGTTTGTCCAACAGAACCCGAATGGTCCTAACTGTAACGCTACAAGTTCGACAAGCGGCCAAAACTCGACGACTCCTAGCTCTTCAACCTCCGGCACAAACGCTGGTCAATAAAAGACCGAGCTATAAAAAACCCGGCTTTCGCTTGAGCTGGGTTTTTTTATAAGTACTTTTGTTTAGCAAAGCTAGCCACTGAAAGAGCCAGCAAAAGACCGCTCACAACTAGTGACCAGCCGGCAAGGTCAGGACTCCAAACCGGACTCAAGAAATCATATTCATATAAGGCTGGCGGGATTTTGGCGGGAGCATGACCACCGTGAGTGGTTATATAATTCTCCACACAAGTCACGCGGGGGAGAAGTTCAAGGTAGTAAAGAGACGGTATTTTTGCTTCGCAGTAATTCTCCGCTGTTGTATATAAACCCTGGTTATTGGCCGCGGCTTGAGCTTTTTGTTCCAACCGTTGATAGGTGTACTCCAGCTGAATGGGCGGGTAGATGCTATTGCCACCAGAGGTTAGGTCGGTGTTCATGTGGCCATAAACATATGAGCGCAGATTGTCTAAAGCCTTTTCTACACCTATACCAGACTTATCCGCAGCATAAAGCTGATTACGAAAACCTAGCATTGTCTGATTGTTGTGGCGCAAGGCAAAGATGGACACGGTAGCGCAAACTACAAAAGCTGCAAACCAGATTTTGTAACTTAGGACTTTGGCTATGGCCCACAGGTTTGCCCTGGTCAGTTCATGGTTATCCATAACCATTATGTTGTCATGGCCGCATTAAATCGTCAAAAAGCTACTGCTTGCTTTTTGGCTAAAACGGAGGTTTAGTGAACGCATGAGAAATGAGGTTTTTGTACCCGAATGTCTTCCCGCAAAACCGGATCGCCTAAGGCGAATGGCTAAAGAGTGGCAAGTCGTGAACTTGCTTGTTGGGCTGGTTCCCTATCCATACATACTTGAGGAAGATCGGGAAAACGCTAGACAGAAGTTGATTGACAAGTGGCTAGACGCACGCTCTTTTGCTCCAGTACTGGCTTCCACGGTAGTAGCACATGCCAATATTGCTATTGACTACGGACGACGGCCAGCTATCGGAGTCGGTCCCAATAGAAATGATGCTTTTTATTTTCTAGGCTCATATTACCCGGGTCATAACTTACACTTTCTTGGGCATAATGGAGAAAACAGCTATAACTGCTCTCTGTATCTAAATGACGATGCATCGTTACGTTTAATGCCTGGTCGGCCTAGGTACGAAAGATCGCTAGCAACCGGATTGATGGGTGGTTTTGACCGCTGCCTGCTGGATCTGGCCAACATAGTTGAAGTTGGGCCGGACAGCTTTGCTGGTAATTCGCAAAGTTAGACTTTAGCGCGTGCTAACAAACCGTTAAACTAAGCTCATGCACGTATTCTTCTCAGGCATCGGCGGCAGCGGCATGAGTTCACTAGCCTTGGTGGCAAAACAGGCTGGATGGCTTGTTAGCGGCTCGGACTCTCAGGCTAGTTCAACGATTTCCTATCTTAAAAAAAACGGCGTTGAAAATATTTACATCGGCCAGAGCCGTGAAGCAATTGAGTCAGTTCATCAAAAAAACCCGATTGGCCTTTATATTTATACTTCGGCAATTAGCGATCCTAACCACCCTGAGTTGGATTTTTGCAATAAAGCCGGCATTAAGACCGGCAAACGAGATGATTTCTTGAGTCAAATTATTAAAGAAAATAACCCTAAACTGGTAGCTGTCGCCGGTACACATGGAAAATCAACTACAACCGCGATGGCTATCTGGGTTTTTAAAGAACTGGGTATGCCCATTGGTTATAGCGTCGGCGCGAAGCTGAATTTTGGGCTTCCCGGCGGCATGGAAAACGATGCTAAGTTTTTTATCTTAGAAGCCGACGAATTTGACCGTAGTTTTTTGAGTTTTTATCCCAGTTTGGCGCTCATTTCTGGGTTAGACTGGGACCATCCGGATATCTACCCCACGCGGGAGAGTTACTATGAGGCATTTAATGAGTTTATTGAGCAGTCTGAAAAAACTGTACTTTGGCAAACTGATGCCGAGGCTTTGGCGCTGGAAGCCGGTCCCAACCTGCAGGTGCTAGACGGCGCCGATGGCGCTATTGACGCAAGTCTCAAACTAACCGGACGAGTTAACCGCCAGAACGCTTGGTTGGTTGCCCATGCCCTTGCGGCTGAGCTTGACCAGCCGCTGGAAAAGCTACTAGAGATTCTCAATAAATTCCCCGGATTATCGCGCCGCTTTGAGGAGCTGGCGCCTAATATCTACACCGACTATGCTCATACGCCGGCCAAAATCCGCGGCGCTTTAGAAACAGCCCAAGAGGCTGGCGGCCAGGATATCGTTGTCGTGTACGAAGGCTTGCATAACCTACGCCAGCATTTTATTAAAGAAGAGCTGGTCCACCTATTTGACAACGTAAAAAAACTTTACATCGTACCTAGTTATTTGGCTCGCGAAGACCCGAGTCTAAAAAATTTATCGCCAAGTGATATCAAAGAACTTTTGAGTGACACGGCCAAATCTAAAACTGAGCCCGCTCAGCTTGATGATGATTTGCTAGCCAAAATCAAACAGCACGCTGAGCAAGGCGAGTTGGTGCTTTGCCTCACCGCTGGCGGCGGCGGTAGTTTGGACGAATGGTTAAGAAAGGAATTATAAGTGAAACTAGTTCAGCTAAACGTATGGGCCGGCCGTCTGCAAAACCAGGTCTCTGACTTTTTGCACAAAGAAAGTCCGGACATAATCTGTCTCCAGGAGGCCATTAGTTTTAATAAAAAAGATGCTGCAATAATGCGAACAATTGAGAACATCCAAGCAGACAATAACTTGGGCTATGCAATTATGGCACCGACGTTCTCTTTCAAGCTTATGGAAGGTACAGCCAGTTTCGGCAACTGCATTATCAGTCGCTCTCCCATCAAAAAGTCCGAGGTTATTTTTACGCACCTTGAGCACAAAAGTAATTTCGATTTCAACGAAGAAAGTGGTAACGTGCGTAACTTTGTTCACGCTGTCATCAATTTGGAGGGAAAATCTTGCAATATATTGACGCACCACGGCTATTGGATTCCTGAACACAAAAACGGTAATGAAGAAACTATGCGCCAGATAAAACAGCTGGTCGACTACATTAGCAACTTAAGCGGTCCAGTAATTTTAAGCGGTGATTTCAATCTTGCGCCAGACAGTGATTCGTTAAAAATACTTAATGAAAAGTTGACCAACCTTTCGCTCCAGTACAGACTGAAGACCACTAGAACCCAGCTGACCACTAAAACGGAGGTTTGTGATTATATTTTTGTTAACAACGAGGTTAAAATACAGAACTTTACCGCTTCTGACGAATTAGTATCGGATCATAAAGCCCTAATTCTAGAATTTAATGTCTAGCTTTAATAAGCAGCTAGAGACTGCCGCTAATCATCTGATAAAGGTTGATAAAAAGCTGGCTCCCATCATAGCCGCCAGCGGGCCGTGCCGGATAAAACCGCACAAAGACCACTATGGTGAGCTGGTTTCTAATATTGTCGGCCAGCAGCTGTCTACCAAAGCAGCTTACGCGATTTGGCAACGTATATTGGCTTTATTCGACGGCAAAATGCCCACGCCCCAGCAGCTGATAAAAATTGACGGCCAAAAATTGCGTGATGTCGGCCTCAGCTGGGCCAAGGTGACCTACGTTAAGGATATTGCTCAGCATATTTTGGACGGCCGGCTAGACATGGAACATATCTCTACAATGCCCAACAAACAATTAATTGAGCAATTGACAGCCGTCAAAGGCACTGGCGAATGGAGCGCGCACATGTTCATGATGTTTGGTCTAGGCCGGCTAGATGTTTTGCCAGTTAGTGATCTAGGAATCAGAAAAGCCGTCCAAAAACTTTATGGTTTAAAATCCCTGCCCGATGCTGGCAAGATTATAACCATCGCTAACAAAAATAAGTGGCACCCGTACGAATCAGTTGCTAGTTGGTATCTTTGGCAATCCCTAGACAATAACGCTGCCAAACCTTCCCGGCACTAAATCCCTGTTGCCGGGCATAGCCCGGCATACCGGCTTTAGTTAATGGCGCATTGCGTCGTCAGCCACTCCGCTACTTCCTCGCGGTATCTTTAAATACGGCTCAGTCCGTTGCTCGCGGCTTCCTCGTACTGCACCCATTCGGGAAGGTTTGGCCAAAAATAGGCCCGCCATAGCACCTAATTTTTAAAGGCGTGCTCGTATTCGGCAGGGTCGTTGCCCTTCACGCTAACCGATATTTTTTCTGGGTCAATCTCTACGATTGTATGGGCCTCGGCGGCTACGCCATCGTTATTAAAATTTTCTACCAAAGACGTAACTGTAAAGTAAGGAATGTCATTATGAACGTGCATACGATTCCAGTGTTGATGAGCCGTGAAGACCGCTTTCACCCTTCCTGATTCCTCAAAGATCCTGCGTACTTCAACACGGTTACTTAACAACCCTTTCTCTGGTGCATTCTCGAACCAAAAGTTGCCTTTCATGTCATCGTCGGCTAAGCCATAGTGCATAAACACAACTGTCGGCTTAGCGTTTTTGCCTAGGTCGTTCTTCAACCAATCCAGTTGATCCTTAGGCACCTCGGCAAAAATATCCCCTAAATCAATTTTGTGATTACCAGTCATTACAAAACTTAGAGCCACAAAGTGATAGCCCTCGCTATCAAACGAGTAGTACATTTCTTTGTAGCCGAACAGGTTGGCTATATCTTTATGGCTTAATGTTCTGACATCGTGATTGCCTATTAATGTATATATGGGCATTTTAAGGACAGATAAAAGTTTTTTGCTTTTGGTAAACTCTACGAGGTCTGCTCTGCGTTCGTTAATATCCTCTATAGAATCGCCTAGATTGACGACAAGGGCAGGCTTCTCCTTAAAGTTCATTTCCTTTACGAACTGCTTTACTAGCCTTTCGGCCTCAACCGTCAATTTGCGCTGTACGCCTTTATAGAACCCCGCATTTTTTGGTCCAATGTGCATATCATTAATGATTGCGAATTTCATTTTCACCTTTTGTCACCCGAACCGGTCAGTTTGCCGCGCTCGGCTCGACTGGCGAGTTTTTTGATATTTTCTTGCGCTATTTCTTCTAAGCTCAACCCTAGCTGGTGGGCCAATTCTGAAACATACCAAAGCACGTCACCTAACTCGCCTTTTAAAATCTGCCTGTCCTCGTCAGTCAGTTTGCCGCCTTTATCACGGATTACCTTTTTGAGTTTGTTGGCAATCTCGCCGGCTTCGCCAGACAAACCAAGAGCCGGATAAACCCAACCCGCCCCGCCGAGTGGCGGATAAATGGCTGTACTGTGAGCTTTTTTCTGATATTCATCAAATTTCATGGTTTTATTGTAACAGCCCCTTGACGTAACACTTTTAGCTCGCTGGCCTGAAGGCGGACTAGCGTAGAAGCCACTGGCTTTTTGGTTTGCCCTCCTCTAACGTAAAAGCCTAGCTGCTCGCCAAAATATTTGTTTGCGGAAGCAACGGACATTGCCGGAGGGTGCCCCTCTGGATTAGCACTCGTGCTTGTTATGGGTCCGACTTGCTCAATTAATTGCAGTAGGTCTGCCCTATTTGGCATTCGGATTGCAAAAGTATCGCTAGCTGGATGCAGCCAGACGGGGCTTTTACTTGCGTCCCATTCCAAACTCAGTGGCCCCGGCCAATATTTTTTTACTAGCTTTAGCCGTGCTGTTGGCATGTTTAGGTCTTTAAGTTGCCCATAGTCAGAAAATAAAACAATAAAAGGTTTTTGCTGGCTACGCCCTTTAAGACGGCGCAACCGTTTAACGGCCGCCTCGTCCAGCGCCAGACAGCTCAGACCATAAATTGTATCGGCTGGCAACAGGCCCACGCCACCGCACTTTAAAAGCCGCACTACCTCATCATCAAAATGGTTGGTTTTATAACTCACAGTCCGAAATTATATCAGCCAAGCTTGATGGCCGTCATGGACACCCAGAAAACAAGCATTAGAATCCAGACAAAAATGTCCGCGCCACGGGACATCGCTTTTTGAACCCACTTGGACATATACGGCTGGTTAAGCCTAAGTAGTAGCGCTGTGATTATGAGAATTGACGGGCCGACAACCGTGCAAAAAAGGCACATGGCGTGAATACGAAAGATAGATTCAAACACAAACCAATTGATAAAGCCCAGCATGAACAAAGCCAATCCCAGGGCCGATAGCGTGAATTGCTTTGTCAGGCGGCCCCCCAGCCCGGCGAGGCTGAAGGTTAAAAAGAAAGTAAACATAACTAGTGCAATTATGGCGTTAGGGAAGCCAAAAACTTCGTACTGATGACTAGTTAAAACCCGGCCGCAATCAAAAACGCTGTTTAGGTTGCAGCTTAGGTTCGCCCCCGGGTGTTTAAGGAGCGTGAGTTTATCAAGCAACTGCCAAAATGAACCGACCAGCCCGGCGGCAGAAAAAAACGCCCCAAGGGCGTACAGTTTCCGATTTTGATTCATAAAAAGAGTCCTCCATCAGTTATGCGCTTACGCCCGGCAAATGTCAATTGATAGAGAAGTATTCAAACATTTTTGTCAGAGGTCCTGAAAAGTTCGCATCATCCCACATGGAGCTAACCACAGTGGCAGGCGCAGCCTAGGATTTTTTTAGGTTAAACCAATAAATCCCACCAGCCAGTAGGGCTAGGCAGATTAAAATGACAAAAGAAATAATTAAATTGCGGTGGTCAGACTTCTCCGGTTCGTCCAAAGGCTCTTTGGGCTCCGCGGGCGGCATATTTAAATAGCTGCCGGCCTGACGTGAGCCTTCTGCATAATCTTCTTCGCCTTTTAGTGGCACGCTCGGGATAGTAGTCTGGGCAGGTCGCTCAGCCAGCGGTTCAAAATTACCTTTGTCTTGTTCGTCCATCTTTAAAATTATACTACCTTGCCCCGATGCGCTGCCCCGGGTAGTTAGGCCCAAGCATGCGGGGCCTTATTTTTGTAATTTACCGTCAGATAATTTGAATTGCTGGTCTGTTTTGCCGGCTATAGAAAGATCGTGCGTTACCACGATGATGGTGGTATTTTCTTTTTTAGCCAAATCGTGCAGGAGATTAAAAATCAGTTTTCCGGTCGCTGAGTCTAGATTCCCGGTCGGCTCGTCGGCCAAAATTATCTTGGGCTTGTTAGCCAGTGCCCGGGCAATTGCCACGCGTTGTTGTTCGCCACCAGATAGGCGCGTCGGTTTACGCAAAATTTTATCAGCCGTCAGGCCAACTTTGGCAAGCAGCTCCTCTGCCCTCTGCTTGCGTTCGGCTTTTGGCGTGCCCGCAAATTCCATCGGCAACATAACGTTATCAATCGCCGAAAGATTGGGCACTAAATTATAACTTTGAAAAACAAAGCCGATGTTGAGCGACCGATAATTAGTCAACTGCTGGTCGCTAAACTCAGAGATATTTTGGTCGGATACCTCAACACTGCCGCTCGCCGGTTTGTCCAGTGCGCCAAGTAGGGAAAGCAGTGTACTTTTGCCGCTGCCACTGGCACCAACGATTGATACAAAGGCTCCGTCAGCAACATCAAACGATACGTTATTAATTGCTGACACAGTGGTGTCACCGGACTTGAACGTTTTAGTAAGATTCTTAACTTTCAACATTACTCGCTCCTCAACACTTCTGCCGGACGGACTTTTGATATCAGCCATGAGGCGGCCGCACTGCCGATGAGTGCTACTAAGACGGCCGCGCCTAAGCCGTAAGCTAGGATGTTCCAGCCAATGTTGGCATGAATGTTGCTTAGCGTGTTGCGGACCCCGCCGCCTGTCCTGCCAATAAAGCCGCCAGTTGGCCGCCTAAAGCTCGATACCGGGCCTGAACCGCCGCCGCCAAAATTGGCTCTAGAGCCGCCTGGACCGCCGGCTGTTGCAGTCGACGAGGTGCTAGAGTTGGTTGAGTTAGTTACCAAGGTATTGGTCACTGGGTTACCACCAGCCACACCGATAATCAGGCCTACCGCTGCCGCCAGGACGGTCAGCGTCAAGGCCTCGCTCATAAACTGAAGCATGACTCTTAGGTTTGGTGCGCCAATGGCCTTTAAGATACCGATTTCGCGGCGGCGCTCACGGACTATCATTATCATGGTTAGAAGGACAATGATGGCGGCGGCAACTAGCGCACCAATCAAGCTAACCAGCGAGATGCTCTGGACGTTCTTGAGCGGTTGAATTGTATTGTTTGCCTCATCCTGAGCATTGGTTACATCCGCACTGGAGCCAAGGTTACTTTTAACAGCCGAGGTCGCAGAAGCTAAATTGTCAGCCGAATCAACCGTTGCCACGGCACTACTAACTACGTTGCCCTGGCCGCTTAACCGTTCCAACGCCGGCAGGCTGACAATGACCGTATCGTTGCCGGCTTGGGTGCCGTTTTCGCTTATCCCGTAAATGGCAGCCACTTTGAGAGTCTGGCCGTATGCTGTGAAGGTAGAGCCAACTTTCAGGCTGTTCTTGTCGGCCATGGCATTAGAGACCATAACGTCGTTAGTGTCTTTGTCCCCGCTGATGGCTGTGCCTTTAATAATCGTTACGGGGTTGCCAACGCTAGCGTTCAGTTGGGTTGGGTTATTGGTGCCCAAAATCGTAATTGGCGGGCTGAAATTACTAGGAAGGCTACCTTGGCCGCCGCTGACAAAAAAGCCGCCGCCACTACCCGTACGGTTGCTATCAACGTTAATCTTGATTGGAGAGGTCAGGCTAGTTTGGTTGTTAGAGTTAGAGTTTGAAGAATTATCAAAAAACGATGGCTGGGATGAGCCAATCGTAGTCAGCCGGTCAGTCAAAGTTTCCGACAGCCCAGTAACGTGGTTGACGGATTTAACTTTTGCAAGCTCAGTGGTCGTCAGAGCATTGTTGGCTTGGCTTTGTGGGTTAAAGCCAGCTGGAGAAATATTGATTGTATTACCGACATTGGATTTTACTTGATTTATTTTTTGCCCCACTGCTTGGTGGGCAATCAGCATAACTAGCGCCAAGCCGATTGATAGTCCAAGGATCAAAACGATGGAAAGCGTCCGTACCTGATTGCGGAAAGCGTTTTTTACGCCTCGGTTGAAAGCTGACATAAGCCCAACTCTAAGCTCTCCGGCTGAAAGCTGGCTGAAAATTTTACTTCGTTGCGAAGGTTATTCTAGCCGGCCAGCAAATGATATACCAAGAAAGCTGGCCAAACGCAGGCCTTTAAAAGCGCTGTGATAGACGGCCAAAAACCATTGCTAACATGCAGGTAGTAAACGGCCGCGCCAACCATGCCCAAAAAGTACCAACCGCCGCCAGATTTACCGCTCTTCATGTTCTTTTTTTGCCATTTTTTCATGAGAATTCTCCTTGTCTTTATTGTACGCTTAGAAATTGCTAAAATTTTAAAAGAAAGGATAAGCACTATGGATTGGAATCACGTATTAGGCTGGGGCTCGCCCATCGGCCTTGGCGCGTTCCTGCTCGGTCTTGGCAAATTCTTGAAAGCCATGATGATGAGCGGCATGAAGAAATAACTCGTTCCTTAGAGTTAATTTTTTACTGTAATGCCCGATTAGGGTTGTATAATTATGCTCATGAATTTAGAAGTATATTTATTTTTCAAGGGCAACTGCCGTGAGGCGATGGAATTTTATAAAAGTGTTTTTGGCGGCGAACTAGAGATTATGGATGCCAATCCAGAGCAGTTGGGCGATATGCCGGGTAAAGACTGGTTCAAGGGCAAGATTATGCACTGCACCTTAAAAGGCGGTGATGTCACCTTTATGGCCAGCGACTCGCCTAAAGCCTCGCCCGAAGCCAAAAAGATAAGTTTGAGTTTGAATGGCACCGACGATGCTAAAATGCGCAAGATTTTTGACCAGCTGGCGGAGGGCGGTAAGGTATCTATGCCGCTCAAAAAACAATTTTGGGGTGACGTTTTTGGTTCATTAATGGATAAATACGGTGTTGAGTGGATGATGAACATTGGCGATATGAGTAGTGGGTAAGATTTCGCGAACTCGAAAAAGCCGCCGGAAGATAATTCTTATGCGCGCGGACGTAAGTTTTTAGCAGCCTCTATTTCCGCTCGCATTTTCAGAGCAGCTAAACGGGGGTCCGCGGCGGCATAGATTGCTGAAACTACAGCAACTCCGTCTGCCCCGGCTTCGATAATTTCACGAGCGTTGTGTTGCTTAACTCCGCCAATTGCCACCAAGTAATGGTCAGTTCTGTTACGTAATTCGGCTAGACCTGTCTTCCCCCAGAGATTGGCGTTGGGTTTTGTACGCGAACCAAAGATATTGCTTACACCGAAGTAATCTACTGGTAAATCTTCGGCAGCTATAGCTTGCGCCATTGTTTCAACCGAAAGGCCGATAATTGCATGGCTGCCTAGTACTTTTCTCACTTCTGTTACCTTCTTGTCACGTTGGCCTAGGTGAATACCATCGGCCCCAACTTCTTTAAACACGTCCAAAAAATTATTTATTATCAGCGGCACACCGTTGCGCCGTAGAAACTTCTGAATTTTCTTGGCGTTCTCAACTATGTGCTCTTTATGGTCTGCCCTGTCACGCAGCTGAACAGCCGTCACGCCGCCAGCAACTGCTTCTTCAACGATTTCTTCCAGCGACCTATCTACATCGTATTCATTGGTTACTAAGTAAAGAGAGCCATCAAATTTTCTTTCGCTCATCAACATTTAATATACAGTACCTTCTTGTCTGTCTTGGGGTATAATTCTACGCATGAAGCACAAGCAGTATGGTTTTGGGCATATTGGGTTGTTGCTAATGATTTTGGTTGTAGTTGTGGTTGGTTTTGCTGGCTATAAGGTAGCCACTAAACATAAAGGTTCGGTGAATACAGCTACCATCAATACAGCGGTCACTTCGGGCGATGACAAAGCCATCACTGCTGGGCGTCAGCTAAGCAATAACTACTGCAAGGGCACTGGTGAAACAACCTTTACTCATCTGCCAATGAATGCCAGCGATTTTTCCTTGCTGATCCCTTATGGACTAACTGTCGGCGGGCACGTAACACCCATCGATCACCAATATTTTTCGCCAACGGTCTTTAACTCGCCTAAAGATACTTACCCGGTTTATGCCATGGCCGACTCTACAATTACTAATATTGAGGTCCACCCCACGCGCACCCGCTTAGTCTTTACGGTTTCGTGCACCTTCTTTTATTACTACGATTTGCTTACCAGTGTTCAGCCCGGAATTGACGCCAGCCACATCCCCATACAGGTTAAAGCCGGCCAGCTGATTGGTCACATTGGCGGCCAGACGCTGGACTTTGCGGTGTGGAATACCAAGAAGCCACTGTCCGGGTTTATTAACGCTAGCTCATACACCGCTGAGGCGTGGAAGATTTACACAACCGATCCCTTTCCTTACTACACGTCTGCCCTGCGCCAAATTATTGAGTCCAAAGACCCTCGCACGGCTCCGCCGATTGCCGGCAAGATTGATTACGATATTGACGGTAAATTAGTTGGTAATTGGTTCTTGCAAGGCAGTGGCGGATACAATAACAATAGCGTCCCGCCTGGTGGACAATATTGGTCCGGTCACCTTTCAATCGCACCCGATCTATACGACCCGTCTGCTACGGTCGTGTCGGTTGGTAATTACAATAGCTACCCCGGTTTTAACCCAGACACTTCAACCGGCGATGGCAGTGATGCCCGTCAGTACTTTGCGGTGGCCGGCAGTACCGACCCAGCCAAGGTTGTAGTGGGCACATTGGTTAAATACCAGCTTGTAACCCGTAAATACACCAAGGCCGATGGCAGCGAATGGACGCAGGGTAATTTCACAAAAAGTCCAAGGGCCGTTACCAATGGTGCGGTTGTCGGCACAGTTCTTGCGGAGTTAACGGATAAAGGCCACTTAAAGTTTGAAGTTTTTAAAGACAAGAACGCTGATCAAGTTACCGGCTTTGATACTAACGCTAAAACCTACACCCGGTAACTTCCTCTCCTGCGCGTATAATTAAGGGGAGGATTAAGTTATGGCTCGACAGATGTGCCAAAGCTGCGGAATGCCGCTAAAAACTGACAAACAAAGAGGTACCGAAAAGGGCGGCAGTGTGAGCCAAAAGTACTGTACGCACTGTTATCAAAAAGGTGAGTTCACCTGGAAAGGTGCCACTGCCCAGCAAATGCAGACATACTGCATGGGGATTTTAACCAAAGAAAAGCACTGGCCAAGCTTTTTGGCTCGCATGGCCACAAATGGGATTCCCAAGCTTGAACGCTGGCGCAAGTCCTAGCTAAACCTACTCGCTATTTTGGGAGTGGAATCAAAATACTGGTACGTTTTTTGTAGACTTGGTAGTTTGAGTCATTTCCCCATTTGTCATCGGCATATTTTTCAAGTTTTGGAATGCCGGTTACAAAAATTAAAAGAAAAGCAATAAATAACGGACTAAGCACCCCCGTCCATCTTTGGTTGACGTTCAAAGCATCGAAAGTAAAAAGGTAAATGCCAACCCAGTTTAGTATTTCGCCAAAATAATTTGGGTGGCGACTCAAGCGCCACAAGCCCGATGCTATCCAACGGCCTTTGTTGGCTGCCTTAGCGTTGAAGGCAAATTTTTGATAATCGGCCACGGTTTCTACTGCTAGCCCAAAGCCCCAAATAATAAAGCCGGCGTAGCCCAGCCAGCCAATCATCTTGCCTGGGTTGCTAAAAAATAGGAGCGTAGGCATCAAGATTATCCACACGGTTATGCCTTGGAATAACCAAAACTGCCCAAATTTCCAAAAGTTCTCCCTCACACCGTCAAAACGTTTGTCTTTTTTGTTTTTTAAAATCCTCAGTAACAAAAAGCCAGCCAGTCTGGCAGCCCAGGCACCGACCATTGCTAGCAAAATCCATTTAGACAATTTGTACGGCCTCTGCGTAATTTTTAAAAATGCCACGAGTGCCAAGACAAAAAATGTCGCGCCATAACTAAAGTCTGTCAGCTTATCGCTTTTGAATCTGTATGCAATCAAAAAGCCGGTTAGGTTAATAATCAAGCTAACGGCCAACAGCCAAAATATATTCACCCGCTAATTATAACAACGTGACTTTTTCAAGCGGCGGGAATTTAGGTTTTTGAACCTACCGTCCAGCGGCAGTATAATATAGACATTCTTAGTAGAACTGTTGCGCGCTACTTTCGTCAGAGCGACTATATCGCAACCTAAGAACATTAATAAGCGACGAATCTTTACTAACTAAGGTAGAAAGGATTCGTAATGGCAAAGGATATTAATCCGGAGCACGCCAAGTACTACGAGGACCACCTGAAACACTGGCGCTCGTGGGGTTCGTGGTTTAGCTGGGGCTCGCCAGTTGGACTGGGACTGTTCTTTGTTGCGGTCTGCTTTTGCATTTGGCTGCTGGGTAAAACCTTCAACTGGGGCTAGCCCAAACCAAAAACAGCGCTTTAACTTTAGGGCGCTGTTTTTATTTTGTTAGGTTTTTGAGGGTATAATCTAAGCATGAGATTTGAGGCTAAACAAGCTGTGCTAGCTATTCTAATTTTTATTATTGCCTTAGTGATTGGCCTGTGCGCGGGTTATAAGTGGGGGCGTCACAACACCATCAGCTGTCCAAGCGGCAGCATTTCTTATTACGATAAGACCGGCAAAAATTTACTTTATAAAGATTGCAGTTATTAATCAGAATTGCTTGGGCGGGTTATGGTTCTATGTTGCCGGGGTAATCCAGCGGTACTCGGTCTGAAACTTGGCGCTGGTTCGGAAAGTCTTTAGTTAGCTTTTCCATATCTCCACCAGATAGATTCCAGCCCAAGACACCTAAGTTTTCCTCCAAGTGTTCAACGTGGGTGGTTTTAGGAATCGTAATAACGTTCGGTTGAGTTATCAGCCAATTAAGTGCAATTTGGTATGGAGTTTTGCCATATTTTTTTGCCATTTCGTCCAGAATTAGTGCTTTTTCCAGTGCACCTTTACTTAAAGGTCCCCAGGCGCAGAGTAAGACATCACTTTTCTGACAGTATTCAACCAATCCGTACTTCTCTGCTTCACGACAGTCCAAGCTGTAGTGCACCTGGTCATAAACTAGCTTGTTCTTGGTGTGTTTCTGGGCTTCATCAAAACGCCGTGGTGTGAAATTGCAAACTCCGATGTTTTTAACCACGCCCTGTTCCACGAGTTCGTCTAACGCTTTCATGGTCTCGGCAATTGGGTTAGCTGGGTAGCGGTGCAAAAGGTAAAGGTCAATGTAATCTGTATCTAATCTTTTTAGGCTGGCTTCAAACGATCTTAGCAAATCGTCGTGACGCTGATTTTCTGCCGAAACTTTTGTGGCAATTATTAATTTTGAGCGGTCATAGCCTTTGATGGCTTGACCTACCAGTTCTTCCGCATGGCCTGCTCCATAAAGCTCGGCAGTATCAATATGTGTGATGCCGTGGTCAATAGCCGTTTTAATTGCCTCAATCTCGACTTCGTCATTGGAATAATCTGCCTCCATTCTGCCGCCCATTTCCCAAGTCCCAAGCCCATAGACCGGCAAGCTAAAGCCGGCTTTAAGAGTTTTGCTAGGTATCTTCATGCCTTTTAATTATAACCGCCCAGTTATACTGAGCTTAATTAACTTTGTGTTTATCTTGGTCGGTTCTCAATAAATTGAGGAGTGACTCGGTAGCCATGTCGCTAGTGAGCTTAATCTCAGTTTCGGTGTTGAAGGCGTTAGAACCGTTAAAGCAAAACCAGGCATTGAGCGGCAATTTATCAAACTCTTCGTTATTAATTGGGTCATCAGATATTGCCCGCAAGGTTCCGGCCTTCAGCCTTTGAAGCAGAGCGTTCTCGTCAATTACTTCGCCGTGGGTAAACGTAACCAACAATGCATCTTTTTTAATCTTGCGGATTTTATCTCCATCCAATAATCCTTGAGCTATTGCCGGTACCGCTACGTAAATAATGTCCGAGCTCTGTAAAAGCTCATCTAGCTCCACAAATTTTGCTTGGCCAGCATCGTCTCTTGTGTGTGGGCTCCAGTAACTAATTGCCGCCGGTTTGAACGGCTTGAGCATTTCCGCAATACGATGGCCAATCCGGCCAAAACCAACTATGCCAACAGTCTGGTTTTCTATGCCTTTTGAGGTACTAAACGCTTCTTTTCCTGTACGGCCAAGTTTTAGAAAACCGCGATTCATAAGAAGCGTAGCGCTAAGAGCCCATTCAGCGACGGCCTGGGTCGGCCCGTCTGGTGCATTGGCTATAGCGACTCCTTTTTTAGCGGCTAACTCCCATCCAGGAATAAAATTTTTGTAATCTATGCCAGTGAGAACAATAGCCTTTAGCTCATCAGCGGCATCAATGACTTTATCGGTAACTTTTTCTATCCCGCCAAGAATGTAGCCAACTTTACCTTTGATGGCTTGGCATAATTCTTCTTCGGTTGCAGCCGGTTTGTCTAGCCGCTCCACTTCATAGCCAGCAGTTTCTAGCTTTTTGACGTGTTCGTCTTGGATGAACAAACTATCGGTAACTAGTATCTTCCCATTCATGGTTCTAATTGTACCGCCAAACCGCGGAATTTAGATTTTTGAGTGGCCGCTTATGCTTGCAGAAAGCTATGCCAGAACTTACATTGATGGTGATGCATCTATTTGAATTAAGAGGCCGACAGATATTTGTTGAATCTGGCCAGTTATATGAAAGTAGTTCTTGGGACGCCGCTCCGCTGGGGGAGGAAATTTCTGATGAAGTTCTGGTGGTCCGGGGTGTGATATATACTACTCGTGAAAAATCAATCCGGGTGCAAAAACCGTTTGCCTATGTTGATGAGGAGACGGATTCTGCGCTCGGCCTTTGGCTCGACGAAACAGTGTACCGGCCGGTTGCTGAAGAATAGAAGCCCGCAGAATCTAAATTTCTGAGCGTATAATCCATTTTATGGCTGAACCATCCTCAGAATACCCGGCGGATCTTTTTGCCCGCGATGACGCAGAGACAAGAGCCCGGAAAATTGAAGCTGTAAGACAAGAACTGATAGACGCTGGCGAAAGCCCTGAAGACATTGCTGGCTAGCTAGGGCAGCATCAGGACTGACTCCCACCCGTAGATAATTTATTAATTTCATATCTAATAATCACCCGGTTGTTTTGAGCGTCGCTTATGCTTGCAAGAAGCACCAGCCTATCCCAAAATATTGATATGGGAATTGAGAGATTTTACCCAGAAGGCAGAAAACCACTTTATCCTGAAGCTACCGGTGCATACCTAGAAGATATCCCGAGAGAGGACAGCTTTGACATTGCTGCCGAGCTGGCCAAACACCCCTCCAGAGCCGCGGCATATGTAAATGAGACGTTGGCGGCCAATCGATATACTCTGCAAGAGCTAGAGGCCAAAAGACGCGCCATCGCGTGGCGCGCATCAGTTTTAAGTTCGTTGAGCCCGGAATTACTCGCGTCTCTACCGCCCGAAGTCCAAGCAGAGGTCAAAGAATGGGCCAGACGTCTACGAGAAGAAACCGCCTAACTGCCCTGTTATTTTGCATCCGTTCTTGTGAGCCTTTTACGCATCAACCTGCATTGGTAAGAAATTGTTTTGATCCAGTTGCATTACTATGCCAAGGGTTAAGGCGTTTCTGTTTAGTCTTAGCGTATACCTCCGACTCCCCCCCACAACAGGACGAATAAGACCTTGCTCTCTGAGCTTGCGTATTGCCTTAGAAATATTAACGTGGGAAACGTCTTTGGGGAATAAGTCTCGAAAATCACTTGCCTGGACAACACCTTTTTTGTTGGCTATCCCAAGCATCCCGAATTCCAGAGGGTTGATGCGTTTCTTATCTAATGCATATTCTAAGGCGGGAACAACTATTCTATCGCGCGTAAATTCTTCATCCAGCAACCGAGTAACGTTATCTGCTTCGGTCTTTAAGCCTTGTAGCATATATTCGGACCACAAGAGCAGCCCATCTTTTGTGCCCTTGTCTGCATCAGCCAACATCGAGTAATATCCCTTGCGATTACTCCCAAATAGCGCAGTTGAGTTAAGCAATCGTCGACCTTCGGCATCAATAAAACCTTGTTGGGTAAGCATCGCATAGGTGAGTAAGCGAACAACTCGGCCATTCCCATTACCAAAGGGGTGGATCCAGGTAAAGCGATGATGAGCCACAGCGTCCTTTAGTAGATCGAAGTGAGATTCAACACTCGAATTAATAAATTCAATTAGCTCATTCATGAGGTCGTTAACGTCTGATGCGGGTGGTGGTACATGGCTTGATCCCGATATGTACCGAGGTTCTATGCGATAAGCGCCCGATCTTTTGTCGCCCTCCTTAACAAGGCCTTCCACTGTGATGCGATGAAGTTGAAGGATGAAGCCCCGATCGATCCTAAAGCCTTTTGTTTGTTTTTCAATAAAACGGATTCCGTTCTCAAGATTAATAATTTCTTGAATTTCCTCCGCGGGATTTTTAGCCCCATCATCTTCGCGGACAGCCTCAACAAAGCTAGCCACAGTCGTATGATTTCCTTCAATACGAGCCGATGCGATGCTTTCGATTGTGTGAAAAATATTTTTCAGCTCAAAAAACAGCCAAGGTTTAGTTGTCCCAATTATTGGACGGTTTCTGAAGGTCTGGAGCTCCACTACGCACTTGGTAATCGTGGAGTCAAAATCAGGCTTTGGTATGTATAATTTCGTACTCATGATATGTACCTAATCAGAATAGCAGATGTAACCAATACTGTCTATTAACACCTTAATTTAATATTCTTGTGCTCATATTATGTAACCATATACGTATTACATATGTAGCACGGACGATTATGGGATGTACCCTCACCCCTTAAGTAAATCTAGTGCTACCGTTCCACCGGAAAGGAGCCACGCTGCAGGCGGTTGATGCGTTTTGAGTTTTGGGTCCGGGCATCGGCTAAAACAGAAGGACGAGCGAAGACGAAAAGTTGACGGCCAAACGCATGTTTGACCCGTCGGCTGGCGGGGAGTTCGGCTTGGCCCACTTTTTTGGCAAGCGAGTCCGCTCCAGTTTTAACGCAGCCCGGCGGTTTGCCACACTTTGCCGCTCAAAGTGTGAAAATTTTGGTTCTTTGAAAAAGAACTACGGCGTCAAGCGGTTGATGTCGCGGACTTCCTTATGTTGCTCGGCTGTCCAAGCCGGAGTACAAGCGGCTAACAAAACCAATTCTTCGCAGTCTTCGTAGCGGAACAGCTCCCCTTTTTCTATCAGTGCTTCGTCGCCCTGGTTCAGCTCGACGGATTCGTCCCTGGTAATTAACTTTCCGCGGCCAGAAATCACATACAAAAGTTCTTTGACATCTTCATTAACTACAAAACCGCTGGCTGGATAATTGCCGTTAAGGGTAGCAACAGCTCCATCTATGTCTGGATCACCCAAGTTATATTCAAGAACATCCCCAGCCCCGATGTCTACTTTTTTAGCTTGGGATTTGGGAACGTATTTCATTACTCTACGATTTTGAGGGCAAGTTCACGTATTAAAACTTCGTAGCCGTGCTCGTTCAAATGGACGCCGTCATTCACATGGTAACTCTCGTCTTTATTAAGCAGGGGCTTAAAGACCGCATGGGAATCCAGATACGCAACGCCGAGTTCTTTTAGTAACTTCTTTGCTTCATCATGATATTGCTGCACAACTTCAGGAAATCTCTTTTGATTTTCCCAGCCGTTTTCCGGGTGAACCGGCGGCGGCAAAAAATAAACTACTTTTGAGCCGGCAAACTCTTTGACTATTTTTGGAATGTTTTCAAGGAACTTTTCTAATGGAACTTGTTTCCATGGAGCAGCATCGTTGGTGCCAAAACCCAAAATAACTACATCCGGCTTGAGCTTAGAAATATACGGAGATTTTTTGAGGCCATCGTTTGTATCCCAGCCACTAACCGAGCAGTTATAAACATCTGCCCCCGGAACCTGTGCCTCAAGCTCCTTAACTAAATCTTTTCCCATGCCGGCTAATAGGCTATCACCGAATAGAATAACTTTCATTTTATTCGACTTTGATACCAAGTTCTTTGAGCTGCTCGGGCGTGATTGGTTTGGGGCCTTTCATGACGGCGGTTTGACCCTTGCCGGTCATTGGGAAGGCTTGGACTTCGCGCAAGTATTGTTCGCCTGTCAGGTTCATTAAATTACGCTCTACGCCCAGTGCAATTCCGCCGTGCGGCGGCACACCATATTTGAAGGCCTCTAACATGTGGCCAATGCTATCTACCGTTTGCGCTTCCGAATATCCCATGACTTTATAAGTTGCGTGCAGAATTTCCGGCTTGTGGGCGCGAATGCTTCCGCCGCCGGATTCATAGCCGTTACAAACCAAGTCGTACTGAGTAGTCAAAATGTTTTCTATATTTTTGCCAGCCAGTAAATCATCTACATGCTCGGCGATTGGCATAGAAAACGGGTTGTGAGTAAAGGTCCATTTACCATCGTCTGTTTTCTCAAAGAACGGGAATTTATAAACCCAAGCGTAGGCCAGCGTTTTGCCATCTTTTTTCTCAGCATCACTTCTTAGGTCAAACTTATCGGCACCGAACTTTTTCATGGACTCTTCATAGGTAAAGCGCGGGAAAGGCTTTTCTTTGACTTTATAACCTAAGCCTTCCACGGCTTTGGTAACCATGGCCTCTACCATATCCATTACCGCGTCTTGGTCCACAAAGCTCATTTCTATATCTACCTGAGTGTGCTCAAAGCCGCGGTCGGCCCGGGGGTCTTCATCCCGGATGGCGCGAGCAATCTGGAAGTAACGCTCAAAGCCAGCCACCATCAGAAGCTGTTTGTATTGTTGAGGGGCCTGCGGTAAGGCGTAAAAACTGCCTGGATGCAGACGCGATGGCACCACAAAGTCGCGGCTGCCTTCCGGCGTAGATTCGGTTAAAAGAGGCGTCTCAATTTCGGTAAAGTCCTGGTTGAACAAATAGTCGCGGCAGGCTTGGATAAACCCGCTGCGCAGCCGCAAATTCTTTTGCATGCGCTCAGTGCGTAAATCCAAATAGCGATATTTTAGCCGGACATCCTCACCCACTTCGGAGCTATCTGCAGAAATTTCAAACGGCGGGGTTTCGCTGGCGGCTATCACTTCCAGCTTTTCTGCACCCAGCTCGTACTTGCCCGTCGGCAAATCCGGGTTAACTTGGTCCGGCTTGCGTTCCTGAACCGTGCCTGTGACGGATATGACAAATTCCGGTCGCAGTTTATCGGCCTGTTTAAAAAGCTCATCATTGCCGCCCCAAAAAACAACTTGCAGTAGGCCGGCGCGGTCGCGCAGGTCTATAAATATAAGTTTGCCGTGGTCACGGCGGGCATGTACCCAGCCACTGACAGTAATTTTTTTGCCAGCGTGAGCAGCCACGTCACGGGATAAGATACGTTCCATCAGGTGTTATTTTATCAGTTAATTAGACGAGCTGGTAGGTAGCTCTTGTGAGTCACGCATTCGTGAAACACTATGCACACGGGAAAGTAAAGCAAAAGCTATCTGCCACTCCCCCGCCTTTTTTATTTTATCCAGTTGGGCCAGTTCGGCGAGTCTATCGTTTTCTATATGAGGTGCTATTTGAGCAGCTGCTAACGCTAACTCCTGCATGGCATGCCTAACAGTATTGGCTGCACTGCGGGCTTCAAAGCTCGGACCTTCATCCTCAGCCCCTATGTCTAAAGTAAAAGATTCGCTCCGCTTACCCCGCCCAGTTCTCCGAGCTACTGTGGCTTTTCTGGTGCGGTCAATAGAATAGTTTTCATCCACAGGCAGGCTTATGCCATAAACCGGCTCCCCATCTTCAAGAGCGTGTAAATGAATTATGGATGGTGCGGGTTCAACCGCCACATTCGGTGGTAGTTCCCGCTGTTCTTTAGTTAGCGGCCTAGTGTTAATGCTCGCTTCAAGCCTATAGCCAGAGCTGCTCCCGGAGTTTTGATAAATTACATCAAATGGCTGTTCGGGCTTACCGTGCATTTTTATAAGCTGGGCAGCCAGCCATGCAAAATCATTTCGCTCTACATAATCAAAAAAGCCAGCGCTGGTAAGGGCTTCCGGTTCTTTTGCTGTACGCTCATTAATTAACTCAATTACCCCTTCTTGGGTCAGTTCGGGGCGAGTTGTTGAAGCTTCTGCGTATGCCATTTGTAGTTTGCGCTTGGGCAAATTGAGATTCAGTATATTTATAAAACCTACCGGATGCAACTAATTTTTGGTTTGGCCTCGGCCGGCAACAGCCTCTTTGTTGTGGTAATCGTTAAAATCTATCGCCGGGGGCTTGCCGATAATTTCACCCAAGACATCCTCCAGGCCAACCGCACCAGCGATTTCTTCAAAGTTATTTACCACTATCAACAGGTGCGCTTTGGTCTTAGTGAATGCATCCAGGCAAGTGTGCAGATCATCTTCCTCGTTAATATAATAAACGCCCTTGCGCATAGCACCCGACACCGGGCCTTCTTTATCCAGGCCGGTGATATCAGAGAGTAACAGCGTACCGATAATCTCTGGCTCAATGTTCTTCTTGATTTGCTTGACTACGGGAAAGCGCGTCTGCTTGGTCTTGTGTAGTTCGTCCATCAGCGTCGGGCCAACAATCTCATCGGCCAGCACAAAATGAATTTTCTTGCGCGGTGTCATCACCTCCGCCACTTTTTTGTCACCGAAAGTCAGCGCGCCAAAAGCCATTTTAAGTTCATCCTCCGGCACGCGGCTGTCCACCTGGTGGTTTTGGACGTTTAGCAAATCCAATAAATCTTCTTTGTCATAAAGGCCGGTGTGGACATCGCCGGCGCCGGCCGGCAAAATTTTGGTCAGTGGGTCAAGCACCGGCTGGCAAAAGTTGACCATTTTAAAAACCACCGGGCTCATGTACGCCGCAAGAGTCCACGCCCAACCGCTGTCCTTGGGCTTTGGCGCAAAAAACATTATCCAGCCTAAGACGATAATTAAAAGGGCCGCTAGCCACCAGCCCCAGCGGGCCGCGGCGATTAATAAAAAAGTAATCTCTGCCGTGCAGATTGCCCACAGAAAAACGTCTAAGGTCGAGCCAAGCGCAGTTGCCTTGAAAAGCCTTTTGTCGTTAGTCCTGCCGGTGCGAGCGCGACGCCTGAGTTCAGCAAGCGGCAAGCGGTGGTAGGCCCGGTACAAAAATATGCCTACTGCCAAGTCCAGCAAAATAAGGACAAACACAAGCTTCATCTTCTTTAGATTAGCACAACTAAGGAGGGATTTTTGCCTTTACAAAAAATTGTCATCAAGGTATTTTAAAAAGCTGTATTTAGAAATTCAAGAGGAGAAAGATGAGCGAACCCAAACCTAAAGATATTCCAAAAAAAACCGAGAACCTCGTAATAACCTGCAGCGACCACCGCTTTCAGCGAATGATGTCAAAGCTTTTGCGCCAAGATCACCAAGTTGATATTGAGCGATCGGACCGCCTTGCGATCCCGGGCGCTTCTCAGTCTGTCGTAGAAGATGGGGCGCTGATCCGATACATACAGACACTTCATAAGCTACATGACTTTGAGAACGTTTTAATAATTGACCACGAGGAGTGCGGAGCATTCCCTGCCTATGACGACGAGCAGCAAGAATACCAGGCCCATTTTGATTCACTTAGCAAGGCAGCTGCAGGGATTCACCAAGTTTTGCCTAAGGTGGTCGTAGTTAAGTTTATAGCAACTCTGGACGGCGAATTAATACAAGCTTCTTAGGCATAGTTTGGGCTAGCGATTAAATAGCGTGCTAGACTATTAGATAGAAATATGGGGAGACTACTTTATGGATAAGCGTTTTTTGGCAATTTTAGGTGCGCTAATTATTCTATTTATTGGCATTTTTGCCATAAGTTCGCACAAAAATAACCCACCTTCGACCAGCTCCGGCCAGCCAAGCAACCACGTGGAAGGCGAAGGCTCAACCGGCGTCAAGCTGGTAGAGTACGGCGATTATGAGTGCCCGGTTTGTGCTGACTATTACCCAGCGGTCAAGCAAGCGGCCGCCCAGTTTAACGCTCAGATTTACTACCAATTCCGCAACCTGCCCTTAATCCAGATTCACCAAAATGCGTTTGCCGGTGCCCGGGCGGCCGAGGCCGCTAGCCTGCAGGGCAAGTTTTGGCAGATGCACGACGCGCTTTATGTTAACCAAAGCCAGTGGTCCACCAGCTCCAACCCGTTGACCTTTTTTGACTCATACGCCAAAAGTCTTGACTTAAATATGAGCAAATTTAACAGTGATTATTCCGGCGACACGGCCAACAATTCGATTAACGCTGATCTGGCGGCCTTTAACAAGACTGGTCAGCCTGAAGCCACGCCGACTTTCTTTTTGGACGGCAAATATGTTCCAAACCAACAGCTGATTGACTCATCTACCGGTTCGCCCAGCGTTGCTAAATTCGCCTCTGTCATTAACGCCGAGATCGCTACCAAAACTAAGAAATAAAGGTTCAGTAGACCATGAACTGCTGCCATAGCGGCTTATTGACGCGTACGTCTATGCGCACTGTCCGCGACGGCATTTTGATAACTTTAATACCCAACTGATACCACCTTTTGTTTAGAGTTTTTGTTTGATAGAGCGCACACTCACGCCGCCCATCAGTACGCTTGATTTTATAGCCAAGGCTGGCTCGGTGTCAAATAATCCTTAAGCTTATTGAATAAGCTATCTGTTAGCTGTAAGATTATGTTTAATGGAGCGAGACAAAAAGACAGGCGCGAACCGCGTTGAAGAGTTCGCCGGAGCGCCAGCCAAAGCGCTGGACGCTACCTTGCAAAAGACCGGCGAGATGGCCCATCGTCTGCCAAACTCTAAGGCTGCCCAGCGGACAAGGGTTTATTGGAACACGCTTGGGCCGGGTCTTACTACCGGCGCAGCCGATGATGACCCGTCAGGCATTGCGACTTATTCGCAAACCGGCGCTCAGTATGGTTTCCAGTTGCTTTGGCTGAGTGCCCTGACCTTCCCTCTGATGGCGATAGTGCAGGAGATGTGTGCCCGCATTGGTATCGTCACCGGCCGCGGGCTAGCCGGTAATATCCGGGCCCATTTTTCCCGTAAGGTTCTTTATTTTGTAACGCTGTTTTTGTTTGCGGCTAACGCTTTTAACATCGGTGCTGATCTTGGTGCGATGGCCAAAGGCGTCCAGCTGCTGGATAAGGGCTTAAGCTTTGGGCTAATCGTAATTAGTTTTACCGTCCTTTGTTCGCTACTCCAGATATTTTTGCCTTATGGGCGTTACGCTCATTATCTTAAGTGGCTGGCTTTGATATTGCTGGCTTATGTGGCCAGTGCTATTTTGGCGCACCTTAATTGGAGCAAAGTGGCACATCATGCCTTTATACCGAGTATCCGCTTTACTAAAGACCAGCTGCTACTTATCTGCGCTATTTTAGGCACGACGATTTCACCGTATTTGTTCTTTTGGCAGACCTCCCAAGAAGTTGAGGAAGAAGTATTGCAGGGCAGAACCTCTATTGCTTCTCGCCGTGGCGGCGACCCAAAAGAAATCAAAAAAATGCGTATAGATATCTGGAGCGGCATGTTTTTGTCTAACGTCGTGATGTTCTTCATCATCGCCGCCTGTGGCGCTATTTTGTTCCCGGCCGGCATTACGCATATAAAAACTGCGGCTGACGCCGCCCAAGCGCTTAGGCCGTTCGCTGGTAACGCCACCTATTGGCTGTTTGCGGCCGGTATCATCGGTACGGGACTGCTGGCCATCCCGGTGCTGGCCGGCTCCTCCAGCTACGCCATCAGTGAAGGCTTGAAATGGAAAGAAGGCTTATACCGCAATCTGCGTCAGGCTCACGCTTTTTACGGCACCATAATCATTGCCATGCTGGTTGGGCTGTCTATGAACTTTATCGGCCTAGACCCAATCAAAGCTTTGATTTATTCGGCTGTGGCTAATGGCATCGTAGCCCCTCTGGTTTTGGCGCCGATTGTTATCCTCAGCAGCAACAAAAAGGTCATGGGTGACTTTGTAAACAAAAAACCGGTGACCTGGATGGGCTGGGCTGTGACTGGCTTAATGAGCGTTGCCGGCCTGGCGGCAATTTACTCGCTTTTTTAGCCATATGGAAGCCAGCAATATTTTTTACGGTTTGAGCATAGTTCTAGCCATTGGTACCATCATGGCGCTTTTAATGCGGGCTCTGCGCCAGCCGCTTATGATTGGCCATATTTTGACCGGTATTTTGGTAGGCCCAGCCGTCTTTCACATCTTAAAATCGCCGGAAGCTTTAAGCGTGTTCGGCGATATGGGGATTGCACTGCTGCTTTTCATCATCGGCCTTGGCATGAACCCCAAGGTTGTGGTGGAGGTTGGCCGGGCGTCATCGCTAGTGGCTGGAGCCGAGGTGGTCTTTACCACCATAATTGGCTGGCTAGTGGCAATAGCGCTGGGCGTGCATAAAACCCCGGCTTTCTTTATTGGCTTGGGGCTGGCCATCAACTCCACGATTGTGGCCTTAAAACTGCTAAGCGATAAAAAAGAGCTAGGCCGGCTTTACGGCAAGTTGACGATTGGTACATCGTTGATGGAAGACGTGTTGGCAGCGGTAGTACTGATTTTTGTGGCCTCAGCTCATAACGGAGTTTGGTTTAGCGGCGGCACTTTGGTTGGCCTAATCTTTAAGGGCGCGGTTTTGGGAGTGGCTATGTACTTGGCCAGCACCAAACTTTTCCCGCGCCTGCAAAAAACCATTGCTGGTGACCAAGAATTTTTATATTTGTTTGCCATCGCCTGGGGACTAGGCAGCGCAGCAGTTTTTGCGCGCGCCGGCTTTTCACTTGAAATAGGTGCACTGGCAGCTGGCGTGGCGCTAGCTTCAACCACCTACGCTCAGGAAGTAGCGGCGCGGTTACGGCCCCTACGTGATTTTTTTGTGATTGTCTTTTTCATTGCACTTGGCACAGAGCTTAGTTTCCACGGCATCGGCGCTTCTATCTGGATGATACTTGCCGGCACGGTTATTGCTGTAGCTATCAAGCCACTTATAGTCATGGCAAGCCTAGGTATTTTAGGCTATACCAAGCGCACCAGTTTCAAAACGGCTTTAACGCTCAGCCAAGTCAGCGAGTTCTCTATCATCCTTGCGATTTTGGCCGTCCAGCGCGGGTTGATTACCCAAAGCACGGTAACCACCCTTACCTTCATAGCTTTGATTAGCATCGCCGCTTCTACCTACTTAGTTGTCTTTTCTGACAAGCTTTACGGGTTGGTCGAAAAGTACCTTGGCCTATTTGAACAAAGGAAAACATACGGTGAGCCGCCGGTTGAGGGTAATTACGAGCTGGTGCTGTTTGGCTACCAGCGCGGCGGCCACGAGTTTGTAAACTTGTTTAATCGTCTCAAGAAAAAATACGTGGTGATTGATTACGACCCGGAGGTGGTGGACGTTATGGAGCACCGCAAAATTAACTTTCTGTATGGTGACGCAAACGATGTGGAGCTTTTAGAAGAAGCTGGCGTAGACCACGCACGGTTGATTGTTTCTACCATTCCGGATTTTGATATTAATAAATTTTTGCTCGGTTACGTTGAACAAAAAAACCCTCGGGCAGTTATAATTTTGCACGCCGATGACCCAACCGAAGCTGCCCGGTTTTATGAGGCCGGCGCCACTTACGTCATATTGCCCCACTACATTGGCTCTGAACAAGTCAGTGCTTTTTTGTCTAAGGAAGGTCTTTCCAAGCAGGCCTTTGCCAAACAGCGCACCAAGCATTTGGAATATTTAGAAAGGCACTACGGCGCGCTGGAAAAATTGTCCGAGATGCACAAGAAAAAGCTCGGCCACACCATTGTCCATGGCGTAGCTTCACTGGCTAAAGTCAAAGCTTAGGTTACAGGGTTTTTTGCTAAAGCCTTGTGCGAATATTTCAAAACCAAAGCGTAGATGCCAAATAGGCTAGCCGTGTAGAGCGCGTCGCTTAGTGCCGTGTTTCTAAAGAACGGCAAAGCCATTTCATAGCACTGGGCAAGGCCGGCCCAAGTGTGGGCGTACATTTGGCCCCAAACCCAAACGGCAAAGTTGGTAACGGTAAAGAAAAATAGTGAAGAACCAAGTGTCAGTGCTGCTCCCCGCACAAATTTAGGCCTTCGCATAACGTAGGTGCTGGCAAGTGCAATCAGTGCGTAGCAGCCCCACGTTACCAAAATCAAATTGTGCAGGCCAATGACCAAATCACTAGCCATCATGGCCGCAACTGGAACCCAAATAGCAAAGCGGCGCGGCAAGACTGTCCCGCCAAAAATAGCCACCGCGGCCACCGGCACAAAGTTGGCCGGGTGCGGCAGAAGCCTCAAGCCCGCTGCCAGCAAAATCAGACAAACAGCAATTAGAATATTTTGGGTGCCTGTTTTCATTGCAGCTTCCAACTTAGGTTATCACCATTTTTTGTCACGTAGCTACCCGCTCCCACTTGAGCTTCTTTGCCGTTAACATAGAAGGTCCAGTACTTGGGGCCGTTGCCGGGCGTGCCCTTAATGGATGTTACAAGATCACCAAAGCTGTAGTGTTTAACACCAACGGTGGCGTGTTTTTTTAGTAGAGCCAGCGCCGTCTGGCCTTGGACTCCGCGGTAACTAATGTAAGTTGTTTGGTTCTGGGCGTTTTTGGTTACGCCCACCTTGTGGCTAGGTGAATTAGCAATCACAGCGCCGGTTATACCGCCGCCTATCGCCAAAACCGCTGCTACAGCGATAATTACTTTTTTAATGGGGTTTTGAACTGTTCGGCTCATTAAGAAAATCCTCCTTGCCTTCGCGAGAGTTCCGGCAAGGAGGATGAAATTTACTTTTCACCTTCAACTCTGCACGGAGCTTAACGAAAGCTTTGCTGTATCGGACTTTGCGCGATAGCGCTCACCGTTGCGGCACAGTGCCGGATTTACACCGGCTTCCAGCAAAATTATTTGTTAACTTCCTTAATATAGCACGGTGCGCAATAAGATTTTGTCGTGGTTTTTGCATTAGTTAGCCCTCTGGTTTGATATAATCTTATCTGTTATTCCCCCTTGGTTTTGAGGGAGTAGTAATAGTCTTGCTGCCTCAGGAAGAGCAGCCCGAGCAAAAATCACATTTTTTGCCCGGCTTTGGTGAGAAACCCGCACGGGGTGTCTCATAAAGCCTAAGGCGCTAATCCGGAGTAGCTCAATGGTAGAGCGCCTCGCTGTTAACGAGGATGTTGCCGGTTCGAGTCCGGCCTCCGGAGCCATATAAAATCACTCGCCATTTGGCGGGTGTTTTTATATTGTTCGCAGTCTGCGAATCGGACCGGAGGTTCGGCGGAGCGAAGCCGCGCGCAAGAATTTATTCTGAGCACGGCTGAGCGGAGAAGGCTTTAGCCGCTGTCCGGCCTCCGGAGCCAAGCCAGAAAAGACCAAGTCAGAACTGTGAAAATGGTTCTGATTTTTTGTATACCCAAGCCAGAATTGAAACCATAGCTTAGTGCCTTGCTATACTTCAAAGAGATGAAAGCTCTCTTTATCCACCGTTCAGTTGGGCATAATCTTATCGCTGAAGGCAGGCTCCGTGAGCTATTACAAGCAAGTCACGTAGAACTAGACGACTACGATATTAACAATGGTACCTTAACAACTTCAGACAACTCTGTTATAGCAAATTGGATTACAATTCCTGGCAATAATACCAACCCCGATAATCTCGCGGAGTACTTCACAAACTGGGACAAACATTTGGACGATTACGATTTAGTCCTCATAAAATCTTGTTACCCAAATAGCCACGTTAAAGACGAAGCTCAGCTTGCAGCAATACAGCGAGCTTACCAGGCAATCTTTGAGGCCTTTCGGTCTCAGAAAAAACGGCTTGCACTACTTACCTCACCACCGCTACGACCTCTCTTTACAAATAAGAGAGAGTCAGAGCTTGCAAAGAAACTCAATGAGTGGCTCTTAAGCAGGGTAAACCAGCGCGTCCATATCCTTGACTTTCATAGGCTGCTAGCTGAACCAAAAGGTCGGCATGAGGGTATGCTCCGTCGAGATTATCGCCGACTACTACCCTTCGACAACCATCCAAATAAAAAGGCCAACAAAGAACTTGCTCCATTAGTAGCTAAGTTCATTAGCGCAAACCAGTAAATCCTGCTTTATGACGGTTATAACGTCCTCTATCGTGGTGAGCCAAGCAAAAGCACTTTACGGTAGATTTACATGACCTATAATTACTGTTATGAGACTTTTAGGTAGAGAAGTTAGCGATTCATTTTTAGAGTATTCCGGACCATTAACAGCTGAAGATGTCCTCGTAACACATGATTATGGATTAACGTATGATGAACTATGCGAAAGAATATTAGATATGAGTAACGGAGCTCATAACGTAGAGATGCCATTAGGAACTGCTCAGTGGTCCACTGGTCAACTTGGCGAACACGCAACAAGACTTTTAGCTGACGCTATACGAAAACGAAGGCAAAGTTAAATTCCCCAATTCAAAGTTCCTAAGTACGCCCACTAGCGGGAGTCATTGTTCTTATGCTTAAACCATTGTAAGCTCATTTTATGGACGCCATAAGCACCATCATCGGTCTGCCTTTATTCCTTGCCTTCCTTTTCTACTTGTCGCGAGCGATTGGCTATGGATCAGCACAAGCCTCGCGGGAAAAGCGATACGTTCTTACGACCAGTTTCGCCATTGCGCTTTTGATCTTTGTCATTTGCGGAGCAGCTATAGGCAAAAAATCTTACGGAGCAAACAGCGAGATCCCGCTTGCGCTTCTGCCACTAGTTTTTCTTATCCCAGCCTCCTTAATAATATTTGGTTTGGCACAAGTCTTCTATGCAGATGCTGCCTCGGCGTTGTTTGAGCGCCGCCGTGAGATGGGCGGGATTAGCAGGTGGATAATACCCTCCGTCCCCAAACGCGAGTCCTTTATTTTGCGGGGGTGGATAGTTGCTGGAACTGGTACCTTCATCTTTGTAATACTCTTGTTCGGGATATACATTGATTCGTCTAACGGTTATTTACACTAGCAGACATTGAAATAGTTCTAACTCACACCACTACGGAAAACCATATTGTTTATGTTGAGGTAGGAAAGCCCAATTCTATACTATTCACTATTATTTGTGTTCAGATGTACCAGCTTAACAATGCCCCATGCCACTACGAGGTAGACTATCATTGCTACGAGGGTGGCTGGTTCAAATACTCCCTTTGTAACATCCCCATTGGTGGTAGTGGTACTAAATATAGCCCTGAACGGAGCACTAAAAAAGCCACTAACACTATAAACAAAACTCACGAAGCCACTAGACGGGTTTGCTCCGAGCAACTTGAGTATAAGCCGAAATATCAGGAAAACTTCTATCACGCCCAGTAGAAAATAAATACCGTTGCTGAGCGTTAAGCGTGTTTCGGCTGATGACGCGGTGGAAGTTTTCTGACGGACTACCTGTTTGTTCCCAACATCAGCTACTTCAGTTTCTTGTACTTTTTCTTGCATCTCCGCCATGGCATTTCTCCTTAATCTTTATTCAATTATACTCTTTTTGTTATCAGAACTTCTGCCTTTTACCTAATTGTTCGGCGCATTAATTTGATTATCGCAAATTGTTCTAACTTCCATCACTACGGGAGTCAGACATAAGCATTTTGTAAGAGGTGCTTATTTTTTATCGGCAGTTTGTCATTTTGCTCGTGCTTGCGCTTAGTCAGAAACACAATTACGATTTATTAAAAGGATACGTTAATGAGCGGGATGGAACAATTTCCAGCTAAATTAGCTGAAGGTAAAACAAAGATTATTTGGGATCTACCTGGTACTGGTGAGGTAAGGATTGAAAGCAAGGATGACATCACTGCTGGCGACGGTGAAAGGCGTGATGTTATTGAGGGAAAGGCTGCATTGGCAACCCAAACTACCAGTAATTGCTTTAGGCTGCTTGAGCGAGCTGGTATACCGACGCACTTTATAGCTCAGGAGGGCGACAGAACATTTCGTGCTAAGAAAGTCGATATGCTACCTATTGAGTTAGTAGCACGAAGGATGGCATTTGGTTCTTACTTGAAGAGAAATCCCAACACTGAATCTCGTACTCGATTTAATGATGTGAGGTTTGAGAAGTTTTCTAAAGATGACCCAAACCACGACCCAATCCTTGATTATGATTTTGTAAACGGCGTAGTCTATCGATTTGATGCACGTTTCCCCATTAGCCCAGATACGCTAATAGACACAGTAGCAATAAGCGATTCGCCTTTTGCTATAAGCGAAGAGCAGCTTGAAGAACTCGCAAGGTTAACAACAGATACTTTTGAAGTTCTTGAGGCAGCATGGACAGACCAGGATGTCACACTCGTGGATATAAAGATTGAATGAGGAGTAACTGTTGATGGGCAAATAGTAGTTGCCGATGTAATTGATAACGACTCGTGGCGTATATGGCCAGGCGGTGACCCTGACCAGATGGTTGATAAACAACTATACCGAGATGGACAGCCACTAGATTATGTGGCTGACCGATACGCTTGGGTTGCTGAAGCAACAAATCAGTTTAACCCTCCCGATATGGGTTGAGCCTGTTCTAATTCCCAGCTCATTTTCATCACCGATTCGTAGCACTTAGTTCTAAGTATGCCCGCTAGAGGGAGCCACTGAATTTTCATCTGTTATTTCATTAACCCTCTCCTTACTTTCGAACCACCTACTCTGTTGAGATGTTTTTGGTAATACTTCTTCACAAGACTACTGGCCAACACATTGTTTGAGTTTACGATTTTTACTTTGTGCAGATTCTCACAGTTATCTATAGCAATGGGTAGTTCGGTACAGCCTGCGATTGCTGCATTAAAACCATCCCCGCTAGCTTCTAAAAATACTCTTTCAAGTATCTTACCTGCCTGGCTCAGCTTGTGAGCCATAACTAGTCCGATCGCCTCATCCAACAGCATTTGCTGCTGTTGTGTTGTTTCCTCAAAACTAACTCCACCCTTCTTCAGGTACGGGTGATATAGTTTCTGAGATTTAGAGGTACTAGAAGTAAGCAGCAAATAGTTATGATGCTCTTTTGACGCTTCTTGTGCCACTTGCTCAACGAGGTTAACAAGAACTGTCGTGGGCTTCACTTTTATTTTGGATAGGTATAGGTGTGCAGTATTACAGGCAATACCTATAATTGTCGCCCCTTGTTCCTCAAGGTTTTTTACCATACTAACAATTTCTTGTTCAAAGGCATCGTTAAGAGTTCCTGTATTATCAACTCCTTTGATACCATGATTAACAAGAATTAGGTCGGGGTATTCGCTATCTTCAACAGCACCGTTTTGTATTGCGGCGTGCTGTAAAACCTTTGCGAATACATCAGAACCCGCTAGTGGACCAATGCCCGAAACAACTCCTATCTTGGGCGGTAGACTTGTGTGGCTCATATGTGTACCTCCTCGTATAGAGCAGTCCCGTTCGGATCTAAACTGTGGAAAAGGCTTTTATAGCTTGCGAGTTTAGGCACTACTAACTTACCGAGCACGACTGAAAGCTGTGCTTGTTGCTTATTGTATGTTTCGGGCAAGACCGTTATCTGATGTTCGCCTAGGTCTGACTTCTTACCAAGTAAGAGGAAGTCTAGAAATACACAAGTTGGCACAAGAGTACTTACTTCACTGTCGACGAAGATAGCCCAGGCGCACGCCGGCCACGCTCAATACTCCCTTCTTCAGCTTCACTAAACCGTTTTTCAACAGCTCGCTCATCTCTTGCGGAGCGACCTCTGCTAATGCAGCTTCGCTAAATATGTGATTTGCTTCATCTTTTAGTAGTTGTGTGGCTTGGTCACTTTCGACTTGGTCCAAGAATGTGTCTCCTGGCTCTAAGAAAGTTTGCTCTTGATGATAGTCATCAACAAACAAGACCAACTCTGCATCAGTCTTATCCGCTACTAAATTTTTTCCTATTTCCCAACCCTTCATACTTAACATCGATGGGCCATTTACACCGTAGTAATGCCCTGCTTCAACAATAGTTTTCATCTTAAATCCTTAACAATTAAATTAAAAAGCCCCTGTGGTTAACAGGGGCTGTTAAGGCTTTATTTTATGACAACTTCAAGAACAGCCCCCGATAATACGGTGGCGGCGGATTTCAGAATTTGGCACATGGCATGAAATCATAACTCTGATATTATAACACAAACGGAATACGCTGCAAGTTCTGTAGCTCCATAATTTGTTATACCTAGTTCTGGGCATGACAGCCAGCTGAGAACCAAGCATAAGCCTTTTTTAAAAATTTTGTTATGATTGGGTTATGAAAAGCGGCAACTCTTCGGATGAAGCTGTGCCAGAGCTGGCAAGTGAAGTTGAAGCTTCCAAAAGAGTATTAGATGTTAAATCATCTCAAAAGAAAGCCACCAGCGTAGCCAGTGGTGTGACCAACCCAGCACCCAGCAGTTCGTCTTCTAATAGGTTTATGCCCTCGCGCTCTTTTCTGTTCACAAAGCACCTGGTGTTTATTGTTTTTGTGATTGTTTTTGGAATCATAGGCCATCGGCTTTTGTGGCCTAGTCATGCAGAAGAAACAAGCTCCGGCACCAACATCGATACTTCAAGCAAGACTGCTGTTAACGATGCCTATTGGAGCCTTTGGAACCCAGCGATGACAACATCTGCTGGCTGGACCGGTTCTGTAAAGCCCTGTGACGCCGGAACTATGATGGCTACAGCCCGAAACTCGGAAGTTGACGCCATAAACTTTGTGCGGCGCTTGCAGCGGCTAAAACCAATTAGCGCCAGAGATAGTGCTGCCAACAATGCTGCCATGAAAGCATCGCTGATAGTGGAGGCAAATGGTGCCCCAAACCACTCCCCCCCAGCAACTGGCCCGGGCTCGACGTGCTATAGCAGCGAGGGGGCCGCTGTTTCAGCCCAGTCCAATCTAGGTATAGATTATGTGGTTTCAACGCCCGATAGCACCCCCGTTGGCGTATTGGTTAAGGGTTACCTAGACGAGCGTATACCCCCCGCCGAAAACAAAACCCTAGGTCACAGGCGTCGACTTTCATACCCAGACGCAAATGTTTTTGGGATTGGCACAACTGCCCATGCTTCTGCAATTCGGGTCATTGGTCTTTCAACTTCTGCAGCAAATCCGAGCCCTGATGTAATGTGGCCAACGGGGGGCTACTTCCCCAAACAGCTCGCACCCCATACCTGGTCTTTAACTGGCAGCAGAACAACCGCAGACTTTTCGGCGGCAACGCTCAAGGTGACTCATAACGGAAATGTCATAAAAGGAATAGATAAGTATGTTACTGACCCCCGCTATGGCCCTTTGCCTACGCTTGCTTGGAGTATGCCTTTTCAATACGACAAAAGTGGTGGCTATATTGTTACTGTAGGTAATATCAAAGGAGACGGTGCAACAAGAATATCCTACAAAGTCCGTTTCTTTGACCCAGTACAGTAAAGCCATAGCTTCCCCTACCGTGGGGAGCCAACTTTGATATATTTATGTTATGGGTAAAGCAAAAATTTCCGGCGGTGTGGCACACCCTCTGCCCTCCGATTTACGCAACGTTCTAGAGTCTGACGGATCTGTGTTAGAACGCTGGGAAGATCTCACACCACTGGCCCGCAATGAATGGATTTGCTGGACAATTACAGTTAAGCAACAAAATACAAGGGACGAACATGTTAAGCGGGTAGTTTCTGAGCTAAAAGAAGGCAAGCGCCGACCTTGCTGCTGGGCCGGTTGTATGCACCGCAAAGACAAAGCCCTAAGCCCGTCACAAAAGTGGGTACTTTCTAGACAATCTGGTTCCAAATAACTAGACCTGAGCGGCTAGCTCTTTCATGCTTAGCATGATTTGCTGGGCAAAGTTATATAGGTGACGGCCGTGCTCTTCGAACTGAGCCTGGATGGCCGGATCCGTACTCGTTATTTTACTGCCAAGATGCGGATCCTGGATGAAAGAATCGAGCCGGTTCATCCAGCGTTCCATCAAAACATCTGCCATGAATAAGAATCCACGCGTCCATGTTTTTTGATCCTCGGTGGGTAGAAGTTGAAACTGTTGTTCAAATGATTCCAGACGACTCTCTAAGTCTTCGGCTGGTTCTACCACCCGGCAAATGTTTTTAAAAGTAGCGACCGCACCAGGTATCTCACTGGCCATAATAAAACGGTTGCGAGCGACAGAAATTGATTCTTCTGAACTCTTAACTTGCTCTCTTAACCAAGCCGCGCTGGTAGGATCATTTCGTTCGATATCGTCTATTAATTCGATGGCTTTGTCTGGCGCAATAACTGAGTATAATAAAGCCAAATCTCCGGCACCTGGGACCATCAGCGCTTGGGTAAAGTATTTACTATCGTGCGAAAAGAACTTGTCGAATGTTACTTCGTGATTAATAACTCCCATGCCCTTCTTTGCATCGAAGCTGAGGCTAGATAAAAAATCATATTTTATAAAAGAATTTTTACGCCGGTTAAAGTCCTGGATTGGCTCAACGTGGACTAATATATCACGGACTACGTGGGCAAAGTTGGTCAAATCGAGCCTATCCGTTTGGCGTGCTATTTGCATTGACTCCCGATTGTCACCCTCAGCTTCATCAATGTAAGGAGTTCTTGGTAATTCTATGCCATTTTCGAGCGTCACATTACCGTCTCGCGAATAGTTTGTGTGGGCGGCAATCGCGTACTTAATTAATTTTGTGAGGTTAGGTGGAATCACGCCTTTGGCGTACTTACCAAACACAACTGCCCCTACCTCAGCATGGGCACCAATCCGGCTTTTATCCTTGTACCTATCGACTATAGAGTTACCGATGTCATGAAAAACACCAGCGACAATACCAACCAGTAGCTCAACCTCATCTATTTTTTCATCAAACTTTGGATCCCGCAAAATGCCTAGCAGGTTTATGGTGTCGCGCAGGAAATGGCCTTTGCTATGCCCGGCCGGCAAGTTCTTAACTAATTCCTTGAAATGTTCCAGTATTTGTTCTAAAAAATCTGGCGGCAAAAGGCGCAATTCCCCGCGCGCTAACCTTTTAGTTTCTTCATAGCCTTCGGGAGTATCTAATTCGCTCAGCTCTTGTCTAAGATCTTGCTCAAGCTTCTGGCCGCCTAAATCACTGGGGTCGATTATCTTTGTTTGCACATCTTTAACGTCTTCTCGTTCTTTTGGGGTAAGGCCATACAAAAAAATCTCCGCGACTACTTTGGATAAATGTTCGCTAGTTATTTCCGGGCGCTGGGTAGGACTTTGTCTCTGTTCCATCAGTGTAATCTTAACATTTTATGGTCGAATATTGACTGGGGTATCAGCCTCTTAAAGCTTGGCTTATAAAAATCTACCGCTAGGAACTTTATTGAAGAATGCTACGGACCGGGTTGCCTCCACTCCCAGTTTCTAATCTCGGGCATATCAACACCATTTTTATCTATATAAGCTCGGTGCTCAACCAACTTTTTTTGCATTTCTTGTTTTAGGTATGTCCCTTTTGTGCCCAGTTGGGGCAAACGATCTATTGTATCTATCACTAGATGAAAGCGGTCGATTTCATTTAGGACGGCCATATCAAAGGCAGTAGTGATAGTCCCCTCTTCCTTGTAGCCGCGTACATGCAAATCACGGTTGGCCCGGCGATATGTCAGCCGGTGGATTAACCAAGGATAGCCGTGAAAAGCAAAAATTATGTGCTTATCGCGGGTAAAGATAGAATCAAAATCCACATCGCTCAAGCCATGCGGCCCTTCGGTGTCTGGCTCCAACTTCATTAGATCCACCACGTTAACAACCCGGATTTTTAGCTGAGGTAGAGCCTCACGCAAAATTGAGACCGCCGCCAAAGTCTCTACAGTTGGCACATCGCCTGCACAGGCCATAACTACATCCGGCTCAGCGTTTTGGTCATTAGATGCCCACTGCCAAATGCTCAGGCCTCGGGTGCAATGTTCAATCGCCTCATTCATGTTCAAAAACTGCAGGGCTTCCTCGTGCTTGCCGCAAATCACCAAATTTACATAATTGCGGCTGCGCAGGCAGTGGTCCATTACCGAGAGTAGGGTGTTGGCATCCGGCGGCAAATAAACCCGGATTGTCTTGGCCTTTTTGTTAATAATGTGATCAATAAATCCGGGGTCCTGATGGGTAAAGCCATTATGATCTTGGCGCCAAACGTGCGAAGTCAGTAGATAATTTAGCGAAGCGATATCGGCCCGCCAGGGCAATTCCGAGCTCATCTTTAACCACTTGGCGTGTTGGGTCAACATGGAGTCAACAATTCTGATAAAGGCCTCGTAGCTATGGAATAAGCCGTGACGGCCAGTTAGTAGATAGCCTTCCAGCCAACCTTGGTTAGTGTGCTCGCTTAGCATGGAGTCCAGCACACTGCCCTGCGGCGCCAAAAACTCATCGCCCGTCTTCATGCGGCCTTCCCATTGGCGGTCAGTAGCTTCAAATACCGCTTCAAGCCGATTGGAGATTGTCTCGTCCGGGCTAAAGATGCGGAAATTGCGCTGGGCGGAGTTGAGCTTTATTGTATCGCGCAAAAATGGCCCCAGTACGTGCATACTGCCGGCATGTACACTGGCCGGAGCTGGCAGTTTTATTGCGTAATCGCGGAAGTCTGGCAGACTAAGATCTTTGAGCAGTTTGCCGCCGTTGGCATGCGGGTTAGCACCCATCCGGCGTTCTCCCTCTGGAGCAAGGGCTGCCAGTTCGGGCAAGAGCTTGCCGGCTTCATCAAACAGCTCTTCGGGACGATAACTCTTGAGCCAATCCTCCAGTAGCCTTAGATGCTCCGGCGGTGTGGATTGGTTGACCAAAAATGGCACTTGGTGGGAACGGAAACTACCCACGTTAGGTAGACCGTCCACCGAGGAGGGGCCGGTCCAGCCTTTGGGCGAATTGAGGATTATCATTGGCCAGCGTGGCCGGGCTAGTTTAGTGTTTTTCAAAGCCCGGCGTTTTATTTTTTTGATATCAGCGACGGCTCTATCCATCGTAGCGGCCATTTGCTGGTGCATAGAAGACGGGTCATCGCCTTCCACAAAATAAGGCTTCCAGCCGTAACCAATCATTAATTTTTCCAGCTCGTCTCGCCCAATACGTGCTAGTACCGTGGGGTTAGAGATTTTATAGCCATTAAGGTGCAGAATTGGCAGAACTACGCCGTCGCTAGCTGGGTTTAAAAATTTATTGGAGTGCCAGGCAGTGGCCAGCGGGCCGGTCTCGGCCTCTCCGTCGCCTACTACGCAGGCGGCAATCAAATCCGGATTATCAAAGACTGCTCCGAAGGCGTGGCTTAGGCTGTAGCCAAGTTCGCCGCCTTCATGGATAGAGCCGGGCGTTTGCGGTGAGACGTGGCTGGAAATTCCGCCCGGGAATGAAAATTGTTTAAACAATTTTTTGAGACCGGCTTCGTCAAGGCTGACGTTTGGGTAAACCTCGCTATAGGTGCCCTCCAGATAAACATTGCCGACTACGGCCGGGCCGCCGTGGCCCGGGCCGGACAAATAAATCATATTCAGGTTGCAACTTTTGATTATCCGGTTTAGGTGCGCGTAGATAAAATTCTGGCCGGGCGTAGTCCCCCAGTGGCCCAGCAGAATTTTCTTGACATGCGTAAGCTTAAGTGGCTCTTTAAGCAAAGGGTTATCTTGCAGGTAAATCTGACCGACTGATAGGTAATTGGCCGCCCGCCAGTAGGCGTCTATCTTCTTAAGCTGCTGCCGGCTGAGGGGTTTGCTGCCAAGGCGCATCATTTTGGCCACCTTTCATTAACTGACCAATCTGCTTGGCCATTTGGCCAGCTTCATCGGCGTGGATTATGCGGACTTCAACCCGGCCGTCTGCGGTTGATATAACTGGACTGGCAGATTCGTTAGCATCGGTTTCGAGCTTTATGCCAAGGTAATCCAAGCCCGTACAGGCTCGAACCCTGATTTTTGGCGCGTTCTCGCCCATTCCGCCAGTGAAAACCAGCCTATCAAGACCGCCCAGCGCAGCGCTCAGACCGCCGATGGCTTTTTTCAATTGGTAGCAAAACAGGCCAACAGCTTGTCTAGCCCGCTCATCGTCCGGTTCAAGTTCTAGCAATCTTTTCATGTCGGCCGAGGTCTCTGATAGGCCAAGCAGACCTGACTCAAAATTGACCATATGGTCAAACGCGGCATTGTCTTGTCCTTCTGTTTTGGAAAAATATAGCCCTAGGCCGGGGTCTAGATCACCAGCGCGTGTGCTCATCGGTAGGCCAGAGGCTGGTGTTAAGCTCATGGTTGTATCAATTGATTTGCCGTCTAAAATTGCGCTCAGGCTGACGCCGTTGCCCAGATGGGCTACGATCAGCCGGCCGCCAGCAAGCCTCTCACCACCAATCCGGGTAAGTTCGTCCAAGATGCTCTGGCAAGACAAGCCATGAAAACCGTAGCGGCGTAAGCCCCCAGTTTGGTAACGCCTTGGCAAGGCCAACAACCTAGCTTCGTCTGGCAGGTCGTGATGAAAGTCAGTATCAAAGCAAGCCGCTTGGCGGGTGTTGCCAAACAGATCTGACGTCATTTTTATAAGCGAAAGTTGAACAGGTAAATGCAGCGGGTCCAGCGGTATTATTTTTTCAAGGTCGGCTAAAACCCGGCTGTCCAAAAAGACCGGCTGATGGTAATCCGGGCCGCCGTGCACAATCCGGTGAACGATTACATCCGGTTGGGTGCCGCCCGGTTGGCTTTTTATCCACTCTCTGATGAGTGCCATAGCCGCATGGTGGTCGGCCACTGTAACTTTACTTGCATACTCAGCTTCGCCGTCTTTGACGAAAAAATCGCCCTCCCGGGCGCCGATATTTTCTACTGCGCCCTCAAATATCTTTTTTAGGTTTTGGTCTAGCTCGAAAAGAGCGAACTTTAAACTCGATGAGCCGCAGTTGATAGTTAAAATCTGACCAGTGCCGCTCATGCTTTTATGATAACACTTTGGCTGGATTGTAGGTTACCTTGCAAAAGAGATACGAAGGGCCAAGTAGACTTACGTTATTGACGGTTGTTAGGTTAAGTTAGCTGAGGCTAAAATATTGCGTTGAGGAGAGAGACCAGCCCTGAGCTTGGTATTCTCCGCTTCGCTTATCCAGGGAGTAGCGGCCCTCATATGACCCGGCAGCTATTTGTTCAAGGGCATCTATTAAAATGTCGACTTCTTCGGTGGTGTTATACATGCCAAAGCTGATACGGACCATACCGGGCATATGCGAACGGTCATTGGCCATCACTTCGCTGGCGAAGCTTTTTATGCCTGCGCCCTTAATGCCTAGTAGTCTAATGACATACGGTTGCGCACAAAAGCAGCCGTTTCTTACGCCAATTCCCCACTCGGCACCAAGGATAGCGGCCACCAGTGCGTGCGGTATACCTTTGATGTTGAAAGCTACTACGCCCAGACGTTTGTCGGCCTGCCCGGGGCTAACATCGCCATAAATTTCTACGGACGGAATCCCGGCAAGTTTAGTTAGTAAATAGGCTGTCAGGCGTGCTTCGTGCTCAGCAATTACGTCCATGCCGATTTGTTCAATAATTTTTAGAGCCTTGGCAAAAGTAACTGCGCCAACAACGTTGGGTGAGCCGGCTTCGTCTCGGTCGGGTGCGTCTGCCCACTCAACCCTGTCTTGGGTAACGACTTTAATCGTGCCGCCGCCGCAAAGCTCCGGGGCGCCTTGAGCAAAGGTATCTTTACGGCCCACCAGCGCGCCGGTCCCAAACGGTGCGTACATTTTATGAGCCGAGACGACAATGTAATCCAAATGCTCAGGGTCACCCAAACCGCGCATATTAATCCGCCGATGCGGCGCCAGTTGGGCGCAGTCAATCAATATCGGGGCACCAACCTCGTGAGCCAATTTGGCAAATAGATGAATGTCGGGCATCTGCCCAGTCACGTTTGACCCGCCACTGATTGTTATGAGCTTAAGTTTGCCGGCATACTGTTTTAGTAATTGCCTGTAGTTATCAAGTGACAGATTCCCTAATTTATCAACTTCTATGTGTTTGACTGTGGCCTGGGCACGCCAAGGCAAATCATTACTATGGTGCTCGGTTAGACCAACTAAGACGATGTCGTCCTTACTCAGCCCGAGTCGGTACGATAATTTATTGATAGCCTCGGTGGTATTTTTGCCAAAAATAACTATATGCTCGGCGGCATTAGCGCCAAAAAAATCCCTGACGACCATACGAGCATCGTCATACGCCTTTGTGGAAAGCTGGCTTTTAAAACCGCTGCCGCGGTGGACTGACGAATACCACGGCATGAATTCATTGAGAGTTTCAAGGACTGGTTTGAGCACCGGCGTAGAGGCGGCATTATCAAAATTTATGTAGGTGCGCGCTAAGCCGCTCAAAGTCGGCACCTTCTCATCTACGCCAACTATCAGCCGTCTGATTTTTTGTTCTTTAGCCGTAACTGCTACGACTTCGGTCTTCACTAGAGTTATCCGCTCCTTTGAGGCTTATTATACTCTTTGTGGCGCCTGCTAAAATAGCTGTAGTGGAAGAGCAAATTATACTGGTAGATACGGGCGGCAAAATAATTGGTCAGGCGCCAAAACTTGCCAGCCATCATGCCAACACGCCTTTGCACTTGGCCTTTTCCTGTTATGTCTTTGATGAACAAGGGCGCTATTTGCTGACAAGGCGTGCGCTTAGTAAAAAAGTTTGGCCGGGATGGTGGACAGTTAGTTTCTGTGGGCACTTATCGCCGGGCGAGACAGCGGTTGATGCACTGCGCCGGCGGGCCGACTTTGAACTGGGCATAAAAAAGCTGCGCGATATAGCACTTATATTGCCCGATTATCGATATAAAACCCCTCCTTACAAGGGCATCATCGAAAACGAAATTTGTCCGGTTTATGTGGCCGTACTCAACTCGGAACCTGTTCCTAACCCCGATGAGGTCGAAGAGTATGAGTGGGTTGTGTGGCCAAAAGTTCTAAAACTAGTAGAGAACAACCCGGGCAAATATTCGTGGTGGATGGAAGATGAGATAAAACTGCTTAAAAAAAGTCCTGAATTTAAACAGTTCTTGGCTAAATTGATTAAAAAACGAACGGGCTAAATTGCAAAACTCTAATGCTTAGGGCTATAATCGGGCTTAGTAAGGAGAAACTAAAATGTTAAGCGTTTTAATCTTAGGATTTGTTGCCGGTGCGCTGGCCGCGGCCGGTGTACCAAATTTTGTCAAAGGTATCAGCGGCGAGAAACACAAACCGATTGTTGGACCAACCGGCTCAGCTACTGAAAGCGTAATTTGGGGATGGCTAAGTCTAGCTATCGCTGCCGTAGTTTGGCATTTGGCGCCAATGAAAAATCACCCGCGAGCGGCTTTTATTGGTGTAGCGGTTGGTGTCTTGGTCATGGGCCTGTCTTTGGCTAACGCAAACGGCAAAAAGAAAGCTGCCGCCAAGGCCTAATTGACTTTGCTACGGTAAATTTCCATACAGCGTTTGGGGCAAACTCTTCTATAATTAACTCATGCCTCTATTGATTGTCGGCGTACTGGTGCTACTTTGGCTACTCGGCCTAATCGCCCACATTGGCGGCGGTTTTGTCTGGCTGTTACTGGTTATTGCTCTTTTGATTTATATTGCGGAGCATCTTTTTGGACCCCGCCGGACCTAGCAGTATATTTACTTACTACTAACCAGCCCAACCAAGCCGAGACTAAGCCTATTGCAAAGGCACCAATAATATCAATCGGTGAATGAACATGCACTGTCACACGGCCAATGCCTACTAAAACTGCCAGAGCGGCCGCGGCGGCTGCCCACTTTTTTGAAAAAGGATAGAGTATGGCACTTAGGGTTGAAGTTAGCAGCGCATGGTCTGATGGAAAACCATTGTCTGCTGGATGGCTTATTAGAGGCTTGACGTGCTGGGTGACAAATGGCCGGGGATCATAATAAAGCTTGCTCCCAATCCGGCTAATTATTAAGGCTATAATGCCGGCGGTTATGGTGGCTAACATTAGCCGGACTCTTTTGTCTTTAGGCTGCCTGAACCACACATAAAGCCAGATTAAAATTACTGCCACAAGAAGGTACTTAGCTGCAAAGATTTTTACGTTATCCATAACCATATACTATAAGCGCTTGGTCCTGCATGGTACAATTTTGTTATAAACATAAGGGGAAAACATGCAACCGCAAGCAACCATGACGCCGCCGAGCACTGAACAAAAAAAGACGGAGCCAGCGCCAGCCGCCGGTTCAGTCGGACCCACTCAAACCACGCCAGCCAAAGCTGGTTACGGCAAGCGGCCGATGTGGCAATGGGTGTTAATCTACGTTGTACTGGCCATTATTGTCTATGGCATTATCTACTTTGTCTGGATAAGAAAAAGCGGCTCAACAAGCACCTACTAGATTCTAGCCGCTTCGCTCAGGTTGGATTCTTAAGTTATAATATTAAGCAAAGTTTATTAAGTGCACCCTGGGGGTTTTGGGGTCTAAAAGCTTATAAAAAGCGTTAGAGGATATTTAGTGTGATAAGAAAATTAAGGAACCGTTTTAGCGCCGCCTTCGCTGCTGCGCCGAGCGAAAGCGTCGCCGCACCAACCAGCCACCGCGAAATCATGGTTATTTTGTCAGCCTTGATGCTGGCCATGCTACTGGCTGCCTTGGACCAGACGATTGTGGCTACCGCCCTACCCAAAATTGCCGTGGATTTGCATGGGCTTAATAAATATTCGTGGGTGGCGACTTCTTATTTAATGACCAGTGCTATTGCTACGCCGATTTACGGCAAGATAGGCGATCTTTTAGGCAGAAAGCGGGTCTTCCAAAGTGCCATTTTTATCTTTTTATTCGGCTCGGCGCTGTGTGGACTTGCCCGCAACATGGATCAACTAGTCGCCTTCCGAGCCCTGCAGGGCATTGGTGCCGGTGGTCTGATGAGTCTAATTTTGGCAATTGTCGGCGATATTATTCCGCCACGTCAGCGGGGACGCTATCAAGGCTATTTTGGTGCAGTCTTCGGCCTAGCCAGCGTAGTTGGCCCGCTGCTGGGTGGCTTCTTTGCCGACGCCCATTCAATTTTAGGTATCGCCGGCTGGCGCTGGATTTTTTACATTAATTTGCCAATTGGCGCTATCGCCTTGGCGGCCATTGCCACCCGTCTGCACTTGCCAACCGGCCGCATAAAGCACAAATTAGATTATTTGGGTACTGCCCTACTTAGTATTTCGGTTGTCAGTTTGATTTTAGTAGCGGTCTGGGCAGGTGTAACTTATGCTTGGGGCAGCCCGCAGATTTTGAGCCTGGCTGCTAGCTGTTTAATCTTTGGTACCGCGTTCGTATTTTGGGAACGGCGCGCCGCCGAGCCGCTGCTACCGATGAATCTGTTCAAAGACGATATCTTCCGGGTAGCCATGGTTCTGTCACTTTTGACTGGCGTGGCCATGTTTGCCGCCATTTTGTACATTCCTCAGTATCAGCAAGTTGTGCGAGGTTACTCGCCGACTAAATCAGGCTTGATGACCATCCCGCTGGTAGCTGGTATGCTGGTGGCTTCTATTAGTTCGGGTCGTACGATTTCAAAATTCGGGCGCTATAAACCCTTCCCTTTGTTTGGCACATTAATGATTGCTCTTGGCATGTGGCTGTTTTCGCATGTGTCCCTTACCACTTCGCCGCTTACCTTAAGTATTTGGATGGTTATTATTGGCTTGGGGCTTGGCTCGTTCATGCAGGTAGCTACATTGGCTGTTCAAAACTCCGTGCACCGTTCACAGCTTGGTACGGCCACCGGCGGCACAACCTTCTTTAGGAGTATTGGCTCAGCCTTGGGAGGTGCCGTTTTTGGGACCATATTGCTATCACGCTTGACTCATTACTTAACTACTGCTCTGCCGCCTAGCGCCGCCCACCACATATCGCTTGGCAGTATCATCACTACCGGTACAGCTAATATTAGTCAGTTATCGCCGTCTGCGCACCGTGCAGTACTGGAAGCTTTTATCCACTCTTTTCATGATATGTTTTTACTTGGCATCCCGTTTGCTTTGGCAGCCTTTATAACAGCGCTCTTCTTACGCGAATCGCCGCTCAGGGAAAGCTCGCACATGTCTTCGGTTGAGCATTAAGTAACGTAAGTCTGGTCTTCTTTGGTTTTCTTGACAGCCGAAAGTCTGGGTATAAAAGAATTGGCCGCGCCATCCAGACCCAAGACTTTTAAAGCCCCAATCAATACATAAAGTTCATCCATTTCCCGCTCGGAAATAACAGCTGAGTCCTCCGCAGCACGGAAGTACTGCTCCACTTTTTTGACCAGCCACTTTTCCTCTGAAGCCTTAAGCTGTTTGGGCGCGATTTCTTTTGGTACAGCGGATTTTATAACCTCCAAGGAGCGGGCAGAGTGATCGCGCTTAGCTAGATGTCCGCGCTTAATCAGATTATTGATATGCAGCGCTACCGTGGCAACCGAGGTGTAATTAAGGCCGCTGGCAATTTCGCGGTAACTCGGACTGTAGCCGTGCGCGCTTATAAACTCATCAATAAAGACCAGCATCTCTTGCTGTTTTTTGGTCGGCCGAATTGTGGTTTTTTGTTCGTCCATATTTTGCCCTTAACTATAGGCCGAGTGGCCATGAGCCCGATGTGCCAGCAAATGATGAATAGCCAAACGAAGTTTCAGTGAGTCGGCCTTATCCGGGAAGACCCAGAACCGATACCATACATAATTCCAGAAGGTGAAGAAACCAGCGGCAATAAACTGGCCAATAGCTGGTGTGATGCCACCCTTCTTCAGGGCCAGCAAAATCAGGTAGTTAAACAAAAAATCCACTAAGGTTATGAAAATGTAGCGGTTGGTGACGCGTGTCTGGTTCTGGGGCAGCCCAGCATTTTTAAATACCCAATAACGCTGCATAAGATAGTTTGCCAGCCAACCAATAACGGAACTGGTAATAGTCGCCCACCAAAGACCCCAGTGCAACGGATAATAAAACAGGTCAAGTAGCGCGGTGCCTACCAAAAAATAAATACCGCCGGAAAAAAGATACTCAACTAGCTGCCAGATTTTTTTATGAGTACGCTTAAACTCTTCCATACTTCTTATGTTCTCTCAAATTATATCAGCTACAACTGTGTGTGGCACTTGCAATTGGGCATAGTGCAAGGCAGCGGTGAGCAGCACACCGCAGGCGTATTTAAAAATACGGCGAGGGAGTAGCGCAGCCGATAACGTAGCAGTATGCCCTAGAGCTTCGCGCTGTTAGCGGCTTTGCCGCTGAGCAGGCAGAAGCGGTGCAAGCGCTACACCGGCTAGTCCCCACCATATGTAGGCTAACGTGTCGTCAGTCCAAGCATGAGAAAACAGGCTAACTACCGTCAGCCCGGCCAAGCTTATCACTAGGCCCAGCGCCAGCGGATCACGGCGTTTAAGCCAAAGCTGCCAGCCAACGTTTATATATATTGCTATAAAAAGAATCAGCCCCAGCCAGCCGGTTTCTTGGCCGATTTGGACAAAGTAATTTTCAGCGATCCGGCTTTTACTATTGTTATATACCGAGGCAGGCCCGGCTGTACCGACGCCTCTCCCTAACGGCTGGTGAGCCAAATCGTGTAGTCCTTGCCTAAGAGCGGAGACGTGTTGAGCATTACTGCTAATTTTAGATGTAGTGCCGGTTTGGGTGTGCAAGACATAGTTCTGGAAAGTTGGGTTATGCCGTAAACCTACTGCCAATAAGCCAAACATCAACAAAATTGCTGCTGCGCCGAGTGCCGCCAGCTGGCGAACTCGCTTAGTTTTTAGGCCAAGCAGGGCAAAAGCTAAGGCTGCGGCGGCGGCTCCCAGCCAGGCCTCGCGCGAATAGCTGAGTACCAGTGCCAAAGTAGCCAAACCGGCCAGGCCCCACCATAGGCTTCGGCCTTTTTTTATTAGATAGACACATAAAGTGCCAAGTACTACTAGCAAGTAAGCCCCTAGGGGGTTAGCACCGCGTAGAGTAGACATCGCTCGGACGTAGTGAAGATTATGGTTCACTGTCTCGTAAGGAAAGATGGTGGCTGCGCTGTAGCCAAAATGTCTTAAAAAGTCATACGGTAAAACCAGCGATTGTAGGATGCCAAGCGAACTTACTAGCAGTGCCGGCCAAAAAACTAGCTTAGGCCAGTTTTGTTTTAACCAAGCCGACTTAGTGCTAATGACTCCAACCGCCAAGAAGAAAATCAAAAACCGTAAGTTAACTATCAAGCCGTAGCCTACGGCTTTAGCCGTCACTTTCCCCAAGGCGTACGGCACGATTGCCCAAACTAGTGACACTAAAGAATAAGCCGCTATTAATAGATAAAGGCGGTCTGCTCGTAGCTTTTGGCGCAAAGCCTCGTCGCGCCATAAAATACCTGACGCACCAACCGTCAAAACTACCAGTAAAAGTTCATCCCAAAGTCTCAGGGCGGTGTAATGTCCTACCCCACTTGATAGCCAAACTGTCAAAAAGGCGTGAAACGGCACAAGTACCAAAATGAGGCCCGCGATATAACTCAGGGTTTTGGCCGTTTTTGTCATATATAATCAGTATAGCGACAATGAAATCCAACAGCTCACTTATTTACAGCCTGGCGCTCCTTTTAGGGGATTTTTTGGCACTACTGGCGGCTTTTGCCGGCGGTTTTTTTATAAGGGGCCAGCTTTATAACGCTCCGGTTGCCCACCCAATTAGCGGCACTACCTACCTTGGAATTTTGCTGCTTTTAACCCCATTTTGGATACTGGTTTTTGCACTGCTTGGGCTATACAACAGCTCAATCTATGAAAAGCGTTTCGTTGAAGCTGGTCGCCTGCTTATGGGCTCATTTGTCGGCTTACTTTTCGTATCGGCTTATGCCTATGCTTCCAACCAACCGGTTTTCCCTTCCAAGATGGTGCCGGTTTGGGGATTTGTTTTGGCGTTTGTCTTTTTGGTGATCTTGCGCAATTTTAGCCGATGGCTGCGAGCCGTGCTTTTTTCATATGGTTTTGGCATTACCAATTTACTGTTGGTTGGTAACACTCGGATTGCAGGCGAGTTGGTTGAAGTCTTGGCGGACAGCCGTGTTTCCGGTTACGAGTTGCTCGGCGTGGTTAGCCCCAAAGCCAGGACTGCCCAGCGCTATCCCCATCTGCCCCATTTTGATAATTTTGCCGAGGCGGTTAAAAAAATTCGCTCCAGCGACATCCACGCTATCGTGCAAACCGAACTATACGTTGACGGTGATAAGAACAACGAAATTCTGGAGTTTGCCCAGACCCACCATATCGCTTACCGTTTTGTACCAGGTAATAGTGAGTTATTTGTTGGTAACATCGCCGTAGAACTCTTTCGCGGCTCAGTTCCCGTAATTGCCGTCCACCAGACAGCCTTGTTTGGTTGGGGGCGGATAGTCAAACGCTTGTTTGACCTGGTTTTCGGTATTTTATTTTTGGCCATTGCTTCGCCATTCATGGTAATTATCGCGGTTTTAAACCTCTTATTTTCCGGCTCAATATTTTTCAGCCATACTAGGCTAACCCGCTTTAATCAGCCATTCACTCTCTATAAGTTCCGCTCGCAATATAAAAAGTATGACGGTACTACACCCGAGCAAGCTTTTGCTAAACTGGGCCGGCCCGAGCTGGCTAGTACTTACCGCAAAAATGGTGATTATTTGCCCCATGACCCGCGCATTACACCCTTTGGGCGTTTTTTGCGACGAACCAGTCTGGATGAACTGCCACAGTTGTTTAATATAGTTAAGGGCGATTTAAGCTTGGTCGGGCCCAGAGCACTAATACCCGAGGAACTGGCAAACTATGAGAAACGTCACGATATTTTGAGTGTTAAGTCCGGTGTAACCGGACTGGCGCAGGTTTCCGGCCGGAAGGATATCAGCCATGAAGACCGCCGCAAATTAGATTTATACTACGTCCAGAACTGGAGCCTTTGGTTAGATCTGACAATTTTAATCAAGACTATTCGGGTTGTTCTCCAAAGCAGCGGAGCAAAGTAGCCAATGAGGGTTGCCATAGTTTGCGACTGGTTGGTGGGCACCGGCGGCGCCGAGCGGGTAGTTTTAGAGCTTCATAAAATGTTCCCCGATGCGCCTATTTACACCAGCCAGTATAATCCGAACCCCAAAGTTTGGTACGATGACAAATGGTTTGTGGACGCAGATATTAAAACCGGTTGGCTTTCTACACTGCCCTTAGACCTGCGTAAATTTTTGCCGCTATTTCGAGCCATATATTTTAGCCGCCTAGATTTGTCGGGCTATGATCTAGTCATCTCTTCCAGCGGTGCCGAAGCAAAATTTATCAAAGTTAAGACACCGGCAGTTCATATTACTTATTGCCATGCTCCAACCCATTATTACTGGGCCCGCTACGAGCAGTATTTAAAGAATCCCGGTTTTGGCTGGCTGGATCCTTTGGCACGGCTAGGTTTAAGACTACTAGTCGGACCAATGCGGACGTGGGATAAGCGGGCCGCCAAGCGACCAGATTTTTTTATCGCCAATTCAAACTTCACTAAACAGCAGGTTAAGAAATACTACGGGAGGGAATCAGAAGTTATTCATCCACCGGTTGATATTGAACGCTTTAAACCAAACCCGGCTGGTGAACGTCATGGCTTTTTAGCCGCTGGCCGTCAGACACCGTATAAAAAAATCCACCTAGCGGTGGAGGCCTGTACCAAGCTAGGCCTGCCCCTTACAGTTATCGGCACTGGCCCGGATCACCAAAGATTAGTCAAATTAGCCGGACCGACTGTCAATTTCATAACGGCTGCTACGGATGAAACTTTGGCCAGACACATGGCTAGCGCGGAAGCTTTTATCTTCCCGGGCGTAGATGATTTTGGAGTCGTTGCCGTGGAGGCTTTGGCCGCCGGCACACCGGTAGTAGCTTACGGCAAAGGCGGCGCACTGGATTACGTCAGTAAGACCACCGGACTAACGTTCACTGAGCCAACCGTAGACGGTCTTGTGTCAGCTTTAACCAAATTTAATAAAGAAAACTTTTCGCCTAGGCTGATCAGGTTGTTTGCTGCCCGCTTTTCGCCAGAAGCCTTTCAAAAAGCTATGCGAGCTTTTATCATCCGAAGCAGCTAATTATATATGCACTGAACTAATTTTTGGTTCAAGTCTTTCCACATAGAGCTATTTTTTGTAAAGTGTTGAGGGTTACTCGCAAACAATTTTTTCTGGGGACAATCGTTTTCATATTCGTAGCATGTAGTTGAGTGATTTGTTTGTTCAACTTGGCCCAGAGAATGTATAATTTCATCGGATGAAGGTTAACCCACACATTTTCCGAGGTTATGATTTACGCGGCATTGTGGATGAGGATCTTTCCCCCGAACTGGCTCTTCATATTGGCAAGGCCCACGGTACGTTATTAAAAAAACTCGGCCACACTAAGGCTTTGGTCGGACGCGATAGCCGCCAAACAAGCCCCTTGTACGCGCAGAAAGTAATTGAAGGATTGGCCTGGACCGGGTTGGACGTAATTGATATTGGTCTGCAAATGGTCGGAGTGTTTTATTGGGCTCAACACGAGCTTAAAATACCTGGTGGTGTATTTGTAACCGCTTCCCATAATCCGCCCCAGTTCAATGGCTTTAAGCTAGCTAATGACTACTCAGAGACTTTAGTTTCCGAGAGCATGCAAACCATCCGCAAAATGGTGGAAGAAGAAGGCTACGAGCAAGGCGGTGAGCCAGGTAAGATTAGCAGGCAGGATATACGCCCAGCCTATTTTAAAGATATTTTAAGCCGCATAGAGCTTGAGCACCCTCTCAAGGTAATGATTGATGCGTCCAATACTAGCTCAGGAGAAATTGTACCGGAACTACTCAAGCAGGCCGGCTGTGAGGTTGTCGGCTATAACACGCTTATTAAGCCGGACTTCCCTCTGGGCGCGGCTGACCCAACCGAGGAATACATAATGGAGCGTATGCGGGGCGAGATGATTGAGTGTCAGGCAGATGTTGGTTTTACCTACGATGCAGACGGTGACCGAATCGGCATTGTCAATGAAAAAGGAGAGCCCGTCTGGAATGATATGCTCGTGGCGATTTTTGCTAAAGACGTACTGGCTGACCACCCGGGAGCAACTATCATGTTCAATACCTTGTGTTCAAAAGCCGTGCCCGAGACTATAAAGGCAGCCGGAGGGACTGCTTTTATGTGGCGTACCGGTCATTCTTTCTTAAAAAAGAAAAACCAAGAAATCAAAGCAGCCTTTATCGGCGAACTGTCCGGCCACTTCTTTTTCTCTGAAGACTTTTACAACCATGATGACGGTGTTTATGCGACAATGCGCCTTTTGCAGGCAATGAGTCGGACGGATAAAACCTTATCTCAAATGGTAGCCGAATTACCGCACTATATGTCTAGCCCCGAGATAAAGGTGTTTTGCCCAGATGATAAAAAAGTCGGTCTAATTGAGGATACATCAAAAAAATTGCGCGGAGACTACCCTGAAGCCGAAGTTATTGATGACGAACGTGCCGGTGATGGCGTGCGTCTAGAACTACCAGATGCGATGTTTGTCGTCCGTTATTCCCAAAATGGACCATACGTAACGGTAAAAATTGAGGCTAAGGACAAGTCGCGATATGAAAGTCTTAGACAATACCTGTCCGATACTCTGCATTCATACCCCGAAATTGATTGGACGAATTCAGTCAGCGCAAACGTCAGCGCGTTGGATCCGGACTTTAAGCATTAACTAGTCTTCTAAATACTTCGAGAGCTTGTTCTTTAGCTTGTGCTTAGTTTTATTGATAGCTCTTTTGTGGAAGGTTTTGCTCCACTCATTGGTAAACCAACTGGATGACCATTCCTTGTCTTCACCCACCCCAAATACAACTTCCGTACCATTTGCTTGGCAAACCTCCCATTCGCGGATAGTTGATGGGTCAACGGTGTCTCCGCCCTTTGTATAAACGTGCGGTTTTATAACTTTTAGGGCTTCGTTAACGCTCATATCATCTTCAATCTCAAACGGAACTACATAATCAACATTCTTTATTCCGCTGACAATTAAACTGCGTGTTGCTAGATTCTGGAAGGGTTTACCCTTCTTGGCGGTTAAGAACCAGTCGCCGTTAATTATTACCGCCAGGGTATCGCCCAATTTTTTACTTTCTATTATTAGGCTTATGTGGCCAGGGTGTATGGGATCATAGCCACCACTAGTAGCAACGATTTTACCAAGTTTAGGCCGTAGTTTGGCGAACTCGCCCAAACTAACAATCTGTGCTCCCCAGGATGCTTTCATTCAGATTATTTTATCACGCAAGTACTGCTTAAACTCATCGCCGAGAGTCTCGTGCTCTAGAGCCAAGTCTACGACGGTTTTTAAATACTCTAGCTTGTTACCAGTATCATAGAACTTGCTATCTTTCATGATTACTCCATAAGCCTCGTGACCATCGTTTATCATCTGCTGTATGGATGGCTGGAAAATAAACTCTTCCCCAGGCTGCAACCGCTTAAGGGCAACCTCTAGATATTCAAATATCGAGGGGGTCATTAAATAGCTGCTGACTGTTGCAAATTTGGAGGGGGCAGCTTCAGGGCTACCGGGCTTTTCAATAATAGACTTAACATTTAATAGATTGCCGCCGATTTGTTCACCCCCAACATAACCGTATCGTTTATAGTCCTGCGGCTTATCCGCTTCAACGCAGGTAAAGACCATGCCTTTTTTGTCGGTATACACATCTATTAGCTCGCTGAAGCGATTGGTCTTACCTTTCACAAAGTCGTCCCCCCAAGTGAAAATGAAGGGCTCATCGGCTAAAAGATGCTTTGTGCACATTACCGGTGCGGCATTCCCGTAGGGCCCTTTCTGGCGGACATATATAAAATTAGCTAGATTGCCTATTGCCTCTGTTTCTTCCAGCAATTCGGTTTTACCTGAAGCGGCCAAATTATTCACCAGCTCCTGGCTGAGGTTGTCAAAATGATCCTCAATCGCGCGCTTGCTATAGCCCGTCACGATAATAATGTCTTGAATACCCGCCTCAACTAGTTCTTCAACAATGTACTGAATAACCGGTTTATCTACCAATGGCAACATCTCTTTGGGCATGGCCTTGGTTTGAGGCAAAAATCGGGTGCCAAAACCCGCCGCCGCAATGACCGCTTTTCGGACTGTTCTTACATCTGCTTTGGTTGCCATACTCCTCATAATAACATCTAGGAGCTCGGGCTAAATCGTTGCTATACTAAGGCAGATAATGAATAGACTCTTAGTCACAGGCGGCGCCGGTTTTATTGGCTCAAATTTTGTGCACTACATCTGCCGTGAGCGGCCGGATTGGCACATCAGTGTTTTTGATAAATTAACTTACGCCGGTAATTTAAAAAATCTAGAAGGCCTGGACTCCAGCCGTTATGAATTTATAAAGGGCGATATCTGCGATGAAGCGGCTATTGAGGCCGCTGTAGCTGATTGCGATGCAGTTGTTCATTTCGCCGCCGAGTCTCATGTCGATAATTCTATCCACGGTCCGTGGCCATTTGTTGAAACCAACGTTATTGGCACTTATCGCTTGTTAGAAGCTGTCCGCAAAACGGACAAACGCTTACATCATATTTCCACCGATGAAGTTTATGGTGATCTTGGCCTAAATAGCACGGATAAATTTTCAGAGAACTCGCCGTATGATCCAAAAAGTCCCTACTCGGCTACCAAGGCCGGCTCGGACCACTTGGTGCGAGCCTGGATTCACACCTATAACCTTAAAGCGACAATATCAAATTGCTCCAACAACTACGGGCCATATCAGCACGTGGAGAAATTTATCCCACGCAATGTTACTAACATTCTCGCTGGGGTAAAGCCCAAGCTCTACGGTGAGGGCAAGAACCGCCGGGATTGGATCCATGCCGAGGATCATAGCTCAGCCATACTGGCAATTTTAGAAAAGGGCAAAATCGGTGAGACATATATGATTGGCGCGGACGGCGAGATTGATAACAAGACGCTTACCCAGACGATATTGGAACTTATGGGAAAAGACAAAGATGACTTTGAGCTTGTACCCGATAGACCCGGTCATGATCTGCGCTACTCAATTGACGCTTCCAAAATTAAACGCGAATTGGGCTGGAGCCCAAAATATACCGACCTGCGCGAGGGTCTGGCCCAGACAATTGACTGGTATAAACAAAATGAAGCGTGGTGGAAACCCCAGAAAGCTGAGACAGAAGCCAAATATAAGGAGCTAGGACGATGAATTGTATTAAGCGGGGTCCCCGCAAAATTTATTTTGTGGGGTATCGGTAATGTCAGTCCCAACAACTGAATATAGCGGACAAAAGACGGATATTCCCGGCCTCATTGTTTTTGATGTTACGGATGTCGGTGATGAACGCGGCTGGTTCCAGGAAAAATTCCACAAAGAAAAATTAGTAGCCGCCGGCATGCCAGAGAGTTTTAATGTCGTCCAAAATAACGTGGCTTACAACAAAGAACGTGGCGTCGCCCGCGGTCTACATGCCGAACCTTGGGACAAGTATATTTCCGTAGCCAGCGGACGGGTTTTTGTAGCTTACGTTGATATACGTGCCGGTAATAGTTTCGGCAAAGTAGTGACACTTGAAGTCGATAAGAACAAGGCAGTTTTTATCCCTAAGGGTGTTGCTAATTCCTACCAAACCCTTAGCGAAGATGTCTACTATATCTACAGTGTGAACGACCATTGGCGGGCCGAGAATTATAACGTCTATCCGGCTGTTAATATGGCTGACACGTCGCTTGGCATTAGTTGGCCTATACCGATGGATGAGGCAACAGTGTCTGAGCGTGACCGCGGCCTGCCAAAACTCTCAGAGATTAAACCGGTAAATACTTAATGCAAGACAGCGAAATTTTTATAACTGGCGCGAATGGTCAGATTGGTACGGCCTTACGCCAAATTTATCCAAACTCTAAATCCGCGGACATTGATGAACTGAACATTACGGATAAAAATAGTGTGCTGGATTTTGATTGGACCCAAACTAAGGTGCTCATAAATGCCGCTGGCTATACGAATGTTGATGGCGCCCAAACCCCGGAAGGAGAAAAAACAGCCTTTGCTGTTAATGACCAAGCCGTCGGCTATCTTGCCCGAGCCGCAAAGCAAAACAACCTAACACTAGTTCATGTTTCCACCGCTTATGTTTTTGACGGCGCCAAAAAAATCTACACAGAAGAGGATGAGCCAAACCCGCTTGGAGTTTATGCCAAATCTAAATTGGCCGGTGATAAAAAAGCTGCTGCCACTAGTAAGCATTACATCGTCCGAACCGATTCAGTCATAGGCGAGGGTAAAAATTTTGTGCGCACCATGCTAGAACTGGGCAAAAAAGGCGTTCCCCCTACAGTTGTGTCTGACCAGTACATCCGACCGGCTTTCACGACCGAACTAGCCCAAGCTATCAACCATCTGCTAACCGCTAACTGCCCCTTTGGCATATATAACCTGACCAACGAAGGCAAGCCCATCAGCTGGGCGGACTTCACACGAGCAATTTTTAAAGAGGCCAACATAAATTTGAAAGTTACTGATACAACTTTGGCCAAATATTCAGCCGGTAAAGAAGGCGTGGCGCCAAGACCATTGAATAGTGTCTTGGATTTAGCCAAAATAGAGGCCACGGGCTTTACACCACATGATTGGTATGAGGATTTAATGGATTACATAAACAAGGAATTAGGCCGGTAATTCTTTATTTTCTGTAGACCTCTCGACGGTGCTGAACCCTCAAAATCACAATTTCATCATCTTGCACGTCAAAAAGTACCCTATAATCACCAATCCGCCAGCGATACTGTGCGTCAAATGGTTCGGTGAGCCGCTCGGCGTATTTTAGTGGATCCTTTTTGTCGTAGTAGAACTCCAATTTTACTTTAATACGCTTCCTGATTTGGGGGGTTAATTTTTTTATGTCGCGTACAGCCGGTTTTTTATAGCTTACGCGATATGCCACTAATCTAGGTCTCCGAACACCTCTTCGTGAGTGAAATATTCGTCACTGTCGCGTGCCTCTTTAATGCTAGCCAGATACTTAGGATCACTAGCAGCTAATAAATCTTCTAGTTTATCCAAGTCAATAATAGCTCGCTCTTTCTTACCGCGGCGGGTAATAATCAAGACGTCGTCAATTGAGACCGAATCAAGTGCGTCCGCCAGATTATCACGCAATTTGCTGGCGGTAATCGTTTTAGTACCCATATTTACTCCTGTACTATTAAATCGTACGCTTTAATTGTACGTCTGGCATTTTAATTCGTCAAGTGATTTTTCTGATGGCTAGGGACTGTGGACTCGGGACTACGGACTAGGATACTATTGTATCCGTATGCGCGGAATAATTTTAGCCGGTGGTTCCGGCACACGGATGTACCCGGTAACTTACGGAGTCTGTAAGCAACTTATCCCGGTTCATGATAAACCACTGGTTTATTATCCCCTTTCAACCCTGATGCTGGCTGGCATCAAAGAAATCGGCATTATAACTACGCCGCATGATCAGCCGCGTTTTCAAGAACTATTGGGCGACGGCACCCAGCTTGGCTGCAAATTTACCTACATCACTCAAGATCAGCCGCGCGGTTTGGCTGACGCTTTCATTGTCGGGGAGCACTTCATCGGCAAAGACAAAGTCTGTCTGATTTTAGGTGACAATATCTTCTACGGCTGGGGTTTTGGCACACAGCTTGAGAAGCTCACCAATCCGGATGGCGGAATTATTTTTGCTTATCACGTGGCTGACCCTCGCCGGCTGGGCGTCGTGGAGTTTGATGAAAATATGAAAGCGGTCTCAATTGAAGAAAAACCGCAAAATCCAAAATCAAGCTATGGTGTACCCGGCCTATACTTTTATGACAATGAGGTTATTGAGATTGCCAAGAGCTTAAAGCCAAGCGCCCGCGGCGAGATTGAAATAACCGATGTTAACGATGCCTACCTTAAAGCTGGTAAGCTCAAGGTAAGCGTCATTGACCGCGGCGTAGTTTGGATTGACCCGGGCAATTTTGAAGACTTTTCTTTGGCCTCACAGTTTGTAGAAGTGATTGAAAAAGCTCAGGGTCTCAAAATTGGCTGCATAGAAGAAGTGGCCTGGCGCCAAGGCTTCATTGACAATGCCCAGTTAAAGAAACTGGCCGAGCCCCTGATTAAATCCGGCTACGGCCAGTACTTGTTAAAATTACTTGATGAATAAAATCAGAGTTAGTGTCGTTGGCCTTGGATATGTGGGCCTGCCGCTGGCGCTACTTGCTAGTAAAAAAGGTCACGCCGTCACGGGTATAGATTTGGATAAAAATAAGGTTGAGTTAATTAACGCCCATAAGGACCCTATTGACGATGACTATGTGGCAAAAAATATTAAGGGCTCCAGTCTCAAAGGAACTACAAGTTTTTCAGCAATCGCAGACTCTGATCTTGTCATTGTTTGCGTCCCTACTCCGGTTAAAAACGGCCGCGAGCCTGACCTCGGCCCAGTCAAAGTCGCCTGTAAATCTTTAGCCCAAAAATTACAAAAAAATACACTGGTCATTATAGAGTCAACCATTAATCCGGGTGTCTGCGACGAGGTAGTTATTCCTTTACTGGAAGATATTTCCGGACTGAGAGTAAACCAGGACTTTTTTGTCTCCCACTGCCCCGAGCGCATTAACCCGGGCGATGAAAAGTGGAACGTTGAAAACATCCCGCGTGTGGCCGGCTCTAGCTCCCCTGAAGGATTAAAACGGACCTTAGAATTTTATGAATCAATAATTGATGCACCAATTAAGCCGATGGGTTCGCTCAAAGAAGCAGAGGCCGTCAAAATCGTTGAAAATTCTTTTAGGGACGTAAACATCGCCTTCGTAAACGAACTGGCTATGTCTTTTGATAAGCTCGGCATTAACGTCAAAAATGTCATTGACGGTGCCGCCACCAAACCATTTGCTTTTTTGCCGCATTACCCGAGCGTTGGCGTTGGCGGCCACTGCATCCCGGTTGACCCTTACTACTTGATTGAGTATGCCAAGGGCTATGGGTTTGACCACGAGTTTTTAAGCTTGGCACGTTCTATAAATAACCATATGCCGCAGTTCACGGTAGAAAAACTAATAGAAGGTCTCGATGAATCCAAAATAAGTATCAAAGGTGCAAAGATCGCAGTGCTAGGGCTATCGTATAAGCCCAACGTGGCCGACGATCGTGAAAGCCCCACCTACAAAGTTATAAAGATCTTAGAGGATAAGGGTGCTGAAGTAAGTAGCTATGACCCCTACCTACCGGCTAAGTCCTCAGCAAAAAACTTAGACGAAGCTCTAAGTGGGGCCGATGCAGTAGTGCTGGCCACCAATCATCGGGAATTTGCAGAACTACCAAGCTCATGTATGAAAGTTAAAGTTTTTATTGACGGCAAAAATGCTTACAAGCGGGCTGATTTTGAAAAAGAAGGCATTATATATTACGGAATTGGTACCTGATGCAGGCTAGGCCAAAAACTAAGCGCTCTTAAGACTACCTAACGTTTTTTTGCCCGCAGCTAGCCAACCTATGGCTAACACAAGGAATTGGACGCCACGATCAACAAGTGCGATTAATAAAATCTGGCTTATTGAAAAACCTAATATATTCGATGAAAAGATATAGACCGCTTCTTTAATGCCTAAGTTCGCCGGAGTTATATTGATAAATATGCTGAGCGAACTAAGGACTCCAAAAAGGAGCAACGGTCCAAAGTTAGCGTGGAGATGAAGCGAAAGAATTATTAACCAGACCGCCAAAATACTAAAAGCCAAATTCACTACGGCAATACCGCTGAGTTGCCATAGCAACTTTGGGTGGGATATTATCTGCTTCCAGCCTAAAGAGACTTTATGAATAGTTCTAAGTACTCTGGCTGCAAACTTATCAGCAACTTGCTTTGGCTTTATAAACGGAATTTTTATTAATGTCACTCCGAGTGAAAAAATCAGAATTAAAACAAACACCAGCGCCAGAATATCTGATTGGTTGTTATGTTTTTCGCCTATCAAAAGTAGGGATATAAGCCCGGCAAGTGAGTTAAAGAAAAGAATGATTACATAATTACCAAATAGAGTCGAACCATAGTTTACGTATGCCAGACTATATTTACGCTTTAAATATATAGCTCTTAGGACAAAACCGGTACCCGCCGGTGCTAAAAAATTACCAATGGAAGAAATTAGAGAAAGATAGAAACTCTCAGGAATCTTAAGAGCAATATCAAAGGGCCGAACGATGAATTTGGTAAAAAAACCGTTGGAAAAAATTATCGCTACATCGGTCAGGGCGATTAGAGCTAATAGCGGAACCCTCAAGTGCAAAATTGGCTTAAATTTACTTAGGTTTGCAACCAAATAAACCCCGAATAATACTAAAACTATCACCAGGCTAGCCCATCGGAATAACCTGCTTTTTCTAGAGTTAGTGTGCTTAGCGCCTACATCACTATCTAAGTTCATTTATAATGCCGCCAACTTCTTTGACAATTACCTTATTCGAGTAATACTTTTCGTATAGCATTTTCCCTTCGGCACCTATCCTTTTAAGTTTTACCCTGTTATTTTCTGCCCAAGAAAGTGACTCGGCTAATTTATCTGGGTCTTCTCTATCTGTAGTAAGGCAATTCCTTTTATCTTCAAAATCCCCAGTCACATCATTCTTCCCGATAATAACCGGCTTACCCATAGCTAAAAACTGAAAAGTTTTGCCCGTAATTACACGAGCGGCTTGGCTGGTGTTGCCAAAAGGCCCGCCCAGACCCAAATCTGCCTTTGCTATTAAATCCGGCAGTTTATTAAAGTCCACCCACTTGATGTAAGTCAGATTTTCTGACAGATTATTTTGCTTCTGGAACAACTGAATCTCGGTCTCAAACTTATCGTTACCACCAATCAGAGTAAAGTGCATGCTCTTTACCTTATTATCTTTAGCAAGAAGCTCTATAGCTTGCACAATTATATTTACCCCATGCAGCGGAAGCATGCTGCCATAAAATAAAATTTCAAATTTTTTGTGGGTTTTGGTCTGACGTGGATAAAAAATGGATTCATCAGCGCCCACTGGGATTATTTTCATTTTTTCCTGTGGCGTTCCATAGATTTTAGCGGAGAGATCTGCATGTCCTTGCGTGTCTTCTAGAATAATGTCAGAACTTTTAATGACCCATTTCATATAACGATCGATTAATCTAACTAAGATAGTTCCGTCGTTTAACTTGTGGTGTTCGTCAACTAGCCAATCATGCAGATTTATAAATTCATCAAAAATAATCTTGCTACCAAACATTAATGGATAGAACATCCAAAAAGACTCCTGCGCTCTGAACCCGACCAAAAATATATCAGGTCGAGTTTTAATTCTTAGCTGCACCAACTTTAGAAATACTTCAAAGTATCGTAAGAATCCCCTCTCCTTGTTCTTCACAACCACGAGGTTAATACTTTTTATCTCGGAGAGTGCTTTCAGTAAAGTTAATGTTCGGATGTAATTTGGATCTTTGTAACAAAGAATGTAGCAGACAGTCTTTTTATTTTTCATCCGAGTCTTTACCAAATCGCTGCCTTTTGAGATGCTCCAGAATCTTTTCTTGGTTGTTGAGCATCCTGCTTAACATGTCTGCAACCAGACCAAGGGCCCAGAAAATAATTCCCATGGTGATTAAGTACACCCCGACAAAGCCCGTGAACTTATAAGGGGTAAACTCACCAGAAACGACGTAATGTATCAATAGAAAGGCTATGAATCCTAGACCGATAATAAATGGGGTGAACCCCAGCCAGCCAAAAAAACGTAGCGCTGCGAAGTCGCGATAAGAACGAAGAATACTAACGGCGCTGATCGCAATAAAATGCAGAATGCTTTGAACTACCTTGGATCTACGTCCGACATGGTAAGTAACGTCGATTGGAACCGCCACAATGCGCATTTTTTTCATAGCTAGCACTTGGAAAGATTCCTGGGTGTAGGTGTAAGTTCCGTCGGTGTTTAAGGCAAATAGGGCTTTGCGATTGTAAGCTCGAAAGCCGCTGGTAACATCGTGAAAATTGTGTTTGGAGAGCTTGCTAACAACTCGTGCCCCAACTCGATTACCCCAATACTTTCCGCGGCTCATATTGTCTGGTCGCCGATATTCACCGCTAGCTTTGTCAGAGAAACGATCAGCGGCTACAAAATCAGCCTGGCCTTTAACGATTGGCTCCACTAGCTTTGGAATATCGATTGGGTTAAATTGCATGTCCCCATCGATGTTGACCATGATATCAGCCTCACGAGACAGAGCTGTTTCGATGGCTTCACGGAATCGAAAAGCTAAGCGCTTGCTATCTCCATCTTGCAGTATGTTCGCGCCGTGCTCAGCAGCGACTTCAGCCGTTTTATCAGAGCTGCCGTCATCAATCACCCATTTCTCTATTTCGGTAACGCCAGCAATCCGGCTGGGAATATCATCAAGCACTTTGCCGATGGTTGCTGCCTCGTCTTTGCAAATCGAAAAAACAATTAACTTCACTTTTCCATATTCTAACAGTTAAGGACATGTCTGATAAGAGTTGACGGAGTTGCAGCTAGTGTGAATTTGTTATAATGAATACAGATAAGCAAAAATAAAGAACTTAAACTACTATGATGAAGAAATTATCGAAATACGGAATCAAAACTTATATTGCAGCTACGATTGTTCTAATAGCCATCGGTGGTGGTGTTTTAGCGCTGAGAAGCGGTAAAACTCCGGTGACGAGTGATACTGGCTCAAGCAACACCACTTCGTCTAACGTAAGAGTACGAGCCAAAAAAAGCCCAAAAAAAGTGAATATTAGTCCATCGTTATCTGGTATATCAAGCTCTGCTTCATTGACTGCCCCAAATAGAGTCACCTACGCGAGCGACTATAACCCCTCGTCGAAAAATCAAACCGAGGTTTCCAGTTTTTTAACCACTCCAGGAGCCTCATGTTGGATCGAATTTTTTATGAACGGGTCAACCCATAAGCTGCCCTCCAAGATTGCCGACGACAATGGTTCGGTTGTATGGTATTGGACACCAGGTCAAGCTGAACTAAGTGGGGGTGTTTGGAAGATCACTGCTATAGCAAGCTTAGATCAAGAGAGTAAGTCGTTAGCTGACGTAAACACACTTCAAATCCCATGATTAAAAGATATTTTATCCAGGCAGTTCTTCTGGCACTCATATTAGTACTTGAGCTGCCAGCTATAGCCAATGCAGCGTTCAATAAGAATTCGATTATAAGTGATGCCGTTTTTAACGCCTCCTCTTCAATGTCGGCAGCAGATATTGATAGTTGGATAAACGCGCACTATGGATCTACGAGTTGCATCAGTACTATGCACGGCTTTAAAGCGCCACAACCTATCGGTCGCACTTCCGACGGGAACTGGTTTCACTACGGTGGCGATGTTTCAGCTGGCACGATTATTTACAATATCTCGCATGTTTTTGGGATTAGCCCAAAAGTCATTTTGACGACCTTGGAAAAAGAAGAGAATCTTGTGAGCGGATCTAATGGTTGCAGCCTTTTACGGTATACATCATCTATGGGTTATGGTTGTCCTGATAGTGGTGGTTCATATAATTACTCGGGGTTTGAGCTTTATAGTATTAATGGAACAGCTGTGAAGAAAGTTAATGGGACCTGTGTTAATTTGCCAGATTATGCCGGATTTTCAAGACAGGTAGCATTTGCCGGTTGGCAATTTGAGTACAACATGCAGCGCTCGGAAGGTAACGTAAACTGGGCTCCTAGTCTGAATAATTTTCCAGCAAACGGGGACTCCTGGAGTGATTCCGATGTTCCATCATCTCCAAATTTCTGCTATTTCGGCTATATGACGCCTGGTAATCGAGCAAGTGGCGGCGCAGGTAGCGGGTGCACGACTATTGTGCATTACAGCGGTGTGTATACAATAGATTCAACATCGGTAAGTATGAGTACTGGCGCCGACGCTTCCCTCTATCGCTACACCCCTCATATATCGGGGAATCAAAGCTTTTATAATTTATATGTCAATTGGTTCGGCAATACTTATGCCGCCCCAATTAGGATGAAAATTATTGATGCAAGCTCAACTAAATCAGGTGGCTCGGCCGTTGTTGAGTACTATTTAATTTCAGCACCGAGCAGCAACGTAACCATTCCGTTGGCACTTAACGATCCGACTGGCGGATCGACCGACCAAGCCAGCTTCAACTCTTCTTCGTCTGTTGTCGCTTCGAATCTAATCATAACGCCCTCCAGTTGGAGTAGCGCATCCAGCAATAAGGTAACGATTTATGGTCGAAGTGATGGGCTGGCAGACGGTGATTTACCATATATCTTAATCGCTGGAACGACAACGAGCAGTGACCCATCTTACAGTAATTTAAATGCGCCGAATGCTAGCCTGGTGAACCAGGACAACTTACACGATGACATTGGTCTGGCTGGTGATTGGGACGGCAATGGCAAGACCGATATCGGTGTGAAACGTGGGCAAGCTTACTTTCTGAGTTATAAGTTCGGAGGCGTGTCAATGAGTAATTTCAGTTTTGGCAGATGGAATGATACCGCAATCGCTGGAGATTGGAACGGCGACGGGAAAAGCGACATTGGCATCAAGCGCGGCAATACCTATTACCTGGAGTATAAAAATGGCGGGGCCGCGGCAGCAAGTTTTAGCTACGGCCAGCCGACCGATATTCCAATTGCTGGCGATTGGAATGGTGATGGTAAATGGACAATTAGCTTATATAGACCGTCAACAAAACAGTTTTTTCTGAACAACTCGCTAAAAGACCACTCTGACGCCAGTTTTAGCTTCGGCGCCAGCGGAGACACCCCGCTTGCGGGTGACTGGAACGGTGACGGCAAATGGACAGTTGGCTTGTATCGACCTTCGACTCGTCAGTTCTTCCTCGCGAACCAAAACAAACCTCAGGCCGACATTACATTCACTTTTGGAGCAACCGGTGACACACCCCTGACAGGCGACTGGGACGGAAACGGAACTACCAACATTGGGCTTCAACGCGGAAACCAATATTTCCTAACCTACGCCAATAACGGCAAAACTGAAGTCAGTTTCACTTACGGTCGCTAGCCCTAAATCACGTATACTAGTTAGTAATGCAACAGAAGTTCGATAGGTTATGCCGACAGATAATAGCTGCTGTTTCCTCTGACTTATTCCTAAGAATCACTTTAGTCTGGTTTTTAGTCCAAGCTTTATATTTTGTTTTTAGTGTCCAGTTTGGCCTGCCACCGGATGAAACCTATCATTACACTTATATTCAACTTTACGCTCAACATTGGCCGTCACCATTCCTGGGCAATAATGGTATACCGGGCGTATTAATTGAGGTTTCACGCAATCCTTTCTTCTTATACCATTACTTGCTTGGCTTCCCCTTCGTAATTCTGCAACACCTGCCCCATAGCTACGTGTATCTGCGACTCATCAACGTCGCTATGGGCTTTGGTTCACTATTGATGTTGGTCAAGGTCGCTCGCCGATTGAAATTGAATTCTTTGGTTACAAATTTATCAGTTTTCATGCTCGTCAATACCCTGATGTTTGTTTATCTCTCGGCCAGCGCCAATTACGACAACTCAATGATTCTGCTTTGTTTGATTGGAATCTACTTATTTATTGATTTATGGTCCAAATTAAAAGCTTCGACAATATTGGGTTTTACCACCGCTATATTATTAGGTTGTTTGACTAATATTAACTTTCTGCCTTTTGCTTTCGCGTTAGTGGTAGTGTTGATTGCCCGTTATGTAACTCGTTTGCCATTAGTCTGGCAAACACTGCGCCAGACATTCAAACTTAATCGTCGACTAAACATTGGTCTATCGATCTTGGTAATTATTTTGGGTGGTTTAATGATTCAACGTTTTGGCGTTAACGCAGTGCGCTACTCAAGCTTGAACCCGGCTTGTGAAAAAGTCCGCCCTATAAATGACTGCCGGCAAAGCGCTTTATATACCAGGAACGAATATCTTTATAGTCACAAACATCATATTCCAGACCGACGAATACAGGCCTTTGCGGTTACTTGGGCGCACCTGATGGAGATAAGGACTTACGGTGAGTTCTCTAAGAGCAGTTTTCCACCCAATCGAATCATTCCAGTTCTGATGGTTAGTGTCGTTTCTATTTTCACTTTCGCACTAGTTAGAATGTGGCGCGCTAAAGACATTATGCTGTCAATCCTGCTGTTTATCTGTTTGTTCTATCTAGCAGTACTGCTGCGCGAAAACTATGATACATACATTAAAACTGGGCGAATTATTGCCCTTCAGGGTCGCTATGCCTTTACCGTGCTACCCGTTTTATATCTGATTATCAATCGATACAACCTCGAGTTTTCCAAAAAGGTTTGGTTGAGAGCTTTGTACGTAATTGCGGTTGTTTTGGTCTTCGCAGTTTCCAGCCTACCGACCTACCTACATAAATACCGCTTGGCGACGAAAAGCTCGTCAATTAGCACTTCGGCTGCCACTCAAACTCCACAAGGACCAGCCCAGTAAAAGTACCCCCACTGGAAACAGAATCAGTATCAAGTAGGTGAGTAGTGACGGCACTCCATTTACCGTAGCAAGCTTAACAATTTTCGCAGGGTGACCAATCTGCAATAAGGTTGTGCCTCCCATGAGAATTGCCACAAGACTAACCAGCTGACCACGCAGTTGCCGCACACTAAGTAAGCCGTAGCCAAGAACCAGGCTAATAGACAGGATAGCGGGTAACATATAACGGAAGTTAACCGAACCGCCCCCCATAGCAAATCGAATCTGTGTCAGGAATACACCGCCTAGTGTAAGCGCTAGAATCACGACTATCCATAGGTTGGCTTGGTCGGCAAAGTATGTTTTGATCTTTCGGTTATTTACGGTCAGCCAGCCACTTAAGCCAATAGCCGACAGTAAGACCGAGATACGAGCATAGCTAGAAAAGTTGTAGTACCACATCTGCCAAAGCTTTTTATTACTCAACACTTGTTTTAGCGACATATGCGCTCGACCATACTTGGGTGGTAGAGAACTGAACCAATTGTGGCTTAGACGGTAATCTCTAAGGTAGTAGAACCAACCAATTGCCGCTGCAACCAGAATAAACAGGATTGCTGGCCACAGGCAGCTTCTTAGAAAGCGAGTAAGATAACTTCGTTTAATTCTTTGCCACTCAGCCAAAAAGATTGTTAGCAGGCTGCCAAGTAAGAAAACAATATATGGTGCTTTGGTAGCCATACCTGCCACACTGACCAAGGCAATCGCTATTCCGTTCCTTCTACTTAGGCCATCCCTGAGGATTTTATAATCAAGTACCAGCGATAAGGTCGTTAGTGTAACTAATAAGGCATCTAGGGCATAGTCCACATTTAGACGAGTAAACCTAAATATTAATACAGACAGTGCTGGTATGGCTATTGCAAATAATCCTCTGCGCTTTCCACCAAAGACCCAACCAGCCCAGCTCAGGGCAACTGCTGCCAGTACACCCATAAAAACGTTAATTGAGCGCCCAACAGCAATGGCTTGATTCAACTTACCTTGATCAAGCATTGGCCCGACAACCGGTGCGTGAATTAGATAAAATAGTGGCGGATTAACTGAAGCCGTTTCAATTTTGAAACCAGTTAACTTCTTTATCGCTGGCGTTTGGATTCCGTCTGACCAAGTAGGAATGTGGCCATGCCAAAGTCTCCAAGTATAGTCCAGGTGTTCTTTGGTGTCGCCGCGTGTCCACCATGGGGTAGCTACTGAAACAATGCCCGCCACCGATATGTACATCAAAATAACCCCGCAGACTCCAATGAGTACTATTTTTGGTACCGTCATACCAAATGACTTCATATCCCCTCGCCAAATTGGCATATTGTTTATAGGTTAGCATAAGCTGAACTTGTAGGCGAACGCTCTTGGTCGGTGCATTAGCTCGTAGTAAAGTGAAGACGTATGAACTCATTTAAAAAGTTCCAGCAAAAACTTGGGAATCTTAAACCAGCTAAACATCGGGCTGAAGCAGAAGAATTAAATCGAGACTTAAATGAAGTTTACGCGTGGAATAAATTTCGGATGACCGATCAGCCAATCCGAGTTGCTTTGATAGTCCGCGATGGCTTGTGGTGGCCAAAAAGCTCGGCTTTCGTTCGATTATTATCCCCCCTAACTAGCCCTGGCCTGCAAGGTGAGATCGGTCTAAGAATCTTAGGCGAAGATACAGTTGATATAGGGGATGCTAACATCTGCTTAGTTCAGCGAAATGCGTATGATGATATTCAATCTGCTAAAGAATTAGTTTCTTATTTAAGAGAACGAAAAATTCCTTTAATCGTCGACACTGATGACGCCTTTCATGATATTGATAAAAGTCATCCGGAATATAATTTGCAGCGGCAGCGTTTGGATGCGTTTGAATTTTTAATTGCCAGCGCTCAGCAAATTTGGGTATCAACTCCAAGACTTGCTAAGTATTTCAAAAAGGAAACCAAGGCTGAGGTGCGTGTCATACTAAACAGTTTGGACAAGAGGCTTTGGTATTCAAATAAAGAGTCGGCAATGACTAAAAAACCATTAAGAATTATCTACATGGGGACCGGCTCACATGATGCTGACTTTGAGATGCTGCGCCCTTCGCTCAGGGAATTAGCCGTAGCTTATCCTAAGTCTTTTGAACTTACCCTGATTGGTGCTGTTTCCAAGCCGGTTGATGAACCCTGGCTGAAGCGTCTAGTTCAGCCGCCTTTTATGGGTTCACTGTACCTAAAATTCGTACCATGGTTCTTAGAGCAAGGACCATTTGACATTGGCCTAGCACCGCTAGTTAATTCGGAATTCAATCGAAGTAAGTCAGATATCAAGTGCTTAGATTATTTAGCGGCTGGTATATTACCAGTAGTATCTGATGTTGAACCATACAAATCAGTTGAGCTTAGCTCTTTTATTATTCGTGTTGAAAATTCCCAAGATGGCTGGTTGAATACTTTAACCGAGTTAGTCAAGAACAAGAAAGGCTCCAGTCAAAAAAATACCAAAATTGTGAAGGCCGGCCAAAACTATCTTTGGTCAGAGCGCAACTCTACAGAAACTGGCCAGCAGCTTTACCGTCTTCTTCAAAGAGTAATTAGGGTTTAGCTAGACGACGCCAGATCTTACTCAGGAATTGGCTAAGTTTTGAGGGAGCGGTATTAATGCCTAATTTTTTTTCGAGCACTCGTTCTTCAGTCGTGGCCTGTGCCATATAGTTGCGGACGTCCTGTCTGTAGTTCGGATAGCGTTGCCAGATGATTTTCAGATTGGTTTCAATTAGCCTGGCCTTGCGCTCAGCCGTAAAGCTTCTGGCTTCCAGATGATATACATACGCGTGATTGGCCAATACGTTTATGTAGCCTTTTTTAATCACTCTCTGGCAGAAGTCATTTTCTTCTCCATAGCCCTTACCAAAAACAGGGTCGAAAAGACCAAAATTATTAATAAGCTTGCGGCGTATCAGTAGACAAAAGCCGTGGCCGGTCGGTATTTCATTCTGGCGTGGTAGTTCTGACTTTAATTTTTCAAAAAGAGCGAATGATTTTTTTGGTGATATGCCTTTTTGGTGAACAGACCATAGTGGTATCGTAGCTAAAGTCGCATTGTTGGTACGTGGTGTTACGGTGGCAATTTTTGATGAAGAATTGAGAACGCTAATCATTTCATCTAGCCATCCAGGTGTTGGGATTGTGTCTGAGTTAAGCAGCAACATATCATTACCAGTCTTGTCGAGCTCTAGAGCGGCCCTATTGCATGTGCCAACAAAACCCAGGTTTTTAGAATTGCGGTAATATTCAAATCCACGGCGCGATTTTATAAAGTTCTTGATGTCGGCTTCTAGTTGGTCGGCTTCAGGACCGTTATCATTGACCAGCATTACCTTGTGCTTAGCTAGGTCAACGGTTTCCGCGAGGGCCTTTAAGCAATCTTTTAGCGAAGGCCAATCCGAATAGATTGGCACTATAATACTGACAGCTTTTTTGGTCATTATTTACCTGTCTTTTTTGCGATTGATGTCCTTAGGTTCTTATAGATCCATTTTGCCTTTCGGCGGGAGCGCTGTTTAAGAATGATCTTTAGACTGATAGCACGAGTGTCGTCGATATATTGCTGAGCCAGAGTTGGATAGCTTAGCCATTGGTGAGAAATGTGAAGTGGTTGTTCGGGCTTAAAGTTTTTAATAGCTTCGGTGATATAGGTGTAAAGATCTTTGGCATTATATTCTCCGGCCATCATCGCTTGCGCTCGCTTCACAGAAGCCGGACCATGTTCGGCGATTAGGTTTGGTTGGATGGCATACTTTCGGATGGACCCGGTCAGGCTTTCTATGTCACCCGCTTTATACAGAAATCCGTTAACTCCGTCTTTTACCATCTCTGGTGTAGCGCCAGAGTTTGCACCAACGACCGGCTTACCAAGGACTAGGTATTCAAAAGTTACTCTTCCAAATGCCTCACGCCGTGAAGTCATTAAGCAAACATCAGCATTTTTAACAAAAGGTAGTGGGTTTATATGGCGACCCACAAAGTGAACCTTTCGCTTAATTTTATGCTTCTTGATTGATTGTTTGACTGTTTTCAGATATTTATCCGGGCCCTTATCGCCGACGATGCAGAGCTCTATATTAAAACCTTCGTCGTTTAGACGTCCAACGGCCTCTACTACTTCGTGCTGGCCCTTAGATGGTGATAGGTTTCCAATGATCACTAGTTTTAGGCTATCGCCTTTTCGGTATGGATTTGCTATTGGTTCGTCTGCTTTTACCTGAATCTCGTCAATATTAAACGGGTTATAAAGAATCCGGATTTTTTCCTTGGGCATATATTTGGCTAGGTGGCCAGCCAGTGCTTGGGAAATAGTAATAACCACACTGGATAGTTTGCCAACATCTTGCCAAGTCTTTTCTCGTCCAATTTCAAAAAGTCGGCCATGGTCCAGGTCGCCGTATTCTCGTACAAACCAGATGTGGGGCACGCCCTGGTAATGCGCAGCTACTCCTGCCCAGGGTGAGACCATTGAATTAGTCATAACCACATCAGGTTTGGTTTTCTTAATAATTTTTTCGATCTCTAAAACGGCCATGGTGTTTTGGGAGGCTTGACGGAATTTTGACTCCGAATCAACTGGTGGGCGTGCATCCGACCAGAACGTGTAGTCCATAACATGATACTTCCAGCCTCGCTTTTGCAGTTCGCCGGCTAGGCTTCTGATAGGCTTACGCAAGATTAATTCCGGTTCTATACCGTAGTCCTTCACCCATAGCTCGACAACATCAAGCATCGAGCGCTCAGCACCGCCGAGCAGTTCTGAGATATGTGACAGTATTAAAACCTTCATAAGCCTATATTACTTCCTTACCGATTATCCGAGCTACCAGGTTGCGCAGTTTCCAAAATCTGGAAGATTTCATGCTATCTATCTGGGCTTCTAGCTTAAGTCTCAAACCTCTCTCGTTTTTTACTTCTTTTTCTAATTTTTTGGCGCTTTCTGTTAATCGATTGTTTTCCTGTTCGAGGTTCTCGGTTTTTTGGTAGGTGTCTATAGCATAGCTGACAGTCGAATTTGGAAACTTAGTTTGTGCCTCTTTATACAAAGAAGTTTTTTGGTTTAGATCGGTTCCGATTAAATTCGATAGCATTTTATATAAGTTCCGGTCAATTATTTTTTGCAGCCGTGGCTCAGGAAACAGTTTCTTAAACTCTAAAAATAGCCTTGTATGGTCTATTCCGTATTTTTTCCAAATTTCTTCTCTATTGGAGTGTGATCCCCACCACATGCCGTCTTTATGACGCCGGTAAGTTGACATAACTTTATTGATAAAACCTATTTTGCCAGACTGTGCATGGTAAACATGCAGGTACCAATCATCTGGAATAATGTTCGCCGGTACCGTTAAGTCTGGCTGGCGTCGGTACATAACTGAATTTGTTTGGATGAAGTTGTTAGCTAGTAGTTCTTCGATGGAGAATTTTAGTTGGTCACGTTTTCCGGGGAATATGTATGATGGTTGTTCGTTATTTTCAAAAACTACCCGGACTGGATGGAAGCAAAGAGCGTAATCAGAGTGGCTGTCGAGAAAGTCGGCCTGAAGCTGAAGCTTCTTGGGGTCGGTCCAATAATCATCCCCCTCGCAAATAGCGAGATATTTGCCCTTAGTACGTCCTAAAACATCTACGAAGTTAGGTAAGGCTCCGATGTTGTTCTGCCGCAGGATAGGTTTAATTGTTTCCGGGTGCGAATCAGCATAGCGTTTTATGATTGCCTGAGTTTTATCAGTCGAACCGTCATCGCCAATAATAACCTCGAAATCAAAGTTAGTTTTTTGTTTTACGAAGCCGTCGAGTGCCTGTTTAATGAACTTCTCCTGGTTGTAACTTATTACTACGACACTGACTTTTGGGGCTTTTGGACTATTTTGATTGTCTGGCATATACTTTATACCCTTAGTTTCTTTATTAAAACGTCATAGCGGAAGGAAGCATTTATTTGGTAGGTGGGCTGGTCAATAATATCAACTGAGATGTCAGCAAAGTAGTTGGCTAAAGCCTTGAAAAATTCGGGATGGTACCAGTACCCGATCAGTGGCCGGTTGTTCAGAACTCGGTTGATGTAATCCGTGCGGTATTCCGGTTTATTGATATATTCCCATTTTTTTAATTCGTCAGGGACGTCGCCAAGTAGCAGACGGCCACCAGGCTTTAACCAATCAAGTGAATTTTTGACGAGGCGGATAGTATCTTGCTCGCTAAAATATTGGATGCCGGCATAAATTATTACAATGTCGGCTGAACTATTGCTAAACTTAGCCCTTAGGGCATCGGAGTAGATGGCTTTGACGGAGCCATCAAATCTTTCCATCATCTGGTCTAAAAGCTGCTTGGAATAATCAACCCCAATGGCCTCGCGGGGCTTTGGGCTCAGATTGCCGATAATCTCGCCATTCCCGCAGCAGAGTTCAATTACAGAGGATCTTTTGTCTACAGCTACCAACCGACATATGTACTCTAAAGTTTTTTGCCAAATCTTTTCATCAAGCGGCTTCCCTTTCTTAGTACGAAAAACGTTTTTTTTATAATCATCTGTACCGACGTTTTTACTATCTGTATAAACATTATGCCAATACTGTTTTTGGTCGTCATTCATCTTAATTGTCTTCCAAAATTAATTTAGCAATTTTGCTCATATCATCCTGATCATAGCGCTGATCGATTGGTAGCGGTAAAAGCTTGTCTGCCAGCTGATGCTCCAACTCCGTCTCTTTCGTCCATTCCAAAACATTAGGCCAATATGTCGGTACAAAAATTTTATGCTCAATCAATTTGTGGCGAAGGCTAGAATCATCGCTTAAGAATGGGTAACACAATAGCCCGACGGCTGGCGCTTTTAGCGTCAATTTATTTTTTTGACCAATCACTCTGTCTAAAACAGCAAGGTTTCGGTCGCGGCGTGATTTAGACGCTTCATAGTCGATATTGGCCATTAGTCGCTGTGTTAGTTTAGACATGGCCATCAATGGTAGGTTGCTAAGGGCTTGGTCGTCTGTTTTAAAGTCGCCGTAACCAGCCTCGGCACCGTCTTCAATTCGTTTCAACAAGTGGCCGAAGTGACTACTAGATTTGGCCACCGGCAGCCGCTCTTCGAGCTCTTGATCGGTGTATAGCATGCCGCCATCGGGCAGACCAAAAAACTTCCGTGGGCTGTAAAAAACGTGGCTGCCAGCCGGTCGCTCAGCAAAGAAGGCCTGGCTGTAATCAAGAATTAAACGCCAACCATATTTCTGACTTAACTCATAACAAACATCGGTCTTGATCCCAAAATAGTTAGTGTAAACAAGTAGCTCATCCCCTTTAGGTTCAATCTCCTCTTTGATTTCCAGTCTCTCGTTAACGCTATAGAGTATATAGGGGATCTTTAACTTATCGAGTGGCTCCAACATTACATCACAGGTGAATTTTGGGATATAAACCCGCTTGGGCTGTTTAGTTCGTAGTATGTATTCCAAGCAATTGCGGCCGCTATTTAGTAAAACAGCATCGCTATGGGGAAGTTCGCCGCGCCGCAGCTCGAGTTCAAAGTAGCCACCGATTGGATTAGAGGAACTCATAGTCATCCAGCATTATATTTACTTCTTCAGGAGAGTTAAACATCAACACGTCTACGATTGACAGTCCCGACTCAAACTCTGGTCGTTTTTGGTCATACTCCGCGAGTTTAATTGCTTGGAATTTCAACTCAACTCCTGCCTTATCATATTTAGCCTTATCAAAAAAAGCCTGGCCGCCGGGTGGGTTCCAATATTCATTGGCTGCTAGAGCTTTTGCGATATTCAACGCCCATTCATCAGGTGCTGTGGGCTGAATTATGTCTAATTTCATTTCTGAAATAACTTCTATTGGTTTATTTATCTGGAGGTAGGAACAAATTGCTCGAAGTGCCCCTTTGTTAAGGTCGACAATTGAACCAAACTGACGCTCAAATAATTTATTCAATACTTGGACAACAGCTGAATAATGTGGCGCGATTCTTTTGTAGGTCACTAACTGGTCCAGAATTACCTTTTGCCAGTTCTTAGAGTTATCAATTTTGATATCCCGAATCTTGGCGGTCTGAGCATGTTTTAGCAGTGGTACCTTAATGTATAACCATCCTTCACCTTGCTTCAAAATACGGTTACGTTCAATCCAACCATGCCGGATGAACTGAACTTCGTCCAACAAAACAAATCGGTCGGTGTGTTTTATTAGGCTGAAATAGCCCAAGTACGGCAAAAAGTAGGGTTGCATGATAGCGACTTTTTTCATTTTGTAATTTCAGCGATCAATTTTGATTCCTGCCGAGTTTCCAGACCAACGAGCTCAGGATGTTTGCTTTTACCTAAGGGGCAACGCTTAATCTTTGGATAGCCTGCTTCCTTGAGCCGCCGCTCCAGCTCTTCCCAGTCATATAGCCACTTGTGCCCCCACCACCTAAAAGACATGTTCATTCTTTCGGCTTTGGTTTTAACAAACTCCATATGGAAAGTTTTAATGGCGGGGTCTTTACTTAATGGCAAATTTAGGTAATCATCGACAACCGTTTCAAGATCGGGCGTAGCAATCCGCAATACGCCGTTCGGCTTGAGAACTCGCATTAAGTCCTTAATTACCACATGAAATTCCTCTACTGTCAGGTGTTCAGCAAAATGTTCATTAAATATATAGTCGATGCTGCCGTTTTTATACGGCAGCGGCTTACGAAGATCCCAGTTAAGATCCAGTTTCTTGATATTGTGATCAGTATTGTTGTCAATGTTAATCCAGCCCTTTTTATAGTTTGTTCCGCAAGCCACATTTAATTTAACCGGACCCTTTTTAGTAGCCCGGCTAAGCTTTGATATTAGTTTTTTCATTTGGTTAAGACCTTGCTGATCCGCTCGACATCCTTGACAGATAGATCACCATAAAGTGGCAAACAAAGAATCCGTTTGGCAGTGTCCTCCGAAACTGGACAACTAACTTTCGATTTAACGTATGGCAGTGTATTGAGTGATGGATAAAAATAACGGCGCGGGAATATATTCTGGCTTTCAAAAACCCTGACCATATCCATCAGCTGATTTTCGCTATCAAGTACGATTGGATAATAGGCATAATTGTATTGGGTGTCCGGTCTAATACTTAGGGATTGGTAGCGGCCAGCTAGTAACTTATCGTAGAGTTCCGAAGCTGCTTTACGCTTCGCGATTATCTGGTCGATGTAGTTTAAGTTGACTAGGCCCATCGCCGCTTGGAATTCTGATGCTTTGGCATTAATACCAAGCCTAAAATGTTCATCACTGTTATGCCCAAACCGCTTCATGAGCTCTATTTCATCGCTCAGCTTTTTATCTTTAATGATTACTGCACCACCCTCGATTGTGTGGAAGGGCTTAGTGGCGTGAAAGCTACAAGTTGATATATCACCGTAGCTAATCAGGGACTTGCCTTTATATTTAACGCCAAATGAATGCGCTGCGTCGTAAATAACCTTGAGATTGTACCTCTTAGCAATAGTCTCAATCGCCTCTACATCACAAGGATTTCCAAAAACATGAACCGGCATTATAGCTTTAGTCCGATCTGTAATGACGGCTTCAATTTTAGTCGCATCTAGGCAAAAGGTTTCTGGATCGATGTCCACAAAAACAGGCTGACAACGCTCCCACATAATTGCAGAAGTAGTCGCCACATAGCTAAAAGGGGTGGTAATAACTTCGCCGCCCTCGACATCTATAGCTCTCAGCGCTAGTTGCAGTGCTAAGGTACCATTGGTGACAAAATGAAAATTTTCTACGCCTAGATATTCTTTTGCTTGCTTTTCAAATTCAATAACTAGTGGTCCAGTGTTAGTCACATAGTGGCTCGCCCAGATTTGTTTTAGAAAGGCTTCGTATTCTTCCAGTGGCGGAAGAAAGGTTTTAGTAACGTAGATCTTATCCATTGCCAACCTTCCAGTTGTGATCTAACTTGAGAGCTGCGCCCTTGGTGGGATCGTGCCCTTTGATGACAATTTCTGGTTGTTGATCAAGTACCGTCAACAATTCTTTATTTTTCAGCCTAAACAGTGCTCCCCCAACCCGGTATGTGCCTCCATTAAACATTGTAGTATCCAGTTTATAAGTTATCTTACCGCTACGCGACACATCCAGTTGGTCAACAGTACTGATTTCTGCTAAAGAAATGCCGTCTCTTACTACCGATAAACCGATATACATTGGTTTAGTTTCTTTGGTCCGGTAGTTGATTTCAATAGTGGCTGATTCTGGAGACTGGTCTTTGATAACTGCTGTTAGTTGGTATGAACGCGGACCAGTTGTCTTTTTCTTACCAGGCGCTGCGGGGTTAATATTTTCCTCAGCATAAACATCAGATATGTATTCAGCTGTGCCGGAGTCGGCTAGTTTGCCATTTTTTAGGAAAATAGCTTTGTTGCAAAAGCGCCGGATAGCAGCCATGTCGTGTGACACAAAAACAACTGTTTTCCCCTGCTGCTTTAGCTCCTCAAAATAGTTGAAGCATTTTTGTTGGAAGGCGACATCACCAACAGCCAGTACTTCATCTAAAAGCAGGATATCGCTGCGAGCACGGATGGCTATCGAAAATGCCAACCGAACTTGCATACCGGTGGAATAGTTCTTGAGCTTCTGGTCCATAAACCGCCTTAGTTCAGCGAACTCCACAATTTCTTCATACATCCGCTCCATCTGTTTGCGATTAAAGCCAAGAAGAGCGCCGTTTAGATATACGTTATCACGACCGCTCAGCTCGGCGTTGAAACCAACACCTAGTTCTATAAAAGGCGTCAGCGAGCCATTCATTTGAATGTTGCCTTTAGTCGGAATATAGATACCGGCCAGAAGTTTTAGTAAGGTACTTTTACCGCTGCCGTTTCTGCCAACGATGCCGAAAAAGTCACCTTTTTTAACGGTAAAGCTGACATTGTTCAAGGCTTCCTGTAGCTCAAAGCCGCGTTTACGTCTTAGCCAATTGATAGTCATTGATTTTAATGAACTGCTTTTTTCGTGGGGTAACTTAAAGACCTTGCTAAGGTCTTTAACAACTATTAGGTTATCGGAGTCGCCACTCATCAAATATCCTCCGCAAAATAACGTGATCGTTTACGGAAATACGCTAACCCACCTGCAAAACAAACTAAAATTATTAGATAGGGAATAAATTTATACCAACCTCCGGCAAAAGTTTGGCTGGTAGTCTGCGTACCGTTCCAAATCGTTGTATAACGTGCGTCCTGGATTGATTGAGACATCGGGTTAAGCATCATTATTTTTTGAACGGTCAGGTTCGGAATCTTAGTAATCGGGTAAATTATCGGCGTCAAATAAAAACCGCCCTGTAAAATTACGTCCCAAATGTAGCTCACGTCTCGATACCGAACATAGGCCGCTGATAAGAACAACGAGATGCCAATCGCAAATATGTAAACCTCGCCGATCAGAGCAAAAAACCACAAACTGCTAGGCGTCAGGTGAACGTGGTTAAAGTAGACAAATATCAAAAGAACGACGATATTAAAACCCAGGCTGATTGTCGCTGATATGCTTGTGGAAAGAATAATTATCCAGCGGGGGATGCGGATTTTGCGGATTAGGTCACCCCGGCCAACTATAGAAGTGATGCTAGCCGCTGTCATCTCCCGGAAAAAGGTCCACAAAACTATTCCAATTAATAGGTACACTGAGTAGTGCGGTACACCTTTATTGATTTTTAGATAACTAAAAACGAAATATAGAATAACGAAGAAAAATAACGGCTGCAGAAGCGACCAGGCGTAGCCAAGTACGGAGCCTTGGTAGCGTAATTTAAAATCAGTGCGAACTAACTCAGAAATGAGTGCCCTGTTCTTGCGATGGAAGAGTCGACCAAACATATAGCTGTGAACTATTATAGTGGATGAACTCTGGATTGGTAGATGATAGCAAGATGACAAAAAAAAGAAATCAGAAGCCTAACCGGAAATCTAGTAAGAAAAGTTACCCGATAATTCGGAGCTTTTCAATGTTATCTTCCAGTATGATTGTCTTTTTGGTCATCGGGATGAGTCTAGTTGCTTTGCTCATTTGGCATCCCTGGCACAAAGCACCATTGAGCGATCAGCCTGAGGGCAGCAATGCAACGGCTAATAATAAAAGTGAGATTTGGGGAATCAAAAAACCGTCCAATGGCCGTCAGGTGGATGGCTATGCTATGCCAAGTAGCGTAACAACCGGAGAGAACTTGACCTTCTTTGTAAGCTGCAAAGCAAATTCTTTTTCTACCGATATCTTTCGACTAGGTTATTACGGCGGAAGTGACGCCAAACTTGTTGAGAAAGTTAAGAAGAAAGTCTGTGAATTTCAAAAAACTCCAACGCCCGATCCCAATACAGGGTTAATCATAGCCCGCTGGCCTGCAAGCTTGAACGTATTAATAGAAAAGAGCTGGCAGCCAGGCGTCTATCTTGCTCGCGTTACCGATAACGAAGGGTATCAGAGTTTTGTCCCATTCATTGTACGTTCTTCTGCAGTCAAATCTCAGTATTTATTCATTCATTCAGTAGCGGACGAAGAAGCATACAACTACTGGGGTGGTAACTCTTTGTACCAGGATTTGACCCCTAAATTAGGTTTGCCTCGAGCAGTTGAGGTTTCGCTGGAAAGACCATTTATCCGTAATAGTGGTGCTGGGTTTTTACTTGCCTGGGAATACCCCATGATTAAATTCCTTGAGCAACATAACTATAGTGTGGATTACGCAACTGACTTAGACGTTAATAATAATCCAGCCATATTGAAAAAATATAAAGCTGTTATCATTGACGGCCATGATGAATACTGGACCCACAAGATGTGGGATGGATACCTCGATGCTGTGCACTCTGGCACCAATCTTGCGGTTTTCGCTGCAAATACAGCCTACCGATTTATCCGTGTTGAAAACGACCCGGTCACCAATCAACCTGACAGTGTGATCGTTTGCTATAAAAATTCTGTACTAGATCCTGAAACAAAAATTAATCCACAACTCTCTACGCCAAAAACCATACACTTTGCCCCGTTAAACCTATCGGAGAGTGAATTGCTGGGAGAAACATGGGGAGGAGAAAATCTAAGAGGAAAATATCCAAATCTTGGTTATATAAGTAACATTGATCATTATTCGGGTAATTTGGTAGTGACAAATTCATCCAGTTGGATTTTTCAAGGCACTGATCTAAAAAGCGGCGATGTTATCCCTGGTGTTGTTGGATATGAATATGACAGGTATCTACCAACAACTCCACACCCAGCTCCCGTGTCCATTATCTTCGCTGGGTTGACCAAAAATACCAAAGGAATTACACGGGAACAGGACTCTGTTTACTACTCTTTGCCGGACGGGGGCCAGGTTTTTGATGCCGGCACCATCGAATGGTCTTGGGGGTTAGACCCCGCTTTACCTACTTACAGTCCTCAACTAGTTAAAGTTACCGAAAATATTTTAAACCACTTTGGGCAATAGTCCTTCTAAGAACTTCAAGGCTATGTCATATTGTTAACAGTGAAAACAGCCGTTGTTATACCAAATTGGGATGGTAAGAGTCGCCTGGGAGCATGCCTTGATTCGATACAAGCTCAGTCCGATCCGGCCGATGTAGTTGTAGTAGACAATGGTTCGCGCGATGGCTCCGCGGAATTTATTAGGAGTAAATACCCCAAGGTTATTTTGCTGCAGAACCAAAGAAACCTGGGCTTTGCCGGCGGCGTCAATATAGGCCTGCGTTATGCGCTTGAGAATAATTACACCTATGCCGCCCTTTTGAATAACGATGCTATTGCTGATAGGAATTGGTTAAAATATCTGGTGGAATTTTTAGATAAAGACAAATCAGGAGGTATCGTAGTTTCTAAAATGCTGGCCGCCGATGGCAAACACATAGACAGTGCTGGCGAAGCCTATAGTATATGGGGGCTTCCCTTCGCAACTGGGCGCGGTAAATTAGACAGAGGCCAATACGATAAGTCCGGTTGGGTGTTTGGCGCCTCAGGTGGCGCCAGTTTATACCGGCTGAGCATGCTTAAAAAAATCGGCTTGTTTGACGAAGATTTTTTTGCCTACTATGAAGACGTCGATATCAGTTTCCGGGCCCAGTTGGCCGGCTGGAAGGTTGGCTTTGAGCCAAAGGCAAAGGTTGTCCACCAGATTGGGGCTACCTCTAAACAAATCAAGGGTTTCACCACCTATCAAACCGTCAAGAACCTGCCATGGCTGATGTGGAAGAACATCCCGAGGCCAACGTTGTGGAAGATCATGCCACGGCTTTATCTGGCTTATATTTCATTTATATTCCGGGCCTTATCCAAGGGCCAAATCTGGCCGGTTCTGAAGGGCGTTTTAATGACAAAACTGCTCCTGCCAAAAAAACTGCTGGAACGCCGGAGTATCCAAAAATCCCGCAAGGTGAGTCTGGCCTACATAGATTCAATCATTACCCATGACTTGCCGTCCAATGCCGTTAACTTACGCCGCTTGCGCTCAGCTTGGTGGCGACTGCGAGGTAAAAAATAATGAGCCAGAACCAGTCTCCTGGCCGCAACAGCGGAGCGGCCGGCTCTGCCGGACGGCAGTCTGTTGCGGCCAGGAGACTGGTGATTGATGCCCGCGAGTCAGGTACAAGCACTGGGCGTTATATTGATAAGCTTATAGAGCACTTACATGAGCTAAAACCAACCGAAGAAGTCGTCATTTTGACAAAAACGGACCGATTGGATTTTTTTGCTAGGCTCACGCCAACCTTTCGGGTAGTCAAGAGCGATTACAAGGAATTCACTTTTGCTGAGCAGATCGGTCTGCTTAAACAGATTAATTCTCTTAAGGCCGACCTGGTGCATTTCCCAATGGTTCAGCAGCCTGTGCTTTACGGGGGTAGAGTGGTTACGACCATGCAGGATCTCACCACCGTTCGCTTTCGAAACCCAACCAAAAACCCTTTGGTTTTTTGGCTTAAACAACAGGTCTATAAATGGGTAAACAAGCGCGTGGCCAAAAAATCTAAGTGGCTGATAACGCCCAGTAAATTCGTTAAAGATGATGTGGTCAGCTATACGGGGGTTTCTCCTTCAAAGATCACAGTTACTTACGAAGCGGCAGACAAAGTTACTGCACCGCCTGAGCCTATTTTTGGCGTGAAAGCAAATAAATTTATCGCCTACGTAGGCAGGCCCCTGCCGCATAAAAACCTCAAGCGTTTAGTGGAAGCGTTCGGGCAGCTAAAGGACACTCACCCAGGCTTAAAGTTAGTCTTGGCCGGCAAAAAAGACAGTTTAATGGAGGGCCTTGAAAAATACGCCGACCAAAAAGGAATTTCCGGTGTAGTTTTCCCGGGTTTTGTCAGCGACGCCCAGTGGCGCTGGATGTTTGAAAACTGCTCTGCTTACGTCTTCCCGTCTTTATCAGAGGGCTTCGGCCTGCCCGGCCTGGAGGCTATGTTATACGGTGCACCGGTGGTCAGCTCTAGCGCCACTTGTTTACCAGAAATCTACGGCCAAGCGGCTTTATATTTTGACCCCGAAAACGTAGATGACATGGCCGCCAAGCTCAAGCAAGTACTTGAAAATGAGAGCTTGCGCCAGGAGCTAATCAAAAAAGGCAAAAAACAAGCTGCTAAATACAGCTGGGCGAAGATGGCCGCCCAAACTTACGATGTCTATAAAAAGGTTCTTGGCTAAATAGTGAGCTGGCGGACAAAAATTATGAGAGTTTTACGTTCAAAGCACTTTTTTTGGGCAATTATGGCTTTATTTATTCTGGAATCTACCTGGATTGCTGTCTCGGCCGTTTACCCAATGGTGTTCGATGAAAATACCCATCTTGGTATCATCAAGCTTCATACGCATACCTGGAGCCCAGTATTTCTACATCAGCCAACCAATGCCGGCTTTGCTGGGGAGTTAACCCGCAACCCGTCATATCTATATCATTATTTGATGAGCTTCCCTTATCGGGTGTTAGCCAGTCTTACCAGTAGTTCTATGGCTCAGATTATAGGTTTGCGTTTTATAAATATTGGTCTGTTCGCCAGCTCACTCGTGCTGTTTCGCCGTGTCTTGCTAAAAGCGCGAGCTTCACAAGCGATGACAAACGTAATTTTATTATTTTTTGTGCTTATACCGGTCGTACCGCTGTTGGCGGCCCAAATTAACTACGATAACTTAATCATGCCGCTGGCTGGGCTGGCGTTCTTGTTAGCCATGGCTGTAAACGAACGCCTATCCGCCCTTGGGCGCAGATTACCAATTAACCTACTGCTAGGTTTACTGACGGTATGTCTGTTTGGTAGCTTGGTCCAAATTGAGTTTTTACCAATATTTGCCTCGGTTATTTTATGGCTAAGCTGGTGTATATGGAAGTGGACAAAATCCAATCGTTTAAAATTTTGGCCTACCCTAAACACAAGCTGGCGTGAGAATAGCTTGCGAAATAAGCTAGCCCTGGCCGTACCACTGATTGTTGCCGTAACACTTTTTATCCAGATGTATGGGGTTAACCTGGCAGTCTATCATAGCCTTATACCGCAGTGTAACCAGGTGATAAGTGCTCAGGAATGCTCTCAAAACGGTAGTTGGGAGCGCAGTCACTTGGCTCAAATCCATAAAGTCAGAGCAGACAACAACCCTCTATCGTATAGCATTGGTTGGACATACCGATTGGCTGTTAGCCTTTTTTACACCTCTAGCGGTGGAGCCCGAAAAGCCTACTATTTAAGTATTAATCCATTGCCAACAGTTTTTATAACTGCCTTGGCAGGCTTTGGGCTCGGCTTGGTCTTGGCCTTGCGTTATTGGCGAAGAATTTTGGGTCTTTACCCTCATGTTAAATTATTTTTGTTAGCTGGCGGGCTATATACGGTAGCACTCTGGATCAACAATGACCGCGATTATTTACACACCGGTATAAAGGTGGGGATTAACGGACGCTATTTATTGCCAATTGTGCCACTTTGTTTATTCGTCCTCCTACTTGGCTACCAGCAACTATTGAAGGGTCGCTCTAGCTTGAGATTGGGAGTCTTTGCCATCGCGTTTTTGCTCTTTTTACAAGGTGGTGGTGCCCTAACTTACCTGGTATATAGCAATAGTGCATGGTACTGGCAAAAACCGGCAATCGTTCGCCTGAATCGTAATATCCAGCACGTTGTTAAACCTTTGGTAATACTAAAGTCTCCCATGCCAGTTATAAGTGGCCTAAAGTAGCTGCTTGGGCTCAACTGGCTGGGCGCAACACGATGTGGCGTTCGCGTCCTTCGCCAACTGATTCGCTAGACAAACCATAATCCACTGCCGCTTTATGAATAGTGCGCCGGTCGGCCGCATTCATGGGCTCTAGTTCTTTGGCCTCTCCACTGTCTCTGACGTGCTTAAACCAGTCCTCGGCCTGTTTTGCCAGCCGCTCAGCCCGGCTTTTTTTATAACCGGCGATGTCCACGTTCACCCGCGTATGCGCGTAATCAGCACTTCTTAGGGCTGAGCTGACCATAAATTGCAGTGACCGCATGGTGTCGCCATTATGCCCGATTAAAAAGCCGTTTAGGTGGGTGGAGGGTATATCCAGTTCAATTACTTCACCATCTTCAGTCGTTGCATAAACATCAGTGTTGAGCCCAAAAAAACTAAGTAAATCTTCAATATACTTCTTGGCAAATAGTATTGCCTGCTCGATATCGTCTTTGGCTTCTGCCATTTAGTGCCTCCTTCTTCTACCTTGGTGCTGTTTTTTAGGTTGAGGCTTTTTAATTTTTGGTTTTTGTTCGGGCACATTAGCATCTGCTTCGGCGGTGTCCTCCCTAAGCAGTCTGGATTGCTGAACGTAGGCCACCGCACTGGAGCTTAGCCAGTAAAGCGGCAGGCTTGCGGCTAGTCTTAGTGATATAAAAAACACCATGAACGGAATAAAATACTGCGTACCTTTAGTGACGGCCGCGTTGACTTCGGCTTGGTCGGCTTTTTGGCCTTTATTTGCCTCCGATAGGATTGATTTTAAGCTGCGCGCATCTTTGGGCTGAGGCATAAGTTGGCGGGCTTGGAAAAACTGAGCCAGAGCACTCAAAATTATAATTACCATTGCTGCCCAGTAAATACCGCCGGTTTCTACGGCCGTCCGCGATAGATTCACAACGCCAAATAAAGTGTTATCAAAGGCGTGAATATTGGTAGCCAGGTGCTTCATCCAGGAAAGATGATGGAGCCAAGAGTATGAAAAAGTTAGAAGTGAGTGCGGGTCCTTGATGATCCGCCTTAACCCCGCGTAAAGTCCAAATAGTATCGGGATCTGGATTATTAAAACGCCAATTGAGGCAAACGGATTTATCTCCTTTTCGCGGTAGAGTTCCATGGTCAGCTTGGACTCTTTGGCACGATCGCCCTTGGCGGCAGCCTTGATTTTTTTAATTTCCGGCGCTAGCTCGCGCATGGCTTTTGCCTGCGTAATTTGAGATTTGACGAGCGGCCACATTAGTAAACGGATAATCACGGTAAATATAATGATAGCCAGGCCGAAGTTATGGCCGGGCAGCAGCGCGTAGATAAGTACCAGCAGGTTAAAAATCGGCTGGACGATTATTGTAGTAAACACCCTGAAATCAATCCCCTAGATTTAGTAATAATATTAGCATAAGATAGCCGTCTTAAGCTTGGTTGGCGCGTTCGGCGGTGGCTTGTTTGAGCTGGCGGCGCATCTGTTTGGCCACGGTTTCAAACGGCTCAGCGGCCACCTCGTTACTAAAAACATTAACGACGATGTCATAGGGACCGCCAATCACTCCTTCGTTTAGGCGGATAGCTTCATAAAGGCGGCGCCGGATACGGTTTCTGGCCACAGCAGATTTGTTGACCTTCCGCCCTACCACAATGGCTGCTCGGTAGTTTTTTCGGCGGTCGTTTTGGCGGACTTTTACCAAAAACAGCGGCCCCCGCACGGTTTGACCGTAGTTATAAACCATCTTTAGCGAACCGTAGCCATGAAAACGATGCCGTCTATTTAACACTCCCTTAGTTTAACTGGGAAGAGCAGCCTGAGCAAAAATCGCACTTTTTGCCCAGCGCGATGAGAAACCCATGAAATGGGTGTCTCATGCTAGTGGCTTAGACGCGTCCGGCCTTTGGCGCGGCGGCGGGCTAGTATTTTTCTACCGGCCTTGGTAGCCATTCTTTTGGCAAAGCCGTGCTCGCGTTTTTTATGGCGATTTTTGGGTTGAAAGGTCCTTTTTGGCATGACGACACTTTATCACAAAGTGTCGTCAAATAGTGGTATGCTTTTAAATTTTTGCTAGGCTTTTAGTATGTTTTACACCTACGTACTGCGTAGCAAAAAAGACAAGGGTTTATATGTTGGTTGCACGAAAAATTTAAAAGCCAGACTTGAGGAACACAACAAAGGACGGGTACCGTCCACAAAAAATCGTCGCCCATTTGAAGTCATATGCTTTGAGGTTTGCCGAAACCTAAGCGATGCTAGAAGACGTGAAATATATCTGAAAACATACTGGGGAAAGATGTATTTAGGCAAGCGCCTCAAGTCTGATACCACAGGATGAATTTTTGTAAAGCAGTAGGGTGAAATTGACTACAAAAATTCACAAATCTTAGCAGTTTTTCCACTCTTGCGCTAATCTTATCCACATATTTACAGATAGGAGACTGGGCTGTGCACAAAGTAATAGATTAGCGGGCGCAAGTTAGCTCCACGTGTAGTGTTTTTTGATAATCCTGTGGAAAAGTCCGTTGCCAAGGTCTATATTAGGGGCTAAGAGCACGCAAAATTATGCGAAAAGATAGAGGTTAGATCATATGCAAGAGGGCGCGCTGTGGAAAGCGGTCTTAGGTGAAATTGAGTTGTCTATTTCAAGGGGACATTTCATCACCTGGTTCGGTAACACACAGTTAATGAGGGTGCGCGATAGCCAGGTAGTGATTGGTGTACCCAATATCTTTATAAAAAATCAGCTGGAGAAAAAATATAACGACCTAATTGCTAAAGTCCTGGCCAAAAACGGGGTTGCTACCCCAGAAATAGAATATAAAATCCACACTGGCATAAGTGTTGATCCCAAAAAAGAAGAACCGCTGCTTGGCGGCTCATCCGAGCCGGCACCAGCGCCCAGCCGACCGGCTGTGTCGTCTATGGCCCGCTCTTACCGCCAGGGCTTAAATGAACGCTATACGTTCGAAAATTTTGTGGTTGGTGCTGGTAATGAGCTGGCCTACGCGGCTTGCCAAGCCATAATCGCCAAGCCAACCAAATATAATCCGCTGTTTGTATATGGCGGCGTTGGCATTGGCAAAACCCACCTAATCCAAGCTCTTGGTAACGCCGTTTTGCTCGCTAAACCAGACGCCAAGGTCGTTTATGCCTCTACTGAACAGTTTGTCCAAGAATTTGTGGACGCTATCCGCTACAAGAAAAATACTTCGGAATTTGCTGACTATTACCGAAGTGCCGATGTTTTGATTGTAGATGATGTCCAGTTCTTGGCCGGCAAAGAACGCGTCCAGGAGGAGTTTTTCCATACTTTTAATGCCCTGCACCAAGCCAACCGCCAGATTATTATGAGCTCTGATAAGCCGCCCAAAGACATCCCGACCTTGGAGGAGCGGCTACGTTCCCGTTTTGCTTGGGGCATGAGCATTGATATGCAATCGCCGGATTTTGAAACCCGCTGTGCCATTTTGCAAAGCAAAGCCGCCGAGTCCGGTATTGAGTTGCCAAATGAAGTTGTAGAGTTTTTGGCCGCCCGTGTCCAAAACAACATCCGCGAGCTAGAGGGGGCCCTAAACCAGGTAGTGGCTTACTGTGAGATGCGCGGCGTGGAACCAACAATTGAAGTCGTAACAAATATGTTTGAAGCTCAGGCTAACAGGCCGCGGCACATCAGCCCGCGCCAAATCATTGAGAAAACCGCTAAATATTTCCATATTTCTATAGAAGAGATTTTGGGCCCCAAGCGCGACAAAGATATAGTGGTACCCCGCCAGGTGGCCATGTATATGCTCAGAAACGAGCTCCACCTTTCATTCCCTAAAATCGCTCATGAACTTGGCCGCAAAGATCACACCACCGCCATCCACTCCATAGAAAAAATTCAAAAAGAATCGTCATACGACGGGCCGGTACGTACTTACGTTAGTGAGCTACGGGAGAAACTTTATGTCTAGGGCTTGGTTAAAAGCCGTGGAAAACCGCCGGGAAGCCAAGGAAAACCCACCGGCTTTATCCACCGCTTCCACAGGCAGTCTGTCAAAAATCCCACATTCGCCTGTTTTTATACCAACTTTTTCCCTAGCTTTTTCACAAGCCAAGCTGATTTTTACACAACTGTTTGACCTAAAATTTCCTCTGTTAGGGTGGTTTTCTTACACACTTTCCACTGCACCTACTGCAGCTATTAAATTATTAAATAAGTATTAGAAGTAGTTATAAATATGAAAGTCCAAGTTACTCAAGCCAACTTAGCCCGCGCACTTAACACAGTTGCGCGCGTTGCGAGTGTGCGTGGCACCTTGCCAATTTTGGCAAACGTTTTGCTCAAAACAGAATCAGGCCGCCTAAACATAATGGCCACCAACCTAGATGTGGCTATTAGCCATTTTGTTGGCACAAAGGTAGAAAAAGAAGGCGCCATAACTGTGCCAGCCCGTCTAATGCAGGATTTTGTCACCAACCTGCCAGAAGACGTCATAAATCTGGAAGTTGAAGACAAAAAACTATCTGTTAAAACCGACCGGTATAATTCGGTAATTAACGGTATTGAGGCCGATGACTTCCCGCTAATGCCGGCTATTAGCTCGGCGGCAAGCTGGAAGGTACCGACGGCCGACTTTAAGTCCGCGCTTTCAAAGGTTGTGTTTGCGGCTTCGGCTGACGATGCGCGGCCGGTTCTAACAGGTGTGTATTTCAAATCAGCCGGTGGCGAGGTAAACGTTGCTGCCACCGATAGCTATCGTCTGGCCGAAGCCAAGGTCGGTAAGTCCGCCAGCGATGTCGAATTTTTAGTACCCGGCGGAGCGATTAATGACCTACTCAGAATCATCAGCGACAATGAAAAAGAAGTAGTTGTTAAGCACGACGATCAGCAAGTGCAGTTTAGTTCGGGTGACGTGACTTTAGTGGCACGCTTAATAGAGGGCACCTACCCCGACTATAAAAAACTCATTCCAACCAAATTTGCGACTACCGCTAGGCTCTCACGCGATGATTTTTTGGGTGTCACCAAAGTCTCTGCGTTGTTTGCCCGCGAAAGCGCCGGCTCAGTGACCGTATCTGTCAGCAAAGCTAGCGGCCAACTAAGCATCAACGCTGTTGCTGCTCAGCTTGGGGAAAACACCGCCAAAGCCGATGCTAAGGTCTCAGGTGACGGCGAAGTCACTCTAAACTCCCGCTATTTGGCAGAGGCCTTAGGCGCCTTTAGTGCTGACGAAGTTGAATTTTGCTTTAACGGCAAGCTAGAACCTTGTGTGCTCAGAAGTCTTAAAGAAGCCGACTACCTGCACTTGATAATGCCGCTTCGCAGCTAAAAGCAACGCGCTAAAGAGTAAACTAGAAGCTATGATAAGCAGCGTTCGTCTGCAAAACTTTCGCTCTTACCGCGATCAAAGTTTTGAATTCGCGCCATCGGTCAACATCATAGTTGGTCCTAACGCCAGCGGTAAAACCAACCTCCTTGAAGCGGTTGCTGTGCTGGCAACTGGTACATCTGCCCGCGCCAAAGACGAGGAGCTTATAGCCACTGGCAAAGACTGGGCGCGCCTGGAGGGCAACTTTGATAATGAAACCCGGACCATAAAGCTAACCAAAATCAGCCCGGCCAAAACAACTACCATTAACGGCAAGACCTACCGGCGGCTCAACCGCGCCTTAAACTACCCCATAGTTTATTTTGATCCTGACCACCTTAACCTGATTACCAAAGGTCCGGCCGAACGGCGATTTTTGATTGATGAGCTTTTGGCTCAAAGTCAAATTGAGTTCCACTCGCTCGCTAGTGCTTATAGACGAACACTCACGCAGCGCAATAATCTATTAAAAAAACCGTCCGCTCAGATAAAAACCCAGATTTTTGCCTGGAACGTGCGCCTTTGCCAACTAGCTAGCCAAATCGCTACTGCTCGCGGGAATATATGTGAACAACTTAACCAAACCTTGAGCAGTAATTATTCAAAAATCGCCGGCAAAAAGACCCAAATACATTTGCACTACAAACCGATGTTTCCGGTAAGTAATTACGCCACCAAAATGATGGCTCAGCTGGAAAAAGACCAGCTGGCCGACATCGCGCGCGGCTTTACGGGTAGCGGCCCCCACCGCGAAGATTTTTCATTCAGTGTTAATGGCCAGCCAATGGCACAAACTGCCTCGCGCGGCGAGGTCAGGAGTTTGTTTTTGACGCTTAAAAATATAGAGCTAAAGCTTCTTGAAGGGGGTTACGGCAAACAGCCAATTTTACTGCTTGACGATGTCTTTTCTGAACTGGATGGCGCAAGGCGCAAGGCACTTGTTAATACGTTAAAGGACTATCAAACTATCATTACAACGACCGACGCTGACAGCGTACTAGACTTCTTTGGCACCAAAGACCACAATCTAATGGCCCTATCAGGCCGCCGTGTAAGTTAAGCGTTAATTACTAGACGTATTAATTAAGAATGTGGCGGGTGGGGTTTGTGGGCAGCAGGGTGCATATCGTACCAACGTTTCACATAGCGAGCAATTTTTTTATGGCTGCTCCAGCTATGTACATCATTACGATCCAGGTATAGGCAATGGCCGTAATACTCCCCCGGTTTCAGAGGTTGTAATTTCCCTGTCATAGGCTTTTTTATTTGGAGCGCTGACTTCCATCCTCCCCCACTTTTATAATATTCAACCGCTCCGGCCTTCTCAGCCATAGTTAAATCTATATAGCCCGTTGCAGCATTACCATAATCATCCTGGACCTGGACGCCAGCGTATTTTTCTGGATTGTTATGGCCCCACCCTATCACTGGGCGAGTGCATACAAGCACAAAATCAGTTGAGGTAGCCCCCTTGGCCTTTTCACCTTTAGAATACCGGTTGTAGGCAACATCCATGTCCAGATTCCCCTCTCCAAGATTGGCAGGGCTGTAGTAGGCTGAGGGTGATTTCATAACAGTCAAATATTGAGGTAATTCATGCTTGGGCATCTTCAAAAAGATAGCCCCATCCCAAATGTGAGTGAATTTAACTGTAGCTTGGTCTTTAGCCTGCTCTGGGTAGTTATTAGCATCATCATAGATAACATAACGGTGGAGTTTAGAGTTCCATCTTCCGAGGTGATGCTTTGTGGCACTTTCAGGCTTATTGGAACTCGCTTCATCAGCCTTAACATTCAGAGATAAAGTTGGGAGCTCTATACCTTTTAAAGTATCCGGTAAAGCAGCCGGCTGTTTATTAACGTAGGCCACAGTGGCAACTGGCTTGGTAGCTGCAAGGGCGTAATCAGCCAACTCGGCACCACCAATAAAAGCCGCGGCACCCATACCGGCAGCTATTCGCACATTACGTTTGTGCTTGCGAGTTAAGTCTTCAGCAGAGGGTGTGCTCTCGTCTTCAAACAAATTACGTTTCACAAACATACCCTAACATACTTATGCTAATAAATCAATGTTTTGCAAGGGCGACTTTTAGTTACTAATTGCCCTTGAGCTGAAGACCCGGCTATTACTGTTAAGATTATATAAGTTTAAGTTAATCGTGCTTAGGTCAGAATAACTGATGACGGCCCTATAAGAAGTACTGTCGATTTTTACCTTAAATTCAAGCATAAAGTCAGCTCCCAGTGTGTGGGGCTCAGATGTAACGGACGATTCATCAATCGACACCGTTTGCGCAGAGGATTTGAAATAAAACACAGCTGTCTTAAAATCGCTGATCTGGTTAGTTGTTAGGCCGTCATTTATTAATGTACTTGTCCCAGAAAATTGAATACTCTCGGGCGAAGGCAGGAGCGCAGAAGTCGTAGGTATCAAACTCAAACTGGCCGATCGGTTTTTAATTATATTAACTGTTATGAACTTTTGTTTTGCCCCGTTGGTTGCGGATAGTTGGTAGCTACCAGGTTTTAATAGCACCTTTGCACTGCCAGTGCCGATAATTTTAGCACCATGGTTGTCCTGGCTAATTACAATCAGAGCATTTTTAGACGAGTCCACATGAAGCGTGCCGGTAACTCGGGAGATATAAATGCTAGAGCCAACCATGTATACGAAAAAGGCTAGAACCAACAGGCTGATAATGATAAAAACACGCCTTGCGCCCATTACTGGCCCCCCGTCGGCTGGTAAATCAGAACACCGCTATTTTTTAAATATAAAATAACATCTACGGGTAAGGAATAAGTATCATAGGTTGAAAAAGCCGTACCCGGACCGAGCACTATCCGGTACGCTCCATCAACTTGGTGGAGAATAACAATAGCGTTGTTCTGCGGCAGTTTGCTAAGAGAGATAGATGCAACAGCCCAAGACTGTGGCTGAAAATACTTAACGCTATTTATTAAGTAATCTTTGTTTAGCCGGGGTATTGTTTTTGTACCTGAGGAAGCCAGGCTTTGGGAGATCGCCCCGCTCAGAGCCGGCGCTTTAGGTATGCCTACATAGGAACCGCCTCTAAAAACTACGGTTTTTATGACAAAAGCCGAAACTATAACGCCAAGCCAAAACAAAACAAGTTTAAATTTTGAGCTCATGAGCCACTGCTCCCCGGTCCGGTCCAGTGCCAGGCACCGCTCGTCCAGTAACTAGCCGACGAATTTACTTGACCGGTTTGTTTACCCGGTGAATGAGAACCAAAGGTAGAAACAGAGTTACCCTGTACTTTTACCACGATTTCCACGTGCCCATCGCCGGGCGTCCCGCCACCGGCATTTGTAGTAACTATGTCGCCGGCTTGAGCCTGGGAAATCGGAATCGGCTTCCAGTACTGGTTTCCTGCGCCTATCATCTCACCGGTAGAATTAGACACATACCAGCCGTAGTCTAAATTAAATGCCTCGTCTACGGCAACGTTAACCAAACCTGAACAGTCAGTTGCACACGGGCTTGGGCTACCACCGTTGGGTCCGCCATAAGGCACGTTGTTAGGCGGGTTAGATGGATCCGGGCAGCCGGCTATAAAGGCTGTGTAACCTTGATGGCCTCCGCCCATATCATAATATATGCCTTGGTATTTCTCGGCCTCGCATAAAATTTTGGCATCACCGGATACATTAGTGCAATCAGTGCCGCGGCCGATTATACAGTCGCTGCCTGCACCGCCGCCTCCGCCGCTGCCGTATTTAGCGTAAAGTTGTTCGGCAGCGGCCATGCGCTGGGCTTCTTTATAAAAAACAGGATTAGTGGCGGCAAGACTGTTCTCATAACCAATCAAAAAATCTTTGGCTGCTTGGCCAGCATTAGTTTCTTTTTGCAGCTCAGCGTACGTTCCGGGGTATGTAGTCGTTAGTTCATTCAAAAAATAATTCAATTCAAAGGCCAAGAGACCCGGTGCACCGTTCTCAAGATCGCTCAAGCTAAAGCCGGCGGCTTTAGCGGCATTGATAATAGCCACCCGCCTTGGTCCGTCCCATTGGACGATGCCTACCGCGGACTCGTAAACCTTGGGATCCATATTTTGCCACGCGCCAGCTTTTTGTTGTGCAGTTGGGTCTACGTGAGACTCGTAAGTCCAGTTGCCCAACACACCAGCTGCGGCCTGCCCGGGTAAGCCCTTGCCCACCATAAAATTGTAGGCTTTTTCATAGTTGTCACCCCCAACCAGACTTGAGTCCGAGCAGCCGCTGCCAGTTCCGCCGCCGCCTGTATCTACATTGAAAAACAGCGAATTGTTATTTAAGACCTGTTTTTGAGCATCAGAAATAGCCAAGACTGCATTTGAGTTTAACAACGCAATTAAAAGGCTGACAATAATTAGTTTAGCTAGTCGGTCTACCATGTCGGCCATCCTTGAGGAAGGCTCCAGCTAACTTTTGGTACAAGGACACCTGGAGTTCCACCCAAAGACTGTATTAAGTCCGAGAAGTTTTGGCCAAAAGCGGTTGAGTGAGTGCCGTCAAAACAACTGTTACCTGTACCATCTACAGAGGAAGGGCCATCAGCATTATGAAAAAGAATATTTTCATTAAAGATGTTAATTTGGTCAGCACCCAGGGCATTTACCGTAGGTAACTTAAACATTAACACAAATAATAAAACCAAAGCTGCCTTTAAATATGTCTGATATTTTGTCATCAATTTGTCCTTACCAGTGCCTGAACGACATTCTTAATTATCGTCTCGGCGGAGGATATATTTGCGGCACCGCCTACTGTTACAGCAATGCCGTAAACTTTTCCGCCGTAGCTAAACTGAGCGGCTTGGTTAACAATAAATGGCGCTCCCTCAAGACCAAAAGGATTGGGGCTACCACTTCGAGCGGGGTCAGAGCCGCCACCGGGTTCCGGTTTCCAGCCTTCTTTGGAGTAAACTGTGCCGGGCAGGCCAGCCTGCAAAAGTCCGGCATTCGGCGAAATATTAGACAATAGATTGAGCGCGAAACCTTTATGGGCGGCTGGGAACATTGTGTCTATTTTGGCAAAAAACTTGGCAAAATCTGCCGCGGTAATTTGCGACTGCCCCAGCCAGTAAAGCCTGTCGCCAGTAATATTGAATTTAAAACCTGTCATGCCAGCCTGTTTGGCTACACTCTCAATCTGCTGTTGGGGATTTTTGAGCAGGCCAAGGACATTGTTGGCATCAGAATCAACAGACTGCTCTATCATGCCGGTTAGGTTAGAGGTCGCGGAGTTACTCAGCCCGCCTGGACCAACTTGGTTTAAGTAAGCTACCAGAATCATCGCCTTGGTTATAGAAGCGCCGTAGTTTTCAGAATTGTCGTTATATTCTGCTAGGTTGTTGCCGCTACTATCAAAAAGCGCGTAACCGACCTTGGCGCCAGAGCTTTTAGCTGTTTGCATGGCAGCAGCATTGTTAATGCTTAAACTAGCCGGGCCAGTAGTCGGGCCGCCTCCGGTGGGAGTAGAGCCGCCGGTAGATGTAGAAGTAGATGAACTAAATCCCACATCGCTACAGGCTTGGGAAACGGCAGAGTCGGAATCACTGCCTTGGTAGCAGGCCATGGCGTTCATAGTTTCTGTATCCATGATAAAGAAACGAAGTTTGAGCCAGTTGGGATCGTTTGAGCTGCAGCCGTGGCCATCGGTGTTGATTTGCTCATACGAGGGGAAAGAATTATCGTTGGAGGTGCTGTTACCGGTGACATCCCAAGCGCCGGAATCGTTAGAGATATTAACCTGAAAACAAGCTTCTGCCTTTTTTATTAACGAACTGCCCTCGTCAGTTTGGTTGCCATTAATATCCGCCAAACTGCCGTTGATTGCACCATGGTAGGGTGCGTCCGCTGCGCAGCTGAACAGGTCGCAGGCATTTTGGTAGGGGTCATCAGGGGCGTTATCCATATCCTGAACACTAAAACCGTATGTTGGGAAACCGTAATCGTAATTAGTGGAGGCAGCTTTGGCATGGCCAAACAGTAAGCTCCCAAACGAGCCAAAGATATGCCCAACATTAAGTAAAGACGAGCCCATCTCAGCAAAGTTGGAGCTGGGGCTGGGTGAGCTGTTATTAATCACTCTTGAGATAGCGGAGTGATCGTCGTAAGGGTTGAACAATTTGTAAGCCAAGCTGTGGCTGGCAAAATCTTGGTTGGCTGCATAGTTTTCATAATTTTGGAGTTGGGCGGCTTGGCCGGGCAAAAGCGCCAGCCCGCCGGCCAAGATTCCTTCCATATTAGCGGCTAAATGGGCGCCATAGTTTATGTAGTTACCATAATCGCCACCGATAACGTTGTTAACATCAACCGCTTTGCCGACGAGCCAGTGAGCCAGGCTACTGCTGAATTGGCTGATTAGTACACCTTGGACTACACCGTTGGCGGCGTTCCAGACTACTCCGCCGATGCCGGTAGCATCCAAAGCGATAGAAACCACCCCCAAAGCGATTGAGCCAGCCCAGCTACAAGCACCACCGAGCCCGGGGACTTTCTCTATGAAACTAAACGGCGAACCTTTACCAATGCTTGTTAAGGTTGGGTCAGCCGGTACACCGCCAGTTTGGCCATCGGCCGCTTTAAAACTGGCGGCGTCAAACACGCCGGAGTTTCCGCCGGTAGAATCTTTGCCATAAAGGTTCTGTGAGTACTGGCTTAGCTCGTCTAGGTTAACATCTTGGCCTGTCTGAATCTCTGAGCCAAGCGCTACCATTTCAGTACCTAACCTAACCAGTGGCAGCACAACCTGGGATTGTTTTAATGTTACGTACGAACCGTTTAAGCCGCGGACAATGCACAAGACCCCAACGGCCGTCCCACCGCCCTTTATCAAACTACCGCTTAGGCTGGCAGAAACTTTAGCCGGATCGCCCCCGGCTTCATCTACTACCGAATTGGTGTGAGCTATAGAGCCCTTAACTTCATCTACGCCTGTTTTATTTTTTTTAGTAACACCTTTTTCCTTAGTTGTTTTGCCCTTTAAAGACTCTTCACCCTGCTCATCGGCTTGGGCACGTTTGCCCCACCAATCTTCAAGCGCGCTTTTGGTCTTTGCACCCAAAATTTTAAGCGGGTGCAGGGTGCAGCCGGCGCGGGCACACATAATGCGGGCGCTAATGGCTTGGGAAAGTTTGCTGTAACCGCCTGCATCTAACATGGTGCGGGTCAAAGCCCGTGTTTTATAAAGTCCCAGCCCCTTGGCGGGAACCACCAGCTCATTTTTAATGCTGCCGTTTAAACGCAGCTCACTGCCCTTGACCACATCAATACCTTCTGCTTTAAATACAGACTTTATTTCCTTTTCGCTGTAGCCGTGGAAGGGAGAGCCTTCGCTCCTATCAATCACGTAGCCGTCAAACAGGCCAAACTTGTCCGAATAGGCCGACTTTAGACCGCTGGCATTGAGCTTAGCTTCAAAAGTATCGGCGAACTTATTGCCCAGTATGCCAAGGCGTGTCCGTTCAATCTCGCCGCGGGAGGCAAAGCGGATAAAGCGAACCTCATGCAAAAAGCGGTTGTCTTGCTGGTCTTGCAGCCCAGCAAAATGGATTTCTTGCAGGCGCTGGGAAAGATGGATGAACTGCAGGGGACCAGATGCTACTGAAAACATGATAATTAAGCCAGCGATGGTGCCGATGACACCGGTTCCGAAAATTGTTGTTCTGCGGCGCGTACCAAAGAAAGTGGTTCTTAACCGGCCGCGCTTTTGTCCACCTCCGTCCGCCGCCTTTTTATAAAAACTTTGTTCATCCTCAGGCACATTACTGGGACCGCTAGCTGTGCCGCCGCCATCTGCCTCTTTTTTATTTAAATCCCCTCGGCTAGCCGGGGTTTGCTTTGAGTCGCTCTTAGACGCTGGCTGGCCACGAAAATCACTTGGCTCGTTGCCGCTAGTTGGCGACATACCGCTATCGCTTTCAGGCGGTGTCTGTCCGGCTGGCTCATCATTCATCAGGTTTTAGACTCCGCTGGGGTTTGGTGGGACTGCTGGTTGGGGAGTTGGGGTTGAGGCGGTGGCCGGTGAGGTAGCGTCCCCAGCTGTTGATTGGGCAGCCATCAGCGGCCTGCTAACATCGTTAGCCGCTGTTTGCGGGAAACCTTCGGCTTCAGTCTCGGCAGGTTCGGCCGCCTCTAGACTTGGCCCGGTGGCAATTAAATCACTTTCGGTTGGGCTGGCAATTATTTGTATATGAACGTGGTTTTGGCCGGCAAAGAATAGGCCCTGCCCGACCGGGAAAGAACTCAGCCGTTTTTTCTCTTCATCGGTTAACTTAAAGACGTCAGATAAAATATCCACTGCGGTTGGGGATTGCTTAAGCAAAAATTGCAGCGAAGCGTTGGCCACAATTGCGCGCCCCATTCTGGAAGCCATAAAGTCTTCCACGTCTTGGGTGACAGTCGTTATGCCCAGGTTATATTTACGGGCCCGTTTTGCAAGGCTGAACAAAAAGTTGGCGCTGTCTTCATAGCGCATTAGCTGCCAGGCTTCATCTACCACTAAGATGCGGCGTTTTTTGTCAGCCTTGGTACGGTTCCATATGTGGTTTAGGACAATATACATCGCCACTGGCCTAAGTTCGTCCTCTAAATCGCGGATGTTAAAGACTGCCATGGCGTTATTAACATCAATATTGCTCTGCTGTGAGAAAATGCCGGCAAAAGTTCCAGTTGTGTACTTGCGCAGGCGTTGGGCAAGGCTTGGTCCGCTGCCGCCCATATGAAGCAATGTGTCATAAAGATCATTAACTGTTGGCGGTTTGCCGTGATGGGTCAGCGGGTCATTGGTAATACCGGCTTTGGCGTAAGTTTCAATCAGCGCGGCGTCAAGATCGGCTTCTTCTGCTGGTGTAAGAGCCGGTGCGGTCGGGGAGTTTCCGCCCAGCATTTCAATTTGGGCGCCGCCCATCATCAACCTAAGCAAACCATGCAAGGTTATGAGATTGGAGCGCAGCGCGTTGTCGGCTTCATCGGTGTCCACGACTTGGGGCAAATCAAACGGATTAATGCGGGTGACAGAATTTAGGCTCAGGCGGATATAAGCGCCGCCGACCGCTTCGCACATCTTTTGGTATTCATTTTCCGGGTCAATAATGAAGATTTCTGTCCCCAGCATCATAGAACGCAGCGCCTCAAGTTTTACGGCGAAGCTTTTGCCGGCGCCGGATTTGGCAAAGACTACGCTGTTGCCGTTTTCTAGTGAAAAGCGGTCAAAAATCACTAATCCGGAGTTATGCATATTGATGCCGTATAAAATGCCGCTGTCCTGGGTTAGGTCAGCCGAGGTAAACGGGAAGCTGGTAGAAACAGCCCCGGTATTCATGTTGCGGTAAACCTCCAGTTGGTCGGTAAACTGCGGGAGACAAGAGTTAAAGCCCTGCTCCTGCTGGGTTGAAGCCGCTTTGGAATATATCAGCTGTTGGCCAAGCAGACTTTCCACCTTTTGACTGACAAATTCCAGCTCCTCCAGACTGGAACCGTAAATCGTAAAGTAAAACCCAAACCGGAAAAAGCGCTCTTCGCCGACCTGGAGCTTGTCGCGCATCTCTTCGGCGTCCTGGATGGCAGCCTCTTTGCCCGGATCTCTTACCTTGCCGGCTTCGGAATCAATTTGCACGCCCGCTTCAAGTTGCGAAACTTTCTTGCGCAAATTATTTAGGACAGTTTGGCTGTCTACCGGCTGGATGATGAGGGACAAATCAATCACCTCATCCAAATTAATCATGGTGGATAGCCAGCCGGTGAAAAGCTCGCGCGGGTAGCCATAAACGTAGTAGGTCCGGGCGTAGCGTGTGCCCAGCTGGAAGTAATTGGAGTTAAAAACAATTGAAGCTGGCGCAATAAAATCGCGCAGAGCGGTTATGCCCTTAGTAAAAGCGGTGGAGACTTCTTGTTGCTCGATGGTGGCCAGCGCGGGGGCGTCCTTCTTTTTCCTAAGAAAAGCCATTTTTTAAGCCCCTTCCTTAACTGGCGCGGGCCCGCTGGCTTTAGCTACCAGCGGCATAGCGACGTCGTTAAAGTCCTTGAGCTGCTGGCGGGTGGCTGTATCGGGGTTATAAGCATCGTAGTAAAGTTCAATTAACTCCTGAGTGTTGAGCGGCACAGACTGCACGCCGCACTCCAGCAAGCCTTGCATCACAGCCTGGACGCGGTTTTTTAGTTCGGTCTTGGCTTTTTCTAGCACAGTTTCATCAACCACCACGACCTTTTCCTTCTTGGGCCGCAGCAGTTCGCTCATGCCGCTAAAGAAGCTAGTCCCTTGGCGCAGGGCACTGCGGACATCTTGGTTTAGGTCTGGGTAGGCAATGGCTACATAGAACTTCTTGTCCATGATGTTGGTCTGGGATGAAATCTCTGCCAGATAATCAATGTAATCTTCCATTAGTAATCCCAGCAGCATATTCGGCTGGGCAATCCGGATTTTATCCAGCTTCTCAAGGTATGGCCGAAGATCCACTTTCTGGGAGCGCATAAAAACCTGGATAGGAAAATAAAGTGAGTTCAAAAAGCCTTGGTAGGCAAATTCTACGCTCTCGCGTTCGGCAGAGCTCATCAAATCAAAGTTAATAGAGCGGCACATAACCACGGCGCGGAAAGTGCCATCGTTCATAATGACTATCCCGTCACGGATTTCACTGATGAGCAAGCTGTTTTGGGTGCTATTTGGGTTGCTAAACACATTTCGGCTGGGCGGCAAAACCTGTGGCCCCGTGACCATAGGTGCTGCGGCCGGTGGCCCGGCAGCGGGCGGCACAGTAGGTATAACCATACCGCTAGGCTGCGGCTGGCTGGCTGTTAGAGGTTGTGTGTTATTTTGCGGCTGCATATCCACCCTTTAAATAATTAATGAAGTTCAATATCCACTTCACTAGAGCCAAGCGGGGCACGGTTAGCAAGTTTTGCAATAGTCGCAACACTCAAAGCATTACCAGCTTTGGCTAGTTCCAGTTTAGCAGTCTGGCTGGCATCGGTCACGGGCTCGGCGCCACCGCGGATAATCGGCGGATGCATGTTTAAGGACGTATTTTCGCGATGGATTTCATCTAGCAGCGCCTTTTCTTCCGCCGTCAGGTCTGCCGGTATAATCACTTCGCGGGCGGGACCGCTTGGTGCGGGGGCTGATGAACGCGCATCCTCCATAGCCTCTGCAATGTTTTGTTGCTTTTGATTCTCGGCCTGCTGCATCAAGGAATCTACATTTTTAGCCATGGGGTTATTTTGCTCATCTAAAATGTCGTCTTCTGGGTGAACGTCCAACACTGGGTTGTCCTGAGCGATGGTTACGGGCGCCGCCAAACGGTCATCGTCAGCTTCTGGCGGCATTGTCTGAGCAGGACTGGCTAAATTAACAGATGAGTTTTTAATAGCCCAGCCGCGGCTGTCTAGTGTGTTAGCTAAGCCCTTTAAGCGGCTGACAACCTCGGTCTGGCTAATATTTTTGGTCAAAACTCTTTCTAGTTTTTGTGGGGCAGTTACGCGCACCAGTTGTTTCATGCCGTTTTGGTCCCACTGGCGAGTGCGGGCTTTGAACAAAAACCGGATGTGGGAGAGCAGCCAGACTTCAGTTGGCTGTTCGCGGCCCAGCGGGCTGGCCAGAGTAGCAAATAACATGGTCGGCGGCAAAAAAGTTAAGGTAAACAATATTTTGACCCAGCCGGGCAGCCCGCCAATGAGTATGCGTACATCTATAAAAATAAATACCGCCGCCGCGGCAGCATAAATAAAACCTTTGAGCGTCAAGGGCCCAACGATTTTGTCCTCGCTCTCTATATCTTGAATAACCTTGTACACTGCCACTTTTATGTCCCCTGTCCCGTTTTAAAACCCGAGTGGAGCAGTCTGCAATCAGATTGCGAAGCTTCGAGTTTTAGTTCGGGATGGATTACTTTATAAACTGCCATTATAAATAGCTCCTAGCTAGTAGCTGGTAGCGGTTAGCTAAGAACGCTTTAAGTAACTTGCTAATAGCTAACGGCCAAGCGCTCACAGCCAGTCTAATTATCTGATGCATAAGCATATTGGTGCAAGACTAGTTATTACCTTCGTTATGAGTAGGTCCTTCGGTTGGTCTGCCTGTAGATGCCTGAGCATGTTTGGTTGCGTCACGGAGAGCCTCGGCAGCTTTACGCATCTCTATTGCCATAGCCTGATTACTCTCGGCAGTTTTGCGCGTTTCCTCAGCATGTTTCAAGACAAACTCCTCTCCGAGTGTACCAGCTGGAGTTTGAGCAATCGGAGAAGAAGGTTCAGGGAAGACTTCACGGTCCGTGCTAGCCTGCCAACCTATCATTCCTGGTCTTGATTGATAGCCCACACTTCCTCCACTTCCATCTTCTGGCTTTGATGGTTTCGGTTTTGCGGTCTGGCCGCCGCCGTCCTCTGGCTCATCGTCTTTGTCTGCATCAGCGCCGACGCCTGAAGCTCCAACAACATGTGCCTTAGGAAATTCGGCCTTCACAGCTTCAGGATCAGGACCACCCTCTTTGCCGAACCTGTGATTTAAATCTTTAAAAGTGTCCAGGGTTATACGGCCATTTGCATCACCTAGCCCATCAATTTTAAGATGCTCAAGTACTCTGTTCACCGCATCTTTAACTTGGCCAGCATCCATCTGGATGAGTAAATCAGCCCCGGATGAACCCATGCTTGCCATCTCGAGCAGTCTTTGCCCTAGTGCCACGCTTATATCATCATTTATGGCGTTTGGGCCGTACTCCAAAAGTATAGATTCGGCCGCTCGCCGGAACATGCCGTCTTTTTGGCCTGCAATAGCACCCGCTTTCATGCGTTTCATCCAACTATATACAATGCGGTCGCCATCACTCAGTCTGGAACCGACGCGGCGGCCGCGTTTTCCTGCGTCAAAGTTGTTTTTATATACAAGCTGGAGAACATCCGGTGTCAAGTCATACTCATTAGCTTGCACCATTGGGTACCATTCAGGGTTATCGGCTATGCGTGCCTCCCATATTTCGGGCACCTGCCAAACGTATTTGCCGCGATGCTTACTTTTTGGATCGCTAATAACGGAGTTCTCAATTTCGGGCCAGGACTTAGTTTTGAAAAGTTCATCAAGAGCAATTTTGGCTTCACGGCCTTCCATGCTGTCACTGCCTACACTGTCCACAAGCGCCTGCTTGCCCGCCGCTACACCCTTTTCCCATTTGTATTTTGGAATCCAGTCCCATTGCAGAGTGCCGTCTGAATTTCTTGCCTGTTCTTTTACCGGTTGCCCGGTTCTTTTGTCGATAACCACCTTACCAGTTTTTTTGTCCTTTTTATCCTCCATAATAGGCACTCGCTTGTCACCTTCATATCCATTTTCAATGGCTTCTTGCAATTTTCGGTGTTGGTGAATCTCAGCTAGTTGGGTCATATCATCGGCCCATTTTTGTCCGACTTGTATGGCTTGAGCACGGCCGCGAGCGGTGGGCATTAACTTACCCGAAGTAATTCGTCCGATTACCCTTCCTTCAAACATAGGAACTGCTGGAATACTGGATTTTAATTCTGCAATATCCAAAGGTTTACCCGGATTGGAAATATTTGCCAAAATCGCGTCTATGTTTGCTTGGTCTATAACATTACCATTATTATCGACGAACTTACCCGCTAGATTAGTCTTAGGACGGAGGGTGCCGTCTACTTTGCTTTTTGTGAAATGAACACCTGCAGCCATAAGAGCGGCAAGATGTAGTCGGGAAGCTGGATCTCTAGCCAACTCCGCGTCTATCTTTGCCTGACTGACGACTCTATTATTCTCATCAATATATTTACCGTCTTCATTAGTCTTAGGAGTAAGCCTACCGCCTTCAGTAGCTGCTTCGAAGGCAACGCCCGCAGACCTTAGAGCGGCCATGTGTAGAGCGTGCGTCCGTGCGGAGTTAGTGCCTACAGGCTGGTTAAACACGTCTAAGTACTTGCCTGTTTTTTTGTCAAACCGAGCTACTCTATTTCCCTTTTCATCCTTATCAATAGCCACACCTGCCTCTTCTAATTCATCTAGACGGGACTTCTCAAATTCTTCATGTGAGCGGAAACGCGGCAATCTAGTTTTACGGTTACCTTCAGCATCGCGTTCATAGCCAAGCCGCCGCACCTTCATGCGCAACTTGTCTTTATCGTTTGGGTTGTACCTAAACGGTCCGCTGCGGGTCCGCTTACCCTTCCATTGATCGTTAATATCTTTGCCAATCTCAATGCCTTTTTTACGGAAGCCTTTTATAGCACCGTTTTCGCCGATGGCTCTGCTGGCTTGGGCCAAGATTGTGCCGCCGTACTTAAAGGTCTTAGGCAAGAAAAAGTACGGGCCAAAGTAACCTATAAAGACCATGAATAAATCAAGCGGTCCCGGGTTGCCTAAATCGCCGGCCACCCAGGCAAAAATGCGGCCGCCATAAATTATGCCCATAACTAGCGGGAAAAGCATCAACGCTTTGCTAAAGTTGCTGTACCAGTACTTCCAAAACTTATTGGTATTGGGCAAAATCCAGGACAACAATGCTATAGGCGCGACAATCACGCCAATTATCAAGATGGCGTTTCTTACAAGAAGTGTAGCCATGGCTATTATCACAGCCAAAAAGACCAAAAAGCCGCCAATTAGCAGCCACGGCCACCACCACCAAAGTGCCATGCCAGCAAGTATTATGGCAATCCAACTCCCGGCCGTACTAACAGCTTGCCAAGCATAGCTAAGCCGGTTCATAAGACTTGGCAAATCAAGCGCAGATTGTCCGCCAAAGGGTGCGCTAATAAGATCTGCTACGCCGTTACCAATATCATTAAATAGCCCGATTACCCAGATGCATATATCCCAAGACAGCTGCATGCCAATCACGGCAATAACCAGTTTGGGCATGACCTTTTTGACCGTGTAAGCATCAAACATTTGGCTGCCCATGGCCTGGCTGATGACCATCACTAGCATGAGTAGGACCAGCAAAATGGATGTTAAGTCTTTAAAGACCGCCCAGGCTGTTTTAATGGAACTCTTGTCATAAGTTTTGACAGTAGAAGTTGACCCATCCTTATTTGTGACTGTGATTATCTGCTGGCCAAAATTGGACGGCACGTCAATGTTCAGTTGGCCCTGTACAAAGGTATTTATGTTATTAGCCGCGGTAGAAAGACCGGCTACAATCGGGCAAAGAATCCAGTTGAGGTTGGTATTAACCCCAAAACAACCGTCATTAACTTGATTGGTGTTGCCGCTGCCGTTGCTAGAATCACCATTTCCCCCTTGTGTTTTAGCTGGCTTTTTTAGGGTTGAAAAGCTTGCCAGCGGATATGCATAATCCGATATGGTATCAGCGTCTTGGCCGTCAGTGTGTTGGGGCGGGTTGCTGGCTCTGTTGGTCAAAAAACAGCCGGAACTTATAGGACTGGCATAAGTGCCATCAGTCTTCTGCTCAAAATATTCCATTTGATGGGCGGGAAAATTACCGTTATCGATGGCCTTATTGTTGAAATTAACCTCTATTATTTGCTGGCAGTTATCGCCCTGTTGGCCGTCAAGATAGTACCTGACCGTACCATCGCTTTGCAGGCGCGGGTTACTAAAAGTCAGGTTCTGAGCCTTATCAATAATTTTTATTGTGTCTGAGGCCGTAGCCTTAAAGGACATGCCTGCATTTACAGGCTGAGTAATAAAGATTTTCTGGTTGTTAACCGGATTCTGGCAAATCCCGTTTGCATCTACCAGCCTGATGTTTAAGTTCCCGACTGAATCAGAATTTGTCGCCGAGTCATTCATCACATCCCAGTTCCCTCTATCGCCCTGGCTAGTCATGCCGACTATTGCATTGCCAAACCCATTGATTTCATAAGTGCCGCACTCCGCGCCCGGCAAGCTTGAAATAGTACCTTGGTAGTCCCAGTTGCCATCACCCCAACTATTATCAGTTAATTTGATCGAAGTTGTTTTGCCGGACTTGGTCGCAGTCACTAATATGTCCGACCGGTCGACCCAGCTTGCCTTATAGGTGGTTTGCGCGGCTACAATCTTGGTGGGCGGGTTAGAGGCGGCACCAGCTTTGCCAGACAGAGAAAAAAATCCAAAAAGCAACGCAACCGCTACTGTAGCCAGTCCCATCCAAAGTTTTTTGAAAGTGTTCATTTTAACTATAATTACTGGTCTGACTATACCATAGCTTTTATGCTTAAAACAGGGTACACTCACTCTAAGGAACGTATAAATTCAAGCAATGCCCAAAATAAAAAAAATAAGTGCAACTTTTGGCCTTTTTCTTGTGCTATTTTTGCCAGTATTTGGCGGGATTGCTCAGGCAGATACCAGCAGTGAAGGCAATACATCCTCCTCGCAAACACAAAGCTCCGCCAACGATGCCAACTCACCATCCAAAGCCTGTACTGGCAAATACGTGAAAGACCCTACCGACAAATCCCAACCGACGTGTGATGAATGCCATGCCAAAGGTGCCGACTTGACGCAGGGCAACCTTAAACTATGTGTCTGTTACCCCGAGTATTATTACAGCACCCCGCTGAGTAAAGATGAATTGAGTTCTTGCCAAGTCTGCAACAAACCCGGCCTAACCTATGACGCCCAGACCAAGAGCTGCCTGACCAATAATCAGGTAGTAAAGGTTTTAAACATGCTCGTTAACTTACTGGCCGGTATAGCCGGCATAGCCGTAATCGCCGTTTTGATTTTGGGCGGTATCCGCTATTCCCTGGCCGGCAACCCCCAAGCTGCGGCTAATGCGCGCAAACATATAATCAACGGCTTGATTGCCCTGGTTGCCTTCCTGCTTATATGGGCCGGGCTTCATTGGTTAATCGTGTCTGGATTTTAAAAATGTACTTGAATCTAATTTTTAATCTTTTTTTCAAGCTGGCAGACCTGGCAGACAGCAAGGCCGGCCAAACATGTAACTTGCATGGCGGCGGCTTCTTTTTCCTGCCTTCTTGGTCGGAGTATTTGCACGGTACATACAATGGTTTGGGCGAATGCTCTACATCATTTACCCCGCCGGGAGACTTTTTCTTGATAGGCTTGGCCATACTGGATGCGCTTATACGTGTTGCTGGTTTTGCCGCAGTGGTTTCAATTATTATTGCCGGTATTCAATATATTATTGCCATCGGTAACGCGGAGAAAATAACTAACGCCCGCCGCCGGATTATCTATGCCCTAAGCGGCCTAGCCATTGCCCTAGTTGCCACTGCCGTGGTTGGCTATATTGGCCGGGTGTTTGGAGCCTAGCAGCTTATGAATATGATCACCTTTTTTGCCCTGGATCTGCTTAACAGAAGCACTACGCCCAATTTGCCGCGGGCATCAGCCGGCCCCAGCCTTTTGAATACAATTTTGAGAGTGACGTTTATACTGATCGGTTCGCTGGCGTTGATGATGTTTGTGATTGCCGGTTTCCGCTATACCATTTCTGGCGGTGACCCCACTAAAATTGCCGATACTAAGCGAGCCATGATTTACACTGCCGTGGGCGTAATTGTTTCCGCCTCGGCCTACATAATTGTTAACGCCGTTTTAGGCCACGTAGGGCAAGGCCAATGAAAAAAACAATCTTAACTTTAATTCTTTGCGCGCTTGTTTTTTTGCCGCTTGGTAAAGTGGAGGCAATTGACGCGCTTTGCAACCAGCCCGTCACCAACGCCCATGGGGATGTAGTTGGTTACAAATCAGGCTGGACAAAATCAGGCGACAATTACATATGCCAGTCTGCCAACAGTCCTTGTTATAACAACGGGCAAGCGGCTAACTCCCCAGTTTGTCGCCAAGATGCTCAACAAAACTACAATCTTAGCAGCAGTGACTTAACAACCAACAACCCAGTAGCCGGTCCAAGCGGTATTTTACAAACCGTAACAAATATCATGGCGCTACTCACTGGGATTGTGGCGGTGATAATGATAATTGTTAGCGGCATGCAGTTTATTACCGCCGGTGGTAATTTTGCCGGCCAGCGGGCGGGCGATAACCCAAGCAAGGCCAGAAAGGCCCGCGCTAATCTTGTTTCTGCGAGCGTTGGCGCCGCTATTGTGGCCCTATCTTGGACAATAGTTACCTTTATAATCCAACATTTTGTAAAATAGGTCCCGCTTGAGCCAGCATGTTTTACGTTTACGTCTTGCGCAGTGACAAAACAGAAAAATTTTATACGGGCTATACGTCTGACCTACAGAAACGCTTGGCACAGCATCACAAGATGACATCGCCTTACACAAAATTACACGGTCCATACGAATTGATATATTATGAAGCTTGTATGGACGCTAACGACGCGCTGTCCAGAGAAAAATTTTTAAAGTCGGGCCTTGGCAAACGCTATATAAAATCTCGCCTCAAGCGTTTCCTGGCTCTTACGGGATAAACTTATGTTAAACAAAGTAAAACTTTTTATCATCGGAGCCCTGAGCCTCATTTTCATTGCCCTTCCAGCTGCGCCAACAGCCGCCCTGGATTGCACCAATGTGACGACTACTCAGCAGGCCCTGCAATGCGGTACCAACGGTGCTAACGGCGGCTCCAGCCAAACCCCCGACCAAGCCACCTCACATTTTAATTCAATCATAAGAACCATTCTCAATATTTTGTCAGCCACAGTCGGCATTTTGGCGGTAGTGATGATAATCGTAGCTGGTGTTCGTTTTACCACCAGCGGCGGGAGTGCAGAAAAGGTCAAAAGCGCCAAAAGCGCCCTGATGTATGCCATCATAGGTCTGGCCATCGCGGCTCTTGCTAAAATAATCGTCCAGTTTGTTTTGAACAAAGCGGTTCACTCTTAAGCATAAGAATATTGACAGACACCAAGCGGCTGTATAATCTATGAATGTAACCTTAAAGGAATAACTTAATGTTATCTAAAATCAAAAACCTTATAATCTCACTAGGCTTTCTGGTAACACTACTAGCGCCATTAGCCGCCCCCGCTGCCGTTTCAGCAGCTTGTGACCCAACGCAAACCGATCCTTCGGCAAGCAATTACTGTGCTACCAATCCTCAAAATGGTGTCTGTAGCGGTGCAAACAACCTTGCTATTCCAGACAACGGTACCAACCAGTCAAATCCAGGAGAATGCGGCAACACCAATGGTGGGACCTCAAAGGTTAATAGCGTAATCCGTACTATCTTAAATGTCCTTACCGCGGTCATCGGCATCGTGGCTGTCATCATGATTATTGTCGGCGGCTTCCACTACGTCACCTCAGGCGGTTCTCAAGAAAAGGTCAAAAAAGCCAAGGACACTCTGCTTTATGCCATCATCGGTATAATTATCGCCGCGCTAGCTCAAATCATCGTCAAGTTCGTCTTAGACAAATCTATTCACGGATAAGGAATAAAGGTAAAATAAAAGTATGGCCAAAATGCGCATACTTTTAGCCACTTTTTTTGCCGGCTTAGCTTTGAGCTTTGGCTTGGCGGTGCCGGCTATGGCCCAACCGAACATCCAGAGCGGTCTTTGCACTGGCGCTAATTTAGAGTTTACTGACAACCCAACCTCAAGTTGCAGTAGCGGTGACGCCACCCAGCACATCAATAACATAGTTCATACTATTGTTAATCTTTTAAGCGCTTTGGTTGGTATCGTGGCTGTCATCATGATTATTGTCGGCGGCCTGCGCTATATAACTTCCGGCGGCAACGATACTTCAGTAACCAGTGCCAAAAATACCATCCTTTACGCTATAATCGGTCTAATTATTGTGGCTTTTGCTCAAGTTTTGGTGCGCTTTACGCTTGCCAAAGTCACCAATTCATAAGCAAGGCGCCTCTTAGTTAAGATTTAAAAAACCCTCCAGACCGGAGGGTTTTTCTTTACGTAGCGCTGGTGTTTTAAAGAACTTGAATCTTTTTGATGGTGTCTTGCTTTTGCTTGGCAAAGGAGATTGTTAAGACCCCGTCTTTTAAAACAGCTTCAATCTCATCTTCTTTGACCGGTACTGGCAGAACAATAGAACGGCTAAACTCACCCCAATAACATTCCTGCAAGAAATAGTTCTCTACATCGTTCTCGCTACCGGCGGACAGAGTGCCCTTTACCGTCAGTGTGTTATCGGAAATTGAAACATCCAGCTCGTTTTTGTTAACGCCGGCGACACGGCCTTTGACAACTAACTTTTCTTTGGTTTCATAAACATCAACTGCCAACTGTCCGGCTACCGGTTCGTCTTCGTCCCACTGATCATCGGCCGGTTGGTTGTTTGTAGTGGTATTTTCTGTTACTTCGTCCTCGCTCAAAAAAGCGGCGGTGATGTCATCGCCCATGAGCAAGTCATCTTGCTGGCTGCTGCCTCGCGCCATTTCAATCTCCCCTTTTAAATCTTTGAATAATAAAGTTAGCTATTTGTCTTTAGCCATCAGTATAGCCGACGCCGTAAGCCTTGCGCAAGATGCTACAATATTTAACAACAAAATTTGCTTAAGTTATGAATATATTAGAACAAGCTATCGGGTGGCTGGCGCCGCCGGTTTGCATTGGCTGCGAACTGGAGGGTGAAACGCTCTGTTTGGCTTGCAGGGAAGCAGAGATTCTGCCTTACGGCGAGCGCTGCGCCTTTTGCTCAAAGATAAGTCTAGAGTCTAAAACCTGCCCAAAGTGCCGCAGAGGTGGCTCACCCAAACATATATTTGTTAGCACGGATTATCTGGGCTTGGGTAAAGAGTTGCTGAAGGCATATAAATTTGGCCATCAGCGCAGCGGAGCCAAACAAATAGCTGAGATTATGGCCGAAACTTCGGAGCATTTTATTCAGGACGGGGATTCTTATGTGGTAGTGCCGGTGCCGCCGGCTACATCCCGCGCCCGCCAACGCGGTTTTGACCACACCCTCTTTTTGGCTCGGCATATTGCTGCGTGTTTAAAACAACCGCTTTGCCCGGCTATGGGCCGTCTGGGCCAAAGCCGCCAGGTCGGTGCCCGGCGGTCAGAGCGTCAAAAGCAACTATCCGGGGCGTATTTTGTCCGCCAGCCCGAGCAAATCCGCGGCAAGAACATTTTAATCGTTGACGATGTTATTACTACCGGCGCGACCTTACGAGAAGTTTATAAAACCCTGCGCGGGGCTGGTGCCAAGCAGGTTGACGCTCTGGTCTTTGCCAAAAAATTATAAAACTGGCGGAAGGGGTGGGATTCGAACCCACGAAGCTTTCGCTTGCCGCTTTTCAAGAGCGGTACCTTCAACCACTCGGTCACCCTTCCAGCCATTGCATTATAACAGAGGTAGTTTGATATGATATATTGGTGCAACCGAGGAGAGGTACCCAAGAGGCTGAAGGGGACGGTTTGCTAAATCGTTAGTGGGGCGAAAGTCCCAGCGAGGGTTCGAATCCCTCCCTCTCCGCCATAGTGTTAAAATAAGCTTATACATTATGGCAAAAGAACGTAGCTGGGATTATAACGCCGAGGAGTCAGAAGACTTTGTCTCTTCCACTGATAAAAAACAGGTTTCTGCTAAGGATTTTAGCTGGACGGCTTCTGAATATATAGATCATCAACAAACTAGCGGTTGGTATGCCGGGCTGGGATTGGCTACCGTAGTTGTAACTGCAGCCGTTTTTTTATTAACGCATGATATTGTGGCCGCTGTGCTTATCCCTCTGATGGGTGTCGCGGTGGGTATCTTTTCCCGCCGTAAGCCCCGCCAGTTGACCTACATACTCTCATCCGACGGTCTGCAAATTGGCGGCAAGGCTTATTCCTACGGTCTTTTCAAATCGTTCGCCATCATGTCCGATGGCGGCATGCTCAGCATCTACCTACCCCCTGTTAAACGCTTTATGGCGCCGGTTAGCGCTTACTTTGCACCCGCCGACCACGAGAAGATCTTTGATATTTTACAAGAACACCTGCCCTACGAAGAGCGTCAGCTGGAACTTACCGAACGTTTGACCCGCCGCCTACGATTTTAATTTTCCGTGCCCTTCGCGATACTTCTGTAGCGCTAAAATCGACCAAGCCAAACAGTTTAAGACCACCGCAAAAGTAGTGAACCAGAGCGACAAAGTACCGTAAACGAAAGCATAAATGGCTAAAATACTGGCTGTTAATAAACTAGTAAATAATGCCGGTTTGTGCCGACCTAGGATAGATGGAACTAAAGCAATAGTAAAAACTAAAGAACCAGCGCTCAGTACAAAGTCTTGCCAACGATGCATTTGTTAAACCTCCACCTTCTTTGGTACGCGTGGCAGGATTTGAACCTACGACCTTCGGCTCCGCAAGCCGACGCTCTATCCAGCTGAGCTACACGCGCTTAAACTAACAGGGGTAATTCTAGCAAAAAACAGATATAAATGGAAGCGTCCAGCCATTAGCTCTTTTTAATTGTCAGATTGCGTGCTATGCTGGCCTCAATTTATGGCAGGTGAAACACGGGCCGTATTCTTAAAGCAATCTGGCGAAAGCCTTATGCAAGGCAATGGTGGCGGTAATTGGACCAAACTAGGTGCGGCATCGGTGGTAGCCAACATAGCCGAGGTATATAAAAGCCGCAACGAGCTCAAACTGGAAGGTCTAACCATAGTTCCCGGCGCCGGTAATGTAGGCAGAGGCAATGCCCTTAAAGAAGTAGGTGTAAGTAAGTACCATGACAGCATCGGCAGGCTAGGCACAATCCAAAACGCTCTGGTATTAACTGAACTATTAAAGGCAGCGGGCGTACCCGTAGCTCTATTCAATGCCCATGGCCAAGGTTTTTTTGACGTTAATATCAAACCTCCAGCCTACAACCGGGACCTGGTAAAAGAAGCGCATGATGCGCAGCAGGTTGTAGTTGTCGGCGGCGGTACCGGTAAAAACGGTGTTACAACGGACGATGCGGTAGTTTTTTACGCTCGTGACTACCAGGAGGTGTACGAGGGTGAAATTATGATTCTAAAGAGTACCACGACCGTGGACGGAGTTTACGCAAGTGACCCCGCCGAATCAGAGCAAGAGCCGCCCCGCTTTAAGCGAATTAGTGCTACAGAGATGCTTAAAGATTACGATAACTTTGACGTAGTTGACAAGGGTAGCTTAGAGCAGCTTGCCGAAAGCGGCATGACAATGCACGTCTTTCAAGAAAGCAAGCACAAACTAGACGACGTCCTAAGACACGAAACTAACGGTGCCTCGATCGGCACGCTGATTATGGGTGAAACCTGCGAGCCGCTGCTGTACTAAAGTTATTTTTTTAAATCAGCTGTACAGAACTTGCACTTGGTGGCGTCTTTGGGGATTTCGCTAATGCAGTAATCGCATTTTTTGGTATCTGGTTCCTCTGTTCCCTTTGACCTCATAGCCAAAGCTGTCAATTTATTGATAGGCTGCACGACGAAGAAAAAGACTACTGCCGCCACAACCAAAAACGAAATCAAAGCATTCAAAAAATCGCCGTATAAAAACTGGCTGCCGTGAACGGTAAAAGCAGCGTTGGCAAAGTGTTTAGTCCCACCAATCGCCGAAATAACGGGGGTAATCATGTCCTTAACCATTGCTTGAATAACGCTGTTAAAAGCAGCACCAATAACCACGCCGACGGCTAGGTCAACCACGTTGCCGCGCAAGATAAATTTTTTGAATTCTTTAAACATCTTTAGTAATTCTCCCTGGGTTTAATTAAACCAGAAATTAACAAACCAGTATGACTTTTTGACGACTCCTGGCGGAGAGGGTGGGATTCGAACCCACGAAAGCCTTGCGGCCTTACCGCTTTTCGAGAGCGGCCAGTTCAACCACTCCTGCACCTCTCCAGCAAAGGAATTATACTAAAGTACCTGCTTTGTTATCATATAAAGGCTATGAGCAATTTTTGGATAAGTCTACTTTTGGCTATCGGCTCTTCAGCCTGGATTTTCTCCAAGCTTCAAAACCACAGCGGCCACAACACCCGTCAATCTGTGCTAGCCACCTCTGTTTCTGGAGTATTAATCTTTATAGTCGTTCTTATAATCTTGAGCGTTGTTTTTTAAATGGCAGACAGTATCTTTACTAAAATCATCAGAGGCGAGGTTCCCTCTTATAAAATTTACGAAGACGATAAAACATTTGTATTTTTAACTATTGAACCAACCCAACCCGGTCAGGCACTAGTAGTTCCTAAAAAACAAGTCGATCAGTTATGGGATCTTTCGGAAAAGGACTATCAAGCAGTAATGGCCACCGTTAAGAAAGTGGCGCAAAGGCTTAGGCAAGTTTTGAAAGTGGAGCGCGTTGCTGTAAGGGTAATCGGCGAAGAAGTGCCCCATGCCCACGTTCATCTAATCCCAATCAGCTCGGCTGAAGATTTTTATCACAAAGCATACGTTGCTTCACAGTCCGAGCTAGCCGAGATGGCCAAAAGACTAGCCTTTTAGTCCGTTACAACTACCCAAAATCGCGGGCTACTGGTAGTATATGGCCATATGGGGGAAAACGCGGAGGCGCTAGGGCAGCGCTTGGCTCAGGCTCGCCGGGCGGCTGGGCTGACACAACAAGAGTTGTGTCATAAGGCGGGTTTGAGCTATTCCACACTGGCAAAAATTGAGCGTGGTGCCATCAAAGCGCCAAGTGTGTTTACGGTCACATCCATCGCCACGGCTACCGGCACGACAGTAGAAAGCCTTTTAGGCATGGCAACTCCCCAATCAGCGGGCAATAAAAAAACTTCCAAAACAGGGATAAAGTTTATATATTTTGATTTAAACGGCACTTTGGTCCGTGGTTATGCAAAGGCTTTCCCTATGATTGCCAAGCTCTCAGGCATGCCAATGGACACTGTAGAAGCTACCTTTTGGCGCTATGATGACGAGGTCTGCTCCGGCCAGATTTCTATGGATGATTACAATAGGTCAGTTGGTCAAAAGCTGGGCTTAAGCGATTTTGACTGGACAGATTATTACCTTGACTCAGTAGAGCCTGTAGAGGGAATCAAAGAGCTTATTGACTGGACTGCTTCGCATTATGAAATTGGTTTATTATCCGGCACTATGCCAGGTCTGATTGATGGCTTGGACAAGGCAGGTAAGTTGCCGCTAGACAAATTCAGCCAAGTAGTTGACTCATCCGAGGTAAAAATGCTTAAAACCAGCCCCAAAATTTACGAGTTGGCCCTGGCTAAAGCTGGCTATGCGCCCGAGCAAACGCTTTTAGTAGACGATGACAAAATCGCTATTGTCCTGGCGGATAAAGCCGGCTGGCAAATTTCACGCTTTAATTCTTACGAACCCAAGGAAAGCATCGCCCGGGTAAAAAAACACCTAGAATTTTAAGTAATGTCGGCCCAAGAAGAAGCCTCTGCTTCCAGCCTTTTTAAATTGTCTTTATTCTCAGCTAGTTGAGCTTTAGAATCTCTCACCAGTTCTGCCGGTGCTTTGGCCAGGTAATGTTTATTTGCTAACCGTTTTTCCAAAAGCTCCACGGCTGATTTTGTCTGTTGAACTTCTTGATCTAGCTTAACTTGGTATTTTTTAGCTTGGGCGGCTTGTACTTCCAAGCGAGCCTCGCTTGAAATAGAGGCCAAGCGAAGGCCGCGCGGTGTTGGCTGCTGGTTGACCTGGCCAAGTTGTGCCAGCTGCTGCAGAGTTTCCACCTGCCCTTCTAGCCAGACCGGAAGCTTTGGCATACTCAAAATTGGTTGTTTGAGCTTGAGAACACTATTAATTCGCCGGATTTCGCCAACAAGTTTAATCAGCCCCTCAAAATTAGCCGCTTGTTTTGGGTCTGCCGCTGGAGCTTTGGGCCAATCGGCGGTGGCTAAAAGTGACTTTTGCCAGCCAAGTGTTTGCCAGATGGTCTCGGTTACAAACGGTGCAAAAGGATGCGTAATCTTTAAAGTAGCTTCTAAAACTTGGGTAGCTACGGATGGGCTGGGCTCAACCTTTAGAACCTCAACATACCAATCCGCCAAATCATCCCACACAAAGTGGTAAAGACTCTCGTAGGCTTCACTAAAGCGGAACTGTTCTAGGTCATTTTCAACTGAGGAGATAGTTTTACTTAACTTGTTAAGTATCCAAGTATCCACCATGCTGTTTGACTTCCCCTCCCCGCCGGAATCACCTAGTGACTGAATAAATCTTGCGACATTCCAGAGTTTATTACAAAAATTGCGGGCTTCTTCTACCCTGCGGCTGTCATAACCCCTGTTGACACCCGGTACACGCCCAGCTATTAGACCCATACGCAGGGCATCGGATCCGTATTTGTCAATGACCTCTGTTAAATCAATGACATTACCTAGAGATTTACTCATTTTGGCGCCGCTCTCGGCCATAACATACCCATGGATGTAAACTTTCTTAAAAGGAACGTCCCCTGTTGTATATAGCCCGAGCATAATCATGCGCGAGACCCAAGGGTAAAGAATTTCATTACCAGTCTCCATAACAGATAACGGATAGAATTTTTTAAAGTCTTCACTCGGGTAATCCAAAGTAACATACGGCCACGAGCTAGAAGAAAACCATGTGTCAAAAACATCTGGGTCGCGGCGGTATTTTTGGCCGTTAACCTCTATAAATTCCTGCTCAGTACGTTCATCGAACCGCCAGTCATCCGGGTTATCAAGGTTTTGAAAGGCTGGAATTGGGATCCCCCAAGCAATCTGACGGCTGATATTCCAGTCTTTTAACTCCTTAAAGTAGCCAATTAGCTGGTCCTTTTTAGAGACAGGGTAAAATTCTATCTTATTCTGCCTAAGAGCGGTGATAGCTTTTTTGGCTAGCAATTTGGTGTCAATAAACCACTGTTCACGCAACAGCGGCTCAATTACGGTGCCGCACTTATAGCAGTGGCCAACACTGTGAGTATATTCTTCAACTTTTGCTAGGGCACCCTGCTCTTTTAGGTCCTTAACGACAGTCTGGCGAGCTTCTTTAACACCTAAACCACGATATTGTTCGGGTACGTGTTGATTAAGCTTACCTTCAAAATCGATAACCGTTATTCGGGGCAAACTGTGGCGTTCGGCAAGTTCAAAATCGTTCGGGTCATGAGCAGGGGTAATCTTAACAGCACCAGTGCCAAACTCTTTATCTACCATTGCATCAGATACAATCGGCACTTCTCTTCCGACGAGTGGCAGAGTAA